>ERZ808054.59-NODE-59-length-137178-cov-5.939344_pt1 | contig 137178 bp, 123 predicted proteins | sample MGYA00380201_ERZ808054 | MGnify/ENA primary metagenome ERZ808054 (study PRJEB31490, sample SAMN06133419) | mouse gut metagenome | isolation source: Z5_2 | host: mice | place: China: Chengdu | collected 2015-05 ...
GTTGCCAGCTGACTTGTTGTTCTGCCCCTCAATGTATTTGCTGAACTCATCAAAAACAATATAAATTCCAGCATAATTGTATTCTTCAACAAGTTTATCCGCAATATTTTTGTACATGGGAAGCACTTCTGATGCGACCAGCGGATTGAATACGCTGCCAGATGTCAGTTTCGGATATATCTCTCGAAACACTTCCAACGCTTTTGCATCACAGTTTTTAAGCGCAGACAATACATCCGATGCGAACCTTTTCTTTTCTTTTAACAACTCCTGAAATTTCGTATATGTCTTGGGGTACTCACTCTGCCACAGCGTAATCATAGATACTGCATATGTATAAAATGTTTCCGGCGCAAGTTCCGTAAGATTGTTTCTCTTTAGTGCCTCATTTAATCCTATCAAGAACGCTTGGTTAAGATCCCCCTGTGTACTCATAATCAACACCGGCAGATACCTCTTGCCCTTACATACCTCCCCAAACTTCGCACCAGCCTGAGAATTGACCTTTCCAATTCTTTTTGTCAGATTTCTCATCGCAGAGTCATTCTCTTTTGACCTTGGCATAGATAGCGCCGCCAGCAAGAGAAGCAAAAGATGAGATTTTCCCTTTCCATATGGCCCTATTAACAGCGTAGACTGCTGCTTATTATCAATGACCGAATCCACATATTGCTCAAGAATATCAATAGATGATTTTGTGAAAATATAGCTGTTTAATTTTTCGATTTTATTCAAATCCAAGTACAGATTTACAGAATTTCTAAAATCTGTATTGAATTTTACATAATCTTTTAACGCCATGCCTCTACCTACCTTGTGTAGTAATCTTGTAAAATTTGAACGGGCATCCCAATAGAAGCCTTATAAATCTCATCCAGACCTGCAGTTCGATTGACCGTGATATATCCTGCATTGTCTAATCGATCCAAAATATTATTCACCGTCACTTTCGTAAGGTGATAAATATTTCCGGCCAATTCCGCTATATATTCTATGCTTACCGAATGGCTATCCTCTAATGCAATGCTCAATTCGTAAAGCAATATATCATCTTGAAAATGCCTCATATCCGGCTGCAACCTTATATATGAATCCTTATCTCGCCGGATAAGATTTAATGCGACCAGCGGGCATCTGTTTTTATCCTCTGGATCGTCAATCGCCTTTTCCTTACTATACATATTGAGCAAAACATCCAAATCATCTTTTAATGAAGTTTCCGGGAAGTCATCCGTTCCTGCATATGCAATGAGCTCTTTTTTTATCACCCCAAATATTTCATCCTTTGTAAATTCGCTGATATCACACCTATTAAAGAACAAATACCATACTATTGCCCTGTTCTCATTTTTGGCAATGTATGAGTGCAGTAACCAGAGCGTAAAATAGTCCTCCAGATACGCATCGTAAGTCGCTATCAGATTTCCCACTGTTGTCAAGACCGCACCATTTTTCTGATTCTCCGTAATCAGACCCATCGCCAACATCCAAAATCTTATGGATTTCACCATGTTTGTACCTACGCCTAATTGATCCGGTCCATTATTTCCGGCAAACACTTTGGGGTCTTTCTGAACACCATATAATCCCTTAGTAATCCATCCCTCGCGGAGATGAAATTTTTCATGTCCTTTTAATCGTATGAGTGCCATGTTCTAATTCCTCTTTATTGTTAAAACTTTTCTCATATAACAGCCCGCATTAAAGTGATCCACACACTCGGTACATCTTAAGCATTTGTCATCGTCTATTCGATAAATCAGTGTCTGCTCGTCATCCGCATTATCAATCATATGAATGCTTATTGCATTATGCTTACAGACACTTGTACAAGCCTTGCACCCCAGACACATCTGATATTTGGTAAGCTGACACTTGATTTTCTGCTCTGCCGTCAATAAACTGTTTGCGCCGGCAATGTTCGTTTTCTTTATCGTGACTTTTAAACGGTTTGTCCCAATCCGCCCTTGAAGAACTAATACGACATTTCCCAGCCTGTCCATCACATACACTTCACCCAGGCGTTTGTTTCCCAACTCTTTATTGATATATCCAAACGGCTTGAACAGTTCATACAAATCTTCCGTAATCAGGTTCTGCAATTCATAATTGAACGCATTATCTTCTGTCGCGCACGGTTCAAACTTGATAATAGATGTATTCGCTATTTCAAGTCCTTGTCCTCCTTGCCGCGCCTTCCAATTACCGGAATCTATGTATTCCTCCGGATCAGGCTTATCTATTTTCTTCGCAAAATCTACAAGTATGCTGCGCCAATGTTCTGATTTATCATACATATGCACTTTGGATAAAAACTCTGACCATGCGCCATTATTCGGACAGCACCAGCAGCCAACCCTCGAATATCCCAGCTTGTACGCCTCATTAAAGTCAATTCCCGTAGATAATATGTACAGCCACACATCAAAGTCGATCCAATCTATGATCGGGGAAACCACTGTCTGCATCGTGATTTTGGGGCTTTCACTCTCCCTGTCGTACTTACTTCTTGATGTGGATTCGCTCTTTCTGATTCCATAAAAAGTCAATACGTTGGTTTTATCCGTAAAAGCCTGTGACAATATTTTCGTGATGGGTCCTGTCTTAAAGACTGTACAGCACCATCTCATGACACGGCTGGGCGGCCCTATTTGTTCACACAGATCTTCAAAATTCTTTTCGTGATTCCTTGCCCTAATCACCATATGTGTTTTTGCGAATCTTTCCCGATAATCATACGTTAAGGGGAACTCAAGTGTGGTATCCCCAAATATATGTATAATCTTATTAGATGCAAACGCTTTGGTCACTAAGTCAGATGTAACCGTTGAATCCTTACCTCCGCTGAAAGATATATACATCTCATCCTTGGAGTATCTGTCTTCAAAACTCTGGATGTAACTAATGGCCTCATCTGTTATCTGTAAATATCTTTCCTGATTGCACTCAATAAAGCGCTCTATCATTCCGTCAAAATATGTTCTGTTTATGTTCTGATATTCCCTGTGGTACTTGCTCTTGATCTTTGCCACCTGATCCAACGGCATTGCATTAATCTCCTGGACAGCCAATTCTACTCTCCGTCCATCTACATAATACCCGCTGCTGCTATTCCATACAGAGGCATTTTCAAGAGAATGTGGATCATCCTCATCTAATAATATCCCTAATAATAGCTTTTCTTCTGGAAATACCGGTCTAACATCCGTTGCCATGTAGTCACAGCCAGCTCCGCACACAGCACAGGTTTTCTCAAAGGAAGGAACCCGGCATTTAGCACACCAATATACCGTGGTTGAAACAATCGGCCTTGCGTCGCACTCCCGCATAGGACATTTTTCACCAAACACGGGAACATTATGAATCGGACAAATTTTTTCAATCATAGAATCCTCATTTCCCGTAACTCAATCTTCTTACCATTTCTGCCGGTAATCTTTACGGCAGCCTCAACGGCCTTCTCCCAAAACGCCACAAAGTTCTCAAAAATTTTTCATTCGACATATTATACCACATATGAAAAACATTGTCACCCGCCATGGGAAAATTGCAAAACACATTATGAACAGTTGACACTTCTGCGATTTTCCCCGCCAGCCCCTCCAGCCACTCCTTTTGAAGCTTCGTATATCAGCACAATATCCTCTAGAAAACTTGGGGAAAAAGGCAATAACCCTGTCAATGTCAAGTCCGCACCTACACATAGATTCCACAGCGCGTTTATCCTGTTCCTGTATCATTACCTCCATAGTAGCCAATCTTTTGCTCGAAATCTCCTATGAAATAAGATAAATCTTTATCTCCTGTCAACAGCAGGACAACTGTTTTATCCCCTCCTGCTTTTCTATCAACAGAAATAGGCTGTCCAACCTTTTGGCGCTGCGTTTCTCCTCCCGCTTCTTCGCTGTCCTGTAATACAATTTCTGGCGTTCCGTATTTTGCGGCAATTTGCGGTAATCCTTCGGTGCATTTTGTTTAAATTCATCATGCTCCTTTATGTATTTCAAATACTTCATGATGCTCCCAGCCTCCGGCATATCGCCTTGACGGTGGAATGGCACCTTTTCAGCATCTTCCAGGCTAACCCTCCCGTTCACATGGTTCCTATGGAGAAGGATAAATCTCTGTTCCCGAATCTTGTATATGATCTTCCAGCACCCAACATCCGTCCGGACATAGATTTTCCTTTCCTTCAAGTCCACATTCATGTTGGACTGCTCCATATACCTCTCTATTTTTTCCTTTTCCAGCTTAAAAAGAAATTCAATGCCATCGCAACACTTACACGGACGGTATCCCTTCCATTCCGCATCCTCCCAATCCATCTTGATCTGATTCCTCTTTTGGATTTTTCCCGCATACCTGCATTCTGGCCTGTGGTACACCATAATAGATGAATTCCTGCTTATAATCCTCATACCCTTTTGCTCCTTTCCCCAAGTGGTTTTCTTTATAAGGTAAGGGTATCAGAATATGCATCCAAAAAAACGGACTCAATGATATAGGTTTTCATAATTGCACTCCAAAGAAATGTGCTCTTTATAGCTTTGTTCCATATTTAATACCGAGGCTCTCTTAAACCTTTTCTTTGCCATATATCGTTTATTCCCGGTTATACTTGGTTACATCCTGTATATCAGAAATATCCAACCAATTTAGTAAACGCAACAGAAAATGTCCATCCGGCGTTGTTTCTCCCGATTCCCACTTTTGATATGTCCTAACTGTTGTCCCAACCGCATCTGCTACTTGCTGCTGCGTGAAATCAAATCGTTTTCTATATTCCTTTAATACCTTATAATCAAATTCCATTGTCAACGGTCCCGCATAAACTTGATACCAATAATCTTCTGTATCCTCTGAATAATTATAAAAATTCAAAGCATATATTTTCGTGCTGGGCGTAATTTCGATTATTAAATCTCCTCTTCTTGATTTTTCACAATTACAAGAAATACTCTTTATATTTTCCGCCTTAATACCAATCCATTTCATAATCGGATTGCCATCACCGTCACAAGGAAATCTTCCTTCAAATTCAAGCCGTGTCCCATTCCGAAAAAATGGTGCACCACCTGGATGCTCATTTATCTCATAAATTATTGGTTCTAAACCTGCCGTTTCAAGGATCTCGTTATATGCCACTATAAATCGTTCTGGAAAGTACTCTTGCATTCCACCCCCTTCACATAACTGAAGATAATGACTCCATTCAAAAAATCCATCGCCTTTCACATATCCAGTTTGAACAATCCAATAATTAAATATTTTATTGAGCGGCAGGTTTAACGAATAAAACGCATATTCTAATGCCCTGTAAATTTTCTCATTATCAGAGTCTCCTCGAGCACTTATCGAAGAAGAATATAAATTGTGGAGTGTACCAATATTGTCCACATCTAAATCTTTTTTATCTATAGCATAAAAATAAAATGGTATCCTTTTTACAAAAACTGAAACAGGCAAAGGTTCATAGGCCTTCTCATAATCTAACCAGCTAGAATATGTACTATTCCCGTTCTTCTGTCTATCACAATATGAAAATACTTCATTACCAACAACATCATGTATATTTAAATATTTTATTAGCTTATCTTTATCATAAAATTCATCATCAACATATTGTTCAATAATCTCTAATTCTTTCTTCGTCAGCATATCAACTCCTCCTTTTATATAAGCAGTATAACACGAAGAAAATGGGTAGTATAGATGTCAATTTGTTCGTAACAAAACGCTTGTTTACATTTTGCTTATCCTTCCCACCCATTTTCTTCGTGTTTTGATAGCATTTTTACGTTCTTATATTCGCATTATTTTTATTCCAAAATTATTCCCCCAAAAATGCCACAGCTAAACAATCTTCAAGATACCAGCTTTCTCTGCCTTTTACCTTTCTTCTGCTACTACAATAAATTGTCCTCTACACATTCCAAATAGATGTATTCTTTATCATTTAGATTGAGAGTTCCATGTGATGCTCTGCTTCTTGTACTATTCAATTATCTTATTTTATTTGCTCATATTTTTCTTCCCAATCGTCCATGTTTTCCCGATCTTTTGCCAGCAATGTTTCAGAATATCCTTTTCGGATATTCTGAAACGCTGGCTGGGGACACCCCAGACCCCGGCAAAGGACGCAAGGCCTCCGCAGTAGCGGAGACCTGCACTTTGCGAACATGCCTTCGGCATGGCTTTTCACAGGCACAGCCTGTGCCAGTTTTTCCACCCAACGACCATTCCCTACAGTGGGCACTTCTATTTTTCCGTGGTGGCATCCGCATCCACTATACAAGTTTTCCCGGGTTTCTTCTGCATCTTCAATTGACATCACAGCCGCCCGCCACTACAATGGGAAACAAAAGGAACGTACAAAAAGGAGACCCTGCCATGAATTATTTCACCTGTGATGCCTGCCATTACATATTCCGATGATATTCCTTCATCCTGTCCAAGCTGCGGCGCATCCTCTGTCGTTGCACAAAACGACATGAACAGAAAGTTTCAGATCCCCGCCGTCCGGTTTTCCACCGAAGTGGAAATGGAACAGAGCAGACTGGCTGACCAGACGGAATCCTCACAAAAATCATTTCCGGAACGTGTCAAGGGGTTCTCCGGTTATACCCTTTCCGATAACGAATACCACATGGCCCTGATGCTCCTTTTTTATTTCAGATCCGCGTCGGAGGAATTTACCGCAAAGCATCTGGACGACCTCCTTCATGGGAAAAACTCTTATTTTGAAAGCAGGATAGCTGAGACTTCAGCAAGAAACCTGTACACCCAGGCACAGAAGCATTTTGTATCAGAGTTGGGCAAGGAGCGGCGGGAGACCGGATGCAACGATGCAACGGAAGTGGCATCCTATACGGAAAAGGGTTCTGCCGCCAGCCTGCTCCTCCTGTTCCGCCAGAATGATACAGACCGGATCCTCTGGAAAACCCCAAACCTCACCAACATCCGCAGCGTGAAGTTTGACCAGGTTGTCAAGGAACCCGGTGAGGATTATGTCCGTTTCCTGATGGACTGGCACAACTCGGTCAGGCACTGATCTCCAGGGAGGCAACCGCATGAACAACCGACAGAAAGACACTATCCTGACATTGCTGAAAGCTGATAAAGCCAACCGGAACCATGTGAACCTTTATTGGTTTCCCCATACAGATTTTCTGGATCCAGCGGACGATTTTACCGCTTTCGCATGTGAACAGCTTGACGGAAAAAAAGGTACACTGCCCTGATCGAAAATCTGCTCAATATGGATGGAACAGCCAAAGTATTTGTGGAAGTTTACGGTCTTGAAGAAAATGGAAATGAACAGTTTGTTTATGCCGATACCCTGGTCATTTTCAGCAGATTATCCCTTGAAAAGGTAAAACAGGTTTTTAATGAACCGGAGGACATATTCCCAAACGATATCGGGGAGGAGTCCGTTTTCCCGCGGCCGGCTTTCCTGATTGTTGAAAACGGGGAAGCTATCCCCTGCACGAAATTATCCAGCGATGGACATTCCATTTATTACTGCTGGTGGGATTAGCCACTGTTCCCGCAAACAAAAAAATCATCCCATGCCGGTGTTACCCTGGCATGGGTTTATTCGTCCTGTCCGTAATCAATCCTTCGGCCTTGCCCTGTCCTACATTGGATTCTGCACTTTTATATCACAACCACCAGCAGCACTCATTATATCGCGGATCCATATGTCCTGTCGCACACCGGTTAAAATTCTGCCTCTCTCTTTCTTTCCCCATGGTTATGCGACACCGGTTCAGGGATCCCCAGTATCCTGTCAACATTGTTCTTTGCTGTCTGGTAATCTATCATCTCCCTTCTCGCCGCCGTGTATTCCTCATAGCACTGCTTCTTTTCCGCAAAGAGGTCGGCATATTCTTTGGAGAGTTCCGCCGTTTTCGGAATGGTTTTCCCGTCCAGGGCGTCAAAGGCCGCCTTTGCCGCCTCATGTTTTTCAAGTTCATCCTTATGCCGGCTCCTGAAGCTTTCTTTGTCCCGCGACCTCTTATACGCGGCATACACATCCCTGGTCTTTGCGTAATTGATGATGTGCATCTTCATCTGCGCCGTTTCCGCCATCCGTCCCTCAAGCTGCTTGATACGGGCGGAGAGCGCATCAAATCTCTTTCCTGCGGCTTCTGTCCTGGCCTCCAGTTCTTTGTAATCTGCCACATTGTTCTCGGTCAGGAAATTGATGGTCTTTGACGCTTCCTTCAGGTTGAACACCCTGGCCCAACGCTCATAGCCTTTTCCCTTCCCAGCTCGGAGTTTCGCCTGGATGTCCACCAGGAGATTTACTCTCCTGTCCGGATTACGGAAGCATACTGTCAGGCTTCCTGCTTCCCTGTCCTCTGTTTTTTGCCGCCGTCCGCTTTCCGTACGGCGGTTATCCGCGCTATGTTGTCCTGCCTCCGATTGCCCCCCGTAAGCTGCCCTGTCCTGCTCCGCAAGCCTCTCGCGCAGCTTTTCCTCCGTGTATTCCTCCCCCAGACGGAAAGACCGTGTAAACCGCTCCTGATCAGGAGCGCGGAACTCCAGTGACTTCCCCCGGTATTTGACCTCATACCCCTCCTCCCGCATCCGGGCCAGGAACTCCCCGAAATCTTTGCATCCCGGCAACCGGCTGTCAATGGTGCGGCGCAGACACTCCTTGAAACTCCTGCCATTCTGCACCGCCCTTTTCTCTCCCTGGGACAGCGCCCTCTCCCGCTTCGGTTCCGGGATGGAGAGGCCGTGGGCAAGGCAGATCCGGTCATTGATCCGGCGCAGGACTTTCACGGAGTCCTTTACATTCTTAAATTTGCCGTCACATTCCAAGTTGGTGCTGTTGATCTCGATATGGTTATGGATATGCGCCCTGTCCTCATGGGTACAGACTACAAACTGATGGTGCCCCCCGGTAAACTCCATGGCAAGTTCATAGCCGATCTTGTTCGCCTCTTCCGGCGTTACCTCCCCCGGCCTAAAGGACTGCATCAGCCGGTACATGGTCACGTCACGCTCTTTTGGCTGGCTGCGCCCGGTAGCGGCCTCATAGATGGCCTTTGCCGCCTCAAATTCCGCAGCGGCGGTCTCCGGACTGCACATGTAGGAGGATACCAGCTTCCCCTCCCTGGTCTTCTCCGGGTTCTCGTCATAGTCCAGTCTGTCCTCCATGGACTGCTTTCTGCCCTGGGACGGGGCAGCTTTCCGGGGCAGGAGTTTCACAACTGCCATACCCTGCCTCCCCTCCCGGGTTCCCCCGCCCTCTCTTTTTGCAGAAAATCATTATAATCCTTGCCGCAGGATGCCGGTGGCGGACAATCCTTAATTTCCAGCTTTCTCCCGGAAAGCGCCGAGGATTCCCGGATTCCCTGACGGATTCTTTCCATGCCGGAGAGTCCGGCACTGTCATTGTCCAGGCAGAGTTCAACGCTGGTGACAGCCGGATGATCCTCCAGAAACTGGAGCAGGGCGGCGGGAGCCGTCCCACCCAGGGACAGGTATGCCGTCCCCTCCCCGCACTCCCCCCGCATCTTCCGAATGGACGCAACGGAAAGGGCATCAATGGGGCTTTCCGCCACCGCCGCAGAAACACACTCCCCGCCCTGGGGCGGCAGGAAGAAGCCATACCGCTTGTCGCTTCCCGCCGCTTCCCCTTTATATTGGCTGTCTGTGCCCCGCAGGCAGGCATAACGGGGACTCCCCGCCCGGTTCCTGCCCACAAATACGCAGTTGCGGTATTTCCTGCTTTCATAAAGGATCCCCAGGCCTATGCACCTGCTGATGATCCCCGCATCAATGCCCCGCCTCTGGAGATAGGACACCATGGCCGCCCCATACCGGTCCGCCTCCGGCAGGATAAGGCTCCTTGAGGGAGCAGGCTGTCTGGCTGCCCTGTCTGATACCGCTAATTCCGATCCTGCTTTCTCCCGAGCCGTATAAACCATCCCCCCGCAGAGCGCCTCCACCGCCTCCACGAAGTCCATTTGGCGCACTTTCATCAGATAGTCCAGGGCGGTTCTGCCGCCGATCCCCCGGCTGTGCCAGTGCCACTTTCCGTTGGAAATCTTCAGGCTGTCATGGGAGACCGTGCGGTATTCTTTCCCGCATCTTTTCAGCTCCTGCGGCTCATAAGCCTGCAGATAGGACAGAAGATCCCACTCTTTCGCGCGGGCAATCTGTTCTTTCGTCACTCCCGGCATATCATCACCCCCTTTGTCATCTCTGCCGTACATGGCATGATCTTTCCCCATACCGCTGGGTATCCCATCACTAAAATGACCCTCTTTATGCTGGTACACTCTGAAAAAACGTAAAAACTGCCGCCTGCCAGGCAGGCCAGTAAACCTGTAAGGCAGGCGGCAGAATCTGTCACCTGAAATTCAAAACCCAGCGGCTCTGCGTAAGGTAATAGATGAGCCGCGCCCTTATCTTCTGCTTCCCCATTCCTAATGTGCAGTCAAATTCAAGGGACGGACACCCGGCATACCGTTTCATCTCCTGGGAATGTACCGTGATCTCCTTTATCCCTGGATCTCCCCGTCCTCATCTTCCACCTTAAGCATCAGGGGCGTAACCTTGCCGGTGCTGGTGAACCAGACCTCACAGGCGACTTCTTTCTGCTTCCCCCTGACCGGCCCCGCATCCGCCGCCTGGGAATTGATACCGATCCAAAATGCCATATTCCATCCCCTCCTTACAGGACGTCAATTTTTACATAATCGACCTCTCTTTTTTTCCAACGCAGCTTTGCTGCGTTGGAAATCCCTCCGCTCCTGCATTGCCGCTGATTTTACTGCTTATTCTTCCCCCGGTGCCTTTTATCCCGCTTCGGCAGAAATCTCCTGTGAGCAGCCTGCCGCTGAACCACTCCGTCCTCTCCAGAAAGCTCACATGGCGGCATCCCGTCAATTTCCCGTTTTCATGGCATGGTACACCTGGTTGACCGCCTGGATATATACAATGAAGGACGGATGATTCATATCGCCTTTCTTTAAATACCCGTTTTTCAAGTCCCGATAGTCATCCCGTACCTTTTTCCAGCATCCGCCTTTTTTAATCATGGCAACCTTTTTATCCAAGTCTCCCGAATCCCGTATCTGGTTCCAGATAAATACGCCCTGCTTTTTATCGTGTATCAGTTTGACCCTGCCTCCCTCACGGACCAGCGCCACATCAAAGCTGAACACCACCGTTTTCCTGTCTTCTGCATGGGCAATGTATTTGATGGAAGATGTTGAATCTTTCCCGTGGGTAAAACGCCTGTCAACCAGGCCGTCCAGAACATCCCTAACAAGGTTTTTAAGACATTCCGGCGACTTCTCGTATTTCTGCGGCATGGAAGTAAATATAAGGTTATAGTCCAGATCAAACGGCCCTCTCCCGTTTCGCATGACCATGTTTTTTGCGCCGCTTCCTATCAAGGTGACATAGGCTTTAATGTCATACTCTTTTTCCAGTTCCATCTTCAGCCTGTTCAATACATCACTGCAATAGGCTTTATACCCGGCTACCTCCTCTTTTGCAACATACTCAAACATACAGATTCTCTCCTTCCTCGCCCATGCCTGCACCTTTAACGTGTCCCGTTAAATCGTATCAGAATAGCAGAAAACATAAGGTCTGTCAAGGAAAAAATCTGCTTGTTCCAGTTGAAAATTAAATATACGGGGAACAATCCCCCATCTGCTTTATTATACATCCAAATAAGAGAAATATAATTTCAACTCTCTTTCTATTCTCCTACTATTAGTATTGTCATAGCCATTCTTTACCTTTTCTATAGGTTCGGCTATGCTGTTTTAAGATACTGTGGATTGGTTCATCACCTCCTACCACCAGATGGTTCATACGAGGCTCCAACCACAGTCTCTTTGCTCATTTGTTAATCAGTTAGTTACCGCATGACGGTTTATCAAGAAGTAGGTTACAATCGCAAGGAGCTCTGTGGATCTTAAAACAGTATCAATACATTTTAAGGAGGTCCTATATGATTTTTGTAGGAATTGATGTTGCTAAAGATAAGCATGATTGCTTTATCTCTAACTCTGATGGCGAAGTCCTTTATAAAGTATTTACCATCACAAATAACTTAGAAGGTTTCCATGACCTTTATCAAAAAATCTCATCTGTTATGGTAGATGCATCAAAAGTAAAAGTAGGACTGGAAGCCACTGGACACTATAGTTACAATCTTCTCGGATATCTCATTGATAAAGGTTTGACCGCCTACGTTATCAATCCGTTACATACGAATCTGTACAGAAAAAGTCTAAGCCTTAGACAGACCAAAACGGATAAAGTCGATGCCCGCACGATTGCTTCCATGCTGATGTCTGATGTGAACTTAAAGTCCTACTCAGAAACATCATATCATAATCAAGAATTAAAATCACTCACTCGTTATCGTTTCGATAAAGTAAAAGAACGGGCAAAACTGAAAGTTTCCATTGCCCGGCTTATAAACATTCTTTTTCCAGAACTCGAAAAGCTGGTTCCTACGCTTCACATGGCATCGGTCTATTCTTTACTGTCCGAGTTTCCGGGCGCTTCTCATGTTGCATCTGCCCACCTTACAAGACTGACAAATCTGCTTTCTAAAGCATCCAAAGGTCATTATGATAAAGATACTGCTATCCATTTCCGAGAGGCTGCCAAAAATTCTATAGGCTCTGTTATGCCCGCAAAATCTCTGGAACTGAAACACACCATCAAACTCATTCAGGAATTAACCACTGAGATTGATGAAATCGAAACTGCTGTCAAGCGAATCATGGATGAAGAAATCCGTTCTCCTATTCTTACTATTCCCGGCATCAGCTACCGGATGGGCGCAATGATCATCGCCGAAATCGGCGATTTTCACCGTTTTGATTCAGCCGATAAGATACTGGCTTATGCTGGAATGTCCCCTTCCACTTATCAATCCGGACAGCTGGATAACGGTTACTCTCACATGGAGAAACGTGGCTCCAAATATCTTCGATATGCGCTTTACAATGCGACAAAATATGTTTGCCACTGGGATGAAGCCTTCGGTGCATATCTTGAAAAGAAGCGTTCTGAAGGGAAGCATTACAATGTTGCTTTATCCCATGCAGCAAAAAAACTTGTTAGAACTATTTTGGCAATGGAAAAATCAGGTCAAGCATACAAAGCAACCTCTTAACTTGATCTACAAATATCCTCTTTTTAGAGCACCTGCAAAGATGCTCTTATTGTCATGCAGTTTTCAAGGTACTGACTGCAATGAAAAGTCATTGCCACTTTTTCTAATTTTGTTTTTATACTTGACTTTCTTTAATAGTTAGTCTCGTATAATATTGGAAAACTGCCAGCATACAATATCATTTGCAGCAAAACTTTTTATTTCGTCATCCACTTCAAACCCAATACTGTCTAAAAATGCTGTTCTTAATGCTAATTCTGTGAAATAGGTAAGATACCAATTAATTTTTTTAACTGAAATTCCCTGTCTTCTCGCATATGAACTTATGCTATTTTCAAGGTACTTGTAATGGTCTATTTCATTTCGATACTCCCCCAACATATAATTCAGGTTATCAGTATCCGTAATACCAACAATTTTTAATCCTGAATTGAATGCATTACGATCCAGGTAACTGTACACCTTTTTAATATGGTCTTTGATTGCGCCATCTTTATAGGTATTTATAACAAAACCATCACACATATTTAAAAATAGCGAAAGGCTATGCTCAACATTTATACTTTCATATGCTATTGATTTCAAATAAAAAAAAGAATTAATAAGGGATCTCGTCATTTTCTGACTATCTCTTCCGCATTCTCTAAATGTTTCATATCGGTTAAGAATTTTCTCGTCAATACGCCTTTGATTTTTCGCCAGAGGAAACGCACAATCAATCCAAATTTGACTCGTCCGATATAGCTTTACAGTATATAACTCATCTCCATTACTCTCTTCACCATCACATTCAACTTTTATGGGTTGATAAAAATATCCATCATATAAAGCCAACAATTCCCAAATGAGCCGAACTGTCTGATCTACCTGACCTTCATCATCCCCTTCCAAATCCAGCTTACAAACTTTATCTTGAATAATAATATGAAAGCTCACTCCGTTTGCAATATCAGATATGTTCTGACTGATCCATTCCGCTTTCCCCTCTTTTATGTTAAAAGTAATTTGCTTATTCATAATTTATCTTCCCTCTTTATGCACAACTTCATTACTTCAAAACTTATATTCAATTCTAGCATGGCTAACTATAGTCGTCAATGTACTCATCCATAAGCCAACTATACTTCCCCCTACATTTTCGCCATCCTCCTCACCATCTCCGCCACTTCCCCTTTCACCGCCACATATCCCTTCCGCAAATCCTCCACATCCTCCCCGTAAAGGTTCCCGGTCTCATTGCACCTGCGGGCAATCTGGTTCACATTATTGGAGACAGAGCGAAGGAGCCGCAGCAGCTCCTTCATCTCCCCCAAATCCAGGCGGATCACATAGCCGTCCACGGCCATTTTCCGCAGATAGGCACGCTTGTTCAACGTGCCCGCCTGCTCCATCTTCGTTTCGATCAGTGCCATTTCTTCCGGCGATACCTTAAAATACAGCCCTATGGTGCGTCCTTCTTTCCTGCGCAACCTAAATCACCTCCCTGCTATTTCTTTCACTCTCTGCTACGGCAGACGCCACCGCAGGGCGTTCATACTGTCTCAGTTCATTCAGGATGGACGGTTTTTTCCCTGCCTTGGATTCTGCATCTTTCCAGCCGGAGTTTTCTGCCTCATCTCCCTCCCGGCTCCTGCTTTCCGCGCCGTCCTTTTCCGGCTCTTTCCCCCGGTTCCGTTCCTCGTTGTCAAGCTCCGTGTTCAGCTCTGTGAGCCGGGCGGTCTTTTCCGCCAGTTCCGCCTCCTGGGGAAACGGTTTCTCCGCTTCCTTTTTTGCATTTTCCAGTTCACCCTTCAGATGTTCCATCTGTTCCTCATGGTTTTTCAGGCTTTGGGGTATTTTATCCAGTGCGTTATTGATACGGACGATATTACCCACAGCATCATCAGACAGTTCCGCCGTATAAGTCAGGTGCTGCTTCATCGTCACCTTGAATTTCTCCCCGTCAAACATAAGCCGCATGGGAAATCCTCTGTACTCTCCCAGCTCAACTTCCCTGCCAGGATCGCTCAAAAGGTGGCAGGCTGCGATCAATGCCTGTCCTGCCACTTTCCGCTCTGTATGGGTAACGCCCTGGATCGTCATGGAAAACTGTTCTTCCCTGACCGGGTGTGCCAGCAACACGGGCAGATCCGCCTGCAGACAGTCAATATAAAGCTGTGCTTCCTTGATCTTGTTGGGGAAATGCCCCCGTATCTTGTCCTCCAGTTCATATTTCAGCGCCGTATGGTTTGCCTTCAGCATTTTCAGCTTTGTCACCTGGATATCCAGATCCATCTTCTCCTTAATCCTCGGATCGCCGGTGGCAAGCATCTTGACCTCGGCATAGGAGAGCGCCGTCGCGTCCACATCCTCAATGGAGCGGGCCGGGCTCCTGGAAGTCATCACCTGACCGATGAACTTCTGCTTGCTCTCCACCAGCCCCCATGTATAGGCGTCAAATGTACCCTTTGTGACATAACGGTAGATCCACACTTTCTCATTCTGGTTTCCCCGCCGCACGATACGCCCCGCCCGCTGCTCCAGGTCGGCAGGACGCCAGGGGCAGTCCAGGTCATGGGAAGCTACAAGCCTTGTCTGCACATTTGTCCCTGCGCCCATTTTCTGTGTGCTTCCAAGCAGCACACGCACCTGCCCGCTGCGCACTTTGGCGAAAAGCTCCGCTTTCTGTGCCTCCGTGTGCGCCTCATGGATAAAGGCAACCTGCTCTTTCGGGATTCCCTTTGCCGCCAGCTTCTGCCGTATGTCCTCGTACACGCCGTATTCCTGCAGGTTTTCCTCAGTCGGCGCTTCCTCCGTTTCTTTTTCCATTTCTTTCTGCGCCCCGTCCTCCATGTTTTCCGGGTTCCCTCTTTCCGACTCCTTTTCCTCCCGCTTTCCCCTTGGCGTTGAAAGGTCGGAGAAGATAAGCTGGGTTCCCTTAAACTCCGTGCTGTCCTGCCAAATGCAAAACACGGTTTCCACACAGGCGTTCACTTTGCTGCCCGGGTCATCCCCTAAGAGCGGGTTCATCAGCCGCTGATCCAGGGCGAGTTTACGCCCGTCGGAAGTGATCTTGAGCATATTGTCAACGCTGGCATCCACACCCCCGCCCCTGATCTTCTCCGCCCGCTCTGTCAGGGCTTCCACCATCTTTTTTTGTGCCACGCTGGCCTCTGTCTGCACCGTGACATATTCCACGTCCGGTGTGGGGAGGTTCAGCATATCGGCAGTCTGTATGTCCGCAGCTTCCTTCCACATATTCATAAGTTCCGGCAGATTGAAAAATCTTGCAAACCGTGTCCTCAGCCTAAATCCCGTGCCCTCCGGCTTTAACTCCACCGCAGTCACACACTCTCCGAAAGTTGCCGCCCAGTTATCGAAGTGCAGCAGGCTGTGTATCTTTCCCGCCCTGTCCTTATAGCCTCTCCGCAGCATATCGTCCTGCAGATAGCGCATCATCGTATATAATTCCACCATGGTATTCGAGATGGGCGTCCCTGTGGCGAACACCACACCTCGCCCTCCGGTAATCTCGTCCATGTACTGGCATTTTGCGTACATATCGCTGGACTTCTGCGCATCCGACTGTCCGATTCCTGCCACATTACGCATTTTCGTATATGTATAAAGGTTTTTGTAATACTGCGCTTCATCCACGAAAAGGCGGTCGATGCCGAGTTCCTCAAAATACACAGTATCGTCCCTCTTTTTATCATTCAGACGCTTCAACTTGCCTTCCAGGTGCTTCTTCATGCGCTCCATCTGCCGTATGGTCCAGCGCTCTTGCTTTTCTGCTTTCGCCATTCCTATGCCGCTCATAATTTCTCCGAGCTGCTTCTGCAGGTACGCCATCTGCCTCTCCGGTGAGATGGGAATTTTTTCAAACTGTGTATGACCGATAATGACAGCGTCATAGTCCCCGGTGGCAATCCTGGCGCAAAATTTCCTCCGGTTCCTGGACTCGAAATCCTTTTTGGTTGCCACCAGCACCTTTGCGCCGGGATAAAGCGTCAGGAAGTCACTGCCCCACTGTTCTGTCAGGTGGTTAGGCACCACCATCATGGACTTCCTGCACAGTCCCAGCCGCTTACCCTCCATAGCAGCCGCGATACACTCATAGGTCTTTCCTGCCCCCACCACATGGGCGAGCAGGGTATTCCCGCCATACAGCACACGGGCGACGGCGTTCTGCTGGTGCTTCTCCAGGGCAATCTCCGGGTTCATCCCCACAAACTGGATGTGCTGCCCGTCATATTCCCTGGGCCGCACCGAGTTATACAGCCTGTTGTATGTGGCGCACAGGTCTTCGCGCCGCTCCGGGTCCTTGAAAATCCACTCACGGAACGCCTCCTTCATGGCTTCCTGCTTCTGCTGGGCGACAGTTGTCTCTTTCGCGTTCAGGACACGCTTCTCTTTTCCGTCCACCTCTACCCTGTCATAGACTTCCACACTCCTCTGGTTCAGGCTGTCCTCAAAGATTGCATAGGCATTGACACGCATTGTCCCGTATGTGCCATAGACGCGGGTATTATCCATGCTGTCAGCCCATTTTCCCGTCACATTCCATGCCCCGGCAACATCAGAATACAGCACCCCGATCTGTGCACCCCGAAGCTTTTGGGGTGTTTTCAAAAGGTCATAAAGGAACTCATTGTAATACATTTTATCTATCCAGGGCGCACCGATCCGCGCATTGATTTCCGGCGCGGTCAGCTCTTTAGGCTGCACGGCTTCCAGCGCCTCCACATTTACGGCAAACTCCGGGTATTCTTCTGACGCTTTGCGGGCTTTCTCCAGTTTTTCCCGGACATTTCCAGAAAGATACGCCTCCTGTGTCTGCCAGCCTTCATACCGGTGTGCCTCCCCCTCCTCCGTGCCAAAAGGGCCGGTGTCCGGGTCCTTGAAAATGATGCCCTTTAAGTCGCTGACAATCTGCGGTATCTTCTCCGATCCGCCCATCAGGGAAGCCATAAAACCTAAATCCACACAGGCCCGCTCCCCGATGGACACGCCCAGCGCCTCCACAGCCGTATCCGCATGGGTCACAGGCTGCCGGTGCCGGATGGTGCGTTTCGTAAAAATATCCGCTTTTGCCTGGAACTTTCCTTCCTCGTCCAGCATTTCCAGCGAACACAGCAGGGGATAGGAGGAATCCTGCCGGAATGCCTGTCGGTTGCCCGCGCTGTTTATCAGTCCGTGCTTTTTGACAAAACTGTCGTACAGGGTGTTAAGCCTTGCCTGTTCCTCCCGCACCTCGCTGTCTGACGCACCTGCCGTCTGGATCTCAATGAGGCGCCTTGCGCTGTCCCGGATGCCGATCATATCCCGGATGCGCTCTGCCCGTTTCTTCCCCGGCTCCACCAGGGTCATGCGCGAGTTTTCCCGATAATACAGCTTTCCGTCCCTGGCCGTGAAGCTGAAATTCCTGACATCCGGGTCCGCGGCGATGCTTTCTCCCGCCGCGTTCCCCGTCCTGCCGCCCTCCGGCGATCCCGGTGCGTCCATTTCCAGGAGCGCCCGATCAGGCTGTCTGATACGGGTGACTGCCTCCAAAAGCTGCGCCGCAAGGTCAGCGCCCTCCGTGGGCAGGCAAGCTGTCTCCGTCCCATTCCCGTACATATTCCTCCAGAAAGACATTTTCCCCAGCACCATTTCCGGATGCTGCAGGTAATAACTGTTTAAGGGTACGCCGTCCTCCGTCTCTCCCACCGCCACCCAGTCCGGCAGCTTCTCCGGGACGCTCCCCCGCTTCTGGAAAAAGAGGATGTCCGAGGTCACATCGGTACCGGCATTGGCCTTGAACGCATGGTTGGGCAGGCGGATGGCCCCCAGAAGGTCAGCCTTCTGGGCCAGCGCCTCCCTCGCCCTGCCGTCCACCTTGTCCATGGTGCCCTTGCTGGTGACAAACGCCATCACGCCGCCCGGACGCACCTTATCCAGCGCCTTGATAAGAAAATAATCGTGGATGTTCAGGTTCATCCTGTCATACTTCCTGTCATGCACCTTGTAGTCCCCAAAAGGCACATTCCCCAAAGCAAGGTCAAAGAAACTGTCCGGGTAATCCGTCGTCTCAAACCCGCCTACGGTAATATCTGCTTTCTGGTAAAGCTGCGAGGCGATCCGCCCGGTCAGGCTGTCCAGCTCCACGCCGTACAGTTTTGCACCCGTAAAACTCTCCGGCACAAGTCCCAGGAAATTCCCCGCGCCGCAGGACGGCTCCAGGATGTTCCCCGGCACAAATTCCATGCGTCCGAGGGCGGCATAGACGGCTCTGACCACCAGGGGACTTGTATAAAAGGCATTCAGCACCGTTGCCCTGGCGGATTGGTACTCCTCCGGGGTCAGAAGTCCGCCCAGTTCCGCATACTCTTTCCCCCATTTTTCATTGGCCGGGTCAAAAGCCTGCGACAGTCCGCCCCAGCCGGTGTATTTTGCCAGGAGCTCCTGTTCTTCCCCCGTGGCATACCTCCCCTCCGCCTCAATCTGTTTCAGGGTACGGACAGCCGCTGCATTATTCTGGTAACGGGTCTTCTGCCCCCACGCCCCCAGGTTATCGTCCGTGATCCGGAAATTGCGGCGCTCCCGCAACCTGCGCTCTTTCTCCCTTTCCTCCTCCGTGACCAGCTTCTGGACGGCAGCCTCAAAGGGCAGGCCCACGTCAAACACCTGTACCGTGTTGGCGGGTACGAGCTGATCCTGCGGCGTGGCAGGCTTCTCCGCCTCCTGTCCACTTGATGGGAAGAACGCCTGCATTTGGCGTTCTTCTGTGTGAAGAAGCTTCACACTTTCCTTCCGGATGCCGCCATCCCTCTTTTCCGCCCGTTCAACAGCATCCAGCACTTCCGGGTCCACGCCCACGAGATAGTTAAAGTCCAGATCCTTCAGTTCATTGTCGATCAGCTCCCTGAGGCTGCCGTACTCCCACTTTTCAATGCACACGCCCTCCAGGAACTGATTGATGGAGAAGTCCGACAGGTTTACCTCCACCTGCAGGTCATATTCCCCGTCCCCGACGGTGGTATAGGCAATCCCTATGTGTTCCGGACTGTCAAAATCCACGGCATCTGTGCCGTACTCCCTGAAACAGAAATCCACGATCAGCTGCTTTGCTTCTTCCAGGTCGGCAGCATCTGTCTTTGCTGTTTCTGCTGTCTCTGCCATTTCTGCTGTTTCTTCCGCCTCTTTTGCTGCTTCCAGGACCGTTTCCACGGATACCGCTGCCTCCGCCTTCCTGTCCGCCTGACGCTCGATACACTCACGCACATAGACAACAGATTCCTCCCTGAAGACCGGGAACCACCCCTGTATCTCCAGGTCTTTCAAACTCACCGTCCCGTTTCCGAAGTCCACGCTGTCGATCGCCATGCGCCGCCCGTCAATGATAAGCTGCATCCCCAGCGGGATATAGTCGGCCGCGCTCCGCTCCTTGACCGTCACATACGGGGCGTCTGCGCCTTTCCCCGGCTCCGGGCCTACGACAAGGATGCTGTGCCCATGCCTCAGCGCCTTTTCCACGGCACCCTGCCATGACTTCGTGCCCGTCACAAAGGTTTCCCCAAGCCCATCAATTTCCCTTTTGAGAAGCTTTGCGTCAAGAGCCGGGGCCGCAGCCTCCGCATCTTTTCCATAAAACAGGCACAGGCTCCCCACCTGCACGCCGATCAGCTTGTCCGGATGCAGCGCTTTTATGGCAAGGTATTCCTCCGCATGGGGCGTCAGGCGCAGGTCTGGCCTCTTTTCTGCCTGCCTTTCCGGAGCCTGCGTTTCTTCCTGGAGGCGATTGTCCTTTTCGGGAACCGGCCTGGTCTCCGTCTGCCTGGCTGTTTCCCCATTTTCCGCCCCGGGATCTCCCATGGCGGAAAAGTCAAAGGAAAGCTGCCCGTCTATCTCCTGCTTTGTGCCCACTTTTGCCCTTTGCTTTTTGGCCAGCGCCCGCGCCGCTTTCTCCAGTTCCCCTTCCTGCTTATGCGCTTCTGGTATTCCTAAAGCCTGCTTTCCTGCGGAAATGCTTTGGAAGCTTTCATCTCCCGGCTTCCCCTCTGCTGCATCTCCGTATTTCTCCGCCGCCTGCCGCTCCTGCCTCTTTTCTTCCTTTTCGGCCTCTTTTCTTCTGCGGACTTTTTTTCTCTCCGCCTCCAGGACGCCTGCCGGAAGCGGCTGGAACAGCGAGTATTCCCCACGGACAAATGCCGCCATATCCTCCATTGCTTTCTCCATGGTCTCATATCCACGCACATCCTCCGGCAGCAGGGGCGCAAATGTCTTTGCCATATCTTTGTACAGTTCGGCGCTGTACTTCGGGCTGTCCAGGACAGGACGAAATTCCGCCACCCCTTTTTCTATATTCCAATCCCATAGCGCTTTCCGAGTACTCCCCTGTCTGTCCAGGGTAAGTCGTTGGAAATGGAAAAGCTCCCTTGCAAGCCGTATCTTCTCATACTCCGGCAGATATTCCTTTTCCTTTGCACTGAGATACTTCCCATCGCGGATCAACCCCCGGATCCGCTCCTGTACCTGATTCCAGTTAAGGAACACAGTGTCATAACCCTTATAATCCGAATACTCATCATCCCTTTTGAATTTTATCCCTTTGGAATCATGCCACTCATCATTTCCGAGCTGTCCCCAGCCACCGGTGCCATACTCTGTCCGCAGAAATTCCGCACATTCCTTTGCGTCATGCCCCTGCATGAAATAAGAATATATCCTGAATTTCCCCTCAGAAAAGTTGCTGCCATGCCTGAGCATCTGTCCAATCTCGTCCTCGGTGATAAAATGCCCCTTCACCGATTCAAAACCCTCCGCGCAGTGAAACTGCTTCGTGCTTATGTTCAGGCTGTTTATTTCTTCTCTGATCCGCTCAGGATGGTATCTGCGGTAACGCAGCAGTCCCGGGTTTTCCTGTAACGCCTGAGTAAAAATATCCAGTTCCGCACAGAAAACAGATCTGTAACCCGGCTCACGAAGCAGTGCCGCGATTCTTTCCGTACTGTCCGGCAATCCCCCATACAATTCCCGAAGATACGGCAGGTATCCTTTTTCCCTCGCCTCATCACTTAAGTTCTGCGCAAGATACCACATTGACTCTGCCTGCCTTTGGTACTCATAATCCCTTGCGCCGTCCAGCTTGTCCCGGGCAGCAAAATTCCCCCTCTCCAGGAGCTTTTGCACCCGTGCCGCCGCCCGCTCCCAGGGCACAAGCACCGCCCCTGGCACAAGGGCGCTGTTCCCCCTGGCGAAAAACAGTCCGTCCTTGTTAAACCATACGGAAACTTTTACCCCGTCCACCAGGATGCCCCTGCCGCCCACGCCAAACTCTTTCTCCAGGAACGCAGCGGCCTGCTTATTATCCGGCCCCTTTTGGTAAAACGCGACAATGCGCAGGATACTGTTGCTCTCATTCCCTCCTCCGGCAAGGGCGCTGTTCAGACAGCGGTCCAGTCCCTCCGGGAGATGCTTCACATGCTGGCCGGGAGCGGGCTCCTCCCTCTTTTCCTCCGCCTGTACCTGGGCGATCTTTTCCACCTGTTCCTCCACCGATGGAAAAAGTGACAACTGCCCGCTTCTTTCATATTCAGAAGACGGAAAAACAGCGGGAGGTCCTCCCGCCGTTTCATATCTGTCCCTGTTTTGTTTTTCCGGGGTTTCCGGTTCCCGCTTTACCTGTAGACCACTTCCGGCAGCACCATCTCCTCCGCCTGGGCTGTCATGGCGTTGACTTTTCTGACCCACAGCATCTGGTTCGAGGCTTTCAGTTTCTCGTCCACCCCTCCCGCCTTCATAAGCTGCCCCAGGATCCGGTCTATCTGCTCCTGGGCCTTTTCCTCCACTTCCCGCAGGTGTCTGTCCAGCCTCCCCGTCAGCAGCATGGATGTGTAAGTCCCGTGATGGTGTTCCTTCAGGAAACTCTCCCTGAGCAGTCCGTACTTCCCTATGGGCATTGTCTGTGCTTCGTCCGCCCCGTCCATCTCCAGATCCGGTATCAGGTAATCCCCCTCTTTCCTGTATGTCAGCTCCAGTCCTTCCATACCCATTTCCTCCCTCTTTTTCGCTTTCACGCTTTACAGTGTTAAAATTTTCCTTACTCCCACTATACACCTCTTTGGATGGTTTTTCAAGTACGTTTTCCACATTTTCGCGTTTTTTCTCCCTATCCTGAATTACTCCCTGTTCAATCCTGCGGATCTCACGTCTGATCTCAGTGCAGATTTCCATGGTAAGCCGGCTGCAGGCATCCCCAAGGTGGTGCAGGGTGGCAGGCGTGGAAAACAGCGTTATCCCGCTAAAAGATGTATTTTCCAGGTAATCCTCCGGACGAAAGCCGCAGCGGGTAAGCACCGCGTACTGGACGCTTGCTTCCATTGTCTCCCTGAAGATTTCTCTCCACTCCGCCACATCCACCCCTTCCAACGGACTGCCCTCTGAATCATACTCCAGATCCAGAAGATAATCCGAAAAGGTTTCCAGGACAGCACCGGCCGCCATCGCTTTCAGCCGCTCCCCTGCATCCTGTACCTCTGCCCTCCCGAACCGTTTCTCCAGCGCCTCCAGCACGGGAGCGCAGTATTCCTCCCTAAACTCCCACAGATAAGGCTCCCTCGCCCCCCGCACCGGCCTCGTGTCAGACACGTCAAACACATAATCCAACCTGTTGCTGCCGTCCCTGCGCTTATGGATGAGCGCTATTCCTTTTGAACCGGGTTTTATCCACCGGCGCATTTTTTCATTCCACATTTCCAGCGGCGCGCAGGCCGTGGCTTCCGGTCTCTGGACATAGATCAACAGCTGGTCATCAAAATCATAACGGTACAGGCGGGAGGCTGTCTTTAGAAACTCTTTCCAGTTTTCTTCATCCTGCGTGACCCTGCCGGCCGCTTCCGCAGCAAGGTTCGATATGAAATTCAACTTCCCCATGTAACCAATCCCTCCTTTTCTGGCAGCGGTTCACTGCATGATCGTGTTTCCGGGTCCCCATCTACATCTGAGGACGCCCCAAATAAAAGCCCTGCAGATAATCAACCTTTGCTGTCCGCAGGAAGTCAAATTCTTCCTGGCATTCCACACCCTCCGCGATAACCATGTTCCCGCGTCTGTGGAATCGCTCTATCAGCCTGACGAAATGCTCCTGCCTGGGAATATCCTTATGGATCCCCGCGATCAGCTTTCTGTCAGTCTTAATGATATCCGGCTCAAACAGGTTGACAGCCAGCATGAAATTATTTCCGGAGCCGTAATCATCAATGGCTACCTTCATGCCGTGGGACCTGATCTGCCCTTTCTTCATCAGCCATTTGTCTAAACTCAAGTCCGTGTATTCCAGTATCTCGACATAAAGACGTTCCGACAGGTTCGGGAAACACCTGAAATAGATTTCCGATTCCTCCGTCGTGAAGCACTCTGACGGAAGCGAATTGATAGACACAAACCCCTGCAGCCCTTTGTCAAGAAACGCTTTCGTCGCCCCGAAAAATGTGGCAAGCTCCAGCGTATGCAGGCTGTTCCCCTCCCTGTACCTTTCGATCAGCGCTGAGGGTGTCATTCCCTCCGGCCTCATAAGCGCCTCATATCCGGCAACCTCCAGTGTCGCCGAATTAAGGATTGCCTGGAACGCAAAGTCGATCCTTATCCCGTCCAGCAGGCCATGCAGACTGCTTCCTAATGGCAATGCACTAAAATCAATCATAAACCTCCCATAAATCAGCCTAAAACTGACAATTCAATCTCTGTTTACAGTTACTTTGAATGTTCCGTTTTGTTTTTTGCGGAAAATTCCAGCTTAAAGTTTACAAATCTCTCCCCCGTGTCCTCCATCACGATTGTCGCATCATACAGAATCCCTTTTTTCTCTGAATACAGTCCGGACATATTTACTCTGCCATCTTTCAGCAGTGCAGCAGCAACCGACCTTGTCAGGTTTTTCCGCTTGCTCTTAAAATACGGGTTTTCCTTATAGAGCGCAAAATCGCAGGGTGGGCCCGCCTTATAGCCGGAACAGTAAAAACTCTTTTTTCCCTCGTAGACGGGCCTCCCGCAACGGGGGCAGTTCCCTACCGCAGTCCTCTCCCTGCCCGCCAGGGCGCTTCCGGCTGGAGTTTCCATACCCTCACAGTTCTCCACCAGCCCGCGCACCATGGCGGTGATCCCCTCCATAAATTCCTCCGGGGAATATTCCCCTCTCTCCACATGTTTCAGGGCCGCTTCCCATTCTGCTGTCAGCTTCACGGACTTGACCGTTTCCGGCAGTGCGCGGATCAGTTCCATGCCCCTTTTAGTCGGCATCAGCTGCCGCCCGTCCCGCTCCGCAAAGCCGCCCTTTATCAGCTTTTCGATCACGCCTGCACGGGTGGCAGGGGTTCCAAGGCCCCTGCGCTCCACGCCCTCTATGTCTGCAAATTCCTCCGCCCCGGCATTCTCCATGAAGCTTAACAGCATATCCTCCGTGAATCTCTTTGGGGGATTCGTGGTGCCTTCCTTCAGCACGGCTTCCGTTCCTGCAAACGTCTGTCCCTCTGCAAGTTCCGGTAGCGGCCTGTCTGCATCATTTCCTGCCTTTTCGGTGCCCTTTGCTTCTTTCTTCCCTGTTTCTGCTTTCCGTCCATACTCTGAGAGAAACGCCCGCTCTAACGCTTTCCATCCGGGGCGCAGTTCCACACGCCCCTTTGCGGTAAATACATTCCCTGCGCACTCCAGCGTGTTTTCCGTTTCCGCGTAAGCATAGGAATACGGGCAAACGGCGCATAGCAGCCGCACAGCCAGCATTGCCAGGATTTTTCTCTCCCCGGTGGGGAGCCCCTGCAGGTCTGCATCCGCGATCCCCAGGGTCGGGATAATGGCATGGTGGTCGCTTACCTTTGTGCTGTCCGTCACCCGCGCGGCAGCCACCCCGCCCTCAGGATCCCAGGGCAGATACGGGAAAGCGCCTGCCGCTGCCCCGCACAGTGCCGGAATCCCCTCCGCCATGTCATCTGTGAGATAACGGGAATCCGTGCGCGGATAGGTCGCCAGCTTCTTTTCGTACAGAAGCTGCATGTAGTCAAGGGTCTGCTGTGCCGTATAACCGTACAGCCTGTTGGCTTCCCTCTGGAGGGAAGTGAGGTCATATAGTTTCGGGGGGTTTTCCGTCCTCTCATGCCGTATGGCCGCCATGACCGTGGCAGGCTTCCCCACACAGCTTTTCCGCAGTTTTTCCGCTTCCGTCCTGCTCTCAAGCCTTGCGCTCAACGCTGAAAAACCTTCAAAGCGCAGTTCCACCGTATAATATTTCTCTTTCTGAAACCCAGCGATGGCGTTCTCCCTCTCTGTCAGCATTGCCAGGGTGGGGGTCAGGACCCGGCCCACGTTCAGCGTCCTGCCGCCGTAAAGGACAGTGAAAAGCCTCGTGCCGTTGATCCCCACCAGCCAGTCCGCTTTTGCGCGGCACAAGGCCGCCTGGTACAGACAGTCATAATCGCTGCCGGGACGTAACTCCGCAAAGCCCTTCCGCACGGCCGCATCCTCCATGGAGGAGATCCACAGACGCCTGAACGACTTCCTGCATCCTGCCTGATGATAGACAAGCCGGAAGATCAGCTCCCCCTCCCGTCCGGCATCCGTCGCTTCCACGAGTTCCGTGACATCCGTTCTCATCATCAGCTTTTTCAGGGTGTCAAACTGCGCCTTTGTTGCTTTCGATACGGTAAATTTCCAAGGCCCCGGCAGAATCGGCAGATCCTCAAGCGACCACTTTGAATACCTGGGATCATAGCTGTCCGCTGCAACAAGCTCCACAAGATGCCCCACGCACCAGCTCACCAGATACCCATTTCCCTCCAGATACCCGTCCTGCTTTCCCGCAACCCCAATCACTTTCGCTATGGACTGCGCCACGCTTGGCTTTTCCGCCACCACCAGGGTATAAGTGTCCTGTTTCACATTCCCTTTATTTTCCTGTCCCATTCTTCCCTCCCTCTGTCTGCTTCGCCGCAAGCACTTTTTTCATACACATCCCTGCGCACGGCCTGTCCCGCCCATACGCGCAGCCATAGCATTTATTTCCCGGCACGGAGGCGGGTGTCTGCGCCCCCTGCCCCCTCACCGGCCCCGGCTTCTGTACCATCATCCGCTCAAACGGGGAATCTGTGAAATATGTCATCCGTCACTCCTCCCGTTCCGGGCCATCGTCAGGATAATCGTCATAGTATGCCTCCTCCTGCTCCCCATCTGCGCCCTCGAGACTTACCGGCCCGCTGTCTGCCGCTCCGGCTCCCTCAGTGCGGTTTTTGCCGCTTCCCTGGTTCGCATCCGCATAACCGTTTTCATCCTCTTCGTCCTCCGCCACTTCGTCTCCATCACCCAGCAGTTCATCCAGATCCTCCGCATCATCCAGTTCATGCTTTGGCTTGTAAATCTTAAAATAATATCCCGCTCCGCCAACTGCCGCCATCGCCAGGAACAGGAATATATACATTCCCTCGTTTCCGGCTTCCTTTCCGGTTCCCCCTGCCGGATCCTCCGCCGCCGGGATGCCTCCCCCTCCGGGGTTCTCCGCCGCTTTCCCCTTACAGGAAGCCAGGTCATTTTTGCAGACCGGGCAGGACGTATCCACCATGCCCGCCTCACATTTTCCCACGCAGGCACAGGTTTCCGGCAAAGGGACGGCGCTCTCGCTCCCCCTGTCCTTTCCTTCTTCCTTTGCTGCCAGGGCAAACAGATCCGTCTCTGTTACGGCATTCAGGAAATACACGTTTTCGGATTCCCTCTCATGGTCGATCACCAAGTAAAAGATATTCCCCTCCGGCGTGGTGAAAGTGTAGAATTCCTTGCCGTCCGTTTCCGTCGCATTGTCCGTCACTGTCGCCTGCCCCTCCGGGGTAAAAGGGTTTGCCCCTATCTCAGACACCGTTTCCGCACCGGCAGGGATGGTTTCCTGCTTCTCTGTGCCCTCCCCCTCGGCTGCCTGGGCCGTCACCGGGAAAAAAACAGCGCCCATGCACAGCACAAGCGCCAGTATCATGTTGCGTATTGAATTATTCCGTTTCATTCTGCTTTCCCTTCCTCTCCTATCGGATTCTGATGCTCTGCTTCCTTCTGCTCTCCGGCCTGTGCCGGGTTTTCCCCTTCTGTCCGCACCGGCTTTTCGCTGTCCGCCCGCTCCTGTCCTCCCGTTCCGTTTCCAGCAGACGGCTCCCTCATGTTCGTAAGCTGCGCTAAAATTTCCCGCAATTCTTCCGGCGTGGCGCTGATACTCCGCACAGCCTGGACGATCTCCATATTTTCCTGCTCGATGATGCGCCGCTCCAGATCCTTCACCTTTGCCTGCCACTCCGCCGCCTTAAACCTCGCCCTGGCAAGTTCCTCCTTAAGCCTTTCGCTTCTCATATCCTGCCACCTTCTTTCTTCCGCTTTGCCCAGCCTGCCGGGTCAAAATCGTCAAAATTTTTCACAGCATGAAAAAAATATTTGTTGTTGGCCCAGCGCTGCAGCTTCCGGGTTATGGCGGGAGCCGCAGGCTTCTCATAAATCATCACATAAGGGTCATACCCCATCTCCCGCAGGGTATAGATGCGGTATAAATCCTGTTCATGGTTACTGCCATAATTTGTGAGCACATATACACGCAGTTTCCGTGCATCTTTTACATTGCCCATCTCCAGAAAACGTCTAAAATACGGTGTCAGGTCAGCTGCCGGATCGTCCCATGCGAAATGCAGTCTTTTTGTCCTGATCCGATTCAGTGCCTCCACTTTCTCCGGGGTTATCAGCCTCACGTCAAGGCCCTGGGTAAAATCCACTTCCGCCCTGCTTTCCGCAAGCTGCCCCAAAAGCCGCTCCCAATCCGGGCAGGCCAGGATATTCGCGTCCAGCAGCTTAATTTCCCGTTCTCCCCTCCAGAATTCTGACAGGTCGGCAGCCGCAACCGTCCTGTGCCCCTCCTTTTCCCCTACAATACAGAACCCACAGCCACGAGGACAGCCGCGCGACAAAAAGCCATATGCCGTTCCCAAAAACTGCGGGTATAATCCATAATCCGGGCAGATATGTTCCACCTCATGGGGAAGCTTATTATCCAGTCCATATCCCGTGCCGCCTTTCACGATCCAATCAGCGTGTACGGGGCCGACATAATCCTTTGAATAAGTGTCCGTGAACACACGGCTCATATACACAAGGTCATAATGCTTTCTCCCGTCATGCCACTCTACCGTGTCACCCCTCGCCTTGTGGTATGCGGACAGCTTCATCAGGCAGAGGTTGGGCCACCTGTGTCCGTCCACATCAATCAGTCCTATTTTTTCCATGTTCCCTCCGTCCTGCATCAATTATGCCCTCGGTTCAGTGCGCCCTGTCAAAAGGACACCATACCACCGCCCCCGGCTCCAGGCGTTCCATGATCGGGTACACCGCATAGGCCGGGATCATGTACTCATCGTTTTTCTGGAACATCCATGTCTCCAATAGAGACATTTGTATCTGCCCCATCAATCCCTCCTTCCTGTCACGGCATTCCACCGTTCCCAACAAAATAGCCGGGGTTCAGGTATTCCCCGTTATGCAGTACTTCCAGGTGGAGATGCGGCCCCGTGCTCACGCCGGTACTGCCCACCGTGGCGATCACATCCCCCCGTTTAACTTCCTGCCCGGCGCTCACCAGAACAGAGTCACAGTGGGCATACTTTGACTGATAGCCGCCGGTTCCGTCTATCACCACGCACAGGCCGTATCCCCCGGCCTCGCCTGCCGCTGTCACCGTGCCGTCCTGGACCGCATGGATGGCAGTCCCTTCCGCCGCCCCGATGTCAATGCCCCGGTGCAAGTTTTTCTCCCCGGAAACCGGGTGTACCCTATATCCATAGCGGCTCGTGACACAGGGAAGCCAGTCAAAATTAAAAGGGGTTGTATAACACTGACGCCCCCCGTGCGTAGCCATGTAAACACAGTAAAGGTCTGTCTGCTCCACCGTCGTTAAACTGCCTGCGATGACATTGGAAAGCGGCGTCACCGTGAGGGTGGTTGTCAGAATCGTCCACTCATATTCTTCTTCCTGTTCTTCCCCCTCCCCGTCCGTATAAACATAAGTCCGCGTCTCCGTGGTTTCCTCCCGTTCCAGTTCATACTGCAGTCCAAACAGCCGCTCCAGTTCCGGCTCCACCTGGGAATAAGTAAAACTGCCAAAGGCAGCCGAAAGATACGCCATCAGTTCATAGGGGTCATGCCCTATCGCTCCGGTAACATATTTGTACTCGTTATAATCAGGATAACCGGTTTCTGTTTTTGCAATGTCTATCCGCAGATCTGTCTCCATTTCCGTATAATACAGTTCGCTCCGGCAGATATCCCCTTCTTCTGCCGTGTAGCATGAAGCGATGACGGTTGACTGGATGCCGCCGAACATGGCGGAACAGGAAGAAAGGAGCGACCCGCAGAGCGACATCAGCACGATTCCAAGACCTGCAGCCCATATCACCGTTTTTTTACCGGGTAACAGTTCTTTCAGGATTTTAACGGCCTTTCCGGCACCCTTTGCCGCTGCCGCTCCCCCGGCCTTCCCCGCCTCTTTCGCAGCCGCAGCATACTGCCTTTTTATCCGCTGTTTCTGCAGCAGCTTTTTTAACTGTCGCTTCTGCATTCCCGGGTTTTCACGAAGAAATGTCTCATACGCAAAGCTGCTTTCCGCCTTCGCCATGCGGCGTTCTGCCCGGTGCAGGCTACGGTACGGTTTTGTCCTCACCCGCTCCCTGCCCCACCGCACAGCGCCTCTCAAGCCTGCCTCTGCCACGATTTCCGCCTTGTGGGCCGCCTCCACGCCCACATTGTGTTTCTCCGCCTCCCTCACTTTCTGATGCAGCTTTCCTTCAATCGCCAGCGGCACAGCCTTTGCCATTGCTCTGCCCATTCTTTTGGGGAGCGGCTTTTTCTCATGCTCAGGGACGGCCTCCGTTTCAAAGTGCAGGCGCTTCCCGCCCGTCCCTTCCGGCACTCTGCCATAGCGGAGTTTCCGCCTTTCAGGGAGTTTTTCTCTCGCCCTTTCCAGCTTTTCGCCCTCACGCTCCACCCGGCGTCTGGCTTTCTCATATTTCCTCTGCCGGTCCGGTTTTCCCTCCCCCCTCCCATCAGTCTTGCCGTCCGGTTCCGGATTGGAATCCCCCGTGGTTCTCCGCTCCCTCCGTTTTTCCTGTTTCCCCTCCCTGCCTTCTTTTTCCGGCCTGTCACGGCTGCGGCTGTCCTGATCCCCCGTCTGGCTGTGGCTACGCCCGGCCTGTCCCCCGTTCTCCTGGCTCTCCCGTTTCCCGGCGCCGCCATTTCCCCGGTTTTCCTGCCCCTGGCCGCTATTGACGCTTTCCGTTTCTCCCTGTCCCCTGCCGCTTCTGTTTCCCATGTTATCCCGCTCCCAACCGCCGTTTCCGCCTGCCAGGTTCCCATGGTCCTGCCCGCTGCTTTGTCTGCCATGATCTGACCGCTCCGAAGTCTGCTGCTGGTCTTCACCTCTCTGCTTTTGCTGCCGCTCCTGCGGCGGATACCGCCTGTTGTCACTGCGCCCCGTTCCCGGTGCAGTCTGGCTGCCCGTTTCTCCTGCCCATTTATAGGAAAAATCTTTCTCCCGGCTGCTGACACGTTCCTCCGTTCCTTTCGTGAGATTTTTTTCCGTCAACCCGTCGCGGGTCATCTTCTGCACCAATTTATCCCTTGCCCTAAACTCCTGATCCCTCACAGCACCACCCCCTTGGAAAGGTTTTCCTTGACCGGCGCAGGAGCCGGCTGCGCTGCAGCTTTCGTCTGGTTTTCCCGCAATTCTCTCAGCACAGACAGCTTCTCAGCGGCATTTTTACTCCGGCGTTTCTCCCTCTGCCCGCCATTTTGCCGTTCTTCCCTTGTTCCATCCTGCCTTCTCTCTGCCCCGGCGGACTCTTTCTGTTTCTCTGCCATTGGATGTCTTGCAGTCTGCTCCAATTTTTCCAGCTTTCGGATAACAGAATCCACAAGGCCAAGCAGCCTCCCCAGCGTGTCCCTCTCTCTTTTAAGCGGCGCAAGAACCGCCGCCTGGAAACGTCCTTCTCCCCTGTCTGTCGCCGGAAGCGGTTCTTTTCCAGTGATGACATAGGCGGCATTTCTGATATGCCCGCCCACGCTTCTCATCTCATGCCCTGCTTTTTCCACCATCTGAATGGATTTCCGCACATCCTGCAGGGAGCTTTCCAGATCGTTTTTGACAGCTGCCAGACCTTTCCTGATGCCCAATAACGAAACTGTCATATCCAGTGCCCTGGCCCCGCCGTGCTTAAATCCCTCCACGGCTTCCCGCGCTCCTTTTACAATGCGCTCCTTCATATCCGACACAGCCATGCGCATGGCGCTGATTCTGCCCTCCACAGCCTCCGCCGCTTTCGTGACAGCCTGCTTGACGCTGCTTTCCCTCTGCCCGCCAAGCTGTGTCCTGACCTCCTGCAATTCCCGCAGTGCTTTGTCAAGCAGCTGCGACATCTCCTCCACCTGCCCCAGCAGGGTGGCGTACTCTTGCCCCTGGGAGCGTGTATTCTGTTTCAGCAGATCGACCAATTCAAGGATGTCCATATTCTGCAGAAACTGCCCTGCCTGTCTGTTTTCAATATCCAATTAGATTCCTCCCTTCTAAGCAATAATCTCAGGCACCTCCCTCCGCCAGATCCTCCGGCCTTGTGGTAAGCAGCCTGTATAACTGCGTGTCCTTCGGAAAATGGTCGATAAACGGGATGATCACGTTCCCGTAAAACAGCAGTCCCTCCCCGGCATTGGAATTGGTCACATAGGAAAGCTGGTGCGGCGAGATGTTGAGCTGCTTTGCCAGGATCTGCCGGTCCCCGGAAGCCTGGTTTAGCATATAGATAAAATCGCTGTTCTCAAATATATTCTCAATCTCCCTCGATGACAGCAGATCCTTGATATTCTGCGTGATGCCCGTGGGAATCCCGCCCCACTTCCGAAAACGCTTCCAGATTTCAACGGAATAGGCGGCTGTCTGCTCCTCCTTCAGGAGCAGGTGAAACTCATCAATGTACAGCCTGGTTGACCTGTGCTCCTCCCGGTTGACGGTCACACGCCCCCAAACCTGGTCCTGGACCACCAGCATACCCAGCTTCTTTAACTGCTTGCCAAGCTCCTTGATGTCATAGCACACGATCCTTGACCGGATATCCACATTTGTCCTGTGGTTAAAGACCCCCAGGGAGCCCGTGACATAGATTGCCATGCAGTCCACCACATGGCGGGCCCGCTCCCCGCCGTACTTCTGGATCTCCTCGTACAAGTCCTGCAGGATGGGCATTTTCTCCGGCACAGGCTCCTCAAAAAAACGCTGGTACACCCGCCGCAGGCATTGGTCAATGATGCTCTTTTCATCAGGCTCCACCTTACCCATCATCAGCTCCATGAGCGAGAGGATGAAATCGCTCTTTAAGATCAGGGGGTCATCGTCCTCGCTGTAATTCAGGTTGATATCCATGGGGTTGATAAACTGGCTGGAAGCGGGCGAAATCTTCACCACCTGCCCACCCAAAGTGCCAACAAGCGGCGCATACTCCGCTTCCGGGTCTATGATGGCAATATCGTCATCTGTCACCAGGAACCCGTTGGCAATCTCCCTCTTTGCCGAAAAGGACTTGCCGCTTCCAGGCGTCCCCAGGATCAGCCCGTTGGGGTTCTTCAGCTTCTTGCGGTCGCACATGATCAGGTTGTTGGACAGGGCATTGACGCCGTAATAGAGCGCCTCCCCGCCCTGGAACAGTTCCTGCGTGGTAAAAGGGATGAAGATGGCAGTACTGCTGGTGGTAAGCCCCCGCTGGATCTCCACCCGGTTCACGCCCAGGGGGAGCGAGGACACAAAGCCCTGCTCCTGCTGGTAGGCAAGCCTGCGCAGCACACAGTTGTATTTCTGCGCGATGCCGGCCGCCTGGAAGATGTTGTTCTCCAGCTTCTGCCGTTTCTCCGCCGTGTTCATCACCAGGATGGTGACAAGGAACATCCTCTCATTCCTGCTCTGGAGGTCCTCCAACAGCGTCTTTGCCTCATTGCCGTAGGTGGCAAGGTCGGAGGGGATGATATCCATGTCGTAGCCGGAGCGGACTGCCTTCTTCTGTTCCTCGATCTTCATCTTGTCTAAATCCGTCAGCTTATGCTTGATCGCCTTGATCGCCGCGCTCTGGTCAAGCGACTGGATGTGCAGCGTCACCACCATGCTGTTGTCCAGGTCCAGAAAATCAGCCAGCATCCGGTCCGTCAGCTCCGGCGCTAAAATCTGTAAAAAAGAGACAGCCCCGCAGGCCTGCCCGATCCTGAAATACTGCCCGTTTTTGAATGTGAAGCTGTCCGGCGCGATGAAATCCTTGCTGGAAAGCCCCGTCTGCCACAGCGCATCCCAGGCAAACTTAAAGCTCCGCTCCCCCGCAGGGTGCAGCATACGGTGCAGCACGGCAAGGCGCTCATAGCCGTCCATCGCGTGGGCCTTGACGCCCAGCACCTTGAAATTCGCCAGCACGTCCGCCTCGATCCTCTCCAGCCTGGTCTTTGCCGCCTTCAGGCTGTCCGCCTCCACGCCGAAGGTGATGTATTTCGTCCTCGTCAGCCCGTTGTTGCCCCTGGCAAGCTGCCCCCGGAGCATGCCGGCGTACTCCCTCCGGATCATGTTGTAATCGTCCGCCTGGTCGGGGATGGCGATGGAATCCCGGTACTGCTCCGGATCCGTCCGCTGGTTTAAGAAAGACAGCTGGAACCGTATGGACGAATCGAAATAATTCAGGAAATCGCACCATCCCTCAAAGATAATGTTCTTGTCCTCGTTCTGTGCCAGCTGGTAGTTGATATCCAGGAATTCCACCTGCTTGGTATAGAAGCGCCCGTCCGCCACGCAGATGCCGTCCTTTTGCATCTCCCGGTAAGGTATGGTCTCCTGCGCCGTCCTGGGGATCCTCCCGTCCCGTTTCGCTTTTCTGACTGCGGCGGCAAGCCTGCTCTTGTCCCGCCCGGTCAGTTTCCCGTCCGGCATCAGGCGGATCGCGGCGGCAGCTTCTTTCTGTTTTCCGTCCCGCTGCTTCCCCTTATTCCACGGCTTCACTTTTCCTTTCCGCCCTGCCTGCTTTTTTCCTTTCCTGTCCGGGTGCTTAGGCTTTACCGGCGCTGTCTTTTGTGCTGGCGCTGTCCTTCGCGCCTTTCCCGCCTTTCCCCTGTTTTTTCCTTTCTCTTTCCTGCTCAATCCTCTCTGCCTCCTTATTGATCTCGGCCTGCCGCACCAATGCGGCATAGCCGTTGTCCGTCCGGTACGGACGCACCTGCGGCCTTAAGAATACCGCACCCACAAAATTCATCAGGATCTTTTCAAGCGGCTGCCCGTCCTTTTCATAGATCCCGAACGCAAAAAACGGCAGCATCAGCCCGATCATCAGCACCGCCGCTGTTTCGTTTCCAATGCCGGCCCGTGAAAAGAGATACACGGGCACCCCGATGGCCGCGCCCAGCCCGAAACACACAAGCTGCCGCTTTGTCAGGTTGAATGCCAGCTTTGTCTTGACTTTCGTTAAATCCTTTGGAACAGGTACATACGGCAAATCACCTCACCTCCTTCCCGCACTCGCCCACCATTCCATACTTCTTCTCGATCTCAGACTGTTTATATACCGTCAGCTGTTTCCTGATGGACTGCTTTTTTTCCTGCTTTGCTTCCTGCCTTTCTTCCTGTTTCTCTTTCGCCTTTTTCTGCCGTTTCTGTGTTTCCGCCCCTCTTGCGGCGGCAATCTCCGCCCGCGCAAGGTCTAAAAACTCCACCACATGGGGCGGCCATCCCTCTATGAGATAGCCAAACCGTAGGTCACCGTTTTTATAAGAATCTGCCGGGATCGGAAAATTCTCCGCCCATCTCCGGCTGTCCTCCGTATACCGGGTATCGCTCCCCCTCTGCTGGATCGTGTTGGCCAGCACCCACATGACCCGCTCCGGCCCGTAATCCTCCAGTACCTCCCGCACATTTTCCAGGGGTACATGGCCGTTTGCCAGGTTCAGCGAGGATGCTGCCTGAATGGACAGGGCGCACTCCACATTCAGTCTGTAGGATCTCCTGTGCTGCGCGGTCTGCCCCCTTGCCCTGGCCTCCTCATAGGAATAGGGATAGACCTTCTTGGGCAGGGCGTTTCCGGAATACCTCATGCTACCTCTCCCCTTTCCCCGGCCTGCCCAGGGGATGCCCGTCCTTTTCCGCATCCGTTTTCTTTTCTACCACCCTGCTCTGGTATTCCAGCACCTCGCAACAGGGCATGTCCGCCGCCGTTTCCTTCAGTGCGCCGCAGATGGACGGCTTTACCACCATTCCGTTTTCATAGGCATATCCCGCCTTTTGGATTGCATCCAGCGTCTCCCCTGTCACTTCCCCATGCACCAGCAAATCTGTCTCTGCCATAAATGCGAGGGTGTCTTTCTCGTCAAATTCCTCCGGGAATTTCCCGTTCCACGTCCGCCGCACCTGTCCATTCCCATCCGCACGGTAGCGCCTGGGCATTGTCCTTCCTTTCATTTCCGCCTCCTTTCCCGCCAAAGCAGCAAACCCCCGCAGCTGTCCGGGGGGCTGAAGATAGTGCTCAATGGGCATTAAATATTGATTTTGAGATAGCGCCGGTCTTGAACAGGGAGAAGCACAGCAGAAGGGTATATCCGGCGCAGCTCCAGATTGCCCCATGGATATTGGAGGCCGTGCCGATCCCCGCGATCAGCGCCGCATATATGGCAAGGCACACCATGATGAAAAAGCCCTGGAAGCCCAGCGCCACAAGGCCGCGCAGGTAATTGTTGCCCATCTGCCCCCATTCCCGGTTCGTCATGGTCGCAAAGGGGATCGCCCCCACGGAACAGTAGATATAGATCTCCACCATGCGCCCCACCAGCACCAGCATGACGCACAGCGAAAGGATGGGGGCGGTGATCTTGATCAGGGCTGTTTCCAGCAGTAACCCGAACAGTTCCCCGTTCTCCATGGTCTGCAGCCTGTCCGTCAGGCTCCCCAGCACCGCGTCAAACTGTATGCTTGTATTCCCGGTGATCACCCCGGCGCTCCTCTGTACCACGGTCTGCGATACCTCAAAGATTGCCATGGTGATGTTAAAGGTGTTCGTCACAAGATAAATGGCGATAAAAGCCTTGAAGATCCATTTGAACAGGCTAAAGGTCTCAAAATCGTGCATGTTGTTTTTCTCTGTAATCATGCTGATCAGTTCATAGCACAGCACAAAGGTCAGGATAATGCCCGCAATCGGCACTATCACGTTGTCGGACAGGCTCCGGATCATGGAGAACACCCCAGGATTCCACGTCTGGGGTGTCTTGCCCACATCCGCCGCCACATCCCCCACCGTGCTGTTCACCTGGTCGAACAGGCCGCTCAGGTTTCCCTCAATGCACGAGATCAGGAACGCCTTGAGCCAGTCATTGATGCTGTCGAGGATGCTCTGCATAGGCTTCCCTCCCTCAAGGCGTAGCAGCGAACAGATTCGCCAGCAGCGGGATGAGCTGCATCCCGATCAGGGCGATGCCGCCGCCCGCCATGAGCTGCTTGATCCCCTGGCTCTTTGCGCCCGGGTTGTCGTTGCCGTAGCCCTCCAGCAGATTGATGACGCCCCACACGGCAAGGCCGCAGCCGATGGCGATCACAAGCACCTTTAACATATTGATTGCCGAATTGATAAATGCCATAAACACACAGCCGAATCCCCTGCGCATCGCTTCCCCCGCAGGCTGCGGCACAAAAGAGCGCTCCCGCTCCCAGCCACAAAAAAACTGCCATGTTTCCATGACAGCCGCAGGTGATCCGGGCATAACTCCTTTCCCTTTTATTTGATTTTTTACTGCATTGCTTGATCCTGCGGGCACATCCCCACAGTGGGGGAACGAATCCTGACTTCCAATCTCTTTCCCCCCTCTCCTGATCCTTCCTTGCTGCCTCCGGCTCCTAAATCTGTTCCTATCCAATGCCATACGGTACTTGGCATAAAAATAGAGCGCATAGACTGATGTGATCTATACGCTCTGGCGCTATGTTACTTATTTTGTTTTGATTGTAGTAATGATTGCAATATGCTGTATTTCAATTCAAGTTTTATAAAATTACTAATTCTGCTAAAATCAATAAACCCGCCGCAAGCAGCGGGGCATGGAACTTGATGCGCCCCAAGGGGTGGGGTATTGACCCTCGCGGCATTCGCCAAATGCTCGTGCAATCACGGCACTTGGCTCATTGCTCGCTGGAATAAAATAGTTCCCTGAAAAATCTTTGTGGGCACAATCGGATTCGTTAAGCAGTCTCATTTTTATAAGTATGACTTTTTGCAAGTCCAGCATTTATCACTTTTGAATCCATATCAGATACTAAATGAAATACCGCCTCATAAGCTCGACATATCGTACAATAGTCAAGCTTAATTTTATTGGTTGAAGTATAATTTAATAAATTATGTTTTTTTCTAAACTCTTCATCTACATATCCGTCTGTATGAACAAGTTTATGCCTAATCTCTAAGTAATAAATTGCGTCATCAACGAGAGTTTGCTCTATGTCAATCCCAATTTTCTTATGAAATTTTGTTATCAACTCAATAGTACTTCTTTCACTTTCAAGCGCCTGAAATATTTTATCAATAACCACATCCGCCAAATCACCTATTCGTAAATGTTGTAATATTTCTACAGATGTTAAGGTTACTTTATGCTCTCCTGATAATCTTTCGGGTGTCACCTTAGCATTACTATATACCTCTTTCATTATACCCTTTAAATAAATATAAAACTCTTCATATAAATCCTTGATATATGCTGTATACAAGGTACTTTTCAAATGATTAACTACTAACCGTCTATTTTGATCCCCAACCTTATAACCTGACAAAGTAGTATATCTTTCATCACTCGCCCCGGGGAAAAGTTCTTCCTCATTTGAATAGTCTCCATTCTCTATTGACTTCGACAGTATATCAATAAAGTCCAAGTCAGCGTTAAAATGTGACATCTTGTTTTTAAATGTTATTAAACATTTTGAAATAGCCATTACGTTTTCGTCCCCTCTTTTTCAAATGTTTTTTCATTAATTTTCTGCCTTCCACATTGTTAGATTCGTATATTAAACCTCATCACTAAGCAACAAATTCATATTATCCCGTAAATCATAATTAGCTCGATCTAAACAGTTCAATCCCGATTTGCTGCTGTTTTATTATATACCCATTCCCCTGAAAATGAAAGCAATTTTTATACTCCCGGTCTGACGGCATATCATAATTTGAATATTCTCCATAAGATGTTTCAAAATGTTTGTCTGTTGTACCTAAAGGGTAAATCTTTTCTTCTGTGAGGTATTCAAGTAATATTTCTTTTTGCCGCCGTCTGCTCCTGTCACGCCATGTGTTAATAGCCGCAAAGCATATGACAATCTTGCAAAAATCGTGGAACGTATACATAATGTGTTCAAAATTAAATTTATTTACTATTCAAAGTTATTTGCTGTTAATAAATCATAACTCTCTTGTTCGGAATAGTGTGCTACTGGCGGTCTATCTCTTGTTTTCGGTTTCCTGCTTTTATACCGTACATAAGAATCCAAGCATAACTCCTTTCCCTATTTATTTGATTTTTTTGCATTGGTTGATCCTGCGGGCATATCCCCACGGTGGGGGAACGAATCCTGCTTTTCATTGCCGCCTCCTTCACATCATTTCGGCTACACCCAAAACGTCAACACGATCTCAAACCTGTCATCCAGAGACAGCGCCACTTTCACCTTGCCGCAGCCCTCCAGTTTCCCAAGCATCCGGTACATATCCTTTTCGTCCGCCTCCTGCTCCAGACACACGGGTACACCGTCCCTGCCCAGGTAAGCCACCTCCATTACCGTGTCAGCAGGCAGATAAGTGACGGCACCGCTCTCCTTTAACGCTTTCAGGCATTCCTCCGGGGAATCGCAGCGGTCGATCACTTCCTGCGCCAGTTCGTCAGGGCCGTCCCCTGTCACTACCTTGATCCCCCTTATGGATTCTTCCGTGAGAATCCCGTGGAACTTCTTTCGTCTCCTGCAAAGCAGGAACAGAAGCAGGATCCCCAGGCCGGCAAACAGCGCCCCGCACAAAAAGGCCTCCACCAGCGGACAGCCCCTGGTCTTGTGGGAACTTCTATCAGATTCAGGCGGGGACAGGATTGGATCACCCACATCCCCCGTCTTAGGTACATCATCATACTCCGGGGACTTCGTTTCTTCCGCAGATTCCGAGGGCTCTGTGGGTTCTGATTCCTTTGTGGGCTCTGGTTCTTCCGTGGGCTTTGGCTCCTCCGTAGGCTTCGGTTCCTCCGTGGGCCATGGTTCTTCTGTGGGTTTTGGCTCCTCCGTAGGCTTCGGTTCCTCCGTGGGCTTCGGCTCCTCTGTGGGTTTCGGTTCCTCCGTAGGCTTCGGTTCTTCCGTAGGTTTCGGTTCCTCCGTGGGTTTCGGCTCCTCCGTAGGTTTCGGCTCCTCCGTGGGTTTCGGTTCTTCCGTGGGTTTTGGTTCTTCCGTGGGTTTTGGTTCTTCCGTGGGTTTTGGTTCTTCCGTGGGTTTTGGTTCTTTTGCCGTCCCTACAATTACAACGCTGTCCGTCCATCCGGCGTCATCATCCTTTTCCGTCACCACGATAACATTTTCCCCAAGGCTCACCCTGTCCTTATCCAGCGCAAAGCTCCCCACCGCCGAATCCCTGTCCGGCACCCGGTAGGACATCCTGCCGCTGTCCGGGTCCATCATGGTGTAAGTGTAGAACACGGTAAAATCGGACTTGTCCAGGACTGTGCCTTCCGTTTCCTCGCTCCTGGGGTACTCCGCCACAATGCCGTCCCTGTGGTTCCCATAGACATCAAAGGAATCCTCAAAGCCGCCCGCTGTGACCGTGACTGTGTTCTCCCCTTTCCCAACGGTTTTCCTGTCTGTCTCAAACTCGCCGGTGGCGAGGGGCGCATTCCCTCTCACTCCCTCCTCCTTTGTGCCGTCATTGTACTCCACTGTATAAATGGGATAGACCGCCACATCCTCCTGCACAACATCCGTCCCCTCCATCTGGCTCAGGCGCGGATAGGATGCCTCAATGCCGTTCTGCCGCCGTCCGGCCTCCGCCCTGGCAGCCCCCACGACCGTGACCTCCGCCGTCTTCGTGATCTCTTTCAGGCTCTCCTGCATTTCCTCCCCATGGTCCCCGTCATCCAGGTAACGCCTCCCAGACGGGGTATAAAAGGGGCGCACATTCCCCCATAAATACTCCGGCACCGTATCTATTTCATACACATTGAGCACCAGGTCAGGGAAAGGAAATGCAGGATAAGGCTGCTCGGAAAGCGACACCGTGACCCTGTTCTCCCCCAGGGCGGCCGTACCGGGCTCTATCTCAAAATCCCCCGCAGGAATGGTTCGGTAAAAAACATCCTTTTTCCCACTCTCATAAACCATGGCATAGGAGGCCCTGACTGAGATATCCTCCTTGCTGACCGCATTCCCCGCAGGCACCTCTCCCCCGGTGTACTCCGCCGTGATCCCGGTCAGTTCCCTCACCTTCGCCGCATCCCGGTAATACAGGTATATGGTCTGCGAGGGTTCCACCTTGTCCGAAAGCCCCGCATGGTACGCATCCGCATCCCGGTTCCCTGTGCCGAGGAACGTGTACTCCCGGTATGCCCCGCCCTCACCGTACTTCTGGATGGGTGTGTACCCCAGGCAGACAAAGTTCTCCGGGTCAGGGTCGGGAAGCCTCCCCGCATAGGCAGCCGCAAAATTCTCAAAGGCCTGTTCTTCCGTAAGGGACTCACAGGACGGATAGCTGATGCTGTAGGTGTACTTCACCGCCCCGTCCGCCAGATAGGCATACTTCTTCTGCACATGCTCCCCCTCCAGCACATCCGCCACAGTCCTCCCGCTCTCGTAATACTGCTTATACTCGGCCATCCTTAAGACCTTCTCCGGGTTGGCCGGGATCTGCCCGTCACCATTTCCAAAATCAAAATCGATCACATAATGCACCACCGTATAGGGCACCAGGAAGGCGTTCTTCCCTATGTTTTCGTCCGTCAGGCTCTCTGGCAGATGCCCGATCACCACCCCGGGGCAGCCATAGAACGCCTCGTCCCCCACGGCACACAGCCCCTCCGGGAACTCCGACAGTTCCAGCTTCCCACACGCCTGAAAAGCGTTGTTCCCCACCGCCTCCACACGGTTCAGGTCAACCCGCTCAAGCCTGCTGCAGTTAAAAAAAGCATACTCCTCAATCTCCGCCACCCCGTCCGGGATACGGATATCCCTGACCGCCGTTCCCAGGAACGCCCTTGCGCCGATCTGCGTCACGGTACTGGGAATCTGCCCGATATCAAGCCTGGAACAGTTAAAAAAGGACCTGTCACTGATCGTCACAAGCCCCTCCTTCAGCCCCACCGATTCCAGGGAAGCATCCCCGAAGAAAGCTGAGTCCCCTATCTGTGTCACCACGCCGTCAGCCACCACCCGCTCAAGCCCCGGACAGTGCGCAAAAGCCAACTGCCCGATCTCCGTTATGGTACTGTCAAGGCATATGGTCCTTACATTTTCGGGAATGCCTGCATTGATTGCCGTGGAATGGCTGTACAGGATGCGTCCTGCTTTATAGGCAGGCGTGGCGATCTCCATCCCCGGCTGGGAAAGGAACTGCCCCGAAACCACCAGCAGCCCGTCTTCCGCAAACCAATAACAGCCCCCATCCATGCCATGGTATCCGTCATCCCCCCATACGGATTCATCACGGGAAACCGTGCCGCTTATCACGGCATCCGCCTCCGACAGCCGGTAGGTTTTCCCATTGTATGAATAGGTCCTGGGATCATACTGGCGTATGGTAGAAAGCTCCCCGCCATAGCTGGCCTCCACAATGCCATAGCCAAGAAGCTGCCACCCGTTGAACTGCACCCGCTCCCAGGTGCCGCAAGCGGCGCGGGGATAATAAATATCCATATCGGCGGCCTTTACATACTTTCCGCCCACCACGAAATCACACTCATCCACCGCACACTCGTCAAAGTCGATGCAGTTATACGACCCATAGGGGCTCAACACCATCGCCTGGTACGCACGGCTGAAGCTGATACCGGTTTTTTCCAGGGTATAGGGCGCTTCCGCCGCAAAAAGCGCAGCACCGTCCCCTGAATCGCTTTCCACAGGGCAGTCCCCCGAAGATACGCTATTTCGTAAGTCCTCTCCCGCAAAGCTGTCTGCCACAGGGCTTGCTTCGATCAGGCCCTCTCCATCGGGTCTTTTCCCCGCAGGGCCGTCCTCCCCGGAGGCCCCGCCGTCAGGACTGTTCCCCACAAGGCCATCCTCCCCGAAATCCCCGCCGTCAGGACTGCCCTGACAGTCGCCGCCCGACACGGACGCCCCTTCCCCCGGCGCGTCATTTCCTGACACATCCATTTCCTGCCCCCGCTCCCCGGCCCACGCCAGGACATCCGGGGCAGAAGAAACATTTCCAAAAATAATGGCCGCGCATAAAAGCACGGCCAGCCTGTTTGCAAATCTGATCTTCATCCAATCTCCTCCTGCAAAATCTTTTTTACTCTGCACCCACATCCGCTTCATACACCTCAAATTCGTCCTCCGCCTTTACCTTCAGCCTCCGCTTCAGGTAGGATGCCACGTCAAAGGCATTCCTTGGGTCAGCGTCCGACAGATGCCTGTACTGCGGATGCCTTGTGATATCGTACTTGTCACTGAAAAAAGGACGGACTCCCTGCACCTGTAAGATACATTTACTGTTGTCCATGACCGCCAGTTCGTCCGGGGTCATAAGTTCCTTTCCCAGCTTCTGATAGTTCATGCCATAACTGCGCTGGCTTCCCCTTGAATTGGACGTGTTGAACGTGTCTATCGTCTCCTTTCCCAGCATGGCGGATATCTCTTTCAGGGTGCTTTGTTCCTTCCCGCCCAAAAACAGCAGGCAGGAACAGTTTCCAGAAATCGTCTCCGCATGGTCTTTGTAAACCGCTTTCAACTGGCTCTGCGTCTGGAGTATCACATGGGCGGAAATCTCCCGGCTCCTGATAACAGAAATCAGATGCTCAAAGTTCGGTATTTTCTGGTTTGCAAACTCATCCAGCAGGCAGGTCACATGATTTTTCAGCGCCCCTCCGTTTTTCAGCGCCCTGTCACAAAGCACGTTGAACATCTGCGTATAAACCATGGCAGAGATAAAGTTGAAAGTCTTGTCCGTATCGGAAACCACACAGAATAGAGCCGTCTTCCTGTCCCCCAGCAGATCCAATTCCAATTCATCCTCCGACATCATATCCCGCACCTCTTTGATATCAAAGGGGGCGAGCCTTGCGCCGCAGCTAATCAGGATAGATTTAGCTGTCTTGCCCGCCGCAAGCTTGTATTTTTTGTACTGGCGCACCGCAAAATGCTCCGGGTCGCGCTTTTCCAGACGCTCAAACATCAGATCCACGGCATTCTTGAAGCTTTCGTCCTCCTCCCGCACTTCCGAGGCGTTCAGCATTTCCAGCAGGGTGTTGAAGTTCTTTTCCTCCTCCGGCGCTTCGTACCAGATATAGGCGATCAACGCCTGATAATAGAGGGCCTCGGCCTTGCTCCAGAAATCTTCCCCGCCCTTTGTGTCCTCCCCTTTCGTATTTTCCATGATACAGCTGACTAATTTCAGGATGTCATTCTCGGAGCGGATGTAACGGAACGGGTTATATCTCATGCTCTGCCTGAAATCAATGGTATTCATTATCTTGATTACATACCCGCCCTTAAGAAGCATCTTCCCGCATTCCAAAACCACGGTGCCTTTCGGATCTGTGACAACATAGGAGCCATACATCTGCATCAGGTTCGGCTTCACATGGAAGCGGGTCTTTCCGCTACCTGATCCGCCGATTATCAGCACGTTTTTGTTGATGTTGTACTTCGGCCTCTTATTGCGCCCCACCATGATGCGTTCTGTCTGCGTCAGAATGATATTGTCCTCAAACTTCGGTGCGATAAAAGGCTTGATATCTTCCCTTGTGCCCCAACGTGCGCTGCCATACTCCACCCCCGGTCTGAATTTCTTACTGTTTTTTCCTCTCAGGTACACAAACGCCCATACCGCCGCCGTACATACAATCCCCGCCGCCAGGTCATTGGGATGCAGGCTAGGCAGTGGATCATGCCGGAAAACAGCCTCGATATCCTCCACCGCTCCCGCCGCTTTTGTCAGAATACCTTTACCGGCGGAAAGACGGTAAGCCTCCGCCGCCTTATCAAACACCCAGAACAGGAACACATAGGGCAGACAGAAAAGCAGTTTTTTCTTGTTCCCTCCAATCAATGCTCCATGCCCCCTTTCGACCTGTGCTTTTCTTTCCCCGGCGCCATCTGCTGAACCATCTCCTTGAATTTGGCGAGTTGTTTCAGGAGCGACGGTTTCTGCTGCTGTTTCAGGGTCCTTGCTGTGTATTCTGCAAAGGCAGCGTTTAGGGCGTCGGCGTCACGGGCCCGGAAAAACACGATATAATGTCCTTTCTGCGGATCTTTTTTCAACGCAAAGTCAATGCCGTACCTGCGGGCGACCTTTTCAAAGGACCTGATGTTCCTGTCCGTGATCTCAATGCTCTGGAGCCCGCCGCTCTTTCCGGCGAGGCTTTTCACACTCTGTTTTCCGTGTACGGGTCCGTTTTTATGCTTCAGGTAATCACGGATCGCCAGCTTTAAGAGCGCCGCCGTCAGCTTCGCCCCGCCCTTCCCAACTTTGATGACAAGGGCAACCGATTTTTCCCTCACTTCATCCTGCATATCCCATATCCTTCCCCCTTTCATTCCACACTTTCTTATATTTTCTTAGGCCGCGTCCAAAGAGAAGTGTTTGCACACCCTCTTTGGCAGCCTTGGAAAATCTTCATCCCTGGCACACTTTTATGTGGGTACTGCGCCCTTTCCCTTGCCGCCCCACTTGGTCAGAGTGACGCTCTCCCCGTCCCTCATGGTATCCCACAGGTTATAGAAAGCCTCCACCGCGTCGTCCGGGTCGGCATAGATGCTGTTGCCGACCGCCATAAATTCCCCCGGCTTTTCAAAGACAGCCTGAAATTCCTTCTGCTGCGCGGCTGTCAGGGAATCGAACATATATCCCTCCTCCGGTATGCCGCACAGAAGGAATGTCCCCCGGACGCAGCCTTTCCCGTCCGGCATACGCCGGTTGGGTCTCATCCCGTCCTGGCACTGGCGGCTGATCAGCAATACCCGCTGCCGCAGGAAACACCCCACCTGTGCCGTCCCGCCCAGAAGCTCCTCCGCCGCCTCCATTGTGTTTTCCATGGGGACAATGCGGGGCGTTTTCCCCGGTTCCACGATAAAAATCTCTATCTTATGATCCATTTTCCTTTCCCCTCCAATCACTTTTCCCGCTGCTCCCTGTCATTCTTTCTCCCAGCCAGCCATGCAATCAGGCACAGGAGAAGCAGAAGCAGGAGAAAAAGAAGAAGCATGGGCCATCCGCACACGCTTCTGGGATTCACGTCCCAAAATACCTCTGCCCCGCCATTCCGTTCCGGCGGTCCGGTCAGGACATCATTATCCTCCTCCCCGGTCTGCGGGGAAGCCATGGCAGGTATGGAGGGAGCCAGTTCCCCGGCCTCCTCCTGCCCCTCTGTCTGCCCCCCTGCCTCCTCCACCGTAGCCGTCACCAGACAGCCGGCCCTCTCCTGTGCATGGGCCGGGAAGCAGAATAGCAGCGCCGCCACTGTCAGGATAACCGTGAGAAACACCTTTCCTCTCATCCTGATGCCTCTTACTGCCACCACTCATATTCCTCCAGGCCAAACTCAAAAACCAGCGTCCCGGAATAGGTGTCTGCCTCCTCCAGTTTTTCAGAGACGATCCTGCCGTCCGCATAGACAAAATCGGAAGCGGAGATCCGGGTAAATCTTTCCTCACCCCATGAGGGTTCCGTTCCCGTGGGAATCCACCGCGTCACCTGCTGCGTGACGGTCACGGGAAGCGCCCTCCCTGACTTTTCGCCCGTCAGCACGCCACGGTAGTATTCGCCTCCTGTTCCCGACGCAAGAGTCTCCGTAAGCTGTACGGGAACCACCTGCACCATCTGTCCCGGCACAAGGTCGCCCTTGACGCCAATCCGGTAGCTTCCGCCCACCGTCCCGCTCTCCCTGTCATAATCCAGGGAAACCGCAGCCGGAATGGAAACCGTGTAGGTGGAAACCACCCTCGCCGCCACGCTGCACTCCGCCGTCCCGTCCGTACTGTATTCCTCCGCCATGGCAGGCACCGCAAAGGCAAGCATTGCCGCCGCTGCCAGCAGGATTGCCATCATTCCCTTTTTCATCCAATTCTTTTTCATTCAGTTCTTCCTTTCCGTGGTTTCCCCACCCTAATATTCCATTTTCCTTGTCCTGAAACCATGTCTGACAACCCCCGCCAGGGCGAGAATTGCTGCCATTGCCAGCAGGATTGCTGCGATTTTCTTTTTCACCGATAATTTTTTCATGCCTTGTCCCTTTCTGTGACCGATTCACTCCAATATTCAGTTTTCCTTGATCTTGGTCCACGCTTGGCAGCTTCCCCTTGTCAGGCTGATATGGTTCCCTTCACCGTCCATGTAACAGGGGATCTGCAGATACGTCAGGAGATGCTCCCCGGCTCCCAGGCTCCCTCCCGGCATCCAGTCCACGGATCCGCCGGAGGCAATCAGACCGCTTTCATAGACCAGCTCCCCTCCCGCCGCTTCATAGACCTCGTATTTCATCAGGAAATCACCGTTTTCCACGCTGTTTTCCAGACGCACAATCCCGTCCATGCCGATCACAGCGTCCTCCACACCCGAAAAATAGATATTCCTGCCAGACAGCGGGTTTTCCCCGGCTCCCGTTTCCGCCCGGACGCTCCCGCCCCATGTTCCTGATTCCAGCCTTTTTCCGCCACCGGATAATGCCATGCCGACGGCAAAAACTGCCGCCAGGACTGCCAACAGGATTACCAGCGGAAAAAGGAATTTACCAGGCTTGCCGCCGGCATCCGCTTTCCTGCCGTTCCGATCCCTCCGGCTCTCCCTGCTCCTGCCAACAAAGGCTTTCTCCTTTCCCGCTATTCTGCTGGCTTCTCTGTTTTTTCCCATCCTCCTGTCCTCCATTTCTTTCTGTTGCTCTTTTCTCTGGAACCTATCGCCCCATGCGCCCGCTGTGGGGAGGCCCCCTGACCCGGCTTCCCCACGGCGTATAAAGGGAAAAAATAAGGACAGCCCCGCAAAAAGCCGCCCATGACACGCCAAAAAATATGTCCTGTTGCCTGTGAACCATAAACTTTTCCGTCTCCCCTCCTACTACAATAGATTTATGGTTAGTATCCCTTACAGCCAGTAAGGAATTATCCATCTTGTTGCTTAAGCTGTTAGAATGATAAGAGCAATCGGTATATCGGAAACCTCCTTGGACTTCGCGTCCGTACGAAAGTCTGATAACCAGCTCCTCATTCGCAGCGTTCGTTTTATGCAGGTTGAGCCGCCCTCTCGGTGCGTTCGCGTCACACCACAGTAGATTGAATGGGCAATGAGTAAAACTGGCACTGACCAATTGCAATCTTTATTTAGGAGTGACATTTTTATGAACATGAACGCAGTAGGTATTGATGTTTCCAAACGAAAAAGCACGGTAGCAATCCTCCGTCCTGGTGGGAAGGCTGTTGGAAAGCCCTTTGATGTTCCTCATCTGTCCGCAGATTTCCAATCTCTGATAAAGCGGATCCGGGAGCTTGATGGTGAAACTCGCATTGTCATGGAATGTACTGGCCGCTACTATGAACCGGTGGCACGTGAACTTTCCCAGGCGGGCTTTTTTGTAAGCGCTGTGAATCCCCAGATCATCCGTAACTTCCAGGGACAGGACAATCCTCTCCGCAAAGTCAAGACCGATAAGGCAGATTCCGTAAAAATCGCCCGCTATACTCTTGACAGCTGGGCAAATCTGAAACAGTATAGTCTTATGGATGAATTACGTTCCCAACTTAAAACCATGAACCGCCAGTTTGATTTCTACATGAAACACAAAACCGCCATGAAAAACAATCTGATCGGTCTCACCGACCAGACCTATCCAGGCGCCAATGCCTATTTCGACAGCCCTGCCCGCGAGGACGGCAGCCAGAAATGGGTGGACTTCATTGACACTTACTGGCATGTCGATTGTGTTCGTAAATTGTCCCTGACTGCTTTTATTAACCACTATCAGAAGTGGTGCAGCCGTAAGAAGTACAACTTCAGCAAGTCGAAAGCTGAAGAAATCTACGGAAAGGCCAAGGAGCTCATCCCCGTACTTCCAAAGGACAGCTTTACCAAGCACATCATCAAGCAGGCCGTCGGGCAGTTGAACGTCTCGTCACAGACTGTTGAACAGCTGCGCTCGCTTATGAATGAAACTGCCTCTAAGCTCCCGGAATATCCGGCTGTTATGGCGATGAAAGGTGTAGGGCCGTCTCTGGGTCCTCAGCTCATGGCTGAAATCGGAGATGTGACACGTTTCACTCACAAAGGGGCAATCACGGCATTTGCCGGAGTAGATCCAGGCGTGAATGATTCCGGAGATTATTCCCAGAAAAGTGTACATGCCTCTAAGCACGGTTCGCCAGCGTTACGCAAAACCCTGTTCCAGATCATGGATGTACTGATCAAGACCAAACCGGATGACGCGGTATATCTGTTCATGGACAAGAAAAGGGCACAAGGCAAACCTTATTACGTCTACATGACAGCGGGAGCTAACAAGTTTCTGCGCATTTACTATGGGAGAGTGAAAGAATATCTCGCCGCTCTTCCCACGTCAAACTAACCATCACACTGCACTCTTTCAGACCGGCATATTCTGGCGGTCTAATTGTAATACCCATTTTTCAACCTGTATAAAATTTTCGATGTTCTTTAAAATTTAGCTTGACTTTTTATTTGCAGGCTTTCGTTTTCTGCCGGCTTTTCCGCCCGCTTATGTTTTTTTACCGGCGGAAAGAAAAATAGGCTGCTGCCTCTGCCTTTATCCGCCGCAGAATTTCCCGCTTGCCATGTCATGGCGCACAAGGCTTGCGTAATACTGGCTCATGGTCGCAGGCGCATTGAACAGCGCCGACAGGGTGTACGCCCTTATGTTCCCCACAAGAGTGGTGTTCCTGTCCAGACAGTCCATGACATACTCGATATGCCCGCTGTGGAGCTTTAAGAAGCGCCCCTTTACCACCTCCACGCCCATATCCTCCTGGTTGATACGCACCGTCTCCCGGCGGCTGCAGCACACTTCCGCCATGAGTTCCACAAACCCGTCCAGCCGCTCCCTGTCATGGGGGCTGCGCTCCACCAGGATGTCATAGTCGATGTTCTCGCGGAGTATCTCACGGTAAGCATTAAATAACTTGATATGGCTGCCCTGTGCCCTGTCCGTCCCATCCATCCCATCCCTCTGGCTCTCTGCGCCCCCGGCATGGGATACGCCGCCAGCCGGATAGATGGATGGAGCAGTCTCATTCAGGTCAGTATTACTCAAGTCAGTATCATTTGTTTGTGATTTTCGCATTTCTTGATTTGTGATTTTCACAAATCTGGAATTGTGATTTTCAAGGGACAGTGCCTGTGAGCCCGCCTGTGCTGAAATTTTTGCACCCGGCGCGGATAAATCCGCACCTGTTCCCCAACCGGGCGGCTCCCGTTTCCTGTCGATAAAGTTTTTGACATAGATCACATTGGGTTTCCCCAGGCCGCGCCGTTTCCTCTCAATCAGCCCAATCCCCTTTGCGCTGTCCAGTTCCCCCAGCAGCTTGTTTGCCTTCTGCTCCGCACAGCCCAGGGTTTCCAGGATATCCGAAATGGTGTAAATGATATAAACGCGGCCGTACTCATCCATCCACCCGTTTTTTACTGACAGCGCCATGCGGTCAAGCAAAAGCCCGTACAGTACCTTCGCCTCCACGGACACGGCCTTAAAACGGCTGTCCGTGAACAGCACCTTCGGGATGCGGTAGAAGCTGTACTGCTCCGCCTCATTGCCGTAGTAATAATCAAATTCAAGCGGCATATGCCCGCCTCCTTTCCCCTGTTATGGCAGGGCGGGCAGCCTGTGCTGCCGCTGCACTGCCATCAGATTCATTTCCGTCCCTGGCTGCCGGTTCCTGACTTCTTTTCTGCCTCGGCTGGCTCGCCTGAAACGCAAAAAAGCCGCCCGACAACTGTTCTCAGTCAGTCGTCGGGCGGCTTTTGGGTATCGTCCTTGCCCTATTCTGTTTCCCACTGCATCATCCCTGCCCTGTCTTCCAAGTCTCCAGGAGGGAGAAGATCACATCCTCCATCTGTTTCTGTGTATAGGAAGCCGGAAAATACTGTCTTAACCTCTCCTTTTTCAGGGTCACCTGTACAGGCGCTGTCCGTTCCTCCGTGAGAATTGCGTCCATCACGTCCCTGCCCAGCTTCCCCTCCTGGCTGTACCTTTTCAGGCGTTTTGCCTGCTCCAGGGAGGGAACGGCAGATAGTTCTCCCATCAGTTCAAGAAGATCCCGCTGCTCCCCATCTGTCAGGTATGACAGCTCCACCGCAGGATTTAATGGGAGCTTTTTGTCATCCACCATCTGGAGAAGGACAGGCTGGAGTTCCGTCAGGCGGATAAACCGCTGTACCTGCTTGTAGTTTTCCCCTGTATTCTCCGCCACAATCTCAATGGATGTCCTGCCCTTTAAATTCTGGTCAACTTGTCCAGAATTATCTTTCCTCGGTCTCCCCGCTTTCCGCCTGATTGCTTCCAGCTTCATCCTGTACGCCCAGGCTTTCTCGCTGGGCAGTATGTTCTCCCTCTGAAGATTACTATCCACCATCATCAGCACGGCTTCGTCATCGTCCATCTCCCTCACGATCACCGGCATTGTCTCCAATCCTGCCAGTTCCGCCGCCCGTTTCCGCCTGTGTCCGGAGACAAGTTCATATCCGCCCCCTGTCCCCGGCCTTGCAATACCGGGAACGAGAATGCCGTATGTTTTGACACTTTCCACCATATCGGTCATGGCTTCATCGTCCAAGACCTTAAACGGATGATCCCGGAACGGAAACAAATCTGTCAGGGCGGTCTCCTGTACCTTTTCACCATCGGAACCGCTGTTTTCTGAGATTTGAAACAAGTCCTCATAGGAAGTCATCTGGATATTTTTCGCGCTGCTTTTCATGCCCCTGCTCATGCCAGCACCTCCTTTGTCAGTGCGTTGTACGCCTTTGCCACCCTCCCGGACGGATCATGGAGATAAATGCTTTTCCCTTCCGCACTTGTCTCCGCCGCACGGACGGACAATGGAATGATGCTCTCAAAAATCCGGATGTGGCCGTCATAAGTGCTGTGCAGCAGCTCCACAATCTCTTTTGCATAATTGGTACGCATATCCGCCATTGTCACCACAATACCCCTGATTGAAAGTTTGAGGTTGATCTGCCGTTTTACTTTCGCTATGGTACGCATCAGCTGCTCCAGGCCTTTAATTGAAAGATATTGTGCCTGCACCGGTATCAGGACCTCATCCGCAGCTGCCAGCGCATTGATCGTCAGCATCCCCAGGGAGGGCATACAATCCAAGATAATCACATCATAAGCATCACGCATGAAATCTATGTATTCCCGCAGGATTGTCTCCCTGCTCATTGTGTTGACCAGCGTGACCTCCAGGCCGGAAAGCTCTATATTTGCCGGGATCAGGTCAACTCCCTCCCCATGATGCAGGATTGCCCTGTCGGGCGGGAGGGGATTATCCTGAATAATCCCTCCCAACACATCCGCCAGTGTTGTCTCCATCTGGTCCGGCTGCTGATAGCCAAGGCTCGCCGTCAGACTGCCCTGCGGATCGATATCCACCAAAAGCACCTTTTTACCCTCACGGGCAAGGCCGATCCCTAAGCTTACTGCCGTCAAAGTCTTTGCCACCCCGCCTTTTTGATTACAAACAGCGTATACAACAGCCATTTTTCATGCCCTCCCTCTCAAACGTACTTTCAAACCCTCCAGCTCGACCTCCCGGTACCCCACCAGATAATAATCATTTCCGTCATGCTCAATGCTCGTCCTCACCCAGTAGGGCACCGTTCGGAAGCTGTCAGATACCAATGCCTCCACCCTGCATCCACTCGTATAATAATGCCCGCCTTTCGTTTCATATCTCCCATCGGAATTCTTATGCAGCCTGCTGACCTCTTTGATCGGAAGTGCCAGATAATCAAGACGGCCACTCACTTCTTCCAACTCTTGCAAGACTTTCCACAACTGCTCCTGGAGCAAAAGCTGCTCGGCATCCTTATAGTCGATATCCAGCTTACTTAAATCATCATACTCCAGATAGGTAGACTCCTTCAAAAGCCTCTTAATTTCCGTATTCAGTTTTTGCGACATTTCCAATAATTCACCCAAATTCTTCACTATACCTTCTGACTCCTTTTCTTTCGGGCGGTTTTCCCCGAATACTGAGTTTCCTCTGCATCCGTATAATTTGATTGTTCGCAGACCGCACTGACATTTGCCAGTCTAATATGTAAATAACCTTCTCCATACTCAACCTGCAGTTTGTCACCCACATGAAACCCCAATTCTTCCAGCCACAATCCCGCTATGGATATTCTGGGGAATTGAGTATAATTGGTTCTACGGAATGCTCCTATTCCCTCATATGTGGGCCTGCTGCCATACTGGACGGTACTCACCCTAACCTTATTTTCCACCTTCTTATCTTTCATTTTTCCCTTCCTCCGCAAATCTAATCTTAACAATCTGCTCCTTTCTCAAATTTTTCACTCCCTCTTTACGGTCAATAAAAAAGGCGCAAACACCTTGGAATTACTCGGTTCCAAAGTATTTACACCAGATGTATCCTGTGTAAACGCTGATGTAAAAACCTCGAAACCTTGGTAAATACTGGATTCCTCCGTGTCTTTACACCAATTATATCCTGTGAACATACCCTGAATAATACCGCCGGTAAGGGCCAGCAGTTCCGGGTCCGTCACCTCCAGTTCGATGCCCCGGTTCACATTGTCATGATCCAGATGCACCGCCGTGATCTCCACATCATAATATTTAGGTGTGCCGTCCACAGTGCAAAGAATCTGAGCCGGTCCTCTCTGAATATCCTGTTTCAGTCCGATGGGCAGCGCTTCCTCCGTACCCATGGCCAGAGCCTTCTCATTGCAATGTCCGAAAATGCCTTCTTTCCCGTTATAGTATATATCTCCCAGAATCCGCTCCGGACTGTAGACGATCATGCCGGTCATCTCCCCCGGCTCCCCGTCTCTTCCCTTCTTGATGGCAATGATTTCCGTCTGGTACAGAGTGCCGTCGTCCAGATTCATCAGGGTACTGGTGTCTACATCGTTGATGCCATGTCCCAGAGCACCAAAGTTGCCGTCCCCGTCTATATAGGTCATGGTTCCCACACCCTGGGCATTATCGCGGATCCAGATGCCCAGCTTATATTTCTGCTCGCTGTTCTGCACCGGCTGTACTCCCACATCCAGAATCTCGTCTCCCCGCCTGATCCGCAGCGTAATCTCCCTGCCCCGGCATTCTTCCACCCGACGCACGAAATCTTTTTTGTCCGTCACCGGCTCCCCGTTAAACTGCAAGATATAGTCTCCGGATTTGACCGCGTATTTGGCCGGGCAATAGCTGATGCCGTCCGGCCCCTGAAAATCTCCCACACCCACCACCAGCAGCCCGTCCGCCTTCACATAGATCCCGATGGGCGCTCCCACAGGGGTCAGTTCCTGATCTCTGATGACCTGGATCCCCACTTGTTTAAAAGGAAGGATGCCAAAGATCTTCACATTCATCTGGTAGCTTTGGTCAGAGCCCATTTTCATGGTTACCTGGCGGCTCAGGTCAATGTGTACTGCCCCGGCGGGGATATTGGACTCGTCCTGGCCGCTCACCGCCACCATCTCTCCGGTGAGAGGCACACCCAGGTCGATGGTCTGTTCCATGTCCGCCTTGATGCGCAGCACCGAGGGAATCTGATTATATAGGTTGTAATAACCCATGCCGCCCAGTATCAGGCTGGCGCATACCAGCGCGGTACACAGGCAATAGCGGCAGGCCCTGCGGCGTCTCCGGGTCTTACGCCAGTTGGCCAAAAGAACCACCATATCCGCCCCGGCCTGGTCCCGAAGCGCTTCGTTTTCCTGTTTTATATCTCTATTTCCACATGTTTTTTTCCACATAAAAATCACACACTCTCCGCAAATTGTCCTGCAAATAGTGTGTGATTATTTTCAAATCTTTAATCAATGAAATTTATGGCTTTTAAAAAATGAATTCTGTCAATCCGGGGCGGCTGACTTATGTTTCAGCGCCTGCTGCCGCATTTCTCTGGCATTGCCCAGCACTGCGTCCGTCATGCCGTCGCTGCCCAAAAGCCTGCCCAGTTCCTGCAGATTCTCCTCTTCCTGAAGCCGCCGGATTCCCGTAACAGTACTGTCCTTCCGCGCCACTTTTTCGATAACAAAATGCCGATCGGCCATGGCGGCAATCTGGGGCAGGTGGGTGATACAGATCACCTGATGGACATGGGCCACATTGTCCAGCTGCTCGGAAACCCTCCAAGCTGTCTTGCCGCTGATACCCGCGTCGATTTCGTCAAAAATCAAAGTGTCGATATCGTCCCGGCTGGCCAGCACCGTCTTGATGGCCAGCATAATCCGGGATAACTCGCCGCCGCTGGCGATCTGGGCCAGGGGCTTTACCGGCTCTCCCGGATTGGTGGAGATCAGGAATTCCACATCGTCCCATCCCTTTGCGCCGGCCCCTTGTCCGTCCTGCACCTGAATCTGTAACTGTACTGTCAGGAAATTCAAACTCTGAAGCGCCTCCGTCAACACCTTCGTCAGCCCTTTGGCGCTCTTTTTGCGGATTTTAGTGAGTTTTTCGCAGGCCTGCTCCAGTCCCTTCTCTGCCCTGGCCAGTTCCTGCTCCAGCTTCTGTATATACAGGTCATAATCCGCCAGCTTCTCCAGCCTTCGGCATTTCTCTCCGTATACTTCAAGCACCTGTTCCAAAGTACTGCCGTATTTGTCTTTCAGGCGGTTCAAACGGTTCAGACGTTCCTCTGTCTGCCGGAATTCCTGCTCGTCCCAGATCAGGCCATCCTGATACTGGGCCATGTCCCGGTTATAGTCGCTGAGCAGGCCGTCTATCTGGTTAAGTTGTTCCGTAAGCTGCGCAAGCCGGCCATCATATTCCGCTATACCGTGCATACACCGCAGAGCCCTGCTCAGGGCGCTGCCCGCGCCTCCCTCCTCGTTGCCCGCATAGGCCTGGGCCTCCCCCAGAGCCTGGGTGATCTTTTTGCTGTTCACCATCCGTCTGTAGGTTTCCTCCAGTGCCGCGTCCTCACCGGGTACAAGGCAGGCTTCCTGGATCTCCTGCTGCTCAAAGGTCAGCAAGTCCTGCTCCCTCTTCAGGGAATCCTCATCCAGCCGGTTCTCCTCCATCTCCTCCCTGAGTCTGCGGACCTCCCGGTAGCGTTCAGCCACCAGATCCAGAGTTTCCTGTGCCGCCTCTCCCGCATAGGCGTCCAATATTTCCATATGCTTTTTTTTGTGCAGCAGGGACTGGTGCTCATGCTGACCGTGCATGTCGATAAGCAGTTCCGCAACTTCCTTAACCTGGCGGGCGGATACGGTCTCGCCATTGATGCGCAGTACGCTTTTTCCCGGCTGCATGCGGCGGCTGATCAGTACCATATCTTCCTCCAGGGGGATCTCCAGTTCCCTGAGTTTTTCCCGCAGCGCCTTATCCTCCGGCGGGCAGGTAAACATCAATTCCACCAGAGCGCTCTCTGCCCCCTGGCGCAGCATATCCTTGTCAAATCTGGCTCCCAGCGCCAGATTGACCGAACCGATGAGGATGGATTTACCCGCGCCGGTCTCTCCGGTGAGGATATTCAATCCCTCCCCGAATTCCACTTCTGTCTCCTCAATCAGAGCCAGATTCTTCACATGTAAACTTACTAACATCTCTTTCTTCCTCCCAGGCCCTCTCCCGCGGTCCCCCAACTCCCTGTGTCAAAGAAACCGCCAAGCCCAAGGGGCCTGTACACCTGCATCACATGGTTTGGGGTGAATGAAGCAGTTCCCGGATCCGCCCCATCAGCTTCTCCGTATCCTCCACCGTGCGCACGGCCATCATGATGGTGTCATCCCCGGCAATGCTGCCCACGATCTCCCTGAAGTGCATGGCGTCAATGGCCGCTGCCACCGCCATTGCCATGCCGGAGACTGTCTTGACCACCAGAATGTTCTGGGCCATATCCATGGAAGAAAAGCCGTCCTTAAGCACCCGGATATATTTATCCTCCAGATGGCGGCTGTCCTCCCGCTGCAATATGGCATACTTCTGTCTTCCCCCACCGGCCGACACCTTACACAGATTCAGTTCCCGGATATCCCTGGATACGGTGGCCTGGGTCACATCGTACCCCGCCTCCTTAAGCTGCCGGGCCAGTTCCTCCTGGGTGTCGATCTCCTGGCCGGTAATAATCTCCAGGATCGTATTATGTCTGTTTTTTTTCAGTCCCATATATTCCCCCTATGCTGTAATCCTTCGCCTTTTTGCTATTCCGTCTCCCGCATCTTGCGATGCAGTACTTCCAGAAAACTAATCTTATTGACCGATAGAATCTCCGTGGTCTTCTCCGACTCCACGATGCGGATTCGGTCGCCGGTGCTCATGGACAGTTCATGGGCACCGTCAAAATTGGCAGTCACCTGCTGTCTGCGTCCCTCCCGCCCCTGAGGAATTTCGATCTCAATCACATCCTCGGGAGACAGGATGATGCTTCTGCTGCTGAGGGTGTGGGGACAGATGGGTGTCATGATAATGAGCCGGGCGGAGGGCTTTGCTATGGGGCCGCCGGCGGACAGATTATAGCCAGTGGAGCCGGTGGGAGTGGTGATGATCACACCGTCGGCACTGTATTCCTTGAGGAATTGCCCATTTACATAAATATTGAGTTTGATGACTTGCAGTGCCCCGCACCTGGAAATGACGATATCATTCAGACACCAGTCCTCCGTCACCCTGCCATCCCGGTAAAATACCCTGCCGTTGAGCATCATCCGGCTCTCGGAGGATGCCTGTCCCCCCATCAGCCGGTCCAGCGCCTCCTCCAGGCAGCCGGGCTCCACCTCTGTCATATAGCCCAGAGTCCCCAGGTTCACGCCGATCAGGGGGATATGGGCTTTTCTCACATCCCAGGCGGCCTGCAGCATGGTGCCGTCCCCCCCCAGTACAATCATGCAATACGCGTCCTCCGGGTACCCGGGCCAGTCCTCTTCCTCTGGATATGTATGACCCTCTGCCGAAAGGCAGCCCTTTGCCGGACTTTGCTCCCTGGCCATGTCCTGCAGGATCACCGTACATTTTTGCCCCCGGGATTCCAGATAGCCGCGGATTCGCTCCGTCACGGCCAATCCCCTGTCCTTATGGCAATTCGTATAGATCAGAAAATGCTTCATCCCTGCCTCCCGCCGGCGTTACATGCCCCCGTCCAGTCCGTCATGAGCCATGGCCACCGTGTTCTCTATACATTCCGGCCAGCCCTGCCGCCAAGAAAGACCCTCCCCTTTTATCAGCAGTTCCTTAAGCCCTGCCTCCGCCTCCTGTTCCCCCAGGTCCGCCAGTGCCCGGCAGCGTATGCCGTCTTTCCGAATCTGTACCAGATACTCAATATTCCCCTCCGGCCCCTTGATGGGGGAATAATCCAGACATAGTACTTCAAAACCGATGGAATCCGCAAAGTCCAGGATCTTGTGAATTACCTCCCGGTGTACGGCGGGATCCCGTACCACTCCCTTTTTGCCCACTTTCTCCCGGCCCGCCTCAAACTGAGGCTTGATCAGGCACACCATCCGCCCTTGGTCCTCCAGCAGATTACGGGCGGGAATCAGGATCTTGGTCAGAGAGATAAAGGACACATCCACGCTGGCAAAATCCGGTTTTTCCTGGATATCCCTAGGCTGCATATAACGGAAATTGGTCTTTTCCATACACACCACCCGGGGGTCGCTGCGCAGCTTCCAATCCAGCTGCCCATGCCCCACGTCCACGGAATAGACTTTTGCCGCTCCGTTTTGCAGCATGCAGTCGGTAAATCCTCCTGTGGAAGCCCCGATGTCCATGCACACCAGCCCCTCCAGAGAAATATCCCAGACCCCCATGGCCTTCTCCAGTTTCAGGCCTCCCCGGCTCACATATTTCTGTCCTGTACCTCTGACCTCCAGACGCAGCCCTGTCATCTCGAACATGCTTCCGGCCTTATCCTCCTTCTGGCCGTTCACATACACAATCCCCGACATAATGATGGCCTTGGCTTTCTCCCGGGAAGGCGCATAGCCCTGCCCCACCAGGATCACATCCAAACGTTCTTTCATACCCTTCCTTTCAAGACCTCCGATACTCCTTTTTAAGTTTCCCGGGTAAGCCCGGCCCCTTACTCTGCGTCCTGTGCCGCCAGCCTCTCCCGGATACTCCTGCAGATGCTGTCCGCGTCCATGCCGATCTCTTCCTTCAGCATCTCCACATTGCCATGCTCGATATAGGCGTCGGGCAGCGCCAACTGCAGGCAGTCCGACGCCATTTTTCTGTGATTGAGAAGTCTCAGCACCTTCTCCCCATATCCTCCGGCGGCCACATTCTCCTCCAGCGTCACAATCAGCCGATGCTCTCTGCAGGCTTCCAGCACCGCTTCTTCGTCTATGGGCTTTACAAAGCGGGCGTTGATCAGGCTGGCCTGCATACCCTCCTCATGCAGTTTCTCCCAAACCCGCTGCGCTGTTTTAACCATACTGCCCACGGCGAACAGGGCAATATCCCGCTCCCGATAGATCCACTCCGCCCGGCCGCAGACAATGGGCTCCCGATACTCCCACAGACCGTCATAAGCCTCCCCCCTGGGATAGCGGATGGCCATGGGACCTTCGAAAGCCACCGCGTATTTCAGCATGTCCGCCAGTTCCCACTTATTCTTGGGGGCGCATACATGCATGTTGGGGATGTTGGTGAGATAGGACAGGTCAAAAATCCCCTGATGGGTCTCCCCATCGCTGCCCACCAGTCCCGCCCGGTCTATGGCAAAAACCACAGGCAGGTTCTGAATGCAGACATCGTGGAGGATCTGGTCATAGGCCCTCTGCAGAAACGAGGAATAGATCGCTACCACTGGCTTCATCCCCCCTGCCGCCAGCCCGGCGGCAAAGGTCACCGCGTGTTCCTCGGCAATACCCACATCAAAAAACCGCTCCGGAAACATATTGCGGAAGCGCTTAAGGCCCGTGCCGTCCGGCATGGCGGCAGTGATGGCCACCACCTTTTCATCCCGTCCTCCCAGTTTGCACATAACGGTGGAAAAGACATCCGTATAGCTGGGAGTGGTGTGAGGTCTGGTGGGAAGGCCCGTCTCCACGTCAAAGGGGTCCGCGCCGTGAAACCGGGCAGGATGACGCTCTGCCGGGGCATAGCCTTTGCCCTTCTGAGTGATGGCATGGATCATTACGGCCCCGTTCACTCTTCTGGCTTCCTGGATCACCCGTACCAGAGCCGGGATGTTGTGCCCGTCCACCGGCCCCAGGTATGTAATGCCCATGTCCTCAAAGAGCATACCCGGAATCACCAGCTGTTTGAAGCTGCTCTTGACCCTGCGGATTCCCGACACCATATTATTGCCCCGGGGGATACCCCGCAGAGCCTCATAGATTCCCCTTTTCAGATCCAGATAGCTGTCAGCCGTGCGGATATTGTTCAAATATTTGGAGACACCTCCCACATTTTCAGAGATGGACATATTGTTGTCGTTGAGAATAATGATGAAATTGGTCTCCAGCTTCCCCGCATTGTTCAGCGCCTCATATGCCATCCCCCCGGTCATGGCCCCATCGCCGATGACGGACACCACGGTCTGGTCCAGCCCCTGGATATCCCTGGCCTTCACCAGACCCAGGCCCGCCGAGATGGAAGTGGAACTGTGCCCCGTGTCAAAAGCGTCGCAGTTGCTCTCCTTGCGCTTGGGAAAACCACTCATGCCTCGGAACTGCCGCAGGCCGTCAAATCCGTCCTTACGCCCGGTAAGGATTTTGTGTGTGTAGGACTGATGCCCCACATCCCAGATAATCTTGTCCTCCGGGAGCCGCAGGGCAAGATGGAGTGCCATGGTCAGTTCCACAGCCCCCAGATTGGAGCCCAGATGCCCTCCCGTCACACTGATCTTACGAATCAGGAAGTCCCGGATTTCCTGGGCCAGTTCCTCATAGGCCTTGGAATCTATATTTTTGATATCATTTACATTTCGGATCTGCTCTAAGTACATTTTATCATCCCCATCGCATCATGGACATTCCCTGTAACACCGCACAACCCCGGACCGCCTCCCGAAAGGCTACTTCCTGCGATGAATCAGGAATGCCGTAAGTTCCTGCAAAAAGCTGCTGTCACCCTCCAGGGAGGAGAGAATTGCCATGGCCTCCCGGGAAAGCCGTTCCACTTCCCCGGCAGAAGCGTCCAGGCCGTTGATGGTCACATAGGTCTGTTTATGATTCTTTTCGTCACTGCCGATGGGCTTGCCCAATTCCTCCGCCGTGCCGGTGATATCCAGAATATCGTCCTGAATCTGGAACGCGACACCGATATCATAGGCACATCTCTCCATCTGTTCCACCTGCTGCCTGTCCGCTCCGGCCAGGATCGCCCCCGCCATCATGGCCGCCTGAATCAGGGCCGCCGTTTTGTGCTCATGGATGAACAAAAGCTGTTCCATGGATACCTGCTCCGCTCCCTCAGCCTCAATATCCGCGCACTGACCGCCGATCATACCGAAAACCCCTGCTTTTTGCGCCAGGACGGATATGGCATCGGCAACGCGCCGCAGGCGTACCGCTTCCGCCTGTAAATTCTGCCCCTCCGGCCTCTCCGAAGCAAAGGCTTTCATGGCCGTCTCCCAGGCCAGATTCAGAAGGCCGTCCCCTGCCAGAATGCCCATGGCCTCCCCATATACCGCATGGGTGGTCCTGCGCCCCCGGCGATATTCATCATTGTCCATGGCCGGCAGATCATCGTGTACCAGAGAATAGGTATGGATCATCTCAATGGCTGCCATCAGGGCTTCCACTTCCCTGCCGCAGCCCCCAAACATACGGTATGTCTCCAGCATCAGCATGGGCCGCAGGCGCTTGCCCCCGGCCAGTACGCTGTAATTCATGGCCTCCAGCACATTGCGCTGCAGTCCTGTCTCCTCCGGCAGATATGCCTTGATAATTTTCTCGATCTCCGCCGCCTTGCGCTGTATCCTCTCCTGTATCTGCTCCATATTGCCTCCTGCCATAAAGTTCCCCGCTATTTCCTGCCGCTCCGCCTATTCCGCGTCCAGGGGCTCCGGCGTCCCTTCCTCCGTCAGTTTCAGCACCTGCTTTTCCACTTTGTCAATCTGGTCATTGCAGGCCTTTATAAGCTGCATACCCTCGCTGTAAGCGGCAAAAGCCTCCTCCAAAGAAGTCTCCCCGCCCTCCAGACGCTGTATGACCTCCTCCAGCTTTGCGAAATTCTCCTCGATGCCGGGAGTTTTTCCCGTCTCCTTTTTTCCTGCCATCTGTCCGTCCTCACTTGTTTTTATGCCTGTCTGTCACCCGGGCTTCGATGGAACCATCCACCACATGGATTGTCAGCTTCTGCCCCTGTTCCACATCCCGGACAGACCGCACGGCCCTGCCCTGTTCATCCGCCACATAGCCATAACCGCTGCTCAGCTTCTGCAGGGGAGAAAGTCCCTTCATCTGCTCCACATAAAGGGCCAGCCTCTGCCGTCTCTCCCGAAGCGCGTCTCCCATGCCCCTCTGCAGCCTCTCCTCCAACTGAACCAGATAGGTCCGTTTCTCCCGGAGCCGACTGCCCGGGCCGGCCGCCTTAAGCTGCAGTTCCCAGCGCCCGACCAGGTTCCTCTTTTCTGTCAGCAGCCGTCCCATTCCCTTTTTGAGCCGCATTGCGGCATTCTCCAGGCCCTCCTCCAGCTGCCGGATGTCATACACCGCCAATTCCGCCGCCGCAGAGGGGGTGGGAGCCCGAAGATCCGACACATAGTCGATGATGGTGGTGTCCGTCTCATGTCCCACCGCCGAGATAATGGGCACGGAACAGTCAAACACCGCCTGGGCCACTTCTCTGGCGTTAAAGGCCCACAAATCCTCAATGGAACCGCCGCCCCTGCCCACGATTATCACATCCACAGCCTGCTTTTCCAAAGCCCGAATACCTCTGACCACGCTGGCCGCCGCCTGATCTCCCTGGACAATGGCGGGGTAGAGCAGAATCTGCACATAGGGATTGCGCCGGGTGGCAATCTGTATAATATCCCGCACCGCCGCCCCGGTGTCCGCCGTCACCACCCCCAGCGTGCGGATAAACCGGGGGATGGGCTTCTTATACTCGGGAGCAAACATGCCCAGTTCCTGAAGTTCCCGCTTTAGCTGTTCGATGCGCTCGTACAGCGCCCCTGCCCCGTCCAGGACAATCTGCCTGGCGTAAAGCTGGTATTTCCCGTCTCTCTCATATACGTCCATCGTGCCGCCCACCACCACCTGCTGTCCCTCCTGCATATGGAAGTTCAGCCCCTTGCGGTTGCCTGCGAACATGACACAGTTCAATGTCCCCTTTGAATCCTTTAACGTAAAATAAATATGTCCAGAGGAATGATACTTACAGTTGCTCACCTCTCCTTTGACAAAGAGGGACTGCAGCATATAGTCCTGCGTGAACATATTCTTAATATACGCATTGACCTGCGTAACCGTATAAACACTGCGTGTCATCACTGTTTCTCTCCCTGACCGGGACTCAGGAATTTTGCCAGCACGGCATTGACAAAAGAGCCGGAATTGTCCTGACCGTATCTCTTGGCCAGTTCCACCGCCTCGTTGATGGCCACGCTGTCGGGCACATCCTGGTCAAACAGAATCTCATAAACCCCCAGGCGCAGCAAAGTCACCTCCACCTTGCCCATGCGGCCCAGACTCCATCCTTCCGTTTTTTCATTGATCAACCGATCTATCTCAGAAAGTTTTTCCTGAATCCTGCCGTATTTTTCCGCGATATAAGAGATATCTTTCTCCCTGGCTGCCAGTCCGTCTTCCTCCACCGGCAGCTTGATCTCGTCCAGAAAAAGATCCCTCTGTTGGGGCATCTCCTCCAATTCATTGAATTCTACCCGGAAAAGCAGTTTGAATATCTGCTCCCTCTGTTCACGTCGTCCCATATACCATATTCTCCGTTTTCTTTTGTCCTCTCCTTGCTGTTTAGTTCACTTTCACTCCGGCAATACGGATATTGACGTCGCTGCAGGTAAGCCCTGTCATATTCTCAACGGCAGATTTTACCTTGGCCTGCACTTTACTGCAGGTGGCCGGGATATTGTAGCCGTAAGCCAGCACCACTGCCAGGTCCACCACCACATTGCCCTCTGTCACTTCCACCCGCACATATTTTTTCACCGGCTTGCCGTTGGAGCCCACCGCGGGAGCCACTCCCTCCACCTCGTTGGCCGCCAGTCTGGCAATCGTAGCCACCACGTCATCCGCAATCTTCACACTGCCCACATTCTCATCCTCCTGCAATACAACGGTCTTACGGTCTATCTCCTTCTCCATATCGTTCCCTCCGTCCTGTGAAATTATTGCTCTATTTTCCCTGTTATTTCTTCTGCTGTTTACACATTATACCATGAACAAAGTACAATCAAATTTCTTTTTTTATTGTAACACACTCTTTTCAAACCCACAAGTGTAAAAAAGCCTCCGGTCTGTCCTCCCGTCAGGAAAACCAAAACGTAATGGATAATTGTTTCTCATTGCGGGCGTAATGCAGGGTGCCGCAATCCGGCCCCAGATAGGAAAACACTTCCTTCTGCTCCACCAGATGGTCCAAAAGCTCCCGGTACACCGCCTCTTCCGTACATTTCAGCGAAATCTCCTGCCGGCCCTCCGATATGGCCCGGTCGAAAGCCTGCCGCAGCGCTTCTTCCTCACAGGCGGAAAACATACAGCCCTCCCGCATATAATAGTTGCCCTCCGTAGCCGTACATTCGGGCAGGGGCACATCCTGGCCGGGCACATGGGTACGGAGCAGCTGGCGGGTAGTGACGCACAGATAATCATAATTAACCTGGGGAGTCCCTTCTTCCTGCTGAGAGTCGCCTTCCGCCTGCCGATAGGAGGCGTCCCCCCATGTGGTGTCCATATAATAATATTCCCCGTCCAGGCAGAGAAGATTCCAGGCATGCCCTTCCCCCGGCTCCACCTGCCCCTGTACCAGCACACAGGGAATACCCAGATGATTGAGCAGGTACTGGGTGGCCTTGGCATAGCCCTGGCATACGGAAGCGCCGTTTACCAGCACGGAATACAGATTCTGGCTGTCCGGCGCGTCCAGCACATATTCCGTGTTGCGGATCAGGGTTTCATACACATAGCGCACCTTTTCATAATCGTCCTCCCCGTGGGGTGCCTGGGCCAGCAAAGTCTCCGCCGCCTCCTGAATCTGTTTCCATCTGGCATCGCACTCCTGGCTGTCATAGGTATAACTGCCCGAAAAGGTAATCTTGATCAGCTTGTCCATACGGCTGTATTTCGTATAACGGTATCCGTCCACATAAAAGTATTCCGGGTGATCCGCCAACACATAGCAGAAGATTCGGTCGATGTCTTCTTCCGTCAGACCTGCCTCCAGGCACTCCGCAGACAATTCCTGCTCCTGTCCCATACCCGCCAGAATGCGCTGAATGTCCCGGTACCATTGCTGCCCCGGCTCGTCCAGATATTGGAAGCAATACTCCCAGGCCATGGGATCCGTATAGGGATCCTCCGGCTCTTCCACCTGTTCCTGCGTTCCCAGCAGCGACTGCCAGGTAAGCACCTTGGCTTCCCGGGCCGCCTCGGGCACTGCGGCGCTGTACTCGTCTGCCGCCTCATCCGCCGGCCCGCTGCTCTCATCCGCCGCTACGCTCCCGTTCGGTGCCCCCGCCCCGGGCATCTCCTCTCCGATCCGGCTCAAAAATTCCCAATTACCGGCCTCCCGGAACGGCAGCCCGCAGCCCGTCAGTGCCAGCGCCAGAACCAGCGCCGCCGCAACGCGGCGGATCCTCTCTCTTCCGGATATCATTTCTCCCCCTGAATGCCTTCCCAGCTTACGCAATCGAGCACCTTCCTCTCCGATTCCCTGTTTACCCGCTATTCCCGGCTGAACTCTGACAATTCCAACCCTTTGTTGCGGTCCAGCGTCATCCCGATACTCCAGGAATTGACGAATAGCAGCAACGGATTCCCCTTCATGTCCTTGACCTTCTTCATATCGGAAGTACCGGTCAGCTTCTCCACGTCCACCTGGTCCTTGTTGGCAATCCAGCGGATATGCTCGTAGGGCAGATTCTCCATTCGAATCTCCACATTGTACTCGTTCTCCAAACGGTATTTCAGCACGTCAAACTGCAGAACTCCCACCACTCCCACGATGATCTCCTCCATGCCGGAATTAAACTCCTGGAAAATCTGAATGGCGCCTTCCTGGGCAATCTGCTGTACCCCCTTGGTAAACTGTTTCCGCTTCATGGTGTCCACCTGCCTCACTCTGGCAAAATGCTCCGGGGCAAAAGTGGGAATTCCCTCGTATGCAAATTTCTCCTTCGGCATACACAGGGTGTCCCCGATGGAAAAGATGCCGGGATCAAACACACCGATGATGTCCCCCGCATAAGCCTCGTCCAAAATCTTCCGCTCGTCCGCCATGATCTGCTGGGGCTGGGACAGACGCATCACCTTCCCCCCCTGCACATGCCGCACTTCCATACTGGCGTCAAAACGACCGGAGCAAATCCGCATAAATGCCACTCTGTCCCTGTGGGCCTTGTTCATATTGGCCTGGATTTTAAATACAAAGGCCGAAAATTCATGTTCCACAGGATTTATCAGCCCGGCGTCCGCCATCCTGGGCAGGGGGGTGGTAGCCATCCGCAGAAAATGCTGCAGAAAAATCTCTACCCCGAAATTGGTCAGTGCCGAGCCGAAAAATACCGGGGTCAACTGCCCCTTTCGCACCGCCTCCAGGTCGAACTCCGCGCTGGCGCCGTCCAGAAGTTCAATCTCCTCCAACAGCTTGTCAGCCGCCGGATCCCCGATCAGTTCCCGCAGACAGTTCTCCTCCTGCACTGGTACCACCTGGGTCTCTCCCTCCTTGGTTCCTTTCTCCGTATCGGAGTAGGTGTATACAGCCTTCTCCTCCCGGTCATACACACCCTTAAATCCCTTGCCGGAACCGATGGGCCAGTTCACGGGACAGGTGGCGATGCCTAACTCCTTCTCGATCTCGTCCAACAGATCAAAAGTATCGTTAGCATCCCTGTCCAGCTTGTTGATAAAGGTAAAAATCGGAATCCCCCTCATACCACAGACCTTGAACAGCTTGCGGGTCTGGGCTTCCACACCCTTGGAAGCATCTATGACCATCACGGCGGAATCCGCCGCCATCAAGGTACGGTAGGTGTCCTCCGAGAAATCCTGATGGCCGGGGGTGTCCAAAATGTTGATGCAATAGCCGCCATATTCAAACTGCAGCACCGAGGAGGTGACGGAGATACCTCTCTCCTTCTCAATCTCCATCCAGTCAGACACCGCATGCCTTGCGGTGGCCTTGCCCTTGACGCTGCCTGCCAGGTTGATAGCCCCGCCGTAGAGCAGAAACTTTTCCGTCAGAGTGGTCTTGCCCGCGTCCGGATGGGAGATAATGGCGAAAGTTCGCCGCCTGTTTATTTCTTCTGTATATTGATTCATTGGTCCGTTTTCCTTCCTTATTTGAGTTCCGCAGCTTCTCGACTGGCGCACCCTCCTGTGAATGGAATACGGCCGCCATGCGTCCGTACTCCATTCAGTGTGCCAATCGAGAATCTGCTGTTTTTAGTTCCGCAGCTTCTCGACTGACACACCCTCCTGTGAACGGAGTTCGGCCGCTATGCGTCCGTACTCCGTTCAGTGCGCCGGGCGTGAATCTGCTGTTTTAAAGTGTCAGGGGTTCTCCGGCAATCTCCTGCCTGATCCCAAAATAGTGCAGCACCGTGGCGCCGATATCCGCAAAGGTTTCCCTGGTTCCCAGATTGCCGGGACGCACATTTTTTCCATACATCAACAAAGGCACATATTCCCTGGTATGGTCGGTGGACTTCGTGTACGCCGGATCACACCCATGGTCCGCCGTGATCATCAGCAGATCCTCCGGCCCCATCTTGCCCATAATTTCCGGCAGATATTGGTCAAAGGCCGTGAGCGCCCCTGCATAGCCGTCCACATCCCTGCGATGGCCGTACAGCATATCATAATCCACCAGATTGACAAAGCAAAGTCCTTCAAAGTCCTGTTCCATATATTCCAGGGTACGCCGGATGCCCTCTTCATTGCCGCTGGTATATACATGTTCCGTAATGCCTCTTCCTGCAAAAATATCCTGGATCTTTCCCACGGCAATCACGCTTTTCCCCGTCTTTGAAAGCTGGTCCAGCATGGTCACACCGGGCGGCTCCAGGGAAAAATCATGGCGGCGGGGCGTCCTGACAAACTGCCCTCCCGCCGGTCCCACAAAAGGCCTGGCAATTACCCTTCCCACACCATGCTCTCCCCGCAGAATCTCCCGGGCTGCCCGGCAGTACTCGTATAACTTTTCCACAGGCACAATCTCCTCATGGGCTGCGATCTGAAACACGCTGTCCGCCGAAGTATACACGATCAAATCCCCCGTGCGCATATGAGCATCCCCGTACTCCTGTATCACCCGGGTGCCGGAATAAGGCAGATTGCACAGCACGCCCCTGCCGGTACGACTTTCAAATTCCGCCAGTACCTGGGGCGGAAAGCCCTGGGGATAAGTTGGCAGAGGCTGCGGGGATACCAAGCCCGCAATCTCCCAGTGGCCGATGGTGGTGTCCTTACCGCAGGAACGCTCCGCCAGTCTGCCGTATTTGCCGATGGCCTCCGCCTTTGGCATGGAAGCCCTGCGCTGGATCATCGGATCCTGCGCCACTGTGTCTATACAAAACAGGCCAAGTCGTTCCAGATTCGGCACATGGAAACAGGAGCTGGCAGCCACGCTTCGCAGGGTGTTCACATTCTCATCCCCATACTGCGGCGCATCCGCCATCTCCCCGATTCCAAAACTGTCCAGCACAATCAAAAACACTCGTTTGTTGCCCAATATCTTTTCCTCCTGTTGTTCTATGGACCGGCTCCCCGCCGCCCAGGCGCTCTGTCGCCGGTCCGAAAGAATGTAAGCCTTTTCCTGCCATAAATATGGAAGTATTATACCACATTTTTATGTAATGTACACTAAATTATTCCATTACCACTGTGCTTATGACGATATTTTCCGCGCCGATCTCTGTCTTGCGCTTTACAATATCCTCAATCTGAGCCCTCTGTACATCTGTCAGGGTCAGGGCATTCACCACCACATCCACGGCGCCGTCATTGATGCTGACCACCACATCGGAAAATCCCTTGGCCTCCAGCAAAATCTCCGCAGCCGCTTCTTTCTCCGCGATGGCGGTCATCTGTACCATGGTGTTTACCGCCTCCTGCTTCTGTGCATCAGACAGACCGTCACTGTTGATGATCTCCAGAAGAGTCTCCTTGTTTTTGGCTCTGACCTGTTCCTTTAACAGCTTGGCTTCCGACAGCATGGCTACACCATTAGAGGAGGAAAATACCGCTTCACCAGGTACTTCACCTTCCGCAGGCTGGGCCTCTCCCACCACCATGTCCGTATCCAGGTAATCCTCGGCAATCACATCCGAATCCGTGTCCAGACTGTCAATCTCCGTCACTGAGGAGGCCACCAGATCCGACTCCGACAAGTCCAGCATGCCGTCAATATCGCTTATGTCATATTGCCCGGCCACCACATTGTCCGTGATCACCCCGTCCGTGTTGCTTACTTCTGCCGTTTTTCCGTTGTTGCCCAGATGTTCTTCGTCCAGATTGGTCCCCGCGAATTGCAGATAGCCTGCAATAGCCAGCATAATAGCAAGTGCGGTAATCATTAGCTGATTTTTCTTGATTAGGTTTTTCACACTCTTTCTCCCTTTTCTCTGCTCTCTTCTTTTTACTAGTTCATTGTATGAGGGCTTATTCGGATATATTCACGCCGCCATCCATTTTCACTACCTTTACCTTATGCGCCTCCACATCAAAAAGTGCCTGCACCACATCCGTGATATTCCGATTGATGGTACCTGTCCCTGCTCCCTGAGCCACCACCACCACCCCCTCCACCCGGGGCAGCAGAGTCTTGATCACATAGGGCTCGTTGTTTCCCCCGGTGTGGTACACCGTGTTCTCGGAGCGGCTGGCCTGCTGGGAAGTCCGGCTGCCTCCCTGGCTGTCCGCCTCGGTGGTGCTGCTGCTATCGGTCTGCATATCCTTCTCCAGCACCAGTTCCTGGGTCGCTTTCAGCGTGACCATCACCTGTACCGTGCCCACGCCGCTGACCTGGGAAAGGGTATCCTCCAGCCGCTTTTCCAGATAGGCCGCATATTCCTCCGTATCGGAAAAACCTGTTCCCGAAGACTCCCCGACTCCGGCTTCCTGTCCTCCCGCCGCCTGCCCTGCATCCGCCCCCCTTCCCTGGCCGCCTTTTTCCGTGGGCAGAGCGATCACCACCAGCAGCACCCCTGCCAGCAGCAGGATTAAAAGGTTATCTTTCTTCAGCCATTTCGCCATCCCGCCCTTTATCTTCTCCTCCATGCCCATCCTCCCTCTGCCCTTGACCTATTGCCCTTCCCGGGACGTGCCGATGGTCACCGGGTCTATCTGAATGCGGATTTCACCCTCCTCCCCGGATTCCTGCCCGGGGGCTGTCTCCGTCTGCCCGGCCCGGGTACTGTCTGTTTCGGTGGAAAGACCTTCCATCTGCACACTGATCTGGGAAGTGAGCAGATGCTGACGAATCTGTTCCATCCTATATTCCTCCAATGCCCCCTCCCCCATGCCCTGCTCGAAGGAATTGGTGTAATACGCAATCCTCTCCTCCAGGCTCGCGCCGCCTTTCCCCGCCAGCAGCGCCGCCACCGGGCTTAATAACTGCACCAGAATCATGGCGCTGACCAGCAGCTTCATATACTTCTCATAGGAGCCTTTGGGCTTAAAGTAGAGCAGAGCCTGGGCACAGATCATAAACACCCCCATCTGCCGTATGCTGTTAAGCAATCCTTCCCACATATTAACACCTCTTATTTTAGTTCCGCATATTTCCTTCAGTGCTCTTTCCTAGGCTCCATATACGCACGCGCAGCGCACGTATATGGAGCCTAGGAAAGAGCACTGAAGGACATATGCTGTTTTTAGTTTACAACCCATGGTTTGTAGACATGGCCACCACGGATATGCTGATCAGAAACAGCAGCAGCGCCGTACCGGTGAGTTTCAGCAGCATCATGCTGCCCTCCCCCACCTTATTGGTGCAGGCCGTGATGCGTTTGTCACTGATGATGCCCATAACCGCCGCTGCCATTTTCAGACAGCAGGCGGTGAGCAGAATCTGCATCAGCGGGGCCAGACACATGCTCACCAGCAGGATCAGCAGCACCACGCCGATGCTGTTTTTGATCACCACCGCCGAACCGATCACCAGTGAGGCCATGCTGTCCGCAGCCCCCCCGATGCCCGGTATCGCCGACACGATTTTTTGCAGAGTAGAGGTCTTTACTGAATCTATAACGGGTGTTATTACAGACTGGAATACACTGATTCCCATCACGACGCCCACAATCGCTTTCAGGGACGCCTTAATCCCCTTTTCCAGCAGTTCCATAAGCAGGGACAGCTTCTCCTCGATCCACACGCCATTTACCACCGCCAACAGCACATAACTGTAGATAAAGGGCAGCAATCCTCCCATCAGCAGCCGCTCCACCCCATAGATCAGCAGCAGAACCAGCTGATAGCTGGCCCCTGCGGTGGTGGTTCCGCTGGCCACCCCCACCGCCATCAGGTATGTGGGCACCAGCAGACGGATGAATACCAGAATATTCTCCATGGCCGCAGTGGCCGTCCGGGCCGTCTGCCCGAAACTGGCAAGCAGCACCGCCGTGAGCAGCAGATACATAAAATAAAAGCTGATATCCGCAATCTGGTGCTTGTCGAATATCTCCATAAAATGGCTCATCAGCGCGGAAACCAGCCCCAGCATGACCAGCCAGAGCAGCACATTGCGCAGCCCCGCCAACTGTCCCCCCAGATCCCCCAACAGAGCGTTTAAGATATTCCCCGCCGCCCCCAGCACATCTCCCTGCATAATCTGGGACAATACCTGCCGCAGGGAGAATTCATTTCCCGGAAACAGATTGCTCAGTCCCTGTTGTAGCTGATCCAGACCGTATTCCTCCCAGATCATGTCAATCGTTAAACCTTCCATCGGCTCCCCCTAACGCATAAAGGTCTGTATCTGTTCCATCACGGCCAGCAGGATGGGCAGCCCGGCAAACATCACCGTCAGTTTTCCTAGAATCTCAATCTGCTCCGCCACCGCCCCATATCCCGCGTCCTTGCAGATTCCGGCGCTGAATTCGCAGATATATGTTACACCTGTTATTTTTAATAGAATGGACAGATAACTCTGGCTGCTCCCCAGGAACTGCCGGATCAGGGCAAACTGCCCCAAAACGGCGGAAAACTGGCGCACCGCATAGGCAAAGATCAGGATACTGATCACCAGCCCCATATAGATTCCGTATTCCGGTCTGGTAGCTTTGAACTGTAACGCCACCATAATACCCAGAATCCCCAGTATGCATATCTTGATTAGTTCGGACATAACACACTCCCATCACGTCAGGTTAAACAAGGTCTGTATCGTGGTAAACAGGTCATAAATATAGGGCACGATCCAGGTGAGCACCAGAATCAGCCCCGCCAGACTGATCAGAAAAGCATGTTCCTCCCGGCCGCTATGCTTGAGTACCTGGCTCAAAATGGTTACCAATATCCCCACCGCCGCAATTTTAAATATCAGACTTACACCCATGCCTTCTTCTCCATACATTCTCTATCTTAAAGCAGTATAATAATGAGCAGGATGCCCCCCAAAGTTCCCAGCCCCACCGCCATGCGTCCCTTTTCCCGGTGTTCCGGCTCCAGCCTGGCAATCCGTTCCTTCAGCAGTTCCTGCTGCCTTCGGACCAACCGTATCCTGGACTCGCCGTCGCCGCCTCCCTGGTCCAGCATACATTGGAGAAACAACTGCCGATCCTGCTCCTTCAGGGGCAGTTCCCCCAGCGCCTCCCCCATGATCCGCCCATAGACCTCCGTAAAACTGCTTCCCCGGCTCTCCGTCATCTCCTTATACACCCGGGCAAAAGCCTGCCCGTAGGGCTCCTCCGCCTGGGCGGCCAACTGGCAACAACACTCCGGCAGGGTGCTTTTTCCATACTGTAACAGGCTCACCAGCAGTTCGATGATCCGGTTCATGGTATGGAGATGCTGCAGACGCTGCTGCATGTTCCAGGCATACCAGACACCCAGCCCGCTGCAGCTTACAGCAATCATGCTAAAGCCCGCCAATCTGACCATCCCCGGCCACCTCCTCCCACACGCCGCCCGCCTGCCTGCGATGCAGCACCTGTCCCACCCGGCACCGGCCCTGCCTGTCCCGCTTCAGCACCAGCATACAGGTGAAAATACCTTCCTCCAGCAGTGCCCCCATCCCCGGCTTGCCCTGTACATCCTGCATGTCCATGCCATGGATGGTGGCCACCAGACTGACACCGCAGGAGGCAGCCATGCGCACCGCCCGGATCTCTTCTCCGCTGCCCAGTTCATCCACCGCCAGCACGGCAGGAGACATACTCCGCAGCAGCATCATCATGCCCAGCGCTTTGGGACAGGCATCCAGCACATCACTGCGAGGTCCCAGGTCGTTCTGGGGCTGTCCCATATAACAGCCTGCGATCTCCGAGCGCTCGTCCACCACCCCCACTGTCCGGGCAGGCCCATAGGCATTGCCGCAGGAAATCTGTCTTACCAGATCCCGCAGCAGCGTGGTCTTGCCGCAGCCCGGCGGAGAAACAATCAGTGTGTTGCTCATGCTCCCTCTCCTGTAGACATAGGGCAGCACCGGCGTGGCGGCCCCCAGAATCTGATGGGCAACCCGAATATTCAGCGCCGAAATATGCTTGATGGTGCGGATGCTGTTGGCACTTTCCTGTACCGCCTGTCCCACAATCCCCACCCGATGGCCGCCCTCTATGGTGATATAACCCTGCCGCAATTCGTCCTCATAGGCATACAGGGAATACTGGCACAGATGGCTGACGATCTCTCCCAGTGCTTGTCTGTTCGGTCGCCATGCCTGCTCCATATGCTCCGTATAAGCCCCGTCCTCCCTGAGAAAAACCTCTCTGTAGCCCTCCATCAGAATGGCCGGTCCGCCGATGCGCAGCCGAATCTCACTGACTTGCTCCGCCCGCCCCTGGGCCGTCCTGAAATACACCCTGTATGACTCAGGAAAAATATCCGTCAGACTCATTCCCATTGCCCGCACCTCCTTATCTCAATATATGATGGGACAAGCGAGATATGCCTGTTCTTTTTTGAAAAAACCTCCTTCGGAATTCCCGGTATGCCGCATGCAGAAAAACACCCCATGCTTCCCGCATGAGGTGTTATATTACGCCTGTTATTTGATTAAAAATCCGCTCACTGTATATTGACCGTATGAGTTAAAATGTAGTTGCCGTTCGTTCCTTTCCGGCATACGATCTGCACGCTGCAGGAACTGCCTCCCAGACGGTTCATGGCCCGGATCAGAAAGCTGTCCGAGATATTGCCATTGTTGTAGGCCGTCCACAATTCATTCCACAGGCTGGAGTCAAGTTCCTGCACAAAGGTGGAATTCCCCAGGCCATAGTCGATGATCTGCTGGCCGCAATCTTTATAATATGCCTCCAGTTCCGGCGAGACGGAGGAAGAACCGGGGCCGGGCGTAGGGCTTGCCTGGGGCCGGGGCGTAGGGGTGGGCGATGCGCCGTCCGGCTCCGGCTCCAGATTCCGATAACTGGTTCCCTCACATGCGGGCAGCTTCTGGGCCAGGCTCCGGCGCACATGGGTGGTCTCGTAATCCTGATCCGTCTTGTTGAAGTAGCGGTAGGTGGCCGGCTCCGTATCGTCCCAGGTCAGGTCCACATTATAATACTCTCCGTAGAGATAAATAATGTTCCACGCATGATTCTCCCCGGAATATCCTGTGCAGTAGTAGCAGGGGATTCCCAACTGGTGCATCAGGTACTGGAAAGCCCGAGCATAGCCTGCGCATACGGTCTTTCCGTTTACCAGAGCGCTGTACGCACTCTGGCTCATGGGTGCGCCGCTCTGGTATTCCACCAGTTCCAACAGTCTGTTGTGGACATACTTTTCCTTCTCGTAGTCATCGGGAAGGCTCCAGGCCTGGTATAAGATCCGATTCACCTGAGTGTCAAAGGTATTTCGGAAATCCGCCATCTCCTCTTCCGTGACACTGAACTGCAGTGTAATCTCTATGCATTTCCCGCTGCGGCTGTACTTACAGCCATAACTCGTCTCCAGCCAGAACAATTCCGGATGATCGTTGTACACCGCCTCAAACACCGTTTTCAGCGCGTTTACAGTGATATCCTGACAAGGCATAAACGTTTTGTTGAGGGCGTTGGCATTGGCGTAGATCTGCCGGTAGACGGCCTGCCCTGTCTCATCCAGCAAATAGTAGTAGGGATAGAACAGACTGTCAAAGTACAGCCCGGTGCCGGTTTCCCCCAGGGTCAGCTCCGTCTGCAGCTTATCGGCCTCCTCTTTTTTCAGTTCCGTAGTGTTTTCCGTCACCGGCGTATATCCGGCTTTGTCGGCCAGATCCTTGGGAGCCGATACCGAATCACCGGAGGGAATCACATAGCCGGCGGCCCCGCCTGAAGTACTGCCGTTTTTCACCGCGTAAATATTGATCACCATATTGTCGATATCCATGTCCGGGGTGGGGACAGGGATCTGGGACGGCATGGGCGTGGGCTCCGGCTCCCAGGTCAGCGGGCCGTCCATCTGGGGCGGCGCGATCGTGGGCTCCGGCTGTTCCTGGGACGGGGCTTCGGTGGGCTCCGGACTCTCCTGGGGCTCCTGGCCTCCCGGCAGTCCATTCTCTCCCGGCTTCTCCGGATCCGTTGGATCCACCACATCCACGATCCCCTGGTTTCGATTCTCCCCGTAGAGAATCTCAGCCAGCCTCTCCGATGCGGTCGGGGAAAAAGCGATGCCCACTATTCCGGCACAGAGCAAAATCACCAATATGCAAAATCCGTAAAATATTCCTTTGACCAGTTTCAGAACTGCCACCTCCATTTTCTTTTATATCAAAATCCTGCCCAGGATTTCATCCTCCTCCAGCAGGCGCTTCGCCTTCTCCCGGTAGGGTTCCTCATGCAGATAAGTATGTCTGTGAGGCTTGACGGAAGGCGCCATATCTATAGCTTTGGAGAAATCTGCCTTTTTCATACCCAGGGTCTCTGCATATTTCCAAAATCCTGTGTCCGTAAAAATAGTATTGACCCGTACATAGCGGTGCTCCTGGACTTTGGCCATCAGATAGGTTGCAATCCCCACCTGGACGCCGTGAAGCTGGGGCTGTTCCAGCAGCTTATCCAGCGCATGAGAGATCAAATGCTCGCTGCCGCTGGTGGGAGCGCTGCTGCCTGCTATCTCGTTGGCGATGCCGCTCATGGCCAGGGAATCCAGCAATTCTTTTAGAAATAATTCCTCCTGGATGCTTTGAAAGGGAGTCCGCACAAAGCTGTTCACCGCCTTCTTGGCAATCATCACCGCAAAGTCGTTCACCTGGGAATAGCCCGCCCGGGCCTCAAACAGCCAGTCGTACAATGCGGTGATCTTGGAGACCATATCGCCGATCCCTGAGTATATGAAGCGCTCCGGAGCCGTCCGAATCACTTCCGTGTCCACGATGATGCCATGAGCCAGCCTGGCGGGCACGGAAGTGCGTCTGCCCTCCACGATCAGGGAGGCGCTGGCGCTGGAAAAACCGTCGCTGGAACTGGATGTGGGCACGCTGATAAAAGGCAGATTCCGCAAAAATGCCGCGTATTTCCCCGCATCAATTACCTTGCCCCCGCCGACGGCAATGATGGTCTGCACCTTATTGGGCAGCGTGAAGGCCATCTCCACGATATCATCAATGCACACCGTGTCAATCTCCCGGTACTCCAGCACCTCAATGCCGGCCTCCTTCAGGGAGTCCATAACCTTCATGCCAAACAGCTCAATGAGCCCGTTGCCGAAATAGAGCACCGCGTTCTGAAAATTTTCTTCCTTTAAATAAATACCGATATTGTCCAGCGCTCCTCTGCCCACTTTCAGGATTGCCGGTATTCCTATGCTTTTGCCTGCTGCCGCCATGCTGCTTTCCTCTCCCGCTTAACCCGGTAAATGCTTCCTCCTAAAACAAGGAAATCTGCTCAAATTCCTTTCGGTTTTCCGCCTCTTCCCCTTCGGCTACCCTGCTCACCACCCGGATCTCCAGGGCCTGACCGCACTGGCCGCAGTGGCAATATTCCCTGTCCCTGCCCACAATGTTTTTGCTGCCGCAGCCGGGGCATACCGCCAGATCCTCCCGCAGGCAGCCTACCGCTATTTTGTCTGCCATAGTATTCTCTTTCCTCACATGCACATTATAATCCCTGCCAGAGCAATAATCAAGCCTCGCAGTATATTTCTTTATTCTACCACGTTTCCCCTTTTCCTGCCACAAAAAAATCTCCGAAAAACAGCCGCCGGGCTGGCTGGCATTCTGCCAGTCAGCCCGGTGCACGAAAAAATCAACTCTTCTTAATTTTTACACGATCCTCTCCCGGAATGCAGCCTCAATGTCCTCATCCGTTATCAGGGAGTACACTTTAGCGCCGTATTTCTCCAGCATCCGTTCCTCGCCGGAAGGGGTTCCCGCAGGCATTTGATTCCTGCGGTTGATGATAACAATCACCGCCGCTACCTGTATATCCGCCCGGCTGCGCAGCCTCTCCACTCTTTCCTCCACCGAAGCGCCGGAAGTCATCACATCGTCCACGATCACCACCCGCTCCCCGTCCTGCAGGGTATGGCCGCAGAGTTCCCGGCCCCGGCTGTCCGCCACCCGCCTGTCATAGCAGTAGCTGCATGTCTTGCCATACTTGGTGTGCAGGGCTGTAGCCGCCGCTATGGCAAAGGCGATTCCGTGATAGGCCAGCCCCACCAGGGCGTCAAATTCCAAATGATTCTCACGGATGCAGTCGGCAAAGACTTCCCCGATCCGGGACAACTGGGCGTTGGTGGAAAAGTTTTCCGTATTGATATAATAGCCGTTTTTCAGGTCCACATCCCCGCGGACCAGAATGCCGTTCTTATCCATGTAGCGGATCATCCGTTCTTTATTGGTCATCACATCCAGCTTGTAACCAAAGAGTTCATCAATGGTCACTCCAAAGTATGACGCCAGCGCCGGCATCATCATGATATCCGGCTGGGCGGTCTCGTTCTCCCACTTGGATACCGCCTGATAGGTCACATTCAGCGCTCCGGCCAGTTCTTCCTGGGTCACCCCCCTGGCCCTGCGCAGTTGTTTGATAGTCTGCCCTATGGTGTTCATGATTTTCCTCCTATTAGAGTTCCGCATACCCCCTCCAACCACACATCTCGGTGATTCCTGTGGGAACGCTCGCGTCCTCACAGAAATCAATGCGCTTTCCGGGGGCATGCTGTTTTTAGAGTTCCGCATGCGTTTGTTTACCGGTATGCCTTTATGATAAACGGAAAAAAGGCCGGATGCAAGCACCCAGCCTTCTTGTTTTTCTCAACCAATGGTTGCGCGTCAGCGCTGGTCATTATCTCTCAAAAATCTTACGGGTTCATTTTATCATTGCAAACAGGACAACCCTATGTCTTGTTATGAAAATCTTCTCTACTTTCTCTATAATGTTTTTCGGCAGTTCCCCCGGTACAAAAGAAACGTGGTGAAAAGCAGGCCCGCACACAATATTGCCTTCAGGATATTCGCATACGCCTCCGGCGCCGTGAAAAATACCGCCAAACACACAATGCTTACCAGGAATCCTCCCATTCCTCCCAGCATGGCCGAAGCACTCTGCTTGACCACCGTCACTTCGCTCTCCCAGTCCATCACCGGAAAGCGCAGATTTATGGTCAGGCCGTACACGCAGGAGAACAGTATAATCACCCCGGGAAGCAGCAGCATCCATACCAGTTCCGCGCCGCCGGGCTGCAGGGCCAGGAGCATCAGCAGTTCCGACAAAAGATAAAAGGGCAGGAGCAGCAACAGATTCATCAAAAGCTTGGCGTCCAGGACGGATTTTACCGACAAAGGCAGACTCTTCACAATCCACCAGTTTTTCCCTTCCATGGAAATAGAAGTGGAGGTGGTGGTCATCATACACAGCATACCCACCATGGCAAAGGGAGCCAGGGAACAGACGTCCACCGCTATCGGTAACTGTCCCGTCAGGGATTCCAGATCCACAAAAAGCAGCGCGCCGGAGAACAGGCAGCTCATAATGGGGCCAATGATGGTATTGGTCAGGTACACGGTGGAAGAAAAATACCGCTTAAACTCCCGTCTGCACAAAGCCCTCAGAACGGTGTCCTCCTTCAAATTACCCATCTCATAATCATGCCGGGCCGAACTGCCGAAGAGACTCTGGCATATTTGGCGAAAGCGAAAGGAGACGCATGCCCCCACCAGGACAAACACTCCCAGGGAGAGCGCCGCCCATCCCAGACTCCGGCCCCAGCTCCCCTCCGTCAGAGCCCTCCCCAGCCATACTGCGGGAGGATAAACTTTACCCAGCAATGAAAAAACCGTGTCCGCCAGTTTCCGCATTTGTTCCAGATGCAATCCCCCGTCCATGTGGGAAAAGCGGGAAATTCCATAAAAGATCGCCAGAACAGCAAGGATGGACAGAGCGGAGGAAATCAGACTCTTGTGACGCATCCTGGAGGAAATCCCTGTGACCAGCGCGCCCACCAATACGGCCCCCGCCATGGGCAGAAGGGGCACAGCCCAGATTCCCAGCAGCACCGCCAGATAAAAAGCAGGGCCGGGTCGTACAGCCCAGGCATAAACAGCGATTCCCGGCAGCAGGATGGCCAGCGTGGGCAGCAGGTTTTCCACATACACGCGCACAAATCTGCTCCCGGCCACAGCCGCCTGGGTCACAGGCAGGGCGCAGAGAATCTCATACCCCTCCCTGCTATAAAGGGCGCTCCCGGCTTTAAGCATTCCGAAAAAGAATACCAGCAGGCTGGATATGGCAATCAGATAGGCTGGAATTACCTTTTCCAGTCCCAGGTATACCAGACCATAGGAAAGGCCTCCCGTATAGACAATCAACACCACGGCCAGTACCATCCAGACCGCCAGCATGGCTCCGGCCCTCTTCTTCGCCGTCCTGTCCCGGGAAAAACGCAGGACATTGAGACCATATAGATTGCAAAGTTCCAGTTTCGTCAAAAGTTTCATCTGTGCCAACACCGCCATCACCCTACATCCCCCGCCACTTCCATAAAAATATCTTCCAGAGATTTCTCCCCGTCCAACGAATCTCCCTGCCGCAGCACCTGCTCCATGCTGCCGCTGGTCACCAGCTTCCCCTCCCGGATAATAGCCACCTTGTTACAAAGCCGCTGGGCCACATCCAGTACATGGGTGGAAAAAAGGATGGCACCCCCGTCTTCGCAGATTTCATGCATCATATCTTTCAGAATCACAGAAGCCTTGGGATCCAGTCCCACGAAGGGCTCGTCCAAAAGCAGCAGTCTGGGCCGGTGAACCAGCGCGGAGAGGATGGCCAGCTTCTGCTTCATGCCATGGGAATAAGTGGAGACCAGATCGCCCAGGGAGGGCGTGATCTCGAAAGCGTCCCCATATTTTTGAATGCGTTCCCTGCGCAGCCCTGCCGGGACCCGGAAAACATCGGCGATAAAATTCAGATACTGAATACCTGTCAAATACTCATACACATCCGGATTGTCCGGGAGGTAGGCAAACATTCTCTTGCATTCCAGGGGATCCTCCCTGAGATCCTTCCCCCCGATCCTGATGACGCCGGCGTCATAATCCTGTATGCCCGCCACGCATTTCAGCGTGGTGGTCTTGCCTGCGCCGTTATGCCCGATAAAGGCATAGATATCCCCGGGCTCGACATGCAGGCTCAGATCCGTGACCCCCTTATTGCTGCCCTTATACTGTTTGGTCAAGTGCTCAATGCTCAGCATATTTTTCTCCTCCTTCCGTCATACGGTGATATAGTGCCTGAAATCTCCCCGAATCCTTCAGATTCCCGAAGCCGGAATGATCCAACGCTTCCTTTACATTTCGCCGGACAAACGCTTTATCCCTGGGAGCCATGCCGCCCAGAGGAAACTGCTCGATCCACTCCCCGATCCGATCAAAATACCCGTCTCCGTGAAGTATGGGTTCCCCTTCCCCTGTCAAAAGTGACCCGGTGCACCGTTCAAAGCGCTCCAGCATCTCCAGGGCTTCCTCCTTCTCCCCGGCAGCGGCATGAATCAAAGCTGCCTGATAATAATATTGGGCCGTAAAATGAGGAACCAGCCGGTCCAGCTCAAATACCTCGATGACCGCCTGGGACCGCGCCATGATCTCTCCACATCTGTTTGGCTCCGTCCCATACAGGGCCATTAATTGTATGGCCTCCCCCACCAGCCCCAGCAAATCCAGATACTGTTGAGTCTGGGCAAAAACTTTTGCCTTGTCCTCTTCCCCCGTCATACGGTATGCCTGCGCCAGCACAGTCCCTCTCTGCCCGTCAATATGCCTGTTGCGCAGAGTGGGCTCCAGGATTTCTATGGCTTCCGGGGCCTTTCCCTGCTGCAGAGCCAGCACCGCCTTCAGCACCACCGCCTCCGAACAGATCCCCACATCCCTGCAGTTCTGTAAGACCCGGTCACACAGCCCCTCCGCCTCCTTCAGAACCTGCCGGCTCTCCTCCTCGTCCCCTGCCAGCATAAAATGGTTCAGGTACAGGGTGCACATCTGTGTCAGAAAAGGATAACAGGAATAATAACGGTGTATCAGAGAACGGGCCTTTTCCATCGCCCGGGAAAAGGAAAGTCTGGCAAAATCATCACACAGATCTTTATAGCAGCGCCGGATCTGCTCCCCGGACAGACAAGCCTCATATCCCACCAACTCGTCTATGGTCACTTCAAAAAAGCTGGCCAGCTGGGGCAGCAGCAGAATATCCGGCGTAGTCTGACGGTTCTCCCACTTGGATACCGCCGCCTTCGTCACCCCCAGGAAATCCGCCAGTTCCTCCTGGGTTATTTTCCGCTCCCGCCGCAGACGGGCTATATTGTCCCACAGGTTGAAAATATCCGCCATCATGCCATTCCTTCCTTTCACCTGATAGTATATGGGAAAAAAATTGTTTTCGCAATGGAGCATTCCGATATATTAAGCTACAAAGTTAAATAACAGGAAACTTCCCGGATTCCCATGATCTGTTTTATCCATGGAAAAAGGGAATGACATGCCTTTACGCTACACATCATTCCCTGTTCTTACCTCTTTACTACAGTATATAAATTGTATTGTTTATACGGTAAAGTCAAATCTGCCGCCATGAACTGGCTGTTCCTGAACCGGAACCCTGGACCAGTCCACATTCTGGATGTTCTGCAGCAGTTCCTCCACGGTGGAGCCGGTGACATGCACGCGCTGTACGGTGGAAGCCGTGCCGTCCTGGGTTGTCAGCTTCTCGGCGGCCAGGCGCTCGGCCTCTTTCTTCTCCTCAGCCCTCTGCTCCGCCTTGGTCTGAGCCGTTTTCTTGGCCGCCGCCTTTTGTTCGGCTTTCTTCTTCTCGGCCTTTTTGGCTAACCTCGTCTCAAACTCCTTCTGTGCCTTGGTCCTGTTGGCCGCCTGCTTGGAATGGAGATTGCTGTTGGCCTTCTCTATGTCGGCAAAGAAAGTCTTTACCCCGTAGGGATCAATGGACACGCCCAGATGCAGCACATCGCCTTCCTCAAGCTGGACCTGGCTCTTCATCTCTTTCAGCTGCTCCACTGCTTCATCCAACTGGTCGGTATACTGTTTACGCACCTCGGGATCAACTGCCATCTCCTCCAGTTCATCCGGATCCAGCAGCACACCAAATTCCTTGGTGCTTCTGGACAGATAGGAAGATGCTTCCTCCTCCGTCTCGTACTTGGCGACAATGAAGTCCATGTTGCCGTACTTCTTCTGGAGTTCTTTCAGCAGGGCCCTGGCGGCGTCGCTGAGTTGGTTCACGTTGGTCTTTCCGGCACTTCCGCTTCTCTGGGCACTGCCGGTCCTGTCGGTTTTGGCCTCCTCCTTTTTCTTTCGGACGGCGCTGCTCATATAACCGGCCTGCTGATAAGCGCTGTAACCATTTACTTTGCTCATGGTTCCTCTTTTCCGCGCCGCTTTGGTCTCCAGGCCTGCGGATGCGGCGCCGACGCAGACCTGAGAAGAAGCCGCCTAAAACGGTTGTCTCACCCTCCGGCATCGCGTTCTTCTGCACTCCGTTGCAATTTATCGTAAATCCATTTACGATCATGAGAAATACTTTGATTTTTATATCGGCCAGATCCCCAGAAAAATTTACCATACACTGAAAAAGAACATGGTCGTTTGATGCAATCCCAAAATTACTTTTTATAGTTTGCAAAAAGTATATTTATTATTAAATGCCCTCTACTTGAATAATATAATATTGTTAACTCATCTGACATTTTACAGGATTTATGAATTATTTAACCAATAAAGATAATACTTTAGGCCTTGCTCCAGATCTATACTGATACCCTAAAGCCTGCCGGATAATTTCAGGAAGGTAATACTGCTTGTCTTCAACCTTTATATATCCTTGCTCTTCCAGTTTTGTAAGTTCCTCCACCGACAATGCAATTTGATCCAATTCCATCGGCAACTTTCGCTCCTCCGGAATAACCTTTTTAAACTTTTCAAAAATGTTATAGATTGTTTTCATCTCTGCCTTTATTTCATCTATTTTGTCTTTTGCACAAGGTTCTATCGCCGCCCTTATGGCTTGGGGCATAATATATCGGTCGTGGAATTTTAAAGCTATATTTTCAGATTTACTTGTTGCATAATGTAGAAATCTTACAATATCCCTTGCCTGTAATTGTCCCTTTAAATCAGACAATGCCGCCAATATCCACCTAGCAGAATTAGCCTCTTTCGAGTCATCATGTCCCAGCTTTTTCCCCCACAGCCGTTCTAACCTCTTTTCAATCTCCTCTCTGATCAATGTCTGAATTTCCTCTTGCGGCATAAACTCTGGCAATGCCTTTCCTGCTACCCACAAAGCCAGACGCAACGCCTCTGTCTGAGACCAGCTTAACTCATAATCTTTGTACTGATCCCTGAATTGTTGAAAGTTATAAGGTATTGCCTCCTCTGCAATATCCCGCCTGACAAATATAATCGTACCTATATGCCGGTTTTTCAAGCAGTTTACACGACGAACTAATTCCTGACAAAGCGTTTGTATAGCTGCTTTTATAATATCCGCCTCTTCTGTGACATTAAATAAATCATCCAGACCATCAAATAGAAATACAATATTTTTGTTAATATGATCTAAATAGGCATTTAACTCCTGCAAATCAGAAAACTGGTTGCCAAATAAGCCCAATATACACTCTTCCCAAAAGGAGACCCAATCCTTTTTATTATTTGTTCGCAAGCGATCATACAGTTTTTCTCTTAATGCCTCAAATGCATTATGATCTAACATTTGATCACCTATATACAAATCTGTTTTTTCTATACAATGACTGATTACAGGGGCTATTTTTCTATCGTTTACAGTAGCTAATATTGGAATAAACGCCGCATTATTTTGAAATACGTCTTTCAATCCGCAATGATCTTGTGCAAAGTCATTCCAATTCTGTTTCTGGACAAATTGTCTGTACAAATACGTCTTACCAGATCCTTTAGCACCCAAAACCACTAAATTAGGTAAATCCTTTTGATGCCTGACAATCATTTTGCTGATAGAATCTGTAATCAAAATATCTGTATCGTCCGATGCTTCTGCCGTGATATTTACATACTCATGCAAATGCTTCAGACATTTTCTAATGATATTATCTGGCATTTCATCCATTGCATTCTCTCTATTTTCCTTAAACAAAGTTGCCGCAATCGGGTTCATAATCTGACTTAGGCTTGTCCCCTGTAAAGCCGCACACATATCATCAAAATCCCCTAAGCCTAGTAGCCGATTCTCAAAGTCTATCTCATATGCGTATTCCTCCCGCAAATAGGTCTCGTCCATACCATCATTGGAAGATTCCGGTATTTGAGTTAATTGATCCATGACTCTTTGCTTTGTATCTTTGCTCAATTCTTTCGGCACCATTGTTAAAAATATTTTTGTATTTGCTATACTCAACGATGATTTTCCATAAATCTGCTGCTCGATAAATTGTGTACCCTTTATCGACTGCAAGGAAGTAGATGAGACAAAATATTTCTGAACTCTGGGGTCAAATAGAAAAGGCGCAGAAATATTGCTTACACCTGCTCTGAGATCGACTAATATCAGATCTGCTCCCACTGCTTTTCCTAATCGGGAAATCGCCTCTGTAATGAGATACTCGTCATCGGATGCATTCAACAAACTATCTATTCTTGGCATCATAGTTGCCATTTGCTCTTCTTGTAGATAAGCAGGTAAAAAATAGTGCTTAACTCGCTCTCTGTCCGCATTCAGATATATAGCGTCTCCTTGCATGATACTGGCAACTTTCTCTATAGTCTCCTCTGTATCCCCATAAACCCCCCAGATAGATAATAAGTCCAAATAACTCATGGAAAACTGGGCATTCTTCTCCAACGCCCATGTCAAACCTGGTGCCTCCAAATCGGAGTCAACTACAAGAACTCTCTTTTTATTGCCATACACATTGCTGATTTCTTTCAAAAGAGAAATGAGAGATAAAGTACGTCCTACTCCTCCCTTGTATGAATGAAAGGCTATAATAGGACTTCCCATAAGTCCTTTTATTTCTTGATCTCTGTCCTTACCCTTATTTAAATACATATCTCTAAATAAAGGCATCTTACGATTGGCGTCCTCTTCCCACTCATCCATTTCTTCATATGTGATAGACAACTTTTCGCCAAATACATCCAACTCTATATAATTTTCTTTTGAATGGTAATGTTTCTCCAAGATATTGCTCAGACTATCTGAATCTTGAAAGTCTTCTCTCAGCTGGTCCTTATATATAACAACTTCATCTGGATAAACCAATACCTTTCTCCAGGTTGTATTCCACTTTTCACGTCCCTCTGTAGAAAGCAACAAATTTTCAACATCTCTCCAAGTAAACAATCTCATATTATTCACTCCCTATATCCGTTTCAACAAATATTCCATAATCTGTCTAAGAACTTTTTCGTTCTTATTTCCTATTTCCTCATCAGCTACGCTTGCACCATATCTCCATACCTGATTGAATTCGTCTGAAGAAACTTTCCCTCCCTTTGACAGAGGAATATCTTTTAAAATGTACCGCCCTTCCAAGTTGCAGTCTATAAGCATCGCTTTTACATTATGGCGCGCAATTTCTTTTTTTCCAGTATTTATAGCATACTTTTGTAGTGCGTTATAATCCGATAAATTCTCATTTTTCATAATATAACACTTCAACCCACACTCTACTGCATAAAATAGCAATAACCTGCCAGATTTTCGGTATTTTTCTTCATCACTTAACTTAGAATACGCAATATAATGATTTTTACAACTATCACGATACTCTTTTCTCGTTATGTTTATCGCCACTATCCTTCTCCCCCAATTTGCTTAGTACTAATCCTATTTGTCTCCATTCTCACTTTTCATAATACTAACTTCCATCTGCTTATATCAGTACATAGTTAAATGTACTACTTTTATATTTAACCTATTACAATTCTACACAATATTCTTACAAACATCAATAGGCAGTTTGTCAGGTTATAAAACTAATTTCATAAATACATTTATCCCCACAGGCATAATTGCTCTCCGGCCTTCCTGTCCTCAAAGGTATGCATATACGCAAAAATCTGCCCGTTGTCATGGACAATCCCGTTCTCGCCACACTTCTGATGAAATAAATCCATAAGCTGCCTGCCACGGGGGCTGCCCACCTCATACCGATAGCCGTACCGCCGCATATACTTTTCTTTCAGCCCCGGAAACAGGCGGTCCAACTGAGCGTAGAAATATTCCCTGTTCCCCTCCCGCAGCGTCAGGCCCATGCCAAAGCAGATCACGCCATAGACTTTCGCCTCTATACACATGTCCAGCAGCCCGGAGATATTTTCCACAGTGTCATTGATAAAGGGCAGGATCGGAGAAAGCCATACCACCGTGGGAATTCCCGCGTCCCGCATCTGCTTCAGCACATCAAACCGCTCCCCGGTGGTGCTGACTCCCGGTTCCAGCTTCCTGCACAATTCTTCGTCCGCAGTGGTCAGGGTCATCTGTACCACAGATTTCGTCTGCGCGTTGATCTTCTGCAGCAAATCCATATCCCGCAGGATACGGCTTGACTTGGTCTGTATGGCTACTCCAAATCCGTACTTCTCTATAAGGGACAATGCCTTTCGCGTATGGCCCAGTTCAGTCTCCAGCGGAATATAGGGATCCGTCATGGCTCCTGTGCCGATCATACACTTTTTCCTTTTTCGCCTCAGAGCCTCCTCCAACAGTTCAATGGCATTCTCCTTGACTTCAATATCTTCAAAATCATGTTCCATATGATAGCATCTGCTTCTGGAATCGCAATAGATGCAGCCATGGGAACAACCCCGGTACAGATTCATCCCATTCTGGGCCGACAATATTCCCTTTGCCTTTACATAGTGCATAGTCCGCTCCCACCGTTCTTTTCATAGATTTCTTTGGCCTGGGCTGCCAGTATATCCCTGAGATACACGGGACTGACCACCTGGACCCGGGGGCCAAAAGACAATAAAAACCCTGTCAGCCAGGGATCCTGGGGCATGGACGCCGTCACCAGCAGATCCCCGTCCTCTTGGACCTGGATCTGGCCGCCTTCAAATTCATCATAGACCCGATAGGCCATTTCCCCGGGAAAGCGAAGCACCACCGGAGGCAGACCCTCCTCGGCCTCCCCGGCAGACGGCTCCGGGAAAACCATCGGCTCAAACGCTTCCTCCAATAGTTCCCAGCTTAAAATACGGCTCAATTTAAAAAGTCGAAAATCCTGCTTTTCCGTACAATAAGCCTTCACATACCAGGCCCTGGACTTATACAACAGCTTTAATGGCCGGATTGTCCTGGCACTCCCGGCTTTATAGGCCCCCACATAACAAATCCGCACACACCGATGGCAGACCACTGCCTTTTTCAGTGTCTCAAATTTCTCATTGTCCCGGGTAACCTCTCCCCATCTGGAGAAATCCACCTCGTACCAGTTCTCGGAGGGAAGCCGGAAAATAGCGGTCAGCTTGTCCAGAGCAGACTTGTCAAAGGCATTCCCCACCGCCGACAGACTCTGCAATGCCGCCAATATCTCCTGTCTCTCCCCCTCCGATAACAGAACCCTGTCCAGGACAAATTCATCCATCAGCGAGATGCCGCCGTTTCTTCCCGTCTCCGCATAGATCGGGATACCGGCCTCACTGAGGGCGTCGATATCCCGGTAGATGGTTCTGACGGACACTTCGAATTTTCCGGCCAGTTCCGCTGCCGTGGTCCGCCCTTTATTCAATAAATAGTACAAGATCTTAAACAGCCTGCTCTCCTGCATGAACGCTCTCTCTTCCTTAAAATTCCCTGCAATTCTTTCTGTGGGCCTTGAGTTTTTTGATGGCCCAATTATAATGGCTGGATGTGTTGGGTATAAAATAGCCGCTCAAGGCAGCGTTTCCCACCCAGGGGAATACATTTTTTTCAAATAATTCCCGGTCTGAAAAAGTCTCCGCCAGCGCCATCACCTCCCTGTGAGACTGTTCCAACATCTCCCTGGCCGCCTCCAGGGTGGTGTTCTGATGCCTGCCCCAGATTTCCCTGTTCATATCCCCATAGGTCCTCCAGTTGTAGGGGGCAGGCAGAAAGGATTTATTCTCTCCTCTTTGATTTGCCGCCACCCAGTCAAGCAGCAGCCGGTGCCACTCATACAGATGAATCAGCACATCCCGCAGATTCCTGTCCCTCGCCCAGTGGGCCTCCTTTTTGGACTTCATCTTTGTAAAGTCAAAGGAAGCAGCCAGTTCTCTCTCTGTCAGGGAGGCAATCAGCCCGCATAACTCCTGATAAGATTCTGTCGCTGCCTGTATCAATTCCGCTTTTGTCGTCGGTTTTGCCATATAGTTCTCCTTACTGAATATTCCGCTGTTTTCGGGTTTCACTTTCCCTTGCAAGGATGGTACTAAAACGTTTCCCTGATCATAACATGAAAACCCTGACATCTCATGTCATATTTTTCCGAAAATCATAAGCTTTAAAAGGACTCGCCCTTCAGCAAATCGCAGGGCGTAATCTTCCGAATCCGCAGGGACAGCAGACAGGCAATTCCAAATGCCAGCAGCACCAGTCCGGCCCCGGCCGCTGCCACAAATCCCACGGGAACGGTAAAGGTACATTTCACAATGCCTATGCCGTTCAGGAGTAACGCAACCAGGGGATTGATCACCAGACTGCAGGCCACCAGCCCGGCGGCAGTGGACAGGATCATGGCCGGCATGAAGCTGAGGGCAGTCTGCACTATGAGCTGCCCCGTGGTAAAGCCCAGAGCCTTCAGGATTCCGTAATCGTGTTTCTTGCGTCCCAGCATGGTCCTAACCAGCAAAAACAGTACAAACGCAATGATAATCACACTCAGGAAAAGAACGGCGCACACAATGATCTTCATCAGGCTGACATAGACGGATGCCGTACCGCCGATGATGGATTGGATGTCCAGCGTAGTATTCACATTGCCGGCAAAGTTTTGTCTGACCCTCTCGTGAAAATCTTCCAGATCCGCCCCCTCCCGGAGAACCAAGTAATAACTCAGGTTCTGCAGTTCTCCCAGCTTTTCATAGCCCTCTCTGGTAAGCAGACAATCCCTGCCCAGATTGTTGCTGATCTGGGTAAAGCCGGTGATAATATAGCGCTCCTCCCGCTCCCCCACCGTCAGCCGGATCTCCTCTCCGATTTCCAGTTCCTTTTCCCCGGCATATTTCGCTGCTATGGCCACTTCGTTGTCATATTTGGGAAAACGCCCCTGGATGCAGACGCCCTGGTTGTTTACCTGGGAAAAATCATCGCAGAGCATCGCCATCAAATCCATCCCCTCCGCATGGCGCACATTCACCGTATTATACAGATATATTTTTTCCACATCCGGCTCCGACTTCATCTCCCCCAGAAACGCTTCCTCAATCCCCACATTCACATTGACGCAGGAATCTGCCGTCTCTCCCACGACCATGTACAGAAAAGGCCGGATATCCGCAATCATATTCTCCACCATCAGTCCTGAAAACACCACCACCAGCGACAGTACCAGCATGGTAACGCACACTGTCACGTTCTGGCGCACCCCGGAAAGGGTATTTTTCAGTGCCAGCGCCAGGTTCAGAGACAGCCCTATTTTGTCCAAAGGCACATGGTTCTGTCTGAAATTATGGGTTTCTATACCCTGCCGCAGCGCAAGGATGGGGTCTATCTTCCTGATTCTGCGGGAGGACAGCCACACCGCCAGAGCCACCGCAGTTCCCAAGATGCCAAAGGACAGCACACAGGGCAGAGGCAGGAATCCCATCTCATAAGGGATACCTGTCTGTGAGATCATCATGGCATTGATGGAAGGAAACAGCAGATAGGAAAGTCCTGTTCCCAGCACCGCCGCCGCCAGGGATATTCCCAGAAACTGTACCAACAGGGAGAGTACCAACTGCCTGCTGGTATAGCCCACTGCCTTGAGCGCTCCCAGGTTTCGCATGTTTTCCTGGATATGGTTTCCAATGTTGGACGCGATAACCACCAGGGCAATCAACAGCACGAAGAACGCCATGGCACTGACAATGCCCGAACAGATCATCTGAGATATATAGCGGGAAGTAGATACCATGGCATAAGAATTGCTGATAACTCTGGAATAGGGAAAGCCTTCCGATACCTTGCTTTTTAAATCCGCCTCGAATTCCGCACTGCTTCCCCCTTGGGCAAGGCGCACGGAAAGCAGCGTGGCCTCGGGCGCATAGCCCCTCTCTTCCAGCTCCTCATATAGATCCCGGGTCAATAAAAGTTCACACATCCCACAGTTATGAGAACCCGCCATGACGCTGTTAAAAAAGCCGCTCACAGGGTAATTCACCGTATTGCTCCCTATTTTCAGTTCAATAAGCCTGCCTACGGCGATATCTCCTGTCTTGTAAAGCATGGGCAGATAGACGCCGGTTTCCCCATCGCCTTCTTCCACGATCTCCACTCTGCCTATGGGACGTTCCAGCGCGGCATCCTTCTCCAGAATCACGAACTCCGTGTTCACCTCGCCGCCATTGTAGGCAAAATTACCCACCATGCACAGGGCATCGTCCATATAATATTCCGTGACTTCCGGCTCCTCTTCCAACACGTCGGTAAGAAAAGAGCGTACCTCACCGGGTTCGCTGTCCATGGCCAAGGTCACATGCTCCCCATGGAGTCTGTCATGACAGCGGTCAAAGTTCTGTCTGTAATCCATGGCCAGCATCAGCCACATGTTCAGCATTGCCGCCGCCAGCAGTATCAGCACCGCCACGGAAAAAGTCTGTCCCCTGGACCGGCGCAGATTGGATCCCATCAACAAAAATGTCCTGTTCATCTTACCACCCCATTTCCGTTAGAAATGCCGAAAGTTTTTCATGCCTCTTTACATCCCCATGCTCATATCCGCCCAGGCTGCACTCCCCCAGGATCACGCCGTCTTTCAGATAAAGGATGCGGTTGCCCCGGCGCGCCGAGCGCATGTCGTGGGTGACCATCACCACACTCTGGCCCCTTCGGTTAAATTCGGTTAAGGTATCCAGAACCTGAAGACCGGTGCGGGAATTCAGAGCTCCCGTGGGCTCGTCGGCATACAGTATCTCGGGGGAATTGATCAGTCCCCGGACTATTCCGGCCCGCTGGGCTTCACCGCCGGAGATCTGGGTGGGAAACTTATGCCAAGTCTCCTCCGGGATGTTCACCGCCCGGAACAACTCCCCAGCCCGCTCCGCCAGAGCCTTTCTGTCTTTGTTTACCAGCAGTCCCGCCGCCAGCACATTGTCCATGAGGGACATGCCGTCAATCAGATAAATCTGCTGGAACACAAAGCCGCAATGCCTGCGCCGGAAAACAGCCAGTTCGTCCGGGTTATAGTCCGAAATCACCTCCCCGCCAAAGGTAATCCTGCCAAGTGTGGGGGTATCCATCCCCGACAGAGCATACAGCAGTGTGGACTTTCCCGCTCCGCTGGCCCCCATGATCACTGTAAAATCCCCCTCGTATAGTTCTAAGTCAATGTTTTTCAAAACATGCTGCAGGACCCCTCCGCTGGAAAAGGACTTGCTAAGGCTCTCCGTCTTTAAGAGTATTTTTTTCATAGCCTAACCTCCGATTGCAGATTATGCATCTCCCCTTTCGGCCTCCGATATCCAGAGACTGCTTTCACCCTGCACGGCCCGGGAAGAAGCTGTTTTATACATTCCATTTTAGAGATCCAATTCTTAAATGTCTTTAGGCAATTCTTAAATACTTCTTAAATACGGCAGAAAAGATCGCATTTGCCCCCCTGGGGGCATATAAGGCTACGCTCCGCTCAGCGGAATCATCACCCGCACCCGCAGTCCCCCGGCCCCGTTCTCCACGATCAGATCGCCTCCCATCTCCCTCATGAAATAATCGGAGATAAAGAGTCCCAGTCCGGCCCCTTCCCGGTCTCCCACATTGCTCCCCCGCCTGAATTTCTCTTTCAGCAAGGGCAGTTCCTGATCGGGTACCCCGCCGCCAAAGTCCTCGATCAGCACCGCCAGGCAGCATTTTTCCCTGGTTATGACAACCACAATCTCCGTGCCGGCATACTTGTAGGAATTGACAAAAAGATTGTCCAGCACCTGCTGCAGCCGAAGCCTGTCCGCATGGAGCAGGCAGGAGGGAATGGGAGGGATTTGCGAGCGGTGCAGATAGTCCGCGTTTTCCAACAGCAGCGCCAGTTCCCCGCTGGATATGTCCGTCGGGGCCACGGTAAGCTGCTGTAATTCCTCCAGAGTCGCGGTAAACAGATCCGTAATCAGCGTGTTGATCTGATCCGCCTTGCGGATGATCTGTGTGTAATTGTCCCGCATTCTGTCGCTGTCGGACAGGGCCAGCCCCAACTCCGATGCCGCCTTGATGCTGGCCACGGGAGTCTTAATGTCATGGGACAGCTTTGCCACCAGTTCCTTTTTGGCCGCGTTGGCCTGGGCCTCAGCCAGCCGGGCCTTCCTCAGTTCCGAACGCATGATGTCAAAACTCTCCGTGAACGCGCCAAAGAGATTGTGTCTGTCCATCTGAAGCGGCACATCCAGATTGCCGCCCGCCACCCGCTCGGCAAAGCCTTTCAGTCTGCGGAAAGGCCGGATCAGTCTGTAATAAATCCAGGCGGTATAGCCCAACAGTACCGCCGCCTGAAGCAGAAAAACCAGCAGCAGCGCCATGGCCAGGTTCCGCTTCCGGGCCTCATAATCTTCCTCCGATCCATTGTGTATTATCACTTTCCCCACCATGGCCCCGTCCCGGGCCACATCCAGAATGGTGTCCCTGTGGGATATGGCGGCATTTATACTCTCGCTCAGTCCCTCCGCCGACTTCCACAGCAGATTCCCCTCCCGGTCCAGTACCGCAAAGTCATATGCAAAGGGACAATTTTCCTGGAAAATCGGTTCCTCCAGGTCTCCCCAGTGCGCCTCCACTGTCCTGGCAATCTCATTGACCGCCACCGTGTCCTGCAAAAAGCCTCCCCCGGTGCGGCCAGTACGCATAAAGGCGGCTAAAAGCGCCGCCTCTGCAAAAAAAGGTATTAAAATCCACAAAATGATCAGCAGGTATTTTTTCTCATTTCCCTCTCCACCCGTCCCGGAAAATCCGTTCCGTCCATTGGGTCGGCCCCTATATAGAGCCGGCAGTTCCTCCCGGCTCTCCTGTTTCCGCCCCCCGGAATCGGTATCCCTCTCCCCAGAATGTCACAATATACCGGGGCCGGTTGGGTTCGGGCTCTATGGCCTCCCGGATCCTGCGGACATGCACGTTCAGCGTCCCATCCCCCGTGATCCTGTCCTCCCAGACCTTTTCAAACAGTTCCTGTTTGGGCACCACCCGGTCTTTGTTCCGCGCCAGATATGCCAAAAGCCGGAACTCCAGCATGGTCAGTTTTACGGGCCTGCCCTGCACCCATACGCCCTTGGTTCCAAAGTCGATTTTCAGCCAGTCATCCTCATATCCATCCTGCCCGGCGCCCCGGCCGTAACGCTTTAATACCGCTTTGACTTTGGCCAGCAGAACACCCAGGGAATACGGCTTTCGGATGTAATCGTCCCCGCCGATCCCCAGCGCAATGATCTGATCATCCTCGCTGGTCCGGGCCGAAATAAACAGAATGGGAATGTCCAGCGCCTCCCGCAATTCCCTGCACAGTCCAAAGCCGCTGCCATCTCCTAAGTTGATGTCCAGCAAGAGCAGCTGCGCTTCATTTTCCCGCAGAAAACAGCGGCACTCCTCCACTCCATAGACTGCCGCCGTCTTAACGCCGAACAGATTAAAATATTCCGCCGTGTTATCGGCAAGCATCTTCTCGTCATCTATGATCAGACAATCGTAGCGCATTCCCAGTCCCCCCCGACTTTTTTCCGGGCCCTATGATTCCCTCAGCAGCTGTTTCGTATATGCCTCCCGGGGGTGGGCAAACACCTCTTCCGTCTCCCCGATCTCCAGGATTTTTCCTTCTTTCATAACCATGATCCTGTCGCTCATCTGGTAGATCACATTGATGTCATGAGAAATAAACAGATAAGACAGCTGCAGTTCTTCCTGGAGCCTGCGCATCAGTTCCATGATCTGGGCCTGTATGGTTACGTCCAGGGCCGACACCGGTTCATCCGCGATGACCAGCCCCGGCCTGGTAATCAGAGCCTGGCCGATGCTGATGCGCTGCCGCTGCCCGCCGCTGAGCTGGAAGGGTCTGCGGTCATAATACGCCTCGGTAAGCCCCACCGTCCCAAGCATCTCCATGGCCGCGGCGCGCATATCCGCCGCCGACATGACTTTGTCCGGTTCCAGCTTCCCCCTGGCCCGCAGAGGTTCCTCCAGCAGCCATCCCACGGTCTTGGAGGGATTCAGGCTGCTGTAAGGATCCTGAAAAATCATCTGAGGACGGGTGGAGTAATGGACGATCTCGCCCGCAATATCCCGGTTCATTCCCAAAATGGCCTTGGACAGAGAGGTCTTGCCGCAGCCGCTCTCTCCCACCAGTCCCAGAATCTCTCCCTTACGAATCTCAAACTCAGCGTCCCGCACCACCTGGTTTTTCTTTCTCTGGGAAAACAGGCTGTTGCCGCCCTCCCGGTAGTATACCTGGAGCCCCTTAACAGACACCACCGGCTCCGGGCAGGGAATACTGCTCTCCCGGCCGCTTCTGCCCCTGGGTTTCATGCGGCTGGGCACCGCCTCAATCAGATTCCGGGTATATTCTTCTTTCGGACGCTCAAAGATCTCTTCCGGCGTGCCCGTCTCCACCACCCTGCCGTCCTTCATCACGGCGATCCTGTGACAAATCCGCTTTGCCAGATTCAAATCATGGGTAATAAAAAGAATGGCATTATGCCGCTTCTCGTTGATTTCCCGCAGCAGGTCCATAATCTGGTTCTGCACCGTCACATCCAGGGCCGTTGTGGGCTCATCGGCCACGATCAGCCGGGGATGCAGGATAATGGCCATGGCAATCATCACCCTCTGGCGCATCCCCCCGCTGAGCTGATGCGGATAACAGCCATACACCCGCTCCGGCTCCCGAAGCCCCACTGCGGCAAAAGTCTCCAGAACCAACTGCTTCATGGCCTGCCGCTCCTGCTTGCTGCGGCAGAAGCGCAGGCCTCCCTCCCGGGCAGCCTCGGTACTGTGATCGGGGAAACATGCCCCTCCCTGGGCGGTCGGCCCTGTGCCCAGAACGCTCTCCCTGGAATAGGCCGGCATACTGTGCAGCCGCAGCATTTCCTCCACCTGCCGGCCCACCCGCTGGGTGGGATTCAGCGAAGTCATGGGTTCCTGAAACACCATGGACATACAATCCCCCTGATATCGCCGATACAATGCCTTATCCCGGGGCTTTCCCGCCTCCTGCAGCACCACATCGTCATACAGGATTCTTCCGCTGGTCACTGTGGCTTCCTCCGATACCAGCCCCATCAAAGTCAGGGCGGTGACGGACTTACCGGAACCGGATTCCCCCACCACCCCCAGAATCTGCCCGTCGGGGATCTCCAGGCTCACATGACGCACCGCCTCCGTCCTGCCAAAATTGACTGATAGATCTTCTATGGTAATCACTGTGCGTCACCTCCCTGTACCTGTACATGATACCCATAATCTCTTCGCCATAAGTCTCTGTCCTCATTTGCCCAGTCGCTGTATGCCCTCACTGAGCAGAGAGAATCCCAGCACAATCCACACAATGGTCAGCCCCGGCGCCAAAGCATACCAGGGAGCCGTAGTGAGATATCCCTGGGCATCGGACAACATCTTTCCCAGACTGGCCTGGGGAGGCTGCACGCCGATCCCCAGATAACTCATGCCGGATTCCGCCAGAATAGCGTTGTTGAAGCCGATCATCACCGACACCCAGAACGTGGAAAAAATGTTGGGCAGGATATGTATAAAAAGAATCCTCCCCCGTCCCACGCCCATGAGTCGGGCCCGGCTGATATAATCCGCATCCCGCAGCCGGATAAACTCGCTTCGAACGATGCGGATGAAGCTGGGCATGAACACTATACCCAGTGAGATCACCAGATTCCGCTGCCCCGTGCCCAGGACACTGATCACCACCAGCGCCAGCAGGATGCTGGGAAAACCGTTGATTGCGTCGGTAAACCGCATCACCACCTCATCCACAATACCCCCGAAATATCCTGTCAGCGCCCCCACCAGGATACCCACTCCCCCGGACAGGGCTACCACCAGCGTACTGATCCATATGGTTGCGCCGATGCCCTTCATTACCCGGGAAAAAATGTCCCGCCCGAAATTATCCGTGCCGAAAAAATGCTGCAGAGAGGGTGCCGCAAAACGCTGGGAAGCAGACATGGATGTGGTGCTGTAGGGCGTCCAGAAAACGCCCAGCAGGGCCAGAAACACCACAAGGCCCGTCATACACAGGCCCGCAATCAAGTATTTATTCCATTTTATACCGCTTCTTTTCTTCACGTTTTCTCCAGTCTTCCGCGCATTGAATCTATGCCGAATCACAGCAGATAGTTGTTCTCCCGATTGGCAATCTGCAGGGCAACTAATTTATACTTTGCATATTCCCCCACCACCAGCGGCTCCGATTTGCATATCTCTTCCGCTTCCTCACGGCTTTCCGTCTTCAGGATATACATACCCGCCATCCCCGGATATCCCTTAAACACGCCGCAGATTTCCAGCTTTCCCTCATCGTCCAGTCTTCTTATATTTTCAACATGCTCCGTGATTACCTTCTTTGTCACTCTGTTATAGGTCTTGCTCTTCTCAAGCATCACCATATACATCAGCTTTTCCATACCCTCTTTGCCTCCAAAGCTCCTGTCAGCCGCTCACTTACCGCTGATCCTGGGATCCACCACCCGGTACAGGATGTCCACCAGGAAGTACACAAAAATCACCACAAATGTGATATACAAAATCAGTATCTCCACCACCGGCAAATCCCTGGTGGAAATGGAACTGATCAGCAGCCTCCCGATCCCCGGCAGGGAAAATACCTGCTCCACCACGATACTGCCCGCCACGATCTCGGCGATAATCATGCCCAGGAAAGTGATCACCGGCATCATGGCATTGCGCAGCACATGACCGTACATCACCCGCCGCTCGCCGCACCCCTTGCTCCGGGCCGTGCGCACATAGTCCGCCCGAAGTTCCGTCAGCAGCGATCCCCGTAAAAAGCGGGCCGTCATGGCCGCCTTGGGCAAGGCGATCGCCAGTGCCGGGAACAGCAGATAAAAGAGGAAGCCTCCCATATCCTTCTCATAACTTACATATCCCCCCGGCACAAAACATTTAAACACCATGCCAAATAGATAGGTGACAAGGATTCCCAGAAAAAAAGAGGGAATCGCCATGGTTGCCTGGGTGATCACCCCCAGGGCCGCGTCCAATACCTTATTTCTGCTGCGGGCCCACAACACCCCCAGCGGAATGGATACTGCCACAATCAGCACCAGCGAAATGGCCGCCAGAGACAATGTTACCGGCAGTTTGTCCCCGATCAATTCCGCCACCGGCATCATTTCGTTCATGTTCTTGGCATAGCGGTAGCTGATGCCCAGATCGCCCAGAAGCACGCCCCCCGCCCAGCGGAAATACCGAACCACCGGAGGATCATTCAGTCCCAGTTCTTCCCGAAGCTGAGCCTCCCTCTCGGGAGTCGCCTCCGTCCCCAGTATGGAAGTCACCACATCCCCGGGGATAATCTGAAACGCAATAAAGGCGGCCGCAGATACCACGAACAATGTCATAATGAGAGTAACGATTTTTTTACCAAGGTATTTCATTGGCCGCCTCCTTTTTTATTTATATTTCCGTAACCGGCCTCCCGAATATTGTTATTCCGTATAATACACCGTGCTCATATCCTGTACATATACCGGGTAGAATTTGTAACCCGCCAGCTTGGGATCCATGGCAATGGTGATGGGGGGCACCTGAATAAAGGCACTGCCCGCCTCGTCACACAGAATCTTCTGTACCTGCTTGTAGAGTTCTGCCTTCTCAACCGGGTCCAGGGCCGCCGCCGCTTTCTGGTATGCCTCGTCATAGGCCGCGCTGGCGAAATTCACGAAATTCTTCTTGGAATCCGTCTGGAAACGGTTGGTCAGGTAGCCCGGGGTCATGTCGCTGGTGATGCCGGAGATGGTGGACTGATAGTTCCGATCCGTGTAACAGTCGCTGAGCCAGCTGCTCCATTCCACAGGATTGATGGTGGCGTTGATGCCTGCCGCTTTTAGCTGCTCCGCTACCACCTCTGCCGTCTGCATATGGTACTCATAGTTGGATGGCACCGTGATCTCCAGGTCAAATCCGTTGGGATAGCCCGCATCAGTCATCAATTCCTGAGCCTTCTGGATATTGGCTGCGGTACCGTAGGTATCCGTCAGATCCACATAATAAGTGTGCAATGTGGGCAGCATAGCCGAACTTACCAGCGTTGCGCCGCCTCCCGCCACAAACTCGTTCACCATATCCAGATCCAGCGCGTAACAGATGGCCTGGCGGATGCGCACATCATTCAGAGGTTCCACCGCATTGTTCAGGAACAATGCCTGCACCACATCCGAGGGCGCGGACAGAATCTGAAAACTGTCCGTAAGTTCATTGGCCTGGCTGTCCGTCAGATAGGGATAAATCTGGATGGAGCCGCCTTTTAATTCCAGCAGCGCCGTATCCGGACTGTTTACAATCTTGAAGTTCACCTCGTCCAGATAGGGCAGTCCCTGCTGCCAGTAATCCGGATTCTTGGCAACCACAATCCCCTCCTGGGGCTTATATGACACATAAGAAAACGGTCCCGTCCCGATGGGTGTTCCGCTCTCCTCTTCCCCGCTGCCCGCAGGGATGATGGCTGCCACAAAGCTGTAAATCAACTCCGTGTTGGCACTGCCCACTGTGACCTGAACCGTCTTTTCATCCAAAATATCCACGCTCGTGAGAACGCTCAGCGAAGAGATCAGCGGGGTGCCGTCCAGCAGGCCGCTGGCCCGCTCCAGGGAGTATTTCACATCCTCCGCCGTCACCGCATTGCCATTGTGAAACTTCACGCCCTCTCTGAGTGTGAAGGTATATACCAGCCCGTCCTCGGAGATGGTATAGTCGCTGGCAAGCGCTTTCATCAAGTCGCCGTTCTCATCCGGCTTCACTAAGCCTTCAAAGATGTTAAATAGGATTTCTTTAGTTCCTGCCGCAGTTGCCTTATGAGGGTCAAGACTATCAACATCCTGTTGTATTCCTACAACAATGGAGCCGCCATAAACAGGTGCGCCGGCCTGAGCCTCCCCAGAGGATTGCTCCTCCGAAGACTCCTGGGTACCGCCTGTTTGAGATTCTCCGGAGGAATCATCCCCCAAAGACTCCTGGGTACCGCCCGTCTGGGACTCCATAGAGGAATTATCCCCCGAAGAACCTTCAGTGCCGCCTGTGCATCCGCTCAGTGCAGCCATCATCAAAAGTGCCATAATCAGTAAAACGCTAATCCGTTTTTTCATGATATGTTCCTCTCCTCTTCGATCAATAAACCTCTCACTATTCTATTGTCCCCTACATTGTAGCATAGATACTCTACATTGCAAGTATTTTTTCCTGTACATGGGCTTTTCCGGGCCGAAATTTTTACATTTCAGCCCTCTTTGATCCACCCGTAAAGATAAAGGTCTGCCCAATGCCCGTCCTTGTCTTTTACATGGCTTCGCTGAATCCCTTCCAACTGCATACCTAACTTTTTCATCAAACCCACTGATTTTACCCCGTCAATGGTTTCGGCAAATATCTTGTGCGCATCCAGTTTATCAAAAGCATAATCCATCACCGCTTTGCAGGATTCATACGCATAACCCTGATGCCAATAATTTTTGTTGAAAAACCAGCCGATTTCATAGACGCATTCAGAAAGTGAATGGAACAGAATATAACCGATCATTTTGCCGCTGTCCTTATGAACCGCGGCCACAGCGGCATTTTTTCCGATGCAGAACTCTGACAGAAACTTGGATGTTTTTTCATAACTGTAAGCAGGCTCACAATCCTTCATCACTTCATCATTGCCTAAAATAGCATACAGATCTTTGGCATCGTCCATTGTGTAGTTCCGAATTATCATCCGATGCGTTTCGATCTGCATCTGCATTACCTCTCAAAATAATTGTGGCTGCGGGACTCATCATAATAAATCACGTTCTCCCTCTCTATGGTGATCCGCCCACCCTCCACGTCAAGGATTGTCACACCGCAGTTCTTATGGACGCCGCCGTTCCAGAAATCTTTCCTGTCTGTTACAGTCAGGCTGCTGAGCAAGCCTTTGACCGCCGCACCATGGCTGGAAACCAGAATGGTCTTGTCCGCATAATCCGCATTGTATGCTACTTCATGCAGAAAATCCGTGGTACGGCGGCACAACTGTTCAATGCTCTCCCCGCCTTCAGGGGGAATATAATTGCCCGGATCCACAAAAAAATTCATGAAAGCCGGGTCCGGAATGGTATAATGGTCCCGGCTGCAGCAATAGCCCTCATAAATGCCGAAACAGATTTCCCGGATCCGGGGTTCTTCAATCAGGGGGATATCCCGCTCCCCCCGAAGAATCTCCGCCGTCTGCTTCGCCCGCTTTAAAGGGCTGGTATAGATCAGATCAAAGGGCACTTCTTTCAGTCCCTGTGCCGTCTCCCTGGCCAGTTCCAGCCCGTTTTCATTCAAGGGTATGTCCGTAGCCCCCTGCAGCCGCTGCTCCAGATTCCAATCCGTCTCCCCGTGCCGTATCAGATATATTTTCATGTGGATATATTCTCCCTGTACAAATGCTGAATTTCACTTAATTTGTTTATTATAGCAAAAAAATCTTATCTGCACAAGGGGCGGCGTTCCTGTCGAAGCTGTCGCGGCTTACATCCTGTCCACTGCCTGCTTCTCCCATACCTCCGCCTGTTTCAGGAGTTCCGCCACAGCCTGCCGGTTCTGCCTGTCTGACAGATCCAGGGATTTCTTCATTTCAAAGGCCTTCTGCCAATTCTCATATACGGAATGGTACAGCGACGCCAATTCCTGAAGGCCATGCCGCTCAAAAAATTTCCACGCATACCACTTCAACGGCGCATAGGTCCCCAGAAAATACTCCATGTTCCAGGAACAGGCCATCTCCGCCTCCTCGCTCTCCAGATGCTTCACCAGGGCGGGATAAGCCGCCAGGCCGCAGGCATTCTCACACCATTCATTTCCTAACAGATGGTTCTTGGCTATGTCCAGCGTTTCCCGGACGATCTCCTCCTGTAACTGCTCTGCCTTTCCTGTCACCGCCAGTACACTCAGAATGGGAATTTCCCGCTTTCCCAGCTGGCTGTACGCCATCTCTCCCTCCTGGCCTGTAATGGGCAGTACCGCAAATGTCTCCGATTCATCGTCATAGCCCGTGATCAATCCCCATTCACACACCACGATATCCCAGCTTATAACGGGAATACCTCTGTCGATGCTCTGCCGGATCAGTTGAACCGCCTCCTGCCGACGTTCTTCCTCCACATCCTCCTGCCCCCACATCCTCTCAATGTATTGGCAGCTTATGCCTCCGCGCTCCACCCAGTTTTTCTGCTGGTCAAACTGCCACATGCTGGTGGCACTGGGACAGAGGTCCGGGGACACCCACATGCGGAACGCAAACCCGCTGGACGCCACGATCTCCTCCGCCGCCTCTGCAAACGGGCTGTTTTTCACAGCGCAGCAGAGCGCCTTGGCAAAGGAAAACAGGTAACCGGTGGAGTCATAAATCCCGTCCCATGTAATGTTCATTTTTTTCATAGTCTTACCTCCTGGTATGGTTTATAGTTTTTGCGTCATGCTTTTCCACAGGGATATAGATTTCTTCCGTAAACAGCCTGCTTTTCTCGCGGTAGCGCTCAAATTCATAAGCCTGTCTGCGGGCAAAACCGCTCTCCCGGAGCCAGGTTCCGTTGATATAATCCCAGGTACTGTGAATCTGAGCCACAAAGTTTTCCCGGGTCGCGGCCAGCGTGAAAAACACTGCATACAGGCCCCCCTCAATACATATGTTCCGGGTCCCCCGGGTTTCCCCCAGAGCATATTCGGTTTTAATGCCGATATAATAGTCCAGCCTGTTTTCTTCGCAGTTCCATTTGCAGGCCCCATAATCCCAAACCTCCCTGCCCCCGGAAAGTTCCATGGAATATCCTCGGGCATTGTACTTGTTCCAGCAGTTCGGCACTGATTCACCATTACAGGGGTATACTGTCAAAGAAAAAGGCTGCAATTCCACAATTTGGGGAACTATAACACATTCTTTTGTCTCAAAACGAAACTTTTCATATAGTTTCAGGCTGTTTTGGGCTTTCTTATATTCTGTGGGAAGTATCTGATGTTCCTTTTTAAAGGCCCTTATAAAGTTCTCCTTGGAGTTAAATCCATAACAGAACGCAATGGAGGACAGATATTGTTTTCCCTGCATCATCTCCCTGGATATCTCGGTAATCCTGCGCTTGCGGATATAGTCGGAGGGGGTCAGCCCCACTGTGCTTCGGAAAACGCGGAGAAAGTGATAGGGGGAATAGCCGCTCACCCTGGCGCATTCCGCCAGACTTATCTCGCACTGCAGATTTTCCTCTATATATTCTATGGCTTTCTCTATCTGTTCCCGGTAATCCATCCTGTTCCCCACATCAGACCCTTCTCTGTTATGAATAGGGTCATTATATCACGATCTCATCACAAATAATTGATAAAAATTGCGAATATATAAATGTCCGGCATCGCCCAAAAGGACAACACCGGACATTCCATATCCAAATCCAATATGCTTTAATTGTTCTCTCCCATTTTTACCAGCTTTGCCGCCTGATCGGCTGCGATACAGCCATCAAGGATCTCCTGAATATCCCCGTTCATAACCTTGTCCAGTTTATAAATAGTCAGGCCGATGCGGTGATCCGTCACCCGTCCCTGGGGGAAATTGTAAGTACGGATTTTTTCGGAACGGTCGCCGGTGCCGATCTGGCTGCGCCGCATTTCCGCCTCCGCATCGTGGCGCTGCTGCTGCTCCATATCGTACAGTTTGGATTTCAGCAGGGCAAAGGCCTTGGCCTTGTTCTGAATCTGGCTCTTCTCCGTCTGGCTGTATACCACGATACCTGTGGGATAGTGGGTCAGACGTACCGCGGAGTCCGTGGTATTGACGCACTGGCCGCCGTTGCCGGAAGCCCTCATAACGTCAATGCGGATGTCCTTCTCGTCAATGACAATGTCTATGTCCTCGTCCACCTCCGGCATCACGGCCACGCTGGCGGTGGAAGTGTGGATGCGCCCGCCGCTCTCGGTCTCCGGCACCCTCTGTACCCGATGCACGCCGCTCTCGTATTTCATGACGGAATAAGCTCCCTGCCCCATGATGGTGAACTGTACCTCTTTCATGCCGCCGATGCCGATCTCGTCCACATTCATCAACTCCACCTTCCAGCGGCGGCCCTCCGCATAATGGACATACATGCGATAGAGTTCTGCGGCAAAAAGGGCAGCCTCATCCCCTCCCGCCCCCGCGCGAATCTCCACGATGACGTTCTTCTCGTCATTGGGGTCTTTCGGCAGCAGCAGAATCTTCAATTCCTGCTCCAACTCTTCCACCCGCTTTTTGCTGTCGGTCAGGGTCTCCTTGATCATCTCCCGCATTTCCTCATCGGATTCCTCCTCCAGCATGGTCAGAGAATCCTCGATGTCCTGCCTGCGCTTTTTATATTCCGTATATGCTTCCACAATGGGGGTCAGATCACTCTGCTCTTTCATCAGTTTACGGAATCTCTCCTGGTTATTGGTCACGGTGGGCTCGTGCAGTTCCCCCATGATCTCCTCAAAACGGATCAGCAGATCCTCCAATTTATCAAACATCGTCACTTTCCCTTTCTTATTAGAGTTCCGCATATCCACGAACAACACACACTTCCGGGGAACAATATATGGCCGCCTGCGCGTCCATATATTATTCCGCGCGTCGTTCGCGGATATGCTGTTTTAGTTTGGTTTGAGTTCCGCATATCCACGAACAACACACACTTCCGGGGAACAATATATGGCCGCCTGCGCGTCCATATATCATTCCGCGCGTTGTTCAGAGATATGCTGTTTTAATTTGAGTTCCGCATATCCCCCGCCTGGTTTAGTATGGGCCAATAGCCGCATACTACCCGGTCCAGTCCGGCGTAGTCCTGCACCACGTTGACTTCCCGAAATCCCTGCCGCAGCAACAGTTCCTGCACCGCATCCCCCTGATCCCAGCCGATTTCCAGATACAGCCTGCCCCCTCCGGTTAAATAGGAAGGGCTTCCGGCAACAATGCGCCGGTAAAAGTCCAGGCCGTCTGCTCCGCCGTCTAAGGCCATTCGGGGCTCATGATCCCTTACCTCCGGCATCAGAGTATCTATCTCTTCCCGCCTGATATAGGGCGGATTGGACACAATGACATCATAACGCCCTTCCACCCGATCAAAAAGGTCACTCTCCAAAAAGGCATATTCCTTCTCCGTTCCCAGCAATGCAGCGCCGTTGCGGCGGGCCACGGCCAGGGCTTCGCTCGAGATATCAGTACCCACGCCCGTACAGCCGTTGCTGTAGTGCAGCAGACTGATCAATATACAGCCGGAACCGGTACACAGATCCAGCACCCGCATGCCGTCCTGCAACTCCCGCATCACTTCTTCCACCAATATCTCCGTATCCTGGCGGGGAACCAGCACATGCCCGTTCACTTGAAATTCCAGCCCCATGAATGCCTGGCATCCCGTGATCTGCTGCAGGGGAACACGGCTGCGCCGCCGGGCAATGGCCTCCTCATAAGCCTGCCGTTCCCCGGTGCTTAACCTTCTATCCCCATAGGCCAGCAGCGTATTGCGGTCCGTGCCGCACACCCACTCTAGGAGCAGCCGGGCCTCCAATGCTGCCTCCTCTATCCCTGCCTCCAGCAGCAGATTCCATCCTTTTTCATAACAATTCCGATAGTTTTCCATCTCTCACATTTACAACCCATACCACTGCCGCTCCGCCATAAGGCCGTTTCGACACAGAACTAATGCCCGGCCTGCTGCTTCACACCGCTTCTGACTCATCAGGCCGGCTCCTCATCTTCTCCATCATCTTCCTGGGGTGTCTGTTCGGGCTCCTCCACATACCCAAACTTCTCGCTCAGGAACGCCCTCCAGTCAAATACGGCCTCCACCGCCGCAATGGCCACCTCAATCATCTGCTCATCCGGCTCCTTGGTGGTCAATTTCTGCACCAGCAGTCCCGGCGCAGACAGGATTCTCACCAGAATGTTGTTGCTGCGTCCTGCAAGACGAATAATCTCATATGAAATCCCGGCTACTACGGGAATCAGCAGAATCCGCAGCACCACCTTTTGCAATGTATTATCCACCCGGATAAAGAAAAAAAGCACGATGCTGACAATAAACACAAAAAAGATAAAACTGGTCCCACAGCGTTTGTGCTGGCGGGAACTGCGCTTCACATTGCGCACTGTCAGCGGACGGCCATGCTCCATACAGTTGATACATTTGTGCTCCGCTCCGTGGTACATGAACAGTCTGCGAATATCCTTCATCAGGCTGATGGCCAGAATATACAGAATAAAAATGGCGATCCGAATGCCTCCCTCAATAATTGTCATCAGAGATTCATTGCGGATATAACCCTTCAGCAGCCCCGAGAGAAAATAGGGAAGAACAATAAAAATGCCCACCGCCATGGCCACGGACAAAATGGTAACAAGAGTGGTCAGAACCTTTTCCCCATTGCCGCCGGACACCTTGTCCAGAGCCTTGTCCACACTGGTCTCCTCCTCTTCTTCCTCATAAAAGCTGGCGGAGTAGTTGAGACATCTGGTACCCAGGATCATGGAATCCACAAAATTAAATATCCCTCTCACAAAGGGAATCTTTTTCAGCTTATTTCCGGCCAGCACGCCGGGATAATCCTCCACATTAAAGTCGATCCCCCCGTCCGGCTTGCGCACCGCAACGGCATACTTATCCCCGTTTTTCATCATGACGCCTTCCAGAACGGCCTGGCCGCCGATCCCAGAATAGCACCCTTTCCGTTTTGCCATACTATCCTCTTTCCGCATCTTTACAGAGTAAGAAAGGTTGAGATAATGGATACCTCAACCCTTCAATGCTTCCTATTTGCTTGTAACGCCGTACTTCTTGTTGAACTTATCAATACGTCCATCGGCTCTCGCTGACTTCTGCTGGCCTGTGTAGAACGAATGGCACTTGGAGCAGACTTCCACGTGCAGCTCAGGCTTAGTGGAGCCGGTAACAAATGTATTGCCACAGTTACAGGTTACAGTTGCTTGATGGTACTGGGGATGAATTCCTTCTTTCATGCTTCTCACCTCTCTATATCATTCCGTATTGTTCTGTGATCTCATCCGCACTGCTTATGGAACCACAAACAGCGTTGTTATTGTAACATGAGTTTTCCCTGAATGCAATAGTTTTTTTAAATAAATCTGTTCTTTTTTACCATTCCCACAAAATCCCGGTTATTCCTGGTTCGGGCAAACATATCCAATATGCGGTCTGTGGCCTCATCGGACTTCATGCCGTTCAATGCCTTGCGCATAATACCGATGGCCTCCAGTTCCTCGCCGTCAAGCAGCAAGTCCTCCCTTCTGGTACTGGACTTGGCAATGTCGATGGCCGGGAAAATACGCTTTTCCGACAACTTGCGGTCCAAAACGATTTCCATATTGCCCGTGCCCTTGAATTCCTCATAGATCACATCGTCCATCTTGGAACCGGTATCCACCAGCGCCGTAGCCAGGATCGTCAGACTGCCGCCCTCCCGCATATTGCGGGCAGCGCCAAAGAAGCGCTTGGGCATGTGCAGGGCGGCAGGGTCAAGGCCGCCGGACAGGGTCCGCCCGCTGGGGGGGACCACCAGATTATATGCTCTGGTCAGACGAGTGATGGAATCCAAAAGGATCACCACCTCTTTCTTATGTTCAACCAGCCTCTTAGCCCTTTCCACCACCATCTCTGCTACTCTTTTGTGATGATCGGGCAATTCGTCAAAGGTGGAATAAATGACCTCCACATTGTTGCCGCAGATGGCTTCCTTGATGTCCGTGACTTCCTCAGGACGCTCATCAATGAGCAGAATCAACATATGCATATGGGGGTTGGTGCGCAATATGGATTTTGCAACCTCTTTCAGCAAGGTGGTTTTGCCCGCCTTGGGCTGAGACACGATCATGCCGCGCTGTCCTTTTCCCACAGGGCTGATCAGATCCATAACCCTCATGGCCACGCTGCATCCCGGCGTCTCCAGCTTGATACGTTCGTTGGGAAAAATGGGGGTCATATCCTCAAAAGCCGTCCTTTTGGCGGACTCTTCGGGAGTATACCCATTAATGGTTCTCACAAACAGCAGGGCGCTGAACTTTTCCTGCTGGGTCTTAATGCGCTTGTTGCCCCGCAGGATATCGCCGGTCTTTAATCCAAAGCGGCGAATCTGGCTGGGAGCCACATACACGTCCTCCGAGCCGGGCAGATAATTGTCGCTGCGGATAAAACCATAGCCGTCGGGCATGACTTCCAGGATCCCCTGGGCCTCGATGCCGCTGTCCAGTTCCGCAGGGTATTGGGTGGAATCATAGGCCTCGTTTACACGTACCGGCCGCACGGGCTGCTCCCCGTCAGCGGCGGTCCGGGTTCCCTCGGGCCTGCCTCCCTCATTTCTATGATACTCCGTTCTGGGAGACTCCGCCCTCTCGGCTCTGTCTCCGAGCCTCTCCGCGGTTCTGTCGGTCCCTCTCTCCGCCGACCTCTCCACGGTCTTCTCGATCCCTCTCTCCGCCGGCCTCTCCACGGTTCTCTCGATTCCTCTCTCCACCGGTTTCTCCACGGTTCTCTCGATTCCTCTCTCTGCGGTTCTATCGTTTTCCCTCTCTGCCGGTTTCTCCACGGTTCTCTCGGTCCCTCTCTCCGCCGGTTTCTCCACAGTTCTGTTAGCCCCACTCTCCGCTGGTCCGACACCGGTCTCCCTGGACTTGTCCTTCTCGTCCTCAGCCAGCATCGCCTCCACCACGTCAGCCTTCTTCATGGCAGATACGCCCTTAATGCCCCGTACTTTAGCCAGTTCTTTCAACTGTACCAGCGCAAGTGATTCATATTTCTCTCTCATTGCTCCTCCTATTTCTTTGCTGCAAATAATGCATATAAAAACTTCTTCCTATTCAGTTCGTCTTAAGGGGTATCTCTCGAAATATACCAGACGTGTCCCGTAACGGAATGAACCTGCTAATATGGATTATAATACACTTTTATCCAAATAGGAAGCAAAATTTTAAGAAAATCATTTTTTTCTTGAAAAATACGCATATTCCCTATAAAATAGAGAGAAATGTGGGATCTTACGAAACTTAAATCAGGAGGTAAAAATATGACAACCAATGAGAAAGCACTTATGCTTCACAAGCAGTGGAACGGCAAGCTGGAGACCGTGTCCAAAACGCCTGTCAAGTCCCGGGAAGATCTGGCCCTGGCCTACACCCCCGGCGTAGCCGAACCCTGCAAGGTCATCGCCCAGGACAAAGCGGCTGCCTATACATACACCATGAAAGCCAACACCGTAGCGGTGGTATCCGACGGCAGCGCCGTTCTGGGCCTGGGAAACATCGGGCCCCATGCCGCCATGCCTGTTATGGAGGGAAAAGCCGTCCTGTTCAAAGAATTCGGGGGCGTCAATGCCGTCCCCATCTGTCTGGACACCCAGGACACGGAGGAGATCATCAAGGCGGTGACCTGGATGGCTCCCGGCTTCGGGGGCATCAATCTGGAGGACATCTCCGCCCCCAGATGCTTTGAGATTGAAGAGCGGCTGAAAGCCACCCTGGATATCCCCGTTTTTCACGACGACCAGCACGGCACGGCCATCGTAGTGCTGGCGGGTATCATCAATGCCCTGAAGGTGGTGGGCAAACAGAAGGAGGACTGCCGCATTGTGGTAAACGGCGCCGGCAGCGCAGGAGTGGCCATCACAAAACTGCTGCTGACCTACGGCTTTCCCCATATCACCATGTGTGATAAAGTGGGCATCGTCTCCCGGTCCACGGAGGGGTTGAACTGGATGCAACAGAAAATGGCGGAAGTGACCAATCTGGAAGGAAAAACCGGGACTCTGGCGGATGCCTTGAAAGGAGCGGATATCTTTGTGGGCGTCTCCGCTCCGGGCATCGTCACCCCCGAAATGGTGGCCTCCATGAACCGGGACGCCATTCTCTTTGCCATGGCCAACCCCGTGCCGGAGATCATGCCCGATGCGGCCAGGGCCGCCGGCGCCCGGGTGGTGGGCACCGGCCGCAGTGACTTCCCCAACCAGGTAAACAATGTGGTGGCCTTCCCCGGCATTTTCAAGGGAGCATTGGAAGGACATGCCCGGCAGATTACGGAAGAGATGAAACTGGCTGCCGCTAAGGCCATCGCCTCCTTGGTGCCGGAGGAGGAGCTCTCAGACGAAAATATCATGCCTGAAGCCTTCAATCCAAAAGTGGCAGAAGTGGTAGCTGCCGCCGTGAAGGCATATATCTGATGTCGGCGGAAAGCACCTTGCCTCCCGCCCTCTGGCTGGGCAAGCCCTATTATTCCCTGGACGCCTGTCTCAAAAACGCCTACGGGCACAAATGCTACAAAATCGCCCTGGATGCCCAGATGACCTGCCCCAACCGGGACGGGACTCTGGACAGCCGGGGCTGTCTGTTCTGCAGCGCCGGGGGCAGCGGAGATTTCGCCGTCCCGGGAAACCACATCTCCCGGCAGCTTGAAGCCGGCCTGGCTCTCTTTGGGGAAAAACAGGTAGGCCAGCACTTTATCGCCTACTTTCAGGCTTACACCAACACTTATGCCCCTTCGGAGAAGCTGCGCTCTCTGTATGTCCAGGCCCTGGAACACCCGAAAATCTGCGGTATCTCCATCGCCACAAGGCCGGACTGCCTGCCGGAATCGGTGCTGGAACTGTTGGGGGAACTTCGCCGAACCTATCCCCACAAATTTATCTGGATTGAACTGGGACTACAGACCATACACGAAAGAACCGCCCGTCTCATCCGCAGGGGCTACGAACTGCCCTGTTTTGAAAACGCCCTGATAAAGCTGCGCCTGCTGGAAATTCCCGCCGTGGTACATGTGATCCTGGGGCTGCCCGGCGAGACGCGGAAAGATATGCTTGAGACAGTGACTTATCTGAATCCCCGACAGCCTTTCGGGGTCAAACTGCAGCTGCTCCATGTGCTGGAAGGCACGGACCTGGCGGCGTTGTACCGCTCCGGCGCTTTCGCCGCTCTGGAAAAGGAAGAATATCTGGATATTTTAGTAAGCTGCCTGGAGCGTCTCTCCCCTGATATTGTGATTCACAGAGTCACGGGAGACGGCCCTAAGAAACTGCTGATCGCCCCCGCCTGGAGCAGTGACAAGCGGGATGTGCTCAACTCCCTGCACCGGAAGATGCGGCTGCAAAATACCTGGCAGGGGAAATATTATGACAGTTCCATGCCATGTTTCACCCCTCCCGGAGCCATACCCGGTTAAGCCGGAAAAGGACACGAGGCTCCCTCAGCTGCCCTGGGCCCCGCCCTTCTCAGCCGCCTCCCGTCTGATCCGTTTCATATGTTCCCGGATCTTCTGTTCATATCCATTACCGCTGGGACAGTAAAATTCCCTGCCGCTCAGTTCATAGGGCAGATATTGCTGTTCCACATAGTGATTGGGGTAATCATGGGCATATTTGTAGCCCGTGCCATGCCCCAGCTTTGCGGCTCCCTTATAGTGCGCGTCCTGCAAATGAGTGGGAATAGGCAGATTTCCCGACTGCTCCACCTCCTGCATGGCCGCAAATATACCCCCGCTGGCGGCGTTGCTCTTGGGAGCACAGGCCACATAGGACACCGCCTGGGACAGGATGATCTGTGCCTCCGGCATGCCCACCCGTTCCACCGCCAGAGAGGCATTGGCCGCCACCACCAGCGCCATGGGATCCGCATTGCCCACATCCTCCGAGGCGCAGATCATGATCCTGCGGGCAATAAAAGTAATGCTCTCCCCCGCGTACAGCATCCGGGCCAGATAATACACTGCCGCATCCGGGTCTGACCCTCTCATGCTCTTGATGAAGGCCGAGATGGTGTCATAGTGATTATCTCCGTTCTTGTCATAGCGCACAACCCGCTTCTGAATGCACTCCTGCGCCACCTCCAACGTGATGTGAATCTGTCCGTCCAAGGAGCGCTGAGTGGTCATAATCCCCAATTCGATGGCATTCAGTGCATGTCTGGCATCTCCGCCCGAAAGCTGAGCCAGGAAATCCAGCGCTTCTTCCTCGATCACGGCATTGTACGAGCCCATTCCCCGCTCCCTGTCATATACCGCCTTGCGCAGCAATTCTTTCACTGCCTCCGGAGGAATGGGCTTCAACTCGAAAATAATGGATCTGGAAATCAACGCGCCGTTGACCTCAAAATACGGATTCTCGGTGGTGGCTCCGATCAGGATCAAAGTCCCGTCCTCCACAAAGGGCAGCAGATAATCCTGCTGGCTCTTGTTGAACCGATGAATCTCATCTATAAAAAGAATGGTGCGCTTGCCGTACATACCCTGAAGTTCCCTGGCTTTGGCCACCACTTCCTCCATATCCTTTTTGCCAGCCACAGTGGCGTTGATCTGGGTGAATTCGGCGCTGGTACTATTGGCAATTACCCGGGCCAGAGTGGTCTTGCCCGTGCCGGGCGGCCCGTAAAAGATCACGGAACTGATCTTATCCGCCTGAATCGCCCGGTACAGCAGCTTATCCTGACCGATGATATGCTCCTGCCCCACCACCTCGTCCAGCGTCCTGGGACGCATCCTGGCCGCCAGGGGCGACTCCTTCTCCATATTGGTGCTTCTCATATATTCAAATAAGTCCATGGCTTCCATTCCCCGGCCTGCTCCCGCAGGCGTTTCATACGGTTAAAAATGCCGCAAGCCAGGCCTGCGGCATTGTCCAAACAAAGGTTTATCTTCCCAGAGTCAGTTTCCTGTACCACACCAGCGTCTGAATATAGGCGTCATACAGGGTGGGCATGTCTATTTTCTCCAGGATCATCTGGCGGGATACTTCCTGCCAATTGGCGGTTTCATACTGCAGGATGAACTCATAGACCCTGAGCAGCGGCCCCTTCCTGTCCACCAGCACATCCCGGATCTGCTTACTCACATGCACCATGGACAGAGCCTCCTCCATGGGCTTATCCAGAATCACATCCAGCACGGAAAACAGCCCCATCAGGAACAATTCCGAAGCCTGCACCGCCAGGCCGAACGCACCCGCCAGATTTTCCGCGAACCGGGCCCGCAGCAGGGACAGGCGGGTAACCTCATTGGGCTTATCCGCGCAGAGTTCCCCTACCACTGCCGTGGTAATCCATTTTTTCAACTCCTTCTGTCCCAGCATGGCGGCGGCATGCCGGATGGAGGTAATTTCAGAATTGATGGCCATGCGGTTCACCATCCGCAGCAAGGAAATGGTCAGCGCCGTATCCCGGCCAATAATGTCTGCCGCCCGGGTCAACTCAAAGTTGTCGTTGTTGACCGTGTTCAGCAGCTCGATATAGTTCACCTTCAGAGGGGCAACCTCATGCTCGTTGCGATTCATGGGAATCCGATAGAAATCACCCTCGTACAGCTGATATCCCCCCGATGCCTTCAGCGCCGCGAACTCCTCCTGGTTATCCACGCCCACAGCACAAAGTCTGATCTGGGGAAACAGTTTGGTGAAATAAATTTTTGCCTTACTGATATCTATCTTCTTGTGATTCAGGAAAACATAGTCTGTCAACTTCAGGATTTCCCTGTATGCCTCAAACTCCGCTACCTGCAGCTTGCGGATGGCCAGCTTGTAGCCCTGTTTCTTAAGTTCCGAAATCCGCTCTATGTACATGGGTTCCGGCTTCACGGAAGGGTCCACCAGCAGTACCAGCCTCTCATGAGGTGCATCGCACTGTTCCGACAGGTCGGAAAAGATGGACATATTGCTCACCGTCACAAACACCTCTTTATCCGAGGATAGACTCTCGATCCCCATGTTCTGAATGATCTCCAGCCCTTCTACCCTGGCCGCCCCGTCAAAACGCCCCGTGCCCAGCAGGCTGGGGTTGAGGAACACATTCTCCTTCTGCACGAACAGGGAATAGGCCCCGATATTCAGATTTTCATCAAAAAGTGGAATCAATGTAACCAGCATACTTTTTCCCTCCGTACCTACCAGTTCATGGTCTTTTTTATAAAAGGCGCCAGCGCCTCCGCCGCCGCCAGATGAAATCTCTCCAGCGGGTGGTAATTTGCCGCATAACCTATATTTCCGTCCTGCTCCGGCAGACGCAGGGTATGTACCCGCAGATCCCCCGTGTGCTGCCGATAGTTTTCGCAGGCCCTCTCCATCCAAGGACAGAGCCGCTGTCCCATAATACCCAGCACGCAGAACAATTCCGCCTGGGGGTTGCACTTTCTCACATCCATGAGAAACCGCTCATAGGACTCCATATATTCCCGCTGCTTTTCCAATGTATCCTGACAAAAACTGTCATCATTGGTGCCCAGATTAATCACCACTGCCTCCGGTTGGAGCCCCGCAAAATCCCACTCCATCTCTGTGGGGTTAAGCCCCTCCGGAAGACGATCCCGGCAGAAACCCAGACCATGGTAATAGTCGGGAATCAACTGTTCCGCCAGACGCTTATCGGGATTGTCCGTATAGCCGGAGATGATCCCAAAACCGCTGGCAGAAAACAAGGTGTAATCCACATCCAGCAGGCGAGCCGTGTGACAGGCGTAAGCCCTGGTCACATCCTCCGTGGCCGTGGAAAAGCCATGCGTATAATCCTCATCGTCCACACCGTAACCGCAGGTGATGGAATCCCCGATAAACTCCACCAGATGGGCCTTGGGGGGCAAAGGAGCCACCCGATCCCCGTCTCCCACTGCCATGGGCTCAATGCCGATCACGGACATGGCGCTCTCCGACAGCTTCACAAGCTGTACCTCTACCGTCCCGGGAGCCTCCCGGTCCACCGCCACCAGCCGCTTCCCGGCAGTGTCGATCATCTCATCCAGCACCCGTTTGCCGTCCACATAAACCGCCACTCTGGCATAATTGCCGTCCGGTTCTCCATGCTCCGCCACATAGCCGCCCCGTATCGGAATCTCCAGATGTCTGCCGGTAAACCGCATCCCAATCCCACTGCCGGACATGGCCATCCACAGAGTGTCCCCGATCTGGCAATGCCTGCCCATCCGTTTCACATGCTCCCGGTCCGCCTTGATATATTTCATGTGTTCCTTTCCATATGCGGACAGATACTGCCTGCGCCGCATACCCGTTTCCTGTTAAGAAGATGCCATTTCGGCATTTTTACTTATTATAGCACATCTCTTTTCTTTTTTAAAGATTCTTTTTTAGCCGCGCCCCTTTGCGGTGCGGAGAATCAAGTCCACTGCCGCCTCGGCCTGCGTGGGAAGATTGGCGGGAAGCAGGGGAGAAATCCCGGCTTCCGGTTGATCCACAGCCTCATAAAATGCCTGCAGCGCATATCTGGCCAGCAAGCCCGAGACACGCCCCCTCTCTATGGAATCCTCCGCGCCCAGAACAATGACCACCAGATCATGCTCCATTATCCCGTCGTCTGCCGCCAGAGAAGTGACCAGGCAGGCTCCGGCCTTGTTGGTGGTTCCGGTTTTCAGGCCGGTTACACCGGGCAGATTGTGCAGAAGCGGATTGGTATTGCGCACCTCCAAATCCAGGGATTCCAAAGTCGCCTCTTTCCGGGAAGTGATATCCGTGACCTGGGGATAAACTTTCATCAGGTAGGAAACCAGCCGAAACATATCCTCCGCGCTCATGCGGTTCTGCCGCTTTGCCGGAACGGGCTCTTCGGTGTAAGAAGGCAGGCCGTGACAGTTGAAAAAGACCGCCTGGGAAAGTCCCAAGTCCAGGGCTTTCTGGTTCATCATCCCGACGAAGGCCTCCTCTGAACCGGCCACGGATTCGGCCAGACAGAGCGCGCATTCATTGCTGGAGGGCAGAAGAGCGCCCAGCAAAAGCTCCCCCACGGTGATCTGTTCTCCGGCTTCCAAAGGAATCACACCATCGGAGGAAGCAGACAGCATCTGAGCCGCGCCGGAGACCACCACCTGCTCCTCCAAAGTGATCTGCCCCGCCGAGATGGCGTCCATAACCAGAAGGCAGGTCATGAGTTTGGATGTGCTGGCTATGGGATAAGGAGCCTCGGACTGATACCCATAGTAAAGTTCCCCGGTGGTGGCATCTCCCACCAGCACGCTGTTGACTCCGTAAAAATATCCGGCCTGTTCCAAAGCGGCAGGAGACACACGAAAAGGATCCTGTGTATGGATCAACAGGGAAGCCGAGGCGGGAACGGTGATGTTCACATCCAAAATCATGCCCAGATCCGCCGCCATCATAAAGCAGTCATAATGACCGGAGGGAAGCCTCATGATCAGCGTATAATAAAACACCTTCTCTCCTCCTACTTTGCATTCATTTCGCCGCAGGGAAGTATCCGGGAGTTCTCCCTCTTCCCAGGAAATGTTTTCCCCTCCCACCGGCACATAGATCTCTCCCGGGTTCAGGGAGACAGCATTTTTGGTAATATCCAGGGAGAAGGATTTGTCCGTGTCCTTAAGGATCATGGCAATATCCCGCAAAGAAAGATACCTGTTGGAATCGTAATCATAATCCAGGGTCTTTACCGTACCGCTGGCACCGGTATCCGTCTGCACCTGGCAGGTTCCGGGAATCTCGTAACCTGCGGATAAACTTACCGGCGGGACAAAGCAAAGCAGGATCGCCCACAGAATCAGGACGGCTGTTTTCTGCTGAATTTTTTTCATGATATCTCCTTTCCCACTCATATCATTTTTCTACTGTTATTATGGATATTTATGGATTTTGCTGTGGTGCTAATGTGTATATCATGGGAAAAGGGTTAGAAATAAGCCCTGAAGCAGAGGAATCAGTTTCTTCAAACAGAATCAGCCTGGAATCTTCTCTGATATAATGCTCCTCCCTGGCGGTGACAAGCCCGCCCGCCTCAATTTGCCTGACCAGAACCCCTTCTTCAGCCTCATACACACCACTGCAGTCATATTGGATCTGCAGATCTTCCAGAGAAGGAAGCAGCGCCGGGCCGCAGGACATCAGATAGGAAACAGTAGACATTCCGAAAGTCTCGGTCACAAGAGCTTCGATGGCTCCCGGATCCATCTCCCCTTCATAACCTGCCATACGAAGTCTCTCGGCCAATAACGCCTGAAAGGCCTGGGCAAATGCCTCATAGGCCGCCCGTTCACAGGCATCATAACTTTCCGGCAGGACAATGCATCGGAAAGTTCCCTCAGAAGGTTTGGCTGCGTCCAGTGTCAGATGCACCGAAATCGTCAGGTCCTGCATATAGGACTCCATATCCTCCAGGGAAACAGAGACCGCCTCTATGTCCTGGAGCCAGCTATATGCGATGGCGGAAGCCTGTTCTGTCATATCCAGATATGCAGTCCACTCCCCGGAAATGTCCTCGTCCTTTGAGGCAGTAAAATGCAGATAGGCCAGAATAGCGGTGGAAGCGCTTAAGGTTAGAAATACCAGCGTAAATATAGTGTTTTTTATTATTCTGCCCATAGAGATCTCCCCCTGCCCACATCGGCTCAGACCCTGCCTCTTCCCAAAAGCCGCCGTCCTGTATTCACTAAAATTTTCCAGATTCGGAATTGTGTTTTTCCCTTTATAACATAGGATAGCACAAATCTGAACAGACGAAAACAGGTTATACAGATATTTTATATAAAATACTGGCAGAACATTTTGCATGTTATCAAATGGAGGGATATTTACCTCACGAAAAGCAGGGGCTGCCGCTTTGACCGCCCCTGCCATCTGTTTTTCGGATTAGCTGATGCTTAAACCGGCGCTTGCGTATCCTGCCACCGTATTGATCAGAGTCAATCCGCTGGCCGTTGCTGAGAATACCAACATCAGCCGTGTTTGAGCCGTTACCGGTATATTGAGTCCCGTAAGCGAACCATTTAACAATGTCCCGACAGATATAACCCCGGTAAGTGACGGTGTCAGATTTATCAACGTTCCGGCAATCGGCGCAAATACATTGTTTGGCGTTGTAGACTGATAAATCTGCGCATTTACCGTAACGGTGGACCCCACTAAGGAAAGCGCCGCCGTAGTACTGAAAAACGCACTGAATGAGGTAATAATACCGGCCCGTGAAACCTGGAACGCAAAGTTAGAAAGCGTCCCGCTGGCATTTGTTATATCTATTGTGGCTCCCAGCACCGTAAGCCCCTGCGCACTGCTTCCAAATCCCACAAATGCGGGAATTCCCGCAAGTCCTCCGGCAATTGTGGTCAAAGTAATCGGAAGCCCTGACGCAAAGGGAATAATTGCTCCGGTGCCTGCAGCGCCAGTAGGGCCGGTCGGACCGGTTGCCCCTGTTGGGCCGGTGGCTCCGTCTGCTCCTGTCGGACCGGTCGCTCCCGTCGGCCCGGTGGCTCCTGTTGGGCCGGTCGCTCCGTCTGCTCCTGTCGCTCCTGTCGCTCCGGTGGCTCCATCTGCTCCCGTCGCTCCTGTTGGCCCGGTGGCTCCGTCCGCTCCGGTGGCTCCTGTGGCTCCCGTCGGACCTGTCGCTCCGTCTGCTCCTGTGGCTCCCGTCGCCCCGGTCGCTCCGTCTGCTCCCGTCGGACCTGTCGCTCCCGTTGCCCCGGTCGCTCCCGTCGGGCCGTCATCCCCCGGGCAGCCCTTCGGCCCCTGAACTCCAATCGGCCCAGTCACACCCTGAATACCCTGTGCTCCAGTTACACCCTGAGGACCCATGGGACCGGTTGCGCCGGTGGGGCCTGCAGGCCCCGGAATACCCCTGGGACCCTGAGGGCCCATGTCTCCCTGTGGGCCTATCGGGCCAGTGGGACCCGTGGGGCCAGCCGGCCCCTGCGGACCCACATCCCCCTGCGGTCCTTCACAACCCGGATCTCCTTTGGGTCCGACATCACCACGCACACCCTGAATACCCTGGATTCCCTGAGGACCTGCATACCCTCTCGGGCCTACATACCCTCTGGGTCCAGTGTTCCCGGTGGGGCCCACCGGACCGGTATTTCCTCTGGGACCTCTTGGACCGGGACAACCAGGAATTCCCTGAGGACCCGCAGGCCCTGTCTCCCCTCTGTCCCCCTTGGGGCCGGGGCAGCCGGTATCTCCCTGGATTCCCTGGGGGCCCGCAGGCCCCTGATCCCCTTTCGGACCCGCAGGACCACGTTCACAGCAGGGGGGATGGCATTGACTCTGGTTACAGTTACACATGTTATTTTGGTTCATTCACAACACATCCTTCATAAAATATTTGTAAAAGGTCTCAAAAAGCACCTTTACTACAAATATTTTATGTTACTGCAAGATAGTTGTTACTTTTTGTCGAACTCAATAGCAGAAAATACATTTTGATAAGTTTACAGACTGTCAAAATATCGTTTGTTGTAAAGATATGACTGAGAATAAGGCTTACAGGCACCGGCCTTTTCATTATATTCTTTTGCTTTCTGCCGATCCCCTAATTTATCATAACATACACACAACTGCAAAAGCGGAACATAATCATGGCAGTCCGGCAGAATAAAACCCTCCGAACACTCCCTTTTCGGAGCATTTAACGCCGTTTCATACCAGTAAATGGCATTACGACAATTTCCATGCTCCAGAAAAAATTTTCCGATTTCACAACACAATTCTGCTCTTGGCAGATCAAAACTCAAGCTGCGCAAAAGGGTGTTCAGCGCAGCTTGTTTTTGGCCCAGCCGTAAGTAACAACCGGCACAGACAGAACATGCCTCTATTTTGTTTTCAACCCATCCCTCTTCCGAAAGCAGAAATCGTTCCAGCACAGAAACAGCTTCTTCATACTGCCCATGGTAATACAACTCCCGTCCGTAATAATACTGGTGTCGGGCTTCCAAAGGCTTTCCCTCCGCAATCATCTTTTGATATATTTTCAGGTTCCGATCCGGGTCCCCAGCACCAATTTTTTTATGAGAAACAGCTATATCAGAATATATTACCTTACCACTTGGAGGAATGACCTCATGAACTGCGCCGATCCAGCGGTATTTGGAACAGTTTCTGATCCATCTCTCCCGAAAATAAGAAAAGAAAGGTTTACCGGCTTCGTCAAAAGAAGTATTGTATTTCATCATAACGATATCCGTATCCGGCGGCAAGGACTGCTTTAATTCCAGAAACTCAGCCTTTTCCGTTTCTTCCAGCACATCATCCGCATCCATCCACATGCAGTAGTCCATGGACGCTCTGGAAAAAGACTCGTTTCTGGCATCTGAAAAATCATCCTTCCAAGAGTATGAGTACACCCTGGAGGTATAACGGGACGCTATTTCCACCGTCCGATCTGTCGAACCGGTATCTACAATTATAATCTCCTCCACCAGTTCCGCCACGCTGTCCAGGCAGCGCGCAAGATGCCTCTCCTCATTTTTGACAATCATACAAAGACTTATTGTAGGCATATTAACTCCTCTCCTCTTCGTTCATTGCCTGTAAAGTTTTACAATGCTCAAATTCATATTGATTTTGACAGCATCCTCTGAAGAATGCCACACAAGAGACAGCCTGGAACCAACCGGGATCTCCATAATAAAATACCTGGCTATTACCAACATTTCCTTTCGCTTTGCCGACTCCGCGTAAGCAGAATACAGCGTCTGCTTACCCTCATTAAACAGGGGAGTTATCTTGATAAATCCATGTCTTTTCATCACCGTGGATACATAATAACTGACGGCATAATAACCCGGAGTCAGAGCAATGGAATTGCTGCTGCAAAGAGAGATATTTTGAGTGATATCGGGTATCTCCATTTTAAGCGGAAGATTCCCTCTCTCCGGCATAATCAGTTCCTTGCCTGAGAACGATGCAAATATACTGTTTTGCGGATAGCCGGGAGGTCCCGCAGGCCCGCGCGGGCCCGGTTCTCCTCTAGGCCCCATTGGTCCGGTGGCCCCCTGCGGCCCCTGGGGCCCCGTGACTCCCTGAGGACCGGTTTCTCCGCGTTCACCGGGACAGCCCGGTGGGCCAGGCTCCCCTCTTGGTCCCATTGGACCAGGCTCCTCCCACTCAAAAGGAGCGCCGAAAGGTTCCGCAGATTCGCCTGCTGCCATTGTCCCGGATTCACAATAGCAGGAAGAAGCATGTTCTCCGGATTCCGCAGTATTTGTATACTGCGAATAATCTGCTGAGACTGTATTGTTTTGATATATGGCATTTGAGGAAGGCTGCGCCGCATTTTGACAAAAGTTCCTGTTGGGAGTTCTCATACCGAACAGATTCGGGGGACTAAATATCCAGTTCCTATTATAATTGTTCACCTAAACCACCTCATTCATATTTGATCTTACGTGATGTACTTATATTAGAGTATATGCATGAGGCATAAATTTGTTTTCAGGAAGGTACACGCTCCAACGACTGCTGCAAATATAATCCATCCTGAAAAATATCGGTTGCAACCCTATGCCCCGGAAGGACCATACCCATACCTTTTCCTGTACTTAAAAAACATGAATACAGACAGGTCAAGCGCCATCAGCTCTGCCACAGGAGTTGCCAGCCAGACTCCATTCACGCCCAGAATATAAGGAAGAACGAGCATCGCAATCAGCATAAACACAAAGGACCTGGAAAATGCAAGGATCGCTGAAACCACTCCGTTGGATAATGCGGTAAACATCCCACTGGCAAATATATTAAAGCCAATAAAGAAAAGGGCAATTATACAGATCCGATTCCCTGTAACAGCCAAATCATATACCGGATTATCAGGGCGGGCAAAAACGGAAACCAACGGCTCTGTAAGCATAAAGGAAGCCGCGGCCGTTACAAGAGAAATCCCCGCAATCACCTGAAGGCTGGTCAAAATCAGTTTCTTCAGTTTCACATGGTTCTGCTCCCCATGGTAATAGCTGACCATGGGCGCAACCCCATAGGAATACCCCGTATACAGGGAACTTGCAAACATCAGCACATACATGATGATCGTGACGGCTGCAACCCCGTCCTCTCCCACATAATGCAGCATGGTCCAGTTAAACATCATTGTGATAATTCCGGTAACAAGCGCAGTGGCCATCTCCGAACAACCATTTGCGGCTGCATTTGCAAGAACTTTTAGTCTAAATACCGGTTTCCTGAAATGCAGGAGACTCTTCTTTCTGCTGAAAACAAATATCCCCGCCACCGCCGTCACAGAATAGCCAAGTCCCGTCGCAACTGCCGCACCGCTGATGCTCATACCCAATCCGGCAATAAACACATAGTCAAGCACCATGTTCAAGATTCCGCCTGTCACCGAACAGATCAGGGAAAGTTTTGCCTTATCGCTGGCGATCATGTAAAGCGTGAAATTATTCATCAGAAGAATCGGTACCGTAAATATCAGGTATCGGCTTAAATATTCCACGCAATACCCTTCCACATCCGGGGAAAGATTCATGCCGGCAAAAATATGATCCATTGCCAGATATCCCACTATACACATAACAATTCCCACAATGACATTCACCAGGATCAGGAATGTAAAATCTTCTTTTGCCTCCTCATTCTTTTGCTCCCCCATTTTTTTCATAATGACTGCGCTGCCTCCGGTGGCAAGCATGGTGGATATTGCCGTCACCAGCTGGATAATGGGCGCTGTCAAATTGATTGCGGAAAGCGCATTGGTACCGATCAGATTTGACACAAACAATCCATCAACCATTGTGTAAAAAGACATAAATACTGTCATTGCAATCGTTGGCACCGCAAATTTCAGGATATTCCCAAGTGTTACAGGTTTTTTGTATACGTTTGCATTTTCCATAAACTTTTCCTCCGTTGACCTTGTATTTTCTTCCTGTGCATAGTATCATAGACCATACAGTAACTGTACGGTCAAGATCTATTTTAGAATTGAAGAGGAAAAGATGAATAAAAAAGACAAAACTCTCACCATCGGTCAGTTTGCCGCCATGCACGGCATCAATAAAAAAACTTTAATGTGGTATGATGAAATCGGGCTGTTCAAACCGGCCTCCAAAAACCCCGAAAACGGATATCGCTGCTATAATTACTATCAAAGCCCTGTCCTTGAGACGATCCTGCTGCTGCGGGAACTGAACGTGTCCATTGATGAAATACAGGATTTTATGAAAAACCGTTCTGCCCACAGCTTAAAATGCCTTCTGGAAGAAAAAATAACGGACCTTGACCTGCAGATCGCGCATCTGCAGGCGGTCCGAACCACCCTGGGTACACACCATCAGAATATGACTGCCCTGCTCACCATGGATTTATCTGAAATCACTATTGTTGAAAAGGAGGAACACTATCTGGTGACTGTGGACATAGACCGGGATATCTCCTTTGAACAGGAAGTGGAACTGATTACCGCCGAAACGGAAAAATATCAACTTGGCCGTCTGCATAAGGCATCCTATGGTTCCATGATTGCTGTTTCCAGCCTGCAGGCCGGAAATTATGACGATTATACCAAACTTTTTATTGAAATACCTTCTCTCCCATACCGAGCGGGACTCCATACCATGCCAGGCGGAAAATATCTGAAGGCTTTTCATAAAGGAGACTGGACCGGTATTCCCAAAAGATATCAGGAACTCTTTGACTATGCCACGGAGCATAACCTGACGCTCCATGGATTTTCCTATGAAATGGGCATCAATGAAAATGTAATCAGCCAGATTGACGATTACATCGTCCAGATTGAAATTCCTGTCCTGTGCAGCACATAACTTTGTATTACAATCAAATCCAGCAACTCATCAATAGTTTTCCGTAAAATGCCGCTATAGGCGGCAGTCCTCTCATCCCTGATCAAGAAGGACACCTGCTTTTATATATTTGCCGTTCCTTATCCTACTCTTTCTATATCGTGCTGTACATCTGCCCGGAAGTGTCCGACAGCATGTGGACCTCATCCGGCGTCATTGTCCCGTATACATCCAGTCCCTCAATGGGCAGTACAACCACGGATATTCACGTTTGAATCATTCCTTTTATCTCTGATCCCCATGACATATCCAGATAAATGCCTTCCGACTCTCCGAAAGACCAGATATATGGATGCGCACGGATATAAAGTTGTCAAAGTGCAGCGCAGGGGCATAACTTCCGAATAAAAGCCCCCTTAACCATATTAGCCGCCAGGTAAAAAGGGGTGCAAAATATTTATCATTTTTTTAATTTGGTAGCGATAATAGAAGATTATCGAGCGGAAGATTATGGGGTACGAAAGGTTTAAACAGCAAAATTGATGATTTGTTATTGTAGATAATCTGTGTTGCTCATTGATGCTCTCGTATTCTACAAGCAGAGGAAAAAATAGTGATAGGAAATTTTATTGTAAGTTTAGCATCCTACTCAAAACGCATTCATACATTGCATATTTGTCTGGAAAGCATTTTTTCTCAAGTATTAATGCCTCAAAAAGTTTTTTTATACTTTGATAGTTCAGTGGAACCTGAGAAAGTACCTGAGGAAGTTACGCTTTTCATAAAAAAAGGCCTAGAAATTATATTTGTCAGTGATTACATTGCTTCTCACAATAAGTATTATTACGCAATGAGAATGTTCCCGGACAAAGTAGTGGTAACTGTAGACGACGATGTTATATATGACAAATATACATTTTACAATTTATTTCATACTCACAAAAAATATCCAAATGCAGTATGCGCCACCCGAGTCTCTTGTATGATGTTTGATTCCTGTGGCGCGATAATGCCTTACAATAGTTGGGTTTCGGAATATGAACAATTACGCTGCCCAGCAAAAAGACTTTTAGCTGTAGGAGTCGGCGGCGTTTTATATCCGCCTCATATTTTTACTGAAGAAACTTTTAATAAAGAACTTATTATACGTTTGGCTCTAACTGCGGATGATTTGTGGTTAAAGATAATGCAATTAAAAAACAATATTTCTGTAGTCTGGACAGGGCAGCTTCCACAGCATCCTACACCTATACCTGGTACAAGAGATGTGGGGTTGTGGCATAATGTAAATAAGTATAAAAATGATGAATATATTGAAAGACTAGTTAAATATTTTAATTTAAATCTTTTTTCTTTAGTTACAGAGGAGGATAAGTAATTTGAATAATCCATTATTGACAGTCGTTATACCTGTATATAATACCAGTATGTATTTATGCAGATGCGTTGATTCAGTATTGAACCAGACAATAAATAATTTAAGAATAATTATAGTAAACGATGGATCTACCGACAATTCAGAAGAGATCATCAAAAAAAAATATATGAAACATCCCAATCTGGAATATATAAAATTAAATAAAAATATTGGTGTTGGTAACGCACGTAATATTGGCATAGAAAAAACAAACACAGAATATATAACTTTTATAGACAGCGATGACTGGGTAGACATAGCTTACTATGAAAAAATGTTAAAATTAATGCAATACAATCAAAGTGATATATGTATTACAGGAATAAAAACTGAAGTAGATGATATATACAGTTGGAAATTTAGGTATCAATATCCTTCCGATTTTAATGTAAACAGTGATTTTTGTATAAAATCTCTTACGCACCAATATAATACGGATATATCGATTTCTCCCATTGTTAACAATAAAATTTACAAAACGGCCTCAATTAGGGACAATAACCTTTATTTTGATAAAACCAAACGCGCTCAAGATTTATTTTTTAGCTTTATGGTATTTGTTTATGCAAAAAAAGTATCTATTTGTCATGATGTATTTTACCATTACTACCAAAGGCATCATTCCGCAACTCATAATTTTTCTATACAATATATCGACGATTATTTTTATGTATTGCTTTTCTTGATGGACGAGTTAAAAGCCAGAAATCTATTTAGCTTTTATATGAATGAATATGAAAGCTACGTCTACAGTTATATGACAAAACTTGTAAACAATATGTTTAATAATGTTCAGAAAGTAAGCGAGCAAAAGATGTATATTATATACATAATGAAAAAAAGCGCTCAACTTATTCCAATTGACAGGCTGGTAGAATATATTGATATAACAAGATTAAAAAGTTTCTGGAACGCATAACAGGGAACTTGCTTCCGCAAATCAAGAGTGGGCAGAGCCAATTTATTTGGTTCTGCCCTTGTCACACTGAAAATAAATTCTGTCCTAAACCCTTTGCTGCTATATCCCCGGAATATCAATTTTAGTTCTGTACTGATCAACAAAATCACGAAAATATTTTTTCTCAGCACTAGTATCCATTCTTTGAAGGGCATATGTCATATGATTGTATATTCCGTAATACTTCGCATCTTCAAATCGGTTTCTATTTCGATCAAACCATGATAGCAACCTTTGAATTCCTGATAAGTCATCAATTTTTCCAATTGCTTCCACCATACTTCGGGATACATAAATATTTTCTTCACCTTCAATACGATTATATAATACCTCCAGTCCAGCCTTTAAACGTTTTTCTCCAATAATATCTGCCATAGACTCTCTAATGTGACAGTTTGAATTGTATAATGAGTTTATGATACATTCGTTTACTTCTTCATAGTTGCATGTTAATAATAATTTTTCTAATTTATGCCTATTTAAATCAATATTTGTTGCATGCAATTGAGAAAAATAATTAATAATCCAAGTCAAGCACATCTGTGTCAATTTTTTCCCAAGAACCAGCTTGCACACCAAATCAATTTTCCAGGCAACACTATCCTGTAATTTCCAATCGGTTTCTAAAAAGTTATTAAGAAATATCTCTGAAACTTGAATATCCTGACAATTTAAAATCAGTTCATAATAAATTTTTAGTATCCCCTCTAACACATCAAATCTATTAGTTAAAATTGTTTTTTTAATGATATTTTCATAGTGCGAAAAAAACAATTTAATGTCATTCGGATTCTCCCCAATATTTTCACTGTTTAAAATTTCCGTAAGAATAATTAGGTCATTGTCACTTAGTTCATTTCTTGCATATTCAACAAATTCCTCCTGGTTATCAGAAATAAAATGTATAATCCCTTTGATATTCAGTATTTCATAAAAATCCGCCAAATATTTTGTGCTGTTAATGTATTTTATTATTCGCGAAGTTAAAAGTTTTAAATTTTTAGTAGTATACTCTATATATTGCAAATGTCTTAAATCAAACGGATATATATTATTTTCTCTGAGGTCCTTAGTTGAAACATCTCCTCCCTTTTGCTTTATCAGTATAATATTAGATGGATCTTTGAAAGAATGTGCAATTCCTAACTCGTAGAATACATTTGGATTTTTATGTGATAATTCCACTATAATAAAACGCGAACTTAACATTTCCGTTAATATCTTGTTAAGTATTATAGGAGAACCTTCTATATCATCTGCTCTGTTGCATATAAAGCCAATGCTGTCAAGTTCCTCCTTTATTATTCCATATACTTCGTCCAAATCTTTAGAAAATTGCATCAGAACAAAACATTTGTTTTTTTGTACAGATATTTTTTCGTTTCTGTATTGTTTAGGATAAATTTTGTACTTGTCCATTTTAGTATTCTCCACATAATCAACTTGTATATCACAATATAATCTTCCGCTCGATAATCTTCTATTATCGCTACCAAATTAATTATATATTTTTTTCTCAAATAAAGCAATCTCATAATATAAAATTTTAACTATCATAAAAAATTTTACCGAAAATCCATCTTATTTCTCGGATGCTTAGTCTGCAATATCTTTTTTTCCTTTTCTGTAGTTACATATGTATATATTTGTGTAGTTGTAATAGAAGAATGTCCCAGCATTTTCTGAATATATCTTATATTTACATCCTCTTCCATCAAATATGTGGCAAATGAATGTCGGAACATATGTGGTGTAATATTTATATCCGCCTGTATCTCTTCTGCAATTTTATGGATCATACGCCTGGCCGATTGCTCCGACAGTGGTTTTCCATATCGGTTGACAAAGAAATATCCATGTTCCTTTATTTCCTTTTCAAAGCACTTTTTGTAAGCATTCAATATTGACAGCACATCGCTATTTCCAATTTGAAGATATCTCTCTTTTCCACCTTTTCCCTGAATACATAAAACACCATTTCTCAAGTCAACATACTTGTTCTGTAAATGGCATAATTCTGAAATACGGAGTCCTGTTGAAAAAAGAGTTTCCACAACCGCTATATCTCTCAAAACAATTTTCCTATACCATTTTGAATATTCCACACGATCTCTTTCTTTATAAAGGTAGTCTAAAAACTGTTCTATAATATTTTTGGGAATAATCTTAGGCAGGATGACTTCTTCCTTAAATTTTGTCTTTACCCTGTGTAATGGATTAATCTCTACTATCTCCTCTTCCTCCAAGTAATGAAACAGCGCTTTTACACTGGCTATTTTTCTTTTAACCGTTTTCTGTTTATACATGCTATGAATATATCGAAGATACGAATTTAATGTCTCCTTTTCTAAGTCGTTTCCTCCAATAAAAGAAATAAACTGCTCCAAATCCGCCTTATATGCTCGTATGGTTTTATCATCAAGTTCTTTTTGAAGTTTACAGTAGTGCAAATATTTATCGATTTCTTCTTTTAAAAGCATTATGGCAACCTCCTCGTCTTTTTGTATATACTATATATAGTAATATTCAACACATGTATCTGCAATCATACATTTCAAGTTGCCGCACTTTTTATTTTTTGCAATTTTTATCCTGTAAAAAATGGAAAACCATATATTTACTTTTAGCCTATTTTCCAACAGAATCGTTCCCACCATAGTATAACGCCAGTTTTAAGCCAACTTGCAGTTTTCGACTATTTACCGCCAAAAAGGTATTGTCTGCAGTAATTTCGTTTTTATCGCCCTCTCCAGTAGGGAAACCCACTATATGCGCATTATCACTGTACATGCCCATATAGCTGGAAAAATAAGTGCCGGATTCCCAATGTAAAAGCACCTCCATCTCCTCCTGCAACATCTGCAAGGCACCGTGCATGTAATGCCATGCCGTACTTTTACAATGCCCGTATATATCCCCGATTTCCTGCTGTTTGTAGTTCATTTCCCTCTTTTTCTTCAGCAGAGATAACAGGACGCGGCAAGTTCTCCATTGGTTATGATTATCTGACCGCAGATCGTGACGGAGTATTGTTCGTGAGGTGATTTGAGAAATTCGTCTGATGTGCTTAGAGGGTAAAATGTCGCGCCATGCGCTGATAGCAGCATTTAGCATACTGCCCCTTAACTGCTCATTACTCACTCAAACTTATCAAGATAGTTTTGTAATAAATTTGCCAACTTCCCGATATGTACGCCGTCAACAAAAGAATGATGTACTTGTACTGAAAACGGAAGCATTACTTTTTCATCACGGATAAAATATTTCCCCCAGTCTATCATTGGGGTAGCGTTGTCTTTTTTCCCGGATTCCGTATGTGAAATATGGGTAAATTAAACCCACGGAAAGGAAGAAAACTGGTAAATGTCATTTCCCATAGGTGCAGTAAAACATTCTTTTTGTTCCCTTATGGGAATTTCACATAAAGTAGAAAGAAGAATATCGGCTGATTACTGCATCAACCGATATATCCTACGAACTTATAATGTATCTTGATATCCCTTACTTTCTGCCCGTCCTCGATATGTACCTCACCAACTTCTATTTTGTCAATCAGTCTCAGAAGCATCTCACGGTCGAGCGTGTCAATATCCCGATACTGGCGGATTAGTGAAATCCATTCCTGCACTTCATTTTTCACCGTCTGCATTTCCGCAAGCCGCGCTTCCAGTTCCCGCCGCTTTGCGGCATTTTCCGTCCGTTCTTTCTGATAGCCGCCCAGAAGCTCCGCACACAGTTCGCCCGGTATCGAGCCGTTTACCTTGTCTTCATAGGCGCTCCTTATCAGCCTGTCAAGTTCCGCCGCACGCTTCTCCAGTGACCTCATGGACTTCTGTATGGCAGAAAGCTCTGCCTGTCCCTGTTTCTGCCTGCGCTCCATCAGACACTGTGCAATCTCTTTCTCATGGTAAAAGACATCTTCCGATTTCACCCAGATGTCACCCAGTACCAGCTGCGACAATACCCGGAGCGATACATTGTGCGTGGTACATGCCGTATGCCCGGAGCGTGAAAAGTTTCCGCAGAAATAGTTTTCATAACAGGCTGTAACGCCGTTTTTCCGCCGTTGCATTTTTATCTGGCTCCGCATCTTATATCCGCAGTCGGCACAGAACAGCAGGCCGCTGAACAGGCTGGTCTCTTTCATGCTGTTCTGGCGCGGGCGGTTTGCCTCCCTGTCCATACTGCGGCACTGTTCCCACACATCCATGCTGATGATAGGCTCATGGGTATTTTCCACCTTTATCCATTCATCTTTAGGCACGGCAAGATTCCGGCTGTCCTTGTATGAGAATTTCTCATTCTTATGCTGCACCATGTTCCCGATATATGCCTCGTTGTGGAGCAGCTGCCTTACCTCCGAAATGCTCCACTTCCCATTGCTTTTCGTGTAAGGGTTCTGTTTCCCTACGGACTGGTAGCGGTATTCCCTCGGCGGCAGTATACCTTCTTCGTTGAGCACCAAAGTGATACTGCGGTAGCCAAGCCCCTCACAGCGCATCTGGAAAATGCGGCGGACTACGGCGGCGGCAGGCTCGTCAATGACGAACTTGTGGCGGTCATCGGGGGATTTCATATAGCCAAACGGTGCAAATGCCCCGATGAATTTTCCGCTTCTGCATGAAGTGTTCATTGCGGAACGGATTTTCCGGCTGATATCCCTCGAATAATGCTCGTTAAAGATATTGCGGAACGCTATGAATATCTCATCATTATTACCGCGGTTCAGGCTGTCAACATTGTCATTGACAGCGATAAAGCGGCATCCGAGGGCAGGAAATTCCAGTTCACTGATATGGACAAGACCACAAAACTATGCGGAGCTGCTGACAACAACTAAACATTCAAACAAGGGAGTTATGGTTGCCCAAACCAGAAACTCCCTTGTTTTTTCTTGAAAATTTATGTAGGTGGAGTACGCTGATTGAACCAATATTAAGTATCCTGTTGACAAACAGGCCGTCTCGCCCTATAATTAAACCGTCAGTTTAATTATAGGGAGATGAACTTATGGCCCGAAGAAAAAAGGAACCAAGGAGTGTGCATCGAGACAATATTGCATCAGTAGCATCTAAACTATTTGCTGAAAGAGGTATTTCCGCAACATCTATGGACGACATAGCAAAAGCGGCGGGATATAGCAAGGCAACCCTCTATGTGTACTTTGAAAACAAAGAAGAAATCGTAAGCATATTAGTCTTGGACAGTATGAAAAAACTGTGTTCCTATATTTCTTCTGCTTTACAACTTCAAACGTCCACGAGAGCAAAGTATGATTTGATTTGCAAAGAGTTAACACGGTATCAGGACGAATACCCTTTCTATTTCAAGATAATGCTTGATAAAATCAATGTTAATTTTGAAAATCAAGACTTTTTCCCGGAAGAAAAAGAAAGCTATGAGATTGGGGAAGAAATAAATAAAATGATAAAAGGGCTTTTGCTGTCCGGCATTGAAAGCGGTGATTTGCGCCGTGACATAGAACTTATGCCAACTTCATTTTCATGCTGGGGGATGCTGTCGGGACTTATTCTTTTGGCGGCAAACAAAAAAGATTACATCCAAAAGACAATGGATATGTCCCGGAATGAATTTCTTCAACATGGTTTTAACATGATTTATCAATCTATCGCAAATACGGAGGAACCAGAATGAGGCCGAAACGTGTACTTGCCATTTTGGGCAGTCCCCACATAGATGGAGCAACCGCCACTATGTTAAACCATTCAATTTGTGAAGCGGAAAAAGCAGGATATACCATTGCTAAAATCAATTTGTACGAAAAACAGTTGGCCTTTTGCGTTGGATGCAGAAGATGCTTAACTTCTGGAATGTGTGTTCAAAAAGACGATATACAAGAAATCATTTCTTTGCTGCACGAAAGTCAGATTGTAGTCCTTGCGGCTCCTACATATTGGGCTAATGTTCCCGCTCCAGTAAAAAATTTATTTGATCGTCTGCTGGGAACTGCTATGGAGGAAACAGCAACATTTCCAAAACCTCGATTGTCCGGGAAAAAATATGTGCTTTTGACTGCCTGTAATACGCCAGCTCCTTTCTCGTGGATATTTGGACAGAGCAGGGGAGCAATACGAAATATGGATGAGTTTTTCAAAACCGCTGGGATGAAATCAATGGGCAAAATCGTTTGTGCAAACACTGGTAAGACAAAGAATGTGCCCGAACGGGTGTTGCGAAAAATAGAGAGGTGTTGGAAATGAAACAGTCTATCAAAAAGGCGGCTGCGACTATCATTGCTTTCGCTATTTTAATAGGGGGTATTGCGCTTGCGATCTATTTGAAACAAGTAGCCGATTATAAGCGCTCTGTGAGTGAAACCTCTATTGAGGAAATCTGCCTTTCGAATATTCCGAATGGGATCTACATTGGTGAATGTGATGTTAATTTTATCTATGCAAAGGTAGAGGTCACAATACAAAATGGAGAAATTACAGGCATTCGCATTTTAGAGCATAAAAACGAGCGCGGCCAAGCTGCGGAAGCGGTTGTTGATAGAATTGTCGCGGAACAGCGGATAGATGTTGATGCCGTGTCAGGCGCAACAAATTCCAGTACTGTGTTAAAAAAAGCAGTTGAAAATGCCCTGAATAATGATTAGGTGAAAGGCAAAAATGGTGAATATGAATGGAATGGATATTGTGTCCTATATGTGGGAATAAGACCCGTGACAGAATAAGAGAAGATACTGTTTTAAAGAATTATCCCCTTTACTGTCCAAAATGTAAAAAAGAAACTATAATTGATGCACAGAATTTACAAATAACAGTTATTAAAGAGCCAGACGCATAGACGCAGGGCCGATAACACGCAGATTAAAAATGCGGTTATCGGCTCTTTTACGTTGAAAGAACACGGCAACCGTTAGGAGGTATTGCCGTGTCCTTTTTGTTGTGTAAACTACAGTCAAAAAAAGCCTGACGTACGCAACGGCATCCCCTACCCAGGTTTGCGAAAATAGTCGTTTTTTGTCTGCCCATATCGCCAACCCCAACGCCCGAACAGCTTTGTGCTGTTCGGGCATTTTTGCTTTTTCAGGGGATTGTCCCATCCGGCCCCGGTGTCGCGGCCCGCCCTTCCTGTTCAGATTTCGCATTTCCCCAAATCTGAACAGGAGGACAACAAGATGGAAATTACCATCAAGCGATATAGTCGCAAAATGACCTACGGGGACGCCGCCACCCTTGAGGAATTTTGGGAACTGGCCAAGCGCACCGAGCGGAGCCTTGACCGGGAACAGAGGCGGCATTGGGATGGCCGCGAATGTGATGAGTACATAATCGCCGCCCAGGGCGTTCTGCCTTACTGCGCCACCCCGGAGGAACAGGTCTGCCAGCGGGAAACGCTGGAGGAAATTCTGGCGGTGCTGGCCCTCTGCACCAAGACCCAGCGAAAACGATTTCTGCTCTTTGCGCTGTACGATTACAGCTATGCGGAAATCGGAAAAATGTGCGGTTGCTCCAAGGGGGCCGTCTATGACAGCATTGAGGGCGTGCGGAAAAAGTTTTTCAAATTTTTTCGCTGACCTACCCAACGATCACCCCGGCATGATGGCTACAAGGTGAGGGGCAATCGCCCTATCACCAGGAGGGACAAGCTGCTCCGGCGGCTTGTCCCTCCTATGCCAAGGAGGTCACAGTGAACACCATTATTTTTCGTGCCGGAAACCCCGCCTGTTTCCAACAGCGCACTTATACACCGTTCCGGTGTCGTGCGCCCTGCCGGGGGCTTGTTGCGTCCTTGCGGACGCGATGGGGAGCTGCACTCCCCAAACCCCTTGCGCACCCGCAGAAACGGAACACCCGCTTCGCGTCTGTTCCGTTTCTGCGGGTCAGGTATCGTCAACGCCAGATTGGCGCTCACGCTAAAAACGAAAATCTGACGCTTTTAGGATTTTGCCGGGGGAGCGTGTGAAATGGGCGCATCCGAAATCCCTCACATGACCTATCAACGGTACCGAACAGCCCGGAAACTGGTGCGGGAGTGCTGCAACTACGATTGCGGAAACTGCCTGCTCTTGGACAACGGCGAGGAATGTGTATGTCCGCAAAGCATCACCTATTCCCTAATCTGCAAATGGTTCCGCGCCGCTGTCCTTCCCCTGGACGCTGGCCTGTATGCCGCATTGTTCCCGGCCCCCTCTGTCAGACGGCGGCGGTGTCGGGAGTGCGGAAAGACATTTGCCCCGCCCAAACACAACACGCTCTATTGCTCCACCTGTGCCGCAGAACGCGCCAAACGGAGCAAGCGGGCATGGGCCAGGAAAAACCGGGCTGATGTGTAGAAAAAGTCCCCGCTGAAAACGCAGTAATATCAAGGCTTTCAAGACCGCCCTCGACGGGGGGCTGATACATTTCCTTCCCGGACCCGAAAACGGGCCTCTAACGGTCCACAGAGGCGGTCTGAACAGCCAGCACGAAGGAGGCTAACACCATGACCGATTACATGACAGTCGATACCACTTTGCCGCCCTATTTTCCCTACCCCCAATTCCTGATGGATATGAGGCTGTCCCATACCGCAGCCTTGACCTACACACTCTTGCTGGACAGGGCGCACCTCTCCCAGCTCAACGGCTGGACGGACGAGGCCGGGCGGGTCTACCTCGTTTTCCCGGTGGAGAAGATAGCGTCGGCACTGAATAGGAGCCTTTCATCTGCCAAGAACGCTTTAGCCGAGTTGTCGGCGGCAGGGCTGATTGAGCGTAAGAGGCGGGGACAGTTCCTGCCCAATTTGATTTATGTGAAGCTGCCAGAGGGACAAAAAATTGTCCCACCCCAGACGGACAACGAATTGTCTTTCACGGGGGTAGAAAATGACCTGCGGAACAGTTAAAAAATGAGACTTTCCGCAGGCAGAAACATACCCCCAAATCAAACAATAAGAAACAAATAAATGAACCAAACGAGTGGGAGTAAATAGCGCCCACTTTTCGGACAAACGCCGGACAAATGTCCGCTACTACATCACAGGTCCGTTTGAAAATTTGAAAATAAGGAGTTGCCTATGGAGCATATCAGCTACAAGACGCAGACCGAGATTGTGACATTCCAGGGCCGGGAAATCCTGCTGGAAAACCTCACTCCCATCCTCTCCCCTGAACAGGAGGCGGCGAAACGCCGGGAGTTGGAGCAGCGGCTTTATGAGGTGTTCCGCAAGTACGTCCACCACCGCCAGGCGGAGGGACCGGCCAGCTAAATTTTCGCCGCGCCGTTGCTTTGCGGAGCTGCTGATGGTATAATCATAGCGTCAGCAGCTCCGTTTCTTTTCAGAAAGGGAGCGCAAAATGAACAACCGAATTGACGCGATTTATGCAAGACAGTCCATTGACAAAAAGGATAGTATCTCTATCGAAAGTCAGATTGAGTTTTGCAAATATGAGTTGAAGGGTGGAAGCTGCCGGGAGTATCAAGACAAGGGTTACAGTGGTAAGAATACGGACAGGCCCCAGTTTCAAATGCTGGTGGAGGACATCAAGCGCGGGCTGATTGCCAGGGTAGTTGTTTACAAGCTCGACCGTATCAGCCGTTCCATTCTGGACTTCGCAAACATGATGGTTTTGTTCCAGGAGTACAACGTGGAGTTCATATCCTCGACAGAGAAGTTCGACACGTCCACGCCGATGGGACGGGCGATGCTGAACATCTGCATTGTGTTCGCACAGTTGGAGCGAGAGACTATCCAGAAGCGGGTACAGGACGCATGGTATGCCCGGTGTCAGCGCGGTTTCAAAATGGGCGGGCGAGTGCCATACGGTTTTCGGACAGAACCGATTGTGATAGACGGTGTTCACACCAAGAAACTGGTGATTGAGCCGACCGAGGCGGCATTCGTTCGGAAGATGTACGAGATGTATAACGACCCCCGCATCTCTCTCCATGACGTTACTCGCATCTTGACAGAACAGGGCGCACGTTCGTACTTCGGGAAACCGTTCACCAGATGGACGATCAGCACTATCCTCCGCAATCCCATCTATGCAATGGCTGACCTGCATATTTACGAGTTTTTCAAGAGCCAGGGAACGGAGATTTACAATGATGCCGCCGACTTCGTAGGGACAAACGGATGTTACTACTACCGGAGCAAGGGAAACACCGAAAACAAGGGGAAGTATCTGCAAGGCCAGATGTTAGTGCTGGCCCCCAGCGAGGGCTTCATTCCGTCCGAGTTGTGGCTTCAAGTACGCAAGAAAATCATAGCAAACCAGAATTACCAGCCAGCAAGAAAAGCCCGTCACTCGTGGATGGCTGGGAAAATTAAGTGCGGCAACTGCGGCTATGCTTTGATGGCGACCCACTCCTGTGGTTACATCTATTTGCGTTGTTCCAAACATGCGGAGAACAAAGTTTGTCCTGGGTGTGGCACTGTCAAAATGCAAGAATTGGAGGCGGTAGTTTACCAGCAGATGGTGAAAAAGCTGGAGGACTACAAGACGCTGACGGGCCACAAAAAGAAAAGAGCCGCCAGCCCGAAGCTGACGGCAAAGCAGATGGAGCTGGCCCAGGTGGAGAGCGAGATTGAAAAGCTGCTGGACACGCTGACGGGTGCGACCCCGGTGCTGATCTCCTACGCCAACGCCAAGATTGAGGAATTGGACAGCCGCCGTCAGGCCCTTGCCAGCGA
>ERZ808054.61-NODE-61-length-133176-cov-11.599734_pt1 | contig 133176 bp, 126 predicted proteins | sample MGYA00380201_ERZ808054 | MGnify/ENA primary metagenome ERZ808054 (study PRJEB31490, sample SAMN06133419) | mouse gut metagenome | isolation source: Z5_2 | host: mice | place: China: Chengdu | collected 2015-05 ...
ACCGCAGAGGGCGAATTTGTCAAATACAAAGGGCGGTCATACTGTTGGGTAAATATTTCAGAGAATGGTGTAATTCAGCTTAATCAGCAGATATTAGATTTTCTTAATCTGAAGATTGGAATGGAACTATTATCTATCCGAAGCAGTGATATAGCTTTTACAATGGGTGCAACCGGTCCTCTGCTGGAAAGAGCCGACAATTATGAGGGCGAAATTCCTCTGTATTAAAAAAGCAGGTATCATGATACCCGCCCGAAATCCAGTATTCCTCAAATAATTAGAGCCATTTTAGAGCCAAACAGCATAAAGCAATCCCGAAAACGCCCATTTTATCAGTGTTTCCGGGATTTTATCCGTTACTCGAACTCAATCGTCGCCGGCGGTTTCCCCGTGCAGTCATACAGCACCCGGTTAACCCCCTTTACTTCATTCACAATTCTGCTAGTCACCGTACCGAGCACTTCCCAGGGAATCTGTGCCGCTTCCGCCGTCATGAAGTCCGAAGTGTTTACCGCCCTAAGCGCAATCGCATAGTCATAAGTTCTCTCATCCCCCATGACACCTACACTCCGCATATTTGTCAGTGCGGCAAAATACTGTCCAAGTCCCTTATCTACACCTGCCTTTGCAATCTCTTCCCTGTAGATTGCATCTGCATCCTGCACGATGCGGACCTTCTCTGCTGTCACCTCGCCGATAATCCTTATACCAAGCCCTGGTCCCGGGAAAGGCTGCCTATACACCAAATGCTCAGGAATACCAAGCTCAAGGCCAGCCATCCTTACCTCATCTTTAAATAATAGCCTTAAAGGTTCAATAATCTCCTTAAAGTCAACATAATCAGGAAGACCGCCTACATTGTGATGGGATTTAATCACAGCGCTCTTGCCAAGACCGCTCTCAATCACGTCTGGGTAAATCGTTCCCTGCACCAGAAAATCCACCGCACCAATCTTCTTTGCTTCCTCTTCAAAGACACGAATAAACTCTTCTCCGATAATCTTACGCTTTGCCTCCGGTTCCGTCACACCGGCAAGCTTACCATAAAACCGCTCTCTGGCATTGACGCGGATAAAGTTCAGGTCATATGCTCCATCCGGACCAAAGACAGCTTCTACCTCATCACCTTCATTCTTACGCAAAAGCCCGTGATCTACAAATACACAAGTAAGTTGTTTTCCTACCGCTTTCGCCAAAAGCACTGCTGCCACAGAGGAATCGACTCCTCCGGAAAGCGCGCAGAGCACTCTGCCGTCTCCAACTTTTTCACGAATCTGCTTAATCGTCGTCTCCACAAAAGAATCCATTCGCCAGTCGCCCTTGCACTGGCATACCTGATATACAAAATTAGAAAGCATTTTCATACCTTCCTGGGTATGCATAACTTCCGGATGGAATTGCACGGCATAAAGTTTTCTATCCGCATTTTCCATCGCCGCCACAGGACAAACTGGCGTGCGCGCCGTCACTTTAAAGTCTTCAGGCGCTTTCTCAATATAGTCGGTGTGGCTCATCCAGCAAATCGTCTTACCTGACACATTAGAAAACAGCACAGAAGACTTGTCCACTTCCACTTCCGTCTTTCCATACTCACTTACAGGCGCCGTCTTTACACTGCCACCCAAAAGATATGACATCAACTGGGAGCCATAGCAGATGCCCAGAATCGGGATGCCCAATTCAAAAACCTCAGCAGAATACCGGGGAGAATCTTCAGCATAAACGCTGTTAGGACCTCCTGTAAAAATAATTCCCTTTGGATTCATCTCTTTAATCTGCTCCAAACTTATGGTGCAGGGATGAACCTCACAATATACATGACATTCCCTGACCCTTCTGGCAATCAGCTGATTATATTGACCTCCGAAATCAATAACAATAACCATTTCTTTATCCATAAATGCACTCCTGTCTTGTGTCCTTACTCGTTTCTTGTGAATTACTTTTTATTATATCTATTCTAAAAAGAAAGTCAACCGCCCCTTTTTATGTGCAGCATGTCCTTCCATGCGCTGTCCGCCAAAAGCAAACAGCTTGCGCCCTAGCACATATCCGTGCCGGAGCGCAATCACAACAGTCGAAACTTTCCGACCCCCCAAACAATTTTTAACCTGTCGGTTTCCATGGCTTTTATACGTATGCGTTGTGTTGATGCGCATATTTTTCCTTTGTTGCCATTCCTCCCCGAATATGACGTTCCTGTTTGTTTACATCCAGAACCTTTCTTGCCTCTTTAGCAAGAGAGGGGTTAATTTGCATCAATCTTTCAGTCACATCCTTATGTACCGTACTCTTGCTAATTCCGAACTCCTTCGCAGTCTGTCTCACCGTAGCATTGTTTTCAATGATATAATTGGCAATATCGATTGCTCTCTCCTCGATATAATCTTTCAAAGGAAATCCCCTCAGAACACTTTTTTACATTGTATGAAAGATTCTAAAGGGTTATGACTGTTTACTTCCTGTCAGTTTTTACTTGCAGTTCACATCCCATTTCACAGCCCTGCCTTCCGCAGTTCATCCATCATTGCATACCGCTTGTAGTACTTTTCCTTCCATTCCGCAATAATCTTCTTCGCTATCTCTTCCCCCTCCGGATATTCTTCGATTTTTTTCAAATATCTGATCAACTCTATATAACGGCTCCTGAGAGCTGTGTGCTCCGCCTGCTGCTCCACATACTGCACATAACCGTCCCTCACCTGTTCTGGAAACTTATCCTTAAGCACCTCCTCATATCTATCCAGCTGATAAGCATTACCTTCTTTCAAAATTTCCTCAAGCAGGCGTTCATGGAAGCCTTCCTTATCCATCAATTCATACCGGATAGCCCGTCCGCTTTCACATGTCAGAATCTTCTCTCTGTAGTCCTGCCATTCCTCCTTTGAACAGATTTCTTTCAGCTTGTCCACATAATCCATCTGTCTTGGGTTGCATTTAAATATGAAAAAAGTAAGTTCCTTTTTGTACTCATCTATTTTTCCCATATCATGATACAGTTCTATCAACTTGCGGCTGTACTCTTCAACCAGCCCCGGTAATTTTTCATCAAGCTTTTTGCTTTCCTCAAGCAATTCGATTGCTTCCTCTATTCTTCTATCCCTCTGATACACTGCAATCTGTCCTCTCCTGACAGATGCAAAATTCCAGTATCTCCGCCTGTATTCCAGCCTCTCCAATTCCGTGTATTGAAGGTCACCCATGATTTCCAGCCTCCTTAAGATTTTAATTTCAAAAGTATGATCGGCGCTCCCGCTTCCTCTACAGTCAGACTGCTCTATCTTCTCATCCAATTTGGCAAGTGTCTGGCTAAGCTGCTCCTCATCGCTGAACTTATTCACAAGAATATCTAAAAAAAAGCAGTCCGTCTCGTTAGACATTTCACCGGCAGCATACATCTCGCTGAACCAGTCAAACATTTTCTTTTTCTCTTCTTTCCCACAATATCCCAGAATATCCTCCCAATACTCATAGCATACATCTCCAATCCATGTAATATCTCCGTTTGAATGATCTATCACCGCATTTTCCGTCTGAATTAATACTGCATTTGTCAGTTCAAATGCTTCCGCGGTAAATCCCTGTTCAATCATGCCTCTTACATTATCATGGAGAAAATCCACTATAGCCGCGGCATAATCGCCTACCTGATTCCTCTCCACGAGCCCATGGCAGTCTGAATGTGCGTCGGCAATGTTTTTTATTTCCTTTTTTAGACGCAGCATCTGCCTTTCTGTAATGCCTCCTGCATATCTTATCATGATGAAATTTTTGACCTGCGCATTTGACACCGCCATCTCAAACAAGAAATCCCGAACTTCATTCTCAGGTATACTTAGAATCACATCCTTAAGTTCCTGCTTCTCGCCATAATATTTTTCCATCCAGTCTGGAGAATCACCTTTGTTACCCCTTTCAATCTTATACAAGACCGCTGCCATATGCTTGCAGCGATCCCCATCCTCGGCATACGGACAGCTGCACCATATATCGACCATTTCCCCATCCTGCACTTCAATTTCTACTTTATAATCCTCGCTGCCTTCTACCACGGCCTCGACCCCACGCCCGGCAGCCATGACCTGTTTGACAGCGCCTGCCTCATAACACCCCTTTCCTCTCTTCAAAACCCGTGGGCTAAATAACGCCTTCCAACTATCCATAATACCCTCCCATACTCTTTCTCTTATTTTTTTATTATACTCCTCCCTTCCCTATAAACCAATCTTTTTCTATCTCCCAAATACCTTCTCTGTCCATTCCTCTACATTCTCTTCAAACTGATCTGCCCATTCATCCACCTTATCCTCATACTCTTCCATAAGCTCATCGTTCCTGCGCTCTAGTTCCTCCTCGTAGTCCTCTGCAAGCATATTCCCCATAAAAGCATTGATAAATGCCTCGCTGACATGCATCTTCCACCGTCCACCTTCCCAGATTGCCGTGACAGTAACCTCCGTTGTCCAAGTATCTGCCGCATCTAGACCATCCATGATGGAAAGGAGTTTTTTCTTTCCGTTTGCTAAATCAGCCATCTCACTTACCAATTGCCCGAGACCGCTTCCCGGCGCCTCCAACATGCTCTCCAGCATATACATCTCATATTCTCCCAGCACATTCCCCATATTGACATTGGTTATTTTCATGTCGATCTCTGCCCATTCGCCTTCCTGCCTCACATCTACGATTTCCCACTCCAAGTGCTCTACGATTTTTTCAGCAAACTGATAATTTGACTCATAATGTCTCCCTTTTACCAGTTCCGGCTGCAATATTTCATTGAATACCCTGTACTCCCTCTCTGTGGGTATGCCAATCCAGTTGTGGTAGGTTCTCACATAATTGTCCGTACATGCGTTAAATGATGCAAGGTCCAACTCCCTCAGGTTTTCCATCATTGCATTTGCTGCCTCTTTCGGTGCATTCCCCGCCACACCTTGTTCCTTTTCTGCACTGGTGCAACCCGCCAATAGCAAAACCACAAACACCATTAGTAAAACCACAGACCCGACACTTTTCTTATTCTTTAATTTCCTTTTTTCTTCCTTTATCATTTCCTCTACTCCTTCCTAATTTTGAACTGTACATAGGCTTATGCCTCTTTTTTTCATTGTATAAACGTCCTTTTCCCTAGACAATACCTCCGGCATAAATCGGCACTGTCCAAACAAAAAAAGACGCCTTCGCGTCTTTTTTAATCCACCTGCTGCCGCTCTTGTCACGCAGCTGCAGCTTTATGTGGTTTCACTGTTTATTTTCTACTTCTCTCTCCTCAATAATCGCCGAAAAGCAGAACCATCCGTCTTCGCACCTAAGCGCGCTCGTCCCGCCGTTCTTCCTAATCACGGAATCCACATTCATGAGTCCGATTCCATGCTGCGCCGCCATGCTCTTACCACTAGGAATCCTCTTCCCCTTAATCTTCACCGCCTCCTCCACCGGATTTCTGATAGAAAGCACCAGCTGCCCGTCCTCCAGCAACATTTTAAACTGTATGATTTTATCACAAGTCAGCCTGCCGCATGCCTCTATGGCATTGTCAAGCAGATTCACCAAAAGGATTACAATTTCCTCCTCACTCACCAAAAGCCCTGACAGGTCATTGACCGCCATCGTCATAGTGATCCCCTTCTCACACGCTTCCTGGTACTTCTGGTTCAGCACCACATTCACCACGGTGTGATTTGTATTCACATAATCTGCATTTTTTCGGATACTTCCTGTCAGCTTGGATATATACGCCAAAGCTCCCTTTGCCTGTCCCTCCATAAGCATTCCCTGAATACAGTTCAGCTGATTTTTATAATCGTGCAGAAGACGCCTATTCTGTTCATAATTTTTCTGCATGGCACGGTAAAGTTCCATCTGATTTAAAGTCTGCGCCTGAATCAGCCGCAGGTTCTGCACTTCCGCTTCCCTTGCCAGCATATTTTCAATGTAAAAAAAGAGACATAAACAAATAATCGTAAATCCCAGGACCGCCGCCAGCTTTGCATATTTGTCCACGCTGCTGCCGTCCCACGGCATCATCGCAATAGCTACGAGAACAGTCAATCCGATTATAGGAAAAAGGGCTAATCCCGCCCATCGTTTTTCTCTCCCAATCACATAAATATGTTTTTCCAATTTATGATGCAAAAAGAGCATCACGCACAAAAAAGAACTGTCTGTAATGATTTCTATCCAGTCATCTAGCTCCCTCGTATGCACCACAGGCAGTACATAGACCGTTGATATCAAAATCATACTTAAAATCCAGTACACCCCACAAAATAAGACAGATAGGACGGCATTTTTTGTAACTTTTATTTGAAAGCAAACCTGCACGGGCAGGGCAATGGCGACGATGAATCGGACCGGCTGCAAAACATAAGGCGGAACCTTTGTAAACGCAATCACCAGAAAGCCGGCGGCGACCAGCCAAACGACCAGATGTTCCATCCACTTATGCCGATGCTTCCTGACAGGCGCAAAAATTTCAAAAAATGTCTTACAACTAATCCCCATCATAATAGAGGCGATCACACACCGCACAATCGTATCCATCACATCGCCCCCCTATACGCCACAAATTCTTCCCTGACAGCCTGAAATCTAAGGCGCGGAACAGGCAGTTCCTCCCCCGTACTCAGCACTGCTGTATAGTTTCCGATGCGGCGGATATGCTTCATATTTACAAGATAACTTTTGTGGATGCGCAGAAATCCATATCCATGCAGTTTCTGTTCGATTGTATCCAGCTTCTCATACATATGATACCTGACGGTATCCCTATGCGTCTGTTCCTCCATGTAATAGAAAATCAGTTTATGCCGCTGGCTTTCCACATAAAAGAGATTATCTGCATATAGCATTCTTTCCCCTTCCATAAAGGAAAAACTCACCCGCGCAATCTTCATTTTCTGCAGGATGGCAGCCATGCACTCCGGCAGAGCCGCATCCAGCGTATCTTTCATGATGTACCGCACAGCATCTACCTTGTATCCCTCCAACACATAATTGATAAACGCCGTAATCAGCACTAGGTAGGTTTCTGAATGGAAGGCACGCATCTGCATTGCCGTCTGAATGCCATCCATTTCCTCCATATTAATATCCATAAATACAATATCATATTTTACGCTGTTCTCACTTTTATCGAGAAATTCCTTCCCCGATGAAAACAAATGAATCTCACAATTTAAATCATGCTCCTTGAGATACTTCTCAAGGAGCCGTTTTATTTTGTCCCTATAAAATTGTTCATCATCACATATGGCAATCCGCAGCATAGTTTCCTCTCTCTACAGCTTAAACAGCGTGCTGAACAGACCGCGTCCAAGAGATGCGCCCACGTTGCCGCCAACCTTCTTTCCAAAGCTGCCCCCAAGGTCTTTCCGATGCTGTTTCCAAACTCTCTGCCTATGGTTCCTGCCGCGCTGTTCCCCACCTGTTTGACCGTCTTCTTGACCTGCTTATCCTTGGCGGCGGCTTTCTTTTCTTCCGCCTTTTTTGCCGCTTCTGCTTCCTTTAGCTTCTGCTTTTCGGCGGCTGCCGCCTCGGCTTGTTTCCGGTTATTCTCCTGCTGTTCCAGCACCTTTTTTTCTAAAACCTCATAAGCGGACTCCCGATCCATCATCTGAGCATACTTGCTGTAAAGGAGGTTCCCTTGAACCTGCTCCTTGCGCACCGCTTCCTCTAATGCCCCCATCTGACTCTGGGGCGGAAGAATCTGGCACCGCTTCACAATGGTAGGCACGCCGCCTTCATCCAGTACCGAAATGAGCGCTTCCCCAATTCCCAGCTGGGTCAGCACATCATAAGTGTCAAATTCTGGATTTTCCCTGAAAGACTGGGCTGCCGCTTTACATCCCTTCTGTTCTGCCGGCGTATACGCATGAAGCGCATGCTGCACCTTATTTCCAAGCTGCCCCAAGACACCGTCCGGAATATCCTTGGGATTTTGTGTGACAAAATAAATTCCGACACCCTTAGAACGAATCAGCTTCACCACCTGCTCGATTTTAACCAAAAGCGCCTTTGATGCAGAATCAAACAAAAGATGCGCCTCATCAAAGAAAAACACCATCTTGGGCTTTTCTCCATCTCCCGCCTCCGGCAAGGTTTCAAATAATTCTGACATCATCCAAAGCATAAAAGTGGAATACATGGTGGGACTGCCCATCAGCTTCTGGCAGTCCAGAATCTGAATGACGCCCCTTCCGTTTTCATCCGTGCGCATCCAATCCCCAATCTCAAGTGCCGGTTCACCGAAGAACAGCTCTCCTCCTTCTGCTTCCAGCGCAACCACAGCCCGCATGATTGCCCCCAGGCTCTGCTTGGACAAATTCCCATACTGCACCCCGTACTCCTTGGCATTCTCAGTCACATATTGTATCATGGCGCGGAGATCCTTGGTATCTAAAAGCAAAAGCCCCTCATCATCAGCAATCTTAAAGATAATCGTCAGAATATCAGACTGCGTCTCATTCAAATCCATGATTCTGCCCAGCAGAAGCGGTCCCATCTCCGAAATCGTAGTGCGCAGCGGCAATCCCTTTTCACCGTAAACATCCCAATAAGTGACCGGATAATTCCGAAACTGAAATCCTTCTTGGGCAAGCCCCATTCCATCGATTCTCTTTTGAACACTATCACTGCTCATCCCCTGCCTGCACATGCCTGCCAGATCGCCCTTTACATCTGCCAGAAACACCGGCACGCCCAAATCGCTGAAGGACTCGGTAAGCACCTTTAACGTAACCGTCTTTCCGCTTCCCGTAGCTCCCGCAATCATCCCATGCCGATTCGCCATCTTAGGGTAAATACAGACCTTCTCATCCCCCGACATTCCCACTATAATCTTACCGTCCTGATACATACCAATACTCCCTCACTTTATATTCAGTTCCTTCATCCGTGCGTCCTTAAGGTGCACCCGACATCCCTTTATGCTTGTGCCATTATAGCATAAACCATATAAGAAAGCAAAGAAAGAACCTAGTATGATCAGATTGACACGCACTTTTTCATTCCGTATATTAAAAGTATGACACCGGTGCTACATCCCAAATACAGGAGGCATAAGGCAGAGCGGAATCTAACATTTCACCGTCTCCTTCGCCCTTGCTGGTCCCCAAACTATTACCAAAGTAAACTTCTCCCGCCCTATTGACATCCGCCCGCCACATGTTATACTAATCAACGATACCGAGTGTTCGAGACCTTCCACTCGTTAAACAAAACTAAAGGAGAATAAAAATGAAAACACAAATCACCAACTCGGTTCCTGCGCGGACCGTCCCCACGCTGCCCCTGGTTCAGGCAGCTATGATTGCTGCACTCTATGTAGTGCTCACCTTTATCGCCAATGCATTAGGGCTTGCCAGCCAAGCAATCCAAGTGCGTTTCTCTGAGGCTCTCACCATTCTGCCTTACTTCACCCCCGCTGCCATACCGGGACTCTTCATCGGATGCCTGCTGTCCAATATCTTGACAGGCTGCGCCCTTCCCGATATTATTTTCGGCAGCCTCACCACCCTTGCAGGCGCAATCTTTACATACAAGCTGCGCAAATACAAGTGGCTTGCACCGGTTCCGCCCATTGTTGCCAATGCCATCGTGATTCCCTTTGTACTTTTGTACGCCTACGGGGTAAGACCCCTATGGTTCTCATTTGTCACGGTAACCATCGGCGAGATCCTTTCCTGTGGCGTCCTTGGCATGCTGCTCCTATTTGCCCTGAACAAATATCGCAGCAAATTATTTACATAACAAACGAGGGAGAATCGATTGCCGGTTCTCCCTCAAAGTTTTACATATGCACAGCCCTCGAATACCGCTGCTCCTTCTTTTTTACTATGAAACCACTTTCCCAGGATTCAATATATTTTTAGGGTCGAATACTGCTTTAATTCCTCGCATAAGTTCCATTGAAACCCTTCCAGCCTGCTCATTCAGATATGCTTTTTTTGCATATCCAATTCCATGTTCTCCCGAGACTGCCCCTCCGTATTCTCCAGCCTTTTGATACATCACCTCAAATACTTTTTCAAGCTTTTCTTTCCACTCTTCTTCTACCAGCTCATCCCGGCATATATACACATGCAGATTTCCATCTCCCGCATGTCCGAAGCTTGGAATCCGGATTTGGAACCGCTCTGCCAGCTCATGCGTATCACGTATAAACTCTGCCACATGATTTCTTGGAACCACCACGTCACACTCATCCATTTCTGTTGTCGATGCTTTAATCGCTTCCAAAAAGGCGCCCCTCGCGGACCATACCGAATCTTTTCTTTCCTGAGTATCTACAAGAAATACATCCCTTGCGCCATGCTCTAGGCAATACCGCGCCGCCTTCTCATACTCCGCCTCTACCTGCCGGGCGGAATTTCCATCAAAAGTCAGAAGCAAATATGCCTCGCTTCTTGTGTCCGGAAATTTTTTTCCCAAAAAATCCTCCGCAAAAAGAATAACCTCCCTCTCCATAAATTCAACCGCCGTAGGCGCGATCTTTAGCCGAATGATCTTCGGCACAGTTTCAATCGCCTCCTCCATTGTCTGATACGGGATCAAAAGGCTCACACTCTTTTCTGGCAGAGGAAGCAGTTTTAAAATGACTTTCGTGATAATCCCCAAGGTTCCTTCCGATCCGATTATCAAATCCTTCAGGCTATACCCGGAGCTGTTTTTCACAATTTTCCCCCCCAGTTCTATGATCTCACCGTTTGAAAGCACTACCGTCATTCCGCGCACATAATCACGGGTCACACCGTATTTCACGGCGCGCATACCGCCTGCATTGGTGCTGATATTCCCTCCGATTGTCGCTGATTTTTCCCCAGGATCTGGCGGATAAAAATATCCATGTTCCTCCACAAACTGTGCAAGCTCCATCAGTAGCACGCCCGGTTCCACGGTCACAGTCAGGTTCTCCTCGTCCAGCTCCAAAATCCGATTCATCTGGGTTGTTTCCAGCATAATGCCGCCCTGCAGCGCAACTGCCGCTCCCACAAGACCTGTTCCCGCCCCGCGTACCACAACCGGAAGTTCTTGCTCATATGCGTACTTCATGATGTCTGCAATTTCTTCTGTAGATTCTACTTTGATCAGCACATCCGGATATTCCGTAATTCCACCCAGCTCATCATGGCTGTAGTCTTCCGGAATTTCCCCCCGAACCCACATCCTTTGAGGTGATACAATCTGACGCAGATAAGAAAGCTGGGATTCATGCAGTGTTATCACATTCTTCTTTTTCGTCTTATCCATCCCTTCTTCCTCCTTTAATTTCCTCAAAAAACTTCGGGAGCAGTTCATAGAGATTCCCCACAAAGCCATAATGTGCCACATCGAAAATCGCCGCTCCTGGATCTTCATTTATTGCAATCACGCAGTCTGCCCCTTTCATGCCTGCCACAAACTGGACGGAACCAGAAATTCCAATCGCAAGGATTAATTTTGGTTTTACAGTTCTTCCGCTTAGACCAATTTGTCTTCTGGCATCAAACCATCCCGATTCAATCAGCGGACGCGTACACGCGATTTGTGCATGGAGCATCCCTGCCAATTCCTCTATGATGCGCAGGTCGCTTTGAGTTTTCACTCCCCGCCCGACTGCAACAATCACTTCTGCATCTGCAATATCCATTTCCTTTGGTTTCTCGGTTTTCTCAACAATGCGGACCGGAGATGTATATCGTTCTTCCTTCATCCGAAGCTGCACCACTTCCCCTGCCCCCTGCTCTTTCCTTTCCGGCGAAGCAAACACCTTATATCTGACCGTACACAATTGAGGTCTGGAATTGGGCGTTACAATCTGCGCCATAATGTTACCGCCAAATGCCGGACGAATCTGAACCAGATCCGTATTTTCTTTGATTTGAAGAACCGTACAGTCCGCGGTAAGTCCCGTGCGGAAACGTGCCGCTGCGCGAGGCGCCAGAGAACGTCCCTTCACCGTTGCGCCAATCATCATCACAGACGGTCGGATTCGTTTCACAAAATCCTCCACAGCATTTACATATGGAGTGTTCCGAAACTCTGCCAGCTCCTCCGAATCATAACAAAATACCTTCTCAGCTCCGTAATGCAGAAGCTCCTGCGCCGCATCTGCCAGTTGGTATCCTACAAGCAGCACATAGATCGGCTGATGAGATTTCGCCGCCAACTCTAAAGCCTTTCCTAAAAGCTCATATACCACCGGATGAATCACTCCTGCTTCCTGCTCTGCAAATACTGTAATTCCCTCCCACAACGATTTTTCAAACGCATCCTGCACTTCCTCTTCCAACGTGATTACTCCGGGAGCTCCGTTTTTGACACAAACCTGGCACATTCTGCACCCCATCCCAATTTCCAGCTTTCCATCTCGCTTAGAAATAGCGCCAAATGGACAGATTTTACACATTTGATCTGCGATTTCCTCTGTCACCATCTCTTGATGTATTTTAAGAAATTTCATCTGCGGACACCTCCCTTCTATATGTATTTATTCTGCTTCAAAATCTGTGTAAATCGATCTGCCAGCTCTGCGGCGCTCCCCGTAAAAACCTGACGGTCCGTATTTTTTTCCGGTGGGAAAATCCGCTCCACCTGCGTTGGGGAACCCGCCAGCCCATAGTGCTTTGGATTCTGATCCGAAAAATCATCCAGACTGATTGCTTCCATTTTCTGCTCTATTCTCTCCATCTTTCTTTTAAAGGAGGGAAGACGCGGTGTATTTGCATCTTTTTCTATGGTCAGCAGGCATGGCAGCGGCACGCTCAACTTCCGAACTTGTGTTTCCTGATTTTCCAAAACGACAATCTCATCCTTCTTCACCTCTAATACCTGCAGCACATTTGATACATGCTCTATCTTCAAAAATTCTGCCATCTCCGGTCCTACCTGTGCGGTATCCCCGTCTGTCGTCTGTTTTCCGCACAAAATCAAATCATAGGTACCTGATTTTTGTATCCCCTGAGACAACGTGTAGCTGGTAGCAACAACGTCTGCGCCTGCAAATCTCCGATCGCTGATCAAAATTCCGCGGTCTGCTCCCATATAAACCGCCTCATGAAGGACCTCTTTTGCCTGTTCCGGTCCCATGGTAATCACGTCCACCGAGCCCCCGTATGTTTCCTCCAGGCACAGCGCCTGCTCAATTGCGTAAAGATCAAACGGATTCATCTTAGATTCCACTCCGTCCCGTTTTAAGACTCCGGTTTTCTCATCCACCTCAACGGCAGTCGTTCCGGGAACCTGTTTGATGCAAACTAGAATTTTCATTCCCTTCCTCCTCGTTTTTCGTATATTGCTCTGCCAGATATGCCGCGCCCCAAAGCCCTGCTTTGTTCCCAAGTTCTGTGGCGCGAATCTCTACGTTTCGAAAACTCGGCATAATCTTTTCCATTACCCGGTTTTTGACAGTCGATACAACGTATTCCTGCCCCATCACTCCGCCGCCGAGAAGTACACATGCCGGATTAAATATATGAATCAACGTCACCAATCCATATGCAATTTCATCCATCCAGCTATCCACCTCTTTCTTCACAGCGGGTTCCTCTATTATTTCAAAGATCTGCCTGCCGTTCGTTATTTCAGGCATAATCGCCCTCACCCTTCGGACCAGCGCCGCCGTGGACGCCCGTTCCTCATAGCAGCCGCTGATTCTCTCCCCCAAAACCACCTGCCTTCCGTGCGTCACCATACTTCCAAATTCCCCCGCCGAGCCGCCTGCGCCCCTATAAATTTTTCCGTCAATCACAATAGCTCCGCCCACTCCTGTTCCATACGTGAGGCAAAGAAAATCCTTCACCCCCCTTGCCGAGCCACAGTGCCCTTCCCCCAGCGCAGCCGCGTTGACATCGTTCTCAATCACGGCGGGCACATGAAATTCTATTTCAAATATCCTTCGCAGTTCCATCCCCGTATAATCCGGTATATTTGCATTTGCATGAAGTATTTTTCCATTTTCAAAGTCCACCTGCCCGGCAGTACTGATTCCAATTCCGTCAATCCGCCCCATTCCGTGTATGATCTCAAGTGCCTGATTCACTACAAACGCACCGCCTTTCGATGCCTGTGTCGGCGTTTCCGCAAATTTCAACATCCTGCCGTTTTCATATACCCCAGACTTAATTGATGTCCCTCCGATGTCTAGCACAGCAAAACGCCCGCTATTTTTTATTTCATTCACAGGCAACCTCCTTTTTTTGAATCACCGAAACAAAATGCTTTGTTATTTCGCAGGGGCGTGTAATCGCAGTTCCTACCACAGCGGCAAAAGCGCCGGCTTCAAATACTTTTTCCAGCTGTTCCGGCGTCCAAATACCGCCCTCTGCAATCACAATCTTTCCCGTATCTTTCACTAACTTTTGAAGGTATTCGTAATCAGGAATCTGCACATCCTTTGTATAGGAAGTATATCTCCGCAGCGTTGTCCCAATCACATCAAATCCCAGATTTGCCGCCTTTATTCCTTCTTCGTAATCAGAGCAGTCTGCCATAAAAATCTGCTCCGGATATTTTTCTTTTACTGCCTTAAAAAATGTATCCAGCCTTACGCCGCCAGGGCGGAGACGTTTTGTGCTGTCCATTGCAATAATCTCCACACCGCTTTCCACAAGGGCATCCACCTCGTCCATTGTGGGAGTAATATATATCTCTGAATCCGGATAATCCTTTTTAATAATTCCGATTACCGGAAGCGCTACTTCCTCTTTAATCTTTACAATATCCTGTACACTGTTTGCGCGGATTCCTACAGCGCCTCCCTGCATTGCCGCAACAGCCATCCGCTGCATAATATACGAACTGTGCAGCGGTTCATATTCCAGCGCCTGACACGATACAATCAAGCCCCCTTTTAGTTGATTCAAGACTTTTTTATTCATAAACCGACCTCCTTTACAGTGTCTGCAGAAACTGAAATGTTTTATCCGAAAAATCCTGAATTGGTTCATGTATGTAATCCGGATAAAGTATCATCCTCTTTGGAGAATGGATTTTGTTATAAACTGCAAATTGAGATGATGGCGGACACGTTGTATCCATAAGCGCCGTTCCCATCATCACTTCAGCTTTTATGCGCTTTGCAAAATTTTGTACGTCAATATATCCCAGATTTCTAAAAATTTCATCCTCCCGCTCATGGCATGGATCAAATTTCCGAAAATAATAAGTAATATCCTCATATGCCACCTTTGCCAGATCCATCTGCCAAACTCTTTTATAATCTGCGAGAAACGGATACAGCGGCGCAATTTTCTTTACATTTGGCACCAGCGCCCCACAGACAATGGTGAGCGCTCCTCCCTGTGACCTTCCAAACACCCCGATGCGGTTTTCATCTATGTCAGGCATCCCCATCGCAATTTCCGCAAGGGCCACCACATCCAGAAAAACCTGGCGGAACAGCAAGTGTTCCGGACCGTCCTCCATTCCCCTCATAATCTGCCCGGACCATGTAACACCCGTCACACCCCCGATGTCCTGCGATCTGCCGCCTTGTCCCCGGCAGTCCAATGCAAATACAGAAAATCCATTTGCAACATATCCCAGCTTTTCCATCCATGTTCCCGAATCCCCGCTGTACCCGTGAAAAAAGAATACTGCCGGATGCGGTCTTTCAGCCTTTACAGGTTTTAAATATTTTGCATGTATTCTTGCTCCGCCGACGCCGGTAAAGTAAAGATCGTTACACTCCGCAAAATCTGTCTGAAAACTATTTTTTTTCAATTCCACCTGATAATCCAGTTCCTTTACCTCTTTTACAGAGCGATTCCAAAATTCATCAAAGTCTGCCGGACATGGAGAAATTCCTCTGTATTCTTTTAATTCTTCTAACGGTAAATCAAACACACCCATTTTTTCCTCTTCTCCGAAGCGTTTTATGCTCCTATTTTATCCAGTGCAGCCGCCAACCGGTCGGTATCTTCAATCGCTGTGTTTTCCTTCAGATAATCAATCAGTTTCCGCCTGTTTTCAGCCGTATCCTGAAAATGAATATCCTCCAGCGTCGCTGGCATTCCAAAATATTTCATAAAATCCGTCAGCCTCTTTATTTCGCACACATCATCCCCGTTATAGTGCATCTGCATGATCAGCCCGACTCCTACTATTTCACCATGCAGAATATCCCTGGCTTCTTCCACAAATTCTCTCCGCATAAAATCATACAGCCCATGTGCCAGCGCAAGCTGCCCGCTGCCGGAAGAAAAACCGCTCACAATAGAAGTGTGAATCAAGTTTGTAAGAATCATATCCTCCACTCTACCCGATGTATTGATTTCATCTGCCAGCGCACATCCTTCTCCCAAAATGAATTCCCAAATTGCCTTTGCATTGACAAAACAAATATACTTATTCAAATCACAGTCTTTATAAGACTTGATTTTCAAATTGTGAATCACCTCCGGCAGCTTCGCGAGCGAATCTACCATACCTGCACCCCACAGCCGCTTTGGCGCGCAACGAATCAAATCTGTATCCGCAACAACAACATCCACTTCCCTGTTCATTGCAACAGAACCATCCGCTCTCCCTTCATCCGTATACATAATGCATACCGCCGAACTCGCCACGCAGGTCGCAACAGAAGTCGGCACTGTAATAATCGAACAATCCGCATAGGTTGCAATGCACTTTGCCAAATCGATACACTTCCCGCCTCCGATTCCAATCACCAGCTCACATTGTTCTCTTTTCAAAATCCTGCAATACTCCTGCGCCCACCTTTTCGAGCACGCACCTTCATGACGATATACAATCCCCATCTGTTTTAAGTCCACCTTTGACTCGACCCTGTCCACCGAAGAAGGACCGCCAATAATAAGCGCTTTTTCTCCAAAATACTCCATTTCACTTTTTAATCGTTCAATAGCGTCCGTACCCACAATAAATCTGCCAACGCCTACTTTTAACTCCTGCAGCATAAGACTTCCTCCTCTTTCATCCGCTTATTTTACCGCCCCCGCGGTCATTCCCTGCACCAGATATCTCTGTGCACATAAATAAATAATAATCGCCGGTATAATTGCCAAGAGTGTTCCTACCATTACCATCTCCCACGGTGTCTGATTGTCGATCATCCTCGCAATTCCTACTGTAAGCGGCGTCTTATCCGCACTTCTTGTCAATATCAGCGGATATAGATACTGCCCCCATCCCGTAAAAAATGACAGCGCAAATGTAGTTGCAATTCCCGGCGCTGACAGCGGGAGTACAATCCGGAATAGACATCCGACCCGCGAACATCCGTCGATTGCCGCCGCTTCCTCCAGCGCCACAGGGATTCCGTCAAAAAAGCTTTGAAGCAGCAAGATCGGAAACGCCATTGAGGTCGCCAGAATTGCAATGATCACCCCTATATACGTATCATACAAATGAATTTTATTTAAAATCATAAACACAGGAATCGAAATAACCACCTGCGGCAGGACCTGTGTGATAAAAATAATAAAGGAATAAAACACTTTTCCCTTGAAACGATATCTTGAAAGTGCATAAGCTGCGAAGGTCGCTAATAACACATTGATCAGAGACGTTCCGACTGCATAAATAATCGTTGCCTTAAAATATCCCAGCAGGTCGATTCTAGTCCAGATATCGATATAATTTTGAAAATACCCGTCCGTAGGCCAAAGGAAGCTTTTTCCGATATTCTCATATTTGGTAAGCGATGTCACAAATGCCGTATAAATGGGTATCAGTGTAAACACGCTCCAGCATATTGCAAATATCATTCTTCCGGTCAAAATCAGCTTTCTCTTTGTCTTTCTGCTCAAATGTCTTCCACCTTCCTTTCCCTTTTAAACTTGAAGAATCCGATCATTCCCACAATCAAAAGGACTACAAGCGCAATTGCACAGGCTGTTCCCAAATCGTAATCCAAAAATGCTTTGTTATAGATCTCCAGCGCCACAAGCTGTGTCTGTCTTGCCGGTCCTCCCGTCGTCATGATATAGACCGTATCAAAGATCTGAAACGTCCACGCAGTTACAATCAGCGTTGTCGTTACCAGCACCGGCTTCAGATAAGGAAGCGTAATATACCGAAATTTTTGAATTGCCGATGCCCCATCTAAATCCGCCGCTTCTTCAATGTCCAATGGAATTACTTGCAGTGCGGCAATTAATGATATGATCATAAACGGAGCCGCCTTCCAAACCCTGACCACAATTACTGTCCACAGAGCCTTTCCATCTCCCAAAAAACTGATCGGCTGCGAAATCAGATTAAGCTCCATCAGCAGCTGATTGATAAAGCCATACTGTGAATTCAGTACCCATTTCCACATCGACGCTGCAAATGCATCAGGCACAATCCAAGGAATGATTACAATCGACCGAAACAATCCGCGCAGCGGCATCGGCTTATTTAAAGAAAGCGCAACCAAAATGCCGAAAACAACCGTCCCAATCACACCAAATGCCACATAAATTCCCGTAACCCCCAATGCCTTTAAAAACTTAGAACTTACCAGATACTGAAAATTGCCAAAAGAATTCCATTCAATAAACCCCTGTATAATATTCGATTTTCCGAGCGAAAATCTTACCACATTTACCAATGGAATACCCAGAATAAAAATAAGCAAAATAACGGTTGGCAAAATAAACAGATATGGCTCTATTTTATTTATCCCTTTTTTCCCCATTTTTTCTTCTCCCTATGATTCCTACAAAATAGAAAAGAAGGATATCCGCAAGCCCTGGCTCTACAGACACCCTTCTCACATTCTATTCTTCGTAAATTTCCTGATGTCCTGCTATGATATTATCCAATGTTGTCTCTGCATCCTGATTGCCCATCATCAGAAGTTGTAATTGTTCTCCTGTCACCTGCCATAAAGAATTCGTCTTGGGCGTGATTCCTTCCGGCACACTGTCGCTTACAGATTGAATAACGATTTCATAATATGCATTTCCCGCATACTTTGCCGCCTCCGACTGAAGAACCGGAATGGAACCATATGTGCTATGCGCTTTCTGGTTATCCGTATTCATAAGATACCGAAGGAATGTCCATGCCTCTTCTTTATGCTCACTATTTGTGGGAATAAAGAATCCGCCCGCATTTACTGCTGATATCTGTTTTCCGCTATTTCCAGCCGGAAGCTGAGCCACCCTGAATTTGCCACTGTCCAGTCCATCCTGAATCTGATTCTGCATATTGATTGCATCCAGCGCCATTCCCACATTGCCATCCCTCAGCAGCGTTCTTATATCAAAACGTCCAAATTCCTCCACACTGCCCTGAGAATACTGCGTCATCTCCTTTATAAAATTCAGCGTATTGAGCGCAGCTTCCCTATTCTCTTCAAGGTCATACGTATACCTCTCTCCGTTCCATGTTTCGCCTCCGACTTCACTAGCAAACAAAGATTCAAAAAAGAATGATGTTTCTCCGCCTGCCGGACTTCCATACATCGCCACGCCTGCCGCGTCTGTCTTCTCATCGATTGCTTTTGCCGCCTCTAAAAATTCTTCCCAGGTTGAAGGCGGATTATCCGGATCCAGCCCTGCCTGCTCAAAAAGCTCCGTGTTATACCAATAGAGCAGCGTCGTACCGCCGCAGGTAATCATATACTGTTTGTCATTATACTTTCCCGCTTCGAGCAGGGAGGCATACATGTCTTCCTTTAATTCATCGTCGAGATATGGTGTCAAATCCTCAATCAGCCCTTTATCTGCCAAATCAAATATGGTTGCCGGAAGATGGTACATAACATCGGGAAGTGTCTGTGAAGATGCCATGATCTGCATCGTTTTCTCTGCATCCGCCCATCCTAGATCCTGCATATCAATCTTGATATTCGGATGTTCTTCTTCAAATGATGCAATAATCGGGTCAAAAATCTCCCGCAGAACCTCGGGCGTTCCCGTTCTCATAAATGTCAGCGTAACAATTTCTCCGCCGTCCTGCACTTCTGTCTTGGTGTCTGTGTCTGCATCTGACTCTGTCTCCGCCCTTGTCCCTGCTTCTTCCTTTCCCTCTTCCTTAGAACTGCATCCTGCCATTAATCCTAATGTCATACATAAGCAAAGCATAAACCCCACTATTTTTTTCCAATTCTTCATACGCTTCTCCTCCTTTAAATAATCCCAATCTCCTTTGCCACCCTGCGCGCCTCTGCCTTTTCATCATCGGTAAGAGGAACCGTCGGTATCCTTGTATATCCTCCGCACGAACCCGCCAGATCCGCCATATATTTCAACAAAGCAATTACCTTATACTCTCCTCCCATACCGGAATATTTCACCGCAAGATCCATATACGGAAGCATGGTATCGCGGATTTTTTTTGCCTCCTCATAATTGCCGCTAGAGCGTGCGTTCCAAATCGCAACACTGCGCTCCGGTACAATATTACACATACTTGAAATAAATCCTGCCGTTCCTGCCAGCGCTGCATACGGCTCCAAAAACTCCCCATGTCCATTTACTACCGACACCTTGTCCCCAATTTCCTGCACCACTCTTGTCATCTTAAAAAATGCAGGTGTACACTCCTTCATTCCGACAATGTTAGGAATCTCTTTTAATCGCTTGAGTACAGAGATTGGACAATCTACGTTCATAACCTCAAAGTTGTTATACAAAAGAATTCCTAAATCTGTATTCCCTGCCAATTTCTCGTAAAATGCATAGATACAATTTTCATCTTTTGCTGGATAGTAATACGGTGACAGTGCCATCACGCCGGCAGCCCCATGCTCCTGCGCATGCTGTGCGAGCTCAATCGATTCATTCACATTCGTACTGTTGCACCCCTGAATAATCGGTATCGAGTCTCCAATTGTATCCACCACCATTTCCAAAATCATTTTTCTCTCTCCGGTTGCCATGGCGCCGCATTCGCCGGTGCTTCCGCAGATTACGATTACAGAATTTGATTTGTCCAGCCCTCCCTTTAACAAAAACTTAAGATTCTTTTCATACCCCGCCGCATCAAAATCTCCGTTTTCCTTAAAGGGCGTAATGCTGATTGCAGTAATTCCTTTCAACTGTTCTCGCAATTCCTTCGGTTTCATAATTTCTTTTCCTCCTTTTTTGATTTAGGAAAATTTTTCTTTTATTTCTATTTTCCTTTTTTCTTTTTTCTAATAAACATACAATAACACAAATATGTGACTATGTAAAGCGATATTTTTAAGCAATTATACCAATATTTTCATTTTTCATAAAAAAAATTTTTTCTATTATTTTTTCAAGCCATTATTTTCCATAATCAAATACTGCATTTTATCATTCATTTCTCTTATTTTTCATTGAATAAATAATTATTTGTGGTAAAATTAATAAAAAAGGTCTTTATACAGGGAGATTTTTATGGCAACATCAAATTTAATGAATGAAATTACCGCCACTTATTCAAAAATGACAAAAGCAGAAAAAAAAGTGGCTGATGTTGTGCTCTCTAACCCACAGGATCTATTGCACGTTACCATTAATGATTTGGCGAAACTATGCAATGTAGGCGAAACCAGCGTGTTCCGTTTCTGCAGAACACTTTCTTTAAAAGGATATCAGGATTTCAAGCTGTCTCTCGCCCTGAGCACTTCTGCCCCCGACAGTACACATTCAAAAGATACTATTAATATTCTAGACTCTTCCGGCAGCGAAGATACCTCCAAAAAGATTCTCCAGATCTACCAGAAGGCGATTGACTGCGCATTTCGTTCTTTTAATTTTGGCGCCATTTCAAAAACAGTTGATTATATTCTTTCTTCCAATAGCATACATTTTTTTGGATTTGGAGGCTCCGGCACAACTGCCAACGAAGCCAAAAATAAATTTTTGAAAATAATGCCTAATATCATATATAATAGCGACAGCCATGTTCAATTAACACAGGCGGCATTATTAGGCGAGGGAGACCTTGCAATCATTTTCAGCAATTCCGGCATTACGAAAGACTGCATTGAGATTTCCAGAATATGCCACGCCAATGGAGCACACGTTGTTTTTGCAACAATGTTTTTAAAAACCCCCGCTTCCGCTTATTCAGATGTCCTCCTGCCATGCGGCGCCAACGAAGGACCCATGGAGGGGGGCTCTATTTCAAACAAAACCTCTCAATTGTTTTTGATCGATATTCTATATGCGGAGGTCTACAGACGATTAGGAAAAAAAGCGCTAGAAAATAAAAAGAAAACCTCTCAGGTTATTACAGAAAAAATGATGTGAACATTAAAACCTAATATACCAAAAAGGGAGAACTGCTTATCGGTCCTCCCTCTTTTTTCGCAAACTTTTTATAAAATTCTTTAATTTGCAACCCGTACATTCCCACTGTTCGCATGAACCTGTATATCGACCTGTGCTTCCCCCACTTCTCCCTCAGCGCGATTTCCCCTATTATTATAGGACAATGCATCCTCAAAATCCGTACTGATATTCCCGCTTCCGGTTTCCGCTTGAAAATAAAATTCCAATTCACGGGGCAGCTCTAAGTAAATATTTCCGCTGCCTGTGGTAAGATCAATATCTCCGGTGACTTCGTTGGTTTCCAGCCGTACATTCCCACTGCCAGCCTGGGCGCTTCCGCTGCCAGAAATTCCTTTCAGCGTAATATTTCCGCTCCCTGCCTGGGCACGCACCTTACCGCTGATTTGATTCCCTGTGATATTGCCGCTTCCTGTCTCGACCCGAAGATTCCCCTGAATGTTCTCCAGCTTCACATTTCCGCTTCCCGCCTCGACGAAAACAGAACCTGCCGTCACATTACTCCACTTGATATTTCCGCTCCCTGCTTTGAGCAATAGACTCCCCTCTTCCCTTACACAGGAAGCCTCGGATGTGATATTGCCGCTTCTCGTCTCCAGAGAAAGTTTTGTAAGGCTTCCTTCCGGCACATACACCTCAATCCTTTCGCCTTCCCCCCAGAATCCAAAAATAACGAAGGAATGCATCTTGGTGCCTGTCACGACTACTTCCTTATTCTCCATATAAGATACAGACGCAGTCGCTTTGGGGCTGTCACTGTACAGATACTCCTTAACCGTCACATGATCATCCTGCGTTAAATAAACCTTTATATTCTTACTTCCATATTCCATCACCAGACTGTCCAGCTCTTCTATAGGAATCTCTATGGTATTCCGAAGCTGTGCCTTCCCTCCAAGTGCAAACACCACCATTCCCGTCCTGTGGGGCGCATTCTTGACGCTCATCACACTGATCAGCAAAGCAGAAGCCATTACCCCTGCGGCTCCTAACAGCAAAGCAACCTTATTATTCTTCATCTGTCTCACCCGTCCCTTCTGAAGCGTCATATACGGAATCATCATCTTTCTTTTTCCTATGCGCCAAATCCTGAAAATACGATACCAGAGCATAATACAGCGGTACCGTCAGGTAAACCACCCATGCAGGATGCCATGCGGATCCAAAAAATCCCAGGCAAAGATACACCAGCGTTGCCAGCACCGGATAGGCGAAACAATGGGCGTTCCTTCTTTCTATCGCCTCCACCAGCGAATACCAGATGGGAACCAACAAAAACAAAAGCCATCCCGGATGCCACGCTCTATAAGCGCATCCTATCACAATGTATGCAATTGTAATGATCATAGTCATAGGAAAATGGGCATGATGGAAAAACCATTTTTTATCATATTTTTCCCCGTTTACATAAACACCCTGCTTGTCAATATGGACATTGTCCCCTTTTTTCTTATCATCCACGTGAATGCCATCCCAACCCACATGGACCTCTTCATTTTGATTCTTTACATGAATCCCCCGAAAACTAACATCCACGTATTCCGGATTTTCCTCCTCTCCAGACCGTCCCTCCTCTTCTTCCATATTCCGTTCTTCTTCATATGGTCTCGGGATCTCGTCGTCCGTCTTTAGAAGTTCATCCAATGAAACGCCGTAAAGCCTCGCCAGCAGAATCAAATTATCCGTATCAGGCGATGCCTCCGCCCTCTCCCACTTACTGACCGCCTGCCTGCTGATTCCCAGTTTCTGTGCCAAGGCCTCCTGAGATAGATTATTACTCTTCCTCAAATTCACCAATCGATTCGCAATTTCAATATTCATCTTTTCCTCCTCACATTCCGTCTGAATTTATGAGCCGATTATACCTATCCTGCTTACGGTTGCGCCACCAATTCTAGTTTGAGCCCCGGCAACTATTGGTTTCCCCCCTTGTATTACTCTTCATTTCGGGTGTATGTGATGAAGCAGTTTCCATTTTCTTCAAACCACTCTTTAGAATCATTCATTCCAACTTTATACACCGTTCCTGTTTCCGGGTTCATCACCACAGTATTCAATTCATTAAATCCGATCAGCAACACCGCCGACCCATCCCGCATCATGACAAGCACAGGGATATCCTTATTTACGTAATAGAGCACCGCATCCAGGGAGCACCCCGTCAGATCAAGTATCTGCACATCAGGAAGCCCCTCCTCCAAAATATCCATGACAGATTCCCCGCTTGCCAGCATATACTTGGAATTTCTTATGACACCTTCATATTCCAACATCGTATCCAGGCAGACGGCAAGAGAATCCTTTTCTTCCGTCATCATCTCCCCCTGAATCGCCATGATCTGATTCTTAAGGCTCCGGTTGCCTCTCGACCACACATAATATCCGTCTTCATCAATGACCACCCCTGAAATCTTTTCCGCATGGTTGACCGCATTGTTTTCACTGGTAAAGATTTTTTCTATGCCATTCTTGCCATAGACATAGTACCTGCCCGGCTGCTCCTCAGGGAGAGGCAGACTCACCGTTCTTTCACCCTCAAACAGAACTTCCCTGGGGGTGAGCTGTTTCATCGTTGCCGCATTGATAGCTTTCATAACGGCTATCTGCGTCAGTTTTTCGTATTTTTCTGTGACCACCGTCTCAATGGTGTTCTTGCTCTCTAACGCCGTTTCTCCATTCATGATCTGATCATCCTTGATTTCCTGATAAAAACCGTCCTCTCCCTTTTCCACGCGGGATAGGATTATCTGATTTCCGGTGACCTCTCCGCCCGTGATGTAAACATTTTCCTGCCGGTAAGTCTTAAGCACCCCTTCCGTTTCATTTTCAATCTTTACACAGTACATGGGAAAGATGGTATTTCCCGCATAATCCATCACAATATCTCTTTCCCTTGCAACGCCGTAAATCAAGTCTTCGCCCATGAATCCGATGGGTGCTACTACTTCTCCCGTTCCTGCCTGAATACTCTTCTGCTTCCCGTTGGTCAGATTCATCAAAATCAGTTCCTTCACATGATAAGGATCATTTCCCTTCTGCCACACAGCCATTTTATTGCTGTCAGAAACCTTATAGCTTCCCTCAGAAAGATTCTCAACCATCACCTCACAAGTCCGCTCCATGACATTGATGCCATAAATCTGGCTTCCCCATTTCAGATAAAGCATACTATTTCTATTGATGTAGGAGAGCTGATCCACTTCCTCTATAAGAAGATCCTGAGAACTGGTAAACGGAATATACACCATTTCTTCTACTGTGTTCACCGAACTGTCATAGTAATAGACGGAGATTCCCACCTGACCTTCATGGTGTCCCCGGTTCATATACCCGTAAACCATGAAAATAACGTTGCCGCCCTCGTCTGCATTTAAGATCTTGATTTCGTGACCATCGTACAGTGTCCGCTTATCCTCATTCTCTTTATCATAAAAGCCAAATAAAAGCGCCATCTTATTATCCGCCACATTATAACTGTACAGGCGGTCTCCAATCACATATGCAAATACGTTTCCCCCATCACTTTCCTTAATCGGAACTTGACCACTGGTAATCCCAAGCAAAATCTTATTGTTGGCATACACATCAGCCTCTGCATCAAACATTTGATCCATTGTCCGCTCAAAATCCAGAAGATACATCCGCTCAGGCGTGTAACGCACACGGTAAAACTCTTTTACCCTGTAATAATTTTTATCTCTGCCGTCCGGCGTGGAGACATAATATGCCACTTGAAAACTTCCCGTCTGGGGTCCTAGTTCCTTGATGGTGATCTCCGGCTGTGTCACTCTTTCAATCTCTAAATCTCCCCAGGTCACCTGCTTAAAGCTGCTGTGAATCGTGACCCTTCCAAAAGTGGTATTATCCCCTTCCGCATTGGACTCCAGATACTTTGTAAGTTCCTTTGCAGCTTCCTTGTCGAAGGTTCTTCTGGAAAAATCATAGATATAATCAAGTTTATCACTTGCATGATACTCTTCTGTGCTGACCACCCTTGTATAATATCTGATTTCGCTCCCGTCCTCCATTGAAAGCAAAATGACCAGCATATACTCTTGATTGACCGCTATCAGATCCTTCAGCGCGAAGGAAAGTGAAATCCGTTCCCCGTCCTGCTCAAATTCCGGCACCTGCGTGCTCTCAATCAGCCTGCTTCCCTCCAGATTCCTCACCTCATATACAATCTGGGAGATTTCCCTTCCGTAAGTGTCGATCTCGAGACTTACCTTTCTGCCGGCGGCAAGAGGGGTAATGCTCTCCCGCATCTGCCCCGGTTCCATCGCTTGGGCATATCCGTGCATCTCATTGATGCGGTATCCGCCGTACTGTACACCGATTACCGGATAAGAAGCCTTGCTCATCTCCATGGTCATATCGGTATTTCCTTTATTCATAACACTGCTTACAATAAAAAGGGTCGCAAAAAATACCGCAGTCACTATGGACCCTTTGATTATCATTCTTTTCATATAACTCCCATCTATTTCTGCATTAATCTCTGCAAAGTCGTATGCACACAAAGTGCCTGGCTCATGCCGCTGACCTTCGTTTCCTTCCCGGTCCTTCCCCCTGCCTTCTGTCTCTTTACTGCCCTTATCAGTATATTCTTAGGCGTATGCTCCATGTCTATAAATTCCAGTACCTGTGTATCATAACCCGCTTCCTCCAAAAGATTTGCGCGGATCCCGTCCGTTATAAGCGCCGCCATCCGCTCCTTTAAGAGACCATATTTTAAAACCGGCTCTAATAATTCATTTTGAATCTGCCCGTTTACCTCATGCTGACAACAGGGAACGGTAAAAATCACCTTTGCATGCCAGTCCACTGCCTTCTTAATGGCATAGTCTGTTGCCGTGTCACAGGCATGGAGGGTAACCACCATGTCCACCTTTTCCGCCCCCTGGAAAGTGCTGATATCCCCCTGATAAAAATGGAGTCCTTTGTAGCCATACCCTTCCGCAAGCAGATTACACTTCTCAATCACGTCTTTTTTTAGGTCCAGCCCCGTAATGCAGACTTCTTTCCCCTTCAATTCATGCAGATAATAGTATAGCGCAAAGGTCAGATAGGATTTCCCGCAGCCAAAATCAATGATATGCAGTGTACCTTCTCCCTCTAATGAAGGTAGTATATCCTCCACAAATTCCAAATATCGGTTGATCTGCTTAAATTTGTCATACTTGGAGCGAATAATCCTGCCATCCTTCGCCTGCACGCCCAAATCCACCAGAAAGGGAACTGCCGTACCCTCCTCCAGAATATAATTCTTAGCCCTGTTATGGGACATATCCGGTTTATACAAGGATGCTTCCCCTTTGCTTTTACACTTCACCGTGACTTTCCCCTTTTTACTTACCAAAGCAGTTACCTTTCCGTCCATGCTTTCCGCCTCTAATTGCCTAAAGCCATCCTCCATATAAAAAAGGATTCTGGAAAGCATCTCCTGCTTTTCATAATTCCTGTGAAAAACCTGTGTCCCCTCTGAAACCGTTTCCTGAAAACAGAGTTCCCCCTTCACCATGACCGGACGTATCTTTATTTTGAAAGCCCCTTCCTTTTTCCTGGGGTTACTGATTACAACCTGATAGAGCCTGTCCGACAATGCCGCAGACAGCCTTTCCCTTAACTCTTCCACAAATTCATTCTCCTATTCAACAAACACTGCCGCGCTCCGCGAGGCAGCTTATTGCAACAAACACTGCCGCGCTCCGCGAGGCAGCTTATTGCAACAAACACCGCCGCGCTTCGCAGGGCGGCTTATTGTAACAAAAATAGCCATAGCTTTGCGCCATGACTATATTTTACTTATTTAACTGGAAAATCACAACAAAAACTTTTGTCTATGTGTTCAGGTCTTCCGCTATGCGTTGAATCACATTTTCAAATTTTCCTTCAAAGATCGGCATACTGCATGCAAACATCAGGTTGATTGGATAATCAAAATTTTCTACATTTGCTCCTGTAAAGTCCCGAAAATCTTTTTCTTCACCCAGATGCGGTACGCGGTCCTTCATAGGACCGGCATTGTCCATATATCCATACATCCTTTTTCCAAGTTGGAACGCCATGCCGCACTCGAATCCAACATCATTACTGCATTCATATCCCCGGTAATCATTAAGATTGGCAATAATCACGTCACAATTCCTGACATGTCTCTGGCAATTGTCGAACATGTTGGCGGCGCTTATGTAGGGATTATCCGTCTCAATCTTCGCTATTCCGGCTGCCATATCCTTGGGCGTGTATGCATGCATGCCATGTTTTCTGCACAATCGCTTCATTTCCTCATAAATCTTGTCTGCATTTTCATCATATCTTTCCGGTCCTGCCAAATATACCCTAGGTCTGTCTGGTTCACCTTCCCAATGGTTTACGGGCGTTTCTGCAAAAGTCATGCACCCCGCAGCAAGCTGCCGGGTATTTGACCCTCCCATTCCTTCACGTTTCCAGCCCTCCTCCAAATCGCTCATCACAACTTTCAAGCATACATCAAAATCGCCTTCCATAATTTTGGCTGCCCCCACCACACAAGGCGAAAACGGAAGTTCCTTATAAGGCGCCTCCTTTCCGTGTTCATCCAGCACCTTGCCTTTACACAGATAATATTTTTGATCTTTACATGCCAGATTCCTCTTGTCTCTGGTATATCCATAGCACAGCGCCCCCTTTGCATATGCCATGCCGATTTCAAAAATCGTGCCGCTGTCAGGCTCAGAGCCCCTGTATGCCTCAAGATCTGCAATAAGGATTGTAGTCTCATTCATATCTGCCTGGAGATCCCTAAATATACTATAGGCATGATCCCGCAGATTCTCGCTTGACATATCCAGCGGGTTATCATTCGGAAGGGTCACGCCAAATCCATATGATTCCGCCTTCTTTCTCATGGATGCCAGCATCTCCTTGCCCCTTGGATAAAAGCATTCAGGTCCGGCAATATAAATTTTTTCTCCTTCAAACATCCCTTTTCCTCCTTTAAGCTAAAACGATTTCCATCAGAAGCTGCAAAAATCTTTTATAATCCGCGGATCTGCCGATTTTCACCGTAGGAAGCTCCTGCCAGATATGGTGATGCCGATAATCGACGACGGTATTTCCCAATGTCAGACCTTCTTTGGTCTCGATTCCCACCTTTCCCTCAAAGACTTCTACAAGCGTTTCATCAATTGCATATCCAACCGCCATGCAATCGATCACTGCACAGTATGCCTCAAATCCTCTTCCGTTGACATAGCGTATTGCCTGCCGCAAAAATGCCGCCTCCCTTCGGCTGCTCTTCCCAAGCCTGTCCAACTCTTCTGCCGTCAGATTCACGTCAAAATGCGCTGCCACGTCCAGTCCCAGCGCGGTCAAATCAATACCCGAATGGTATACGATAGATGCCGCTTCCGGATCGACGAAAACATTCCACTCACTTTGGGGGGTATCTCCCGTGGCATTTGCAAAGGCGTAATGATTCAGCCCAAACATTCCTGAAATCGCAATGATACCGGGAATCATCTTTTTAATTTCCGGCGCCTTTTTTATCGCCATGGCAATATTGCTCATAGGCCCTGTAGACAAAATATAGACTTCTCCCGGCTGTGCTTTAACTATGTCAATGATTAGATCCACCGCATGCTTTTCGCTTAACGGTGTAACCGGATCCGGCAGAAAATTTTCTGCCTGCCCATCCTTTCCATGCGTGAAGGGATCCTTTGGCGTTTTGCGGAACATCGGTTCTGTCATTCCCTTTGCTACCGGTATGTCCCTCCGCCCAAGCATTTCCAACACCTTGAGGGCATTAGATGCCGTAACACAAGCGGGGTAATTCCCGTTAACCGTCGTAATCGCCTTTACCTCCAATTCCGTCGATTTGACCGCCATCACAATCGCCATAGAATCGTCCATCCCCGGATCACAATCCAAAATTATCTTCTTCATCTTTTCCTCCATTCCGAAGCGCTTTTGCGCTCCATCTTTTATTCCAGCATCATTTTCAAGATTTCTTTATCTGTCTGCGCCATTCCCACTTTCCCGATATATCCAACGCACCTGATCGTCTCTCCCGCTTCTTCCCTCAAAATTCCCGTGTAAGCTTCATATGCCCTGCCATTCATGGCAAGATAGTGTGCCATCATAGCCGCATCCAGACTTGATGCAATCTTTGCCGCACAGCTGATTTTTGCCCCATCGCATAAAATTCCCGGTATGTTTGCAAGCGTATTGTCGATGGTACTTTTAATTTGCTTTATACTTCCTCCCTCCAAATAGGTAATCGCCGCTCCTGCGGCACAAGAGGCGGAAACAGCCCCGCAAAAGGCAGATAATTTACCTATAAATTCCTTTTGGTAAATTGTGAGCAGACCAGAAAAGGCAAGTGCGCGGTAAAGTTTTTCCGGCGGAATCTTATTTTCCCTTGCATATACGATGATCGGAACAGAAGATGCAATTCCTTGGTTGCCGCTCCCCGAGTTAATCACAACCGGCATATCACAGCCATCCATTCTTGCTTCTGATGCCGCGCCGGCATACGATTTCATACAACTTACGACGCTGTCCGGATACATCTCCTTTAACATTTTCCCTATACCCAGTCCATATTTTCCTGTCATCCCTTCGTATGCAATGTCCATATTGCATTGGATTTGACGATCGTGCAGATCCTTAATCCTGCTTATAGGTACTTCATCTGCAAATTGCTTGATTCTCTCTACCGTCAACAGCGTACGCTCCGGACAGCTATCCGTTTCTGACTCCGTCCCCTTTGATTTTTCAAAATATACTTGGTTATTTTCCAGGATTTGGACAATATTGGTATGCCCATGCCGCACCTCCACGGACACGGAATCCGCCCCTGCCGACAGACACACAACAAAATGCAGGGAGATACCAGAATCTAAAACCTCTACCCTGCATCTTTTTTCTTCAACAAAGTTCTTTGCCGATTTACGCCCCTTATCATCGACTATTTTCAAAACTTCCATACCAGCTTTTGCATTTCCGGCAATTGCTCCCAAGGCACAGGCTGATTCTATTCCGGTCATTCCTCCCGAATTGGGTATGGCGACACAACGCACATTTTTTATCATGTTTCCCGAGCATTTTGCAACGATTTTTTCAGGCAGGGCACCCAAAATCTCTCTGGCTTTCGCCGACGCATAAGCCAATGCGATGGGTTCCGTGCACCCCATTGCAGGAATCAGTTCTTCTTTCAAAATTGCTATGAAACTATCTTCTATTCTTTTTTCCATCATGGTACTTCTCCTGGTAACAGTTTAGTTGATTAAGACTTCATTTTACAGGTTGAGAATCAATCTCATATGTTGTATACTTGTATTAAAATGTATTACTGTTGTTAGGAGATAGGATATAATGAGTACAACAAACAGCCACCGAATAGACCGCAGTTCTTCCATGCCCGTTTACCAGCAGATTGTTTCCGATATTCTATCCAGGATTTCGGCAATGGAATGGAAAATTGGTGATAAACTGCCTTCGGAAAGTCAGCTGTCCGAGGAGTATGAGTCCAGCAGGGTCACGGTCCGGCAGGCACTGACCAAATTAGCCTATGAAGGTTTCGTGGAAAAACAGCGCGGAAAAGGAACCTTTGTAAAAGCAAATCCCAGCACTACTGTGCAAGATCTGTTTATTCCCCAGATCGGTGTCCGGCACAAGTCCGATATCGTGGCTGCCGATATAAAGATTCATGCCGTTACGGATGCCGGCATACAGGTTACAAATAACCTGCAGCTGCCGCCGGAATCCCCTGTCTTTTACTTAGAACGGCTTTTCTTGCACAAAGACCGCATCATCGGTATCAACCGCGCATGGTTTCCTTTAGAGCGTGTTCCGGGGATGGCTGATCAGCCGCTTATCCATGACAGCATTACAGACACGCTGTCTAAACGGTATCATATTGCCTTTTCCTCCGTGGAAAATTATATAGAATCTATTTCCATTGACGCAGCTACCGCACATATCATGCGCACCAGCTCTCCCTCCCCGGGGCTGAAAATCAGTTCCATTTATACAGACATTGAAAATCAGCCTGTAGAATATTCGGTCACTATCTGGAACGGCAGAGACACCCAGTTCCATATCGTCCTCTCCACGAAGTAGGTCAATTGACCTCTTCCTTTACCGGTATAATCTCAGCTGCACCGCGCCTTTCTACCACAATCGCCGCAGCTTTAGACGCTATATCGAGGGCATGCGAAATGCCCTCTCCCTGATGAAGTGCGGAAATGAAATAACCGAAAAACGTATCTCCCGCCGCAAGCGTATCGATGGATTCGGCAGGATATCCGCTCTGCACCAGCTGCATGCTTCCCTTCTGATAGATGCTCCCGTCAGAGCCTAATGTAAGAACGACTGCCGTATCAGGATATTTTCTTCTAAATTCTAATAAGATTTCCTCCTGCCTTTCCTTTCCGGTGATTTTTCTGCCTTCCGCCTCATTTACAATGAGATAATCCGTCAGCTCCAAAGGCCAGGCGTCTAATTTTCCGCATATAGGGGATGGATTCAGGCAGATTGTACACCCTGCTGCCTTAGCTCTGGCAATGATATAAGGAACATCCTCAATTTCATTTTGCAGCACCAGCACATCCCCTTGTCCTAATTCTTTCAAAATGTTTTCCAGTTCCTTCTTGGAAAAACTGACTTCAGGATTTGCCGCTCCCAAAATCGCAGTACCGCCATCTTCCATCATTTGAATCACCCCATGGTTCGTAAAGCTATCGATTTTGGTAATATTTCCGCATGAAATTCCTTTATTCTGCAAAAAGGAGCACAAACTTTCATAATCCCTTTTGTCGACTTTAGCATAGAATATCGGATCCTCTCCTGCACAGCATAGCGCCACGACCTGATTTAATCCTTTACCTCCCCAAGATTGCGAAAACGACTGGCAGATGGCTGCTTCATGGATGCTTACTGCTTTTGAGACATGATAGGTTCTATCCAAATTGACAGCGCCGATGCAAATGATTCGGTTACGGTTCATATCCACTCTCCTTTTTCTCTCAGATTTCAGGAATTTCATCCCAAAACGGTAATTCCGCCCGTATCTGACCGGCGCCGTCATATTTTGCCTTCAAAGATTCAAAGTATGGATCCCGTCCTGTACGGGCAATTTCCTCATACTGGGGATAAAGCTCCGGATAATAATTCTTTACATACTCTAAAGTCTTTTCATTCCACATGGTTCCGGGTCTTATATCAAGCTTGGCAATATGAACCGGAATACCGGGCAGCGCTGCAGCCATTTTTTCCACATCTGTAATGCCCGGCATCACGGGAGACACTGTCGTGCAAATATTGATGCCCTTTTGGTGCAGCAGATTTGCAATTTCAAATGAAATATGCGTTCCCGTCTCATTAAATTCACGGACGATATCGAGCCTCGTCATTTCCATGATGATCTTGACGTGATCCTTATATTCCGTCAAAATATCCAGATCCCGCAAGATGATATCATTGCCTCTGGAAGCAGATACAGTGACATCCATATCATTTTCCAGCAAAATCTTTAAGCAGTTCCGGGTAAGCTCATATTCCCGTTCAATGGAAGTGTATGGATTCCCCTTCCAGCCAAGTCCAATCTGCGTGTGTTTCGGCAGCGATCCAATTTCTTCTTTCAGGCGCTCGGCGACATCGGTATAAACCGTAATCTGATCTACCCAGTCCTCCTCCACCTGCCAGTAGCAGTAAGGGCAGACCAGATCGCATCCATAATAAATATTCAACTGCAGTTCTCCAACTCCGTTTTTGTGGAAAAGCTCCCCTGTCTTTTTCTCATTAATAACCATGTTTCTTCCTCCTTCTCCTCCGGCTATTCACCGGTAATCCGTACCCAGACTTTTCGTTTCCTCGGACCGTCAAATTCCATAAAATAAATTCCCTGTGAAGATCCAATGAGCAGATCCCCTTCACCAATAAGAAAAGTTGCGCTAATGCCCATAACCGCCGATTTAATGTGTCCGGATGCATCTGTGGGCGTATCAACCTGATGCTTAAAATCAATGCGTGTGGGCACCAGCCTCGATACCTCCTCCTTCAAATCTTCAAAACCTGCCGGATCCATCCGGGAAGTTACGACAATTGCTGCGGTCGTATGGGGACAATAGACAACGCACACTCCCTCCCTAAGCCCACTGTCCAAAATCACCTTCCTGATTTCCGGCGTAAGATCATGCAAGTCCTCTTTTACAGTTGAAAAACAGATTTCCTGTATCATTCCAACTTCCTCCCTTATGTACTTTAGATAATTTCAACCTTACTGTTGCGTATGCAGCCGGCTCCTTCTGCAATCTTCCATACGCCTTCACAGCCGCGCCCGTCCTTTTCTCCAATTAAATCTGCAATATAATTCAGCAAAATCGATACCGGAGCAAATTGTGTCAGACAGGAGTTGCTATAATATGCAGATACCGGAACATTTATTTGCTGCACATCCATCTTTTCCCCTCCAATCACGACCACTGGGCGATGTAGCTTTACCGCGTAATGAATTAATTCCTTCGTCCTGCTGTCGGCAGGATTTCTTTGATCGGCAAATACGATCACAGCAGTTTTTTCCGTATTGCGGAGAAACAGATTTGTATGCAGCCAATCCTCGGAATTTTTGTAAGAAGCATATTTGCCTAACTGTTCTAAAACTTTTGCGTGGCAATACCATGCCGTCCCGAACTCCATGCCTGTGCCCACAAAATCAAATCCATCCATCCTGTCCCAACTTGCTGCCAAGAGCTTCATTTGCCGGTCGATTTCCGGAAGAGACTGTTCCAGCTCATCCGCCTGCTGCAGCATGTCATTCCTCATATCCATTGCATAATCCATGGTAAATTTTCCCCGCACCTCTCCAATCCGGATTGCCAGAAGCAGCAGGGACATTAAGGACACTACATAGGAACGGGTCCCCGGCGCTGCCTCAAAGGGCGGAATAGAAAGATCAAAAATCCTGGATGACACCCTCGCCAGCTCCGACTTTCGATTGCCGGTAACTGCAAGCGTAAAGGCGCCGTACTGCGCCGCTCTTTGAATCGCCTCATTCATACGGACGACACTGCCAGAATTACTGACAGCAATTACAAGCGGGTTGTTGGGGGCAAAACCAAAGATTGACTGATGCGCCGTCCTGCTCAATTCAATTGCCGGCATAACATCAACCGGCAGACCAGTCAATTCTGCAAAGGTATCCCGGACGGACAATCCGGCGGCATAAGAATCCCCGCAGCCAGTCAAAACAATTCTCTGAATGCCGAATATTTCAGGGGTATCGAGTACAGAGCGCGCTTTGGGTTCTAAGTCAGCATACTGCCGCCGAATCAGTTCCGGCAGGCTATAAATCTGATGAATCAATCCATGATTTAATTCCATATTTTCCTCTCATTCTGCCGCGTAGGCGGCTTTTTTCTCCAATTCTTTCATCTATTCGCTGCATCCGTTCATCTTCAGCCTTTTACTGCCCCGCCTACCATTCCGTCCACAAAGTATCTTTGCAGGGAAATAAAAATCAGAATGATGGGAATGACAAGAATCGACGCTCCTGCCATCATCAGTCCCATATCCGTTGTCTCCATGCCTTTGAGCGCCAGAAAACTTAAGACAGCCGTAAAATTTCTCTCTCCCTGAAGGAAAGTCGATGAGAGCATAAATTCATTCCATGAAGATAAACCTACCAGAATACTCACAGTAATCATGCCCGGAGATACAATGGGCATCATAACTTTTCGTATAATCTGTCCTACCGAAGCTCCATCCATCTGCGCCGCTTCGACCAATTCTGAAGGAACCTTCATAAAAAAAGTTCTCATCAAAAAAACGGCAAGCGGCATGTTCGTTGCCCCCAAAATAAAGCTTAAGGCAACAATATTTCCAATTAAATGCAATTTTGCATAAGCCGCGTATAATGGGAACAAGAACATCTGGGTAGGCACCGTCATGGACATCATAAAATAGATTATGACGATACCGGAATGCTTCATCCTCTTTCCGCTGAGTGCATAGGCAGCAATCGTTGAGCAGAACAGTACGATTAGAATCGTACATATGCAGAGCAAAAGACTGTTTTTAAATCCATTAGCAAATTTGCCATACTTCCATGCCGCAGCATAATTTTCCAGATTCAATGACGATGGCATCTTCAATGGATTTGCCATGATTTCCCGGTGCGTTTTGAAGCTATTAATGATTACAAGACAAATCGGTAAAACCTGAATTACGGCAAGCAGGATAAGCACAGCATGTACAACGGCACCGATTAATATTTTTTTCTTCTTCATTTTCCTTCTCCAAATCTCTTAACCTATACTCCGTTACGATGGATCCTCTTTACGGCTCAGCGCGGTATATAGGCTCGACATTGCCAGTCCAAAGGCACCCATGACCAAAGAGACTGCCGAAGCCTTACCGGTCTGGAACATAGAATATGACAATTTATATGCATATGTGCCTAACATTTCTGTGGCATGTGCCGGTCCCCCCTGCGTCAACAGCCATACATAGTCAAAGGATTTAAATGATGTGATCATGATCATAATCAACATCAATCGAAAAGTTGCCTTTATATTCGGGAAATATACATACCAGAAAATCTGAAGTGCATTGCATCCCATTACCTGAGCAGCTTCTATCTGATCTTGGGGTGTCTGCCGCAAGGCAGCAAGATACACCACCGTCAAATATCCCCAGTAATGCCATATATCTATTCCTGCAACAGTATACAAGGCTATACTTTGGTTTGAGAGGGGATTTATCACATTCATGCCAAGCTTCTTTAAAAATCCCCAAACCCCCGACACCGGATTAAAGATGATATATAACCAGACCATCGCGTTAATTGCCGGCGCCAGCACATAAGGAATCAAGAACAAGATCTGATATGCTATTCTTGCGTTTTTTCTGCCAAGGAGAAGCACTGCGGCAAACAATGCGATGCAGACCGGTATGGACAGATAAATCGTCGTCCAAAGAACATTGTTGACAAACGCCTTGATAAAAACCTCATCGGCAAATATCTCCGTAAAGTTCCTTAAACCAATAAAATTCAACTCCTTTAAATTGGCAACGCCATTCCAGTCTGTAAACGAGACAATGATGGTCAGAAGCATTGGAAGGAACACTGCCAAAGCGCTTAAGCCAAGCGCCGGAAGAACCAGATATCCCACACTGCGCTTTGGTCCACGCAGCTGTGTTGTTGTTTTTTGCTTTTGTTTTGGCATGATTGTACCTCTTAATGTCTTGATGCGCACCCACATCGGCGGATGCGCATCAATGTGTCAATTTTGTAATTATTTCGCCGGCTGAACCAATTCCGGAACAGAGCCATTTGCATATTCTTTTGCAAATTCTGCATCCATCTTGTCTAAAAGTTCTTCTGCCGTAGAAGTTCCATACCATACGGTGTCAATGTTCTGCATTACGCTGGCGGTAGCCGCCGGATAAAAAGTAGAAGAATAATAACCGAATTTACTTTCTGCCGCGGCATCGCATACGCCCCGCATCACTTCCACGCACTGCTTCCCTAATTCACCCATTCCGTCCGTATTTACAGTTGAATAATCCTTCAAAGCCGTCATCCAGTACCCCGGCCACTGGGCCGTCATCTTTTCCATAAAATCCTGACTCTCAATAATATTCAGCACAGCCGCCGCTGCATCTTTATTTTCTGATGCAGCATTGATGGAAAGTGTTGCATTGATCGCAAGTGTATAAACAGGATCCGGAACTCCTTCCCTGCCGGATGGGAACGGAATGAATCCAAATTTTGCTGCCTGCTCATCATTTTCTATAAAGCCTGCAAGTCGCTGATAGCCAGAAGAGGATCCGAAAAGGAATGGCGCTCCTCCATCCACAAAAAGCTGCATAGCCTCGCTGGAACTAAGATCAAATAAATCACTACATAAATATTTTTTCTGATACCATTCGTTTGTAGCGTTTACTGCCTCAACCATCTTAGGGTTATTCCATTTCTGCTGATTCGTCAGGCATTCATAAACAGCTGACGGTCCTGCCCATTGCGTAAAAAATAAGGACGGCACCTCCTCTAATGCCGGGAGCCACCCTTTAACACCATAGAGAATAGGATAAAGGTCTGCTTCCAATGCTTCGTCGCATATGGCTGTAAGTTCATCCACGGAACCCGGAATCTGCCAGTTATGTTCATCCAATACTTCTTTGTTGTAGAACAGACCCGAACAGAACATCGCAATAGGAACTGCATACAAGGAATCATCTACCTTGCAGGTATTGTACAGCGGCGTTTGAAGCAGATCTTCCCACCCATATTGCCCTGCGTATTCATCTAAGGATGCCAGCTTGCCCGCCTCTGCGTAAGGGGTAACAAACGCAGGACCACTGCCGTAAACAATATCCGGACCTTCACCTGCCGACAATGCAACAGAGATATCATCATCTACAGAGCTACGGAATTCAACTACCAGTTCATACTCATTCTGTGAAGAATTGAATACATCAATTAAATTTTTTTGTAAGATCTCCTGCTGCCAGGGAGCTGCCCCCCAAAACCACATGGTAACTTCCGTCCGTTCCGTGCCAGACTGCAAATCCGTATCCGCAGTTTCGGTTTCTGCGGTTTCGGTTTCTTCCTTTTCCGATTCCGTTTTGTTCTCCTCCGGAGCCGTCGGTTGTGCACTGTTCCCACATCCGGCAGCAGAGACTACAAGTATCAAAGCTGTCAATAGTGCAATAAATTTCTTTTTCATACTTTTATTATTTCCTCCTTTTGTTTTTTGATGCAACCACCTTGTCATCTTGTATTAATTTTAATACAAGATGACAAGGTGGTCAATTAGCAAATATAACCTTTTTTCCACAGTTTGTTTGTCTAATTCATACAAAAGATGCCTCTTGTACAGAACATCCTCTTCCAATAGTAAACTTGCACAAACACAAGATGCAGTGTTAGTTTTTGAAAAAATGGGAAAAAGATAATACATTTTGTGGATTGACTATCTGGGAAATTGGTTTTGGATTTAAATTTTCTACATAGCATTTGAAAGATAAAAATTGCTTTTACCTGAAAGATGTAGTATAAAGGAAGAACAGAAAAAATTGTTTTTACTTTCATTCTCTGTTTCATATTCTGGCATCATCTGAAACATATCTAATGCAGGATTGAGGAACTTGTCAAATATTTCCCCATGTTCCTGCCTATCTATCAGGAGATTGCAGAATTTGTCAGAGAACCGGAGGAATTGATGTATACATTTTCAGAAGCCCTTTACATAATGGACCATAACACGGAACGGCTCATGGTGAGCGAACTGCAGGATGCCGTGAATGAGCTGCGGGATAAAGTATCTGGGCTGCAGGCAGAGCGAAATACTATACAGACAGAGCGGGATGTGGTTCAGATAGAGAGGGATACTATGCAATTGGAGCGGGATGTATTCAGATTGCGCCTTAAAGGTAAGGCCTATGAAGAAATTTCAGCAGAGTTGTCCATCAGCTTTGATTCAGTTAAAAAAATTTTAGAAAGTAAACCGTAATCTAATAGGGAGAGCCACAGACCGATAATGGCTCTCCCCGAAATTTTTCAGAATCTGAGAATTCCTCTTCTCGTATTATGTCTCCTTTTGTATATCTCATAGCAAAGAAGTATTTGTACCAGATCCCCCAGCCATTCCCACCGCTCCGGCGGAAAATTGCCATCGGGATTATCTTTTTCTTCTTCCCGTTTGATCCGGTCTAATATGTCTCTGGACAGTTTATAAAGCTGCCATTTATCCGGGTACTCATCATAAATCATGCTGCCCTCATAGTCCAGTTTATCGAGAATGCCGCTTATTACCTTTTGATAACGCTTTGCCTCCAACGGATACATCTGCTGCAGATATTCCAAATCCCTTATGATAGAGTCCTCCTCTTCATAATACATGGGCAATGGATATGTCATATAAAAGGGCAGAATTTTGCGTTCATACATATAAACGATTCCTTTAACGTCTTTATTTCTATCATATGCGTCCCCGCCTTTCGCCGTGCCTGCGCGGCTTTTCTTCCTAGTCAAAGGGGTTGCTGCCATTTAAGTCAATGATTAAATTCCAATTCTTGCTTGGTGTTTTTACATTAATCGAAACATATCTAATATTCTAAGGAGAATCTTACATGCCTGTAAACCCCAAACTTTATCCTGCATCTAAACGTGCAGTACCTTCCCTTTTCCCTTCTTTCTCATCAAATAGTGAAGCCAAAGAACATCTTGCCAGATATCCGGCAGTATGGGAGAAATTCCTGAAGTTCCCGGCAGAACTGCAGGAGGAACTACTTGGGTTCTGCCTAGGGGAACATGGGTTAAAAATCACTTACGACCCTGTATTCCAGAGAGTATTTCATCCTAGTAAGCATCCGGACAGGATGGAATCTTTTCTATCCTCTTTTCTTGGGAGGAACGTGCGGATTATAGACATTCTGCCAAGGCAGGGAACCCAGATGGTTGAGAAAGGGAGCTTCGTCATACTGGATGCGCTGATACAGTTGGACGACGGCTCCTATGCCAATGTAGAAATGCAGAAGATTGGTTATCAGTTTCCCATGGCTCGTACGGACTGCTATGTCTCCGACATCATCATGCGGCAATACGAGTGGCGCAGGGCGGAACTTGGGGAAAAATTTAACTTCCAGAAATTGCAGAAAGTGTACTGCATCATCCTAATGGAGCAAAGCCCGAAGGATTTCTATACTGCGGAAGGAAGCTACATTCATAAACGCTCATCTCGCTTTGATACAGGAATCTTCCAGAATAGCCCGGGTCTTCATGAAGAATATTTTATCTGTCTTGACATTTTTCATTCTGTTGCGCATAATATAACTAAATACAGTACTACTTTAGATGCTTGGTTGACATTTTTTAGTGCCACTGAGCGGAGCAGAATTGAGGAACTGGTCAAAATTTTTCCTATGTTCCTTCCCATCTATAAGGAGATTGCAGAATTTGTGAGAGAACCAGAGGAGTTGATGCATATGTTTTCAGAAGCGCTTTACATAATGGACCATAATACGGAACGGCTCATGGTGAGCGAACTGCAGGATGCCGTGAATGAACTGCGGGATAAAGTATCCGGGCTACAGATAAGAGCTGATTTAGCAGAGATAAGACAAGATACGCTTAAAGCAGAGAGGGATATGATGCAGGAAGAGCGCGATACCATGCAAGTAGAGCGGGATATACTCAAATTACGCCTTGAAGGTAAGACCCTTAAAGAAATTTCAGCCGAATTATCCATCAGCTATGATTCTGTAAAAAATATTCTAAAAAATAAATAAAATTATAGGCATATCTAAATTTCCAAGAGGCATCTTACATGCCGTAAATCATAAATTTAAAGGAGAGCCCAAAATCATAGTGGCTCTCCCCATTTCATCACTTAATAACATGAATACGTGCCAGTGCTCTCTGCAAAGCAGTCTCCGCGCGCAGGATATCCGTCTCCGGCGTCTTGCTGCGCAGCCGCTCCTCGGCACGTTCCTTTGCCGCCTGTGCCCGGTCTAAATCGATTTCCTCCGGCCACTCAATGATCTCAGCTAAAATCACCACTTCTTCCTGCAGAATTTCTGCAAACCCTGCGTGAAGCGCTGCTTCCTTCGTCCCCTCTTCCTCTGTAATCGTAAGGATGCCCGGGTTCACGATCACCGTCATCGGCACATGCTTTTTATAAATACCGATTTCTCCCTCCGTGGTATTAAATTCGACCATGGAAACAGGTCCCTCATAAAACACACGGTCGGGAGTAATGATTTTTAAAGTAAATAAATTGTTGTCTGCCATCTGCTTCCTCCCGTCATTATTTCACGCGGGCAAGGACGTCATCAATACCTCCGGCATTTAAGAAATAGCTTTCAGGTATATCGTCATGCTTACCTTCCAGAATTTCCTTGAATCCGCGAATGGTCTCAGCAATTGGAACATATTTTCCTTCTAAGCCGGTGAACTGTCCTGCAACGAAGAAAGGCTGTGACAAGAATCTTTGTACCTTTCTTGCACGGGAAACCACCAGCTTGTCGCTCTCTGACAATTCATCCATACCAAGGATCGCAATAATATCCTGCAATTCCTTATACTTCTGAAGAATCTCCTGAACGCCTCTGGCTGTGTTGTAATGATCCTCACCTAAGATTCTGGGATCCAGAATTCTGGATGTGGACTCCAACGGATCAACCGCCGGATAAATACCCAGCTCTACGATGGACCTGGAAAGAACGGTTGTGGCATCCAAGTGGGCAAAGGTGGTTGCCGGTGCCGGGTCCGTAAGGTCATCCGCAGGCACATACACCGCCTGTACGGAAGTAATGGAACCGTTCTTGGTGGAAGTGATACGCTCCTGCAAAGCGCCCATCTCTGTCTGCAGCGTAGGCTGATAACCTACCGCAGAGGGCATACGTCCAAGCAGGGCGGAAACCTCTGAACCAGCCTGGGTGAAACGGAAAATGTTGTCGATGAAAAGGAGCACATCCTTACCGCCCTTATCACGGAAATACTCCGCCATGGTAAGTCCGGAAAGACCAACTCTCATTCTTGCTCCGGGGGGCTCGTTCATCTGACCGAATACCATGGTGGTCTTGTCGATAACCCCTGACTCGATCATTTCATGATAAAGGTCATTTCCCTCTCTGGTACGCTCGCCTACACCGGTAAATACAGAATAACCGCCGTGCTCTGTAGCGATATTTCTGATCAGCTCCTGAATCAGCACGGTCTTGCCTACACCGGCGCCTCCGAACAGACCAATCTTACCACCCTTCTGATAAGGGCACAAAAGATCTACTACCTTGATGCCTGTCTCCAAAAGTTCCTGCTGGGTTGACTGCTCCACAAATTCGGGGGCAGGTCTGTGTATCGGCTCATAAGCCACGCCTTCCGGCGCCGGCTTATTATCGATGGGATTTCCTAAAACATTGAACATACGTCCAAGCGTGTTCTCACCTACCGGAACACTGATAGGCGCGCCGGTTGCAATCGCCTCCATGCCCCTTACCAGTCCGTCGGTAGAACCCATGGCAATACATCTGACCGTATCATCACCCAGATGCTGTGCTACCTCAACAACAAGCTCTCCGTTATCCTTTAAAGGAATCTTGATTGCTTCGTTAATCTCAGGCAGCCTGCCGTCTGTGAATTTAATATCCAGAACGGCACTGATAATCTGTGTAATTTTTCCCGAGCAGTTTTTCTTGCTCGTATTTATATCTGCCATTTCTCCTCCATTCCTGTCCGGCAGACGAAAGCCGCCGAACCATGTTTCTTTCCTTATAATACACTGCCTTCCAAAGTGCCCTTAAGAGATTGCATTCGCACCTGCAATAATCTCTGTCAATTCCTGTGTAATAGAGCCCTGACGCGCTCTGTTGTACAACAGTGTCAAATGATCTATCATTTCTTCTGCATTGCTGGTAGCAGAATCCATTGCCTGCATTCTGGCTCCGTTTTCACTGGCTACCGATTCAACCATACCGCCATAAATCAGGCTGGTTATATACTTGGGTATGAGCAGATTCAAAGCTTCCTCGTCCTCCGGCTCGAAATTCATCAGCGCCTTATCGCTGCCGCCTATCTCTCCGTTTCCTTCTGCATTGGTAGTTTCTTCCTCATTAATCTCTACCGGAAGAAGCTTAAGGAGAGTAGGCACATGCACAACCGTATTCTTAAACGCCGTGTAAGCAAGATAAATCTCACTGATCTCGCCTTTGGCAAAAGCTTCAAGCACTTCTTTTCCGATTACCATGGCATCCGCATAGACCGGTTCTTCAATCACATCTGAATAATCCGCCTTAATCTCATACTGTCTTTGCAGTGCATCTTTTCCCTTTTTTCCTACTGTATAAATCGCAAGATCTTCTTCCGCCAGCTCGCCCCGCGTAATCAGCTTAATCACGTTGGAGTTATAGCCTCCTGCCAACCCTCTGTTGGACGTAATCACGATTACAGCCTTCTTGCCGGATTCGCCGGATTTTAAGAACTTGTGATCTAAGTTTTTGGTCCGCTGCAAGATAGAATTGACCGTCTCAAACATACAGTGGAAATAGTTTCCTGATTTCTCTGCATTCTGCTTTGCTCTCTGCAGCTTGACAGTGGAAACGAGCTTCATGGCCTTGGTAATCTGCTGGGTACTTTGAATACTTCCCTTACGCCTTTTTATATCACGCATTGAAGCCATACTATCACCTTATCCTTGTCTTTTCCTTATTTTAAAAATGCTGCTTTGAACTCTTCAATTGCTTTCTTTAAGGTTTCTTCCGTCTTGTCAGAAATCACCTTTTCATCCGCAATCGCATTAGGAACCTCAGGATATCTGGTATCAAGGAATTCAAAGAACTCTGCCTCGAACCTTGTAATGTCCTCTGTAGGCACATCCAGCAGGAACTTATTGGTAACTGCATAAATGATGATGACCTGATACTGTACCGGCATAGGTTTATACTGAGGCTGCTTTAAAACCTCTTTGATTCGTTCGCCCTGTGCCAGCTTTTCCTTGGTGTCCGCATCCAGCTCTGAACCAAACTGAGAAAATGCTGCCAATTCTCTGTACTGTGCCAATTCCACACGGATAGGCGCCGCAATCTTTTTCATTGCCTTGATCTGTGCTGCACCTCCAACACGGGATACCGACAAACCTGCATTTACCGCAGGACGGAATCCAGAGTTGAACATTTCTGTCTCCAGATAAATCTGACCATCTGTGATGGAAATAACATTGGTAGGAATGTATGCAGATACATCGCCTGCCTGTGTCTCAATAATGGGAAGCGCCGTAAGGGAGCCTCCGCCGTATTCCTCGTTCATTCTTGCCGCACGCTCAAGAAGTCTTGAGTGCAGGTAAAATACATCGCCGGGATATGCCTCACGCCCTGGAGGACGCTTTAAGAGCAAGGAAAGCGTACGGTAAGCAGCAGCATGCTTGCTCAAGTCATCATAGACTACAAGCACATCCTCTCCCTTTTCCATCCATTCCTCACCGATTGCACATCCTGAATAAGGAGCTATGTACTGCAGCGGCGCAAGCTCACTTGCAGTTGCAGCAACTACCGTGGTATATGCCATAGCGCCTGATTCTTCCAATGTATTCACGATGGATGCAACTGTAGACGCCTTCTGTCCGATGGCAACATAAATACATTTTACTCCCTGTCCCTTTTGGTTGATGATGGTATCGATGGCAATCGCCGTCTTACCCGTCTGCCTGTCGCCAATGATCAGCTCACGCTGACCTCTTCCGATGGGCACCATGGAGTCAATCGCCTTGATACCCGTCTGCAGGGGTGTATCTACTGATTTTCTGGTGATAACACCAGATGCAACTCTTTCAATCTTACGATATTTATCTGTCTGAATGGGGCCCTTTCCATCAATGGGCTGCCCAAGAGCATTGACTACACGTCCTGACATGGCATCGCCTACAGGAACTTCAACCACGCGCCCGGTCGTCTTTACCGTATCGCCTTCGTTGATATTCTTCTGGCTTCCCAAAAGAACGGCGCCTACATTGTCCTCTTCTAGGTTCAGCACCATTCCGTATACTTCGCCGGGGAATTCCAGAAGTTCTCCCTGCATTGCGTTTTCCAGACCATGTACACGGGCAATTCCGTCGGCAACCTGAATAACGGTACCGACTTCTGAAACTTCAAGCTCTGAAGCATATCTTTTAATCTGCTCTTTAATGACAGAACTGATTTCTTCCGGTCTTAAATTCATGGTTCTTACGCACCTTTCTATCGTTACTATATTTGCGTTTTAAGCAGCTCCCGCTGCAATTCAAACAACTTACTCTTCACACTGCTGTCCACAACACGGTCTCCAATGCGAATGACCATGCCGCCTATCAGATCTTCATCCTCCTGATAATGCATCTCCATCTTTTTAAAGGATGTGGTGGTAAGCAGCTTACCTTCTATTTCTTTCTTTTTCGCTTCACTTAAATGAAATGCTGTGGTCACATAGGCAATGCCTATTCCTTTAAGAGCCTTGACTTCATCTATGAAGTAATCCAGAATAGCATCGATCTCGCTGTATCTGTCTTTACTCACTACAAGGTATAAAAATCCAAGCAGTTCCTTTGAAATGCGCTTCTCGAACACTTCTTCAAGAACCTTAAGCTTTTCTTCCTTCAGCACCTTGGGATGATTCATGAGCCTTCCGAAATCCGGGTTCTCCTTAAGCAGCATTTTTAGCTGCGTGATCTCCTCTAAGAATTCGTCTTCCTTTTTCTCTTCCACAGCCAGTTCAAACAAAGCTTCTCCATATGTTGCGCCAACTAGCTTTGCCATGTGCTCTCACCTATTTCCTTTAACGTTTCATTTACCAGGCTTTCCTGTACGGTTGTATCGATAGATGCCTTCACCACTTTGCCGGCGATCATGGACGCGAGCACTACCATTTCGCGTTTTACATCATCTGCCGCCTTCTGCTTTTCAAGCTCGGCTTCCACCTTTGCCCTGTCAATAATCCTAGCCGCCTCCGCCTTCGCCTCGGCAACAATCTTATTTTCACTCTCCAGAGCCCGTTTTCTCGCATCACCTAAAATCTCTTCAGCTTCTTTATCAATATTCTTAAGCTTTTCTTCATACTGAAGTTTTAATAAGGACGCATCTTCCTTATCCTTCGCTGCTCCGTCCAGCTCATCCTTAATCTTTGCCCGCCTCTTTGCCAGCATCTCCCTTGCAGGATTAAAAAGAAAATAAGATGCCACCAAAAACAGCACAAAAATCGCAATGATCATCAACACCGCATCCGAAAGCAGCTGCAGATCCAGATCAAACAATCTCGGTTCCATCCGTCAACCTCCTTTCCTCATATCATTCCTGCCGCCTCGATATCCTGAAAAATGTCTCGCAGAGACATTTTTCTTCAAACAAGCTTTAGATTTTCTTAGGCGGCGTTTTTTGGCGCCTTAGAAAATCTCTTGTTTGTTTTTACTGGGCAGCTCCCATAAGAGGTCTTACGAATAAGAGCAGGATGGCTACCAACAGACCATACAGACCAGTCGTCTCCGCAACTGCCTGACCAAGCAACATAGTAGAAGTAATGTCAGATTTTGCACCAGGATTTCTTCCCACTGCTGCTGCCGCATGTCCTGCTGCGATACCCTGTCCTACACCAGGTCCGATACCAGCGATAACTGCCAGACCTGCGCCGATTGCTGAACAACCTAAGATAAAGTTTCCATTAAAATCCATTTTTGTTTCCTCCTTATGCTTCTTGCATGAAAATAATTTTAAAATATTTACTCTTTGATCTCCAGGCTCTATTCTTCCGTGCTGCATGCATCCGTAATGTATGTCATTGTCAGCATACAGAATACATAAGTCTGGATTGCACCTGAAAACAGGTCAAAATATACATGAAGTGCTGCCGGCCATATAATGGCAAACTTGTTCAGCAGAGCATATATAAGAGCCATAATTGCTGTTCCCGACAAAATGTTGGCAAACAGACGCAGCGAAAGCGAAACCGGAACTGCCAGATCGCTTATGATGTTGATTGGCGCCCATATTGGCCATGGATTGCACAGCCCCTTTAAAACACCGGACACCTTCTGGTATTTGAATTTATTGAAGTGAATCAATGTAAATGTGATAATACCCAGCGCAAACGTCACACCATAGTCTGCTGTCGGCGGGCGTAACCCTAAAAGCCCGGAAATATTGCTGACCAAAATAAAAATAAAGATCGTTCCAATATAATTCCGGAATCTGACAGCCTGACCTCCCATTACGCCGCCAATCATTCCATCCAGCATCTCCACGATCATCTCCACCACATTTTGAAATCCCCCGGGCACCTCGGTGGCATGTTTAATCGCCCGGTTTGCGGCAATGCAGAATCCAATGATAATCAGCATAACAATCAGGACGCATATATGCGTTGTCGTTATCCACACCTCTTGACCAAACAATTCATAGGAAAAGACCCCATGAATCATAAAATCCACTTCTGTGCTTCCTGATAACAGAATTCCCTGTCCCATATCTTCACCTCCTTACCTATCCTGCTCTCCGGCAGGTTCTTCTATCAGCGGGGGAAGAATTTCTTCCCCATAAATAATATTACTGACCTTACATGTTATAAAATGCATATACGCGGACGCTTTCAGTCCCATAATGCCTAGGAATGCTGCAAGCGGATCTCCGATCCCGCTTATTGCAGTCCCTGCAAGTACTGCCACAATAACCAGATAGCGCAATATTGCATGTGCACTCATAGATTTGACTGCTAAACGCTCAGGAAGATCAAGCGCCCTATCCAGAGACCACCACATATGAAACGCACAGACCGCCGCCGTCAATATTCCCAACCAAAGCCCGAAGCTATACCATATTTTCTCCTTCATGAAGAAGACAAACACCTGACACACTGCACCGAATAAAACAATCCCTGTCTCAAGTTCAAACAGAGTCCTGTTTATCCTGGTGATTTTTTCTTTCATTCATTTCTCTCCTGTTTTTTCTGCTCTTGTGCAGATATGCCGACTGTTCACTGCCACCTGCATAAATTCCTCTGGCAAATCGGTATACATTATACCCGCCTGCCACTGCGCCTACAAAAAACAATATCACTACAAGAAAGTTCGTCCCCAGCTTCTCATCCAGGAACATCCCCAGAAAAAAACAAATAAAAACAGGGACCAGCATGTTGATTCCGAACTGTCCAATCATCGTTAATGCCTGATAAACCTTCCGATTAAACTTCACATGCCTCTCCCTTTCAAAGTTCCTTTTTCTAACTGCACTCACTTAATGATTATACCTATTTTTTTTATTTCTGTCTAGAAATAATGGTAAAATAATCATGAAATTTATATCTCCCCGTTTTTTAGCGAGATTTGGCAAATTCGTTGACTTTCCCCCCAATTAATAGTAGTATTTTGGTAAACAGGCAATCTATTTTGGAGGTTCTATGGCAAATCCCATTTTGTACCGCAGGCGAATTATTCCGGAAGAATGTGTTCTTCTTAAGGATGACATTATTCTCTCCTGTGACGAAGAACATATCGTCACCTCTTGGCATGCACTGCATCCCAAAAAAGACCTTCATCACGGCAGTTCCTGCTACTTTCTGAAGGAGGGTTTTAAGGTAAGCAAATTCTGCCGGGAAAACGGAAGCCTGCTTTACTGGTACTGTGATATCGTAGATTATGACTTTCACCCTTACGACAATCATCTGATCGTGACAGATCTTCTCGCCGACGTAATCATCTACCCCGACGGTTTCGTGAAAGTCGTAGATTTAGATGAACTGGTCACTGCCTTAGACGCCCGTTCCATAGACATAAACACCTTGAAATCCAGCCTTGTGCGGCTTGATAAACTATTAAAAATCATTTATTCCGGCAAATTTGATTCCCTGCAAAAATATATTCCATGATAAAATGTTATATACAAAACGAACCGCTGCAGAACAGGTTATTCCACTGTTTCCGCAACGGTTTTTAGGTTTTAGTAGAATATATGCCCGCCAATCTGAGTGCCCGAAAGCCCGTCGATGGGTGTCCTGAAAAACAGACAGTTTCCCACCGTAGTCTGTCCCGCCATCGCAGCATCCGCAGCGCTGTAGCATGCGGCTGTAGCATGATTCTCTGCAAGGGCAAGGGCAAGGCGTCCGCTGGCAACCGGTGAAAACTGCTTATTCTGATAAACCACGCCTACCACTGTGTCCGGAAACACGGAACTCATAACGCGGTTCATAACCACCGCTCCCACTGCCACCTGTCCTTCATAAGGCTGATTCCCCGCCTCACAATAAATCAGATTCGCCAGCAGATACCGATCTCCTTCCGCAAAAGAAATCTCTGAAATATCTCTCCATGCAGACTTTGCCGCCAGTGCCGAAAGCCTTTTTTCCTCCGCCAGCTGTGCCTGAAGATTAGCAATATCATTCTTCTGTTCTTCAAGTTCTTTTTCATACTGCAGCATTTCTGCTTCCGTCTGGGAAATTTCATTCCGATAGCTGGAAATCTTACCGGAAACCTGATTCACCAGCCCTGTCATTTGGCTCTGCTCTTGCTCAACAGAAGCCCGAAGCTCGTCCAGTTCTTCTTTTTCCTTTACCAGCTGCGCTTCCTTTTCCTCAATGCTGCGCCGGGTTTCCTTGAACCTATCCAGTTCCTTACGGTCATACTCTGAAAGCTGCTCTATATAATCATTCCTGTTTAGCAGATCAGAAAAGCTCGCTGAGCCGAAGAGCATTTCCAGCATTACAAAATCCCGCTTTTCATACATGAACTGAACCCGCTTCTTCATAGCAGCATACTGCTCTTCCTCGATTCTCCTTGCCTCATCTAACTCGCTCTGGGTGGTCTCGATTTCCCCATTCTTGACCTCTATTTTCTGCTCAAGATCGGCAAGATTATTACTGATTGTAGTCAGATCCGCATTCAAACTGTTCAGCTGCCCTTTAAGCCCTTCCGTAGTCTGGTTAAGGTCCTCCAGTTCATCCTTCTTTTCGTTGATTTCGTTTTCTGTCTGCTCCTTTTCAGCATTTCTTTTGTTAATCTCTTCTTCCAGCTCCGATATCTTATCGGCATACGCAGTTATGGGAAAAGCACATACCAAAACAACGCTTGCCATGAACACAGCAATGCTTTTTTTCTTTACTCTTCTCATCTTTCTCTACTTATCCTTTACGTCTTTCATCCGTATTCTCAAGTTTTTTTACTCTGCGCACGTGATTTTCACCTTCTGAAAATTCCGTGTCAAGAAAGGTATCCACTATTTCAATGGCAAGATTTTTCCCTGTAAATCCGCCTCCCAGCGCAAGCATATTGGCATCATTGTGCAGTCTTGTCATCTTGGCAAGGTATGGATCCGTACACAATGCGCAGCGTATACCGGCAACCTTATTTGCTGCAATTGAAATGCCGATTCCCGTAGTACATACCACAATTCCGCGCTCACATCTGCCGCCTGCAACCGCCTTGGCAGCCGCCCTGCCAAAATCAGGATAATCACAAGATTGCAAGTCATAACACCCAAAATCCTCATACGGAATGCCCCGTTCCTCCAAATGTTCCATAATATGACATTTTAATTCATATCCGCCATGGTCGCTTCCTAACGCTATCATCATTCTACCTCCTCTGCCGCATCAGCGGCACTTCATTTATAAAAAAGCTGCTACTGCAAATAGATTACCTGATGTCCTGCCGCCTTTAAGAGTCTGTTCATGATTGCCACTCCCACTCCGCGGCTTTCAAAACTTTCTGCATAAATCATCTGCACCTTATCATCATCAAATTCGCGCAGGATTTTAAAAAGCTGCCTTGCAATCTGCTCCTCATCCTCACGCTTTCCTACACTTTTGATACTGTCTGCAAGATATCTATCCTTTGTTTCATCCGTCGCGATCACGCCAGTTTTGATTCCCTCCAAACGGTATCGCTGCAATTGCTCATTTATATAAGAAACCACTTGTATCTGCGTTCCTTCAATCAAAACCAGACTTCCCTTAGGTGCATAATGCCTGTATTTCATTCCTGGCGCCTTGGGCGCCTGACTTGAATTTCCATCCAGGATCGTCCTATCTGTATCAACCCTTCCAATTGTCTCTTCAAGCATTTCTTCCGTAATATATCCCGGTCTCAAAATCACAGGAACCTCGCCTGTCAGATCAAGGATCGTGGACTCCAACCCGATATCAGCCTCTCCCCCGTCAATGATCATATCTACCCTGCCGTCCAAATCTTCCATCACATATTTCGCCGCCGTAGGACTGGGTCTTCCCGAAAGGTTCGCGCTGGGCGCCGCCACATATCCTCCCGCCGCCTCAATCAATGCCTGCGCAGCCTTATGCGACGGCATTCGCACAGCCACCGTTTCAAGTCCGCCTGTAGTCTGCACTGGCACACATGCCGCCTTATGAAAAATCATGGTAAGGGGGCCCGGCCAATACCTCTCTGCCAGTCTATAAGCAGCCTCCGGCACCTCCCGCACAATCGCGGAGAGCTTGTCCATGCTTGCAATGTGTACAATCAACGGATTATCGGAAGGTCTTCCCTTTGCCGCATAAATCTTCCCTGATGAGGCGGCATTTAAGGCATCCCCACCAAGACCGTATACTGTTTCCGTCGGGAATGCCACCAGTCCTCCTGACCTTATAATTGCGCCCGCCTCCTCAATATACTGCCAATTTATATTATCTTCTTTTATTTTTATTACCTTTGTTTTCACTTTATATAAGCCCCGTAAAATCGATTCTGCACTAAGTCCTTCCGTCTTCTCACACATACTTTATCATATTTTATATGTTTTGACTACCACGATTGCGTGATTCTCGTATCGAAGTAAAATATATGTTTATAAAATCAGCGGGGAATCACTCCCCCGCCTCACCCCCATTCAAGTATTTCATGATTCCCATATGGATATTCCAAGCCACCTTCTCCTGATACAACGGCGTAGACAATTCTTCTGCCTCCTCCCGGTTGGACAAGAATCCGCACTCAACAATCACAATCGGTTTCGACGTTTTCTTTAAAAGGAAATAGCTGTCATTTCCCTTTGCCTCCCTTTTGTTTTCAGGATCTAAACTGCGAAGCTGTTCCTGTATGATCATGGCAAGCTGCTTACTGTTTTGGCTGGTATCATAATAAAATACCTGTGCTCCCTTTACATACTCCTCATGATAACTGTTCTGATGGATACTGACTACCAATACCGGTTCCGCTTCCTCGATCATCGCCAGCCTTCTTTTCATATCCTGTACCTTCTTGTTGGATGCATTCTCATCATACAGCCCGGCATCCCCCTCCCGGGTCATTACCACCGTGATACCCTCTGCTTGTAAAAACTGCTTTAACAAATGTGCAATCTGCAGATTAATATCCTTTTCCAATTGGTTGTTGATCCCGACCTTACCAGGATCAGCGCCACCATGCCCTGCATCGATCACTACGCAGATATCCCTCTTTTCTTCCACCTGCGTTGAATTTACATAGACGGCACCTTCCCTCGCCACAACAAACATAGAGAACATTAAAATTCCTGCCATCACCAACTTCAAGATTCTGTTTTGATTGTTTGTCACGCTGCGCCTCTTACATTTACCCTCCTTTATATGTATGAAAAATAAGCTGTGGGTATTCCCCACAGCTTATCCTTATATCTTATTCTTATGCTTCTTCCTGCAGGGTACATCTTACAGTCACCCTGTTCCTTCCCCCGTATGTACAGGTGAACAAAGTCAGATCCCATTCTCCTTCAGACATCTTTGACACCTTCTTGCCGCCCACCGTCTCAATCTCGGCTACTTCATAGAAGTGTTCCCCGCCGTCTACATCCAGAAAGACTACCTGATCTCCCGGCGAAAGATACTTGATGTTGCCAAAATGCCTCTGATAATTATGTGCTGCAATAATCAAAGAGTTTTCATTGTAATTGCCTTCATATCTGCCCGGCGCAATCTTAAGACCCTCACTGGTAACGGAATTCATGACAGGAAGTGAGATATCGATTGCCGGAATTGCAACTTCTCCAATATAGGTGAAACCGTCCACTTCAATCGTTCCCATGGTGGTATCGACCTCTTCCGGGATTTCCTCCAGCAGCATATCCAGTTGCGGCTGTACAGCTTCCGCTGTCTGCTCCTGCTGGGCATTCTGCTCTATCTGTACAAGCACGCTTTCCGCTGCCCGCTCTGCTCTTGCATTATCCCAATTATTATAGAAAAGGATTCCCATGCCGCCGATAATCATAAGCGGTCCAACGCTCATGAGCAACATGCCCCTTCCTTTCTTTGCCTTTCCGTCTTCCCCTTTATTCTTCCTTCCGTACTTTCTCATCCATCCGATGAAGAACAAGAGCACGCCCATTCCTGCAAGCACCGGTATCGGCCACTGCAGCGTTCCCGTCTGCGGAAGCCTTCTTCTTCCTAACACGCCCTTTTCCCATCCCCTTCTACGGCGCATGCCAAGCACTGCCTGGTCAGGCGTCGGGGTCGGATTCGGCCTGTTCGTAATCTGCGGCGGATCCGTTGGCTGTGACGGCGGATCTGTAGGACTCTGCGGTGCCGGAGTCGCTGGCGCTGTAGGTGCCGGCGGCGGATCTGTCGGTCCCGGCGTAGGCGCTCCCGTAGGTCCCGGTGTCGCTGGCGGCGGTGTCGTCGGTCTCGGCGTAGGCGCCCCTGTAGGTCCCGGTGTCGCTGTCGGTCCCGGGGTTGCGGACGGCGTCGCTGTTGGTGTCGCGCTCGGCGTAGGTGTAGGCATCGGCACTGCTTCCAGCTTTGCCTCCACACTCACATTATAATGTACGTCACCGTTCTTATCCACCCTCGGCACAAATGCCAGGAAAGGAGACGTCACCGTATATCCATCAGGCTGCTTCGTTACCACTACCAGATATACGCCCGGTTCCAGCTTAGAGAATGATGCCACTCCGTTCGTTCCCGAAGAACCTATGCTATAGGATGCAATCTTATTCTCTCCACTGATATAGGTATGCAGGGACTCAGCTGCTTCCTTTAAGAACTTTGCGGACTGTCCGCGCAGGCTCCCGATGTTCTGGCTGCCGAAGTCTTTAAAATCTCCGGACCATTCAAGATCCTGATCTGCACCTGCTTTGGTCCAGTGCTGCACCTTATAGATTGTAAACTCTGCACCGCTGATGCCTTCCTCTCCGTCGCGGACATCGATGGTGAGACTTCCGTCCCCGCTGATATCCCCGTCAGCATAAGCGACAATGCTGGTGAACATCATGATCATTACCGCGCCCACGATTGGAACGACTTTTCTTATCCACCTTTTCATTTTCATCTAATCTCCCTCTTTTCTCTACATCTGATGAAACAGCCAGTGACACTTTCCAAGTTCCAGCCTACTCATTGCTATTTGTTTCTTCCTCTACCCGGACCCCTCTGATCAAAAGCCTGTGGGTATTCACCGCATAAGGGGTGCAGGTCACCAATGTGACATAATCTTTTCCTTCCACGATTTCCAGCGGATCTGTTTCGTGGGGTTCAATCACCAGAATCTGATCCACCTGATAATTCAGGACCCTGCCAAGGATATTGACCTGAAAATAATCGCCGATTTCCATCTGGTCCAAATCCGTAAAAAGCAGTGCCGACGGCAATCCTCTGTGTCCAAATAGTGCGGCATGGGTGCTTTCTCCTCCCACCGGAAGGGAACTGCCTTTTAAATGCCCTACACCGTCATGAAGTACCTCATCCTCTGTCCCATGGCTGATGGCAAGCCGGACGCCAATCTTTTCTATGATTACATACCCCATCACGCCGTTTCCATTTATGTTAAGGAGCTGGTCATAATTCTGACCGTTCACGCTGAGCCTTTCATCATTTGCATCTACATTAGCAAATGAAATCCCCAGCTGGAACAACTTTTCGTTATAAGCCTTTGCTGCATCATAGATTTCCGTAAATTGCTCCGTATCCAGTTCTTCCACTTTTCTCTCATACTCTGTAATCAGCCTGGACTGCATCCACAGATTCCACCAGTTGCTGATCGTGGGATACAAAAGCACCCCCAGCCCAGCTAGGCAGACAATAGCCGCCAGAACCACCGGCAAACGTCTTCTCATCTCTATCTCCCCCGCACACCGCTTAAACTGCCTGCAGCATGCTTCCTATATTTCTCTTATAAGTAGCACTTAATCAGCTTAAACTGAATCTTTTTCTTAAGACGCTGTCTTTTGTAAACCGCCTTGCCCAGCTTAATATAAGCGCTTTGCACAAACGAAAGTTCTTTCTTTCCCTGTTTCCTGTAGCCATAATGGGTCTCCAGAATAATCTGTGCCAGAACTTCCATCTGCTCTGCCGGAAGATCCTTATATTTCTTTGCAACCTCCGAAGGGAATGCATCGTCAGAACATCCAAGATGCCTTTCCCATCCGTCAAACAAGAGCATCTCATAAAAGCTCTTATAAACAGATTTCATATTTTCCTTTACGTCTGCCTGCGGCACCCTGCCAAGCCTTCTTTTAAGCAGATACCGTCTATGGGCAAACAATAATACCAACAAATTAATCAGAAGGACGCCCGCCGCTAAGCTTAAAATCATCCAGATTCCCAAGGGCGATGTTTCTTCCCCGCCTCCCAGATTTGGGGAATCCTCCGCCTCTTCCTTAGGCAAATCTTCCTCTTCCTTCTCATCCGAAGTCTTTGATGCAGTCTCTGCACCGGAGCCCTGGGCTTCATAATCCGCTTCTTCCAGCATCGCCACAAAGCCCGGCGTGGTCTCCACCGGCACCCACCCCACACCGGAGATGAAAATCTCCGTCCATGCATGGGCGTTGTCATCCTCAAGGATTGCCGTATAAGTACCGTCCGTCTGTCTGGAAAAGATACTCTTCGGCGCCACATACCCGACTACATATCTTGCCGGGACGCCGAACATGCGGAACATCATCGTCGCCGCCGCCGCAAAGTGCGTGGAATATCCCTCTTTCTTTTCATACAAAAACCACTCCACAAAGTCCTTTCCCTCAGGCAGGGATTCCACATCCCTGTTAAAAGTATAATTCTGGGAAAGGGTATCTACCACATACTCCCTGATCTCATCTAAATCTGAAAGCTCCATGGCTTCACACTCCGCGCGGAGCCTGCTAAGACCGTCCTCCGGCATCTGCAGATCCACCACTTTAGCATAATTCTCATAAGAGGTAAACGCCTCATCCAAAACACTGTGATAGTCTTCATGAAGTATCCATTCTTCCATGGCTTCCTGATAGCTTTCCCTTGCATAATAAGAAAAGATATCCTCCTGCCTCGTCTGCCCTTCCACGGCGCCGTCCCCGGCAAGCATCACATAATACTCATTCAAGAAAGCATTATAGGGCAGATACGTATAGGCATCATTGGCGTCTAAATTCTCTACCGTCAGTTCTTTTGCAGAAGTCGCCACCTCCCCTGCAAGCTCCGGCGTCACATCATCCTCATTTTCAGAGAATGTGACATTTTCAGAATACATCATCCTAAGAAACGGAAGATTTTGAATGTATAACCCCGGATTATCCTGGGTCTTCCAGTTCGATGCCGCATTTAAAAAGACGGATTCATCTATGGCATCAAACCTGTTTCCACTGTAAAGGGAACCTACAAATCCTTTTAAATAAACGGTCTCCTCCGGTCGTTCCGGCGCAGTCAGCTTGAGTGCCTGCACCTTGCCGAAATAATACCCTTCCACTTCCCCTAAGGTTCCATCATCCACACCGCCGCCGGTTCCTTCCAGCGACAGCTTCAGCCTTCCACCGGAAACCTTAGGCAAAATACTCCACACCGCCTGCAGAATACCATTTTCCGCTTTCATGCCGGACTCTCTCGCCAATTCTATCGGAACAGAAATCCCCGGTTTTAACAGGAAAAAGGCAGGCACTGCCAGCGTTATCACGAGAATGCTGATAAACAAAACAGTCTTACTTCGGATGCTCTCATAGCAATGCATATTCTGTGCAAACTGCTCCTGGTCGCCTTCTTTCCAGAAGGTAGGCGGATCCTTCAACGCCGAAGCGGTAATCGTTCCCACCAAAGACAACATGATCAAACACAAAAACAATACATTTGGAATGCCGCCTGCCAGCAGCACGCCTGCCAAAAGCGGAAAGAATACCGCCATAAGGCACCATACATTAGGGCGGTACATCACACCCGCTGAAATGATTCCTGCTATCAGGAAACTTGCAAAAATTAAGAAAAACGTAACATGTACCGGATTTACTGCCACCTGATACAGCGCCAGATTTCCGTCATAGCCCTCATTCAGTTTTATCATAACACAGTTCATCGTTTCCAGGAAACCGGAAATGACATAACTCTGCAAAATCAAGAGAATCACACTGAACGCTATGAGCGATGCCAGCAAAGCCAAGAATCTATAGATTCCTTCCATTTTCAATCTGGAAAATCCTGCCCAGAACAGGCAGACCACCAAAAGAAACGGAAAAAATACAGGGGCAATATAGGGAAGGGAAAACGCAGAAATGAAAGTTCCAGCGAATCCCGCCGCTGCCATAAGCAAAAGTATTACAAGTATTCCAAAAGAAAACAGCTTATTCGTCTTTCTTCCTTCTGTCTGAACCAATTCTCTGGCTGTAATGCAGATATCTTCACTATGGACCTGCTCTTTCTTTTTCTTCTTTATTAAAGCCTTCATATCCCACACCAGCCTTATACGCCAATAAAGAGCTCAGGCAGCGCCTTGCCGATATCTTTATCAGCAAGAGATGCCACACATACCCCTTCCAGATAAAGATTCCAGTGGGTATCCACTTTCAAAACTTTACTGCTGCTGCCCAGCGAATAGCTCTCCATGTAAGCATCTTCTAAATCACACTGATCTTCATACACGCCCGCATCCATAAGGGAACCAGCCAGTTCATAGATATCCTCCTCAGAAGTAATCGGGAGCCGGATGAACTCATCCAGAGATCCATTTAACCACGCCACCTCATGAGGACACCCCTGCACCAGCAGGCTGTAAGAGACCGAAGCAATCATTGTCAGCATGCCGTCCGACTGCATATGCGTCCATTTCTGCGTCCCGGACCACTGTAAATCGACAAGCAACAGTACCATATTTTCTATCGGCATACTGAACTCCCTTACTAATAGCTCATCTGCCTTTGCACTTAATTTCCAATGGATCTTCTGCAGCGTATCACCGTCCCGGAAGGCTCTGGTGTCAAATACCTCTGAAACATCATCACCGCTCCGCTCATGGGAATGGAAATCCCCCTCTTCCCCCAGACGCATGGTCATATTGTCAAGGTCTAACCTTATCTCATACATATCCGGCACTACCAGCGCCTCTATCAAGTCCTTATCGACTTTCACCCGCCAGCCGGATAGCTTCAAATAATCATATATTTTCGCCTGATCCAGCCGGAAACTGACCTTCCCGGCATATCTAGCTGTTATTTTCAATCTTAATATTACTGTGCTGCGGGAGTCCACCATCCCTAGGGTTCTCTCGCTTATTTCTGTCTTATCAAAACCATCTATATAAGAAATCCCAACCGCCACATTGGCAACCGGCAGTCTGGAAGTGTTTTCAATCTTTATTTCTATCAATATCGGTTCCTGCTTTGGCACTGTCAGACTTGGAACCTGTAAACTGATTTTTATCTTTCTGGACAAATATATGGGAAACAGCAAGAGCACTGCCAGAAAAATCAGTTCAAACGCCAGCATAAAGACCGGAAATTCATACGGACTTACAATCGCAATAAACAAAGTAAGCAAAAGCACAAACAGATAAATCAATTTATTTTTCATGCGCTTATCACTCCGGTCAGCCCTTCTCAGGAGAAGGCTTGGGTGTATCTTTTAAAATTTGCGACAGTACATCAGCTTCGCTCTTGTGATTCAGCTTCGCCTTTGCGCTTCGCCTTACCCTGTGAACCGCTACATCGGGGAATACTGCCGCCACATCCTCCGGAATCACATAATCTCTTTTCTGCAAATATGCCCTTGCCTGTACCATCTTGGATAAAGCAAGGGTTCCACGGGGACTAATCCCCAAATCCAGCATTTCACTCTTTCTGGTTGCTGTCACCAGTCTTACGATATACTTATACACTTCGTCATGGACAAAGATTTCTGAAGCTTCCTTCTGCATATTGACAAGCTCCTGTGCCATGATTGCCGGGACCACATTGTCCAGCGGGTTTTCCTGCCGTCTGTCCTTGATAATGTTGATCTCATCCTGCATATCCGGATATCCCATGCTGATACAGATGATGAATCTGTCCAGCTGGGATTCCGGCAGCATCTGCGTACCCGCGGAACCAATCGGATTTTCCGTTGCTATTACGATAAAGGGAGTCGGTACCTCCCTGGTTACGCCGTCAACGGTCACATTCCCTTCCTCCATCACTTCCAGCAGAGCTGACTGGGTCTTAGGTGAAGTACGGTTGATCTCATCCGCCAGCAGAAGATTGCACATTGCTGCACCTGGCTGATAGGCAAAAGAATCTGTTCTCTTATTGTACGTAGTAAAGCCTGTGATATCTGTGGGAAGCACATCTGGTGTGAACTGCACACGATTCTGCTTCAGGTTCATCGCTTTGGCAAATGCCAGTGCAAAGGTGGTCTTTCCAACCCCGGGGATATCTTCAATCAGGATATGTCCCTGTGCAAGTATCCCTGTCATGATCTTCTCGACACATTCATCCTTTCCGACGATGACCTTCTTCACTTCCTCCATCACCCTTCGGGCATTTTCTACGTTTCCCATCAGTCCTTATTGTCCTTTCTTCTGCTTTTCCTTTGGGGACGCTCTTTGTTTTTGATTTTCTTTTTTGGTTTTTCCTCTGACTCTTTTTTCTGGTTCTTACGTTTTACAATCAGAAGGAAAATACCTGTTTCCACTACTGCCATGATTGCCAATGATACAAGCAGCCACGGCCATACATCCACGATTCGCTTTGTAAGTGTACCTGATTGAAGTTCACTATAAGTAACATGCTGTTCTTCCTCCTCTTCCGGAATATATTCCGTCCGAATGCCGCGCACCAGCATTCTGTGCGTATTGATTGCATAAGGATGACATGTCACCAATGTACAATGGTCTTCTCCTGGTACGATTTTTAAATCATCTATTTCCTCTGGAAGAACGATCTTAACCTGGTCTACACGGTATGCAAGTATCTCGTCAAGTACATGCAGGTAGAATAAATCCCCTACTTCCAGCTTGTCAAGATCAGTGAACAATACTGCGCTGGGCAGACCTCTGTGCCCGGTAAGAACCGAATGCGTATTCTCCCCCCCAATGGGGTAAGAAGACTGTTCAAGATGCCCTACGCCCTTTTGCAGAACCTCGTCACTTGTACCGTTATAAATCGGCAGATACACATCAATTTTAGGAATATCGATAAAACCAATGCTTTCGCCGACATCGATCAAATCCAGATAGCTGATGCTTTCGTCCTCCTGGTCGATACTGAGGGTGACTGCGTTACTCAACTGCTCATTGTACTTCATCGCAGCCTCCCTTGCAGCATCGATATCTTCCTGATCCATCTGGGCGATCTGCTCATCATACTCAGCAATCGCCCGGCTGGCATTTGACTGCGCGATCAGGTTACTGACAAACGGATATAAAGTTATGCATAATCCTGATAAAAACAGGATTGCTATAAACCATGCTCTCTTTTTATCCACAATTGCTCCTTACTTAATTACTTTGCTTCTTTTTTCTTTGATGTAAAGAAAAGAATAACTGCGGCTGCCATCATAGCGATACCTACAAATGTGAAGAGGAAAGTACCCATACCACCAGTGGTAGGAAGTTCAAAGCCCTGTTTATTGATAACAGTGCTGACAACGATACCCTGTGCATTATCTGTTGCGCCGGTAAATTCTACCCTCTCTACTTCATGTTTTGTCAATGTTGTCTGACCATCTGCGGTTGTCGTGTATTCATCTTTAGTTGTTATTGTGTACTGAACCTTCAGTTCAACCTTAACGGGTGCCTTTAACAAATTATATCCTTCGTTGGTCTTTAACTCTACCAGATAATATGTTCCATTAGAAAGACCTGACTGACCAACTTCGCCGTTCGCATCTGTCACCAAAGGAGTGGTATTTACTTTAACCCAGTTTTTTCCGGAAGGTAAGCCCAGTTCACCTGCATTTGTTACGCCTGTTTCTCCGGCTTTTGCTTCTCTGTATAAATCAAATTCAACGCCCGCAAGAGGACTGCCGTTTTCTGATTCTGCCTTCTTTAAGATCTGAACCTTGAAGGTGAATACCGTTGCTGAATCTTCAACCTTATCTACTTTAGGATCTCCGCCTGTATTCGGGTTGTCAGGATCATTCTCCGGTAAAATGTTGTTTGAATACTCCAATGTAGCCTTGTTGCCATTTCCTGCTGGTGTTGTTACTGCGCCTTCTAATAAGGTAGCTTCATATGTAACTACAATTGTTTTGCCAGCATAAGCAGCCATCTGTGCAGGCACGAATTCCATTACAAATCCATTACCAGCCTCTGTTTTGGTATAAGCGGCTGCAGCTACATCAGTTCCATCACATTGCACTTTAATTGTGCCCATGTCATCTTTCAGATTGTTCGGTGTATCTGTAACCTTGAAAACTTTGAGATCTACAATATTTGCAGGTACTTTAATCGTTACAGTATAAGGAATTTTATCGCCCACACTATAGTCAGCACCCTCGCCCGGATCCTTCAAATTTCCATCTTTGTCTGTCACTTGCTTATCAACGTCAGGCTTTTCATTCTTGATATCAATTTTTACTGAATCTGACGCTTCAGCGCCGTTATAGATAACGGTTCCTTTATCTGTTACAGTAAATTCATATGCTGTCTTGCCATCCATAATGTAGTTGTTATTAGGTCCTACGGATGTCTCGATAAATCTGTATGTTCCCTGTGACAAACTTTCTACTTTAATAACACCTGCTTCATTCGTAACAAGGTTCAAAGCTGCTCCAGTATCGTCACCTGCTGCTCCCGATGCCTTTGTAATCGTAACCCAGCCGGAACCATCTTCTTTTTGTTTCTGAAGTGCAAAGGTAACTCCCGCTAATTTTGTACTATCATTTCCTGACTTTTCCAAGGTAACTCCGCCGTACGTAGTTCCATTTTTAGGAAATACATGTACGTCATACAGCCACTCGCTGCCATCTACCGTAGTCATAGGAACAGATACCAGAAACGGAGCTACTGCCTCCGTTACCGCTGCCGGTTTCGTTGTTTCAATTACTACATAAAAACCTAATTCCAGGTTTTCAAATTTTGCAAGCCCATCACCTGCTGTGACTATTTCACTTCCTACCTGATTGCCTGCATAAGCCGCCTTAATCGCGCCATTTTCAACATACGTGCTGATATCAGGAAGGCTTGTAGGATTTGCACTGTAGTAAGCATCCATACCTGCTTTATCTACTACCTTGTAAATTGTAAATCCTGCTCCTGCCAACGGCTTTGCATCAGCCGGAACGGTATCGCTTGCACTACCAGTTCCCTCATTTACTTCTGTTCCATTGTACTCAAGCTTGTGAATTGTCAGGCTTGCCTTGCCATCTTTTGAGTTTTCAATGGTTGGTGCGGCAAATGCCGTGATTGTCATCATGGACATTGCCATTGCCAGAGTTAAAACTCCAGCCAAAAACTTCTTCAATTTTTTCATTTTGTCTCATTCCTTTCTTTTTGATTTTTACTGTTTTGACTTTTTCTCTCTCCCTCAGGAGGCTTTACCCTCCTTCCTGCGCTTACGCATGCTGTCTATATACATAAGGCTGGCAAACATACAAATACTTAAGCCGCCTACAGTAAACGGAATCGGTCCGCTGCCTCCAGTTGAAGGCATCTCAAGGTTCTGACCATTCTTGATTGTAATTTCAATCGTGTTGTCCACCGGTGTCTGCTCTTTTCCATTAATTACGTATTTGAGCTCACCATTTGTACTGATTATTACCGGTATAGGACTTGCAAGAAGTGTATGTCCCGGCACCGTAGCCACTTCCACTAACTGATATTCACCACTTGGAAGATTTGCAAAGATAATGACTCCTGCACCTCCTACCGGATTTTCATCCTCAGATGGCGTTATGATTGTATTTGTCGTCTCTCCATTTACCGTCACCTCTATAGGTGTCCATCCATCATCCGTTTTTTTCTGCAGCTGGAAGGAAACTCCTCCTAACGGTTTACCGCTGCCATCTACCTTTTTAACCTTTAACGAAACTAAATGGATGTTGGTAATCGTACTTTCAAACGACTCATCTGCGTCAGCGCCTAAGTTCTCATCCCCAAAAACAGGATCTGAGTAAATTGCCTGGAATTTATTGCTCCAGATGCCTCCGTTCGCAACCACGGTTCCATCTTCTTTCACTTCCACGACGCGATATTCCCATAAAATCTTATCATCAGCCTTATTATCTACAAATTTATCAAGATCCTTAAACTCATATTCCCAAGTTCTTGCCTGATTATTTCCAATCTTGACATCTGCCGATTCCTGACCTTTGATAACTACATCCTGCCATTCGCCTTTCGACCCCTTTTCTCTTCTCTGCAAACGGATAACGAGATATTCAGGTAATAAATCTTCCGTTACACCCGTTCCGTCTGCATTTTTCCAAATTTTCTCAACGTGAATAGAAATTACAGGTTTCAGCATATTGACGAATGTCAGCTTCACATCGCTTCCAGCGGGAGTAATCTGTCCTGTCACCGCCTTTGTTTCCGGGTCAAAAGTAACTATATCACCGGATATCACCTCCACATCTTCGATAAATGACTTATCGGACGGTGTCTCTTTAATCGTAAATTCCGTATTGATTGGAATTCCTGTAATCGTCCTCTCCTCATTCTCTCTAAGCGTAATCGTCTTGACAATGGGCTCACTTTCCAGCCCCATACCTGCCACATTGGTAAATGTGATATCAAATCTATAAGTTCCTGTCAGTTCATCCGATCTCTCCGAACGTTCCTTGCGGATGGTAAGTGTACCTGTCTTAACTGTATTTCGATACAACACCCTTAGCTTCGTCATACCGGAATCCGTATCAGGATCAGCATATGAACGGAACACGAAAACTGGATTGTCTGCCGGTCTATGGGTGCTTGTGTAGCCGCTGTTGCCTTGTGCTACTCCCTCCCCGTCATTTGAATTGGAATAAACCTCTGTTCTTCCATCATCCACAAAATTGTCTTCTGATGTAATACCTGTAAGGTTGCTGATGCTGCCATTTTGTACTTTGCTGCCGCTTCCCATGCTGGTCACTGGCTGACCATTTTCATACATAGTCCACGATGTTGCAAAGACATCTGAATCTACCATTTCTTTCAGTTCAATGTAACTTCCTCGCCTGAACTGGTCTCTGAAAAGAACGTTTTCTCCATCTCCCAGTGCAAACTGTCCATCTGACCCGATCACACCATAAGATACATTTTCATCTCCTGTTGTCAAGGTATAAAGCGCACCCTTGGGGTATTCCAGATTACCTGATGTAGCGGAACCATAGTCCGGAATATCATACTGTTTCGTTATAAATCCTGTGAGCGCACTTGCTCCTGATGTTGACTTGAAAATGAAGTCATCTAAATAAATATCCCGCTCATAATTGTAACCAAATCTGACAGCGGTCACGCCTGCCCAGTTAAAAGTAGCGCCTGCTGCAAACTTCTGCAGATCCACGGTTATCGTCGTCCACTCGCGCCTCTTTATATTGACAGTTCCATAGGTCATACCGTTCAAGGTGTGTGATATCTTGTGCCCTGTATTGTCCACCAATTCAATGTACATGTGGTTAATTGCAGGATTACCATTATTGTCATAATAGACTTTGAACTGTAGATACCTGTTGGCATCTGTGAGATCCATTGCACCTCCACCAGCAGGATAAATAATACCACATCTTAAATCCCTATAACCTCCGTTTGGCTCATCATATTTTGATTTCCAATGAACCACACCGTCTCTTCCGGCATAGCTTCCTACTGCCTCAAATATATTGGCAGCAGAATCCTTAGCAATTGAACCTGCAAAAGAGTCATTAAATACTTTTTCTATGCTTTCAGCAGTGGTCTCCACCTCGTGAGGTCCGTAATGGGTTGCCTGATTACGGATAGCGAATGAGAAAAGACTTACTCCCTTAAACAATCCCTGGAATGCAGAATCCACACCACTTACATCAACTTCCTTTTCAACTGCCAGCTGATTTTCATCCGGGAAGTTAAAGCTGACTGCCATATTAGACTCCCACATACCTCTTTCCATGTAGAACATGGTCAAAGTGTGCTCATCTGTGTTACCGCCGATCATCTCAAAAGGCGTTGTCATTTCACCGTGGGAATTTGAACCAGCACTCGTCTTCGTATCACTGACCCAAGCTGTCTTATCCCTAAAATTCAATCTTCCAACTACACGCGCATGAGCCCCGCCTACGTCCAGTGCAAGCTTTCCGTCAATGAATACCCAAACATCATCATCTCCGGCAAACTCAAAGGTAATCGGAACGGCATTGCCGTCCTTATCTAAAACAGTGCCATCCTTGGTTAGTCTGAACTTAAATTCCAGCCTTGTTCCAAATCCATAGTTATAATTTTTGCCGCTTGCATGGGCACTGGTTTCATTGAACGGGAAAAATCCATACTCTGTCGAAACGCCATCCTTACCGCCTGCTGTACCCGAACTATTTACATTCTTGCTCCATCCCTGATGTCCTGTATCCTGCAGGTAATACTGCCCCGTTGAAGAGTCCTGCCTCATTGCCAGCGTCGTGTCTTTACTGTCAAAGGTCCAATATGTAATGCCGTTATTATCTCTGTCTATCGCCTTGAAAGGGAATGCTACATTCTCGTACACTTTGCCAAGCACTGCATTTTTACTGTTGTTTCCAGCAATGAAATCTGAATCAAAATGTGGAAGCAATTCAGAACCGCCCTTTATGACCACACTTCCATCAGACAAAGTATCGGAAACCAATCCCTGCGCAGCTGCATTATATCGACCTTTCTCAGCGCTCGCATTAATTGCCGAGTTATTTGTAGAATAAAAATAGTCCTGATTATCAAATCCATATAACTTCAAGGTCTCATTTATTACATTAAATGCATAAGTACCCCATCCTGGCCACTGAAAATGTCCCGTATAAATCGGCACGCTTGCACTATTCTCATCATAAAAATCACTCAGTGCCTGATTAAATTGTCTGAAAGTCACCCAGTACCGGTGATTGGAAGCATTACTCCCTCCATAGTTATCGCGATTGTTACCGTTCAATTCATAATCTGAGTAATAATCATAAAAAGTCGAGTCTACATAAAAAACATCAGATTCTCTTGTGAGGGTTCCTGATTTGATATCTACAACATCCCTGTCTTTATAGGTCTCCGCATCTCTGGTCTTATAAACCTCTGCCCAATACCCATCACGCATCCCGCCATCATATATTGCAGAATCACCGTCATCTGCATAAAAGCAAGGATCTTCAAGGTCTGTGGGGATATCCATGAGTCTCGTCGCCTCTGCATTACCATTTTGTACATTAGGATTCTGCTCGTTGGCATAACTCAAAAATTTGATTTTAGTATATCCTTCCGGCAGATCCACCCTCCAGACATCTTTCCATGATTCCTTATCTGATTTAACCATTACGTCAGATAAAGTCTGTACGCCAGGTCCTGTGGCAAGATAGTAGACTGGTTCTGTGTCACTTGCCGGAATGCCTTTCCCCCCATTTTTAGCGCCATCTGATTTATTATAGGATAACTTTGAAAAAGTCGCATCAAAATAAATTGTATTGCCTTTCGTGTATTGCCCCAAAACCTTGGCTACTTCATACTCCTGAGTAACCAGATTATTTCCATCAGCGATAATCGTTCCGTTTTCTTCTAAGTCAAATTTATCCCAAAAGAAATGATATTTCGTCCCATCCTGATCCAAATATGTAAGAATCGTCTGGCTGGTTGCAGTAGAAGCAGTATCAAAAGTATAGCTGTATGTTCTCTTATCATTTTCATCCACTGCTAAAAATACAGGCGCATCAATGCCGATTTGGAACTGGGCTCCCGCTTTTGCCGCCTGCCCTTCCACTCCGTCTATGCTACCCATTCCATTTATATTGTCCGCGCCATTCTCTCCATTTACTCCGACAGAAGCTTCTGTCACTTTGCTGACCTTAAAATATAACTTGTCAAAATATAGCTTCCTGCCTGCTAAATTTACCGCCGGATCAGACGGTCTTGCACCCCAGACACTGATAGCTGTCCCGTCTGTTTTTTCGGTAACCCCATAATAGAAAGTATTCATCTCATCTTTCTGATAGAGAAATCCTTTTTCATTTTTCTCTATATCAGGGGTATTAAAGAAATTGTAAGTCTCTCCTATTTGAAGCCCCGTTGTTTTATCATAAAATGCTATCGTTGAATAAGGACCGGCAAGCGTATCACCGGGAATGATATAGCCTCCCGTTGCGGGATTCTTTTTGCCTATTTCATCTGTATTACCATTTCCGGCAAAATGCGCCTCTACATTTTCCGCATCATACCGGGCTGTCATATCAAAAAAGTATATTTCCTCACCATTCTGTGTCAAAGGTCCTAAATCATACCACACACCCTTTTTCTTTGCGGGGTTCGTGTTGTCACTGATCAGCATAAAGCACGGACGCGACATGTCCTTAGGAATCACATTAGTAACTTTATCTGCAATCGTCTGCTGATTTTCCTTATTCCACTCACTTTGGTAGCGTTGGAAAATAACATACTTATATTTCTCTGCCTGCTCTTTGGTAAGAGTATATTCCCATATGGCTCCATCAGCTTCCTTTGCCTGAAGATCCGTTTTGGTCATCCTTGCCAAATTACTGCTCGGGAGCACTTCACCATTTACATCATTGTAAAAGTGAACAAACATGGAATCTCCCTTATTCCATCCGTAAGCATTTCCCGTAGGATCCCATGATCCATTGCCCGATGTATCAAAGAAAATTTTCACATCTCCTGTTCTACTGGGCAACGCGCCGGCACGCTGCAATATAATGGTAGCGCCTGTGCTGGAAAGCAATGACATGGTAGTCTCAACCATCGGTTCTTCTGTTCCTTCTGGTGTAGCCGAAGGAGATGCTTCCACCATGCCTGGGTCATCAGAAGAATCTGGTGTCTCATCTGTACCATCTCCTACAGCAGGCGTAGAGACAGGTTTCTCATCTACGCCGGGGTCGGGTGTAAGATTTTCATCTGGTGTTTCCGTCGGCTCCACTGGAACATCTGGAACTACTGGCGGTTTATCTGGTGTCGTTGAGTTGTCAATCGTCGGCTGATCCTCCGGCGTTTCTGGTTCTTCTGTATCGCTTACATCCGAACCCTCTGTATTTTGGGAATCATCTATATTATTGTCATTTTCCACCGTGTCAACTTCATTATCACTCGAATCAAACTCTGTTCCGACCCAAGTCATCGCATAAGCGCCCTGAACAATTGTCAAATCATCATAACCAGCAGGTACCTTTATGCTCATAATCCGAGCTTCTTCCATCCCTGGAAATTCTTCCCCTGAATCATTCTGTGATGCATCACTTGAACTGCCTTCTGACTCTTCCGGCTGATTATTATCATTTTCCGAACCCGGATTCACTTCATCAGCAGGACCTTCTTCCGGTGTCGGATCCGGCTCTGGCGCAGGTTCAGGCGTCGCCACCGGTTCAGGCGTCTGCTCCGGGGTGGGCTCTGCTGTGGGCTCTACAGTCGGTGCCTCTGTGGGCTGAATCGTCGGCATTTCTGTGGGTGCCTGTGTCGGACCTGCCGAAGGCGTTGCACTCGGATTCGCTGAAGGCGTTGCCACCGGTGTGGCACTAGGGCTTGTGCTCGGTTTGCTGCTTGGCGTTGCGCTCGGATTTATGGACGGACTTGCCGAAGCATTTGCACCAGGCGTTGTACTCGGACTTGCGGACGGGCTGCCGGAAGGCGTCGTACTCGGTGTGACACTTGGCGTCGTACTTGGACTGCCGGACGGGCTTGCCGAAGCATCTGCTGAAGGTGATGCACTCGGACTGCCGGACGGACTTGCACTCGGCGTCATGCTCGGGCTTGCAGAAGGACTTGCCTTTATAATCTCTTTTCTATCTAATGTCATCTTATAACAAGGTTCTGCATATTCCAGCCAGTCATTTGTAAGTACTTCCGATGCCACCTCTGCATCTAGGGAATCTCCTAATAAGAATTGAAGATTTTCATAAGGTCTTTCCATCGTATATTCATAAATATAATCGCCTACACTTGAAGCAACCATTTTAACCGGATTTTCACTTAGTTTATCATCCGAATCATTAAAGGCATATAAGTAAACACCATTTTCTATAAACGCTTCATCCTCTTTAATGTCAGATGCGTCAAAATAAACCACATACCTAAGATTTCTCCATAACCCAGTGGACTCAAATCCATCCACCTGTCCAAGGAAGAAGCACGGTGCACTGTAATTCCAATTCATATAAACCGGCGTTGTAGCCACTTCATAATTCCAGCTTCCATATCCCCCCATGAATGCAATACATTCATAAGGTCTGTCAAAACTATATTCATAAACGCCGTCTCCCTTATCTGAAGCTCTCATTGCCACCGGGACAGCTGTATAACTATCTTCATCAGAGGAATTGTACGCATAGATGCCCACTCCACTATCTGCAAACGCACTTGCTCCTGAAGCTCCATTCAAATCAAAGTAAATGGTATAGAGACCATAAAAATGCCCTCCGTCTGAAAGTGCTTCGCTGTTGAACATATAGCAGGGTGCGCCAAGGCTCCAATCAATTGCTAATCGCTCCGTCTTCGTACCGGTATTTAAATCAGTGCCTTTCGTAAACTCTACATATGTATAATAATCGTCAAGGACAAGCTGATAGATATTTCTTTTTCCATCAACCTTCTCCATAAGGATTGGCGCATCTGAACACGCATTGCCCTCACGGTCATATAAGTACGCTCCAATGCCGCTTTCCATTACATCTGAATCCGCTCCAATCAATGATGTATCTACATAAATGCAGCGTCCCGATCCCACTTTATCTTCATGCGCAAAAGCTAATTCTATAAGCCCACCCCACGAAGGCGCTTCCAGTATCATTAAGGCAGCCAGTACCAAACCAACCGCCTTTCTTATGAATCTTGCTTTCTTCATTTTTTCTCCTATTGTAGAGATTGCATTCCCCATGTTTTGTCTCATACTCTTCAACCCCACACATCTTTTTGACGGCAACACGTTTTTCGTCTGGCAACGTTACCAATCACTTATACTAAACTAATATCGCATATATGTATCTGTTACTTTTTTCCTACTTCTAGGGTTCATATTTAGTATAGTACTCTTAAAAACTACTGTCAAGATTCCGTAAATTTTCCGTAAATTTTCGTTAAGTCCAACAAATAATCTTCAGATATTTTGTGCAATTTACAAATTGCTTTTTTGGAATATTTGACAAGCACTCAAATAGCACTCCGAATTGCGCAGCCGCGTAAGAACAGCCGTTCCCAGATTTATCTATACTCACTTTCAATTTGTCGATTGGTATATGCTCCCCTTAAACGTTTTCGCAAGATATAGATAAAAATCTCTCCTTCCAAATAAACAAATGCCTATCATATACCATATAGTGTATTTCTCATATAATATAAAACTTTACAAACAACAAATCCTACTCTTCGAAAGGTATCGTTATCTTAAATCAAAAAGGCATATCACCTCTCTAATTTCTAGTGATATGCCTTCTTTATTCACGCTAAAACTGTGCCATTCTCTTCTTATTAGCTAGATGGACTCGTGGAATGTACGGGAAATAACATCTGCCTGCTGTTCCGGCGTTAATTTGATAAAATTAACAGCATATCCGGAAACACGGATCGTAAGCTGCGGATAGTTCTCAGGATGCTTCTGAGCATCTAATAACATATCTCTGTTAAGTACGTTTACGTTCAGGTGATGTCCGCCCTTTGTTGCATAGCCATCCAATAATGATACTAAATTATCTACCTGCGCTGTATTTGTTGCCATGGTAATTTACCTCCTTATAAATCTTAATGAAAATCATCCAAACCATCCTCCAGGGTAGGTACACTGCACGCCAGAGGCGTTCTGGAGCAATCTGTGCATCCCATGGTCTGAACTTCTTTTGATTCGTCTTTCGTCTCGTCATAGTCTACATTCACATGACCTACACCCATAGCCATGCCGGAATCCAGCATTTTCACAAGATCATCGATCATTTTTTTGTCATCCATTGCATTGTACCTCCCGAAAGTGGATTACTAGTTTACTTTATTTGTTCAAATCAAGCTCAATGTCGCCTGCAAATACCTGATCCTCTTTGCCAAGCGCACCTGGAATGATGGTGAAGGTATTAGAGATACCATCCTGCGCATCATTGAAAGGAAGCTTGGATACAGATGATAAGGATGCTACTGCACCGTGGGTGTCACGTCCATGCATCGGATTTGCACCGGGAGCGAAAGGCTGACCTTTCTTACGTCCGTCAGGTGTATTTCCTGTTGCCTTACCATAAGTTACATTAGATGTAATGGTAAGAATGGATGTCGTAGGAACACCGTTTCTATAGGTGTGATGTCTTCTGATTGCTGTCATGAATTTGTGTACGACTTCCTGTGCAATGCTGTCTACACGGTCGTCATCATTACCATATTTAGGGAAGTCACCAGTTGTCTTAAAGTCTACAATAATACCGTCTTCATCTCTGACAACCTCTACCTTCGCATGCTTAATTGCTGATAAAGAGTCGGCTACGATGGACAGACCTGCAACACCAGTTGCAAAGTAACGCTTAACATCTCTGTCATGAAGTGCCATCTCTGCTCTCTCATAGCAGTATTTGTCATGCATATAATGGATGATGTTCAGTGTATTTACATATACATCTGCCTGCCATTCCATCATATCGATGAATTTGCTGTATACATCGTCAAAATCAAGAACATCGCCTTCAACAGGACGATACTTAGGACCAACCTGTTTCTTGGTTACTTCGTCAACGCCGCCGTTTAATGCGTAAAGCAGGCATTTAGCAAGGTTTGCTCTTGCTCCGAAGAACTGCATTTCCTTACCTATTACCATGGAGGATACGCAGCATGCGATACCATAATCATCACCGTGTGTCACTCTCATTAGGTCATCATTTTCATACTGAATGGAAGAAGTCTGGATGGACATCTTTGCACAGTATTTCTTCCAGTTTTCAGGAAGTCTTGTTGACCAGAGAACGGTTAAGTTGGGTTCCGGGCTGGGACCTAAATTTGTAAGCGTATGCAGATAACGGAAACTCATCTTTGTTACCAAAGGACGTCCGTCAACGCCAACACCGCCTAGAGATTCTGTTACCCATACAGGATCGCCAGCAAAAATCTGGTTGTATTCAGGTGTACGTGCGAATTTTACGCATCTTAACTTCATGATGAAGTGGTCAACAAATTCTTGGATTTCCTGCTCTGTGAATGTTCCGTTTGCAAGGTCTCTTTCTGCATAACAGTCGATAAACGTAGATGTACGTCCAAGAGACATAGCCGCACCATTCTGTTCCTTAACTGAGCACAGATATCCGAAGTAGGTAGCCTGGATTGCTTCCTGTACATTTGTAGCAGGTTTGGAAATATCGCAGCCATAAGATGCAGCCATTTCCTTCATCATCTTAAGAGCAACCATCTGCTCGGAAAGTTCTTCGCGAAGACGGATTACGTCATCTGTCATAACACGTCCTGTGGAATCTTTCTGTGCCTGCTTGTCTTCAATCAGTCTGTCAATACCATACAGAGCAACACGTCTGTAGTCGCCGATGATACGTCCACGTCCGTAAGCATCCGGAAGACCTGTGATGATATGTGCGGAACGGCAAGCTCTCATTTCTGCATTATAAGCATCGAAGCAGCCTGCATTATGTGTCTTTCTGTGTGTTGAGAAGAACTCGCTGATTTCAGGATCAACTTCATAACCATTGTCAGCGCAAGCTTTTTCAGCCATTCTGATACCGCCGTAAGGCTGGAGAGAACGCTTAAAAGGCTTATCTGTCTGGAAACCAACGATTTTTTCTTTTGACTTGTCTAAGTAACCGGGACCATGTGATGTGATGGTTGATACAACTTTTGTATCCATATCAAGAACGCCGCCTGCCTCACGCTCTTTCTTCTGCAAATCAAGTACCATCTGCCATAAGTCTTTTGTGTTCTGTGTAGCTTCGGCTAAGAAGGATTCGTCGCCATCATAAGGATGGTAGTTCTTCTGGATGAAATCACGTACATTAACTTCATTCTCCCACTTGCCGCCTACAAAATCTTTCCATTCTGGTCTCATTTTGTGTAAGCCTCCTATAAAATGATTTAATTTATTTGTGCATAAAACTATGCTATTACCGTACCCTCATTATATGTTAGAACATCATTTACCGTCAAGGCAAAGAGTGTACTTTTTTATGAACAAAGTATGGATTTTAGGGAAATTTTACATATTTTTTGTAAAAAGGTTACAGTCTAGAGCATAAAGCCGTCATATAGGTATGCAGGCAGGAAAATATCCGCACCAAAAGCACTGCAGAACCGTATGGTCAAAAGGGTTTAGACTTGCCAGAAAGTGGGCAAAGTATTATACTATAAAAGCGCAGTTGCAGGATCTGCTGTGAAAATATATACATTAGAAGGAGGTTCTATACTATGGCACAGATTACCAAAGACATGACAATCGGTGAAATTTTAAATACCAATCCGAACGTTGCGCCTATCCTCATGGAAGCCGGAATGCATTGTCTCGGCTGTCCTTCTGCTCAGGCGGAAAGTCTCGAGGAAGCCGCTATGGTTCATGGCATGGATATAAATGATTTGATGGCTAAAATCGAAGCGCTTTAATAATAAGCAGGCGCTTTCCACAATCCGGACAGTCCTTTTACAGACTGTCCGGATTTTTTCTTTGATTCACTGTTTTTATAATAAACAAGCAGATAAGAAGCAGTACCAATCCAATTGGAAGCGGTACCCATGGATTTTGCACAAAGCCGGCAATCATATAGGTGACAAACGAAACCGCTGCAACCAACAGCGCATAAGGCAGCTGAGTGGAAACATGGTTGACATGGTTGCATTGAGCACCCGCGCTTGCCATGATTGTCGTATCTGAAATAGGCGAACAATGATCCCCACAGACAGCTCCCGCCATACATGCAGAAATGGAAATAATCATCAGCTGGGGATTCGTCTCCGCAAACGCAGAAACCACGATTGGAATCAGTATGCCGAAAGTCCCCCATGAAGTTCCTGTAGAGAACGCTAGGAAGCATCCCACAAGAAATATTATCGCAGGCAAAAACAACATGAGGCCCCCGGCGCTCTTCTTCATTGCTTCCGCCACGAAAACGGCAGCTCCCAAGCTGTCGGTCATCGCCTTTAAGGTCCATGCAAAAGTCAAAATTAAAATGGCCGGAACCATTGCTTTGAAACCGGAAGGCAGGCACTCCATACATTCACCGAAAGTAAGCACACGTCTGATCAGATAAATCACAATCGTAAGAAGCATAGCAAATATACTTCCCAGCGCAAGCCCCACAGAAGCATCCGAATTGGAAAAAGAAGACACAAAACTTTCTCCGCCAAAAAATCCTCCGGTATAAATCATTCCGATTACACAACATATGATTAACGTGATAATCGGAATCACCAAATCAATCACCTTGCCTTTAGGATTCTTTGATTCCATCTCACTATCTTCCGCCGCTTTCCCCGAAGTGAAAAGATCTCCATTCAGCGCGTTCTTCTCATGCGTGCGCATGGGACCAAAGTCAATTCTCAAAAGGATAATGGCTATCATCATCACAATTGTCAGAAGCGCATAATAATTGTACGGAATCGCACGGATAAAAACAGAAAAGCCATCTTCACCTTCAACAAAACCTGACACAGCTGCTGCCCATGAGGAAATCGGAGCAATAATACAGATTGGCGCCGCCGTGGCATCTATTAAATAGGAAAGTTTTGCACGGGAAACCTTATGCTCATCAGTGACGGGACGCATAACGCTTCCCACTGTCAGGCAGTTAAAATAATCGTCTATAAAAATGAGAACCCCCAACGCTACCGTTGCAAGCTGCGCACCCGCCCGGGTCTTGATTTTTTCTTTGGCAAAATGTCCGAAAGCCGCCGATCCCCCTGCACGATTCATAAGGCTTACCATTGCGCCCAGAATCACGAGGAATATCAGGATACCTACATTATAACTATCAGATAAAACCGCCACAAACCCATCGTTGAAAATGTGGTTAAAGGTACCCTCAAATGAAAAATCAGAATAAAACAAACCTCCCACGAGAATCCCCACGAATAAAGAACTGTAAACCTCTTTGGTGATAAGCGCAAGTACAATTGCCACAATAGGAGGCACAAGCGCCCAGAAAGTTGCATACATAGAGGGCTGTAGTACTGCCTCTTCTTCTGCCGCAAGCACAAGCACAGGCGCCAGCAGAACACAAATTGATAGGGCTGATGCGCCTGCAAGCAGCCCACGTTTAAATTTTCTCATCATTCAAACCCCTTTCTCATTAGTAAACAGTTTATTATATCATTAAAAAATGATATAAACAACAGAAAAAGCAGCCCCTTTGCTGTGGGGCTGCTTTAGCTCTGATCTTAAATGCAGGATAATGACTGCAGTGCAGTATTTTGAATAACCGGCTCGAAATGCTCTTCAAGGTATGCCTCTGAAGCAGGCACCGATTTGAGAACTGTTCCATACTCCGAAAGCACATTGCACACCTTGTTGAAATCCACCGGCGAATGTTCGCTTTTAGAAAGGACCAATATATAGGAACCGTCCTTTTGTTTGTATAGTGAATTCGCCCCGTTGTAAAAATTAGCCAGTACATGCGCCGAACCAATTAATTCTCTAAGTGATTGGAACGAATAAAGCTTGGTAAGTTCTGCCGAAACCGCGGTATCGGAAAGCTTTTTCTGCAATGCATTCTTAAATGAACGCTTCGCGCTTTCTATGTCTGTACTTCCTTCAGCAACAGACGATGTTCCTTCCTGAGATATGTTTCCTGTTTTTGTATTTTGAATCTTCTTGAACAGATCAAGAACCTCATCTGCGCCTTCCGCAATGGTATCGAGAACATCTCCTAAAGTATTGTCTTCTTCATGAACAGACGGAGCAAACTTTGAAAAACGGGTATCGAGCTCATCCGGGTCCTCTACCTTAGTGATGATAAGAACGATACATTCGGAGTTTAATGGAATTGCTTCTATCATTAAAGGAATATCTTCCGCTTCAAATCCGAATTCAAAGGATGCCTGCTGCATCATATCACGAAATAAATCTTTAGCTTTTTCGGTACCGTAAGCAAGCTCGCTGAGCTTTAATTCCCTATCAGCCAGATCTTCCCTGGTAAGGGTACAGCGAATCTGATGATCGTTGACTTTTTCTATTTTCATATTATTTTCACATCCTTACTATTAAGATACTGTTATCCTGCCGTTTGGTGACACTTGCAGTCACTTAAAATTATATTATACTTTGTGCGAATTTAAGTCAATAGGGCAGAAAAACAGTTTAAAAAAATTTAATAAACTACTTATTTTTTTGCTTTCCAAAAGCTTTTTGTTAAAAATATATAAAAAATCACAGTATCATATTGCATATTTTGGCAATAAGTGCTATTCTCTTTTCGTAAGATGCTTCCGGATAAATCCTGTATCGGAAGGAGGCATGATTTTTTTAATTTTATTTATACGAATCTAAGCATATTTAATCAAGGATGCCTATATCAAAACAGCATAATTATATTGCTGTCAATCAGCGCATCTGTCGATGTCTAACAGGCTTTGTGCCTGTCGCGAGTTTTCTATAGTCTTTCTATAGTTTTTCAATTGTTATAATTCACCCAGTTAGAAATTCGCAGCGGTAGTTTATTTTTAGATACGTGTCCGGCATCTTATCTGTTTTTATTATCGTCATTTATACGAAAACTATAATCAGTTTTGAATTTTATTTATCTTTTTGACATGACATATCACGGAATCCTTTTGGAATTTGTCAAAAAACAGATTCAAAACAGATGGGAGAATCATGCGTTCAAGAAACAAAGCAAAACCCGTTTCTCTTCGACCACAGCTGGAGCAGTTGGAAAAGGCAGGTGTAAAGCTGTACCTAAATGGCATTCCGTCCACCACGGAGTATATTATGAAGAATTGTGTAAACGAGGATACAGTCTATATGCCCGACTATGTAATCGACGAAAACGGCAAGCTAAAGGAAATCCGGTATGACCGGATCTTCCATAATTAATGCCCCTATCTAATCGCACGCGAAAGGGACCAGAGATGCAAATGACCAAAAGCCCCTTATAACCAAAAACAAGTGAAACCTTCTGGCTCCCTTTATGCGTGAACTATACCGGCAATGCCATAAGAAAATGTTGTAAAAAGTCAAAATGGGTAATGACGATGAGGAAATAGTCTGCTATAATTAGGACGATTGGAGGTTACGGAATGAAGAAAAAAATAATACCTGTTCTGCTAGCAATCGTCCTTATTATAGTAATTGCAGGAATCAGCTTCGGAACAAAGATATTGGAAAAATATTCCTACACGAAAGAACGCGCCGACCTCGATGCCTATTTTCGGATGGCAGGAGACAGCGACGTTGCGATTGTACTACAGAATGAAATAATAGAAGAAAGAGCACGCCTTTTTGACGGCGTTTACTATTTGGATTTAAATACGGTCCATAAATATTTTAATGACCGTTTTTATGAAGATAAAGGGGAAGGACTGTTGCTTTACACACTCCCAGATGACATCATCCGCACAGTTACAGGAAGCAGTGAAGTAACCACTAAAGACGGAACCGAAACGCTTGCTTACCAGCCTGCAAGATATGAGGGCGACACCTTATACCTCGCCATAGATTATGTGAAGCAGTATACCAATTTCTCCTATGAAGGATTCACCGCGCCCAATCGGCTGCAGATTTATTTAAGCTGGGAAGAGCGCCAGACTGCAGAAGTCAAGAAGGATACTGCTGTACGCGTCCTTGGCGGTGTAAAGAGCGAGATTCTCGAAGATGTCGCTGCTGGAGATAAGGTAATCCTTTTAGAGCAGATGGAAACTTGGTCAAAGGTTAAGACTGCCGATTCTGTGATAGGCTATATTGAAAACAAGCGTCTCGAAGAGCCTAGGGCAGAACTTCCCATTCCAGTCACCGACTACGAAGAACCGGAATACACCAGTCTGACACGGGATCACAAGATCAATCTTGGCTGGCACGTAGTTGCCGGGGTTGCCGGAAACGATACACTTGACGCCGTCACCGCCAATACAAAGGGGCTGAACGTCATCTCGCCCACTTGGTTTAAATTAAGCGATAATGAAGGGAACTTCACCAGCTTTGCCAGCCAGAGTTATGTGGACAAGGCTCACGGAATGGGACTCGAGGTATGGGGACTTGTGGAAAACATCGAGTATAAGGACAGCATCGATATGTACGCCATCCTCTCTTCCACCACTACCAGGACAAAATTAATTGATGGTCTGGTTAATGCTGCGCTTACCTACGGGCTTGACGGAATCAATGTGGACTTTGAGCAGATCAGCATGGACTGCGGAGAACATTATATAGAATTTATCCGGGAATTGTCCATTCCCTGCCGTGCCAACGGCATCGTTCTTTCCGTAGATAACTATGTACCTACTGGATATACAGACCATTACGACAGACAGGAGCAGGGCGTTGTCGCCGATTATGTAATCATCATGGGATATGATGAACATTATGCCGGAAGTCCCGAAGCCGGAAGCGTGGCATCCATCAACTTTGTCGAGGAGGGCATCGAAAAGACGGTTTCACAAGTTCCTGCCGGCAAAGTAATCAACGCAGTTCCCTTCTACACCAGAATCTGGGAGACGAAAGACGGCACTCTTGACAGCCAGGCAGTAGGCATGGAAATGGCGGAAGAATATGTAAATGCTCACAATATCCAGATTGAATGGGACGATGAGACCTGTCAGAATTACGGCGAGTACTCGGAAGGCGGAAGCCTGTATCAGATTTGGCTGGAGGATGCAGCTTCCTTGGAAGTGAAGCTGAACATCATGGAAAAATATCAAATAGGCGGTGTGGCATGCTGGAGACTGGGATTTGAAAAGCCTGAGATTTGGGATATCATTGAGGCATATCTGGCAAGATAACATTTTTATATAATCGGGCGTTAAAGCTTATCCAAACTTTAACGCCCGATTATCATTGTTGATATGGAGATTCTCTCTATGACTAAATATTCTGCATAAATTCTTGGATGCTATTAATTCTGGCAGCAAGCTTATGCCATTTTTTCAAGATGACAACGTCTTTTTGCGGCGATTCCTTCGTTCCGGGCATCATTTTCCAAGAAATGTGATTCACACATTGCAATTGTACCTTTAGGCTGTCCTCCTACTTTTTGTCCCTTTGAAATTCCAGTATATCGCCCGGCTGGCAGTCCAGCACATCGCAGATTGCATTTAATGTGGAAAATCTGATTGCGCTCACCTTGCCCGTCTTAATGTTGGAAAGGTTCACGTTTGCAATTCCAACCTTCTCTGCCAGTTCATTCAGCGATATCTTGCGGTCCGCCATCACACGGTCTAATCTCAATATAATTGCCATCTCCTTCGCCTCCTTATAATGTTTCATCCGATTGTCTCTGCAGCTCGCATCCATACTCGAAAATCTGGAGCACGCACCAGAACGCAATCCCCACGATAAGTGCAATTGCTAAAGAATTGCTCAATGTCAGAAGCGTAACCAGTACAAAGACTACTTTCAGGTTCTTAATGACTGATAAGTTGAAGGGGGAGTAACTCTCACGCATTTCCTTAAAAACCTTACCCAAAAAGTGAACGATTACCGCAGTACAGATCAGCATAATGCCCATGGCAATTAGTTCCACTCCAATTACAAGTGCAAAGTTTCCTTCTTCCAGCATATATCCCAGCAATGCACTCTCAAGTGCTTCCAGATCCTGCGTCCGTAATTCGCCGCTGGCAATCAGCTGCTCCATGAGCTCATTGATTCTCGTGCTGCACGCAATGAAAATCCCTGCCAAAATTGCAATCACAGACATTACCGCACAAAAAATCTTCACAATTGACGTTACTGCTGCCCCTGCTTTGCAGGTCTTTTGAATCTTTTCAATTATCACTCTTTCTTCTTTCATTTCATTTCCCTCACTCTCATAGCTCTCGATTTATTCTTACTTTTTTATTTCAGGCTGCATGCTTTATTACCTTTTATGATGCTATCATAGTACCTCATTTTACGTTTTTCAATAGCTTTTTAATGTTTATCATTAAATATTTAATTTTATTTATGTAATAATATATCTAACACATTAATTTTTGAGGAGTGATTGGTTTTTTCCATGTAATCTGATATACTATAGGTTGAAATAGGAAGGGAGATTTTGTTATGAAAGGAAGAATTCACTCGTTAGAAAGTTTTGGCACGGTAGACGGTCCCGGCACCCGGTTCGTCGTCTTCGTCCAGGGATGCCCTATGCGGTGCGCATACTGCCATAATCCTGATACCTGGGCAATGACCGGCGGCACAATGATGGAGCCAGAGGAAATTTTTGAACAATATAAAAGAAATGAAGACTTTTACAAAAAGGGCGGTATCACTGTTACCGGCGGAGAACCTCTTATGCAGGTAGATTTTTTAATCGATTTATTTACGATTGCAAAGGCAAACAACGTGCATACCTGCATCGACTCCTCCGGTATCGCCTTCAAACCTGACAACACAGAATTTATCAAGAAATTGGATGAATTGATGAAGCTTACTGACCTCGTGATGCTCGACATCAAGCATATCGATCCCGAAAAGCACAAAGAGCTCACCGCACAGCCCAATGACGGCATCCTTGCCTTCGCGGAATATCTGAACCGGAAACACGTAGATATGTGGATCCGCCACGTGGTAGTTCCCGGCATCACCGACGACGATACCTATCTATTTGAACTGGGCTATTTTATCGGACAATTCAGTAATTTAAAGGCTTTAGATGTACTCCCCTACCACACCATGGGCGAATCCAAATATGAAAAGCTGGGCATCCCCTACAAACTTGCGGGCGTACCCGCCATGGACAAAAATAAAGTAGTGGAGAAGAAAGAAGTCATACTAAAAGGCATCCGCAAGCGGCGCGACGAAGCCGTCCTGTAGCACGCGCGTAAAGCTGCGGCATATAATAAGTAATTTTAGGGATATTTTACTTGTATTCCCCATGATTTTATATTAAAATGTAAGAAGACTTTGATAATAAAATATCAATGAATATCGTATTTATTAATACGGACATAATTAAGGAGGATTTGATCATGGCATATGTAATTAGTGACGCTTGTATCTCTTGTGGTGCTTGTGCTGGACAGTGTCCTGTAGGCGCTATCAGCGAAGGTGATGGAAAGTTTGAAATCGATCCTAATACCTGTATCAGCTGCGGTTCCTGCGCTGGCGGATGCCCTGTAGGCGCTATCTCCGAGGAATAAACGAAGTATAGTCGAAGCGTTCAATCATACGATTGAACGCTTTTTTCTTAGAAAACCTTTCATCATTCCCTTTTGTTTCTGATCCTTGTCCTTGTCCTCTTCCTTTTCGCTTTCTTCTTTCTGCTTCACAGGAATTGTCTTGTCCCGCATTTTTTTCGCTCTTCTGCCCTTCTGATTGTAGGCACGGAGCATTTCATCGATCTTCTGATAGTGTTCCTCCTGTTTCTGCAGACGTTCCTCTTCCCTGGCATCCTCCTTCTCCTCCTGCAGTCTGAACTGATAATCCAGCTCCTTTAAAAGGGTTTCCTTGATTTCCTGGCAAATCTGCTTATTATTCGTCTGCACTGCCTCCACGATCATCTCCTTTAATAACTGTTGAAGCCTTAAACTCTTCTGCTCCCGGCTCTCCTCCTGGATGGGCATAGTGCTGCCCTCTACCGGAAGAAATTCTCCTTTTTTGACCATAATGACATGATGCTTGCCCAATTCCACATCCTCCGTGGAAGCTGCCGCCTGTACTTCTGCCTGTTGCGTGTGTGCTTCCTTTTCCTCTTCCGGCTTTTCAAAAAACATGATGGGCGATTTCAGGTCTCCGTTTTTCAACATGTGGCGGATTGCCTTAAGCTGAAGTCCCTGTTCCTTTAATTCCTTCACCATCTGAAATCTGCTGATATCCTCCTCCGTATAGTAGCGGTGCCCCATCTCGTTGCGCTTTGCCGGTACCTTTAATTCCTCCTCCCAGTATCTGAGCACATGTGCCTCCACCTGTACTTTTTTGGCTGCATCCGAAATCATATAAATTTTTTCTGCCTGTTTCATATTTTTTCCCCTTTCTTTTTGATTTTTAAGCACTGGCCGTCACGCTTCGCGAGGCAGCTCTATGTTAAAAAAAGAGAACATGCCTTATAGCTTGTCCTCTTTTGTAATGTGTATGATCCTATGTACTTTTGTGTGTTTCTATTTCTGCAGATTGGCAAACTTGGTGTAATCCGGCAGCCATACCAATTCTATGGTTCCAATGGGACCATTTCTCTGCTTGGCTATGATGATCTCCGCGATGCCTTTCTTTTCCGTATCTTTATTGTAGTAATCATCCCTGTATATGAACATGACCACATCCGCATCCTGCTCGATGGCGCCGGATTCACGAAGGTCTGAAAGCATGGGTCTGTGGTCCGGACGCTGTTCCACCGCACGGGAAAGCTGGGAAAGCGCCACCACTGGCACATTCAATTCCCTCGCCAATGCCTTTAAGGAACGGGATATATCCGAAATCTCCTGCTGTCTGGAGTCCGACCCGCGTCCGCTTCCTGACATCAGCTGAAGGTAGTCGATGATAATAATCTTCAAATCATGTTCCAGCTTATATTTCCTGCACTTGGAGCGCAACTCCGAAATGCTGATACCGGGCGTGTCATCTATGATCAGATTAGACTTTCCGATCACCCCCGCACTCTCTATCAGCTTCTCCCACTCTGCGTCAGATAGATTGCCCGTACGCAAATGCTGAGAATCCACCTTAGACTCCAAGGAAAAGAGACGATTCACAAGCTGTTCCTTACTCATTTCCAGACTGAATATCGCCACCGTCTGATTTAGCTTGAATGCCACATACTGGGCAATATTAAGGACAAAGGCTGTCTTTCCCATGGAAGGTCTCGCCGCGACCAAGATCAAGTCGGAAGGCTGCATGCCGGCTGTCCTGTAGTCTAAATCGATAAAACCTGTTGCAATGCCCGTAACGTTTCCGTTGCTCTTAGATGCCTTTTCGATTTTATCCATGGCGTTCATCACCACCTGCCTGATGGGGACGAACTCCCCTGTGTTCCGCTTTTGTACCAATTCAAAGACACGCTTTTCTGTGTCCTCCAAAATGACTTCAAGGTTTTCTTTCCCTACATAACAGGTATTGGCAATCTCTTCGTTCAAACGAATCAGTTTCCGCAGGGTCGACTTTTCAGCGACAATGCCTGCATAGTACTTAATATTGGCAGAAGTCGGCACTGCTGTGATCAAGTCTCTGATAAATTCAAGGCTACTGACTTCGGGAGGCACATCCTTCTCCTTAAGCCTGTCCTGAAGGGTAACTAAGTCCACCGGTCTTCCTTCGTCATTTAGTTCTACCATGGTGTCAAACACTACCCCATACTGCCTGTTGTAGAAATCATCGCCCGATATGATCTCAGACGCTACCGTAATAGCCTCCCTGTCCATGATCATGGAACCTATGACCGATTGCTCCGCCTCTATGCTGTGAGGCAATACCCGCTTTAAAAGCGCTTCCTCCGCTGCTGCCATTTATCATCTAACCTTTCATTTGTGTTACTTTCACTTTCAGTTTGCCTGTTACACTTGGGTGAAGCTTCACGCCCACCTCGAACACGCCGAAACTCTTAATTGCTTCTGGAAGGATGATCTTCTTCTTATCGATTTCCTTTCCGCACTGTTCCTTGTAGCCTTGCGCAATCTCCTTAGTAGAGATTGAACCGAATGTTCTTCCGCCTTCACCGGCTTTCATGGACAGGACTACTTCGTCTTCCTCCATCGCCTTTGCAAAATCCTGGGCTGCCTTAAGCTGTTCCTGGGCAAGTTTTTCATCATTTGCCTTTTTCAATTTCAGATCGTTCATATTTTTGTTATTTGCTTCTATGCCCAGCTTTTTGGGCAGAACAAAATTTCTTGCGTATCCGTCATTTACGTCTACCACGTCCCCCTTTTTGCCAAGACTCTTTACATCTTCTAACAATATTACCTTCATAATGACTCCTATCTGTTTTCTCTTATCGTTTAAGCCTACTCTGCCGACAGATCGCCTTCGGCAATCATCTTGTCCAAAGTCCCCTTCAGGATACCAATGCCCTCAGGAATTGAAACGCCGCTTAGCTGGCAGCCTGCCGTGCCTAAATGACCGCCGCCGCCCATCTTTTCCATGATGATCTGCACATTGACCTCATCAATGCTTCTGGCGCTGATGAACACCTGATTCTGGTACTCTGTAAGGACAAAGCTCGCCTTTACGCCCTTTATATTCAAAAGTTCATTGGCTGCCTGGGCGCCAACAACGGTAGGACTCTGTATATCTTCGCTGCTGCAGGTGGAAATTGCATAAGACTTACGATAAATCTCCGCCTGACTTACTGCATCCGCTTTTGCTTTATACTCTATGGCATCTTCCCTGGAGAGCTTGCGCACCCTGGTCACGTCTGCGCCATTCCTCCTCAAAAATGCCGCCGCCTCAAAGGTTCTGACACCTGTTTTCGTCATAAAATTATTGGTATCCACTACAATACCGGAATACATGCAGTCCGCCTCTTCCGCCGTGATCTTGATGTTTTCCCCGATATACTGCAGAATCTCGGAAACCATCTCACAGGTTGAGGAAGCATATGCCTCCACATAAGAAAGAGTGGCATTTTCAATAATCTCAGACCCTTGTCTGTGGTGATCGAGCACTACAATAGATTTACACATCCTAAGAAGTTCCGGGCACTCCGTGATGCTGGGCTTGTTCACGTCCACCACCACCAGCACGGTGCCGCTTCCCGCAAGCTCTAACGCCTGCTGACTGTTGACGATCATATCTTCTTGGTATTCCTCATGACTCCTGATCAGATCCACCATGGGCTTCATGGAAGCGCTCACATCATTTAAAACGATATTGGCTTTCCGATCTAACGTAGTTGCAATCCGGTGGATTCCCACCGCCGCACCGAAACTGTCCACATCCGCAAGCCTGTGCCCCATGATGAGCACCCTCTCCTTTGTGGAAATAATCTCCCTGAGTGCCTGCGCCTTGACTCTCGCCTTCACTCTCGTATTCTTTTCTACCTGCTGGCTCTTGCCTCCAAAGTAGGTGACGTTCTGGGGCGTCTTGACTACCGCCTGGTCGCCTCCGCGCCCTAGCGCAAGGTCTATGGCATTGCGGGCAAATTCATAATTCTGTGCATAAGTAAGACCGTCCACACCAAGTCCGATGCTGATGGTCACCGCCATCTCATTGCCAATGTTGACCGTCTTCACATCCTCTAAAATATCGAACTTACTCTCCCGAAGGAGCATCGTCGCCTTTTTGCGAAGGATAATCATATACTTGTCCTTCTCGATCTTCTTGCAGATGCCGTCAAGGGCGGCAATGTATTTATTGACTTTTCTGTCAATCAGTGCAATCAACAGGGAGCGCCTTACCTCCTCCACGCTTTCAAGGGCTTCATCGTAATTGTCCAGATAGATCATACCCACAGCAAGACTCTGGTCATCCACCTCCTGCAGCGCGATCTTAAGCGCCGTCTCATCAAACAGATAAAAAGCAATCAGAAAGCCGTTGGACTCATCAGCCTCCACAATATCGCTGCTCTCAAGCATGTCCCGCATAGACAGCTTCCGCATCTTGGCGACATAGTTGCTCTCTTCAAATACGATATCCGTCTCCGTAAATTCCGTATCATACGGAAGCTTTTCTTTGGTGATGGAAGGAAAAAGAGAGGTGATAGATTTCTTATATCCTTTCGCCTTATGTACCACCCTCTCAAAAGCCTCGTTGGTCCAGATAATATGACCTGCATCGTCCAGCATTGCGTAAGGGATCTCCAGTTCTCTTAACAGCACCTTCTGGACTTGTCCATACTGGGTCGCAAAGCTTACCATCTCATTCATGATGACAGGCTTATTATAGAGCTGCAAAGATACCACCACTGCAAAGTACAACAAGGTAAAACAGGTCACGATAAGACCGGCAGGTATGCTGAACAAATATACCGCCAAGTTTACGATCATCAATAGAAAACCCAGATATAAAGAAGTCTGCATGTATCTTTTCAGCCTTCCCTTTAATCTCATTTTACTTCTTAATGGAGCCATTCTACCAAATACTCCTTTTGTAGTCCGATGTAATTGATTAAAATATACTTCCTTAGTATAACATTTTTCCTAAAAAGTTTCTACCAAATTATTCAGAACCTTTTAGACAGTATTTTACCTTTTCCGGCACCACCAGCGTCAAATTAAGGCATGATGTGTCGAGAAAGCCATTCCGCTCACATCCCTCCCCCTGCCGCGTAGAGAAAATAGGAAACGGGGAACAATCTGGCAATCCAGTCCACCCCTTCTATATAATTTCCCATGCGGATAAATACCGGACAGAAAATACAACTTCCAAGAATCAGTACAGGAAGAAGGCTATACAGGATCTTGCTCTTTTTGATGAACAGGTTTAAAAACCGCACATATAACTCAAGTACAACAAAATAAAGGAAAAGCGCTATGGCATCCCGAACAGCCCCGCGCCAGCCGCTTCCTATGTCCAGCAGGCAAAGACAAAACCCGCCCATCAGAATGCTTCCGGCTACTGCCGCATGAATGCTGCCCGATTTAAGACGCCTGCGAAAGGCTGCGGGCACATTCTTAAAGGTCTGCTCCTGTTCCATGGCATTTCCCAACCCCAAAAGGCTCATCAGAAAGATCATCACCCCGATACAGCCTCTAAGGGTGTCGAGATTTTCCGCCTTCTCACTGCCTCTTTGCTCTATTGTCTCATATTCAAAACAGAAGGTACTTCCATCCTGCGCATACTGATCCTTAAGGGAAAGAAGTCTTTCCCTGTCAAAGCCGCTCCCTTCAAAGTAATCGGTCAAAATATCTTCCGAAAGCATCTGAAACAGATCCGCAAATACCACCTCATACGAGATTTTGTAAGCGGAAGAAGCAGGTGAAAAGTAAAGCGTAACCTGATTCTTTGCTCCCCTTTTCAACAGTTCCTCATAAAAACCTTCCGGAAAAAGATAACCGCATTCCAGCGTTCCATTTTCCACGAGCCTGATCATCTCTTCCTCATCCGTATATCCCTGAAATGTGAAAATCCCTTCTTCTTTTTCAAGCATCCGGAACAGTTCTTCTCCCTTTTCATCCTCCCAGCAGACGCCGACTGCAATTCCCCTGTACGCTTCCCCTCCAAAAGTGCCTGTCTTTCCCATGATGCCCAGAATAATACCTACAAGGAGCAAAAAGGCAATCCAAATCCTGTGCTTTTGCAGATATTGTTTCCAAAGAATCGTATAAATTTTTACCCAATTCTTCATTTATGCCTCCCTTTGCCCCTCGCTGCAAGATACGCTCGTCCCATAGCCGCCAGAATACCTGCTGCCAATGAAAATACCCCCACAGCCAGAATCATTGCCGTCGTTTTAATATCATATCTTCCCTGCAGAGCTGTCGCCATCCCTTCCATCCACACCTTATAAGGAAGGTAAGCGCCTGCCTTTTCTATCCAAACAGGGAGAAAGGCGGAAGGAATAAAAACGCCGGATGCAAACATAAATACCATCAGCACAGTAAATCCTACCCCCATGCTTCCCACCTGATTTCCCAAAATCTGGAACAGCCCGCGTATAAACACGCCCACAAAAAGCCAGAGCGGCAGAATCATCATCCATGCAGGTCCTGGCGCAAAAGAACTTTTGCTGCTATGCATCACAAACAGATAGACTGGCAAAGAAAAAAGGCTTCCAAGCAGGGCAAAAACGATAGAAAATGCTGCTGTATCGATCAGATACTGCTGTACGGCGCCAATCCCTTTGCATTTGAACATCTTCTCTCTCTCCCCCATTTCCACCTGCATATATCTGCCGAAAGCAAGTCCTACAAAGGACAGAAAGGCAAAAAGCAGGGAAATGACATAATAATCGGTCAGATTTACGCCTTTGACCGCGGTCACTTCCTTTTCCCTGAAAAGCGTGCTTCTTGCAAGAGCGTACTTTAAGTACGCTTCATTCAGCGCATCTTCTGTCTGACCAATCAGATCCGCCCTCCCATTTTCCCCACAGAGCGTATCCGCCGCATAGATTCCAGCCTGCGCAGTCGTAAGAAGCGATGCCCCGGCACGGGATAATTGGGTAAACACCTCCGTCTCTATCTTACTGTACGCACTGCCGGTCAGGATCTTTGCCGGTATGTTCTCACCGGAAAGAATACTGTCCACGATTCCCTCGGGCACAATGATTGCTCCGTAGATTTCTCCTGTCTTAAGCGCATCTTCCGCTGCCTCCTTGGACATAATTTCCAAGGAAACTCTATCTTTAAAGCTGTCCATGCCGCCTACAAATCTGACCAGCATATCCGCCATCCGGTCTTCTCCCTCAGCGACGATTCCCACCTTGATCTCTTTTATCACCTTGTCCCCATAAATCGCCCTTGTGGCATAAATACCTGCCCCTGCCAGGATTGCCGCAAATAGAATGGTCTCCAGCAGGATGAGTGGGAGGATTCGCATAAACTCTTTTAGTTTTAATCTAAACAGCATCCATCTGCAATACATCTTTCCTCACTGCCCTTTCATAAATCCGACGACCATTTCTTCCACCGTCATCCCTCCGGAAAGTGCAGACGCTTCTCCATCCTTGATTGCCCACAGGCTCTGGCACGCCGCAATTTCCCCTTCCTCATGGCTGGAAAGTAAAACGCTTCCTCCTTCTTTGGTAAACCTTCGGATGTACTCTTTTAATTCTTCCTTGAAAACCAGATCGAGTGCAGCGCTGGGTTCATCCATCAAAAGAAACGGTGGCTTATGAAGCAGGGCGCACACAATGTTTACCCGCTTATTCATACCGCCGGAAAGATTCTTTACCTTTTCTTTGTAAAAGGGTCGAATCCTAAACTGCTCGCACAGCTGTTCCAGATTGCGGCAGTTTTCCCGATAATCCCCAAAACTTGCCCACAATTTTATATTGTCACGAACGGTCAAATCCGGCATCAAAGCGCTTTCCTGCGGTATATAACCTACATATGCTGCCATCTGGCGGACGGGATTCTTTATTTCTTTCCCGTTTACAAAAATCTGTCCGCCGTCTGCCTTCTCCACCCCCGCCAAAATCTTAAGGAGCGTGGACTTGCCGCATCCGTTAGCGCCTACAATTCCCACGCACTGCCCCGCCTGCACCGTCAGGCTGACTTTGCGCAACACCTGCTTTTTCCCATAACTCTTTTTGATATCCCTGATTTCTAATTCCATATTTCCTCTCAATCCACCGTGCTTCGCATACCGACTTTTGTTCCGCGCACGTATCTGCGCACTCAATTGGACCTCTCGCACGAACTTTCTTATGAAATCAAATAGAGCAGTGATCTCCACCGCTCTATTATCATAATACCAAAATCTATTATTGTCCAATTTTAATACAAAGAGTATGCAATCTCATACAGAATCTCATACCAGTCGTCTTCCGTCATCTTGAGGGCATTGCGAAGATCTCCCTCCGGCACTTCTATCTCACCACATTCGTTGGAGACGGTGATATCGCCGTAGAAAATCTCCTCGCCATCCACTTTAAACGTGTCGATGGTAATGAAATATTCAGAACCTGGCACTGACCTGTCGATATTTCCTTTCGTAAGAAGAGAAAGGTAATCCTCTTCCTCCATCGCAAACTGGAAATCTCCGCTGTCTTTGTCATACTTTGCCTCCATAACCAGTTCTTCTCCATCCACTCTAATGCGATACTGCACCTGATAATCCGTTCCTTCGGAATATCCGCTCCGCTCGATTACAAATGCTAATTCCTCAGAATCATATTTCATTGTAAAATCTGTATTTTCCAACGGAAAGTTTCCGCCGCAGATGTTCCATTCCACGCACACCTCTTTGCTTTCAAAGCTGACCTGCGCCAAGACTTCATTATAGACATAGCAGCAGACCTGCAGATTGCCCATTTCAGCGCAGGCTTTTTCAAGCTCTTCAAACGCCTCCAGCATCACCTCATATTCAACTGCATATCCGGATGCGCTAATCGCCAGCTGGTCGATATAGTTGCGGAGCGCTTCGTTGCTTTCATAAAGTTCTTTATATGCATGAAAGAAATCGGCTGTCTGTTCAGCGGAAACTGTCACTACATACCCCTCGCAGTTTCTTTCCTTTCCATTTACTGAAAGCATTTTGCCGTCCGTTTTACCCACTTTTGCATTGGTCCACATGCTAAGCATGGCATCGCCCAACTGTGTAAACGCTTCATCCAGGGATTCGTCTGTTTCTGCCAATCCATTCCCCTGCAGTTCCTTTCCCAGCATCCGCAGTTCTTCAGCCAGTTCATCCTCCAGCTCATACATGTCTATAAATTCTTCAATATCTTCATCATACGTTGCAAAATCCACATAAAGCACGTAGTCTGTCCACTCCGGAATACCCAGCCGCACCTCTTCTTCATCCATATACAGGTTCGCTTCAAGTATGGAAATCCCATAATAGCCTGCGCCCATAAGCATTCCCCAGCGGTCATGGTCTCTGTTAAATTCGATTGCTACATTTCCCAGCCCAGATAAATCCAGATCGGCGTCGATATGCATCTGTTCGTCTTCAAACATATCCTCGTAGCTATCCATGCCCCACGCATCCTTTATGGCGTCTCCGCTTTGTGTAAATGTGTTTTCAAATGCGTTCGCAAGTGTTTTTTCAGGTCTTTGACCCAAATTCCCTGTTGCCACCACTACACCCAAAAGAATTACCACCAACAAAAATCCCACCGCTGCCGGAATGATAAATCTAACTGCATTGCCGGATTTCTTTTGATTCATCTCCATACTTTCATCCTCCTGCATAATTGGACAAAAGGGCTGCCGATGACCGGCAACCCTTTACTGTTTACAATTTGAAATGTCTAAGCTGCATCTTACCTGCGCATTAATCACAGGTATAAGGCATTAATGCAATATGACGTGCTCTCTTGATTGCAACTGTAAGAGCTCTCTGATGCTTTGCACAGTTTCCTGTGATTCTTCTGGGAAGAATCTTACCTCTCTCAGACACATATCTTTTTAATTTATTTACATCTTTGTAATCAATTACATTGTCTTTGCCGCAGAACACACAAACTTTTTTTCTTCTGCGCATTCCGCCTTTTTTTCTCATGGGAGAATCAGACTTGTCTGCTTTATTATATGCCATAATTATTGCCTCCTATCTTTATTAAAAATCTTAGTTAAATGGCAGTTCTTCGTCTATTCCATCCGGAATATTCATGAAGCCGTCACCTGCTCCTGAAGGTTCGGGCGCCCTGCCTCCGCCGGTATAGCCCCCACCAGAACCGACGCTGCTGTTTTTGCTCTCGGCAAATTCCTGATCTTCTGCTACTACCTCTGTGGTGTACACTTTAACACCATCCTTGTTGGTATAGCTTCCTGTCTGAATACGACCTGACACCAGAATCTTGGTTCCCTTCCTGAAATATCTTTCAGCAAATTCCCCAGATTTTCCGAATGCCACACAATTGATAAAATCTGCGGTGTTCTCGTCACCGTTACGATTGAATCTACGGTCTACAGCCAGTGTATATCTGGCAATCGCCAATGCGTTTTCCCCCTGTGAGTATCTCACTTCAGGGTCTCTTGTCAAACGCCCCATAAGTATTACTTTATTCATACCTGCCTCTACTTTCCAGCATATCTTTCGTATACGCTTTATGCTTCGTCCTGTCTAACGCATAAAAATCTGATAACATTGTCCATAATGCGAACACGATTTTCGATTTCGATCGGCGCTGTGCTTTCCGCATCGAACTGGATAAAGTAATAGAAAGCTTCTTTCATCTTCTGAACTTCATAAGCCAGTCTCTTCTTGCCCCAGTCGTCAACGTTTGTAATCGTACCGCCGAATCTTTCAATGAGCGCCTTGCATTTGTCTACGACTGCTGCTCTTTCCTCATCTTCGATTTTCGCACTTACAACAACGGCTAATTCATATTTGTTCATGCTTAAGTTACCTCCTTTTGGTCTCTGGCCCCCATTTATGGGAGCAAGGAATGTGTCTCTTCCGCTTTTGCGGATGGTTAAAACATACCACGGAGTAATATGATACCACGTATTTGCCTATTTTTCAAGAGTTTGTCCGTGAAATCTTTTTAATCTTTTTTTCAACCTGACTTCGCGGACTCATGATCTGATGCCCGCAGCCTGCGCACTTTAACCGGAAGTCTGCTCCCACGCGGAGCACTTCCCATTCAAAGCTTCCGCAGGGGTGGGGCTTTTTGAGCGTCAGTTTATCGCCTATCTGAATATCCATGCGTCACGTTCCTTTCTAAAGTTACAGGCTTGCAAAGATTTCCCCGATGCTGCCCTGTACCACCAAATCTGCCGCCCCGTCTCGCGCCGTGGGCGTCTTGTTAATCAGAATCAGTTTGTTCCCTCTATAATAATCTATCAGACCTGCTGCTGGATATACCACAAGGGATGTGCCTCCTATAATCAGCACGTCGGCATTTGCAATATAAGAAATAGCATCCCGGAGAATCTGGTTATCCAGCCCCTCCTCATACAGGACCACGTCCGGTTTAATTGCCCCTTTGCACGCATCGCATTTGGGCACCCCGTCCGCATGGAGCATGTATTCTGCACCGAAGGACTTTCCGCAGCTCTCGCAGTAGTTTCGGAGCACGCTGCCGTGGAGCTCTAACACCTTTTTGCTGCCCGCCGCCTGATGGAGTCCGTCGATGTTCTGGGTAATGATTGCCTTTAGCTTGCCCTCCTGCTCCCACTTGGCAAGTTTAAGATGCGCCGCATTGGGCTTCGCATCGAGGCAGAGCATCTTGTCCTTATAGAACCGGAAGAACTCTTCGGGCTTTTGTCTGTAAAAGGTGTGGCTTAAAATGGTCTCCGGGGGATAATCATATTTCTGATTGTATAATCCGTCCACACTTCTGAAATCGGGAATGCCGCTTTCTGTAGAGACACCGGCGCCGCCAAAAAATACGATGTTGTCGCTGCCGTCTATGATTTCTTTTAATCTTTCAATCTGATCCATCCTCATCCTCCATTTCCGCCTGGGACACATCCCTGCGTCCGTGCTTTTTTATTCGTTCTGTACTGCCATGCTCTTTTACTTGGCTGATTGTATTAGAATCAGTTTACTACAGGATGGTTGGATGTTCAACTGGAATTGTGGGAAGGTTATGCTGTCTGCTTCTTATGTTGAATTAAGCCTCCTGCTCAAAATGACAGGAGGCTTAAAACTTTTGCATGAATGGAAGTAAACTACTTTCGTTTGTCTATATCTATAACAGCAACGTAGTGAGACCTTGAAGAATCAAATATCGATTTCTGCATCAACAAGCGCCGCCAAAACAGCACTACCAACAAGAACAACAGCACCACCAACAACAGCAGCAACAGCCAATCCCACTTTTTTGTACCATTCTATCGGTTTTTTTTCTTCCTCTGCTTTTTCTTCCTCTACTTTTTTCTGTTCCGCTTTTAATCTTTCTTCTCTCTCTGCTGCTTTTTCTTCTTCTATTCTGGCATAATGTTCTTTAAATCCTTCTGTACGACCGTCTTCTCCTTGAAAATAAACTAAACTTTCTTGATAATCATCTATCTTAAAATCTCTATCGCTTACCTTTGCAAGTTCTGGAGACATAGAATTAGAAAAGGCCCATACATCTAATGTAAATGAATCCCCCTCCTTGGCTCTTATCTTATCTCTTATGTCAGCTATTGGAATGAAATCAGCATCACCTGTCAACAGAACCACGCGACTTGGCTTAAGTTCTCCAATCGCTATCATACCCTCTAGGGCAAGCTCTAAATCCACACCTTTTTCTTTTGTGTGACCAGCACCCGCAGACACTCGTTTACGTTTACAAAGCACATAATCTTTTTCTTCCATTTGTGTCCAAAATCTATCATTGCTGGGCGGCGTTGAACCTGCAATAATTTTTTTAACAATAGTATCATTTCCTGCACAGATTTTTTCAAAATTAGAATAACTAAAACGTGCACTTGGATCACCATATTTCTCTTTTCCAGAAATAAAAATATTGGAATTATCAATCAATAATAAAACTGTTCCCAAAAGATTACCCTCCTATCTAAAAATTTGAAATTTATAGGCGTTTATTTCTCCAATATGAGCGCGAGGGATACCGCCCTTATGCCCTGCCTTTTACTTCTTCATTATATCGTCACAATATAAAATTAGCAAGGAATATCCATCCTAAATTATTCATGCCAAAATCCGGTAAATCTGAAGTGCTTTTACTATGCGACTGGCTTACCTGATTTTCTGAACAGAAATCATAAACTTTCTTTTACTGTACTCCCAATCAACACCCTCTTCCCACAAAATGCAAATCCATACTTCCGTATACGCCGCTCCGGTATCCCCTTTGCTATAAGCTTCGCCTGATAGTTCTTTTCCTCTATCTGTCGTAGCGCTTTCTGTACTGTGTCAGACAGTTCCTTTTCATCCTCATCCTGCACTTTAAATTCCAGAATGATTGCATCGTTTTCCGTATTCCTTGGTTCCAGCATCACATCATACCGCCCCAGTCCGCTTTCCTGATTTGAAGTGATTACATAGCGGTCGGCAAGTTCCACGATCAGCCCCAAGACAAACCCATGATAAAACCGCTCCGGCTGTCTCACAGAAGGCTTGTTTCCCGTATCAAAGCTGCTAAACATTTCCGAAGATACCTTGTTCATATAAATATTCATTGCCTTGATATCTCCATCCATCAGCGCCCTGATAAATTCATTATAATCAGATGATACATGGTCAAACCATCCTCTCACCATCTCGACGAACATGATTTTGGTTTCCAGATTCGTCAATGCCAGCTCGTATTCTTCTTTCCATACGCCATATTCCGTCATATATGCCTGATGATCTTTCACCTTCAAATAACCGCTGGCAAGTAAAAGGCTCCAGATGGCATTTCTCTTCGTGGAAAGCTGATCATAAATAATCTGCTCATCTATCTCCATCCGAATGCTTTCGCCCTGAATCAAATGCTCAAAAGTTTTCTTAACCTCCGGGCTCCCTTCTCGTATTAATTTCCCCACAAGACCGTTAGAACTTGTATTCACCCAATAGGGACCCACCTTCTCATCGTCCAGAAAGTTTATCACAGACCATGGATTATAAATGTCCGACCGGTCTCCAAAAATAAATCCATCATACCAGTCTTTCACCTGCTGTTCCCGGTCAGACAAACCATACTCTTTCAACGCTGCAAAAACTTCCTCTTCGGTAAATCCAAAACAGTCTGCATATTTCTTCGAGGTTGTCGTCACCACTTTTAAATTGTTCAAATCAGAAAAAACAGACTCTTTGCTTACTCTGGTAATTCCCGTCATAATGGCGCGTTCAAGATAGGGATTCGTCTTGAAAGTAGAATTGAACAGGCTTCTTGTAAAGGTCACCATCTCCTCCCAATACCCGTTGATATATGCCTCCTGCATAGGCGTATCATATTCATCCAAAAGAATAATCACCTTTTTCCCATAATATCTGCCTAGAAAATCTGACAAAGACCGAAGAGACACTGCCGCTATGCTGTCAGACATCCCCGCAGAAACTTTTTGATAAAAATCCCGTTCCTTTTCATTGAGCAGTCCGCTGCCTAAGAGATAATCATGCTTATTATACTGCTCTTCTATCGTCCGGCAAATATTTTCCCGGGCACCGGCAAAGGAGCTTTCCTTGATACCTGCAAAGCTCATAAAAAGAACGGGATATGACCCCTGCATTTTTCTGTATGTATATTCCCCGTCAGAAGATTTTTCCTGCCATATTGAAAGTCCTTCAAACAGATCCCCGCGACCCGCGTATTGAATGGAACAAAATTTTTCCACCATGCTCATATTTAAGGTCTTGCCGAAACGCCTTGGACGGGTAATCAATGTCACCTCATCACCGGACTCCCACCACTTGCTTATAAAATTGGTTTTATCAATATAAAAATAATCTTTTATCCTTATTTTTTCAAAATCCTGATTCCCAATACCAATATTCCTAGCCATAACCCGCTTTTCCTTCCAGCGCACAATTGTAGATCTACTCTATCCTCCTAACGCTTATCTATAGTATATCCATTCTCTTTTTTAAATGCAACTCAGGAAAAATACTCAAATTCAAAAGAAGCCCTGTTCGTTTCAAAGGCAAACAGGGTACAGCCTTTTTTGCGGAACCGGTAGAACGCCCTACAGGATGCGCTTTCGTGAATTGTCCTTACCATGCTTCCATTTGCCGGAGCCTTAAGAGGTCGCGCAAATGCTTCCAGCAAATGGGCATCCAGTTCCAAGTCGCCCTGTACAATCCGGACCCTCTTGTTTTGAATCCGAACCACTTTGGCTCCTAAATAAGTAGCTATTCTGTACTCTTTTCCCCGCCATAATATAACGCCAATAATGCCGGTAAAATGAACACCTGCCATGGGAATGTCCGCCACTGACAGCATCAAGGATCCGCCCCGAAAAAAGCATTGCGTCCATAGATATTCCTTGGGGAATGACCTTCCCTGGTCTCCCTCCCAATATCCCAGGGCATTCTGAAACATATATTCTTTTCCATTGATGCGCACACTTCCCATAACGGAATGCTGCATACTCCACACGCTATGACGGCACTCCATAAACGGTACCAGTGCAAATGGTCCCATGATAGGATATTTTAAAGGGGAAAGCCGCCCAAAATCCAATTTTCCCCTGATGGTTAACTGCGGCGTGCGTATTGCCAGACGAATACCTTTTTCACCGAATCGGCTTCCTCCAATAAAAATATTCTTTCTTGTCCGCCGAAATAAATCCGCCTGAAATGTAACTGTCCAGGCATCCTCCTGCGTAATCACCTGAATAGAGCAGGTGGATTCATTTTTTGTACTATGAACGGCAGGTATTACCGCTAAGGTCTGTGTGTCGGACTGGCATTTTAAATACCAGCCATAAAAGAAATCATGCATATGCTTATCTCCATGAAAAATAATATTTATTTTTCCATGGATACGCCAGATTTATACATTCTAGTGAAACACCGTGTAACGCTAATGACAATTGCCCAGGATTATAGTATAATCACATCATTAAAGGCAACATTCAGAAGGGAGCAGCCATGCATCTAATATTATTTTTACTGGGCATCATCTCAATCTGCTATTTTCTATGCATTGCATTTTTTGTGGGGCACGGAACCAACTTCTTTTTTATATGGCTCTTAATCGGCATTGGGCTCATCACATTTGCAGCTCTTCTAAGGAAGGGATTCTGGACTGCCCATTTTCCCCTCTGGCTGCGCCGGATCTTTACTGCCCTGGTGTGCATCGGCTTTGCCCTCTTTCTTTTCGTGCAGGGATTTATCCTCAGCGGATTCTTCCAAAAGGGACCGGAGGGACTTGATTATGTGGTGGTCTTAGGCGCACAGATGAAGACCAGCGGACCTTCCAAAGCTCTCAAGTACCGGCTGGACGAGGCTGTCCGTTATCTGGAAGCCAACCCGGACACCAAAGTCATCGTATCCGGCGGTCAGGGACCGGACGAGCCCATATCGGAAGCGCAGGGAATGTACGATTATCTGGTGAATGCAGGAATTGCGCCTGACCGGATCTTGTTAGAAGACCAGTCAAAGAACACCTTCCAGAACCTTACCTTCTCCGCGGAGTATCTGGACCCGTCTAACGACTTAGTGGGCGTGGTGAGCAACAATTTTCATATTTTCCGGGCTACCAAAATCGCCCAAAAGGCGGGCTACCAAAATGTATACGGAATTGCCGCCAAGGGAGAACCCTTTCTGCAATGCAATAATATGATGCGGGAGTTTTTGGGCGTCGTGAAAGACTTTCTGGTTGGGAATATATGATCCCCTCACCTCACAATCTTGTAGTATGTCCTAGCGGTAGTCAGATAACTAATCCCATAAACGAAGACGAACAGCAGGCAAACCAGTGCCGTCATCAAAATCATCAGCCTGCTGTCATATAAGCCAAGCGCCGCCATCAGATTTTCCACCATGAACATGCCTGCGCAGGTGTGCATAACTGCCCCTGCCAGGGGAAGCAGAAATACCAGCAGAATCTGCCTGTGAATCGTTCCCTTGATTTCCTTATCGCTCATCCCCACCTTCTGCATAATGGCAAAACTGTCCTGATCCTCATAGCCTTCTGAAATCTGCTTGTAATACATGATCAGGATCAGACACATAAAGAAAATCATGCCGAACAAAATTCCTATAAACAAAAGACCTCCAAACATTGCCTTATTAATAGACCTCTCTTCCAGACCGTTTCCCACGCCGGTAAAGCCTTCCTGTGCCTGCATCCACACAGACAGCTCATTGACAAACGCTTTCTTATTCCCGTCTTTTCCTTCCAGCACCACCCCCAGCCTCTGATACCCACTATCCAGAAAATCTTCCACATCTGTGATGCCGTTTTCCTTTGCAAAGGCTTCCGCACATGTATTTAACGCCGCATCATCCTTTACCACAATGACAAATTCCGTTTCAAAAGTATCCTTCCCTGCCTTGGGGAAGGGATATATATGGTTTATCTCTTCCGCTACAGGCAGTTCCATTCCCATAAATACTATAGTCTCATACCCAACATCCTTTCCTTCCGAAAGAAGCAGAATCTGATTTCCCTCCAACATCTTGTTATCATTTTCCAGTCTGTTATAATCTTCCAAGGTTAAAAAATAAAGCGTAAATATGTCCTCATACCTTGCACCCTGCCGCTTTTTCCCAAACTGGTTTTCCTCTTTTTGGCAGGAGAATCTCATATAATCAAAGAGATCCTTTCTTACCGCCTGCCTGCCGTACTCATCTTCCAGCTCCGTTACCTTTGCCTCCGCCGTTTCGCGGTCAATATCCCCCTCTCCATATTCCGCCCACACATCATAGGGGTACGTATAAAGTCCCATGCCGTCAAGTCCCTTGTACAGGGTAAGGGTGCAGATCAGCGTAATAATCACCATTGTGGAAAAAATACAGATATTGGACAAACTTGCCGCATTCTTTTTCATCCTGTAAAGCATGCCGGAAACCGTCACGAAGTTTTTGGGCTTGTAATAAAATCCCTTCTTCTTTTTTAATCCCCTAAGCAGCACGACACTGCCGGAGGTAAACAAAAAGTACGTGCCCATGATTACCAGAAATACCGCAAGAAAAAAATCTGTAAAGATCATGCTGTTCACTTCTGACATAACGGAGGTCTTATATCCCAGCCCCAATAGAACCGCACCCAATATTCCATAGACTGCAATCAGCTTCGGCTCTTTCTCTCCCTTTTTACTTCCGGACAAAAGTTCTACCGGCTTCGACCTTCCAACCTGAAAAAGCGCATATGCCAGATTGATAAAAAAGATTGCTCCAAAAAGGAGTGCCGTGTCCTTCACCGCCTGCCAGGAAAAAACAAATTTTAAATCCAGCGGGAGCCCGGTGACCTTAAGGAGCAGCAGAAACAGGAGCTTAGAAAGTATGCTGCCCATAAGAATCCCGCCGCACATCACGCCAAGGTAAAGCAGCAGCGTCTCCCAAAACAGCATTATTCCGATATGTCTCTTTTCCAGCCCCAGAATACTGTACAGCCCGAACTCTCTGGTACGCCTTTTTATAAGAAAGCTATTGGCATAATATAAGAATGGGACAAGTATGATTCCAAGAAGCACCTTCCCGATGGAGAGCATCATCCACGCATAAGCTGCCTTAGGCAGATCTTTGATCAGTTCTTCATTGTAGACAATGGACGAAAATGCAAAAAAAGTGAACACCGAAAAGATACCTGCCATCATGTAAGGGTAATAGACTTTTCCATTTTGCCCCACAGCCTTTCGTGCCAGCTGGGGCAGCAATTTCCATTTATTCATCCTCTGATTCCTCCCTGCCGTTTGCTACAGCCCCGCTTTCTCTCATTTCCTGCAGACTGCCGCCATTTTCGCCTTCTGCCTGCAGTACGGTGAGCGTATCTGAAATCATTTTGTACATGGTGTCTTTGTTCCGGTTCCCCCTATAAATCTGGTGAAATACGCAGCCATCCTTGATGAATAAAATACGTCCTGCATGACTTGCCGCCTGTATGCTGTGGGTCACCATCAATATCGTCTGCCCTTCCTCGTTGATCTCCTGAAACAGATTCAAAAGCTTTCCGGAAGCCTTGGAATCCAGTGCGCCGGTAGGTTCATCTGCCAAGACGATATCCGGCTGGGTAATCAGTGCCCGGCAGACCGCCGCTCTCTGCTTTTGCCCGCCTGAGACTTCATAAGGATACTTTTCCAAAAGGTCCAGTATGGATAGCTTCTGTGCCAGCGGGAGCAGCCGCTTTTCCATGGTCTCATACTTTACCCCTGCCAGCACCAGCGGAAGGAAAATATTATCCTTAAGAGACATGGTATCGAGGAGATTGAAATCCTGAAATACAAATCCCAAATGATTCCTTCTGAACGCACACAGTTCCCTTTGCTTTACCGTTCCTAAGTCCTTTCCTTTCAAAATCACCTTTCCGCTGGTGGGCTTGTCCAAAGATGCAAGGATATTGAGCAGCGTCGTCTTGCCCGAGCCCGATTCTCCCATAATCGCCACATATTCGCCTTCCTCCACAGAAAAATTTACATCATTCAAAGCATGGACCTTAAGCGCACCGAACCGCGCCGTGTATACTCTCTTAATATTTTTGACTTCTAAAAGCGCCATATCATCTTCTCCTTACGTTTCTTTAATCTGATTCCATTATAAGAAAAAGGAAAATGCGCTGCCATGCATCCGGCTTACATTTCCCTTTTCTAAACTTACATTTTTGTCACATTTCCTGACAAAAGCCTAAAAGAATCTTCGTCCCTTCTTTTTCCCGTGACTTGACCATGATGGTATGGTTCAGCCGCCCCATAATCTGACTGCACAGATAAAGACCGATGCCGGTCGACTTCTTGTCCATCCTTCCATTATATCCCGTAAATCCCCTTTCAAAGATGCGGGGAAGGTCTTCCCTGCGGATGCCGATTCCGGTGTCTTCTATCACCATATACATTACTGTGCCTGTCTTCCTCTCTCCCCTTTCGTCTGCTCCGTAAATGGATATGCCGCCCTCTTTTGTATACTTTATGGCATTGGACAAAATCTGTTCTATTACAAAGGAAATCCATTTTTCGTCGGTAACAGCCTTTAAAGAAAAATCCTCTAAGGAAAAAGAAAGACCGCTTCCGATAAACAGAACCGCATACTTGCGTACCGCCTGCTTTACGACTTCGTGAATTTCTATTTTTTTGAATGCTAAGTCCGAGGACAGACTGTCTAATCTGGCATAGCAAAGCGCCATCTCCGCATACTGCTCAATCTTAAACAGCTCCTCCGCAGCCTGCTTTCCCACCGGACCTGCACCTGTCTCCTGCACATCTTCAAGCAAAAGGTGCATAGCCGCAATAGGCGTTTTGATCTGGTGGATCCACATGGTGTAATAATCCGCCATATCCTGTTTCTTTTCGTCATACTCCGTGACTGCCCGGCGCACATCTTCCTCCCCCGCTGAAACAATCTGGCGATAAATTGCTTCCTTCAAATTATCCGCCTCCGGAAGGCTGCTTTCCCTGGCGCCTTCTTTCAAGACCGTCTCCGCCAGTTTTAAGCACTTCTTTCTATAACAAACAAAATCATACGCCGTGCAGACGCCAGCCAAAGAGAAAGCCAGCACCAGTCCATAGGACATATTGGCGATTGCATCCTCATAGGCATACAGACCTGCCAGAAAAAACAAGATCAATATACTGAGAATGTAGAGGGCAGCATAAGGAATATGCTCTTTAATATACGCTTTTACAATCTCCCTATTCGCCAAGCTGATACCCCACTTTCTTTTTTGTTACAATCGTCACCGTGATCTTTGCCTCCTCAATCTTTTTCCGCAAACGATTCATATTCACTGTGAGCGTATTGTCATCCACGAAACATTCATCATCCCACAGCCGCTTCATCATATTTTCACGGGAAACCACCCCGCCTGCATTTTCAAACAGAAGCTGCATGATCCTAAATTCATTTCTGGTAAGTTCCAGCCTTTTATCCTGATAGGAAAGAGACATATCACTCAGATTCAGCAGAACATCTTTGTACTCCAGCACGGAAGGCTGATTCTGGAATGAATAAGTCCTTCTTAAAATCGCCTGTACCTTCGCCGCCAGCACTTCCAAGTCAAAGGGCTTTGCAATAAAATCGTCCCCTCCCATGTTCACCGCCATCACGATATTCATATTATCGGCGGCAGACGAGATAAAAATAATCGGCACCTGAGAGCTCTTCCTAATTTCTCCGCACCAATAATAACCATTATAAAAGGGAAGCCCTATATCCATCAACACCAAATGCGGATCGAACCGGGCAAATTCCTGCACCACATTTGCAAAGTCTGCTGCACATGCCACCTCATAGCCCCACTTTTCAAGATGCTTTTTCACTTTTTCGGATATCTTTTGATCGTCTTCTACAATCAGGATACGGAACATCATTCTTGACCTCATCATCTTTTTGAAGTTGCAGTTTAGCCCGCAATCCCTCCTGCACCCCTTGCGGGTTAAGCTGCAACCCTTTTTGCTATTATAGCATTTGATGGTGGATTACTTCATTATTATTTCCTTAAGATACTCCTGTATTTTCGTTGAGTAAATAACTCTATCTTTTTTATCCTCTCTATGTTAATGTTAAGTCAATACTCAATATCTTTGCAAAGGAGTGTTTCCATGACACGGAAAGAGCAGAAAGAATTTAGGAGACAACAGATTTTCCAGACAGCGCTTTGTTTGTTCGTGCAGCAAGGCTATTATGGCACAAAGACAAGCCAGATTTCCAAATGCGCCGGAATCAGCGAAGGATTACTATTCCATTACTTCCCCACCAAGGAAAATCTTTTGGAGGAACTGGTGCGTTTCGGCGTTACAGGAATGCAGATGCCTGCACAGATAGACGCAGCAAACGGTCTGGATTTCTTTTACCAGTTTCTTATCCTATTATTCCAGTTTTTAAAGCAAAATCCTTTTGTCGCCCAAATGTTTATTTTTATGGCGCATGTAGTTAAATCTGAGGATATTCCTCCGCACATCCGGCAAATGGCTGTTTCCGTAGATCCCGTACAGGACAGCTGCCGCAGAATCAAAGAAGGACAGGCAGACGGCAGCATCCGTCCCGGAGATCCAATGGCATTGTCAAATTTGTACTGGTGCTGCGTTCATGGTCTTATGGAACAATATTCTTTAAATCCTGACATCCCTCTGCCGAATCCGGAATGGATTTTAGATATACTTCGTGCAAAAACGCTTTAGAATGGAGGAAAAATGAACACAACTGCAAAACAAAAAATTGATAAAAAAATCGTAATTATAGGCGGCGGCATTGCCGGGCTGTCGGCTGGTATCTATGGATGCCGTGCTGGCTATGAGGTGGAAATCTACGAAAAGAATCCCGTCGCCGGAGGTCAGTGCATGGGCTGGAACCGCAAGGGATGTCACATCGACAACTGCATCCACTGGCTTACAGGCACCAAAAAAGGCTCCGCCCTGTATGAAGTGTGGGAGACTATAGGCGCGCTTGATGAAAACACGCAATTTGTAGGCGACGATCTGTTCTACACCACCGTCCTAAACGGTCAGCGCATGACCTTGTGGAAGGATTTGGAACGGACAGAGGCAGAACTTCTGGCATTATCCCCTGAGGATACAGATGAAATCAAGAAATTTATTCAGCATGTACGATATGCCTCGGAATGCGAAGTGCCTGCTGAGAAGCCCATGGAAGCTATGAGCATCAAAGACTATATCCGTCTGGGCGCTTCCATGGCATATATGCCAAAAGTAACGAAAGAATACGGCTCTATTGACTTACAGGATCTGGCAGCACGTTTCAAGCATCCACTGCTTAAAGTACTTTTCACCGACTATATGCCGAAAGAATACGTAGCAAGCTCCTTTCTGGTTTCCTACGGCACCATGGTATCAGGCAACGGCGAAATTCCCTCAGGCGGTTCTCTCGCCATGGTAAACCGTATAGTTGAAAGATTCCGCCAGATGGGAGGGAAGTTATACTTAAACTCCCCAGTTGCAAGCGTATTGATTGAGAACGGAAAGGCTGTCGGCATCGAACTGCAGGGCCGGAGGCATATCATGGCGGACTATGTAATTTCTGCTACAGATACCATGGAGATGTTCAGCCATTTGATTGGCAAAGAATATATGAGCAAGAAATGGCAGTCCTGTTACAGCGACAGCAAAACTTACCCCCTTTTCAGCGGAATGCAGGCGGCATTCGTAGTTGACCGTGATGCTTACAGTGAACGGGGCACCATATTCTTTGACTGCAGCCCCATCGAATCAGGGGGCAGCAGCACCTGCCGGATGTCGGTTAAAAGCTATGACTACGACCCCTCCTTTGCACCGGAGGGAAAAACGGTGATCCAAATCAACATTGCACAGTATGATGCAGAATATCTGTATTGGAAAAGCCTGTCAAGGGAAACCTATGTGGAAGAAAAGAAACGAATTTTACACGCAATAGAAGAGCGCCTGTACCAACAGTTTCCTTCTCTGAAAGGGCATATGGAAGTCCTGGACTGCTGGACACCTCTTACCTACGAACGGTACTGTAATGCCTACCACGGTGCTTACATGAGTTTCACCACGAAAAAGGGCGTCAAATCCTTCCGCACAAAAAGAACCGTTAAGGGCGTGAAGAACTTTTATATAGCAAGCCAATGGCTCATGGCACCGGGAGGATTACCTGTAGCCGCCACATCCGGCAAGTTTGCTATTTGGTGGATAGCAAAAGGAGATAAACGTAAACTATAATCATATAGCAATTCAATCCGCCAGACACGTAATAGTTCAGCCTGCAAGTACAGGAGAGCAGCTTGGGGATAGGGTGTGCCGCCACCTGTGCCGAGCCGTCCAATCCCCAAGCTGCTCTCCTGTACTTGCAGGCTGAGCTATTCCTTTGTCCGAGGAGATACATACTTTACAAGATTGAATAGTTGCAATAAAATATTTTTCATAGCAACAAATTTTCTCAAATGAGGATTCAATCATGGACATACACTCCCTAAAGGAAAATGCCAGACACGGCACGGTCATTTTTCCCCTGGCATTATACGAATGGAGCGGCGCCGAAGACTGGCGGGTATCTCTTCACTGGCATGACGAGATGGAACTGGTTTATTTCAAAGAGGGGACCTTTCAGGCATGGCTGAACACCAAAGAATTTCTGATCAGTTCCCCTGCCTTTATGTGCATTCATGCCGGTGAGCTCCATTCCCTGATTCTGAATGCAGGCAGCCAGGAAAGCGCCGTCGTCTTTAATCTGAATATATTAAGTTTTGAACATTATGACGCCATCCAGGCAAAACTGATCCGCCCGCTCATGGATGGTCGTCTTCGTCTGCCCGTTCTAATCGAACATTCCGACCCTGTTTTTCCCGGTGTAAAAAGCTATTATGAAAAAATGGAAGGTGCACTCAAGGAAATGAACGCCTGCAGCCCGGAGGATGAAATTGCCAAAAATTCCGCTTATCTGCAGATCAAACTGCTTCTCTTTGATATGCTTGCCCTGCTCTATAAAAATAACAGCCTTATACATGTGAAAAATATTCACAATGAAAATGAACATCAAGTTGAAAATCTGAAAAAAGTTCTTTCCTATATCAACGATCGATACGCCTCTCCCATCTGCCTGGATGAACTGGCTTCGCTGGTCAATCTGAACACCCAATATTTCTGCAGATATTTTAAAGAGAACATCGGAAAGACCACCACAGAATACATCAACGAAGTCCGCATTGAGAAAGCTGCCGCCGCATTGCTCGAGACAAACGACAAAATTATAACCATTGCTCAGGATGCAGGCTTTGACAACATCGGCTATTTCATCCGAAGATTCAGGCAGATAAAGGGAATTACTCCTTCCGCGTATCGGTCTGAATATCGAAAAGAATCAAAAAGTCAAAATAATGTAATAAACCAGTGAATTTTAAGTAAGATTTCCTCCGCATGAGATAATATAATGTCATTACAATCTCATGGAACGGAGGATTTTTTATGACAGAAAAGGAATTGGTAAGTAACTTTTTTATCGAAGGATACAAGAACAAAAATTATGATTTGGTTATGACTTACTTGGCGGATGACTACATCGATCACAGCCCCGCCGGCGCAAGAAGTAATCAAGATGCGGTTGGGATTCTTAAAGCCGTTGCACAAATGTTTGGAAATCTGCAGGTTGAAGTTCTGGACATTTTTGCAGAGTCAGGAATGGTCGCCACAAGGATTCAATACCGTGCGCTCCATATCGGAGAATGTTTAGGTATCGCAGCAACCGGAAAAGAACTCGTTTTTGAAGCTCTTGAAAACTTCAAGGTATGCGAAGAAAAGATTGTAGAATCATGGGGCTGCTGGCCAGATAAACAGATTGAACAGATGTTGATGAATTGACTTCCACACAGTCAATATTCCTAATCCAGACACTGCGCATGAAAATACACACAAAATTCTAACAGATTGGAGGATTTTTTATGAAAAAGAAATGGTGGCATGACAAAGTTGCCTATCAAATTTACCCTAAAAGCTTTTGTGACACAAACGGAGACGGCATCGGTGATTTAAAAGGGGTCATCGATAAGCTGGACTATCTAAAAGAGCTGGGCATCGACATCATATGGCTCTCTCCCATTTATCAGTCTCCCTTCGTAGATCAAGGCTACGATATCTCGGATTATTATAAAATCTCCGAGCAATTTGGAACCATGGAGGAATTTGACACCCTGCTTGCGGAAGCTAAAAAGAGAGACATGTATATCGTGATGGATCTGGTCATCAATCACTGTTCCGACCAGCATGTATGGTTTCAAAAGGCACTTCAGGATCCGGAAGGGGAATACGGCGATTACTTCTACTTCCGCAAAGGAAAAGAGGGCAATCCCCCCAGCAACTACCGCTCCTACTTCGGCGGCAGCGCCTGGGAAAAAGCGCCCGGCACCGACTATTACTATTTCCACATGTTCGCGAAAGAGCAGCCGGATTTAAACTGGAACAACCCCAAACTTTTGAACGAATTATACACCATGATCAACTGGTGGCTTGAAAAGGGCGTTGCCGGCTTCCGCATCGACGCCATCATCAACATCAAGAAGGATCCCACCTTTGCCGATCTTACGCCGGACGGACCCGACGGGCTTGCAAGCGTATGGCACATGGTAGAAAAGGTCAATGGCGTAGGCGATTTACTGGAAAATTTAAAGAAAAACACCTTTGAAAAATATCAGGCGTTCACCGTGGCAGAAGTCTTCAATATGAAAAAGGATGAATTAGTTGAGTTCGTGGGCGAGAACGGGCACTTTTCCACCATGTTCGACTTCTCCGCTCATTCACTTTCTATGGGAGAGCACGGATGGTATGACAGTAAACCCATTCAATTTGATGACTTCAGAAATGCCCTGTTTCATTCCCAGTCCGAGTGTCTGGACGTGGGTTTCCTTGCCAATATCATTGAAAATCACGATGAACCAAGGGGCATCAGCCGTTTCCTGCCATCTTACGCGCAAAATGATGCCGGAACCAAAATGCTGGGCACCATAAGCGTATTGCTTCGAGGAATCCCCTTTTTATATCAAGGGCAGGAAATCGGCATGCGCAATTGCCCTATGGAGTCCATTGAAGACTATGATGACATCAGCACCCGTGGCGAGTATCAGATGGCGCTTGCCGCAGGTCTTTCCGCGGAAGAAGCACTGGAGGTCTGTTGCCGCAACAGCCGAGACAACGCTAGGACCCCCATGCAGTGGGATGCTTCTGAAAACGCAGGATTTACTACAGGACGCCCTTGGCTTAAAGTGAATCCTAACTATAAGACCATCAATGTAAAGTCGCAGCTTGAGGATGCAGATTCTGTTCTCTCCTACTACAAAAAGCTCCTTTCGCTGCGAAAATCAAAAAATTATAAAGATGTGTTTACATATGGAACTTTTCTTCCTCTTTACAAAGAGGAGGGGTATATCTTCGCTTATGAACGTAAGACAGACGATAAGACCGTTGCAGTCCTTGCCAACTTTGGAAAAAAAGAGAAAACTTTATATTTAAAGGACAGCTCTGCAAGTACCGTCCTTCTTAACAATCAGGATGAAGTTCAGATTCAGGACGACCAGATTACCTTAAAACCTTGTCAGGTTCTTGTAATCGATCTTTTGGACATGGAAAAAAGAATGCTTGCCGGGCTTCCCTACAAGACTACCAAAGAACTATTTGCTAAGCAGGCGGTAAACAAAAAGAAAATCGCCCGTTTCAACCAGCTTGACCCCACCAACCTGGAAGGAATCGTCGCTTCTTTAAAAGAGATTTTAGGCAAAACCGGCAAAAATGTTTTTATCAATGCTCCTTTTCATTGCGACTATGGAACGAACATAGAAGTAGGCGAAAATTTCTTTGCCAATTACAACTTTACCGTCCTGGATGTGGGCAAAGTCATTATCGGAAAAAATGCCCAGATAGCGCCAAATGTGTCCATCTACACCGCCGGACACCCGCTCCATCCCGAAGCCAGAAATTCCGGCTATGAGTATGGCATCTCCATCACCATAGGGGACAATGTATGGATCGGCGGCAACACCGTAATCATGCCCGGTGTCAAGATCGGCGATAACGTAGTAATCGGCGCTGGAAGCGTTGTGACAAAGGATCTTCCCGACAATGTCATCGCCGTCGGCAACCCCTGCCGCATCCTTCGTGAAATTACCGACGAAGATAAAGACTTTTATTACAAGAAGTGCGTTTTTGACGTACAAGACTACCTTGGCGACGGATATTCCTGGCTGTAACAAACGCTGAAGCTTATTGTAACAAAATTAATCAAAGTGCCGCAAAATCTTCCTCCATTTTGCGGCACTTTCCTTTTATAAGACCTCGTCTAATTCTTTTCCCATCTTGTTTTCAAAATATCTTTTTATTTCTATATTTTTATCCCATTTATCCTGTGGATAAGAACCATACCTGCGCTTCACATCATTCATGCGGTCTTCAATTTTCATGACGCCTTCTGCCCCGCCCACACTGTCGCACAATTGAATCAGCCTGTCGTAATCGTCGTATTCAATAGCCGCCAGTGCTTCTTCAACTTCTCTATACTCTTCCTGTGTAATATCAATGTTGCCGATATAAGATGCGATATCCTGCGTAGGAAAGGAATGGGTCAGGCAGATTCTTGCTGCCTCGTCATACCCTTTCTCCAGCATATAATGATAGCCATCGTAAATATGTCCCATGTGCCTTATCCCGAATTTTCGTCCGATATCATGCAAAAGCCCTAATACATAAGCTTTTTCAGAATCCATCTCTGCACATGCCGATGCGATTTTCTCTGCACACGCAGCAACGACCCTACTGTGGTCTCCCCATGGACCAGGGTTACACGGCTCCGCCTCCTTTAAAATTCTTTCTGCTTCTTCCCGTTTCGGTATCATACTGTCTCCTTTACCTGCCCGCACTTCTGCCTTTCTCTTTTAAATGTTCCTTTACAATCTTATCTATGGTATCCCTTGAAAGAGGATAATGATATTCCCTTATGATCCTATCCGTATCATATCCTAAATCCGCCAAATGCCTGATTGCTCCGCCATATGCAAAATCCTGCACAAAATTATGAAGCGCCTCATTAAAATATTGATTTTCCATCTTCGTCCATCCTTTGTGCCTGTCCCGCTTACGATAGCAGTTCCTTTTCTACCTGCCGCGCTGCTATATTCTCCGCTCTCCTTCTATTGTCACATACAATCCATTCGTCAAGCGTCAGCGGTTCATAGTCTGAATACTTACAAAAGCAGTTGATCATATTGCAGGGAATGTGCCGCTCAGCTCCCCTTGCATCGGTAATGACGGTGTTCCGGGTCATCTCCTGAAACTGCTCCAGCAGCCTTTGATCCTGAGTATCATGCACATGACCATAAAGCATATAAGTCTTGGGCATTCCCTGATCGTCCAGCCGATACTGCCCATTATAGCACATAATCGGATAGTGGCACAGCACCACTTTTCTTTTATTGTCATAAAGCTCTTCATAAGACTTGACCCATCCAAAACGGCTCATGTCCAGTTCCTTTTTCCCAAGAAAACGGTCGTGATTGCCCTGGATCAGATACAGCCTTCCATTCAGACGCCCCAGCAGTGCATTCGTATCCTTGACGCTTCCCCATGACAAATCCCCGATAATGATCACGTCATCTCTGCTGCGCACCTTACCGTTCCACTTCGCCACCATATACTCATTCATCTCTTCCACACTGCCAAATCCCCTGCAGTCCATACGATCGTTCATAGCCGCGTGAAAGAAGTGTAAATCCGCAATATAATATCTCATACCATCACATCCTTTTGTTTCAGTTTATATGGTTTTCCTTCAGATGACAAGACCGGTTCCTCATTAGAGAATTTTTAGAGAATAAAATGGTATTCTTCTTTTAAAACATTAAATCTATACGACTGTTTTCAAAAGAGGAAACATTATGAAAAGATCACATACTCAAAACAAATCTCTGATACGCAAAAGAAAAAGGAGAAAGCTCATCCTCCAAAGAATAAGGCTCACCTTTCAACTCATCGCCACCTGCATTCTTTTTGGAATCGCGCTCTTTCTCGCAAAAGATCTTATTCGGCATTATGATACGCCCTCCGGAAGCACTTCTTCCAGCTCTTTATTTGCCTATGATTACACGGCAGATTACCACACAGACAGTCTTTCCGCCGCACCTGATGCTGTTTCCCAGGATATGGTTATCGTGGAAGCGCGAGGCTCCCTTACCAGCGCTGAACTGGAAGAGAAATTGGCAAAACTGGCATTGGAGAATAAAGAAATTGCAGAAATTTATGCAGACAAGGAGCTATACCCAGAAGAACTGCTGACCGCGCTTGCAAATAATCAGGAATTAATTCCCTTCATAAAAGGCTACCTTTCTTCTGACGGCACCGTAAAAGGAGGAATCAGCCCGGAAGAAGAAGCCCAATCCTTCCCTTTATTCCTGCAATGGGATCAGCGCTGGGGCTATGCTCCTTATGGCGGGAGCTGCATCGGAACCGCCGGCTGCGGTCCTACCTGCCTGTCCATGGTGATTTTTGCCCTCACCCGGGACTTATCCGCCACGCCGGACGCCCTTGCCGCATACAGCATGAGCTCGGGATTTTATACGAAAGGCGCGGGTACCGACTGGTCCTTCATGACCTATGCCGCCTCTCAGTACGGACTCCACGCCAAAGAATTGGGACTGGACGAAGATGCTATGAAGCAGTATCTGAACCAGGGACATCCGATTATCTGTGCCATGCGCGCCGGAGATTTTACCACCGGCGGGCACTTTATCGTTCTCTATGGCTATGATGAAAACGGCTTCCTGGTCAACGATCCCAACAGCGTGGAACGAAGCAGCAGGCACTGGGATTTTGATACCCTTCATTATCAGATTAAAAATTTGTGGGGGTATTCTTTATCATAAAAGCCCTCACATTGGCGTCCTGTTCACCACCTTTGAGAACAGATAGATAAAGCTTTCTGTTCCCAGGCAATAACACCCATGCGGAACATAAGGTCCCACCCACAAAAAATCACCTTTTTGTACCAGTGTCCACTGATCATTCAGCATGTAATTTGCTTTTCCCTCCAGACAGTAAAGCGCATGTTCCTGCAGGTGCGTCTCGATAAATTCATGGCTGGTCCCTGATTCAAAAATATTTACCACAATCTGCCAGTCATAACGCAGGTCATAGGGGAAAAGTTCCCTGCATGGGTTTCTGTCCCTTCCCCCGAGCAGAACATCCTCATCACGATAAGCATTTCCAAACAACATATCCGGTTCGCTTATCCCTTCCGCATAAATATAGTGATGCGTCTGAATGAGCACCTTAAGATCGTCGTTTCCATCATTAATAAATTCAAACCCTTTCCCCGGCGGTGAATAAAAAAAGGAATCTTTTTGAAGCTGGTAACGCTCCCCTTCAAAAATCACTTTCCCTTCTCCTTCAAGCACATACAAAAAGGCTTCCATGCCCTTCTGCCCGGCAAATTTCCTTACAGTTCCCTGCCCCTTTTTTGCCGTCACAATCAGCTGCACAAAATCCGCCCCCAATTCTCTGGACGCAAGGACCCTGACATCGCATTCCGGCATTTCCGGCAATAAATTCGTCACAAGACCTTCTGGCGGCAGTAATGCATACCTTCCCCTTACAATACGTGCACGAGTGCTTATCAATTGTATATCTTCCATATTTTCTCCCATCTGTGCGCTTTTGCGCACTTTTCCTTTCATAGCAGTAAATAATCCCGGTTGGTATTCTTTACCAGCAAATAAGAGAATTCGTCATTCCCTAATCCGTAACATGCATGAGGTGTATAAGGAGCAAGCCACAAATAATCTCCCTCACGCACCATAATCCACTTTTTGTCTAACATAAAGCATGCCTGACCAGCCATCACATAAATGCCGTGTTCCTCCGCATGCGTTTCTACCTGGTTAAATCCCACTCCAGGCTCAAAACCAAGTATATTGGCAGCCATATCATAGTCCGCACTATCCCCGAGCAGTTTCTTCAAGGTCTGGGAATGCGCTCCGTCTGTATACGCTGCCGCCTTTTCATCGGCATTTCCCCAAAGCAGATTTGGTACAACATCTTCATGGCTTCTGTAACGCTGTTTATGAATAAATATGGTCGCTTGACCATCCTTTCCTTTAATCCGCATTTCATGACCCGGCGGAACATGAAGATAGTCCCCTACTCCTGCGTTCCCCAACTTACCATCCACCATTACCTCACATTGTCCCTGACAGACATAAAGAAAATATTCCATCCCCTGACTACAAAATACACTTCCCGTATCACCGTCTGAGTCGATGTGTAACAAGTAATCTACCATCTTTGCACCTATATCGGGTATCGTCAGGATTTCTGCACGACAGCCTTTAAGACCTGCAATACTGCTTTCCATACGTTCTTTTCGGGGAAGATATAAATATCTGCCCTGCCAGATCTCTGACTCCGCCCTTAATAATTCCCTCATAAGTACTCCCTCCTTCCCACACAACCCTATCCTTTTACTGCGCCGGAAGCAATTCCGCCGATAATATATTTCTGACAGCAGAAATAAAAAGCCACAATAGGTATCACCGCCAGAACCAGCACCGCCAGAATCGCTCCCGTATCGATGGATCCGTAAGCCCCCTTTAAGTACTGTATCGCCACCGGAATCGTCTGATATTCGGTTCCGATTACCAGATAAGGCAGCAAATAATCATTCCATATCCACATAGCATTCAGCACCGCTATGGTCAACATGGTGGGTCGAAGCAGCGGAATTACGATACGAAAAAAGATCTGCAAAGAATTGCATCCGTCCATCAGTGCCGCCTCTTCCATATCCATGGGCAGTGATTTCAAAAAACCGCACAGCGTAAATACCGAAAGCCCCGCTCCATAACCCACATAGATGACGACAATTCCAAACAGATTATCCAGGTAAAGCATATTGGCAACCTTGGTCATGGTAAACATGACCATCTGAAAAGGCACTACCATAGAAACGATAAACAGGCAGTAAAAAAACTTTGCCGCCTTGTTTCCCATTCTGGATATATAGTAAGCTGCCATCGCCGTCAGAAGAACGATCAGCCCTACCGAAAAGCAGGTTACAAATACGGAATATCCTAATGCACGGAAAAAGTGAATCTTTTCAATTCCCGAAAAGTAATTCGACAAGCCTACGCTGGTAGTTTCATCAGGCAGCTTAAATGCCGTGGAACTGATATAGAGGTTGCTCTTAAATGAGTTGACCAATACCATGATAAGCGGAAAACTAAACAAAGCACCCAAAAACGTCAGAACCGCATAAAACACAATATTACCGCCCGTCTTCCTCCTTCCCCTCATATTCTCTCCCTCCTTTTACTGATCATAAGCTGAAGCCCCGATATACCTGCCACAAAAATACAAAAGAGCACTGCTTTTGCCTGTCCCACGCCTTCCCACCCGACGCGTCCATAAAAGGTATTATAGATATCCAATGAAACCATTGCCGTCTTCTGAGAAGGCGCGCCTGCCGTCAGCGACAGATTCTGTGCAAATGCCTTAAAAGAATTTGTCATTGTAAGGAATAAGCATATCGTGATTGTAGGACTTACCATGGGTATGGTGATATACCGCAGGCATTCCTTTCTTCCTGCCCCGTCTATCTTCGCCGCATCCATGATGTCCATGGGAATATTCTGAATCGCCGCAATGTACAGAACCATCATATATCCGATATACTGCCAATTCATCAAGAGGATCATACCTGCAAATCCATAAGCAGGATCGGAGGTGATGGTCGTCTGAAAATGAAAAAGCACTGCATCTATAATCAGCTGCCATATGTACCCCACTATGATTCCTCCAATTAAATTCGGCATAAAAAAGATGGTTCTGTATACATTTGTTCCCTTCTTCCCCTTCGACAAGCAAGAAGCAAGAAAAAAGGCGATGACATTGACCGTTATCATGGATATTGCCGTTATTTTCGCTGTAAACCACAGCGAATTTATAAACCCGTCATCCATAAAGACTCTTTGATAATTTTGCAGTCCAATCCATTTAGCATCCGTAACCGTGGCAAACTTACAGAACGACAAGTACAACGCCAATATAAAAGGTACAATAAATGTCAAAAAATAAGAAATAAATAATGGAAACAGAAAAATGAAAGAAAATTTTTTAATCGCTTTTTGCATATACAACTCCTGTCTTCCTATTACACGATTAGGCATCCGTCACCTGCCGTCTGTATGTCAAATCCCAAAGCGAAAACGAAACCGGACGGCAGGCGGGTGCCTATATATACATAGTTCTATTAAGCTGTCAATTATTGTTCTTTAAGCAGATCCTTTTCCATTGCCCAGCTGTCCACAAAGGTCTTCTGCACGTAGTTCCAGTCTTCCCTTCCCTGTGTATATTCAAACATAGCGCTTGTCAATGCATTTTTGAAGTTATCTCCGGGAAATGTGACAAAGGTCCAGTTCACAGTGTAGTAATTGCTGTCATTTAAGTACCTTACAACTTCCTTTGCCAAGGGATCGGAAGGTGTCTCACCTTCACCGAATGTATTGAACGGGGAGATAAATCCTAAATCTTCCGTTACATGTTTTTTTCCTTCTTCTGAAGAATAAAGCCATTCCAGAAATTCTATGGTAGCCTTCTGATCTGCCTCAGATGCCTGGCTGTTCACAGCATAATTATTTTCTGTGCCAATGGAGATACCCTGCTTTGCTTCTCCCTCTACGCCAATGTAAATGGGCATGAATTTAATATCCTCTTCTTTAATCTTGATTCCCTCTACCGGCGCAATCTGCTTCCATCCCCAGTTACCGTTCTGAGCCATTGCAACTTCTTCCAGTGCAAATTCAGCCATGGAATCCGCTACCTGCTTGCTCCCTAGCATTGACGGTTCCACTGAGGAATTATTGAGATAAAGGTCGAATACATTCTTAAAGTTTTCTGAGTAAGTCAGTTCAACCCGGTCTGAATCTACAATTCCCTTATCCTGATATTCGTAGTAAAGAGGAACACTCGAAAGGTGATTCGTCCATCTCCACGCTGCTCCTTCGCCCATACTCGTGCAGGCAAACACGCCTTTGATTCCCAGTTCATCCTTGTGGGCAGTCATATCCTCCACTACCGATTTCCATTTATCAAAACTGTCGATTTCCTCAACGGAAGAAATTTCTACTGCTTTGTCGGGAAGTGCAAAATACTCCTGCATAATCCGATTATTATAAAGTACGCCATATCCCTCAATCACATAAGGAATCCCATAGACACCGCCGTCGTCTCCCTTAACTGCCATGCTGTCGTCTATAAGCCATTCTTTATACAGCTTCGTATCTGACAAGTCCAGGCAATAGTCTTTCCACATCTTATAACCTACCGGTCCATCGATAATAAATAAAGTAGGCGCATCCTTTTTTGCCAGCTCAGATTTTAAAGTCTGTGTGTATGTACCGCTGGCTGCCGTTACCACCTTTACTTCCACACCTGTCTTTTCCGTGTATTCTTTTGCAATCGCTTCCAGCTGTTCCGATACGGTTCCTTTCGTATTCAGAAAATACACTTTTCCGCCGCTTGCTGCATCTGCCGTCGCTTCCTCATTCGATGTATCTGCCTGATCTGTCGATGCGCTGTCTTCCGCAGCCGGAGCAGCTTGTCCGTCAGGAGCATCTTCTTGCGTTTTTCCACATCCTGCAAGCAGTCCACATATTACCAAGAAGCAAAGCATTATTTGTCCAATTCTCTTTTTCATGAATAACCCTCCATTGTAAGTTTTTTTCATTTTTATGTATCAATTTGTTTTATTGCAAAACCATCTATCCTTTTACCGTCCTCCTTTCCGCATATTTTATATTTTCTGCCCTTTGTATCTAAAACTCCCCTTTTTGAACTAATAAATTGTATCAATATTGGCAGACATTCTGTTCCCTGCCCTGAAGATAGGCATATACATTATCAAACAAGATGATTGCTCTCCGCGCCATAGCTTCCTTTGTCGCAAAAGCCACATGCGGTGTGAGAAGTACATTGGGCGCCTGTAAAAGCGGATACCCCTCCGGCAGCGGAGGCTCCATATCAAAAACATCAATCCCTGCACCTGCTAAGCGTCCTTCCTTCAATGCCTCCGCCAACGCCTGATTATCCACGATCGCCCCCCGGGCACAGTTGATCAGAAGGGCACTTGGTTTCATCCTCGCTATTTTCTCTGCATCAATTAATCCTCTCGTCTCCTCTGTCAAAGGCAGATGTAAAGATATAATGTCACTATTTACCAATAGTGTGTCCAAATCGGTATATTCAATACCTTCTTCTTTACATTCCATTCTCTCTCTTCTTGCAAATGCACAAACCTTGGCGCCAAACGCCCTAAACAGCTTAGCTGCCTGAAACCCAATCTTGCCGCAGCCGATGATTCCCACCGTTTTCCCCGCTATTTCCATACCCGTCAAACCACTCCCGTCTCCCCCCTCTTTAACAGCATGCTCGCACTGACTGAATTTGCGCAAAAGCCCCAGCGTCATACCCACCGCCAATTCCGCTACTGACTGGTTGGAATAGCCGGCACAGTTGCAGATTTTAATTTTTCTCACTCTGCATGCATCAAGTGCAATATGATCGATTCCGGTAAAAGCCACTGACAGCATCTTCAAATGCTCTGCGCTTCTTACGGCTTCTTCAGGATAAGGATGATTTGCTATCATAATGATATCCTGTCCCTTCGAGCGTCCTATCAGTTCATCTAGATTCTCACTTTTCTTATTGTAGTAATGAAAACAGTGCCCTTCCTTTTTCAGTTTATCTGCCAATTGATATACAACCTCATCCTCAACTCCAATAGGTTCTATCAAACTGATATTCATGCCAAACCTCCTATCTTTTATGCTCTATGCCTCTTTTGTCTCATTTATATTTTGATATTTGAAATTATATATCAATATTTGAAATATGTCAATTATTTTTATAAACAAATTTCAAATACTGCTTTTAAAGTAACTTATTGACAAATGCACCATATTTTGTAACAATAAAATCAGTACATATCTTTCAGGAGGAATACGATGGCTAGAACCTCACAAAGCAGTAAATTTTCAAATACCAACCAATCAACAGACAAGGTTCTGGCAATTCTTGAATTGTTATCCTGCAGCGAAATTCCACTTCGTTTGATCGATATAGCAACAGAACTCAATTTAAACACCAGTACTGCATTACGCTTTTTAAATTCACTTGAACAAAACGGTTATATCTATAAAGATAAGCAGACCTTAAAATATCACATGACCTTCAAACTCTGCGGACTTGCAAGCCATATCAGCAGTCACACAGATCTTGTTCAGGTCGCTGCTCCTCAGATGGAAAAATTATCCCATGAATTACGGGAATGCGTCTGCCTCGCCATTGAACAGAATTATTCTGTTATATATGTGAATGTATCAGATGGACCGAACCAGATTCTTCGCACTACCCAGCGCATTGGGATTGCCGCTCCCATGCACTGTACAGGCGTAGGCAAAGTTATCTTATCCGAATTTCCAATGGAAAAAATAGATGAAATGATCGCTTTGAAAGGGCTGGAACAATATACAGAACATACCCTTTCCACTAAAGAAGATTTGCTGGCTGAACTTACAGTTATCCGTCAGCGCGGATACGGATATGACAATGAAGAATGTGAATCCGGCGTACGCTGTATTGCCTTTCCAATCAGGAACAGCAGCGGCAGAATTGTTGCCGCTTTAAGCGTAACCGGTCCCCTCAGCCGAATGACCAATCAATTTATTGACGCAAATTTCCGCCGTATTCTGGAAACAGTTCAAGATATTTCTATAAGACTTGGGTAATTATTTTGATACAGCAAAAAGCCTCGAAAATTATATTTTTTCGAGGCTTTTTAAGAGGCGCAGACCGGATTTGAACCGGTGGATACTGGTGTTGCAGACCATTGCCTTACCACTTGGCTACTGCGCCATACTATGTAATTATAACAAATCGATAAATCACAGTCAATTCCATTTTGTCTGTAATCTATCGCATTAAATGACTCCGACGGGAATCGAACCCGTGTTACCGCCGTGAAAGGGCGATGTCTTAACCGCTTGACCACGGAGCCTTATTCTTTCCTCTAAGATTACCGGAAAACAGCCCCTGTGTTCTATCGTCAAGCAATCTTAACGAATGATATGATACCACACTTCCAGAGCTTTGACAAGAGGAAATTTGCAATTTTGCACTAATAAATTCTTAATTAGCTTGTTTAGCCAGACTGGCCAAACAAGCTAAACAAGAATTTAATATTACAGGAAAATATACTTACATACAAACAATACCGCAAGTATATACATAAGCGGTGTAATCTTTTTTGCCTTTCCACAAACAGCATTAATGATCACATAGGAGATGACTCCTACTGCAATACCCTCTGAAATGCTATACAAAAGCGGCATAGCAAGCAGGCACAGGTAAGCAGGAATAGCTTCTGTCAGATCATTAAAGTCAATCTGCACTACTGCCGTAATCATCAGGAATCCTACAAAGATCAATGCAGGAGCTGTTGCAAAACCCGGAATAGCTGTAAAGATCGGTGCAAAGATAATTGAAACAAGGAACAGCAGCCCGGTCACAACAGATGCCAGCCCTGTTCTTCCGCCTTCAGCAACACCTGCAGAGCTCTCCACAAAAGTAGTTGTGGTAGACGTACCCAGTACTGCACCAGCGCTGGTTGCGACTGCATCTGCCAGCAGCGCCTGCTTAATGCGGGGAAGCTTTCCTTCTTTATCTAACATATTGGCTTTGTTTGCACAGCCGATCAATGTTCCCAGTGTATCAAAAACATCTACAAATAAGAATGCCAGCACGATAACTATGAAATCAGTAATCCTTACAGCGCTGAAATCTGCCCTAAAGCACTGTCCGAAGGTCTGGCCGATCGCACCAAAGTTAAAGCTGCTAAAGGATGGAAGCAAAGAATAATATCCTGCTTCGGGAACTACTGTATATAATCCTGTCAGCTGACAGAGGATACCAAGGATCCATGTTGCAAAAATACCGATCAAAATAGAGCCTCTTACGCCCTTTATATGAAGAATAACGATCAGGAACGTACCGATGATTGCCAGCAGCGCGCTGATGCCTGCTGTATGGAAATCTGCTGTAAAGTCAATAACTGTAACCAGCGTGGAATCAGAGTTAACTACAATTCCCGCATTCTGGAAACCGATAAAGGCAATAAACAGACCAATACCTACGGAAACACCCTTCTTTAAATGAATCGGAATCGCATTAAAAATTGCCTCACGTACATTTGTTACAGACAGCACAATAAAAATCAGACCTTCTACAAATACTGCCAGAAGAGCGATCTGCCATGAATATCCCATAGCGCCGCATACCGTATAAGCAAAGTAGGCGTTAAGCCCAAGCCCCGGCGCAAGTGCAAAAGGGTAATTGGCAAGAAATGCCATGGCAAGCGTACCTATAAAAGCCGCCAGCGCAGTTGCCATTAAAACAGCATTGCTGTCCATGCCTGAGGCAGACAGAATCGAGGGGTTGACTGCCAGAATATACGCCATTGTCATAAACGTAGTGATACCGGCAACAACTTCTGTTTTAACGTTCGTGTTGTTCTCTTTGAGTTTGAACCATTTTTCTAACATCACTTTTCTCCTTTTTCATAAGTTGGTATTTTATACCTTTATTTGCCTTCATAGATGATGACACTGTCCACGTCGTAGCCTTTTAAGCGCTCTCTTCCCTTAAGCCCTGCCAATTCCATCAGGAAAATCACTTTCACTACTTCGCCGCCCAGCTCTTCAATCATCTGAATGCTCGCTTCAATAGTACCGCCTGTTGCGATCAGATCATCCACCACTACTACCTTTTGTCCCGGTTTGATAGAATCTTTATGCATTTCCACCACAGAACTGTCATATTCCAGGTCATATTCCCTGGAGATGACTTCCAGTGGAAGCTTACCCTTTTTACGGACCGGAACAAATCCTTTGTGCAAGGAATAAGCGATAGGAACGCCAAAGATAAATCCCCTTGACTCTGTTCCTACAATAACATCAAAGTCAATACCTTCCAGCTTCGCTTTCATGGAATCAATTGCCAGTGCCAGTCCGTCCGGATCCTGCAGCACACTGGTCACATCCCTGAAAATAATGCCCTTTTCCGGAAAATCCGGAATACTGCGTATGTACTCTTCTACTTTTTTCATGATAACCCCTTCCTTGTTTTCCTTTCTAAAAAAAATGGGGTAAGGAACTCCTGCAGACTCCCTTACCTTAAATAATTATAAAGGCAACCTTATAGGGCTGCAAGCTTTTTTTCATTATATTTGCACTAATTTTTCAATCACTTCCCCCGCAATCTCCTGCTCCGGCTTAAACTCTTCAGATTCCATATACTTATAAACCGCATCTAACAGCGCCCTTGCCTCCGGATACTGTTGCAAGTCCTGTAACCCAAACGCGGAAAACAGTAACTTTCCTCCTCCGCACCGGCACTCCAAAAGCTGTGCCATAGGACGCAAAAACGCATAGCTGTCCATTTCAGCAACGATTGCTTCATAGCGCTTTGGCAGAATCACCGCCCTTTGGGAGGCCATAAGCCACCACTGCCAATTGGTATAAAATTCTGTAGGGAAATTCCGAAAAATCGGATGGCTGTCATCAATGAGCTGCCCCATGCTTCCCTCCTGCCCTGCAAAGGTTCCAACAGACCAGAAATCCGTGGTAAACTGTGCCTGGATAGAAAACGGCAATGCCTCTTTTGTTGAGGGCGGCGTCAGATAAACCCTGCCACCGGATTTCAGCACTTCCTTTGTCCTCTCATCGAAATGGCAGGTCTCATAAATGTCTTCCGGGCAAATGGGGCTCACCTTCGGATATACCCAAATTGGATAATGATTACAGATTTCCCCTATCTTCACTGTCAGATCCAGTCTCACCGGCTTATGGATCTGTAATCCATCCAGCGCAATCTCTATCATCCCTGCATCTGTCAGCGTTCCTGCCGGGCAGCTTACAGCAGGCAATACCCCGCTGGCAGCAACCAGACTTCCCATAACCGAATACTCCAGCACACCGCTGATCTTTGTTTTTCCGTAATTGGCAATCTGAACCTTCGCCGTCAGCTTCTCTGTATTTTCCCACGTATATTTGGGCAACAGCACCAAAGGAAGCTGATCCCTGAAAAAGCTCCTGAAATGCTCCGGTTTTGCAAATTCATAAGGCTTGGGCTGCAAGTGGGAATTCATCATTCCCACCAGCGCAGTGCCCTGTCCTGGAAAATCCTGCAATCCCAAAAGGGAAATGCCTGACAATTCCCTGGTCCGCATGGCAGCCTCCACCTCTTCCCGATAGCCAAGCCGGGAAAGCTCCCCTGTTGCTTCCACATATTTTTTCCAGACTGCAGACAATCCGCGCTGCTCCACCCGCTTTTGGATCAAACGCAAATTGGCAGGGTCGGAAATACCATGGAACATTTCCAGCTCATCAAAATCCGGCAGCACCTCAAACTGTCCTACTTCAAAACTAAATACCGGCTTTGCATATTCCTTCCGAAGCTGCTCCATTGCATCATCATAATTCCTGCTGGCACTTGGATAACAATTATTGATATATCCCTGCCTGTTTGCAGAAATCCCCCGCAGCTCCCATTTATAATAATTAGAAGAAGTATAAAAATCACTAGTCTCTTCGCATCCAGCCATTCCATAATGCCCATTGGATGCTTCCGCATAAAGCCTGGTCGGATCAAACTCTTTTGCCAGTCGCAGTAATTCCCTCATTCTTTCATGCCCCTTTGGCGAAGCATGCAGCTCATTGCCAAAAGTCAGCATCACAAAGGACGGATGATTTGCCAGCATCCGCAAAATCTGAACCAGCTCTGCTTTATAATAGGCAAAGCTCTCATCACTCTCAAAGGCATCTGTCGGATTCCAATGGGAAAGCTCCGGCTGCATCAGCATACCAAGCTGGTCCGCAGCGGTAAACGCAGCCTCCGGCGGGCAATGGGAATGAAACCGCACGCAATTAACGCCATAAGAGCGATACCGCTCCAAAATGTCCAGCCATGCATCTACGTCCATAGGATGATGCCCGGTTTCTGGAAATTCACCGCAGTTTGCCTCGCTCCGCAGGAAAATCCTCCTGCCATTCACTGCCAGCCTTCCCTGTCCGTCATCCCCGAAATCACGGATGCCGAAAACCACCTCTTTCGTTTCCCCGCCAGACATCGATACAGACAGCTTATAAAGATTACCTTCCTCCAGATTCCAACGCTGCACATCCTCCTTAAGCTCCAATCCTTCCAGCGCCAGTTCTATCATTTTCAGCGAGGTATCCACATCCGTCACCGCATCATTAAGCAGCGCATCACTATGCACCCGGATTTTTCCCCGGTAAGCATAATTTGCATAAAGCTTCACCTTTACCGTCAGCCTGTCCTTTACCGGATAAACCCGGATATCATCCAAAAATACCTGATTCTCTGTGCGCAGCCGCAAATATCCCAAAACACCGTTCCAGTTTGTCTGTGTTTCATCTGTTGCAGCAGAGGAATACACGATTGCGTCATGAGGCAGACCGGGATAGCTGTTATCTGAGATCAGCGTCAGCTCACTTCCTTCTTCTAAAAGCCCGGTCACTTCAAATATATGGTCAGTGCTGATAGATGGCGTGATAAAATCCGATACTTCTTTCCCATCTACCAAAAGCCTTAACACCCTCGCCCGCTCGGCTTCCAGAAAAATCCTCCTCTCGCCAGAATTCTTTCCCTGACCTTCAAAGGCTGCTTCTGACGCCACAGCCTGCCACAATTCAGAATCCATCTTCCGGGCAAGGCACACCTCGCCCTCATATGTATAACGCCGGGTAAACCGGGTGGCAATGACTCCCGAATGGAAATCTTCACCTTCATTTCCCAGCGTAATATCCGGGTGCCACGGTTTATCATTCTTGTCCTCATGGCCAATTCCGTTTTCATCCAATGTTCCCGGCAATTTCACCAGAAAGCTTCCCTTTCCAAGTTTTGCTGTCCACATTCCGTGCAAAGAAATCATACTTTTTCCTCCGTCTTCCCAAAGCCGATTTATAACAAACGACTAAAGCCGTTTCTTAATACATTCCCGCTTTGATCTTCTTCCATCCTTTATTATAATCTTTGCACCTTGTTTTTCATTAACAGAAATTGCGGTCTGCTTCATAAAAACTGCGAATCCTCCTCAGCTTTCAAAATGAAATCTCTTTTAATCTGCAAAAACTGCTTGATCTGCATCAGGATATAAAACAAAATTGCCCGGGCTTCAAATTCTTCCCTGCTTGAAGGCAATGGCTGCTCTTTCATTTGCATAAGCTGTTCATTCTGTTTTTCAAGCAGCCCCTCCACCGTGTTTTTCTGATAAAATTCCTGTCCAATCTGCCCGATCAGCTCCGCCACCTGCCTTGCCTGAACCGGCAAATACTTGATTCTGACAATATTGTCATATATTTCTTTTAAAATAATACTCTGCCTTTCCCGCATACCGATATAGTCCAGTTCATAAACACTTTTTGAAAGCACTGCATTGTCGTAATTGGATACAGCGCAGGCTTTTGCCTCATTGATTGCTTCTTTCAACCGCCCAAAGCAGTCTGATCCGTATCCGCTCTTGTCATCTTCCGGCAGCCATCTGGACATTCTCTGCAATATCCCCTTCATCTGGTTGTCCACTTCCCCGGCAAGCCTTTGGAACTTTGCTCCTTTCCTGCGAAGATGCATATTGATCAGGATTCCCATTGCCGTACCGATCAAGAGCAACAACGCTTCATTGACAATCATCCCTGGTACCATGCTCTGCTCCGTCAAAAAATGAGTGATCAGCACAGAATCCATGGCAATCGCCTGCGCCCATCCGGCACTAAGGCACAAAAGCGCAAACACAAAAAGATAAATCCCAAACGCCCACAAATTATACCCCATAAAAGAAAAACAGATTCCCGATAAAATTAGGGCGCACAAAAATGCAAGCCATCGTTTCCCTGCACTTTTTAACGTTTCACGCTTTGTATCCTGAATGCTTAACACCGTGATGATGCCCGCCGTCGCGGAATATTTCAGCCCAAGCTCCCCTGCCAGTGCAATAGCCGCAAAGGCTGCCAATGCGATTTTCAGGCTTTTGATCAGTTGGGTTTTCCATGGAATCATTTTCATCCAAACCTCCTTGGTTTCTTTCAAAATATACTTTCAGAGTAACACTTCTATTACTAGTAATTGTGTTCACATCCAGTTTGGATTATAATTATAAAAAATAGCAAAATAGTGTCATTATTCCCATTCACTAAGAAAAGCACAGGAGAAACCCAAAATGGAACTACATGCAAGTATCTTTTTCCCTATAGAAATTATTGGAACCGTAGCCTTTGCCTCCTCCGGGGCAATGGTTGCGGTCCGCAAAAAATTAGATCTGTTCGGCATCATCGTTCTGGGTGTGATCACTGCCGTAGGCGGCGGGATGCTCCGGGACCTTATGATCGGCAATATTCCTCCCAACATGTTCCGAAATCCGGTCTATGTGTCCACCGCCTTCGTGACGGTGCTTATTCTGTTTTTGTTGTTCCGCCGCTGGCCCTTTTTGCTTGAAAGCCACCATATGGAAAACTATGAAAAGATCATGAACATCCTGGATGCCATCGGTCTCGGTGCATTTACGGTCACGGGAATCGATACCGGTATAGATGCAGGATATGGCAATTACCATTTTCTGGTCATTTTTCTGGGGGTGATCACTGGCATTGGCGGCGGAATCCTTCGGGATATCATGGCGGGTGAAACTCCCTTTGTCCTGAAAAAGCATATTTATGCATGCGCCTCCATTTCCGGCGCATGCCTGTATGTCTTCCTTTTACAATATACTCATTCCGACTATGCCATGCTCTTTAGCGCTCTTCTGGTGGTCGCGATCCGCATTCTGGCAAGCCACTACCGCTGGAACCTGCCCGGAATCCGCACGGAATAATATTTTTTATCCTATTTCCCGGCTTTTTCATCCCATACCGGCACATCCGTTCCGGCAATCTTAGATGTAAAAGGCGTACCATCCCTTTTGTCAAAATGCCCGGTAGCCCGCTTCACATACTTAAATCCCAGATATAAAAGCGGGATATTGCAATATGCAATCAAAATATTGGCAAAGTCTGAAAGATCCCACAAGGATCCCAGATCCATCCCTGCAATACTGGTAAGCACACCGAACGATACTACTATCATGCAAAGGATCCGTATCACCAGGGTAAAAGATTTTCTGGTGGAAATCCTGCTTGCACAAATCTCTGTAAAGGAAATAAATCCCAGCAGACAAGTAAATGCAAACAATCCAAAGCAAACGGAGATCAGCAGCGACACGATAGTATTAAACGCTGTTCCCGGTGCTAACTCTGTGGCAGAAGCCAAATATTTAGGAAGCTTGCCCAGGTCAAACCAGTTCTGTGCATTTTCTGTAAGCCAAACCCTGCCCATGATCACCACAAACCCGGTCAATGTACAAATTACAATGGTATCAAGGAATACCCCGATCGCCTGCACACAGCCCTGGTCACAAGGATGAACCGCATCGGAAGCAGCGGCCGGCATCGTAATCGTACCCTGACCAGCCTCATTGGACATTAATCCCCGTTTCACCCCCTGGATCAACGCAACGCCAAATGCCCCGCCAAATACAGCTTCAGGCTTAAATGCCTCTGTAAATACCGCATAGAAAAACCATGGGATCCTTGTAAAGTTCACGACGATCAGTACCAGCACAGTCAATACATAGACAACCGCCATAATGGGTACTAAAATATCTGTAACCTTCGTCACCTTGCGGATACCGCCCCACGAAATTGCGATCATAGCTATGATCAGCACTGCAAATGAAATCCAGTAAAGCGCTGAATTGGTCGGAATTACTTTTCCCGTCAGCGCTTCGGCAATCTGTCCTATGGAAGAAACCGCATTAAAGCCCTGAGCCGGAAAACACAAAAGCGCATATATAATGTACATCAATGATAAAACCACGCCTGCCACAGCAGAGCCCTTTAAAAGACGCTTCCCATAAAAAGCCAGACCGCCCACATATTCGTCGCCCTTCTTCTCTTTAAAAATCTGTGCCAGTGTAGATTCTGTGTATGCCGTTGCCATGCCAAAAAATGCCGACACCCACATCCAGAACAAAGCTCCCGGTCCTCCGATGGAGATTGCACCGGTAACACCCAGAATATTTCCCGGTCCTACCCTCATGGCCGTAGACAGGAAAAATGCCGCAAGGGGCGAAATTCCGGTCTGAGCCGCCTTACTGTTTTTTAAAACCTGCAATCCGTGGCGAAATCGCCGAACCTGAATAAACCGCAATCTGCAGGAAAAGAAGATTCCTGATCCCAGCAAAAGAATAATCGCCAGTGAAAAGTTTCCCAAAACAGGAATAGAACTGTACCATGAAAAATTTGCCGGAAAATCCCAAAACAGATCAGAAACCATCTGAATCTTCGAACAAACCGCATTGATTGCGTCAAATAATGCCTGCATATGTAAATCCCCCTCTCAATTTGCCCTGCCATAAACAGCAGAATTATAAAACGCCATTATTTCTTATAAAAATTCCAGACACACCACAGCCCCCGCATCGTACCGGGCATACTCCGTAAGCAATCCCCTTTCCTCATCCCTGCGGAAAACAACCATATTATCGCTATTCTGATTAGCTGCGATCAACCACCTCCCGGAGGGAGACAACTGAAATCCCCTTGGATTTTTCCCGCCGGACGCAATCCATTGAACCGCTTTCGGTCTGCCGGATTCTTCTATCCTGAAAACTCCGATGTTATCCTGCCCCCTGTTCCCTACATAAAGATATTTTCCATCTCCGGATAAGATGATACCTCCGGGAAAATTTTCTTTTTCCGCCTCACCTTGTATATATTGTTCATCATCTTCTTCCGGTGTGGAGGAAACAAATCCTTCCAATCCTACCCTGTCACCTTTCCAGCGCAAAATCCCGATCTCATTGGAAAGCTCGCAGGATACATAGACATAGCCATCCATCCCAAATGCCAGACTTCTCGGACCGGTTCCTGCTGGCAGCGCCACCCTATGGCAGGCTTGCGGGATACCGTCTTTTACCTCTCCTGCCAGATTTCCTGCCCCATCCAGCTTATATATTAATACCGCATCCGCTCCCAGATCAGTTACCCACAAATATCCGTTAAAAACCGATACGCTGTGCACATGGGACTTTTCCTGCCGTGCCTTGCTGGCACCTTCCGGTCTGTCTTCTTCCAAATGATAAGCAATCTGCAGATCCATAGCCTTTAAGCTTCCATCTCCATTCACTGCAAAACTGCTCAGGCTCCCGCCGCTATAATTGGCAGTAAACACATGATTGCCACTCTGGTCGCAATTTACATGGCAGGGTGCCGCTCCCATAACCGGCAGCCGACCCTTCATGACCAGCTTTCCATTTTCATCCACTGTAAAAGCCGAAAGCGCACCGCCTTTTGTTCCCTGAAAATCATCCAGCTCATTCACCACATAAAGCGTTTTTTTGTCCGGAGAAAATGCCATCCACGATGCATTTTCCACATCCGGATAATTTTCCATTACTTCCAGCGTACCTTCATCTTCATCAAACAGGAATACCTGGATTCCTTTTCCATTCCCCTGATAAATATCTCCGTCACCGGTAAGTACCGGCGCATTATAACTCCCTGTATACAATCGTTTTTTCATAACATCAGAATCTCCTTCATTCGCTCCAAACAATATTTCTTTTAGAATACAAAAGTCATAATGCTATGCGCTTTCAGGACAAACGCCGCCAATTCTTCTGGCACCGCGGTGAATATATTTGCTGAAATGTCCCATGTAATAGTAGGAAGAACGGATATCCAGCTCCTTTCTTTTGCTGTCATACACGATGGGAGATTCTCCCACCCAGATCTTCTCTTCTGCCCACCCGGCTACCTTCTGTTCATCCTTCCAATGATCAGGGCCTCCGTCTTCATCCAGAAGCATATTCCAATCTACCCAGGCGTTCACCCAGTTATTGAGATCCCCGATAATGTCATGGGCATATTTTTCACCGGACTGCCAGGGCAACCTGCCTTTGCCGGTGCATTGCTCCGAGGCGATGATATATTTCTCCGGGAAAAGCTGGTGCGCAATATCCAGCGCGGCAAAATGGTCTCCGGAATACCAGTGCACAGCGATTCCGTCGAAAGCATCTCTGGCTCTCTGATTACAGAGAGTCTCCATGCTTCTCTCCACCACACGTTCTTTGTTGTGATCCCAAAGCAAAATTTTCCTGTCATCCAGACACATCTTCTCAAGAGTAGGGCGCAAGTAACCGGTAACATAATCTCTCTCATCCGCAGCCGTGTAAAAGCAGGACTCCCATCCCTGCTCTGCTTTCGCCTCGTTTTGCACGGTCACACCCCAGATGTCCACGCCTTCTTTCTCATACTCCTGCAGGAACCTTGCAACATATTTTGCCCATACTTCCTGACACTCCTTTTTCAGTTTGCCGCCCTTTGACATCCTGCCGTTGGTCTTCATCCACGCCGGAGGACTCCATGGGCTGGAAAAGATCATCAGATCCCCCGCAATCTCCATAGCCTCTTTGATAACCGGGATAATGGTCTCCTTATCATGAAAAATGTCAAAATGTTCCAGTTTAAAATCCCCATCCACATCATCATAACTGTAAAAGTCCTCAGAAAAATCGCAGCTGTTGATCGTAGAACGGCAAAAATTATAGCCGATTCCTTTCTCTTTATCGAAATATAGATCCATCACTTCCCTGTGAAGTTCCGGACTGATACGGCTTACATTCAAGGCTGTTGCCTCCGTGAATGCGCCGCCAAACCCCAGGATCTCCTGATACCGTACTTCATCATAAATATTCACCAGGGCCTCTTCTTCCCCGTCAGGTCCTGCATTTTCTTTTTCAAACGTCCTTTCCGGCAGTTCTTTTAATTTAGTGCCCGATGCCAGATGCGTCTCGATTACTTTAATCCTTTTACTCATAGAGCCCCTCCATACAGTAGTCATTTACGTTCTTTCATCTTCAAACTGCTTACTTACCACAAACCACATTGCCCAAAATGCCCAAGTCTTCAACACTCTCCTGATCCATGATGCTGCTGCATGTGTGGAGAGATGAAATACGCAAAAACCTGTAAACGCTCCGTCTACAGGCTTCATGTAAGTTATTCACTCTAACTCCCCGAGTAGGGCTCGAACCTACAACAACTCGGTTAACAGCCGAGTGCTCTACCATTGTATGATATGCAACCGGAAAATGCCTTGCAAAATGTTAAATCCTCATCTCTCCAGCCTGCTCTTTCGTCCAGTCTTCCACCACAAGTCCTTCCACTCGGCAAAACTCTCTTGTATTGTTTGTCACAAGAATGAGCCCTTCTGATCTTGCATGTCCCGCGATCAATAAATCCATGGGGCCTATTGGCATCCCCTTGCTCTCCAGCTCAGCCCTGACCTTTCCATATTCCTCTGCCGCCGATGCCTGAAATTCCAAGATCGTAAGCGGTGACAGGAATAAAGATAACGCTATTCTATTTTTCTCGATCGCCATGCTCTTTTCCACACCATACATCAATTCTGCATAAGTAATCGCCGAAATACACATTTCCTCCGGCATATGCGAAAGGAAATTTTTGATCACTGCCTCCGTTTTATGCTTTATGGCATAAATGCATATATTGGTATCCAACATGTATTTCATAGTTGCTCGCGCTCCTGCGGAATACTATCTTTACGCCCGTCACTCATAAAGTCTTCAGAAAAAAGATTCAAGCTGTTTAAGAAGCCCGACCACTTGTTTTCCTTGGGCATAAGCATAACAATATCACCAATTTTGTTTATCGCCACTTCCTCGCCGCTAAAACGGAACTCCCTTGGCAGCCTGACTGCCTGACTTCTTCCGTTTTCAAATATTTTTGCCGTCATCATCTCCATGCACCTCCTTCTACCATTTGCAGTATATACCACGATATATATTGTGTCAAGATTTAGGATGTACAATTCATTAAGCAGCGGAATATGTGCAAGGCAATTCGCCTCTCAATATGTAATCATAAAACTGATTTTTCCCCAATGGCTTTTCATACATTTAAATTGCTTCCCGGCAGCTTCCCCTCAAATTTAGGGCAGGTACAATCTGCATTTTTGTTTTACTTTTTCATCAGGGTTCTGGCTTGTAAGATTTTGCATAAATTCACCCTATTTTCAAGGACAAAAATCTATGTTTTCCATATGTCATTGTTCTTTGAGGGAATTATCCAGAACTAAAGTTCATGCTGTTTTAAACGGAGTGTTGTATCAGGACTGGCGGATAAGCTGCAACGTAAAATGTGATCCTCAACAGTTCCTCATCCGGCTCACATTTCCGACTTTCCTCGCCAGGACAGTCAATCACCCAGCCTCCGGATTTTACCACACGGAAAATCTCTGAGAGCTCCGATTCATAATCATCTCCAACCACATGGCTGGATTTGCCGCCAGCGCAATCCCAAGCTGTTCAGAAAGCTTTTGATCCAGTTCCGCCATCTTTACAAGTAGCTTAAGTTGAAAACGCTCCATTAAAAGAAAACTGTTAAAAGAATATTCTTTCAATTGCTGCTTCTTGCTCAAAATTATCTCATGGCAAATCAGGTATGTCAATAATCTTTCTTGGATTTGACTTTCTCAAAATCTTTTAATCGGTTATTTGTATTTGCATGATTTGTTGGCATCATGTATACCTTACTAACTGAAAGTTTATTAATATTGTCATTTGTACCTTGTATGCATTCCGTTTTCGGCTGCCCGGTACTCCTGTCAGCATGATTGGGAACTGTTTTGCCAAATCGCCCCAAACAGGGCAGAAAGAGTGCCAGGCTTGTTATCCACTTTTTCCAAATGAGGCCACAAACACCACACGGACGGCCACAGGGGGTAACAAGGCGTTCCGGCTCCCTATTCGACCTCCCCAACTCCATAGCAGCAAAGGGTTGGAAATGTACTGCCGTATTTACAGAAATAGAAAAAGCGCTCTGCTTTCGCAGATATTTACTTTCTTTCTGTTTTTGTTTAGTCCTTTTTCTTACGTAAAAAGCCCGCAAACCTTGATGTTTACGGGCTTTTCCCAACTCCCCGAGTAGGGCTCGAACCTACAACAACTCGGTTAACAGCCGAGTGCTCTACCATTGAGCTATCGAGGACCATCCTTTTCCTTCCGCTTGCGCGGCGCGGACCCACTGCCAGGCCATGCCCTCAAAACCGAACACCAGCCATTCCGCACCAACCGGACACCCTTCCTCTCTCCGTGACCAAGCTTCCGGCCTATTAGTGTCCGCCAGCTGAGCGCATTGCTGCGCTTGCACCCCGGACCTATCCACCTCGTGTTCCACAAGGGGCCTTCCGCCTTTTCGGCACGGACATCTCATCTCGGGGAGGGCTTCACGCTTAGATGCCTTCAGCGTTTATCCCCTCCGGGCTTGGCTGCCCTGCCGTGGGCATGGTGCCCAGCAGGAACACCAGCGGCCCGTCCGTCCCGGTCCTCTCGTACTGGGGACGGCCCCCCTCAGATGTCCAGCGCCCGCGCCGGATAGGGACCGAACTGTCTCACGACGTTCTGAACCCAGCTCGCGTACCGCTTTAATGGGCGAACA
>ERZ808054.63-NODE-63-length-131328-cov-15.687880_pt1 | contig 131328 bp, 123 predicted proteins | sample MGYA00380201_ERZ808054 | MGnify/ENA primary metagenome ERZ808054 (study PRJEB31490, sample SAMN06133419) | mouse gut metagenome | isolation source: Z5_2 | host: mice | place: China: Chengdu | collected 2015-05 ...
ATCTCGCCAAAAGAGGCATTCTCCTGCAGGCATTTGGCGATGATCAGACGGTCTTCATAAGATAAAAACTTTGACATGGCAGCTCCTTTCCGTCCGCCAGAGATCAAAGTATAGCAAAAATGGGACCAACCATCCAGTCAGCCCCGCATATTTGTAAGAGAGAATCCATACCGCTCTCTTTGGTTAAGATTAATATACCTACAGGCTCAATCCGGGATAAAGGGTATGGAATCTCGGATTACAATTCAGGGATAAAAGACTTTGGTTTTGGCAGAATAGAAATGAGAAAAAACTTGATTCGTAGATGGGCCTATGGTATCTTAAATTTAAGAAGTATCAATGGCAAGAAGAAAGCAGGTGAGTTTATGGTATATGCATTACAAGATGAAAAAGTGAACGAAACAATCAATTACAATAAAATGCTAGACCGGGGCATTGACGATATGGAGGTCGGAAGAGAATTACCTTTAACAGAAGCTTTTGTTAAAATTACTGAATTAAGGAACAGGCGGAGAAATGCAGAAGTATAAAGTTATAGTGACGTGGGAAGCTATTTATGATATAGCCGAAATTGCAGGATATATAGAAGCGCAGTTTGGGATAGCGAGGGCTGACCGCTTTCAGGAAGAGATAAAGGAGCGTCTGGATAAACTTGGAATATTAGGCGGTATTTTGGGAAAGTATTCTTACAAGGCAACGTGATTATACATACTAAAACGGTAAGATAAAAGACAATAAATTTTCTGAATGGCATATTTAAAAATTTTAAAGGTTTAAAATTCACACTGCCCACCATTCGGTGCGGGCGATTCCCCGAATTTAAAATAAAATACAGAATTAAAAAAATATTTTAAACACCATTTTTTCCACAGAAAAACAAGTATATGGCAACAGGATTTATGGGCATGCTTTATAATAGTGGCTCCTATAAATCAGAAACTTAATCAGAAAATTTCAATTACCTTGATAATATATGCAAATCAAGATATAATATGACTATATACAAAAATGAGGAGGAATATAAATGGAAGCAATCAGGCCATCTTCAGATTTAAGGAATCATTATAATGAAATATCCAGACAATGCCATGAGGAAAGAAAGCCTGTAATTATTACTGTCAATGGGCGTGGCGACACTGCTATATTGGGATTGCAGGACTATTATCAGATGAAATCAGAACTTGAATTGTTGCGTACATTGGCAGAAGCTGAAGATGATGTTGTAAATAATAGAGTGGCACCAATGCAGAATACATTTGATGATATACGCAAGTCGCTCTTGGAGAGGACATCTAATGAAGTATAGAATTATCAGGACAGATAAAGTTGATGAACAATTAAGAGAGATTATCTTTTATATTGCGGACGATTCCGGGAGCGTAGATATTGCACTGAGCTATCTGGATAAGATCGAGACTGTAATCAACAATTTAGAAGAATTTCTTATGTCAGGCAGTGAGCCAAGATATTCTATTTTGCGGAAACAGGGTTATAAGGTGCTTATCGTAGAAAGGCATTTGATATTTTATAAAGTAAACGAAGTTAAAAAAACTGTTATCATATATGCGATTGTAGACAGCAGACGAGAATACAAGAACTTGATATAGATGATGAAGCGAAATTGCTTATTAAAGAAGCAGAGCGACATTGCAAAAAAACTCATAATGTTGTTTGTTTAGCGATTTGCCTGAATTTTTCGCCATACAAAAACAAAAATGGGGAAACCTTAGTAAAATTAAGGTTTCCCACACTTTTAACCAATGCGGAAGATGGGACTTGAACGAATTTCCCTACACCGCAAACTCTCATAGAAAGGAGCTTTCCGCACATCAGCTAATCGAGTGTAACCAAAAGTGTAACCAATTTGTCAACTGCCTGTTTTTTCTGAAAGAAAAAATTTGCGAAGCAAACAGTTTACAAGTTTTTACGAAAGATAATTGTTGCAGAGGTTGTTAGACAGTTTTTTTCTAACAACCTCTTGTTTATGCTTTTATCCAACAAATTAGAATTTATTTATAGCTTTCTAATTGGAAAAAACATATAATTCTTCCCTGTCTGTGGACAAGTAAAATCATGGACTGCTCCTACTAATGGAATAGCATTATCTTCCAGATATTTTATTGCCTCTGAAAAGGTAGAATCATTTTCACATTCTATATAAATATATTCATAGCCAGGAATAATCCATTTTGTCCAACCGTTGGGGGCTTCTGCATCCTCCCTGCATTCTACCCCAGCAAGATAGAGTCCTTTGTTAAAATCTTCCCACGGATTGAATGAGTGCGAAAAATCAGACATAGCACCCCAAATACCGCTAATATTTCCATTCGCATCTTTCTTAGCCAAATGTTGAACTTCTCCAAAGTGAGAATTTGCATCATCCCATAATCTTTGAATAAAACCCTCTCCGTCTAAAGTTGAACCCACTTTTCCTATCACAACAAAAGACTCCTTAACACACCTTTCAGCTTTCATATTTTCCTCCCACAAATCCCGTTTGTCAACTTAATGATATCATATTTTTATATGGAATCATACATTTTTGTTGAATGATATTTCTATTCTCCGTTTAGAATATAATATATCATCAAGATATAAAGGACAGTTACATATTTGTGACTGTAATAGAAAAGGTAAATTGATAAACAGGGAAGTCTGGTTTATGAATTGCCAATCCATTTTATTTCTTCATTGAATAAAGTGTTATACAAGGCAATTCAGATTGTATAACACCCATAAAGAGGCAGGCTGATCCTTTGCAGGACAGTCTGTTTTTGTAATGGGTGGTATGGGTATTATACAGAAAGGGGGAAAATGGCAAGAAGAAATTTAAAATATCAGTTTTTGCAAGCAATTAACAATAGTTTCAAAGAAAATATGGATAAACATGCAGATAAAGCAAACGGGATAAGAAATACAGATAAGATTTATTCCTACTCGGCACGAAGTAACCTTATAGATTTATCAGCTAATTTTGCCAATTTTATGAGAGAATCATATCCAGAGATACATAAAGCAAATGAAATAGGTACAGAACATATACAAGCTTTTTTAAATTCCAAAACAAGAAATTGCAGTCAACTAACTTTGAATCAATTTAATTCTTTATTCTCGAAATTGGAAAAGTGTGTTAATGCAAAATATCACTGCAATGTTACATATCATTGTGATGTGATTCCTACAAGCTGCAAAAATAGCGGTGGAAAAATAAGAAATGTTATGTTATCGCAAAATGACTTTAAAATACTTATAAAGAGTACAAGTAACCAAAATCTGAAAAAAGCACTTACCCTATCTTATCATTTCGGGTTAAGAGCTGCGGAATGTGCAAAGCTGAAATTTGAAGATATCAAAAGCAATGGTATTTCCATTATAGACAGCAAAGGGAAAAGAAGCCGCTTCATTCTAGCGGAAACAGAAAAGCAAAAACAGATTTTAGAGCAGATAAAAGAAAGGGAGCAAGGAAGAATCTTCCATATTCAGCATCAGTCTTTGGAACAGGCTTTCAGAAGAGAAATTAAGAAAAATAATATTCCAATTCAAAACGGTGCTTTCCATACTTGCAGAAAGGCATACGCAACACAAAAATATAAAGAGTATCGTGAGAACGGTTTATCTGTTAAAGAGGCTATGTCAAAGGTTTCTGCTAATTTAGGACATGGAGCGAACAGATTTGAACTGATGAAAGAATATATTTGTACTGCTTTAGTTTGATCGTTCCATTTTTCAAAATATTTGGGAAAAACAGAATCTATCATAGTACAAACCACTGAAAATGTTGCCCATCGCCCTAAGGTAGTATTACCTTAGGGCGGTCACCAAAAGTTCCGCACCACTCTTTTAAAAATCAAGCATTTTCAAGGGTTGAGCAAGCAAATAGAGGTAGCGGCCTGGTGGTACTTTTTTTAAAAAGTACCACCGGGACCGCAAAAGTACCATTCTTGCTTGAATGATAAAAGAAGAAAGGAAAGAAATAATATGGAGAAAATTGAAACTAAAGAAGTATTAACTTCTACAACATTAGAAAATGAACTGGCGAAAGGGCACAATTATGGTTCTGGCTATCGTTCTAAATCTTGGTTTATAGTGATTGGCGAAAAAGCTATGACAGATTTAAACTTAAATTATGAAAACATAGCGGATTTCATACAAAAAGAATTTAAAATATTATATGCCTGTTGGGATGAAGAAATAAGCGACAATAACAAAAAGCACATACACCTTTACATGGAATTGGATAATAAAGTTAGGTTCAGCACAATTCAAAAGAGGCTGACAGGGGCACATATAGACAGGCGGTATGGCTCCCCAACAGAAGCAAGGCAGTACATAGAAAAGCCTGTTGGTATGCTGTTTAAAGGGAAAGAAAAGTCGCATACAGTAGTAAAGCCTATGCAGGAAATAGGTAGTTTTGAACCATTCAAGCATTTAAAAGGTTATAGAAAAGAAATTGAATTTAATATGTCCTCACAAGATAAACTGGACTATGTTTTAGAGAATTTTGATTCGTGGGAAGAAGTGATAGCATGGGATATTCATTTCGCAACAACACATAAGGCAGCATTGTTATCCGCTTTCGAGCAGAAACGATATAATGAATTTATAAACAGTGATTCGGTCGTTAAACATACCAATGCACAAGGAAAGACAAGTATCTCTGTCAATCGACAGGTATATTATTTGTGCGGACCTGCAGGTTGTGGGAAAACAGAAGGAATTAAAAGGAAATTTGGGGATGATGAAGTATCCCAAATCACAAATTTAAAAAGTGATATGAAATTTGATGATTACAGAAATAACAGTGTTCTTCTGTTTGATGAATTTTACAGCCAGCTAACCATACAGCAAATGTTGAATCTATTAGATAACAAGATTACAAAGTTGCCATGCCGATACGAAAATAAATTTAACATATCGAATACTATTATTTTGACAAGTAATAACCGATTTGAACAGCAGTATGTAGACGAGCAAACAGACAATCCTGAAACATATACCGCATTTTGTAGACGATTTACAGGCGGAATTTGGGAAATGTATCAATGTGCTGCGAGCGATGAAGAAGCACTTTTACCTGTGTATCAGCATACGGGTAAAAGATTTATTGCAATGAAACAAGGGCCTGTTGGTGTAAAACCGCCTGTTGAAACAGATTCTTCCGTGCAGTGGGTTTCCTATGTACAACTGTGGAATCTAAAAGGATTTGACAATTTAAGAGGTAAACTTGCTATTCCTGTACCATTCTAAAATAAAAACTTTTAGGTAGTGCAATTTTTATTGAGGTAGTGCAGTTTTTCTATTGCACTATCTCTCTATTATAGTAAAATGCATATTATCGAATGGAGAAGTCTATTCAATTTTTTATGCACAACATGTGCGGAGAGGAGTTTGCTATGAAGTTTGAGTTTAAGTATTCAAGAAAAACTGGCCTTTGAAGAGGCTGTTAAGCATGGTATAATAAATTTAGCTGATGTGTTGGAAAAAAATGAAATTATGAAGAATAAAGAAATTTTAGAACAACACGAACAATTCTGTAAGATATGGCATGCAACAGACGGACGGTATAAAACAAAACTGCCCGATGAAAGTAAACCTAATGGTAAAAAGATTATTGCCAAAACATGCAGAGAGGACCTTGAAAAGTGCATAATTAAATATTATAAAGGCATACAGGAGCAAAAAGAGAATCCTCGAACAATGAAAGCCTTATATCCAGAGTGGCTAAAATATAAGGCGGTCGATACCTCAAAGGCGAATGCAACCAAACTACAGTGGGTATGGAATACTTATTATGCTGATTCAGAAATTGTGAACATGGACATATCAAGCATTGATGTAATCATTATTAAAGAATGGTTTCTTAAAGTGATTAAAAAGTATGAACTTTCCAGTAGGAAGTATAAGGAAATGAAATCTGTGGCAAATATGCTGTTGGATTATGCGGTAGAAAAACGATTAATTTCTACTAATGTATCAAGGTGTGTTCATGGAATATCCAGTAAAAAGTTTACTGAACCACTTAAAAAAGAAGTAACAGAGCAAGTATATATTGATGATGAAGCGAAATTGCTTATTGAAGAAGCAGAGCGACACTACAAAAAAACTCATAATGTTGCTTGTTTAGCGATTTGCCTGAACTTCTCACTTGCTTTAAGAGTTGGTGAACTCGTTGCTTTACGGACAAATGATTTTACGGATTCCTCTGTAAAAATAGACAGACAGTAAAAACCTATTATGTTGATGAAAATAATATTTGTCGTAGGAATGGGTATGAAATTTCTAGCCATACAAAAACAAAAATGGGGAAACGGGAATTATATTTATCAGCAGATGCAAAGAGATATCTTGCTATGATTTTGGAGTATAACCAAAATAGCGGTTTTAAAAGTGAATATTTGCTGTTAGATGAGAATGGAGAACGAATCCATGAATTTGCTGTCAACAATGTATTGAGGGAATTAAATAGAAAAATCGGAACTGCTCAAAAATCTAATCATAAAATCAGAAAAACCTGTATTTCTTTTCTGATTTCTTCTGGTCAATTAACAAATGAGGAAATCCGAGTCTTTGCAGGACATGAAGATTTTGCCACAACGGAAAAATACTATGAGTTTCCGACTAATTCTATGGATAAGAGGGCAGATGCCTATGAAAAAGCACTTTCTTATACTAAGAAAGTGTAACCAATTATTTTAACAATAAAAAATGGGGAAACCTTAGTAAAATCAAGGCTTCCCACACTTTTAACCAATGCGGAAGATGGGACTTGAACCCACACGATGTAACCATCACAAGATCCTTAGTCTTGCTCGTCTGCCAGTTCCGACACTTCCGCTTATGTTCACAACGCAAGTAATATCTTACTATCGACTGAGCCAAAAGTCAATACCTTTTTCAAATTTTTTTCAGAAATCTTCCAATCGAAATTTTTCGATTTTTTTAATAGCAATTCCATATGGGCCATCCGATGAAATATTCCCGGAAAACTTTTTTCGAAACAAATCTTATAATGTATCCCTTTCAGGGATTGTGTGATACAATATACATACCCTCAGTGTATAAGGGGATACAAGTCCTGCTCAATATCTGTGGACAGGGCCATACAGGAAGGCGTACTGACCGGGAATGGAGGAAAAAGAAATGTATTATTTTACGGACGACTGTTTACTTGGCGTGGAGATGATCGATAACGAACACAGGGAGCTTTTCCGCATGATCAACGAGACAAAGGAGCTGCTCGAAAATGAAATACTGGAAGATAAGTACAATCGGATTCAGGAGATGGTGGAAAGGCTGAAGGAATACGCGGAACAGCATTTCCGGCATGAAGAGGAATATATGGAAAGCATTCGGCATCCGGAACTGGAATTACAGAAACAGCAGCATCTTATCTTTTGTGAAAAAATAGATGAAGCGGATATGAGAGCTTCCGGGAGCGGGCAGCAGGAACTTTTGGATGATCTTTTAAAATATCTTGTTACCTGGCTGTACCGGCATATTATCGGATGCGATCTGATGATTGGCAAATTAAAACCCGTGGAGAATAAGAGCGTGGTTCCGGTATTTTCGGAGCAGTATTTGACAGGAATAGATCTGGTGGATGAAGAACATAAAGAATTATTCCGCATTATCGGAGAAGTATACAGGGTAAATACGGAAGAGTATCTTCACGATAAATACGATGAGATCGTGCATCTTCTGGAAGAACTGAAAGAGTATACAAAATTTCATTTTGCGGATGAAGAAAAGTATATGCAGAGCATTCAATATGAAGGGCTTGCGGCACAGAAGCGTGCGCATGATGCGTTTGTTGCAAGACTGGAAGAAATGAATTTCGAACATATCGACGAACACCAGCAGGAGACGCTGGAAGAAATCATGGAATTTCTGACGGAATGGCTTGTCAATCATATATTGCACAGCGATAAGAAAATCGGAAAATAAACTGCGGCGGCACGGGGGTGAACCGCTGCTGATATTTTCAAAACAGTCGGAAATGTGAAATCGAAATATTATCCTCAGTGGACAAGGGGATACACGCTCCGGGCCGTTGATTGTCCGCTTAGGGTATTGAAAAACAGTGAAAAAGAGCGAAAAAAGAGTATAATAAAAATATAATGTATTCAGAAATTTGTATGGGGGAAAGCAAATGAACGGGGAAAACAAAGGAAGTAAGGACAACAGGAAAAAAGACAATGGTTCTGTACCGCGGTCGAAAAGTATTGCGACGGTAATGGTGGCCGTCATTTTTCTGATGCTGGCGGCGACAATCGTTGTGCTGGGGGCTCTTGGTATTTCATTTTTAAGGAAATCCATGAACAAGAACATCGTTACATATCAGGAAACGATGAACGATGGTTACAATCTTGAAATTAAATCGGAGATTCAGTCGGCGATTGCGATTATTAAAACGTATTATGACCTGAGCCAGGCGGGAGAACTGACGGAGGAAGAAGCAAAAGAGGCGGCCAAAGAGGTTATTCGCGGCATGCGTTACAGGGATGATGATTCCGGCTATATGTGGATCGACGATACGGATTACAATCTCGTCATGCACCCGATTCTGCCGGAGCAGGAAGGCAGCAACCGGTATGATCTGACGGACCAGAACGGGATAAAGATCATTCAGAATATCATGAAGACTGCGGATGCCGGCGGCGGTTATAATGAATTTTATTTTACGAAGGCGGACGGCGTGACGGTGGCGCCTAAGCGGGCTTATTCGGAGAAATTCGAGCCCTGGAACTGGGTGGTAACGACAGGCAATTACATAGACGATATGGCGGCGGAGATTCAGACGGAAGAAAAGGAAATCAAATTCGAATTTCTGGAAATGCTGCTTTCCTATGCGGCCAGCATTGTTATGATTCTCGTCATCGTACTTGCAATATCCATTGTTTTTGGCCGGCGTCTTGCGGGCGGCATTCGGAAAGTGGAAGCTAATTTGCGGAAGATTGAAGAGGGTGATCTTTCCTTTGAAATTGACAGCAGACTGATTAAACGAAGCGACGAAATCGGGAAAATTGCCCAATCGCTGAATCAGGTAAAACTCTCCTTAGCCGGAATGATCGAAGAAGTCAGTCATGCCAGCACACAATTAAAAAAGAGCAGCGAAGACTTCAGCGAGAAATTTGGAGATATTACAAACAGTATTAACGATACAAACTGCGCAATCGATGAAATGGCCAAAGGCACGGCGAGCCTGGCGGAAGAGACGGAAACGGTCAACGAGAAGGTACAGAGGCTTGGCGATGTCATCGATGTCGAGAAAAATGAGATGGATAAACTGGAAACATCGGTGGACACGATGATGAAATTTTCCGACGGCGCTTCCGAAAGCATCAGGAAACTGTATGAGATTTCGGAAATTACGAACAAGGCCATTCAGGTTGTTTCCGAACAGACGAAGCAGACAAGCGAATCGGCGGTAAATATTAATAAAATGGTTGAAGTTATCAAAAATATGACTTCCCAGACGAACCTGTTGTCGCTTAATGCGAGCATTGAATCCGCCAGGGCGGGAGAAGCCGGAAGAGGTTTTGCGGTCGTTGCGGAGGAAATCCGGAATCTGGCGGAGAAATCAGCGGAGAGCGCGGCCGGTATCGAGGCGGTTGTCAGAGAGCTGACGACCAATGTTGAGATTTCCACAAGCAGAATGCAGGAAGCGATGACGAATGTGGAAGAACAGCAGAAGCAGCTGAAAGAGACACAGGCGGCCTTTGCGAATCTCTATAAGGAAATTAATATCGTGGACGATGTGGCGATGACCATAGGCAAACAGACGGATATTTTGAATGAATTAAAAGTAGTCGTGGCGGATTCCGTATCGAACCTCGGAAGCGTTGTGGAAGAAAATTCCGCTTCCGCACAGGAAACGAGCGCCGGAATGCAGGTAGTGGCAGAAGCGATTCAGGAATGTTACCGGGATACGCAGATGCTGGTAGAACTGAGCGAGGAACAGAATCAGAAGACGCAGAGATTTACCGTATAATGCCCGCCTTAAAATTTTTTTAAGAAGATTTCAAAATACTATTGACAAAAACATAAAAAACATTTAGAATAGCATTTGTTCGCAGGAATGGCGGAATTGGCAGACGCGCACGGTTCAGGTCCGTGTGATAGCAATATCATGAGGGTTCAAGTCCCTTTTCCTGCACTGATGTTATTAAAAAAGCACCGTTTGACGGTGCTTTTTTGATTTATAAGAAATAGCTGTAACCGCGGAGGCTTTCCCGGATTGAAAAATCCGGCATTATATCCAAAAAGTTTTTTTGCTTTTTTATAACGAGTATGATAAAATATAGCCGATTTCCAAATATGTGCCGTTGTGCATGGAAGACAGGGAGGAAAAGCAGAATGTCTGCCGGGGCAGACAGAGGGGAGTAATTATGAAGAACAGAAAGCTGATGGCAGTAGTCTTGATTGTGATTGTGCTGGCACTGGCCGCCTGCAGCAATTCGGTGGAGGAAGTGACCGCCATGGAGAATAATCAGGCTGACGAAACATCCGCCAACGATCTGATAGTGGATTCGCTGGGATTTTTACTGAATGAGGATGAAGCATCGACGGATGGAGAGGAACAGGAATCGGAGGAAGAAGAGGAACAGGCGGAAGAAATGACAGAACAGAAAGAAGTTATGATTTATTATGGAAACGGCGCTTCCGATATGTTAAGCAGCGAGAAGACGGAGATGGAGCAGATCACGGCCGATAAGCTGCTCGATGCGCTGTTAAAACATAATATTGTTTCGCTGGGAACGAAAGTAAATGTATTTGAGGAAGAGGATGCGGATGGGCTAAAGAGGCTGAATCTGGATTTATCCAAGACTTTCCGGGATTATTTGAAGACGATGACACAGGAGGGAGAAAAGGTTATCATGTCTTCTGTGGCAGCTACTTTTCTGGAGGCCTACGGGGCGGATGAAATCGTCATTACGGTAGACGGAAAAGTATTGGAAACGGAACATGCCTCTTACGAAGAACCGATTCGGTTTTCATCGGAGATTTTTATCGCGCCGCTCGGCGAATAATTTATTTCAGAAAAAGGAGAGGACAAATGGCAGAGATATCGGCAAGGGAGCAGCTTATTTTTGATATTGCACAGAAAGAGTGGGATATGTTCCAGCATGTTTATAATACCGGGGGACGGGCGTCCTGTCAGGATGATCCGGATACTTTTTTCCGCATGAGGATGAGCCAGTGGATGGTTTATTCGGACGAACTGCTTTTGTGCTATCGGAAAGACTGTGAAAGAGCATGCGAAGAAGGCAGAAATCTGATTTTTGAAAAGTACGGAAGAATGATGGAAAGCACCTTTCCGGAAGAATACGAGAAAATAAAAGAATATCTGCCCGATGCGGAAGAGCGGAAGGAAATCGCGGAGCGGATCGTTCAGGTGCATTTGAAATGGGACGGGCAGGTGCTCGCCGAATACCCTAACATCCGGAAAAGAGGCAGAACCATGACGACGGCACAGGATAATGTGACGGATGGCTCGTCGATGGAAAGCTATCTGCGGGCGGAACTTTTGACGTATTCGGCGGAGACGCTGGCGCTTCTGTGGAAAGAAACGGAAGAAGCCTGCCGGAAGGGTGAAAATCTACTGAAACAGATCATTGCAAATGAAACATTGTTTTATGGCTATAAGTCTTTGGAAGAAGCCGAAGCAAAGCATGCCGAATAAGCGGCCCAAATTGCCGGGAAACGGGCGGGGCAGCAGTTATCAGAAATGCAGACGTCTGCGTACTTCGTTGCGCAGGCGTTTTTTGGCGATAATGGTGATCAGCGTGATATCGATAATAACGCATACCGTTAATACAACGGCGGACCAGGTGATACGGTACGGAACGTGGCAGAACCGTTTGATCAGCAGTTCCAGCGCAACGCACAGAAGAGGAACCTCTATGAAAAAATAGAGAGAGCCAGTCAGTACCGAAAAAGGCAGTTTGTGTGCCAGAAAAGTGAATATTTCTATTAAAACCGTGACGGTAATGACGATCGGAAGGCCGAGCTGCCAGAACCATCTTGCGGTCGCGGCAGTCGTCAGAAAAGTGATCAGATACAGGTAGAGCCCGACCGCGATGCCGTCTGCGAGAAAGGCGGCATAGATCGGAGTCTTTGTGTAGATGACAAGCGGAAAGGCGAAGAAAAAAAGGCAGATGCAGATGCCGATCACGAGGAAGGACCAAAGGCTGCCTCTGAAAACAAAAAGGTTCAGCAAAAAACATGTGATGCTGGTGGCGGAAAGGACGACGGACAACAAAATGCCCAGATCTTTTCTTTTTACGACCTCGACCTGGCCTTTTGAAGCCGGATAAGGGCCCGGCCCCTCCGCGGGATGAAGTTGTCTGGGATTTATGACAGGCGTATTGCAGAGCGGGCATTCTTTCAAAGACGCTTCCAGTTCTACGCCGCAGTTTACACAGTATGACATGGTATACACTCCTGTTCTTTTTTTGTAATTTCAGATTTTTATGGGAAAACGGGAATCCCGGTTGCTTTCAATCTTCACATGAATGCCGTCCTGAACCAGTTTTCGGAAAAAGAGGCATTCGACGTCTGCTTCCGCAATGCTGCTCGCAAAATTGATGGTAAGGGTATCATCAAAGCTGATGATAGCGCAGTTGGTACGGGAAGAAAAAGGCTGTCCCATATAAATATCGAACCGTTCGATATAGGGCTTCATGTCTTCCGGCACTTTCAGCGCGCCCATGTTGGTCAGCCCCGCGGAGGAGTTTTTGTCCTGTACTTTTGTATAAAAGGTACGGACGACAAAATCCTTGATGAAAAGCGGCACGACGCGGATGACGGGGTTGCGCTGCGTGGCGGCGTTTGTTGTGATGTCGCCGCGGAGAAATTTTTCATTGATGTAGTATTTCATATAGTGGTGGACCTGATCGACAATTTCCTTAAACGTATAGTCGCCAAGCCGCGGGTCGATGGAAGGATAAACCATTGTAATAAAATTGCGCAGCGTCCGGGATGGAAAAAAGCGCCGCAGATTAACCGGCATTGCGATCTTCACGGGCCGGAATCTGAACGGAACGTCATGTTCCTGTTTCTGCATCAGCGCATAGAGCAGAACCGCATTCAGATATTCGGTCAAGGTGGCGTCATATGTTCTGGCGACTGCCATAACTTCGCGGACGGACATAATGCCGTCGATGATATTGAGCGTATAAAACGGTTCTTTCGTACCCCGGACGCGGTATGTTTTTTCACCTGGCCTGGGCGGTCTGACTCTGGCATTGGCATAGCGCATATAGGCATCTTCCAGCTCTTCCGCATCCGGAGAAGCGTTGATATCCAGCACAAAACCGGACGGGGTAATGGGATGGCCGAGAAGCCCAAGATATACGGCTGTCAGAGTCTGCAAAACACACATGCCTCCCGTACCGTCTCCAAGACAATGGTGGGCTTCCAGCGAAATCCGGCGGCCGTAATAATAAACGCGCAGAAGATAACGGTTGTTGGCCTTAAAGGGCATGGGCATACAGGGATTTTTGATATCGGGCGTGACAAACGGGCCCGGCCTGTTGTTCGGCTCCAGATACCGCCAGAAGAGTCCTTTTCGGATGGCGACTTTGTAGGTCGGGAAGCGGGAAAGCGTCATATCCAGCGCTTTCTGCAGAACCGCCGGGTCAATTTCCTCTTTTAACAGAACCGACAGACGGTATACGGACGAGAAATCTTTTCTTTGTAAAGTCGGATAGACGATTGCGGATAAATCCAGTTTGTACCAGACTTCTTTCCGATTTTTTGCCGATGCTGTTTTTTTCTGGCCGGAAATGGACATAGGGGTTCCCCTTTTCATAAAATTAATCACGAAACTTACAGGATATATACAGTATAACACAAAAGAATCGTTTTATGGTACAATATATGCAATAAAGTATGGAGAGGTCATCAGGAAAGCGGCGGCTTCCGATACGGGAGGACAGAAAGATATGGCGGTTTCGGACAGAAAAAACCAGAATTTAATGAATTTTATCAGGAAAGTGCACGGCGTGGTGGAGAATGCGGACCTGGAGAAGCACAGGCAGTCACAGGATCATTTCGGGGTGCTGCTGAGCAACAGTAAGGATGTGGTGATCCGGGAATTTGAGATCGAGGGAATCCACGGGGAATGGACGTCCGTCAACCGGGCGCATATGAAAAAATATATTATCCTGTATTGCCATGGGGGCGGCTATTCCACGGGAAGCAGCGTTTATGCGCGGACACTGACGACGAAATTTGCGATGTCGACCTCGATGGACGTGCTGTGTTTCGACTACCGCCTGGCGCCGGAAAATCCTTATCCGGCGGCGACGGAAGATGCCATGAAAATATGGAATTATCTGATGCTGCTCGGATATGGGGCGCGGGATATCATCATCGCGGGCGATTCGGCCGGCGGAAATCTGGCGCTGTCCCTTGTTTTGAAACTGAAGGAAGAAAATCGGCTTCTGCCGAGAGGACTCGTGCTGATGTCGCCCTGGACTGATTTGACGGCTTCCGGGAAATCCCATTTGACCAGAGCGGAGGTTGACCCGGTATTAAACGCCGGATATCTGAAAAAAATGACGGATAACTACGCGGCAGGCGAAGACCTGGAAGATCCGCTGATTTCACCGCTTTTTGGAAATTATGAAGGGTTTCCGCCCACCTATATCCAGGTAGGGGACAATGAGGTGCTGCTGAACGATGCAACGATGCTCCACAAAAAGATGGTGAAGGAAAATGTCTCTGTCAAAATGGACATTTTTAAGGGCATGTGGCATGTGTTCCAGATGTCGCCCTTTAAGACGGCATATGAAGCAATGGACAAAAATGCGGAATTTGTCTATGACATCTGCCGTTAAAAAAATTTGTATAAATGAAAAAGGAATTTGCGGATCAGGACAGAATATTATAAATAAGACGATATTCGACTTTTTAAGGAATATGATAATTGTCTGTGAAAACAGATGCGGGGTAAAAGTCGAAAGAAGTACGCTTTCGACTTTTGAACGAATGTCCGCCGAAGCGGATGAGGGGTTGTATATCCATGAATATACGAGAAGGTCTGGAACAGTGGGAAAAAGAATACCTGAGCCCATATGCAAAGCTGAGCATGGAATCCAGGGGGCGGAGCAAGCCTGAGGAACAGTGTGATATCAGGCCTGTTTTTCAACGGGACAGAGACCGGGTAATACATAGCAAATCGTTCAGACGGCTGAAAGATAAGACGCAGGTATTTCTGACGCCGGAGGGCGATCATTACAGGACGCGCCTGACCCATACGCTGGAAGTCAGTCAGAATGCCCGGACGATTGCGAAAGCATTACAGCTGAACGAAGATCTGGTGGAAGCGATCGCGCTCGGCCACGATCTTGGACATACGCCGTTTGGACACGCGGGAGAACGTGCATTGAACAGGGTATGCCCGTACGGGTTCAGTCATAATGAACAGAGCGTCCGCACGGTTGATCTGATCGAGAAGAACGGTCAGGGAATTAATCTGACCTATGAGGTAAAAGACGGGCTGTTAAATCATCAGACTTCCGGAATGCCCGGTACGCTGGAAGGCCGGGTCGTCAGGCTTTCCGATAAAATAGCCTATATTCATCATGATATGGATGACGCCGTCAGGGGCGGCATTTTGAAAGAAAGCGATGTGCCGAAGGAGATCGGAGACGTGATCGGTTACAGCTGCGGGCAGCGGCTGGATTATTTCATCCACGACATTGTGACGACGAGCCGGGGACAGAATGACATCAGCATGTCTCCCGATGTGGCGGAGGCCATGCAGAAACTGCGGAAGTTTATGTTTGAGAACGTTTACCAGAGTCCGGTGGCCAAGAGCGAGGAGGGCAAGGCGGAAGCGTTAATCGAAACATTATATGAATATTACAGGAAGCATATCGACAAACTGCCGGCATTTTTATTGCGGCTGCGGGAGGCGGGGGAACCGGACGAAAAGCTGGTCTGCGATCACATCGCATCCATGACGGACCGGTATGCGATTGCGAAATACCAGGAGATCTATATTCCGAAGACGTGGCACGGGTAAAAAGAACTTCTAAAAAACATACAGAAAGGCAGATATATGTACTATCCGGATGATGTGATAGAGGAGGTACGGGCGCGGAACGATATCGTGGATGTGATTTCAGGATATGTCCGTATCCAGAAAAAGGGGAGCAGTTATTTTGGGCTCTGTCCTTTTCATAACGAGAAGTCGCCTTCATTCTCGGTTTCACCGGGCAGGCAGATGTATTATTGTTTCGGCTGCGGGGCGGGCGGCAATGTTTTTACGTTTCTGATGGCGTATGAGAACTGTTCCTTCGGGGAAGCCGTTAAAGAACTGGCCGACAGAGCGGGCGTTGCGCTGCCGGAAGCGGAATATTCCGAAGAAGTGAAGAAGCGGGAGAGCAGAAGGGCAAAACTGCTGGAAGTGAATAAGGAAGCCGCGAAGTATTTTTATTATATGCTGCGTTCTCCGAAAGGAGCAGCGGGCTACCGGTATTTGTCGGGGCGGTCGCTGTCCGATGAAACGATGAAAAAATTCGGGCTCGGTTTTGCCGGCGTCACGAATAATGAGATGTCTGCTTATCTGCGTTCCAAAGGATACGACGACGGCTTGATCAAAGAGGCGGGACTTGCGAATTTCGACGAGAGACGCGGGATGTATGATAAATTCTGGAACCGGGTCATGTTCCCGATTCAGGATATTAACCACCGGGTCATCGGTTTCGGCGGCCGGGTAATGGGAGACGGGCAGCCGAAGTATCTCAATTCACCCGAAACGATGATTTTCGATAAGAGCAGAAATCTGTACGGGTTGAATTTTGCGAGGACTTCCCGGAAAAACAACATTATTTTGTGCGAAGGATATATGGATGTCATTGCCATGCACCAGGCCGGTTTTACACAGGCGGCCGCGTCGCTCGGAACCGCTTTTACATCGGGACAGGCCAATCTGCTGCGGCGTTATACACAGGAGGTGCTGCTCGCTTATGACAGCGACGGGGCGGGCATCAATGCGGCGCTGCGGGCGATCGGTATTTTGCGGGAGAGCGGACTGCGGGGGAAGGTCATCAACATGTCCCCGGCCAAAGACCCGGACGAGTTTATCAAAGCAAACGGAGTGGATGCCTTTCAGGAGCGCATCGACCGGGCGGAGAACAGCTTTTTCTTCGAACTGCGGATTCTGGAGCGGGATTATGATCTGGGCGACCCGGATTCCAAAACGAGATTTTACCGGGAAATTGCCAAAAAACTCTGCAATTTCGAAGACGAGGTAGAGCGTGAAAATTATGTGGAATCCGTGGCGGAGAAATATCACATCGGCTATGATAATTTGCGGAAACTGGTGGCTTCTCATGCGGCCCGGACCGGATTTGTCAAACCGGTAACAAGGCCGAAGCCGACGACGAAGCCGGCCGCCGCGGGAAAAAATTCGCCGGAAGAGAACAGAAAACGTTCTCAGAGGCTGCTTCTGACATGGATAACGGAAGAACCGGCACTGTATCAGAAGATTAAAAAGTATATCCAGGTGGAAGACTTTACGGAGAACCTTTATCAACAGGTGGCCCGTAAACTTTTTGCGGATCTGGAACAGGGAAACTTTCAGCCGGCCTCTATTGTCAGCATGTTTCAGGATGAAGAGGAGCAGAGAGAGGCAGCTTCCCTGTTTAATACCAGGTTACAGGAAGAAATGACGGATTCAGAGCGGGAAAAAGCGTTTCACGATATTGTTCATACGGTCAAGCGGAATAGTTTTGAATATTATTCCAGCAGGACCGGTGTGGACATGAACGCGTTAAATCAGGTGATTTCAGGGAAAAAAGCGCTGGAAGAACTTAGCAAAACGCATATTTCCCTGCGTTAAAGGCAAAAATAGAACTGTTTAACCCGGAAAAGGAAGGATGGGCCAAATAATGGACGAAAATGTACAGGCAAAGTTTGAAGAGCGTTTAAAAGAACTCTTAAATATTGCTAAGAAGAAAAAGAATGTTCTGGAATACCAGGAGATCAGCGAATTTTTCCATGACATGACGCTGGAAGAAGAGCATTTTGACCGGATTCTGGAAACATTGGAACAGAACAATGTGGATGTCCTCAGGATTACGGACGGGGACGATGTGGATGACGAGGAAATCATTCTGACGGAAGAAGACGATGTGGATGTGGAGAATATCGATCTGTCCGTGCCGGACGGCGTGAGCATCGAAGACCCGGTCAGAATGTATCTGAAGGAAATCGGTAAAGTGCCGCTTTTGAGCGCGGAGGAAGAAATTGAGCTGGCCCAGAAGATGGAAATGGGGGACGAGGAAGCGAAGAAGCGCCTTGCGGAGGCGAATCTGCGTCTTGTGGTCAGCATCGCCAAACGGTATGTGGGCCGCGGCATGCTTTTTTTGGATCTGATTCAGGAAGGAAACCTGGGTCTTATTAAAGCTGTTGAAAAGTTCGATTACAGAAAAGGATATAAATTCTCCACCTATGCCACATGGTGGATTCGTCAGGCCATTACGAGGGCGATTGCCGATCAGGCGAGAACGATCCGGATTCCGGTGCATATGGTGGAAACGATTAATAAGCTCATTCGGGTGAGCAGACAGTTATTGCAGGAACTTGGGCGGGAACCAACGCCTGAGGAAATTGCGGAAGAAATGGACATGCCCGTGGAAAGAGTGCGGGAAATTCTGAAAATATCCCAGGAACCTGTTTCTTTGGAAACGCCGATCGGCGAGGAAGAAGACAGCCATCTCGGTGACTTTATTCAGGATGACAATGTGCCGGTTCCGGCGGATGCGGCGGCATTTACATTATTAAAAGAGCAGCTTGTCGAGGTGCTTGGCACGCTGACGGAAAGGGAACAGAAGGTGCTCCGTCTGCGTTTCGGCCTTGATGACGGCCGCGCGAGGACGCTTGAGGAAGTCGGAAAAGAGTTCAGCGTAACCCGCGAGCGTATCCGGCAGATCGAGGCAAAGGCTCTGCGGAAACTGCGTCATCCGAGCAGAAGCCGGAAGTTAAAGGATTATCTGGACTGATGCGGGAGGGAATTGTTCTCTCGAACAGACTGCGGGCGGTCGTATCTATGGTGACGCCGGGGAACCGGGTCTGCGATATCGGCTGTGACCACGGTTTTGTGCCGATATATCTTGTACAGCAGGGAATCAGTCCCTGTGCGCTTGCGATGGACGTCAGGAAAGGGCCGCTTTCTCAGGCCGGAATACATATCGAAGCCTGCGGCCTGAAAGACCTGATCGAAACCAGGCTTTCGGACGGTCTGAAAGGCTTTCGGACGGGCGAGGCGGACACGCTGATCTGTGCCGGCATGGGGGGAAGGCTGATGATGCGCATTCTTTCGGAAGAGGCGGAAAAAACGGCGTCCTTTCGGGAACTGATTTTACAGCCGCAGTCGGAGATTCAGCAGTTCCGGGCTTTTCTGCGTGAACAGGGATATCGGATTGCAGAAGAGAATATGATAGAGGAAGACGGCAAATTCTATCCGATGATGAAGGCCGTTTGTGCAGGAAATAAGGCCGGGAAGGCGGAAACGGTCCGCAGACCGGCAGAGAATCAAAAAACTCTTCCATATGGGGATAGCTGCAGCGGTTATGACGACTGTGACGGCTTTCGGCAGCGGATGGAAGATCGATACGGTCCGCTGTTATTAGAGAAAAGGCATCCTGTGCTGTACCGTTATCTGGAGCGGGAAGCGCGTCTTTGCGATCAGATCATGGAACAGATGCGGACACAGGGAAAAGGCGGAGACAAAAGCGGACGTTACGAAGAAATATACAGACAAAAGCAGAACTGTTTACGGGTCATGAAAGAAAGGTATGGTGATGGGTATGGTGAGAATTACGATTGACGGAAAAGAAAAGTTATACGAAGAAGGCATCAAGTACGAAATCATAGCCAGAGAGTATCAGCATTTGTACAATGAGCCGATTGCGCTCGTGATTATCAATGGCAAGATTCGAGAGCTGATGAAAAGAGTGGACCGGGATTGCGAGCTTACCTTTGCCACCTATGGGGATGCCATCGGGCACAAGACCTATGTGCGTTCTGCCATCATGCTGCTGATGAAGGCGCTCAAAGATGTGGCCGGCTATGAAGCGGCCTCTGCGGCGAAGGTGGAATTTGCGATCGGCGCCGGTTATTACTGCCGGTTCCGGAAAGGCTTTTCGCTGGATGAAAAACAGGTGATGCGGGTAAAAGAGCGGATGCAGGAGCTGGTGGAAGCGGATATTCCGGTTACGAAAAAGGCCTATCCGGCGGAAGAAGCGGTTGCCCTTTTCAGGGAATATGGAATGACGGATAAGGTGAAACTGTTCCGCTACCGGAGAAGTTCCACGATCAATGTATACTGTCTCGGAGATTATTACGATTATTATTATGGCTATATGCTGCCAAGCACGGGATATATCAAATGTTTTGATCTGCTTTCTTATGAAGACGGCCTGATGCTTCTGCTTCCGGAAAAAGAAGCGCCGGAAGTACTTCCGGTCTTTGAGCCGAGAAGAAAGCTGTTCCAGACATTGATGCAGGCCGGACAGTGGGGCGAAGAGATGGGCATCGATACGGTAGGAGATCTGAACGACCAGATCTGCGGCGGCAATATTTCGGATATGATTCTGGTGCAGGAGGCTCTTCAGGAAAGAAGAATCGGAGAGATTGCCAGAGACATCGCGCGGAAAGAGGGCGTGAAGTTCGTTATGATTGCGGGACCTTCTTCTTCCGGCAAAACGACATTTTCCCACAGGCTTTCCATCCAGCTTCGTACATACGGCATGAAGCCGCATACGATCGGCTTGGATAACTATTATGTCAACCATGACAGCACGCCGCTCGATGAAGACGGAAATCCCGATTACGAATGCCTTGAGGCGCTGGATGTGGAGCAGTTCAACCGGGATATGGCGGAACTTCTGGACGGCAAAAGCGTGGAACTCCCGACTTTCAATTTCAAAACGGGAAAACGGGAATACAACGGCAGAAGGGTCCAGCTCGGACCGGACGATATTCTGGTCATCGAGGGGATTCACGGGCTGAATGAAAAGATGTCCCATTCCCTGCCGGCGGAAAGTAAATTCAAAATATATATCAGCGCGCTGACCTGCCTGAATGTGGATGAGCACAACAGGATTCCTACCACAGACGGAAGGCTGATACGACGCATGGTGCGGGATGCCAGGACGAGAGGGGCGACGGCACAGAGAACGATCGAGATGTGGTCATCCGTCAGACGCGGGGAAGAAAAATATATTTTCCCGTTCCAGGAACAGGCGGATGCCATGTTTAATTCGGCCCTGATCTATGAGCTCGCCGTTTTGAAGCAGTATGCGGAACCCCTTTTATTCAGCATTCAGAAGGGGGAACCGGAGTACCACGAAGCGAAGCGGCTGTTGAAATTTTTGGAATATTTTCTGGGTGTCAGCAGCGAGGAACTGCCGAAAAATTCCCTTTGCCGGGAATTTGTGGGGGGAAGCTGCTTCGAATAATAAGGAATAAAAAAGTTTGAAAATAAGTAGAATAAATGATCGCGCCCGCCTGGCGGGTGAGGAAAGTCCGGGCTTCGCAGGGCAGGATGCCGGATAACGTCCGGTGGAGGCGACTCCAAGGATAGTGCAACAGAAATAATACCGCCGCATTTTATGCGGTAAGGGTGGAATGGCAGTGTAAGAGACTACCGCTTTTCCGGTAACGGAAAGGGCTGTGTAAACCCCATCCGAAGCAAGACCAGAAAGAAAGCGACAGGCTTGCCCGGCCTGCTTTCAGGTAGGTCGCTAGAGACTGTCGGCGACGACAGTTCCAGACAGATGATCATTCACGACATAACCCGGCTTATCGTTCTGCTTATTTTTGATAAAAGATATGGAATGCAAATCTCTCCCCTATGGGGAGATTTTTGCATATGCGTTGTGAAAAAGGGGAGCTGATAAACAGTATGGACACCGATGGAGTAAAGAGAACGATGGCGGTAAGACGGCTCCGGTTACGCAGATCTGTGTGGTGTCTGCTTATCGTTCTGCTTTTCTGTGTTTTTCCGCTGAAGACGCTGGCGGAAGAAGCGGAGGAGGGAGCAGAGGAAATGCCGCCGCATCTGATTCAGACGGTAACGGAGCGGGATATTTTCGAAGGGCAGCTTGCGCTCGGCCTGTTGGAAAGCCCGGTTCTTGCGGAAGGCGACTGTGCCGCGGCTTATGAAAATGTGAAAAACTGCATTGTACGGATTCATATGGGGAATGCTTATGGAAGCGGCGTTGTTTTCCGGATGACACCGGAATGCGTTATTATCGTAACGAATAAGCATGTTTTGTCGTACTGGGATGATGCGGTCAGCTATGTACAGTTTCCGCAGGGGTATTTTACGGGGGCCAGGGTGCTCGGCATGGCGGATGAACACGATGTCGGTTTTCTCTCCGTGGATAACGGGGAATTTGATTTCGGCGACCTGGAACGGCTCCGGTATGTGCGCTGGGATATGGAGCGTTATCAGAAGATGCAGGCCGGGGATGCCATATTTTGTACGGGCGCAGGCGATGCGGCGGAGGCGGACGGAACGGACAGTTTTTACCAGGGCAGCGTCGGAGACATGGCGCTTTATATCGATGACTTTGGAGAATACATGATTTTTGCTTACGGTTATGCCAGAGAAGGGATGTCCGGAGGCGGAACATTTGATTCCTATGGGAACTTTATCGGCATGATTTCCGGGGCGACCGTGAGCGGTGAAACGGCGAGCGTACCGCTTCCGACAATTCTGGAAGCATATGGGAATATCGAAACGGAGGAAAAATAGCAAAGAGATGAAAATCGAAATGAACGGAGGGAAACTGCCCTTTTTTGTGGGCGCCGGAGCAGTTTTAGCGGGAATCCTATTTGTTGTGCTCCTTTCGATACATCCGAACGGTTCTGCGGCCGTCCGGGCAGCAGGCTGTCTTGTGACGATTCTGATTGTCTGTATCGGTATCTGGATGTGCATCAGCGGCCGCAACAGAAAGATGCTTGTGGAAGAAAGGATGCTCTGTTATATCGACGGCCTGGGCAGAAAGAAGACGTTTTCGCTGGATGAGATCGGTTATTGCCGGGCGGCTTTGGAGGAAAAAGGCGGAAAAGACTATCTGAAAATCTATGATCTGCTCGGAAATAAATTATGTAAACTTGAATTTGGCATGAAAAACAGCGCGCTTTTTCTGCAATATCTGCTCGATAACCAGGTCAGAGTAGAATGTTCCGCCAAATCCGACGATTTTCTGAAAAGCATGATCCGGACGAAAACGGTCTGTGAGGAGGAAGTGCCGGAGAAGGTAAACGCCTGTTATGAAGAAGCGAAAAACGTCGTATGGGAATGGACCAAAAAACATAAGGATTTCGGAGCGGAATGGAAAATGGGAATTGCCGCCTATCTGGAAGAAGAATCGGCGGAAAAAAAAGAGCTGTGGGAACGGACGGGCTGTACCGGAGAACATTTTTCAGACGGACTGCCGGAAGGATATCTGGTTGCCATAGAAGGGTATCTGCAAAAAGACGGCCTTTTTGTTGTCGGTAAAAAGAACCGGATGGTGACATTCTATGTGCCGGTGATCCGTGTTTCCGAATCCATGCAGACGGGAGAAGAGCGGAAAATCCGTTTTTTTGACGATGTGACGGAGGAACTTTCCTGGCAGCTCGACTGGCTGGGGCATACTTTACCGCTGAACCGTTTTCATACGGAGGAGCTTTCCATAAATCATGAATTGCTCGAAAAACTATAGGTTGAAAAGTTCTCGGCTTTAGAGAAAAGCATGGTTATCGGTGTCCATATTCCGGGAAGTATGTTATACTGTACATGATCCTCTTGTCCACTGAGGATAACAACGGGTATGCAAAAACAGATTATGGAGGGAAACATATGGCATTATTTCAAATCGGCAACGATAACATTACCATACAGATCGACAGTATGGGGGCGGAACTGAAATCTTTAAAGAGGCTGGATACCGGTACCGAGTATATGTGGGAGGGGGATCCGGCTTTCTGGAATCGGACTTCTCCGGTTCTTTTTCCGCTGATAGGCGGACTGAAAAACGATGAATATCTGCATGAAGGCAGGCGGTACAAGCTGGAGAAACACGGGTTTGCCAGGAACATGCAGTTTACTTTAAAAAGCCAGACCAATAAGGAAATCTGGTTTTCTCTGGAATCGAATGAAGAGACAATGAAGAAATATCCTTTCGCATTTCTGCTGGAACTGGGGTATGAATTACAGGAAAATACCGTGATTGTCAAATGGAAAGTGACGAATCCTTCTTCCGGCGACCTTTATTTTTCCATCGGAGGCCATCCGGCTATCCGGTGTCCGATTCTGGAAGGTGCGAAGCAGACCGATTACCGGATTCGTTTGGACGTGAAAGACAAAGTGATGACGAGCGTGATAGAGAGCGGGCTGATAAGCGGGGAAAAAGAAGAATGTCCGCTGGAAGACGGGTATCTCAGAATTACCGAAAATATGTTTGATATTGATGCACTTGTGATCGAGGACCATCAGGCGCATGAAACAGCGTTTGTGAAACCTGACGGAAGTACATATCTGACGGTGCGCTTCGATGCGCCGGTTTTTGGTATCTGGTCGCCGGCGGGTAAAAGTGCGCCTTTTATCTGTATTGAACCCTGGTATGGCAGATGCGATTCGCTTGATTTTGCAGGAACGTGGGCAGAACGGGAATGGGGACAGCACCTGGCGGCAGGAGAATGTTTTGAAGCATCTTATCAGATCATCGTTTAACTGAAAGTTGAAGAAAGGGGAGTACAACTATGGAAATGGGACCGGTTCTGCAATGTGTGGGCCTTACCAAAACGTATGGCGGGAAACTGGCGCTGAATCAGATCTATCTGAATCTGGAACGGGGAAAAATCATCGGTCTTCTCGGGCCGAACGGAAGCGGCAAAACGACGCTGATTAAAATAATGAACGGCCTTTTACGGCCGACGGCGGGAGAAATTTTCATCGGGGGCGCAAGGCCCGGCATCGAGACAAAATACAGGATTTCTTACCTTCCTGAGCGGACCTATCTTCACGCGGGCATGAAGGTGCTTGAGATGGTGCAGTATTTTCAGGATTTTTACCCGGATTTCAGAATTGAACGGGCCTTTGATATGCTGCACCGGCTCCAGATTCCGCCGAACGAGCGATTGAAAAACCTTTCCAAAGGAACGAAGGAAAAAGTACAGCTGATTCTCGTAATGAGCAGGGATGCGGATTTATACGTACTGGATGAGCCGATTGCGGGCGTGGATCCTGCTTCAAGGGACTATATTCTGCATACGATCGTCAGCAATTATAACAGGAATGCCTCCGTTCTGCTTTCGACCCATCTGATTTCCGATGTGGAAAGCATTCTGGACGAGGTAATTTTTATCAAATACGGCAATATTATTCTGCAGGCGCCGGCCGAACAGATCAGACAGCGGGAAGGCAAGTCGATCGACCGTTTTTTCAGGGAGGTGTTCGCATGTTAGGAAAACTGATGAAGTACGAGTGGAAGGCGACATGGAAGCTGCTGATTCCCCTGAACCTTTTTATTGTTGTCATGTCGATACTGGCTTATATTACGATACAGCTCAGATTTTTTGATTCCGATAACGATCTGGTTATGATGACGGGAATGCTTCTTTTGATGACCTATGTTCTCAGCATGTTCGTGATTTCGATTGTGACCGTAATCTATCTGATTTACCGGTTTTATACATCGGTCTATGGGGAGGAAGGATATCTTCTGCATACGCTTCCTGTCGATAAGCATCATATTATTGTTGCCAAAGCCGTTGTCAGCGTATCCTGGATTATTATCAATATTATGCTGATTTATCTTTCGGTACTGTTTCTGATTTCGACGCAGCAATGGTTTGTAGAAACGATTGTGGACGGATTTGACTTTTATATTGAAGCGATGAACGGCTATGACAGAATAGGAGCCTTCGAGGTCATCATGACGATGATTGCATCTTTTTTTGCGCTGCTTGCAAGAGCTCTCAAAGTTTCGGCCTGTGTTTCTCTGGGACAGCTTTCCGCCAATCATAAAATATTAAGTTCGATCGGTTTTTATTATGCGATTTATATCGTGCAGAGAATGTTTACGCTGATCTTTTATATGATACAGACTCTGGTTGCCAGCGCCACGGACTATTCTTTTTACGGAGCATATAGTACGTCATGGATCTATACGTTGCTGTCCAGCCTGATTTACTGCGCTGCCTTTTATTTCCTGACGTGGTATATGATGGACCGGAAGCTGAATCTGGATTAGCGCGATCCCTGAATATTGTCTAAAGATGAAAAATATAGAAAAACGAAAAAACAAAAAAATATAAAATAAAAACAAAAATTCAACAAAAAATTGAAGCGATTTTTATTGAAAAATGTCATGGTTTTATATATAATAAATTTGCAAGTGGTCATAATGCACAAATGTATATTTTTTATGACCTGAAAAAAATCGCTCACAACAGAGCAAAAAGGGAGGAAAAGAATGAGAAAAAAAATCGCGTTATTTTTGGTTGCGGCAATGACCGCTGCCAGCCTTGTAGCTTGCGGCAACAGTGCGGAGAAGACATCTGCTCCGGCACAGAATGATGCAGCTGCAACAGAAAGTGAGACGGCTTCGACAGAGAATGAGGCGGCTCCGGCAGAAACGGAAGCAGATTCGGCAGAAGGAGCGGAAACCCCGGCAGAAGGCGGAACAGTAGCAGTATTCTACTATACTTATGGTGATACTTATATCTCCAGCGTGCGTTCCGCGCTTGATGCGGCTTTTGACGCGGCAGGCGTTGCTTATCAGGATTACGACAGCAACAACAGCCAGACCACCCAGACAGAGCAGATTGATACAGCTATCGCTCAGGGCGCAAAAGTTCTGGTAGTAAACCAGGTAGATACAGGTTCTGATGATACAACAAAGAACATTATCGAAAAAGCAACTGCAGCTGACATTCCGGTTATCTTCTTTAACCGTTCCGTAGGCGAAGAAGTCGTAAGCGCTTATGACAAAGCGGTATTCGTAGGTACCGATTATGAAATGGCAGGCCATATGCAGGGCGAAATGATCGGCAATTATCTGATCGATAACTATGACACGATCGACCTGAACGGCGACGGCGTAATCTCTTATGTTATGTTCAAAGGCCAGGAAGGTAATGCGGAAGCTGATGCACGTACACAGTACGGCGTAGAAGATGCGGATGCTATCCTGACAGCAGCCGGCAAGGAAGCGCTTTCTTTCTATGACAGCAATAACAGCAACAAGTATCTGGTAGACCAGGGCGGAGCATGGTCCGCGGCTGCTGCAACAGATTATCTGCAGACAGCGCTTTCACAGTACAGCGAAGCGAACAACAACATGATCGAGCTTGTTATCGCAAATAACGATGAAATGGCAATCGGTGCCGTTACGGCTCTGCAGAATGCAGGCTACAATCTGGAAGACGGTAGCGCTACGGTTATTCCGGTATTTGGTGTAGATGCTACGGATGCGGCAAAAGACGCAATCAGCAAAGGCACTATGATCGGAACGATCAAACAGGATGCGGAAGGTATGGCAAATACCATCGCTCAGATCGCTCAGAACTTCCAGGGCGGAGCAGATAAATTTGCAGAAGTTGATGCAGCAAACGTTGTTGGAACATGGCGTGTAAATATTCCTTATGCTACATACACAGGTGAATAAGGAACAGAATTTTCCGACCAGAAGTCAGAAATTTTGTGACCGCATGTTGTATGTGCGGTCATAGAAAAAGAGTCCGGCTTGCCGGACTCTTTTGTACATAAAAACAGTTTTTCAAACGGAGGTGAGAGGACGTGGAAAAACACAAAGTATCGTCTGAGGACAAAAATGTGCTCCTGAAGATGGAAGGCATCTGCAAAGAATTTCCCGGAGTAAAGGCGTTGGATAACGTAAATCTTACCGTAAAAGCGGGTACGGTACATGCACTGATGGGAGAAAACGGCGCCGGCAAGTCCACACTGATGAAATGCCTGTTTGGTGTGTATGGCAAGGACAGCGGCCACATTTACTTAGAGGGGAAGGAAATCAATTTCAGAACATCCAAAGAGGCACTTGAGAACGGCGTTGCCATGGTGCATCAGGAGCTGAATCAGGCTTTGAAGCGCAACGTAATGGATAATATGTGGCTGGGACGTTTTCCCAAGATCTCTAAATGGTGTCCGCTGACCAGCGAGAAGAAAATGTATGACGCCACGATGAAAGTTTTTGATGAACTGGAAGTTCATGTGGATCCCAGAACGGTTATGAGCCAGATGCCGGTATCCCAGCGTCAGATGGTAGAGATCGCAAAGGCCGTATCATTCCATTCCAAAGTAATTGTTTTTGACGAGCCCACATCTTCCCTGACGGAAGAAGAAGTAGATCATCTGTTCCGGATCATCAATATGCTCAGGGACCGCGGCTGCGGCATCATCTATATTTCTCATAAAATGGAAGAGATTCTGCGTATCTCCGATGAAGTGACCATTATGCGTGACGGACAGTGGGTCGCTACCCGCCCGGCGGGAGAACTGACGATGGGTGAGATTATCCGCCTGATGGTAGGACGTGAACTGACAAACCGTTATCCGGAAAAAGACAATGAAGTCGGTCAGTCTATTTTACAGGTGAAAAATCTGACGGCGCAGTATTCCCTGCTGAAAGATGTTTCCTTTGAGGCAAAAGCGGGAGAGGTGCTGGGCGTAGCAGGTCTTGACGGTTCCGGCCGGACAGAACTTCTGGAAAATATTTTCGGTATTGCCACAAGGAAAGAAGGCGAGATTTATCTGCACGGCAAACGGGTTATGAACCGGAATGCCAGGGAATCCCTGGCGAATAAGTTCGCCATGCTGACGGAGGAACGCCGTGCCACCGGTATTTTCGGGATTCGTGATATCCAGGCGAATACGACCATATCCAGCCTGCCCAAATATAAAAACGGCCCGTTCCTCAGCGATAAACTGATGAGTGAATCGACCGAATGGGGCATCAACGCCATGCGGACCAAAACGCCCAGCCAGAAAACGCAGATCAGATCGTTGTCCGGCGGTAATCAGCAGAAGGTTATTTTGGCCAGATGGCTGCTCACGGACCCGGAAGTGCTTCTTCTGGATGAACCTACAAGGGGAATTGATGTAGGAGCAAAATACGAGATCTATCAGTTGATTCTGGACTTGGCGAAACAGGGGAAAACGATCATTATGGTTTCTTCGGAAATGCCGGAATTATTAGGGGTATGTGACAGGATTCTGGTAATGTCCGGCGGACGTCTGTCGGGAGAAGTCAATGCGAAGGAGACGTCACAGGAAGATATCATGACACTGGCTACAAAATACGCATAAGGAGGGAGAAAGTGTGGCTGAAAATAAAATAAAAGCAAGAGAACAGGCTTTCAAGGAACTTTCCTCGAAAGATAAGACGAAGAAAATTATCGATTTACTGCTGAATAATGCAATGTATATCATTATTATACTGGCGGTTATTTACATATCAATTAAGGTACCTGCATTTTTAAAACTTCCCTCTATTGTGAACGTTATTTCACTGACGGCGGCAAAGCTGCCGATAGCGCTTGGCATTGGCGGTTGTATTGTATTGACGGGTACGGATATTTCTGCCGGCCGTGTGGTTGGTCTGACAGCCTGTATTTCGGCGTCATTGCTTACGACGACATTTAAGGTATTTCCGGACATGACCAGCGCGCCGCCGATTATCGTGGTACTGCTTGTGATCATTGTGGCCGGCGGTCTTGTAGGTTTTGTCAACGGTTTCAGCGTTGCGAAGTTCAAGCTGCATCCGTTCATCGTAACACTGTCAACGCAGCTTATTGTATATGGAATCATTCTGATGTACTTAATGAGAGGTACCAATAACGGTCAGACGCTCAGCGGTCTGACGGACGGTTATCGTTCTCTGATCACCGGTACTCTGTTCAGTATTCCGACGGCAACGGGAAGCGTGGCAGTACCCAAGTATGTTCTTTACAGTATTTTACTTGTGATTCTGATGTGGGTGATCTGGAACAAGACGACATTCGGTAAAAATATGTTTGCGGTAGGTTCCAATGAAGAAGCGGCTAACGTATCCGGCGTTAATGTATCGAGAACGATTATCATGGTATTTGTCCTGGCGGGTATGATGTATGCAATTACCGGATTTCTGGACGGTGCGCGTATCGCATCGGCAAATGCGAATACCGGTCTGAACTATGAGTGTGACGCGATTGCGGCCTGCGTTATCGGCGGCGTATCCTTTGTAGGCGGTATCGGAAGGATCAGCGGAATCGTAGTAGGGGTTCTGTTGCTTCAGATTATCTTTACGGGACTGAATTTCCTGGCCGTCGATGCAAACATGCTGTATATCATTAAAGGTCTGATCATCCTGATCGCCTGCGCGATTGATATGCGGAAATATCTTGTAAAGAAATAATGCGAATGCAGAAAGTATTATGGAGGGAATCATGGAAGAACCGAAGCAGCAGACGACCCCCCAGCTGCGGGGGCTTTACAGTAAAGTGAAAATATCTGTCAGATCACTGAATATAATCATCGTGGTGCTGGCGGCCTTACTGATTGTCTGTATGGCTTATGGTATCGCAAAAGGCGGCTTCCGCGTTTCCTTTGATACGCAGGGCGGAACCGTCGTGGAATCCCAGATAAGAATGTACGGAGAATTGCTGGAAGAACCGGAGCTCCCGACAAGAGAGGGGTTTGTGTTCGACGGCTGGTATCTGGATCCGGGCGGAACCGTGCCCTGGAATACGGATACGGATGTAGTGACGGAGTCCATGACACTGTATGCAAAATGGAAAGAAAAGTAAAAAAAATCAGCAGAGTATGCCGTTTGTTTATTGGGTATCATACTCTGCTGATTTTTAATATGTTGACAGAATCGAAAAACAGGAGCAAAATAGGGGATAGTGGTAAGAGAGATAGAAAGGTAAGGCGGTAAACATGACAAAAATTGATATTGTATCCGGCTTTCTCGGAGCCGGAAAGACGACATTGATAAAGAAGCTGTTAAAAGAAGCTTTACAGAATACGCAGGTCGTTCTGATCGAAAATGAATTTGGTGAGATCGGCATAGACGGCGGATTTTTAAAAGAAGCGGGAATTGAGATCAAAGAGATGAATTCCGGCTGTATCTGCTGTTCGCTTGTGGGAGATTTTGCCGCTTCTTTAAAGGAAGTGCTGTCGGCCTATTCTCCGGAAAGGGTTCTGATCGAACCTTCGGGCGTGGGCAAGCTTTCCGATGTCATGAAAGCCGTACAGGGAGCCATGCAGGATGAGGAAGTCATACTGAACAGCGCTGTCGTCGTAGTGGATGCCGGAAAATGCAAAATGTATATGAAAAACTTCGGCGAATTTTTCACCAATCAGATCGAGTATGCGGGAACCATTATTTTAAGCCGGACGGGAAAGATGAGCGAAGAAAAAGTTTCGGCCTGCGCTGCCATGCTGAGAGAACATAATGCGAAGGCGACGATCATCACGACGCCCTGGGAAGAACTGGAAGGAACGGATATTCTGGAGACAATCGAAGGCGCAAAGGATTTGGAAGCGGAACTGATGAAGGAAGTCATGGCGCGAAAAGACGATCACGACCATCACCACTGCCATGAGGAAGAGCATGATCATGAGCACCACCACGTTCATGAAGAAGGGCATGATCATGAGCACCACCACTGCCATGAGGAAGAGCATGATCATGAGCACCACCACGTTCATGAAGAAGGGCATGATCACCATCACAGCCATGAAGGGGAACATGACCATGAGCACCACCACTGCCATGAAGAAGAGCATGATCATGAGCACCACCACGGTCATGAAGAGGAACATGACCATGAGCACCACCACGGTCATGAAGAAGGGCATGGTCATGAGCACTGCCACGGCCATCACCACGACCACGGTCATCATCATGCGGATGAAATCTTTACGAGCTGGGGCATTGAAACGCCTTCATCATATACGCGGAACGAAATAGAAGACTGCCTGCGGAAACTGGAGCAGGAAGAAGAATACGGCATTGTGCTCCGGGCGAAGGGAATGGTGCCTGCCGGAGACGGAACCTGGATATATTTCGATTATGTGCCGGAAGAGAGCGATATCAGGACCGGAAAACCGGATGTAACAGGTAAGATCTGCGTCATCGGTTCGAAGCTGAAAGAAGAAAAACTGGCGGCGCTGTTTCAGAAATAAGCGGTCCGAAAGCGTAAGAAAGGGGCAGGATTAACGTTATGAAACCGGTATATATGATCAACGGTTTTCTGGAAAGCGGAAAGACGGAGTTTATTACCTATACACTGGCACAGCCGTATTTTCAGGTACGGGGAAAAACGCTTCTTCTGTTATGCGAGGAAGGCGAAATTGAGTATGACGAGAAACTGCTTGCACAAAGCAGGACGGAGATAGAACTGATCGAGGAAGAAAAGGATTTCAATTCGGCGCATCTGATCGAGCTGGAAAAGAAACATAAACCGGAGCGCATTATCATCGAATATAACGGGATGTGGAATTGCAAAAATATAAAACTTCCCTGGCACTGGAGCGTGGAACAGCAGGTAACAACGATCGACGCTTCTACGTTTCCGATGTATTTTACGAACATGAAGTCGCTTCTTGCGGAAATGATACGAAAATCGGAGCTGATTATTTTTAACCGGTGTGACGGTGTGGAAGACCTGAGCAGTTACAAAAGGAACGTCAAGGCCATTAACCAGAAAGCGGAACTTGTTTTCGAGGACGCGAACGGTGAGGTCAACGAGATTATGGAAGACGATCTGCCATATGATCTGTCGTCGCCGGTTCTGGAACTCAATAACGAAAGTTATGGCGTCTGGTATGTGGATTCATTGGACCATATCGGGAGGTATGTGGGTAAAACCGTACAATTTACGGCGATGGTGCTCGTACCGAAGGATTTTCCGAAAGGGTATTTTGTGCCGGGGCGGATGGCGATGACCTGCTGCGCCGACGATATGGCTTTTCTCGGTTTTGCCTGCGAATACGATAAGACCGATCGGCTGACCGACAGACAGTGGGTCAAAGTGACTGCGAAAGTCGCAAATGAATACTTTGCCGATTATGGCGGGGAAGGTCCGGTGCTTCATGCAATCAGCGTTGAGCAGACGAAAAAGCCCAAAGAAGAAATTATCAGCTTTTTTTAAAAGAATGAGGTTCGATGCCTGCGATGAAGAAATCGGGCGGAGAAGTATTGGCATAAAGAATTTTGGAATAGTGATTATGACCCTTGCAGCGATTCTTTGCGCAGGGGTCTTTTTTGTATAAAAACTTTGGTATGGCGGAGGCGCAGAATATGGGAAAGAATAGCATAACGGCGGACGGCCTTGTGAAAACCTTTACGAAAAACGAAAAGAAAAACAGAAAGGTGGATATTAATGCGGTAGACGGTATCTCCCTGACGGTAAAGGAAGGGGAAATCGTCGGCATTCTCGGTCCGAACGGAGCCGGTAAAACCACGCTTCTCAGGATGATGTCCAAGCTGATGCGGCCTACGGACGGCATGGTCAGCGTCCGGATCGGGGAAAAAGAAATAACGGATGATATTGAAGTGAAAAGGCATATCGGGTATCTTTCCAATAACACGAAACTCTACGGGAGGCTTTCCACCAGGGAACTGCTGCAAATGCTGGGCGTCCTTTATGGAATGAGCAAAGAGGATACGGAGCGGAAAATCGTGGAAATCGGCAAAATTCTTTCGATGGAGAATTTTCTCGATAACCGGATTGAAAAATTATCTACCGGGCAGACACAGAGGGCTTCCATTGCCCGGTGCCTTGTGCATGACCCGCAGGTTTATATTTTTGACGAGCCGACGCTGGGACTGGATATTTTAAGCAGCGCCTCGATTATCGAGTTTATGAAAAAGGAGCGGGAGAGAGGCAAGATAATTTTGTATTCCACTCACTATATGGAGGAAGCGGAATACTTATGCGACCGGATTGTGATGATTTACCGGGGAAAAATTGTGAGCGAAGGTTCGCCCGACAGTTTGAAAGCGCGGACCGGAAAGAACAATCTGAGGGAAGTTTTTGCGGAGCTGATCGCGAAGGAGGGCATGACGGATGAACATTAAAATCATACGGACACTTGTCAGAAAAGAAATGCTGGATGTTTTCCGAGATAAAAAAACGGTTGTTATTATGCTTTTTATACCGGTCATACTGTATCCGCTGATTTTTCTCGGAGGCATGCAGGTGATTGCGCTGATTTCCTCCAATATGGAGGAACAGAATTACCGGATCGTTGTGGATGCGGCGGATGACGGCGCCTTTGCACGGATGCTTGCAAAGCGGGAAAACGGAACAGAGACATCCGACGGCCGGGAAGCATCCGGTGAGCAGGCGGATGGAGTGGAAATATCCGATGACCAGACAGAAGGCGTGGAAACATCCGGCGGGCAGGCGGAGGAAGAGCGCTATACCATTACGCTTGTGGAGGCCGGCGGCATCGGGGATTATGAGACGGCCTTAAACGACGAGGTGATCGATGTTTATGTATCCGGCAGGATGCAGGACAATAAGATGAACTATGATGTCTATTATCTTTCATCGGCCGCCAATTCTTCCTATGCCAAAAACATTGTCATCGATGTTTTTGAAGAGTTTCGGGACGGGCTGACGGAAGAAAAAATACGTGAGGCAGGACTGGATGTCCATGAAATTCTGGAGCCGGTTCTTTATGAGGAGAAGGATACGGCGAGCAGCGAGCAGTCTCTTGGCAGCATAATGGGGTCTATCCTGCCATTCATGCTGATTATCAGCCTGATGATGGGAACGATGTATCCGGCTATCGATACGACGGCGGGAGAGCGTGAACGGGGAACGCTTGAGACAATTCTGACGCTGCCCGTAACGAACAGACAGCTCATCATATCGAAATTCCTGACGGTGGCGGCGATCGGTATAGTATCGGCTCTACTCAATATTTGTTCCATGGGCGGGATTGCCTTTTATATGTACAAAATCATGGATATGCAGACGGATGCGGGCTCTTTTGAGATCTCACGGTTTTTGCCGGCGATTCTCGTCGGTATACTGGCGGTATTCGCTTTTTCCCTGTTTGTCAGCGCGGTTACGATGTGCGTTACTGCTTTTGCCAAAAGTTATAAGGAGGCCAATAACTATATTACGCCGCTGATGCTGGTGATTATGTTTACAGGCTATATCGGCTTTATTCCAAATGTGGAGCTGACACAGACGATGGCGATGATTCCGGCAGCCAATATCTGCCTGTTGATTAAAAATATGCTTTTGTTTAAAATTGATTACACGGCGATTGCTGTCGTTCTGATTTCCAATGTGGCATACGCCATACTTGCAATACTGTTTTTAAGCCGTATTTATGACAGCGAAGCGGTTTTGTTCGGTGACGGAAAAAACGGCATGCAGTTGTTTGAGAAACGGAGCAATTTGCAAAAAGGCGGTGTGCCGACGGTATCCGATGTCTGGTTTGTAGTGGCTCTCACCATCGTGCTCGTGATGTATGCGGGCAGCATGCTGCAGATAAAATTTGGTCTTGCGGGCGTATTCGGGACGCAGTTGCTTCTGCTGTCCGTACCGCTTTTGATCGTTATTTACACGAAAAGGGATCTCCGGCTGACTTACGGTTTCCGGAAGACGGGCCTGAAAAATTATCTGGCAGCCGTTTTAATCGCAATGGGATTTTATGCGGTCAATACCGTGATCGCGACGGGACTGTCCGTTTTATTCCCGGACAGCACGGAAAATGTGGTGACGGTTTTTGATAATATTATGAGCGGTAACATAGGGGGAGTGCTGTTCGTCATCGCGTTCGCGCCGGCAGTCTGCGAAGAAATGCTCTTCCGGGGACTGATTTTGCAGAGTATGAAAGCGAAATACCGCGTTCCGGCGGCAATCGGCATTACGGCCCTGTTGTTCGGCATTTATCATATGAGTCTGGTGAAATTAATTCCCACGGGGCTTCTCGGCCTTGTGCTGTGCTGTATGGCGTATCGGGCGGACAGCATTTATCCGGCTATGCTGATACACTTTTTAAACAATGCGTTCAGCGTGGTGATCTCCCGCGGCCCGGAAAAGCTGAAGGATTTGCTCCCGGTATTTTATCAGGAAACGCTGGGATTCGGCGATGTGATGCTGCTTCTCTGCGTCGGTCTGATACTTATGGGAATCGGATTGTTTTTCCTGGAAAAAGGGCGGCCGGGCAGGAAGGTAAAAAGAAAAGCGGATCGGGCGTGAGAACAGAAAGAAAAGCAGATCAGGCGTGAGAACAAAGAAAAAAGCGGATCGGGCGTGAAAATAAAGAGAAAAGCAAGTGCGAAGACGGAAAAAAGTGCGGACCGATCGAAATGCAGGCGGAAGAATGGCAGAAAGGCAGAAGATTTGGAAAAATGGCAGAAGCAAACGAGAAAGAATTATTGCAGTTAAAGAACCGCCTGTTCGAACTGGCGGAAAAATCATACAGCAGAGGCATTTATACCTATACTCCCTTTTTGAGTCTGCCGCAGCAGCAGGTATTTCATGCGGTGAAAAACGAACTTTCCTATGCCGGATATGATATGGGAGGCGGCGCGCCGGCCTGTGAGCGGAAAATACTCCGCTTTGGCAGTCCGGAAATTCTGGGTTATGAGGAAAAGTATCCGATCGCCGCGATTCTGATACAGCCCGTTATGCCTAAATTTGCAGATACGCTGACACACAGGGATTTTCTCGGAGCAGTCATGAATCTCGGAATAGAACGCAGCACGATCGGAGATATTTTTGTGCAGATGCAGAATGCGGAAACGGGCGGCCTGCGGATACCGGGAAAAGAAGCCGGGCAGTACGGCGTTTTATTCTGTCAGGAAAGCATGGTGCCCTATCTTCTGGAAAATCTGCGTCAGATCAGACATACCGGCGTTATATGCAGAAGGCTGGAGGAAGAAATCATCTTACAGAGTGCGGAGCCAGAGAAAATAATGCTGACGGTTTCTTCCGCGAGGATTGACAGCGTTGTCGCAAAGCTATATCATATTTCGAGGAGCCAAAGCCTCGCGCTGTTCAGCGCCGGCAGAATTTTCGTCAACGGAATCGCGGTGGAGAACAACAGCTATTCTTTAAAAAAAGAAGATGCGGTGACGGTGCGGGGGTTTGGAAAATTTATATTCTACGGTCTTGCAGGAGAGACGAAAAAAGGAAAAGAGAGGGTATCCGTCGGCATTTTCGGATAGGGGATTAAAATGTTTCATTACAACATGGTTCATTGGTTATTCTTTTTTTATACATATTGTTTTCTTGGATGGTGTTTTGAATCCACCTATGTGTCCATCTGTACCCGTAAATTCGTGAACCGGGGATTCATGAGAGGGCCTTTCCTTCCCATTTACGGCAGCGGGGCGATTATGATGTATATTGTTTCCGCGCCTTTTCAGGATAATATTGTGCTGACATATCTGGCCGGCTGTGTCGGCGCGACTGCGCTTGAATATATAACAGGTGTTTTTATGGATTCCCTGTTTCATATCAGATACTGGGACTATTCCCACAAGAAACTAAATTATAAGGGACATATCTGCCTGAGTTCTACGCTCACATGGGGTTTTTTTACGATTATGATGACGCGGGTGATTCACAGGCCGATCGAACAGTTTGTGATGGGGATTCCCAATAATATTTTGAATTACGGAACCTTCTTTCTGACGATTTATATCGTGGCGGATTTTGCCCTTTCCTTTAAAGCGGCGCTGGATTTGCGTGATATTCTGGCAAGGATGCAGCGGGTCAAAGAGGAAATGGAGCGCATGCAGAAAAGGCTGGATGTTATTACCGCTTTTAACAATGCGGAAAAAGTGCAGAAACAGCAGGAACGCGAACATGAATATGAGCTTCGCATAAGCGATCTGGCGGAAGGGCTCGGGCAGCGTTTTAACAGCCTGAAAGAGATGATACAGCGGACGCCCGGCGCGTATATGGACAGTGTCAAGGAGGAAATCGCGGACCTGCGGGCGCGTTATAACCTGTATATGGAAAACCGGAGAAACTATAAGGAAATGCTGGATTTCTATAAATGGGATATGATTCGCAACAATCCGGCAATGAACTCGGACAAATACAAAGATTCGTTTGAAGAATTAAAGGGAGCGGTTGAAAAGAAGAAGGACAAATAGCGAAAAGGTTACTACGGCATAATAAGTACACGGACAAAATAAGGATAGAGTGTTTTGAGCAAGATACGGCAAGCATAGAACTGGTATTGCAGATTGTTCTGGAAAAGCCGGATTTAAAAGTGCTGGATGTCCGCACCCAGGTATTTGTTGAAAATCTATTGAACCGTTCGGTGAGGCTGGATATTCTGGCTACGGACAGCACAGGGGCAAAACTGAATGTAGAAGTACAGCGCTCCGACAAAGGTGCCGGGAGAAAAAGGGCAAGGTACAACAGCAGTATGATGGACGCAACCCTTTTGAAAAAAGGCGAGGACTTCGACAAGCTGCCGGAAACGTGGGTAATCTTTATCACAGAAAATGATGTAATGGGAAAAGGGCTGCCGCTCTATCCGATTGAGCGGTGCTTTTTAGGAACCGGGGAAAGATTTGGGGACGGTTCGCACATACTGTATGTAAATGGCGCTTACCGTGGAGATACGCCAATCGGGAAGTTAATGCATGACTTCTCCTGCACGGATGCGGCGGATATGTATTATGGGACGCTGGCGGACAGGGTGAGATTTTTCAAAGAGAGCAAGGAGGGAATCGAGATTATGTGCCGGGCTATGGAAGATATGAGGAATCAGACATTGAAAGAGGGAATGAAAGAGGTTGCGCTCCGTATGCTGGCAGCTGGTAAATATGCTTTGGAAGAAATCGTTAATATTTCAGGACTTTCTCTCGAGGAAGTTAAACAACTGAAAGCTGATAGAAGCGCATAGGCAGAGTTATAGAGCCGGGAATCTAAAAAACAGGTTCCCGGATTTATTTTTCATGTGCAGTAAAGCAGGCGGCGGCTGTATTACCTCTGCAAGGGATTTAATGATATTAATACGGGCGTTTTTTCATGGGGAACTCTTTGACAAAAAATTTCTCTATTCAAAACCGTATGGAAAATTACAGCCATCTATGTGGCCTGTCTGTTACGGAAGCGGCTATATGAGAATAAAAATGGGCGGATTTTCCACTTCCTTTTTGGGGCAGGGTGATTTGATAGGCCATAGCGGATCAACCGGCTCATTTGCATTTTATTATCCTGACAAAGAGTTATTTTTGGTCGGTGATTTTAATCAAATGAAATATCCTGCACTACCTGTAAGGTTTGTGATGCAGCTTGCCATGTCTGCTCCATAAAAATAATGAGGTGATAATAAAATATAACAGAACGCTCAAAAACGGCATTCTGTTGCGTAACAGAAAAGCAGAGAACCAACCACTGATAAACGTGTTATGTTCTCTGCTCTTATTTGTACCTTGTTTGTCGGCGTTGACGATAAGTTATGATTACTTCTTTATCTGCTTTTTTCCCGCAGCGCGATGGCGAGTTCCAGCTTTCGGGCCTTATAGCGGAAAGCTGCCAGAAATTTGTTATAGAACCAGAAAGAATAGACAAGAATCTTATTGGCTTTTCCCAGCTTTTCTTTCGTCGTATAAAAATAATGGGAGCCGCCGGCGATTGTCGGGCATTCTTTTTTGATATAGTCGATAAATTCCGATTCATCCGCGATATGTTCCTGTATGATGGTATAACCGAGACCGATACAGTTTTCTTTATGGGAGTCGCTTCCGCCGAAGCCCGGCATATGGTATTTCAAAGCGAGGGAAGTTGCGCATTCATTGGAAATATCGTCTTCACAGGCATTGAAGGCTTCGATAAAGTCAAATTTGCGAATCAGCCTTTCCTTCAGCGCTTTACCGCGCCGGGTATTAAATATGCTGAGAAATTTTTCACCGCAGGGATGCGCGGGGCCCAGGATTCCTCCGTAAAAGTGCACGATTTCGATCAGAAGCAGTACGGGAAGTCCCCGCAGTTCCAACAACCGCGGACAGAGACCGGATGGCATAATAACCAGAATGTGCCCGGCATCCAGCGTATCGTATTCGATACCGCATAAAACGGTGAAATCCTTGGGTTTGTCCGCAAGCTGCCTGTAATAACGGTACGCTTTGTAAGAATTGTGGTCGGCAATCAGCATGCCGTCAAATCCTTTTTGCTTTAAAATAGCGATATTGTCAAGAAGTGCAGTCTTTCCGTCCGGAGAACCTTCCCTCGTATGACAGTGCATATCCAGTTTCATAGTGAATTGATACCTCTTTCTTATTCTGTTTTAATATGTGCCGAATCAGGCATTCTTTCGGAAATTCTTCATTTCTTAGTATAGCAGATTTCCCGCCAAAATAACATTGACAATTTGTAACAGTAAAGAAAAGTTTTCATGGACAACAGAACAAATGTTTGCTAAAATAATCTAAAAAGAACATTTTTTAATAAAAGCAGTTACCGGAAGAAAGAGAAGGGGGATTATGATGGAACAGATGTCCTTGTTTGATGCCATGCCGGGAAGCGGGAATATGGCGGTTCCATTGGCAAGCCGTCTGCGGCCGCAGAAACTGGAAGATTTTATCGGACAGGAGCATTTGCTTGGGCCGGGGAAGATGCTCCGGCATCTGATCGAAAAAGATATGATCTCTTCCATGATTTTCTGGGGACCGCCGGGAGTCGGCAAGACTACGCTGGCAGGAATTATCGCGGAACGGACGAAGGCGGATTTCATCAATTTCAGCGCGGTCACAAGCGGAATCAGGGAAATTAAGGATGTGATGAATCAGGCGGAAGCGGGTCGGAAAATGGGAATCCGGACAGTGCTTTTTGTCGATGAGATTCATCGGTTTAATAAGGCACAGCAGGATGCCTTTCTGCCCTTTGTGGAAAAAGGCAGTATTCTGCTGATCGGAGCGACGACGGAGAACCCGTCCTTTGAGGTGAATGCGGCGCTGCTTTCAAGATGCCGGGTATTTGTGCTGAAGGCGTTGGAGGAAGCTGATTTGTGCCGGCTTTTGCAGAACGCTTTGCGGAATCCGGCCGGATTTGCAGGGCAGAGAATAGAGATTTCAAAGGAACAGTTGAAGGCCATTGCCGTCTTTGCGGACGGGGATGCCAGAATGGCACTGAATACGCTGGAAATGGTGGTATTGAACGGAGAAATCAGGGCAGAAGGCAGTATCCGGATAACCGATGAAGGTCTGGCACAGTGTCTTGACCGGAAATCGCTTCTGTATGATAAGGCGGGGGAAGAGCACTATAATATCATATCGGCTCTTCACAAATCCATGCGTAACAGCGACCCGGATGCGGCCATCTATTGGATGTGCCGGATGTTAGAAGGGGGAGAAAACCCGCTTTATATTGCGAGACGGCTGATACGGTTTGCCAGTGAAGATATCGGCATGGCGGACAGCAATGCCTTGACGGTGGCGGTAGCCGCCTATCAGGCCTGTCATTTTCTGGGAATGCCGGAATGCGATGTGCACCTGACACATGCGGTTACCTATCTGGCGATGGCGCCGAAGTCCAATGCCTTATACAGGGCCTGCGAGAATTGCAAAGAAGACGTTCGGAGCAAAACGGCGGAACCGGTGCCCCTGATTCTGCGGAATGCGCCGACGAAGCTGATGGAAGAACTGCATTACGGGGAAGGATACCGGTATGCGCATGATACGGAAGAAAAACTGACCAATATGGAGTGTATGCCGGATTCCATGAAGGGCCGCCGCTATTATTATCCAACGGGCCAGGGAGCGGAGGCGGCTGTTTCGGAGCGGCTTCATGATATTATGGCGTGGAAGCTGGCGCACCGGAAGCCGGAGGAATAGAAACGAATCGAAACAGAGACAGAACGCTGAAGGTTCTGTCTTTTTTTGATGTCTGAAAAATTTCGTCAGAACTTTTGTGTCATAAGTTGGACAACATTTCATATATTGAGATAAGGAGGCGATGGAAGTGCAGAAAGAAGAAGTCTTACATATGTTCCCGGACTTCATGCGGCAGCGCTGGGAGAAGGTGGCAGAAGCGGCTGACAGACTGCAGGAGATCCGTCTGCGCGTTGGTCAGCCGGTTACGGTACTTATGGATAATAAGGAAAAATTTCTCTCAAAGCGGGGAGAACTGACGGATGATATATCGTATGCCGGATACAGCGATGAAAAAGAGCTGGAAGCGGTAATTGCGCATATATGCCATTATTCCATATATGCCTTTGCGGATGAAATCAGACAGGGGTTCATGACAATTCGGGGCGGGCACAGAATCGGGCTTTCGGGACAGGTTATTCTGGAGGACAGAGAGCAGATTCGGAATATAAAATACATACGCTATTTAAACATCCGCATCGCGCATGAAATGAAGGGGGTATCCGATAAAGCGCTTCCTTATCTTTACTTTCAGGGAGAGGTACAAAACACCCTGATTATTTCACCTCCCGGCTGTGGAAAAACGACGATGCTGCGGGACCTGGTGCGTAATTTTTCCACCGGAACCGCTTACGGGAAAGGAAAAAATGTAGGGCTGGTAGACGAAAGATCGGAAATTGCGGGGAGCTATCTCGGCATTCCGCAGAATGACATCGGTATCCGCACGGATGTCATGGACGCCTGTCCGAAACGGGAAGGCATGATGATGCTGATACGCTCTATGGCGCCGGATATTCTTGCGGTCGATGAACTCGGAAGCGAAGAAGATGTGGAGGCGATGCACAAAGCGGTTCGGTGCGGATGCAGAATGCTGGCGACGATTCATGGTTTTTCCCTGGAGGAGGTGGCCCGTAAAAGCTATATGAAAACGGTGATGGAGGAACGGCTGTTTGACAGATATCTGCTGCTTGGGAAAAAGAATAACATGTGTATTGTAACCGGAATCTATGATAGAGAGAGGAAATTATGTTCAAATTTGCGGGAATCCTGCTGCTGATGGCGGGATGTATCGGACTTGGCTTCAACAAAGTAGCGGAAGAGAAACGACGCATCAGGGAACTTCGGGAAATCCGCCGTATGGTCATGCGGATACAAAGCGAGATGGCATATGGGAAACGTACCCTGCCGGAAATATGCCTGCTTTTTGGCCAGTGCATGGAGGAGCCGTACCGGACCGCCTTTCTTTCGGCTTATGAAAAATTTGCTGAAAACGACGGAAGCGGCCTGGACCGCATATGGAAAGAAGAACTGGAGGACTGCATGCGGGGTCTGCCGCTGCGGAGAGAAGAAAAAGATATTTTATGTAATCTGCCCGCATATCTTGGAAGTCTGGATGAAAAGCAGCAGGCTGCCGATATCGGACAATCTCTTGATGTTCTGACGGCTCGCATTGCCCAGGCGGAAGCAGGATATGAAAACCGGGCGAGAGTGATTATGAGCGTCAGTGTAACAGCCGGAATATTTGTTGTTATTTTATTGTTATAGCGATACATAAGGAGGGGTATATAACGGGATGGGCATTAGTCTTATTTTCAGAATCGCGGCGGTCGGCATATTGGTAACCATTCTGAGTCAGATCTTAAAACACAGCGGCAGGGAGGAACATGCGTTCCTGATCAGTCTTGCGGGACTGATTCTTGTATTGACCTGGCTCGTACCCTATATCTATGATTTGTTTATGATGATTGAGGAACTTTTTACAATTTAATCAGGATTTAATATTAAAAAAGGAAGGACAGGCATGGATATTGTAAGAATCGGTATGGTAGGACTGATCGGCGTACTGCTGGCGGTTCCCTTAAAAAGTTATAAGAGTGAATATGGCATATATGCGGCCTTTGCGGTATGCTTGCTGCTTCTGACTTATGCGATTGATTATTTTACAAAAATTCTGACCGGAATGGAGCGCTTACAGGGATACCTCGGAGAAAATTTTCAATATCTGTCAGTGCTGTTCAAAGCCGTGGGAGCCGCTTATATCTGTGAATTTTGTTCCGGAATCTGTAAGGATGCGGGATACGCGGGGATTGCCGGCCAGGTGGAAACGATGGGGAAAATGTATATTCTGCTGATCGGTATGCCGGTGCTGTTCACGCTGATGGAAAGCATTCAGGCGCTGGCCGGCTGAATTTCCGGAAAGGCATGGTCGTTTGTATGTGGAAAAAAACAGCCGTTATAATAGTATCCTGTCTGATATTATGGCGTCCGATGGTGGTACAGGCTTCCGGCGGGGAGATGTTCTGGCAGGAAATGGATACGGTGGAAGAGCGTTTTGAATCGTTGTTTCCGGCGTATCAGTTCGATGGGAAGCAGGTGTTATCTTATATTCTGCAGGGCGATATAAAGGGGGCTGTGCTTTCGCTCGTTTCGGGGCTGACAGGTGCGGTAAAGGCGCAGTTTGGTGAAATCCGGACACTTTTTGTAATGATTCTGGTACTGGGGATTACGGCGGCGCTGTTTTCCGGCTTTGCCGATATTTTTCAAAGCCGCCAGGTATCGGATATCGCCTTTTATTTTATTTATCTGCTTCTGACGGCCGGATTGCTGAAGGTGTTTGGCAGCATTGCGGGCGTTGTGGGAGAAATGTTAAATCAGCTTACAACTTTTATGCAGCTCTTTATTCCAACGTATCTGCTTGCGGTCGGAACCGCTGCGGGGGCGGCTTCGGCTGCCGCGTACTACCAGCTTTTTCTGCTGATTGTGTATTTGATCGAAAAATGTTATTTATCGGTTTTGCTTCCGATGATTTACTGCTTTATTCTGCTGAGCGTGATTAATGGCATCTGGATGGAAGAAAAACTGAATCTGTTGTTGGATTTCGTGCAGAAACTCGTTGGATACGGACTTAAAATAACACTTGGAATTATTACCGGTTTCAGTCTGCTTCAATCGATGATATCGCCGGTAGTTGATGCGCTGGAGACTTCCGCGCTGAAAAAGGCGATCGGCATGATTCCGGGAATTGGCGGCCTGACGGAAGGGATGTTTGAAATGGTGGCGGGTTCTGCCGTGCTGATAAAAAACAGCATCGGAATTTATATTACAATCGTTATGCTTTTTATATGCAGTCTTCCGGTACTGAAAATTCTTCTTTTGTCGGGGGCGTTAAAGGCCGGTGCGGCGCTGATCGGCATTGTCAGCGACAAGCGGATGACGAATCTGGCAAACCGGGCCGGAGACGGCAGCCTGATGCTTTTAAAGGTAGCGCTTTCGGCAGTCGGCCTTTTTATTATCAGCGTTGCGATTGTGGCATATTCTACAAATCGGGGGATGGGATGAACGAATTGGTAGAAACGATCAAAAAAATCGGGATTTTCATGATTGCGGCGCAGGCCGTTCTTCATTTCGCGCCTGGGCAGAAATATGAAAAGTACATAAAGCTCATTGTCGGTACGCTGATATTATTACAGTTTGTTGCCCCGCTCTGCGGCATTCTGGACCGGACGGGAGAAGAATGGGGAGAACGGCTTGCCGAAATGGGTGAAACGTTTGAGCGCAGCGGACAGGCCGGGGCGGCAGATTCACCGACGGCGTCGGACGCAGTGATTGAAAGTCTGGAAGATGAAATTAAATCTAAATTAAATACTGAAATCTCAGAGGAAACGTATGTGGTTTCCGACGTGCGGGTATTTATGAAGGCGTTGGAAGAGGACGGAGACAGACGGTATGAACTGGAAAAAGTGCGGGTGGCGGTATATCAGAATGCCGCAGAAAAGGCGCCGGATGACAGGGATACGGGAGAAATACGGAAAATACAGATTGATAAAATCGATGTCGATATGTATGACAAAGAGAAGCCGGGAGATGCTTTGCCGGACGGGGAAGAGGCATTGGAAGGAGGGGAAAGCCGACTTTTTTACGGAGAGACGGAAGAACTGGCGGAGCAGCTACGGATACGGTTTGGCAATGTGCTTGGTCTGGAAGAGGCGGTTATGGAGGTGAGCGTATATGGAGCCGATTAAAAAGCTGACGGATAAAATAACAGGTGTTAAGAAACTGCGGAAAGACCAGCTTGTGGTCATGATACTGTGCGGGATTTTGTTATGTGTCATCGCGCTGCCAATAAAAAATAAGGATTCCGCATCTTCCGGGAGTAAGTCCGGTATATCGGACAGGAATGCTGTTACAATGGAAAAAAGCGCACAGGCGGCGGAAGAGCCGGATATCGTCTGGCAGGCCGCGGGATCGGAGGCGTTTTCCTATATATCATATTGGGAGAACCGATTAAAGAAGTCTCTTTCGCGGATAGAAGGCGCCGGCGAAGTGGAAGTGCTGATTACGTTAAAGGAATCGGAAGAGCGGATACTGGAGAAGGATATTCCCGAACAGACCAGTGAGACGATTGAGACGGATTCCGAAGGAGGAAGCCGGACGGTTTCCGAGAGACGGCAGGAGGAAACCACTGTATATACGGTGAATGAAGCCGGTCAGGATGTGCCATATGTGAGCAAGGTAATACAGCCTGTCATAGAAGGCGTCGTGGTGATCGCCCAGGGAGGAGATTCCGAAATTGTAAAACAGAATATAATTGAGACAATTCAGGTATTATTTGGTATCGAGGCGAATAAGATAAGAGTAGTAAAAATGAAAACCAAATAAATTAAAGGGGAGAATGGTTTGAAGAATATGATTAAGAAGAATCAGGTAATGATTACGGCCCTGGCGATTATGATTGCGGTAGCGGGATACCTGAATTTCGCAGGCACGAAGGTAACGGATGAGGAAATCATGACAGTAAACGGTGAGATAACAACGGACGATCTGGGGAATCTGGCGTTGGCGGACGAAGAAGTGGATTATGAGGCACTGTTGGATTTATCGGACGAGGATATTGAGCAGTCATCTGCGGATATTTTAAGCCTGGACAGCGATGTGGAAGTGAGCGGAACGGATATCGTGGATGAAGGCATGGCGGAGGCGGCAGGGGAAGAAGATGTGCCCGGGGAAGCGGTCTTTACGGCATCATCCGGCATAACTACTTTATCCGGAGCCAAATTGCAGAAGGAACAGACAAGAGCGCAGAATAAGGAAATGCTTCTGGAAATCATCAACAATGCAAATATCAGCGAAACGCAGAAACAGGAAGCGGTAAACAGCATGATCTCCATGACGGATATTGCCGAGAAAGAGACCGCGGCGGAAATCCTTTTGGAAGCCAAGGGCTTTTCGGATGCTATTGTCAGCATTGACGGGGACAGCGTGGATGTGGTTGTCAATACGACGGAACTGACGGAAGCGCAGCGCGCGCAGATCGAAGATATTGTTATCCGCAAGACAGGCGTCAGTGCGGACGCCATCATCATCAGCACGGTAAATGCAAATTAGATGCGTTGATAAATATTTTATGCTACAATATGATATATGCAGAGGAAAACAGACGGCATACACATCTGTTTTTCCTGCATATGATTATAAGCAGATGTTCGATGGAATCGGACAGGAAGCGCAATAGCGCGGGGTATGTCTGCTGCGTATCTGACATAGTAAAATCAAATTTGGAGGCCAAAAGATGAAGAGAGTTTTTTTGATCGTACTGGACAGTTTTGGGATAGGAGAGATGGAAGATGCGGCGTCGTATGGTGATAAAGGGACGAATACCATACGTTCCGTGTCTTCCAGTTCTTATTTTCATATGCCGAACATGGGAAAAATGGGGCTGTTCAACATAGACGGCGTGACATGTGCCGGGAAGGCAGATCAGCCGTCGGCGGTGACTGCCCGTATGAAGGAAGCTTCGAAAGGGAAAGATACAACCATAGGGCATTGGGAAATTGCAGGAATCATATCGAAGCAGCCGCTGCCCACTTATCCTGAAGGATTCCCGCAGGAAGTACTGGATGCGTTCTGTGAAAGGACGGGCCGGGGTATTCTGTGCAACAGACCTTATTCCGGCACGGAAGTGATTAAAGATTATGGAGAAGAGCATGTGAAGACGGGAAAGCTGATCGTCTATACATCTGCGGACAGCGTTTTCCAGATCGCGGCGCATGAAGATATTGTTCCGGTAGAGACTTTATATGAATACTGCCGGGCCGCGAGGGAGATTCTGCAGGGAGAGCATGGCGTCGGCAGGGTGATTGCAAGGCCCTTTGCCGGAGAAGCGGGCAGTTATGCAAGAACGCCAAGACGTCATGATTTTTCCTTACAGCCGCCGGGTGTTACGATGTTAGACCAGCTGAAGGACGCGGGAAAGGACGTTATTTCCGTCGGGAAGATTCAGGATATTTTCGCGGGAAAAGGCATTACGGAATATACTTATACGAAAGGCAATGAGGAGGGAATCGAGCGGACGCTCGCATACCTGGAAAAAGATTTTGAAGGTTTATGCTTTGTCAATCTGGTAGATTATGATATGCTGTATGGGCACCGGAATGATATTGACGGTTATGCGAAGGCGCTTGCTTATTTCGATGAGAAACTTCCTGAAATCTGCGGGAAACTTCGGGAGGACGATATTCTGATGATTACGGCTGACCACGGCTGCGATCCCGGGTATACGGTCTCTACCGATCATTCCAGAGAGCATACGCCGTTTCTGATGTACGGAAAGAAGGTGCCGGCCCGAAATCTTGGAACCCGGAATACATTTGCCGATATCGGCGCTACCGTACTCGATTATTTCGATATCAGGCCGGCGTTTGCAGGTACATCAATGCTTTATGGAGGAGAATAAACGTGGGCAATTTTGCGGACGAGATTAACAAAAGAAGAACATTTGCGATTATTTCGCACCCGGATGCCGGGAAAACGACTCTGACGGAAAAATTTTTGTTATATGGCGGCGCGATTAATCTCGCGGGCAGCGTAAAAGGCAAAGCGACAGCGAGACATGCCGTGTCGGACTGGATGGAAATCGAGAAGGAAAGAGGTATTTCCGTAACGTCTTCCGTACTGCAGTTCGAATACGGCGGATTCTGTATCAATATTCTGGATACGCCGGGACATCAGGATTTTTCGGAGGATACTTACCGTACGCTGATGGCGGCGGATTCGGCGGTCATGGTGATTGATGCTTCGAAGGGCGTTGAAGCGCAGACGAGGAAACTGTTCAAAGTATGTGTGATGCGCCGGATACCTATTTTTACTTTTATTAATAAGATGGACCGGGATGCCAACGATACGTTTGAGCTTCTGGACGAGATCGAGAAAGAACTTGGCATTGCGACCTGTCCGATTAACTGGCCGATCGGCTCCGGGAAGAATTTTAAAGGGGTATACGAACGGGAATCCCGGTGCGTGATTACCTATTCCGATACGGAGAAGGGAACGAAAGAAGGACAGGCTACCCGAATCGGCATCGACGAGGAAGAGGCGCTTGTTTCCCATATCGGGGAGGATTTTAAGTCGCAGCTTGCGGACGAAATCGATCTGCTGGATGGAGCCAGTGCCGAATACGATCTGGACAGGATACGGGCCGGGGAACTGACGCCGGTGTTTTTCGGTTCGGCGCTGACGAACTTTGGCGTGGAGATCTTTTTGCAGCATTTTCTGAAAATGACAACGACGCCTCTGCCAAGAAAAGCGGATATCGGCCTGATTGACCCGGTAGAGAATAACTTTTCCGCTTTTGTATTCAAAATTCAGGCAAATATGAACAAGGCGCACAGGGACCGGGTTGCGTTCATGCGCATCTGTTCGGGAAAATATGATGCCAGTATGGAAGTAAAACATGTACAGGGCGGCAAGGTTATGCGGCTTTCCCAGCCGCAGCAGATTATGGCGGATGAAAGGAAGATATTGAGCGAAGCATATGCCGGAGATATTATAGGGGTATTTGATCCGGGTATTTTCTCCATCGGGGATACGCTTTGCATGCCGAAAGAGCAGTTTCAGTATGAGGGAATCCCCACGTTTGCGCCGGAGCATTTTGCCCGGGTGCGGCAGCTCGATACGATGAAAAGAAAGCAGTTCGTGAAAGGCATCACACAGATTGCGCAGGAAGGCGCAATTCAGATTTTTCAGGAATTTAATACGGGTATGGAAGAGATTATCGTGGGCGTTGTCGGCGTATTGCAGTTCGACGTGTTGAAATATCGTCTGGAAAACGAGTACAATGTGGACATCCGTCTGGAGAATTTACCTTATGAACATATTCGCTGGATAGAGAATACCGATATTGATCTGGACAGGCTGACAGGTACTTCCGATATGAAAAAGATTAAGGACTTAAAGGGGAATCCGCTGCTGTTGTTTGTCAACCAGTGGAGCGTCGGCATGACGGTAGAGCGAAACAAAGGGCTGATACTCTCCGAGTTTGGAAGAAACTGATCTGTTTCGGCAGCCCTTCCGGGAAACACAGCGTTTACAGACTAAGAGAAAGGTATGGTATCTGATGAAAAAGACTTTTATCTTATTATCGGGAATGATGGTGTTGATCGGATGTCTGGTTTATACAGGAGTACGCACGGACTGGCTGGACGAAGCGGCTGCCGGATTATCCGCTTTTTTCCCGGAGGGGACGGCTTTCGCGGAAGAGAAGGCGGAAAGCGTGCCGGTGGAAGGCTATGCCGTGGAAGAACAGAAGGTTCAGATGCCGGAAGAAGAAAGCGGGACGGACGCGCCGGAGGGGCTGACGGAAGAAAAGAAACTTCTCTTGCGGGAAGAACAGGCGGATTCCTATGCTTATCAGCAATTATCGGAGGCGGAACGGACGGTTTATATCGAAATTTTATGGGCGCTTGTGGAATTTCAGGAGAACATAACGCTCTCGACGCTGGATCAGGAGGAAATTTCCCGTATTTTCCAGTGTGTGCTGAACGATCACCCGGAAATTTTCTATGTGGAAGGTTATACTTATACAAAGTATACGCTGGGCGATATATTGAAAAAAATAACCTTTGCGGGGACCTACCGGGAAGGGCAGGAAGAGATCGCCGCGCGTCAGGCGCAGATCGACGATTATGTCAGCAGATGTCTTGCGGGGCTTCCGGCCGGGGCGGACGAATACGAAACGGTAAAATATATCTATGAATATCTGATCGGTCATACGGAGTATGATGCGGATGTGGCGGACAATCAGAATATCTGCTCGGTCTTTCTGGACGGCAGGTCGGTCTGCCAGGGGTATGCCAAAGCGACCCAGTATCTGTTAGATAAGGCGGGTATCTATTCGACGCTTGTGCTTGGAAATGTTTCTTCCGGGGAAGGACATGCCTGGAATCTGATTCGGATAGACGGGGACTGGTATTATATGGATACCACATGGGGCGACGCATCCTATCAGGCGGTCGGAGGCGGGGCGTCTTATCCGGAGGAGAATATGCCCAAGATCAATTATGATTATCTGTGCGTGACGACGGAGCAGCTTGGCAAGACGCATACCATTGATAACGTGGTCGATCTCCCGGACTGTACTTCGACGGACGCCAACTACTATGTCAGGGAAGGGCTTTATTTTTCCACAGTGGATGAAGAACAGCTGACGCGCGTCTTTCAGAGCGGATATGAAAAAGGAGACGCATATATTACGTTCAAGTGCGAATCGGAAGACATTTACCGGGAAATGCAGGAACGGCTGATTGACAATCAGGAGATTTTCAATTACCTTGACTGCCCGGAAGGCGTCGTCTCCTATACGGATGACGAACAGCAGTACAGTATGAGCTTCTGGCTGTAAGGGATTGCTGCGGCGTGTGTGCTCCGGCCCGGCCCGCACAGGATCTTTATTCGGCCCGAGAGCCTTCGGCGGAGCATGATTCTCTGGCGGAGGTCCTTGAAAAGCGCCAGTGCTTAGCGAGGTACTTTACGAGCTTAGCATCTGCTGCCGCTTTTCGTGGAGCGGAAGCGTGCCTCCAAAGAGAATCATGCTCCGCCGGAGGCTCTCGGGTTGAATGAGGGCTTCACGGCCGGTTCGGAGCATATCCGCAAAACAATTTTGTGGAATAGTACTAGGCAAAGGCAATTAATTTTGGTATACTTAACCAGAATGGACAAAACCGGAATCTGACGGTGAGAAAGGTATGGTGTGGCTGATGGAACAGGAATTTAGTAAGAATACTTTTGTATTACAGGAAAATGAAGAAATCGGTTCGGTTAAAATAGCGGATGATGTGGTGGCGATGATTGCGGCGCTTGCGGCAACGGAAGTGGAAGGCGTGGCGGCCATGTCCGGGAATATGACAAACGAATTTTTAAGCAGAGTCGGCGTCAGAAACGCGGCAAAAGGCACGAGAGTAGAGGTTATTCAGAAGAAAGTAAAGGTTGATCTCGCGATTACGATAGAATATGGTTTTAACATTCCGGCTACCTGCCAGCGGGTGCAGACGAAGGTCAAGAACGCGGTGGAAAATATGACGGGGCTGGAAGTAACCGATGTGAATATCCGTATCGCCGGCATCAATGTGGCGAAAGAAAAATAGGACGAAGATATTTATGAGCAGAAGAGAACTGAGGGAACAGATATTTAAACTGCTGTTCCGTATAGAATTTAACAGCTCTGAGGAAATGCCCGAACAGGAAAAGCTTTTTTTTGAAGATACCTGTATCGCGGATGAGACGGATGCGGCGTATATTTCAGCCAAATATCATAAGATTGTTGAAAAACTGGAAGTAATAGATAAAATGCTGAACGAGCGGACCGAGAACTGGGATACGGCCAGAATGGGGAAAGTTGACCTGACGATCCTGAGACTGGCAGTTTATGAAATGACGTTTGACGAGGATGTTCCGGCCGGTGTGGCGATCAATGAGGCGGTAGAGCTTGCCAAAAAATTCGGACAGGATGCATCTTCAGGGTTTGTGAACGGCATATTGGCCAGATTCGTGTAGAGGCAGTTATCATGCAGAATGTATATACGGTAGGACAGGTAAACGCGTACATTAAAAATATGTTCACGCAGGATTTTATGTTGCAGTCCCTTTCGGTAAAGGGAGAAGTCAGTAACTGCAAATATCACTCCTCTGGACATATTTATTTTACATTAAAGGATGAAAAAGGAACGATAGCGTGTGTTATGTTTTCCGGAAACAGAGCCGGGCTGAAATTCCGGATGGCGGAAGGACAGCAGGTTATTGTGAACGGAACCGTCGATGTTTACGAGCGGGACGGCAAATACCAGATGTATGCGAGAGAAATCCGTCAGGACGGCGCCGGTGCGCTTTATGAGCGTTTTGAACGGTTAAAGACGGAACTGGAAGAACGGGGCATGTTCGCGAAAGAGTATAAGCAGCCCATTCCGAAATATATCAGCCGTCTTGGCGTGGTTACGGCCCAGACCGGAGCCGCGGTGCGGGACATCATTCAGATTGCATCCAGGCGGAACCCTTATGTACAGATCATATTATATCCGGCCATCGTGCAGGGTGATATGGCGGTTCAGAGCATAGTGAACGGCATTCACGCGATGGAGCATTACCGGGTCGATACGATCATTGTCGGAAGGGGCGGCGGCTCGATAGAAGATTTGTGGGCTTTCAACGAGGAAGCCGTTGCACAGGCAATTTTTGACTGTCCGATTCCGGTCATTTCGGCCGTCGGACATGAAACGGATACGACGATTGCGGATTTTGTGGCGGATCTGCGCGCGCCGACGCCTTCGGCGGCCGCGGAACTTGCCGTTTATGATATAGAACAGTTACAGGAGCGGATGAGCGAGTACGCATATACGATGCAGCATTTGTGCCGGAACCGTATCAGCCGTTATCGGAACCGGCTGGAGCATTATCGGATGCAGCTTCGGTATTTGAGCCCGGCCAACCAGATACGGGAGAAGCGTACCTATATGATGAAGCTGGAGGAAACGCTGCAAGGGCATATGGAGCGGACGCTGTCGGATAAACGGCATCGGCTGGCGTTGTACATCGAACAGATGAAGGGCCTTTCACCGCTTGAAAAATTAAATCAGGGATATGCCTATGCGGCCGACGGACAGGGCAGGACGGTCAACCGTATTTCCCAGGTAGAACCGGGAGACGAGCTGCATGTTTATGTGAAAGACGGCGTGATTCATACGAAAGTAACGGACAGAGGGAAGATGCCCGGGTAAAAAGAAGAGAAAGGTATCGAAATCGGTATGGAACAGGAAAGAGAAGTCAAGAATAAGAAGAAAGCCCTTTCTCTGGAAGAAGCTTTCGAACAGGTAGAAGAGACCATTGAGCTTCTGGAAGAGGAAGATATCACTTTGGAGGCATCCTTTAAAGCCTATCAGGAGGGCATGAAGCTCTTACAATACTGTAATGAGAAGATCGACAAAGTGGAAAAACAGGTGTTGAAAATTAATGAAGACGGTGGATTAGATGAATTTTAAAGAAACATTGAATGAAAAAACAGCCCGAATCGAGGACATGCTTGCAAAATTTCTGCCAAAGGAAGAAGGATTCCAGAAAACGGTTATCGAAGCGATGAACTATTCGATACTGGCAGGCGGCAAAAGACTGCGCCCGATGCTGATGGAAGAGACATGGAAAATGTTTGGAGGAACCGGCGGTCTGGTGGAACCTTTTATGGCGGCAATCGAGATGATACATAACTATTCTCTCGTGCACGACGATCTTCCGGCGATGGATAACGATGCGTACAGAAGAGGCAGAAAGACGACCCATGTCGTATACGGCGAGGGTATGGCGGTGCTGGCCGGAGACGGCTTGTTAAACTATGCTTTTGAGACGGCCTGCCTTGCCTTTGAAAGGGCGCAGAACCCGTCGGAATATCGGAAAGCGGCACAGGCGATGACGGTTCTGTCCCGAAAAGCAGGCATTTACGGGATGATCGGCGGACAATGTGCGGATATTGAAGCCGAAGAGCATCAGGAGAACATAACGGAGGAACTCCTTCTTTTTATTCATGAGCATAAGACGGCGGCGCTTATTCAGTGCGCGATGATGATCGGGGCCATTCTGGCCGGTGCGGATGCCGGTCAGATCAGGGCTGTCGAAAAATGTGCCTGGAATATCGGCATCGCCTTTCAGATTCAGGATGATATTCTGGATATTACGGGCAGTCAGGAAATTCTTGGAAAACCCATTGGAAGTGATGAAAAAAATAATAAAGTAACATATGTTACCATACATGGATTGGAAAAGTCGGCGGAAATGGCCGCATCATTATCGAATGAGGCGATTCAGATCCTGTCTTCTTTTCCCGGGAGAAATCCTTTTCTGGAAAAACTGGTGGAACAGTTGATCGGCAGAGAAAAGTAACGGTTTACGGGTTCGTAGAAAGGCATGGTCGATACGATGTTTCTGGAAAAAATAGAAAAAACCAATGATATTAAAAGTATCGGTGCGGAAAATTATAATGCGCTGGCGGAAGAAATCAGGCAGTTCCTGATTCGTTCCATCAGCGTGACAGGCGGGCATCTCGGCTCCAATCTGGGAGCCGTGGAACTGACGATGGCGCTGCATCTTTCCTTAAATCTTCCGGAAGATAAGATTATATGGGATGTCGGGCACCAGTCCTATACCCATAAAATTCTGACCGGACGAAGGGACGGTTTTGTAAACTTACGTAAATACGGCGGTATCAGCGGTTTTCCCAAGAGAAAAGAAAGCGATTGCGACTGTTTTGATACGGGGCACAGTTCGACTTCCATTTCGGCGGGACTCGGCATGGTCAAGGCAAGAGATCTGGAAGGCGGGAAGAATACGATCGTTTCCGTGATCGGAGACGGTTCCCTGACGGGCGGCATGGCCTATGAAGCACTGAACAATGCTTCACGGCTGGAAACAAATTTTATCATTATCCTGAATGATAACAATATGTCCATTTCCGAAAATGTGGGCGGTGTTTCCAAATATCTGAACAATATCAGGACGGCGGACATGTATCTGGATCTGAAAGAGGGCGTCTATGATTCCCTGCATCGGAAATCCAAATACGGCGATAAAGTAGTATCCAAAATTCGGCGCGTCAAAAGCAGTTTTAAACATCTTGTTGTGCCGGGCATGTTTTTTGAAGATATGGGCATTACCTATCTGGGGCCGGTAGACGGACACGATATCCAGGCGATGATGCGTATCCTGAAAGAGGCGAAAAAAGTCCGGGGCGCCGTGCTCGTTCATGTCAATACGGAGAAGGGCAGAGGATATGGCCCCGCGGAACGGCATCCGGCCAGATTTCATGGAGCGGAGCCCTTTGACATCGAGACCGGAATCCCAAGCAGGCCGAGGACAAAGGCCAACTACACCGATATTTTTTCGACTGTCATGTGTAAGCTCGGACAGCGGGATGAGAAAGTCGTTGCGATAACGGCTGCCATGCCTGACGGAACCGGGCTGAAACGTTTCCGGAATATGTATCCGGACCGGTTTTTCGATGTGGGCATTGCGGAGGAACATGCGGTGACGTTTGCGGCCGGTCTTGCGGCCGGCGGATTAAAACCGATTGTGGCTATCTATTCGTCCTTTTTGCAAAGGGCTTATGACCAGATTTTACATGACGTCTGTATTCAGAACCTGCCCGTCGTCTTTGCGATCGACAGGGCCGGACTGGTAGGGAGCGACGGAGAGACGCATCAGGGCATTTTCGATCTGTCTTACCTTTCTTCCATTCCGAATATGCACATAATGGCGCCCAAAAATAAATGGGAGCTTTCCGATATGATTAAGTTTGCGGTCGCTTTTGGGGCGCCGACGGCGATACGTTATCCACGCGGCGAGGCCTATGACGGCCTGAAAGAAAACAGGGAGCCGATTGTTTACGGGAAGAGCGAAAGCATATACCGGGAAAAGGACATTATTCTTTTTGCGGCGGGCAGTATGGTAAAAGTCGCGCTGGAAGTGCGCAGTCAGCTGGCCGGAGAAGGTTATTTCTGCTCCCTGACCAATGCGCGGTTTGTAAAGCCGATTGACGAAGCGGCCGTTAAAGAAGCCTGCGCGGAACATAAATTGATTGTTACAATGGAAGAAAATGTGGCAAGCGGCGGTTTTGGAGAAAAGGTCCGGGCCTATGTGGACACGCTGAACACGGATGTAAAAGTGATGTGCGTTACCATTCCGGACGAGTATGTGGAGCATGGAAATGTGGAACTGCTGAAAAAAGAAGTCGGCATCGATGCGGATTCCATTGTGGAACGGATTTTGGCTTATATGCGGGCTGAGGGAAAGGCATGGACATAAGATGAAGGAGCGGTTGGATATTCTGCTTGTCAGACAGGGCTTTGCACCGTCCAGAGAAAAGGCGAAAGCCATTATTATGACCGGGAATGTTTATGTGAACGGGCAGCGGGAAGACAAAGCCGGCGCCGCGTTTGAAACGGAAAAAGCGCAGATCGAAGTCAGAGGCGCTTCGCTTCCATATGTCAGCAGAGGCGGCCTGAAGCTGGAAAAGGCCATGAAGGCTTTTTCGATCGGCCTGGCGGAAAAAATCTGTATGGACATCGGCGCTTCAACCGGCGGTTTTACGGACTGTATGCTGCAAAACGGTGCGGCGAAGGTCTATTCCGTTGATGTGGGGCATGGGCAGCTCGCATGGAAACTGCGGCAGGATAATCGGGTTGTCTGCATGGAAAAAACCAATTTCCGCTATATGAAGCCGGAAGATATTGAGGACCGGCTGGACTTTGCATCCGTGGACGTTTCCTTTATTTCTTTGACCAAAATTCTGATACCGGCGAGAAATCTGCTGAAAGATGCGGGACATATGGTCTGCCTGATCAAGCCCCAGTTCGAGGCCGGCAGGGAGAAAGTCGGGAAAAAGGGCGTCGTCAGGGAACCGGAGATTCATGAAGAAGTGATCCGAAAAATTGTCTTATATACACGAATTGTTGGTTTTACGGTAAAAGGACTTACATTTTCTCCGGTAAAAGGACCGGAAGGAAATATCGAATATCTGATTTATCTGGAAAAAAAGGAACCGCTTTCGGAAGAGACGGTCCGGCTGACGGAAGCGGAGGCAGAAATGGCGCTGCGTGAAAGAATGTCGGAAGAAAGTCTGACGCAGCCGGCGGCACAAGTAAAACCGGAGCCGCAGCCCGGGCCGGAATCGGTCGATACGGAAGCTGAACGGCAGATGATCTTAGACACGGTAAGCGCGGCGCACCGGGAGTTTAAAGCAGACAGGGACGAAGGATAATGAAGCATTTTCTGGTAATAGCAAATAAGGCAAAAGATCCGGAACGACGTTATACCGACAGGATTTTATCGTACCTGCGGGAACGCGGCGCACAGGCAGACTGCCGGATAAACGAACGGGAAACGGATACTGTCCGGGTTCCGGAGGGAATCGAGTGCGCAATCGTTCTGGGCGGGGACGGCACGCTGTTAAAGGCTGCCGGCGATCTGATGGAGCGGGAAATCCCGCTTCTCGGCGTAAACCTCGGTACGCTTGGTTATCTGGCGGAAGTGGAGATCGGAAGCATAGAACCGGCGCTCGACAAATTGTTGTGCGGCGATTATACGAAAGAGGCGCGCATGATGCTCTCGGGCGGCGTATTTCGGGAAGGAAAATGTGTGGTAAGGGATTATGCGCTCAACGATATCGTGATTTCCCGGCGGGGCTCTTTACAGGTTCTGCATTTTCATATTTATGTAAACGGGCGTTTTCTGAACGGATATGTGGCGGACGGCATGATCGTGGCGACGCCGACCGGTTCGACCGGATATAATATGTCGGCGGGCGGCCCTATTGTGGAGCCGGGCGCGAGCCTTCTGCTGCTTACGCCGATCTGTCCGCATACGTTAAATACAAGAAGCATCGTCCTTTCACCGGAAGATGAGGTGGTCATCGAGATACCGGAAGGAAGGGAAAACTGCGTACAGACTGTGGAAGCCAGCTTTGACGGAAGCCACAGAGTCATTTTGAATACAGGAGATAAAATCATTATCCAAAAAGCTTCAAAGACGACGGAAATCCTGAAACTCAACACGGAGAGCTTTCTGGAAATTCTGCATAAAAAAATGAGCGAATAAGTTGAAAAATCGAGGATTTTTCAACTGGCAATTTGAGTCAGAGCCTCAAATGTGCCCTGACATGGAAGATTAGGTTGAAAAATCAAGGATTTTCAATCTGTAAAGAGAGAGAAACGGCATGAAAAAAAGCAGGCATGGGAAAATCAGGGAGCTGGTTGAACAGTATGAAATCGAGACCCAGGAAGAACTGGCGGAAAGATTGAAAAAAGAAGGGTATCAGGTTACGCAGGCGACTGTTTCCAGAGATATCAGAGAACTGAAACTTTCTAAAATACCGGGCATGAACGGCAGGCAGAAATATGTCGTATACGAGCGCGGAAATGAGAACGGGCATCTTAGTGATAAATATACCCGTGTGCTGAAAGAAGGGTATGCGTCTATGGATGTGGCCCAGAACCTTCTTGTCATGAAAACCGTATCCGGCATGGCGATGGCGGTCGCCGCGGCGGTGGATGCGATGAAAATGCCGGAAGTCGTCGGATGTATCGCCGGAGACGATACGATTATGATAGCCATCCGCACGGCGGACGATACGATACCTGTTATGGATAAAATAAAGAAAATGCTTCAATATGAGGATTAAAGAATATGCTGGTCAGCCTGTATGTAAAAAATCTTGCATTGATCGATGAAACGGAAGTATATTTTGGAAAAGGCCTGAATATACTGACGGGAGAAACGGGAGCCGGAAAATCTATTATTATCGGTTCCGTGAATCTGGCGCTTGGCGCAAAAGCGGAAAAGGATATGATTCGAAGCGGCGCCGATTATGCGCTTGTTGAACTTGTTTTTCAGGTAGAAAAAGAAGAACAGGCAGAAGAAATACGCAAATTGGAACTGCCTGTGGAAGAGGACGGAACGGTGATTCTGCAAAGGCGGATTATGCCCGGAAAATCCCTGTGCAAGGTTGGCGGAGAGACCGTCAGCGTAAAACAGGTCAGGGCGCTTGCCGAAATTTTGATCGATATTCACGGTCAGCATGAGCATCAGTCGCTGCTAAAGGCCGCAAGACAGCTGGAAATTCTGGATGAATATGCGAAAGAAGCGCTGGACGGACCGGGTAAAAAGCTGAAAGAATGCTATGAGAAATACAAAGAGGTTGCAAAACAGCTTTCCCTGGAGGATGTGGACGAGGAGACGCGGAAACGGGAGGCTTCGCTCGCCGCGTTCGAAGTACAGGAAATCGAGGATGCGGCGCCGGAACCCGGAGAAGATGCGGAGCTGGAGAAATCTTACAGAAAACTTGTCAACGGGCAGAAAATACAGGAAGCGGCAACGCTTGCGCATCAGCTATGCGGTTATGAGAACGGCGGCGCGGGAGACGCTATCGGAAGAGCCGTGAAGGAAATCCGTTCCGTAGCCGCTTATGACGAAACGCTTCAGAATTTCGAGGCGCAGCTTCTGGAGATCGACAGCCTGCTGAACGATTATAACAGGGCGGCGGCGGATTATCTGTCCGGCCTGGAATTTGACGGAGAGCTGTTTGCCAGTACGGAAAAACGGCTGGATCTGATCAATCATCTGAAAGCGAAATATGGAAACACCATCGAAGAAATTCTTGCCTACCGGGATAAAATGCAGGAAAAACTGGAAAAATATCAGAATTTCGACGCATACCGGCAGGAACTTATGCAGAAAGAAGCGGCCCTGAAAAAGGAACTGCTTGCGCTTTGTGAAAAAGTATCCAGGATTCGGATAAAAAGCGCCAAAAGTCTGGCCCGGTCCATGAAAAAGGCGCTGGTCGATTTGAATTTTATCGATGTTGCGTTTGAGATCAGCGTACATTCCGAAAAAGATAAAATCGGACCGGACGGCTATGATCAGGCCGCTTTTATGATATCCACCAATCCCGGAGAAGAACTGCGCCCTCTTTCCCAGGTCGCGAGCGGCGGCGAACTGTCCCGTATCATGCTGGCTTTAAAGACGGTGCTTGCGGATAAAGACGAGATTGAAACGCTGATTTTTGATGAAATCGATACCGGAATCAGCGGAAAAACCGCCTGGAAAGTTTCCGAGAAAATGGGAATCCTCGGACAGAAGCATCAGTTGATCTGCATCACCCACCTTCCGCAGATTGCGGCGATGGCGGACACCCATTTTCAGATCGAGAAATCCGTAACAAAAGAGCGCACCGTGACCAGAATCCGCGAACTCAGAGAAACGGAGAGCGTGGAAGAACTCGCCAGAATGCTCGGCGGCGCCAGCATTACGGAAAATGTTCTGAACAATGCGAAAGAAATGAAAGATTTGGCAAGAAAATCAAAGCAATATTAAATTAAAATCGAACTTTTTTCATATACTAGAAAGGACATACTCTTGTATGTTCTTTTTTTTGGTGTGCATACCCTCAGCGGAAAATGGGACCGTGTATCCCCGTTTCCGCTGAGGATAACGGGTGCACGTTGACAATAGCGGAGAAAGGAACATGAAAATGACTGATCATGACTTTAAAATAAAAAGATACCGGGGATTTCTGTATATCATGCTGGCCTGCGGTCTGCTTGCGCTTTTGGCGGCGGTGTATATTGATTACTGGAGAAGGATGCCTTCGACGATAAATATCCGCGCGGGGATAGAACAGGAACTGGATTTTCGGGTGCCGGTTTCCGGGAAAATCTATCAGGATGAAGCGGTGGAAAGCATTTCTACAGGAGTGGAGAGCCTTCATGTTGACTTTTCCAAAGGGGTTACGGTGAAAGCCGGCCAGATTGATCACTATAAGATGGATTTGAAACTTTTTGGGATTCTTCCATATAAAAGCGTGGACGTTCAGGTTATTCAGGATAAGACGCTGATACCGTCGGGGATTCCGATCGGTATTTATGTAAAAACGAACGGCGTTTTGGTCGTCGGCATCGGGGAGTTTGAAAACGAAAAAGGAGAAACCATATCCCCGGCCAAATACATTCTTCAGACCGGGGACTATATTTTGGATGTAAATGGGGAAAAAGTGGAAAACAAAAAGCATTTCGTGCAAATGATAGCGGATTCCGGCGGAGAAGAAATGATTATGACGCTCAGACGGGGTGAAGAAATCACCGAAGTCAGGATAAAACCCGAAGGGAATCCGGGCGGAGAATGGAAACTCGGCATCTGGATCCGGGACAACGCACAGGGAATCGGAACGCTGACTTATGTGGATGCGGACGATACTTTTGGCGCGCTCGGACATGGGATTAACGATGTGGATACTTCCACGCTGATGCAGTTAGACGAAGGCGCGTTATATAAAACGGAGATTATAGGAATTACGCGGGGACAGGACGGTTCTCCCGGAGAACTGACGGGATATATCGAATACGAAAACGAAAACGTCATCGGAGAGATTACGGAAAACACGGCGGAAGGGATTTTCGGAGTCTGCAAAGACGAAATTGTACAGCAGACATCTTTTGCACCGGTTCCGATTGCCTTAAAACAGGAAGTCGTGACCGGCCCGGCCCAGATTATCTGTTCCGTAACCGGAGAGCCGAAATATTATGATATTCAGGTCGAAGAACTTCATCTGGAAGAGGGAAATGTCAACCGGGGACTGGTGATAAAAATTACGGATGAGGAACTTCTTTCCCTGACCGGCGGCATTATTCAGGGGATGAGCGGCAGCCCGATCATCCAGAACGGCAAGCTGATCGGCGCTGTGACGCATGTGCTGGTCCAGGACTCGGCCAGCGGGTACGGAATTTTTATCGAAAATATGTTGATACAGTAAAGAGCGTGCGTCGGTGCGATGCCTAAATATTCCATAGCCCCTTTGTATTGTTTATAATAGAATTAACGCGGTTTGTATCCGTGGGCAGACCGGGCAGTTGAGTAGAAATGGGGGATTTTATTATGGAACAATTAAATTTAACGGTGACAAGAGATAACGAAAAGGTATATCAAATTCTGAATAATTTAATGAGCGGCGATAAAGAATTTCAGATCATGATAACAGTACCTTCCGGCAGGCCGGAAGGCGATCTGGCGAAGATGGACGGAGCCGTCAGGGAAACGGGTGTGCATGATCTGGAGAAGGATGTAACCAATATGATACATGAAATCGGCGTGCCGGCACATATTAAAGGCTATCAGTATTTGCGGGAGGCGATTATGATGTCCGTGGAGGACGTGGAAATGCTCGGCTCCATTACAAAAGTGCTTTATCCGACGATCGCGAATAAATACCAGACGACGCCGAGCCGCGTGGAACGCGCGATCCGTCATGCGATTGAGGTGGCATGGTCGAGAGGGAAAATGGAAACGCTGGATTCTCTGTTCGGGTATACGATTAATACGGGAAAAGGAAAACCGACCAATTCGGAGTTCATCGCCCTGATTGCGGATAAGATTCGTCTTCAGTACAGAGGGTACGGGAATTAAATGCGGAAAACGAAGAAACGGACAATTAATGGAAATTAATCCTTTTATTACCGGGGGAAATGCTGTATAATAACAGAAACGGCCTCAATGGGAGCCGTATCCGGGGGATATGGCAATATGAGAGCCGTGTCTGTTGGGATATGGTAACATATCCTGCCAAAGCGGCAAAAAAGGTTATATTGGAGGGTTATTTCATGAAGAAGATTTTGTTTGTTGCGTCGGAGGGTGTGCCGTTTATCAAAACGGGCGGTCTGGCAGATGTAGTTGGTTCCCTGCCCAAATGTATTGACAGGGAATATTTTGACGTGCGGGTGATTCTTCCCAAATATACCTGTATGTCACAGAAAATGAAAGATCTGTTGCAGTACAAAACGCATTTTTACATGGATTTTCACTGGAAAAATGAATATGTGGGGATTCTTGAGGCGGAAGTAGACGGCGTGAAGTATTATTTTATTGATAACGAATCCTTTTTTAACGGATTTAAGCCGTACAGCGATAACGCGCTGTTTGAGATTGAAAAATATGCGTTCTTCTGTAAAGCGGCGCTTTCCATTTTGCCGGTGATCGATTTTAAACCCGATGTGATACACTGTCACGACTGGCAGACGGGACTGATTCCCGTTTATTTGAAGGAAAGATTCCAGGGCGGCGAGTTTTACCGCGGCATCAAGACCGTTATGACGATTCACAACCTGAAATTCCAGGGAAAATGGAGTGTGAAAGAGGTACGGGAAATTACCGGACTTCCGGAGTACTTCTTTACGGCGGATAAGCTGGAGGCTTACAAGGATGCAAACCTGTTAAAAGGCGGCCTGGTTTATGCGGATGCGATTACGACGGTCAGCGACACATATGCGGAAGAGATCAAGACGGCCTTCTACGGCGAAGGGCTGAACGGCCTGCTCTGCGCGAGGACGAATGATCTGCGCGGTATTGTCAACGGCATCGATTATGACGATTTCAATCCGGAAACGGACAAAAATATCGAACATCCTTACAATGCGGTTAATTTCCGCAAGGAAAAGGTGAAAAATAAACATGCGTTACAGGCGGAGCTTGGGCTGAATCAGGATGACAAGACGATGATGATCGGCATCGTATCCAGACTGACCGGGCAGAAGGGCTTTGACCTGATCGCTTATGTGATGGATGAACTCTGCCAGGACAATGTACAGATTGTTGTGCTTGGAACCGGCGAAGAGCAGTATGAAAATATGTTCCGTCATTTTGACTGGAAATACCATGGGAAAGTTTCCGCGAATATTTATTATTCCGACGCCCTGTCCCATAAGATTTATGCGGCAAGCGATGCGTTTCTGATGCCGTCGCTGTTTGAACCCTGCGGTTTAAGCCAGCTGATGTCGCTTCGTTACGGTACGGTTCCGATCGTCCGGGAAACGGGTGGTCTGAAAGATACGGTTGAGTCATATAATGAATATGAAAGTACCGGAACAGGATTCAGCTTTGTCAATTACAATGCGCATGAAATGTTAAGCACTATCCGTTATGCGGAGCGCATTTATTATGATAAGAAAAGAGAGTGGAACAAAATTATCGACCGCGCTATGGCGGCTGATTTCTCATGGCATGTATCCGCTAAAAAGTATCAGGAAATGTATGACTGGCTGATCGGTTAGACAGCAAAAGGATGGAAACGAAACATGGCACAACAAAAGAAGAAGGATAGTTTTGTGCTTCAGGCCGGCATTCTTGCAGCCGCCGGCATTATCGTTAAAATCATTGGCCTGATATACAGAAGCCCCCTGACAAGCATCATCGGTCTGGAAGGAAACGGATATTATAGCAGCGCCATCAATATTTATACCATTATTTTATTGGTTTCTTCGTATAGTATACCCTCTGCCATTTCTAAAGTCATCGCACAGCGGCTGGCTTATAAGGAATATCGAAATGCCCAGAGGGTATTTCAGTGTGCGCTCATTTATGTTCTCGTGGTAGGGGGGATAGCTTCCCTCATTACTTTTTTTGCGGCGCCTCTGCTGGTTTCCGATATGCCCAATTCCATCCCGGTACTGCGGGTTTTCGCACCGACAATATTCTTTTCCGGACTGCTCGGCGTATTCCGGGGATATTTTCAGGCGCACGGGTCGATGGTGCATACGTCCATTTCCCAGATTCTGGAACAGATCCTGAATGCGGTCATCAGTATCCTTGCGGCTTATCTGCTGATTGGAATGGTAAAAAATGAGAGCGCGACGACACAGGCTGTATACGGTGCATCGGGCAGCGCCCTCGGTACGGGCGCAGGCGTTTTGATCGCGCTGCTGTTTATGGCCGGCATGTATTATCTGAACGGGGATGTTATCAGGAAACGGGTAAAACGGGATAATGCGGGCCATGAGGAGAGTTATCAGGAAATTTTCAAAGTGATCATCACGACCGTAACACCTTTTATTTTAAGCACTTTTATCTATAATTGTTCTACCGTTGTCAATATGAAGATCTATAATAAAATCATGATCGACGTCAAGGGGATGGAAGAAGCGACGGCGGCGATTCGGTACGGTATTTTTGCGACACAGGCCATTTCCATTGTCAATATACCGATTGCGCTCGCGTCAGCGATGTCTTCCGCTTCTTTGCCGGGCGTTTCCGCCACGTTCGCGACGCACCGGGAAAAAGAAACGAGATATAAGGTCAGCCAGGCGACGCGGATGACGATGCTCCTTTCCATTCCGTCTGCGGTTGGGCTTGCCGTGCTTGCGAAACCGGTCGTTCAGTTTATCTACCCGCAGAAAGAAGCGCTGGAAACCGCGTCGGGCCTGCTGCGCGTGCTGGCGGTAACGGTCATTCTCTATGGCCTTTCCACACTGACCAATGCGGTATTACAGGGAATCGGCAAAGTGAATATTCCGGTTGTCCACGCGGCGGCCGCGCTTGTTGCGCAGATCGGTCTTCTGATCGGGCTCCTGTTATATACGGACTGGGATCTTTATGCGCTGGCGGCCGCGAACATTGCTTACTCGTTCATTATGTGTCTGCTAAATCATGCTTCTGTCAAAAAATATCTGGGTTATCGCGAAGACATTGTGAAGACCTACCTTTTGCCCGGCCTTGCTTCCGTCTGGATGGGAGCGGCGGCTTACGGCGTTTATACCGGCGTTTATTATCTCATCGGGTTAAACCGTATTTCCGTTGTGATGGCGCTTGCCGCCGCCGCATTCGTTTATTTTGTGCTGATTATCCGAATGGGAGCGGTGAACGAAACGGAACTGAAAGCATTTCCGAAAGGAGCTCTGTTAGTGTATATTGCCAAAAAAATGCGTCTGTTAAAATAAAAACAAACGTATAATTCCCCTCCGAATACAGATACTAATCCTGCATCAAAAAAAATCAGGAGGGAACCCAAATGGCTAATTTATCAGAACTTGAATTACAAAATCTTCGTCATCTCATGGGCGGTTACGATGTAACACACTGTAAAATGAAAGAATATGCGGAATGCGCGAGCGATACCCAGGTAAAGCAGTTCTTTGAAAAAGGCGCGAAATCCGCAATGCAGAACAAGCAGCAGCTGATGGAGTTTTTGCGCTAATCTGATACCGTGAAAAAGAAATTGTTTTCAGAAAGCGTTTTCAGGTAAATTTGTGCCTGCGCGTGCGGACTGTGTCCGCATTCGATTGCGGGCTGAGCGGAAATGGAGGAGTTAATATGCAGATGCAGGAAAAAACAATGGTAGCGGATACTTTGACGGGAATCAACGGAGAACTGGTTCGTTTCGGAGAAATGATTCCCCAGACGGAAAACAAAGAGTTAAAACAGACTTTGAAACAGTTTCGAAATGCCTGTGAGCAGTCACAGGAAGAACTGTATCAGATCGCAAGAGAGAAATCCTATTATGTGCCGGCGGCAAAAGCCACACAGGCGGAGATCGATCATGTGAAGTCGTTGTTTATCGAGAAAACAATTTAGTGCCCGCATGTGCCGCCGATGGCGGCAGAGGGCATAAATACGAAAAGTTCCCTGCTGTGCCGACGGCGTGCTGCCAAAGGATGCGGCGAGGGAACTTTTGATTTTGCATAACGTATGTTATAAAATCTGTTTCAGACCGGAGATGTCGGAATCGATTGCCATCGAAAAATTCGTGTAATAGACGACAAATCCCGGTTTGGAGCCGTTGGGCTTTTTGACATTCTTTTTCTGGAGATAGTCGATTTCGACTTTTTCCTGTTCACGGCCTTTGGAATACCAGGCAGCCAGTCTGGCCGCCTCTTCAAAAGTGCGGTCGGGCAGTTCTTTTCCCTCCGTTTTGACGATGACATGGGAGCCGGGCATCCCTTTGGCATGGAACCACCAGTCGCTGCCCACAGCCAGTTTAAATGTCAGTTCGTCGTTCTGGTAGTTGTTCTTGCCCACATACATATGAAAGCCGTCGGAACTGATATAATGGAAAGGGCGGCTTGTGATTTTCACCTTTTTGTTTCCGCCTTTTCTGCGGATATAGCCGCTTTCAATCAGTTCTTCCCTGATCTGTACCAGATCTTCTTCCTGCAGAGCGATGTCCAAAGCCGCGGCGATGGATTCCAGATGTTCGATTTCATTTTTGACTTCTACGGTCAATTCGGAAAGCGCTTCAAAAGTGCGTTTCAGTTTGCCGTATTTATCAAAGTATTTTTTGGCATTCTCGGAAGGCGTCAGCGTATCGTCCAACGGAATCGTGATCATCTCGTTCGTATAGTAGTTCAACGCCTCCATGGATTTGGCGCCCGGTTCCACGCCGTATCCGTAAGTGTTCAGAAGTTCCCCGTAGATGCGGTATTTTTCCCGTTTTTCGGTATCTTTCATCTGCCGGCGCTGTAAATCGTATTTTTTGATGTTCCGCTCCAGTGCGGTCTGCACGATTCTGCGCAGATCCGTTGATTTCTGGCGGATTCTCGTCAGGGTGCTTTTTTCTTCGTAGTAATGCTCCAGTACTTCGCTGATGGAATCGAAGGAGACGGATTCCTTATCCGCGTAGAGCGTCAGGGGCAGAGCGGCAAATTCGACCGGCATTTTCTTCTCGTAAATGATGTTCGGTGCAAAGTTCCCCGCCGCAATCTGCGCTAACAGGGAAAGGAACGTATCATAAAGCCGTTCCATTGCTTCCGGGGGCTGTGAGCCGGCCGGAATATCGCCGTCCAGCCCGGCGCGGAAACAGATTTCCTGTGCCATGAACGGAGAAAGGCCGGTGAAGGCGCAGTAGAGCGCCTTATAAAGGGGCATCGGCATGGATGTGAGTTTTTCCCTGAAATCCTGTGCCGTCCTGTGGATGCTGTCGTCCGGTGCTTCGGCGCGGCAGGAAAAAGACGGCGTCTCAGGCAGGGAATCCAGAAACGAAAGCGGATTCTGCTTATCCTGTGTCTGCGGGATGAAATACTCCCGGCCCGGCAGAACTTCCCGCACCGAGCTGACGAGGCCGGAAATGTGCTTGATGCTGTCGATGATCATATTTTCGTTGCAGAAAATAATATTGCTGTGTTTGCCCATTATTTCTATAACGAGTGTTTTTTGACACAGATCGCCCATTTCATTCAGGTGTTCGAGGCGGATGCGGATAATGCGCTCTAAGCCGGGCTGGGCGATATCGAGAATCCTGGCGTTCTGTAAATGCTTGCGCAGCAGCATGCAGAAGCCGGGGGCGGTCAGCGGACTCTGCTTGTTTTTGCCGGTCAGGTAGACGAGCGGCAGAGAAGCGTCCGCGGATAATAACAGCCGATATTGTGAAGCGTTGTTTTTTATGGTCAGAAGCAGTTCATCCGGTTCGGGCTGGGCAATTTTATAAATGCGGCCGCCGGTTAAATGCTGATTTAATTCTTTTACGATGCTGGCGATCGTGATACCGTCAAATGCCATGGGAAACATCCTTTCTTTATTACAAACAAAACGCATGTTATTTATAGAAACCGGGCGGGGCGGGATGAAGAAGAAAACCCCGGACAATGCCAAGATTGTAACACATTTTAGGGGGGTTTTCAATGTTATATTTGCTTGACGGGGACTTGTGATTATTCTATAATATTATAGATTACCTGTTTTATAAACGCGAAGTCGATTACACAGCGGATATCCGTCCGGACACTGGCGGCGGATGAAGAGAAAGGCATGGTTATTCCTATGATTAAGAGTATGACCGGCTTTGGCAGAAGCGAAATTGCCGAAGGCGACCGCAAGATCACGGTAGAGATGAAATCCGTCAATCACAGGTATCTGGACGTCAATATCAAGATGCCGAAAAAACTGAATTTTTTTGAAACGTCAATCCGGAATGCGTTAAAGCAGTATATCCAGAGAGGCAAAGTGGACATTTTTATCACGTATGAAGATTATACGGAGTCCAATCTCTGCGTGAAATATAACAGGGAACTGGCGGCCGAGTATATGAAATATCTGGAGCAGATGTCGGAAGATTTTGCGCTGGATAACGACGTCAGAGTATCCGCACTGTCAAGATATCCGGAAGTACTGAGCATGGAAGAGCAGACCATCGACGAAGAGGAACTCTGGCAGATGCTGGAGAAGGCAATTTCAAAGGCGGCCGAGGGGTTTGTGGAAACCAGAATCAAGGAGGGGGAGCATTTAAGGGAAGATCTGACCGGCAAGCTGGACGGCATGCTCGCTCATGTGGAATATATTACGGAGCGCTCGCCCGAGATCATCGCGCAGTACAGACAGAAGCTGGAAGACAAGGTGAAAGAACTTCTGGGAGATGTGCAGATTGACGAGAACAGGCTTTTGATGGAAGTGACGATTTTTGCCGACAAAGTGTGTGTTGACGAAGAACTGGTGCGGCTGCGGAGCCATATTGAGACGACGAAGGAAAGCCTGCTTCAGGGCGGCGGCATCGGCAGAAAGCTGGATTTCATCGCACAGGAGATGAACCGGGAAGCCAATACGATTCTGTCAAAGACGAATGATCTTGAAATATCCAACCGGGCTATCGAACTCAAGACGGAAATCGAGAAAGTCCGCGAGCAGATTCAGAATATCGAGTAACAAAGGCAGGAACGGTCATTTTGGGAAGATTAATTCATATCGGATTTGGCAATGTTGTAAATACGGGGAAAATTATCGCAATCGTAAGCCCGGATTCCGCGCCGGTTAAGCGTCTGGTGCAGAAAGCGAAAGAAAACGGTATGGCGATCGATGCCACTCAGGGCAGAAAGACGAAAGCGGTTTTAATCATGGAGAACAGCCAGATCGTGCTGTCGGCGCTGCTTCCGGAGACCATTTCAGGCAGGGCACAGGCGGAAGACGCGGTACAGGCAGAAGACGGAAATTAAGTTGGCAGGAAATATGCTGTAAAATTTAAATGGATGTCCGTTTCGGCGGACAAAGGGTGTACAGATGAATCGTAAGGGTATTTTGATTGTGGTTTCCGGCTTTTCGGGAGCGGGAAAAGGTACTTTGATGAAGAAACTGGTACAGGAGTATGATAACTACGCGCTGTCCGTTTCCGCAACGACCAGAGCTCCCAGAGCAGGAGAAGAAGACGGAAGAGAGTATTTTTTTGTTACAAAAGAAGCATTTGAACGGAAAATCGCGGAAGGCGGCCTGATAGAATACGCCTGTTATTGCGGCAATTATTACGGTACGCCGCGGGACTACGTGGAAAAGCAGCTGGAGGCGGGCCGGGATGTGATTCTGGAAATCGAAATTCAGGGCGCGCTGAAAATCAGGAAACAGTTTTCTTCGGCATTGCTCCTTTTTGTGATGCCGCCGGATGCGCAGGAATTGAAGAGACGGCTGACCGGAAGGGGAACGGAGACGGCGGAAGTGATCGAAAGAAGGATGGCCCGCGCGGTGGAAGAGTCGGAAGGAATCGAAGAATATGATTATATTGTGGTCAACGATGATCTGGAGTCCTGTGTGAAACAGCTCCACGAAATTATCGCGGCCGCTCATAATACACCATTCAGGAATGAGGAGTTTATTGAAAAAATCAGAGGAGAACTGAGCGTTCTCGCGAAAGGAGAAAAATAATGTTACATCCATCTTACACAGATTTAATGAAGGTCGTAAACAGCGAGATCGAGGAGGGCGAAGAGCCGGTTGTCAGCAGCCGGTATTCCATCGTTATGGCAACTTCCAGAAGGGCAAGACAGATCATAGCCGGAGACGAGGCTTTTGTGGAAAATTATCAGAACAAGAAACCGCTGTCCGTTGCGGTGGAAGAATTGAATCAGGGAAAGATCAAGATTCTGAATGAAGAAGAGTAGAAGCAGTCATTATGAGAGATAAAATACTGTTCATCTCGCTTGGGTGCGATAAAAATCTGGTTGATTCGGAACGGATGCTCGGCTTTTTGTCCGGGAAAAATTATGACTTTACGGACGACGAAGCGGAGGCGGACATTGTCGTCGTCAATACATGCTGTTTTATCAATGACGCGAAACAGGAGAGCATCGACACGATTCTGGAAATGGCCGGTCTTCGAAAAAGCGGCGCCGTCAAAGCGCTTGTTGTGGCAGGGTGCCTCGCGCAGCGTTACCGTGAGGAAATCCAGAAAGAGATTCCGGAAGTCGATCTGATTGTCGGCACGGCGGCGGTCGATGAGATCACACAGGCGCTGGATGAATTTTTTGAAGGAAAAAAAGAAAACCATTACGGAAATACGGACAAAAGCCCGCTCGCGGATACGAAGCGGGTTCTCACGACGGGCGGACATTACGCCTACCTGAAGATCGCGGAAGGCTGTGATAAACATTGCACTTACTGCATCATTCCGAAAGTGCGGGGACGTTACCGGAGCATTCCGATGGAAAGCCTTATAAAAGAGGCGGAAACGCTGGCGGCGGAAGGGGTAAAAGAACTGATTGTCGTCGCGCAGGAAACGACCGTATACGGAACGGATTTGTACGGAAAGAAAATGCTGCCCGAACTGCTCAGGAAACTGAGCCGGATCGATGGATTCCGATGGATTCGTGTCCTGTACTGCTATCCGGAAGAAATCGACGATGAACTGATACGGGTTCTGAAAGAGGAACCTAAGATCTGCCATTATCTGGATTTGCCGATACAGCATGGGTGCGATACAATATTAAAAAGGATGGGGCGGCGGACGACGAAGGAAGAGCTTGCTGCAATCATCGGTAAACTCAGGAAGGAAATACCGGATATCTGTATCAGGACTACGCTGATTACCGGCTTTCCCGGAGAAACGGAAGCGGAGCATGAAGAACTGCTTTCCTTTGTGGACGAGATGGAATTTGACCGTCTGGGCGTTTTTACCTATTCCCAGGAAGAGGATACGCCGGCGGCGCTCATGCCGGACCAGATACCGGAAGAGGTAAAGGAGGAAAGGCGCGCGCAGCTCATGGAATTACAGCAGGAAATTGCTTTCGATGCGGCGCTTGCCATGAACGGAAGGCTCGTGGACGCCATAATCGAAGGAAAAGTCGCGGGGGAAGACGCTTATGTGGCGCGTACCTATAAAGATGCGCCGAATGTGGACGGTTTTCTTTTTATTAATACGAAGAGGGAACTGATGACGGGCGTTTTCGTGAAATGCCGGATTACCGGCGCATATGAATATGATTTGATTGGAGAACTGGAAGATGAATTTACCCAATAAACTGACAATGTTCCGTGTAATCCTGATTCCTTTTTTCGTCCTGTTTATGCTGGTTGACATAACAACGGCGGACAAATGGATTGCGCTTGCAATTTTTATCGTGGCGAGCCTGACTGATTTGCTGGACGGCAAAATTGCAAGAAAATACAATCTGGTTACGAATTTCGGAAAGTTTATGGATCCGCTGGCGGATAAACTGCTGGTCTGTTCCGCACTGATCTGTCTGGTGGAGATGGCGGAACTCCCTGCGTGGATGGTGATCATTATTATTGCGAGAGAATTTATTATCAGCGGATTCCGGCTGATCGCGTCCGACAACGGCGTCGTGATTGCGGCAAGCTATTGGGGGAAGTTTAAGACAACATTTCAGATGGTAATGATCTGCCTGCTGATCGCGGATATCGAGGCAATCAGTTTGATAACAAATGTTATTGTATGGATTGCCCTGATTCTGACGGTTGTTTCCCTGATAGATTATCTGCTGAAAAATAAGGATATTATGAAAGAAACCAAATAACGAAGCGGAAGAACGAATAAGAGGTTGAAATGACAGTAGAAATTATTTCGGTAGGAACTGAAATTTTACTCGGCAATATCGTCAATACCAATGCGGCGTATCTGTCCGAAAAATGTGCGGGAATCGGCCTGTCCTGTTATTATCAGGAAGTGGTCGGCGATAATGAGGAACGCCTTTCGGGTATTTTGCAGACGGCGCTTGCAAGGGCCGATGTGATTCTTTTATCGGGAGGGCTTGGGCCGACGCAGGACGATCTGACGAAGGAAACGGCGGCGAAGGTGCTGGGAAGGAATTTGTATCTTCATGAGCCGAGCAAAGAGGCGATCGCTGCTTTTTTCCGGGAAAGAGGAATCGAAATTACGGAAAATAACTGGAAGCAGGCTATGGTGCCGGAAGGCTGTATTGTCCTTGACAATCCGAACGGCACGGCGCCCGGAATGATCATAGAGGATAACGGCAGGCATGTGGTCCTGATGCCGGGACCGCCCGGCGAAATGATTCCGATGTTTGAAAATGCGGTTATGCCCTATTTAAATTCGCTCCAGCCGGGCATTATTTATTCGCAGACCGTGAAAGTCTGCGGGGTCGGCGAAAGCAAAGTGGAATCGATGATCGAAGATCTGATTCGGGAACAGAGCAATCCGACGATTGCGACATATGCCAAGACCGGCGAAGTGCATCTTCGTGTGACGGCCAGGGCGGAGGATGAAAAAGAAGCAAAGAAGCTGGTTAAGCCCTATGTGAAAGAATTAAAGGGGCGTTTTGGCAACCATGTTTATACGACGCAGGAAGACGTGACGTTGGAAAAAGCGGTGGTCGATCTGCTCCTTGCCAATCATCTGACGGTCAGCACGGTGGAGTCCTGTACAGGTGGGATGCTGGCAGCACGGCTTATCAACGTGCCGGGTGTTTCGGAGGTGTATAAGACCGGATACATAACTTACTCCAATAAATCCAAACGCAAACTGCTCGGCATTAAGAAGGCGGCGCTTGAAAAACACGGAGCGGTCAGTCCCGAAATCGCAAGAGAGATGGCGAAAGGCGCGGCGCTTTTCGGAAAGGCGGATGTGACGGTCGGTATTACCGGAGTCGCCGGACCAGACGGCGGTTCGGAAGAAAAGCCGGTAGGACTCGTTTATATTGCGTGCAATGTATGCGGCCGGGTTAATGTGAAAGAATGTCATTTTAGCGGAAGCAGGATGAAAATTCGGGAAAGCAGCGTTTCTTCGGCGCTGTCTCTGATGCGGGAGTCCATCCTTGCCTATTACAGTGAAGTGACTTTCGGGAAAAAATCGTAAGAGGATGTCCTGTGGGAAAGATACGATTGGAAAAATGCGTTTTATATGCTGAATCAATTCAGCCGGGATTTTATATGTCTGCAGAAGCAGACAGATGGGAGTAAAAATGAGCGAGCAGGAACAACAGGGTGACGGCGGCCTTTATACAACGCCGGATGTTTATGAGACACAGAGCGGACAGGACATTTATCGGACACCGGATACCGCCGGCGGAGCGGGCGGTATTTTTTCCGGCGAACAGCAGACTGTTCAGGTTTCAGGGGATGCTGAGAACGTTCAATATGACAATAATGCCTGCGGCAGTGACGCTTATGGGAACGGACAGGATGCGGACGGTCCCTGCGAAATCGTAAAATATGAAGAACAACCGCTGAATGACCGGAATGAAAATGCGTCCGGTGAAGGCGATCCGTATCGGAACGTTTCATATGAAAACGCGCCTTACGGAGCCGGATCCTGCCAGAATGGTCAGTATGGAAATATGCCTTACGGAAGCGGCCCATATCAGAATGGACAGTATACGAATGTGCCTTACGGAAGCGGCCCATATCAGAACGGCCAGTACGGGACCGCACCTTACGGAAGCGATTCATACCAGAACGGCCAGTATGGAAATGCGTCCTATGGAAGCGACTCATACCAGAACGGTCAGTACGGAAATGCGCCCTATGGAAGCGATTCGTACCAGAACGGCCAGTACGGAAATGCGCCTTACGGAAGCGATTCATACCAGAACGGCCAGTATGGAAATGCACCTTATGGAAGCGACCCTTACCGGAACGGCAGTGATGTATACGGAAACGGTCAGTATGGAAACGCTTCTTATCAGAATAACCAGAACGGAAATAATCCATACGGAAAAGGCGCCTACGGAGGGAACCAGTACGGAAGCCCTTACGGACCGGGGCCAAATCCTTATGGAAACGGCCAGTACAGTCCCTATGCGACGCCGCACGGAAAGAAACATACGGGACTGATCATCGGCATTATCATTACGGTTGCGATTCTTTTTCTGATCGCTTTGTTCGCGTTGTTTTACTCTGCGTTTGAGGCCATATCGGAAAGCAAGATGTCCGCAAAACTGGTGGATTATAATCAGGAATACGATGATTATGACTATGATTACGATTATGACTATGACTACGATTACGACTATGATTACGATGATGATGAATATTATACGCTACACGACGACATCAAAAATCTTTCTTATTCCATAGACTGGGAGTATTTTGAATACGATGCGGATAACGATAATGTATCCATCATCGTAGATTATCCGGAAATTTCCGGCAGCCATGTGCCGAATCTGGATAAGATCAACAGCATGATCGCGAATGAGATTTACGTCTTTACCGATTATTATGAGGAAGAATATTCCAAGTATATGGATGATGAAGACAGCTATTTTAACGCGTATGCCTCCGGCTATGTGACATATATGAGTGAAGATGTGCTGAGCGTTGTTTTTTCGGAGACGGTTTATACGAATTACTATAATTCGGCATATATGTATTGTATCAATATTGATATGAGAGACGGCGTTATTCTTGAAAATACGGATATCATTTCGGTAGACGACGACTTTTCCGTGGATTTCAGATACCGAAGCGATAAACAGAACGGTACAATAGACGGTGTGGACCGGATGAGCGATCAGGAAATTACGGAACTGCTGACGTCTGACAGCAGCCTGATAATTTTCTATACGCCGCAGGGCATGGAAATTGGTTTTAACTATGACGAAGGCTGGGTAACGGTCACATATCACGATTACAGGGATTATTTGAAAATATTCTGAGAAAGTCTGACAGAGCGTCTTTGCGGGGAACCTTTATGGTACGGCTAAGATGCTCTGTTATAGCATCAGGCATAACAGCGGATGCGGTAAATGACTGATTCTGCTTTGCATATCCGGCATCTCGCCAACATTTCAAAGCAAAAAAATCAAAAAAAGAAAGGAAGGTGGGATAAAGGGTAATTTATCGGACTTAGAAAGCGTTATAATACAAAAAACAAAAGTTGACATTGACAAAAGCGAACATTTGTTTTATTCTAAAGAAAGAACGAATGTTCTGATAGGAAAAGGAGATTGAAGCATGGAAAGAGATGAAAAGTTAAAAGCATTGGATGCCGCTATCGGGCAGATAGAGAGACAGTTTGGAAAGGGCGCGGTTATGAAACTCGGAGACCCGTCTGTACAGATGAACGTTGAAACCATTCCCACAGGCTCATTGAGTCTGGATATCGCGCTGGGGCTCGGCGGAATCCCCAAGGGAAGAATCGTGGAGATATACGGGCCGGAATCCAGCGGTAAAACGACCGTTACGCTTCACATGGTTGCGGAAGTACAGAAAAGAGGCGGCATCGCCGGATTTATCGATGCGGAACATGCGCTGGATCCGGTATATGCCAGAAATATCGGCGTTGACGTGGACAATTTATATATTTCACAGCCGGACAACGGGGAACAGGCGCTGGAGATTACGGAAACGATGGTGCGTTCGGGAGCGATCGATATTGTGATCGTTGATTCCGTTGCCGCGCTCGTGCCGAAGGCCGAAATAGACGGTGACATGGGCGATTCCCATGTGGGGTTACAGGCCCGTCTGATGTCCCAGGCGCTCCGGAAGCTCACGGGCGTTATCAGCAAATCGAATTGTACGGTCGTATTTATCAATCAGCTGCGTGAAAAGGTTGGCGTTATGTTCGGCAATCCGGAAACGACCACCGGCGGCCGTGCATTGAAATTCTATTCTTCGGTCCGGCTTGACGTCAGAAGAATCGAGGCGTTGAAACAGGGCGGAGAAGTGATCGGCAACAGAACAAGGGTGAAAGTTGTCAAGAATAAGATTGCGCCGCCGTTTAAGGAGGCGGAATTTGATATCATGTTCGGCGAGGGTATTTCCGGCGTCGGCGATATCCTCGATCTTGCGGCCGAAAACGGAATTATTAATAAGAGCGGCGCATGGTATGCGTATGGCGGAAACAAAATCGGCCAGGGCCGGGAGAACGCCAAACAGTATTTGAAGGACAATCCGGAAATCTGCAAAGAAGTGGATTTGAAAGTCAGAGAATTATTTAATCTGGAAGCGCCGGGAACCGAAGAAAAAGCTGCGAAAGAGAAAGCTTCCGGTGAAAAAGCCGGAAAGAGTACGAAAGAAAAGCAGGCAAAAGAGAAGGCCGGAGCAGCCCCTGCCGCAGAATAGAAGGATGGAACCGTAACTTATGACGATAACAGAGATTACCGCAGTCAGTCGGTCAAGATATAAAATCACGCTGGACGAAGAGATTGTTTTTGTTCTGTATGGAGGCGAACTGCGACGCTTCCATATAAAATTGAACGGGGAACTGGCAAAAGAAGATTACGAGCAGATCATGCGGGAAATTCTGCCAAAGAGAGCCAGACTGCGCTGCCTGAATCTGCTCAAAACGAAGGATTATACGAGAAAGCAGCTGGAAGATAAGCTGAGACAGGGCGGATATCCTGATGAGATTATAGAAGACGCGATCGCTTATGCGTCGTCGTACGGTTACGTCAATGATGAGAGATATGCCAGAAATTTTATCGAATGCCACCTGCAGGCAAGAAGCAGAAGACGGATAGAGAATGACCTGGCACAGAAAGGGATTCACAGGGAACTGATCGTTCGGGCTTTCGATGAACTTCTGGAGGAGGGGCTGGAAATTGACGAAACTGCCCAGATACAAAAATTTCTTTTGAAAAAAAATTTTAATGCGCGGACAGCCGGCAATAAAGAAAGGCAGAAAATGTACGGTTTTCTTTACAGGAAGGGATTTCGTACGGATGCAATCAGCAGAGCACTTCTACTTGACATAACATAATTTTCGAGTTAAAATTGAGATGTTGTAGTCTGTTAAATTAGAATGTTTTAACTTACAGCATTCTATTATAGATATGTACAATGAAAACCAAATAAGGAGGTGCTCCTGTAAATGCCTATCGGGATAGCGATTGTGGTATCAATACTCCTCACTCTGCTTGTATCGGTTCCGTTGACGGCGGCGGTTGCGACCAATTACCGGAAAAAGGTAGTGGAAGCGAAGCTGGGAAATGCGGACGAAAAAGCGAGAGAAATTATTGATGAAGCTCTCAAAACGGCTGAGACGAAGAAGCGGGAAGCGTTGCTTGAAGCAAAAGAGGAAACCATTCATGCCAAGAATGAGTTGGACAAGGAGATCAAGGAACGTCGGGCTGAGGCGCAGAGGTATGAGCGCAGAGTTCAGCAGAAAGAAGAGAACATCGATAAGAAAGCGGATGCTATTGAGAAAAAGGAAGCAAGTCTGGCGTCAAGAGAAGAGTCGCTTGCCAGACAGCGCGAAGAGATTGCAAAGCTGAATGAGCAAAGATTACAGGAACTGGAACGAATCTCAGGACTGACCTCCGAACAGGCAAAAGATTATTTATTGAAAATTGTTGAAGATGAAGTAAAGCATGAAGCCGCTGTTATGATTAAGGAAGTGGAAAGCAGGGCGAAGGAAGAAGCAGATAAGAAAGCGAAGGAATATGTCGTTACGGCCATTCAGAAATGTGCGGCTGACCATGTTTCCGAAACGACCATATCTGTTGTACAGCTTCCGAATGACGAAATGAAGGGAAGAATTATCGGAAGAGAGGGACGTAACATCAGAACTCTCGAGACGATGACCGGTGTGGATCTGATTATTGACGATACGCCGGAAGCGGTTATTTTATCCGGATTTGACCCGATTCGCCGTGAAGTCGCGAGAATTGCGCTTGAAAAACTGATTGTTGACGGACGTATTCATCCGGCGAGAATCGAAGAAATGGTTGAGAAGGCGCAAAAAGAAGTGGAAGTAATGATCAAAGAAGAAGGTGAGGCCGCGACACTGGAAGTCGGCGTACACGGCATTCATCCGGAACTTGTCAGATTACTCGGTAAGATGAAGTTCAGAACCAGTTATGGGCAGAACGCTTTGAAGCACTCGATCGAAGTGGCCCAGTTATCAGGTCTGTTAGCGGCGGAAATGGGACTTGATGTCAGAGTTGCAAAGCGTGCGGGTCTTTTACATGATATCGGTAAGGCTGTAGATCATGAAATGGAAGGTTCTCATATTCAGTTAGGCGTTGAACTTTGTAGAAAATACAAAGAGTCACCCATTGTCATTAATGCAGTAGAGTCTCATCATGGCGACGTTGAGCCTCAGACTCTGATTGCATGTCTGGTTCAGGCGGCAGATACGATTTCCGCTGCAAGACCGGGTGCAAGAAGAGAGACATTAGAAACATATACAAGCAGGTTAAAACAATTAGAAGACATTACAAACAATTTCAAAGGTGTTGATAAATCTTTTGCTATTCAGGCAGGTAGAGAGATTCGTGTTATGGTAGTTCCAGAACAGATTAACGATTCTGATATGGTATTACTCGCCAGGGATATTTCTAAGCAGATAGAATCTGAATTAGAGTATCCCGGACAGATCAAGATCAATGTGATCCGCGAGAGCCGTGTCATTGACTATGCTAAATAGTGATAAAAACCCTGTAGAGAAATCTACAGGGTTTTTTTGCGCCTGCAGGCGCCAGCTGTGTGATTTGCAGGTAGTGCTTCTGTACACTATGAACAGAAAAAGAAAGGATTCGCAGAAAAAATTGTCTCATCTACATACTTGTGAAATGGAAAAATATATAGTAGAATATTTAGCGGTGTATGATTGTATACAATTATCCAGAGAGGAGCTGAATACAATCTATATCCGGCGGCTACAAATTCACAGGCTGAGAGAAAGGAATGGAGTAATGATGAAGGCATACAGAGAGATGAACAGAGAAGAACTTCTGTCTTTAAAAGAGGAACTGGATAAGCAGTTTGCAGACGCAAAGGGAAAAGGACTGAAACTGGACATGTCCAGAGGAAAGCCGGGGCTGGAGCAGCTGGATATGACAATGGATATCATGGACGTTCTTGATTCTAAGGCGGATATGAGAAATGAAGAAGGTGCTGATACGAGAAACTACGGTCTGATGACCGGTATCTCGGAGGCGAGACATTTGATGAGTGATATGATGGGCGGTGTACCGGCGGAGAATGTGATCGTATACGGTAACTCCAGCCTTTCCATCATGTATGATACGATCTCACGCTGTGTCACACACGGCGTGATGGGAAGCACGCCCTGGTGTAAGCTGGATCATGTGAAATTTCTCTGTCCGGCGCCGGGCTATGACAGACATTTTGCGATCACGGAGCTTTTCGGCATTGAGATGATCACGATTCCGATGACGCCGGCAGGACCGGATATGGATCTGGTAGAGAAGTATGTATCTGAGGATCCGGCAGTGAAGGGAATCTGGTGTGTACCGAAATACTCCAATCCGCAGGGATATACTTATTCAGATGAAACGGTAAGAAGATTTGCGGCTCTGAAACCGGCGGCGAAAGATTTCCGTATTTACTGGGATAATGCCTATTCGATCCACGATTTATATGATGACAAAAAGGATGAGCTTCTGGAGATTTTGAGCGAATGTGAAAAGGCCGGCAATCCGGATATGGTCTACGAGTTCAGCTCCTTATCCAAAGTTACCTTCTCCGGAGCCGGTATTGCGGCTTTTGCATCCTCTAAGGCGAATGTGGAGGAGACGAAGAAATTCATGTCGATTATGACTATCGGCTATGACAAGATCAACCAGCTGCGTCATGTGAGATATTTTAAAAATGTAGAAGGATTAAAGGCGCATATGCAGAAGCATGCTGCGATCCTGCGTCCGAAGTTTGAGGCTGTGCTCGGCATATTGGACAAGGAGCTTGGCGGGCTTGGCATCGGTGAGTGGACGAAGCCGCTTGGCGGTTACTTCATTTCCTTCGAGGCGATGGAAGGCTGCGCGAAGGCGATCGTGGCAAAATGCAGGGAGGCGGGCGTTGTCATGACAGGCGCCGGTGCGACCTTCCCTTACGGAAAAGACCCGAAAGACAGCAATATCCGTATCGCTCCCACCTTCCCCAATGCACAGGAGCTGGAGGCAGCGGCTGAGCTGTTTGTACTCTGCGTGAAGCTGGTCAGCGTGGAGAAACTGTTGGCGGCATAGAGCATATCGGCAGAAAACTTTGTCCGCAGACTGAGCCCGCTTTCGCTTTGCAGGCTGAAAACTTATAATGCAAAAAAGCAGGACGAACAAAACCGTTTGCTCTGCTTTTTTGTGTTTTTTCTTGAGAACCGCAGAGGAAATCGGGAAATAAGTGCCAATAAATTTTGATTTTTCTGTCGGGGCTGTGTTACAATACAGCGTAGAGGTAAGTCCTGTACGGGGTATGGGAGAAGTATAAATCGACAGATTGACGGAGGGTAAGAGGATATGGATAATTACGAGCGCATCAACAGGGAACTGATACACAAAGGCGTTATCATTGATTACTATCAGGATACCATGAAGATTCCCAACGGTACGACCGCGAAATGGGATTTTATCAGCCATAAGGGAGCGGCGGCTGTGGTGGCCGTGAAGGATGACGGCAGACTGCTTATGGTGAGGCAGTACAGGAATGCGCTGGAAAGAGAGACGCTGGAGATTCCGGCAGGCGGTTTAAACGGTGCGGACGAACCGACAGATATTGCCGCGGCCAGAGAACTGGAGGAGGAGACCGGTTATACTGCAGGAAGAATGGAGCTGTTGATCTCTCTGTATACGACGGTAGCCTTCTGCAATGAGAAGATCGATGTCTATGTGGCTACTGATCTGAAGAAAGGACATCAGCATCTGGACGACGACGAATTTTTGAATGTGGAGAGCCATGACATAGAGGAACTGATCCAGATGATCTATGACTGTAAGATTCAGGACGGCAAGACGATTTCGGCACTGCTCGCTTATCATAACAAGTATGTATAAAAACAAATATGCATAAAAGCAAGTATGTATAAAAACGCATAAAAGCATGTTCAACAGCATGTATAAAGATGGGTAACAGGTGCGTTTGGGTGAAAGGGGAATCGGATATCATGTGGTTTGTATTTGCGATACTGTCTGCGGTTTTTGCGGCGCTGACATCTATTCTGGCCAAGGTGGGGATCGAGGGGGTAAATTCCAATCTGGCGACGGCCATCCGCACGGTAGTAGTACTGGCGATGGCCTGGGGGATGGTTTTTTTGACGAATACACAGAGCGGCCTTGCCTCTATTGATAAGAAAAGCTGGTTGTTCCTGATCCTGTCCGGCCTGGCTACCGGGGCCTCCTGGCTCTGCTATTACAGAGCGCTGCAGGTCGGCGAAGTCTCCAAAGTGGTGCCGATCGATAAGCTGAGTGTCGTGATCACGCTTGTGCTGGCGTTTGTTTTCCTGCATGAGAGTTTCACGGCCAAATCGCTGATCGGGGCGGCATTGATCACGGCAGGGACGTTGGTGATGGTACTTTGATGTCTGTGCTGACAGAGAAAGTTCCCTAATCTGCGTCTCAGATTCTTTTTCAGAGAGTTTTTTGTTCTGCATGGCATACCGGCCCACATATACATATAGTAAACGACATAATAAATTTCTGTTCCCGGCTCTTGCAGAAGCCATATACGGTAGCTTCTGCAAGGCCAAAAACGAAATTTCTAATGTCGTTAACTATAGGAAGACAGGACATGCGACTTGCGGCAGGTCAGGAGCCTGCCCGTGAAAAGTGGGGAGTGGGGAGAGCAGTGCAGCAGCAGACAGCGGCAAAGAACGGCTATTATATCGTATATTTGTTTACCATCGGATTATTTCTAGGGATATTGATCGTTAACCTGGGGTATGATACGTGGATCGGGGAGGGCAGTCTACTGGGTACGGACATGATCCTGCGGCTTAAGAACAGCATACCGGACGGAAACGGCCTGTTCGGCTATGTGCTAAAGCACAGGATGTTCACGGTATGCCTGCTGGGACTGCTGGCTACCACCATGATCGGCCTGCCGGCGGTGTGCGGCTATGTCTGCTACATGGGGCTGTCTGCCGGCTGTCTGCTTTCGGTGGCGGTGATCCGCTACGGGATACGGGGGCTGTTTTTGATGGCGGCGGGCATCTTTCCGCAGGGCATTCTCCTGATCCCGGGATATGCGGCGCTGTTTCTGTGGGCGGTGGGCGTCAACCGGATGCTCTATGCCCATGGTATGGGGCGGGAATATTACGGCGGCTACGGCAGACAGAGTTACCTGAAAAAGGGAATGCAGATGGCGGGGATCATCGCAGTGATCATCGTCGGATGCATTCTGGAGAGTTATGTTAATCCTAAAATGCTGCAGTTTGTTTTAAAAATTTTTTAGAAATATTTTTTCGTTTATGCTACCAACATATAGTAGACATAAATTTCTGCGCTGACGATATGTTGTGTTTTGTCTGCAAAATGTCTGAAAAGCCCGTAAAATCTGGGAAATTTCCATTTGCTTTTCTTCTTGAATCTGCTTATAATGATAGGCAGACGTCTTATATGATTTACATAAAGACGATATGGGGGAAGGATTTCCGGCTACATGGAAAAAGAGATAACAACATTTATAACGTATTTACATAATGTCAAAGGCACTTCGAAAAACACCGAAATGTCGTACAAAAGAGACCTGGATAAAGTGCGTCATTTTATGGCTGAGCGCGGGATATGCGAAGTGTCGGCAGTTTCTTCACAGGATCTGGGGGATTATGTTAAATATCTGGAAGACAATAAATTCGCGGCGGCCACTGTTTCCAGAAATATTGCGTCGCTGAAGGCTTTTTATCATTTCATGCTGCAGGAGGGGTGTGTGGCGGAAGATCTGTCGGAGCAGCTTAAAGCGCCGAAGATCGAGAAGAAGGTTCCGGAGATCATGTCGCCGGAGGAAGTGATCAGGCTGCTGGAGCAGCCGACGGGCGACACGCCCAAGGAGATACGCGACAAGGCGATGCTGGAGCTTCTGTATGCTACGGGCATCCGGGTGACGGAACTGATTACCCTGCGTATTTCCGACGTCAATATGCAGCTGGGCGTCATCCTCTGCAGGGACCGCACCAAGGAGCGGATCATTCCTTTCGGGGCGGCGGCCAGAAATGCGCTGGCCAGATATCTGGAAGGCACGAGGGATGCCATGCTGGAGAACAAGACTTCGGATGTCCTCTTTGCCAACTGTTCCGGGCAGCCCATGAGCAGGCAGGGTTTTTGGAAGCTGATCAAATATTATGCGAAGAAGGCCGGGATCAAGGCCGATATCACACCGCACACGCTGCGCCATTCTTTTGCGGCCCATCTGGTGGAGAATGGTGCCGATCTCAGGAGCGTACAGGAGATGCTGGGGCACTCGGATATTTCCACGACCCAGATCTATGCGAATATGAATCACAGTCATATCAGAGAGGTGTATGCGAAGGCGCACCCAAGAGGGTAGACAAGTAAAAACAGAAACAGAGCAGGCCGATTCTACCTGCTCTGTTTTTGTCTTTGAAAGAACGGAACAAGTGCGCATTTGCCGGAAATACGGGCAGCAGGGCAGCTTATTCATAGTCTGCAATATCGTAGATCAGTCTCTCGGATGCCTCCCAGCCAAGACAGGGATCGGTAATGGATTTTCCGTAGATACCTTCTCCGATCTTCTGGCAGCCTTCCTCGATGTAGCTCTCGATCATAACGCCTTTTACCATCGTATGAATGTCGCGGTTCAGCTTCCGGCTGTGCAGTACTTCCTTGACGATCCGGATCTGCTGATCGAACTGCTTGTTGGAGTTGTTGTGGTTGGCGTCGATGATGCAGGCCGGATTCACCAGATCGTACTCTTTATACAGCGAACAGAGCATGTCCAGATCCTCATAGTGATAGTTGGGCAGGCTGCGGCCGTGTTTGTTCACGGAGCCGCGCAGTACCGCATGAGCCAGCTGGTTGCCGCCGGTGTTGACTTCGTAGCCTCTGTAGATAAAAGAGTGGGAGTGCTGTGCCGCATAGATGGAGTTCAACATGACGGAGAGGGTGCCGCTGGTAGGGTTTTTCATGCCGGCAGGCACGTCAAAGCCGCTGACGGTCATGCGGTGCTGCTGGTCCTCCACGGAACGGGCGCCGATGGCCACGTAGGAGAGGATATCTTCCACATATCCCCAGTTGTCGGGGTAGAGCATCTCGTCGGCGGCGGTCATCTCGGATACCTCGATGGCGTGAATGTGCATCTTGCGCATGGCGATCAGGCCGCTCATAAAGTCGGGTTTTTTCTCCGGGTCCGGCTGGCTGACGATCCCTTTGTAGCCCTCGCCGGTGGTGCGGGGCTTGTTCGTGTAGATCCTGGGGATCAGGATCAGCTTGTCCTGCACCTTTTCGTTGATGCGGGCGAGCCGGCTGACATAATCGCAGACGGCGTCCTCGTTATCGGCAGAACAGGGGCCGATGATGACCAGGAATTTATTGCTTTTTCCAGTGATGACGTCACGGATCTCGGCGTCACGTCTGTGCTTGATCTGCGTGAGGTGCTCCGGAACCGGAAATTGCTCCCGGATCTCGTCCGGGGTCGGTAGTTTGGCTACAAAATGAAATGACATATCAGTATACTCCTTCAGGTCAAATAAACTTTTTTATGGCAAAAACATGTATATTATAGTATATTAAGTTGGGAACTGCAAGACTTTATCACATCTGTGATCTGTGGGAGATATGCAGGGCGGACACCGTGCACAAAAGGGTCTGCAGCATCTGGCTGGCGAGCATACCCCAAAGATACCCCTTGATGCCGTAGTGGGGAATCGCGATGAAGACGAAAAGCAGCCGGAGCAGGAGGCTGACTACGCTGTAGAGGAAGGTCTGGGCAGTCTTGCCGAGGCCGTTCAGGATACTGCCCAGGGTACTGGCGATGTACATGAAGGGGCAGATAAAGCTGAGCGTGAGGATAAAGCTGCCTGCCAGTTCGGAGTGGAACAGCAGCCGGCCCGCAGGGCGTCCGAGCAGCAGGAACAGGGCGGTGCAGCCGAATCCCAGCAGGAGGCAGCAACGGATGGAGGTTACGATGGCACGTTTGACCGCGCCCGTGTTGCCGCTGGCATCCGCTTCGGAGACGATGGGCAGCAGCAGGACGGAGATGGAATTGGTGATGGCCGAGGGGAACAGGATCAGGGGCAGACTCATTCCGGTCAGCACGCCGTAAACGCCCAGAGCGTCGGCGTTGTTTAAGCCGTAGGCCATCAGTTTATTGGGTATGTAGATCGCCTCTATGCTCTGCAGCAGGTTGAGTACCAGACGGTTGGCGGACAGAGGTATTGCCAGCTGCAACAGCCGGCCGCAGATACGCCGGTAGGAGGACAGAGCAGGAGTGCCGGGAAGACGTCTGTCGCGGGCAGGAAAGACATGGTGCGCCCGGGCAAGGATTGCGACGACGGATACGATCATGGAGGCACTCTCGCCGATCACCAGTCCGGCTACGGCGAAGCTGATCGTGGGCTGCATATCATGCTGTCTGAAAAAGTAATAGATCAGGTAGACGGAGCCGACCCGGAAGACCTGCTCCGCCAGCTGGGAGAAGGCCGGAATGGCAGTCCTGCGGATACCGTAGAAGTAACCGTTAATGCAGGAGTGTACCGTCGCCATGGGAATGGATAGGGCGATAATGCGCAGCAGCGGCGCGGTCCGGCGCTCCATCAGAAAGGCCACGGCGATGCCGTCGGCGTACAGATAGATACCAAGGGCGCAGGCCAACGATAATGCCATGGCCATCAGGAAGCCGGCCCAGAGAGTGCGGAAGGAAGTATGGTAATCGTGGGTGCTTGTTTCGCTGGCCACGTATTTGGAGATGGCAGTCTGAATGCCGGAAGCGGTGAGGGCGAAAGAGAGCGCCAGCACCGGTGCGATCAGCTGATAAATGCCCATGCCCTCGGCGCCGAAGGCGTTGGAGAGGAAAATGCGGTAGAAGAAGCCGATAAAGCGGCTGAGCAGGCCCGTTAAGGTCAGGATGACAGTTCCGGTTACGAGAGGAGTATTCCAGTTTCGTTTCATAGTACACCATTTTCGCGATCAGATATGGTTTTAGTTTATGCGCGGAGTGGGGTGAGAAGAACAGTGCGGGAAGAATTGGGAAAGGAATCTTATGATGGAAAAGAAAAAAGTCGTAGTGGGGATGTCCGGCGGAGTGGATTCTTCCGTGGCGGCGTACCTTTTAAAAGAACAGGGCTATGAGGTGATCGGGGTCACGATGCAGATCTGGCAGGAGAACGCCGGAAATGAGCAGGAAGAGAACGGGGGCTGCTGCGGATGGAGCGCGGTGGAGGACGCCAGAAGAGTGGCCGGACAGCTTGACATTCCCCATTACGTGATGAATTTCAGGGAAGAGTTCAAGTGCCGGGTGATCGACTATTTCGTGGACGAATATCTGGCGGGCAGGACGCCGAATCCCTGTATCGCCTGCAATCGCTATGTGAAATGGGAGTCGCTGCTTCGGCGGAGCCTGGGGATCGGGGCGGACTACATTGCGACGGGCCACTATGCGCGGATCGCAAGGACGCCGGAAGGCAGGTATGCGGTGCGCAGCTGTGTGACGGATAAGAAGGACCAGACCTATGCCCTCTATAGTCTGACGCAGGAGCAGCTGGCCCGCACGCTGATGCCTGTAGGAGAATATACGAAAGAGCAGATACGGGACATTGCCGGGCGGGAAGGGTTTGCGGTGGCCCACAAGCCGGACAGCCAGGAGATATGCTTTATACCGGATCATGACCACGCGGCCTTTATCAAGCGGGAGGCCGGGGAACGGGTGCCGGGGAGCGGGAATTTTGTGACGGCGCAGGGAGAGGTTCTCGGGCGCCATCATGGGATCACGCACTATACGGTCGGGCAGCGCAAGGGACTCAATCTGGCCATGGGCCATCCGGTGTTCGTCACCGGGATCAGGCGGGAGACGAATGAGGTGGTGATCGGGGAGGCGGAGGATGTGTTCGGGGATACGCTGTACTGTAACAAACTCAACTTCATGGGGATGGCTGATCTGCCGCGTCCGCGGGAGGTGCTGGCGAAGATCCGCTATGCCCATGGAGGGGAGCGGTGTGTGATCGAACAGGTGGAAGAGGATGTGATCAAATGTTCTTTCCTCGCCCCGGTGCGCGCCATCACGCCGGGACAGGCGGTGGTATTCTATGAGGACGGCTATGTGCTGGGCGGCGGGTGTATCATCTGATGATCCGGGCGGTGCGTGAGAAACCTTTTCTCAGGAAAAGAAGTAGTAACGGATACTGCGGCGTAAGAAAATATTAAGAAATTCTACCAATTTCCTTCACAACTTTTACACAAGTGGTGTGTTATAGTAAACGACGTAACGAATTTCTGCTTCCGGTTCCGGCCAAAGCCATATACAAAGCCCTGCGGGAACGAAAGCGAAATTTTGAGTATCGTTAATGACAGGTTGAGTACTTGGAAACAGACTGGGAGCATATGATAAAAGGCAGGCTTGTGAGGTCTGTGCAGCAGTAGAAATTACAGTGTTAACGGAACAGCGTGCGATGGCGGTCTTTGATCGGAACAGGATCAGGAGACGGCGGAAATGAGGTAATATATGGTAGAATCGAAATTGTCCAGAGTAAAAGTAAATAATGAGATCGAATTATGTGAAGTCTATGACAGCGGCACGAAGGAAAGGATCAAGAAAGTATTTTTCCGGGAGGGCATCTCCTTCTATATCAAATTTAAGAAGAAGTTTCCTGTGGCAGGAATCGCGACGGTGAATCTTGCGGAGACGAATGTGGAGGACAGAAAGGAAAACCTGCCGGAGTTAAAAGAAGGCCGCTACATCATCTGTGTCAACAGGAGCCAGGAGACATTGGCCAGAAATTCGATCATGAGGGTGGTGCCGGATTATCGTGACAGAGTCAGCTTCTATGACGGAACAGGAAAAAAGGAGGGCGGTCGTTCCCCTTTTTGGAGTCTGATCGCCCAGATTGAATAAAGTCGTCTGATGCATTTACCAAAGAAATAACCGGTGATCAGAAGCCGGCCATCATAAGGCCCATCAGCTGATCTCTGAGAACTGCGTCGTGAGAGCCTTTCGCTCTGGATGCCAGGCTGTCGAGTTCCGTCTCGGTGGCAGCGGCGGCCAGCAGTTTTTCCTGAAAGGCTTTTTTGGCCTGTTCGGCTTCTTCGGCACGCTTCTCGGCTCTCGCCTGACTGCGCAGCTTCACGGCATTCTCCATGGAGTCTAATACCTGTGCCATACTGTTTAATGTCTCAAGAGTCATAAGAACCCCTCCCCTGTCAAAAATATATGGATTTATAATGATTATCGGCATAAGGAAAGCAAATCTGAATAAGAGGGCGTTTGATTTTTCTGTTTGTATCATGTTTCTACAGCAATCGGCTGAACATAAATTCACATAACGGTAACATTTTTATAGAATCATGACAGATTATTAAATGGAGTGAAAAGCCGGCATTTGTTATCATGGTGTTATCAAAAAGAAAGGGAGAGGACACTATGAAAAACAGAATGAAAAAATTAACGGCACTTGGTCTGTCAGCACTGATGTGCTTTTCGGTAACGGCCTGCGGCGGCGGAGCACAGGAGAATTCCCAGAGCGGCGGGCAGGCAGCCGCGCCGGCGGAGAGCGCAGACAGCGGCGCGGAAGCGGCAGATGCAGATGCAGGGGCGGCAGATACGGGTTCCGATACCGGGGATAAGGTGATCACTTTCTGGAATGTGGGAACAGAGGGTGCGGATAAGGAGACCTACGAGATGGCGATCCGCCAGTTTGAGGAGAATTCCCAGAGCGGCTATACCATCGAGAATATCCCGACCCAGAACGACAAGTACAAGGAGAAACTTGTCATTGCCATGAGTTCAGGCGAGTGCCCGGATATGTACACCACATGGTCCGGCGGCCCGATGAACGAGTATATTGATTCCGGCTACGCGCAGCCGCTTGACGATCTGTATGAGAAGTACGGCATGAAAGAGCGTTTTATGGAAGGCGCGCTGGAGCAGGCGAGCTACAATGGACAGCTCTATGCGATTCCTGTAAAGAATATTTCCATCGCGGGTATCTATTACAACAAAGCCCTGTTTGAGCAGTGCGGCGTGAGCGTGCCCACCACGGTATCCGAGCTGGAGGCGGCCTGCGATACGTTTTTGGCTAAAGGCATCATTCCTTTCACACTGGCCAACGGCCCGAAGTGGACGGGTTCCATGTACTTCCAGTGCCTTGCTGCGAGAAAAGGCGGTCTGGAGCCGTTCCAGAAGGCGGCGGCAGGAGACGGCACTTTCGAAGACGAGAGTTTCGTATATGCGGGCGAGAAGATTCAGGAATGGGTGAACAAGGGATATTTCCCGGAAGGCTTCAACTCCATGAGTGAAGATGACGGACAGGCAAAGGCGTTCTTCTATACCGAGGAAGCAGCCATGTATCTGACCGGTTCCTGGAATACGGCGGCCTTCAAGACAGACAGTGAGGATGCGGGCAATGACTTCTACAGCAAGGTAGACTGGTTCTCCTTCCCGGCAGTGGACGATTCCGGCGCAGATGCTTCCATCCTGTGCGGTACTATGGGAGACCAGTTCATTTCCTTTAACTGTACCGATGAGAAGCTGGATGCGGCGTTTGAGTTTGGAACCTATCTCTCCAGCGAGGAGACGATCGACTATATGGTAAATGCAAGCCTGATCCCGCCCGTTACAGGTGTGGAAGAGAAGATCACGGATCCGGTTTCCAAGTCTATCATTGATGCGGCGAACAAGGCTTCCGCAGTACAGTTATGGTATGACCAGTATCTGAATCCGACAGTTGCCAATGCACATCTGGACGGCAATCAGGAAGTATTCGGCCTGACCATGACGCCGGAAGATGCCAACAAGAAGATGCAGGAGGCGCAGGCGGAATATCTCTCGGGAAAATAGAAGCGGTCGGCGTGAGCGTTTATGAGAGGGGGAGCATTCCCCCTCTTTTCCTTAAAAAGAAGTGTACATTTTTGGGCGTCTGCGGGCAGACGCATGGAGGTTAGTATGAGCAATCAGACAAATACATTGGGAAAGCGCAGACAGAGAAGCACGAATCTTGCCGCTCTTGTCTTTCTGCTGCCGGTTTTCCTGATCCTTACGGTATTTATTTTCTATCCGATCGTGGATTCTTTCTCGATCAGTACCTATAAATGGAACGGCATTGCAGCCGATAAGACCTTTGTCGGTCTATCCAACTGGAGTAAACTTCTGGGGGACCGGGAATTCTGGTTTGCGTTCCGCAACAATATCGTGATCATGGTGATGTCCATCATCATCCAGATTCCGATTGGTCTGGCGGAGGCGACTTTTATAGAATTTGCGGGACGCAGGGCGACAGTGTGCAAGGTGCTGTGGTTTATCCCCATGCTGATGTCTTCCGTGGCGATCGGTTTTCTGTTCAATTATGCACTGGCGGCCAACGGGGGTATGATCAGCGCGGTGTCGAAGCTGTTCGGCGGCGGCAACATTGATCTGCTTGGCAACAAGAGCACGGCGCTGATGACGGTAATTTTTGTCATCGCATGGCAGTTTATCCCATTTTATATGGTATACTGTATGGCGGCCTATACGAATGTGTCCGAGGATGTCTATGAGGCGTCCCTGATCGACGGCGCCACGAAGGGGCAGTATTTCTGGCGGATCGCGCTGCCGCTTTTGACACCGTCGATCAAGAGTGCGGCCATCCTTTCCATGGTCGGCTCCCTGAAATATTTCGATCTAATCTATGTTATGACGGGCGGCGGTCCGGGAACCGCCACGGAACTGATGGCGACGTATATGTACAAGAACGCTTTCGTGCAGTTTAACATGGGGTACGGTTCCGCGGTGGCGGCCGGCATGTTTATTCTGATCACGGTGCTCTCTCTTGTCACGATGCGCATGATCAACGGTAAGAAAGAAGTATAGGAGGGCGTGCAGATGGAAAAGGAGTTTCGAAAAAGCATCATAAAGAGCAGGATCAGCTGGACAGCGGCCATTCTGCTGGCGGTCATCGCGACGATAACGGCTGTGCTTCCCTTTATTTTCATGGTATTCAATTCTTTTAAAGGGAAATTTGAGATGTTGACGAAGGGTGTCTTCGCGCCGCCGGAAAAACTGAATTTCGCCAATTATGAGGAAGTGCTTGGCGGCGGTTTCGTGAAATACTTCGGCAACAGTGTGTTTGTGCTCTGTCTGTCACTGTTTCTTGTCCTGTTTATAGCGGCCTGCGCGGCGTACCCGCTGGCACGGTTTAAGTTTCGGATGAACGGTTTTCTCTATGGGGCAATCGTGGCCTGCATGGCAATTCCGATCCACATTACGCTGATCCCGGTGTTTCAGATGACGAAGAGCCTGAAAATATACGATACGATCTGGGCGATGATCGGGCCGAACGTGGCTTTCGCGCTGCCCATATCCGTGTTCATCCTCACCAGCTTCATGATGGGGATTCCGAAGGAGATCGAGGAGTCGGCGGAGATCGACGGGTGCAACAAGTACAGGATGTTCTTTACGATGATCCTGCCGCTGGCAAAGCCGGGACTGTCCACGCTGGCCATCTACAACGGCGTGAATATCTGGAATGAGTTCAGCTTTGCCTACACCCTGACCCAGTCGCCGAAGAACCGGACGCTGCCGCTGGCGGTGTGGGATTTCCAGGGGCAGTATTCCATGAATACGCCGATGATCATGGCGGTGCTCACACTGACGGTGCTGCCGATGATCCTGCTGTTTATTTTTGCACAGGATAAGCTGGTAAAAGGTATGACGGCCGGAGCTGTCAAGGGCTAAAACATGAAGTTCTCAGAGGCGGGCATTTTTCCGGGATTGTGGAAAATGACCGGGGAAATACAGGAAGGAGAGCGGTATGGTATTTTGGGAGAAGTGGAACCGGAGCTGGAATTTTGAAAAGAAGATGAATTATGTCATCATCTGGACGATCACGGTGATCACGGTTGCGGCGATCGGGATTTCCACTTTTTCCCATATCCGGTCCGTTACGGATCAGAACGGCCGCTATGTGCAGGAACAGCTGGTGTTTCTGGCGGAGGACTACGCGGATAATCTGGAACAGTATAAGGCGCTTGCCACTTCCATCATTCTGGACCCGCATGTGCAGAAATATTGTGAGAGCAGCAACATGCAGGAACTGTACAATGAGATGGGCAATGTGTACAGTTCCTTTTTGAACATGCTTTATATACAGCATAACGCTAATTTTATCGCGGTGACAAATGAGGCGCTGGGACAGTTTCTCTATAACGGCAACAGCGCGGTCAGTGAGAGCAGCTTCGAGACCAGCTATGAAAAGGATTATGCACAGAGTATGCAGGCGAAGCGCAAAGGAACGCTGCGGGTCAACTTTTCGAACAATTATCACAAGGGCAGGAAGTATACGCTGACGCTGTATTTTCCGGCCTATTCCGTGACGAGGCTGGGAAACAGCAACGGTATGATCATCGTGAATCTGGACGACAATCTGCTGACCCGTTTTAACCAGCGCAAGCTGCAGTACAGCGCCGGTCTGTATCTGACGGATGTGGAGGGCCGGATCGTATCCACACAGGATGCGGACATGATCGGTCAGAAGATCGCCTTCGCGGACAGAATGCGGGAAGACCACGGGATGTTCTGGCAGGACGGGAAGCTGGTCAGTTATCAGCGGGTAAAAGACTGGAACTTCTATATGATCAGCGAGGTGCCGGCATGGTCTCTGTATCAGAACTGTTTCGGTTCGATCCTGCTGCTGATCCTGGTGACGCTGGCGGTGACCGTGACTGCGCTGACACTGGCGCGGAATATCATCAAAAGGCTGTACCGTCCCATCAACAAAGTAGTCTCCAAGATGAACGACGTGTCGGGCGGCGATCTGGGCACCCGGATCGAGCTGGAAGATATGGACAGCGACGGCAGGAAACTGGCGGACGGGTTCAATATCATGATGGACGAGATCGACGTGCTGATGGAGCAGGTGAAGGAGGAACAGCGGCAGCTGGATATGATGCGCTTCAATGCGCTGCAGTCCCAGATCCAGCCACATTTTCTCTATAATACGCTGGAGTGCATCCACTGGCAGGCGCTGGCGGGCGGCAATCAGGAGATCTCCACGATGGTGAAGGCGCTGGCACAGTATTACCGGATCTGCTTAAGCGAAGGGGAAGATATCATCACCCTCGGAATGGAGCTGGAACATGTCAGGAATTATCTGATCATACAGAATATGCGGTACGGCAATATCATCACGCTGACCGAAAAGGTGCCGGCGCGTTTTGCATCTCTGCCGATTCCGAAGCTGACGCTGCAGCCTCTCGTGGAAAACTGTATCTATCACGGCATCCGGGTGAAAGAAGGAGAGACGGGAACCGTGGAGATCGCGGTCTGTGAAAAGGAGGGGGCGGTCAGCCTGACAGTGGCGGATGACGGCGGCGGTATGGAACCGGAGCGGATTGCGTATATCAATGAACATATATCGGATATGAGACGGGATATAGGTTACGGTATTTCGAATATCAACAAGCGGATCGAACTTCTGTATGGAGAAAAGTACGGGCTGCGGTTTCAAAAAGGCCGGAAGAAGGGCGTCTGCGTGGAGATACGGCTGCCAAAGGAAGGCCGTACTTCCTGTCAGGAAGGCGGGAAACAGAGAAAAAGTTCAGGATAAAGGAGCAGTTGTGAAATACAGGATTTTGATCGTAGATGATGAAAAAATGATCCGTATGGGGATCAAAAACGCGATGCCCTGGGAACAGATGCAGATCGCGGAAGTGTATACGGCGTCCTCCGCCAAGGAGGCGGCCGCGCTGATCGGGGAACATCGGCCGCAGATCATGATCACGGACATCAGCATGGCGGAGATGTCGGGGCTGGAGCTGGTGGGACAGATCAGGGAACAGGATGCGGATATGCGGGTCATAGTCCTGACCGGATATGACCGCTTCGAGTATGCCAGACAGGCACTGCAGCTGCAGGTACATGATTTTCTTCTGAAACCGATCGACGAGACGGAGCTGCAAAAAAGCATTCTTGCCCAGGTGGACTGGCTGGAAAGCAAACGGATCAAAGAAGAAAACAGCAGGACGAAAAGCCGCGCACAGGGAGTCAGGCAGCAGATGGAGATGGAGGAGTTTATGCGTTCGCTTGTGCTGGGAAGAGAGGGCTGTCTGGAACGCGCGGGGGTATTTCGGAAGGAGTATCCTTTTGAGGAGGGGCAGGCAATGCGGATCGGCATCCTGCTTCCGGGCGTGACAGGGGAGGAAGACCTGGACAGCGAAGGGTTCCGCATACAGACAGTGAAGCATATCTGTATCGGAATGATCGACGAGCAGAAGCGGGGCATCACTTTTGTGGATGAAAAGATGCGGATCACGATCGCCTTTTTCTGTGATGAGGGGCGCAAGGAAGAAGAGCTGGCACAGCAGCTGCTGGCGATCCTGAACGACGAGCTGGAGACCAGACCGCGGATCATCTGGGGCAGTGTGAGAAAGCGGCTCGAGAATCTGCGTATTTCCTACAACGACGCGGTGTTTACGCTGGAGCATGAGCGGGAGGAGTTCGAGAAGTTCTGTGCGGTGGACTGGAACCGGAAAGGGGAGGATATCTTTCAGGATGTCTTCCGGGAGTTCCGCAATGCGCTCGTGTGCAATGTGGGAGAGAAGGAGAAGGTCGGGCATATCTTTGAGCGGTTTTGTATGGCGGTGGAATCCTATAATCTGTCGGCCCGGTATGCCAGAAGCTGTTGTTTTGAACTGGCGTCGTCGGTCTATTTCGCACGGTTCAGCGATACCGGGAACAGTGCCAGAGAGAAGCTGAGCGAGCTGATGCAGGCAGTGTCCGGTGCGGACAGGGAGCGGGCATGTCAGGTGACGGCCATGTTTCTGGAGAATCTGTTTGAAGGGGAGGACGGAGAAGTCCATGAGCTGATCGGCAAAGTGAAGCGCAGGATCCATGAGAATCTGGCGGACGATCTGACGGTGGCCAGTCTGGCGGAGCAGTATTACGTGACGCCGAACTATCTGTCCAGACTTTTTAAGAGAGTGACCGGGGAAGGCTGTAACGAGTATATCGTGCGCAAGCGGATCGAACAGGCGAAGTCGCTGCTGTCCACGACGACGCTGAAGGTAGGGGAGATTTCGATCATGGTAGGATATCATGATATGAATTACTTCTCTCTGGCTTTTAAAAAGCACATCGGCGTGTCGCCGGTGCGGTATCGGGAACAGGTACAGCGCCGGGAGTAATCGTGATGATACATGAAGGCAGTTGCTGTGAGCACCCGAAGCCGTGCACAGTGACAAAGAGGGAGAGGCAAAGGTATGATGCGGTTTGACAAAGGGAAGAGACGGCCGGCGGCACGGTGCGCAGCCGGTCTGGCAGTAGTCGTATTAACGCTTGGCGGTATGCTGTCCGGCGGTTGCGGACAGGCTGAGAGTGCGCCTGGCGAAAAGACCGGAAGTCCGGAGCAGCAGAAGGAGACAGGGACAGAGGAAGCAAAGTCAGGGGAGAGAGGTCAGGCAGAGGAAGCAAAGCCGGAGGAGAACAGTCTGTCCAGGTGGGAGGCTGCGCTGGCAGAGGGAGAGCCGGGGGCGTTTACAGCGGAGGCGATGCGCGGCGTATCGGTGGTGCGGGATGGGGAAGCATGTTTTGCAGTCTCCTATGAGCCGCGGACTTATAAGAATTCTTATGATTGTTGGGCGATCTCGGTGCCTTATCAGTCTATGGCAGTGGTGGATACGGAGGCCATGTATGCGTATTTCGGGATACTGGCGGATATGGAGCTGACCCCTGTGGAAGATATGGACATCACAAGAGAGCAGGCAGGGGTGGAAGACAGTACGGATACTGTGTTTGTGGCTTATTACAGCGGGCAGACCATGGAGGGCGGTCAGGCAGAACCGGACCGGGGGATTCTGTTCCGGTTTGGCGGGGAGGATGCGCAGGGTCATCGTTATGTGGAGGCTTTGGGCAGACTCTGGCTGGCCGACGGCAGCAGTGCTGCAAAGCTCTTTGATGTGGATCCCTATGCCTGTGTGCTGAAGATGGTGGGTGTGGTCAGCGTGGAGACAGTCTCTAAAGTGACGGTCGATACCGGGGCAGGGCAGTATGAGATGCGGATTGAACCGGAGGCGTTTCTTTTTGGGGAGCGGGCGGTGGAAAGCGAAGACTTTTATGCATTGTATACGGCGCTTATGAGTGTTTTTGTGGAAAAAGAGCTGCCGCGGGAAGAATGGGAAGAGGGGGAGACGGCATCTGCGGACAGAGAACTGCTTATGAGTATTACCTATGAAAGAAACATGGAGGGAGCGCCGAAGATCACGCAGAAGTATTTTGCTTATGATGAGACGTATGCGGCAGTGCAGGTGAACGGCAGGACGTTTTTTCTGGTGAGCAGAGAGGCGCTGATGCAGCTGCGTGAGAGGGTTGAGGATGCGTTCTCGGTCTTTTAAGGAGTTATGTATAATGCCGCTGCCGTTTTTTTGTATGCTGCCGGAGTGTCAGCCCTTCATGACAGGGCTGACGGCAGCGACAAAAATCATAATTTATGAAAAGAAGGGCTGCGCTTCTCAAAGGTCGTATAGTACCGGAAGCCGCAGTCTTTTAGTATGTCTGCCGCCCGGTCGAAGGCATGGGCGATCTGCCCGGGATCGTGGGCGTCGGAGCCGGTGGTGATGATCTCGCCGCCCAGCTCGCGGTAGCGTCTTAATACGCCGATACAGGGATTGGGTTCCCGCATTCCTCTGGACAGGGCAGAGGTGTTGATCTCGATGCCCTTTTCCATCTCGATCAGGCGCTGCAGGATCTGTTCGAAGATATCCCGGTACTTCTCATAAGAATAACCCGCATCCTTCTTGGGGCCATAGCGCACCACATAGTCCAGATGGCCGTAGACATCGAAGTTACCAAATGCCTGCAGATTTGCCGGAATCGATGCAAAATATTCCAGATAGGCTTCGTCCTGGCTTCGTCCTTCATAGAAGGACGGGTAGTAGGGATCCTTCCCGTTGCACAGGTGGGAAGAAGCGATGATGAAATCATAGTCGTGTGCTTTGGAAAAAGCAGCGTTCCGGCGGGCCAGATGGGGCTGCATACCAAGCTCTACACCGAAGCAGAGGGTGATCCGGTCTGCATACTTTTCTTTTAATTTCAGAAAATCGTACAGGTAGGCGTCAGGATTCAGCTCGAAGAAGCCGGCAGGCATGGACTCTGTTACCGGGTAGTCAAGATCATGGTGCTCCGTGAAGCACATTCTGGTAAGGCCCAGGGCGATTCCCTTCTGGATCATCTCTTCCATGGGCGTATCCGAATCGCCGGAGAAAGAGGAGTGCAGGTGGTAGTCTGCTGTGATTGGCATAATGGAGTTCTCCTTTTAAAATATAAAGTATTGTAGAACAGACAGCTTTGTTAACAGTTTTAGTATAGCGAAAATGTACAGTATTTACAATTACTGTGCCGCAAATCTGTAAATCTGGACATATTTATGTAATATTTTTGGTTAGATTTAAGTGACAGTTTTTTGAATTACATCTTGAATTTTCTGGACAAATTAGGTAGAATATAACTGCTGACTAAATTTTACCAGTTATGTGCCTTATAAATATGTAGAGACTGGTAAGATTATAATAAAAAGATTATTTTAGGAGGGACTAAAAAATGGCAGTAAGAGTAGCAATTAATGGTTTTGGCCGTATTGGCCGTCTTGCATTCAGACAGATGTTTGGTGCAGAAGGATACGAAGTAGTGGCAATCAACGATCTGACAAGCCCGAAGATGCTCGCACACCTGTTGAAGTATGATTCTTCTCAGGGTAAGTACGCTCTGGCAGATACCGTATCCGCTGGCGAAGATACCATCACAGTTGACGGCAAGACACTGAAGATCTACAAAGAGCCCGATGCAAATAATTGTCCTTGGGGCGAATTAAATGTTGACGTTGTATTGGAGTGCTCCGGCTTCTACACAAGCAAGGATAAAGCTCAGGCACACATCAATGCCGGCGCTAGAAAAGTTGTTATTTCCGCTCCTGCAGGTAACGACCTTCCTACAATCGTTTACAATGTAAACCATGAGACATTGAAGGCTGAGGATACCATCATTTCCGCTGCTTCCTGTACAACAAACTGCCTCGCTCCCATGGCTAAAGCTCTGAATGATCTGGCAGGCATCAAGTCCGGTATCATGAGCACGATCCACGCTTACACAGGCGATCAGATGATCCTTGACGGTCCTCAGAGAAAGGGTGACCTGAGAAGATCCCGCGCAGGCGCTGTGAACATCGTTCCTAACAGCACAGGCGCAGCTAAGGCTATCGGCCTTGTTATCCCTGAGTTGAACGGCAAGCTGATCGGTTCCGCTCAGCGTGTTCCTACTCCGACAGGTTCTACAACAATCCTTGTAGCAACTGTTGAGAAGTCCGTAACCAAGGAAGAGATCAATGCAGCTATGAAGGCAGCAGCTACAGAGTCCTTCGCATACAACGAGGACGAGATCGTTTCTTCCGATATCGTAGGCAGCACTTATGGTTCTATCTTCGATGCAACACAGACCATGGTTGGCGAAGACAATCTGGTTCAGGTTGTTTCCTGGTATGACAATGAGAACAGCTACACATCTCAGATGGTTCGCACGATCAAATACTTCTCTGAGTTAGCATAAATTGACTTTGCGAGATTCACTTCGCGAACTCGAGCGGTGAAGGATATCTGAGAGATTCGTGAAGATGTATTTGTATGTTGAGATGCAATTTTTGAGAGGCTCGGCCGCTGGGCCGGGTCTCTTCTTTCATATCCGCAGGATGATGGACTGACAGAACCTGCGGTTATGAAGCTGATGCAAAAACAATAGAATTCAGGAGGAACTTTAAAATGGCTTTGAACAAGAAATCCGTAGATGACATTAATGTAAAAGGCAAACGCGTTTTGGTAAGATGCGACTTCAACGTACCTTTGAAGGAAGGCAGGATCACAGACGAGACCCGTATCGTGGCAGCGCTTCCGACGATCAACAAGCTGATCGCTGACGGCGGCAGGGTGATTCTCTGCTCTCATCTGGGCAAAGTTAAGAACGGCCCCAACGAGGGTGAGTCTCTGGCACCGGTAGCAGAGAGATTGTCCGAGAAGCTGGGCAAGCCTGTTAACTTCGTAGCGGATTACAACGTGACCGGCGAGGCGGCTACGGCAGCAGTGGCAGCTATGAACGAAGGCGATGTAGTGCTTCTGCAGAACACCCGTTTCCGCGGCAAGGAAGAGACCAAGCCCGCAGATGCAGGCGAGGCTTTTGCAAAAGAGCTGGCTGATCTGGCTGACGTTTATGTATGTGACGCATTCGGTTCTGCACACAGAGCGCATGCATCTGTAGCTGTTGTTACGAAATATATCTCCGAAAAAGGCGGCGAGAATGCTGTTGGTTACTTAATGCAGAAAGAGATCGACTTCTTGGGCAACGCAGTGGAGAACCCGGTAAGACCTTTCGTAGCGATCCTCGGCGGCGCTAAAGTAGCTGATAAGCTGAACGTTATCAACAACTTGCTGGAGAAGTGTGATACGCTGATCATCGGCGGCGGTATGGCATTTACCTTCCTGAAAGCACAGGGCATGGAGATCGGTAACTCTCTGGTAGACGACGAGAAGCTTGACTACTGTAAAGAGATGATGGCTAAGGCTGAGAAGCTGGGCAAGAAGCTGCTTCTGCCTGTTGACACGACCGTTGCTTCCGGTTTTCCGAATCCGATTGATGCCGAGATTGAGGTAGAAGTGGTTGACGCTGACAAGATTCCGGCTGACAAGGAAGGTCTGGATATCGGTACGAAGACGGCCGAGCTGTATGCAGATGCAGTGAAGTCTGCCAAGACCGTTGTCTGGAACGGGCCGATGGGCGTATTCGAGAACCCGATCCTGGCAAAAGGTACGATTGCAGTAGCTAAATCTCTGGCTGAGACATCTGCAACAACGATCATCGGCGGCGGCGACAGTGCGGCAGCTGTTAACCAGTTGGGCTTCGCGGACAAGATGTCCCATATCTCCACAGGCGGCGGCGCTTCCCTTGAGTTCCTGGAGGGTAAGGAACTTCCCGGCGTAGTAGCAGCGGACGACAAATAGAAATAGAGATCTGGACCCGGACAAACCGGTTATAAGTGAGAAAGAATCCCTGCGCAGCAGCTTTGCGGCATGCTGCGCAGAGATAGAAAGCAGACAATAAAAGGAGATAATAAAAATGGCAAGAAGAAAGATCGTAGCCGGCAACTGGAAGATGAACATGACTCCCAGCGAGGCAGTAAAATTATGTGATGAGTTAAAAGACCTGGTAAAATCCGATGATGTGGACGTAGTATACTGCGTACCGGCAATCGACATCGTACCGGTAGTAGAGGCTGTGAAAGGCACCAATGTAGAAGTGGGCGCCGAGAATATGTACTTCGAGGAGAAGGGCGCATTCACAGGCGAGATCTCCGCGTCCATGTTGAAGGATGCAGGCGTGAAGTACGTGATCATCGGACATTCCGAGAGACGTGATTACTTCAAGGAGGATGACGCGCTTCTGAACAGGAAAGTGAAGAAGGCGCTGGAAGCAGGCCTTGTTCCGATCCTTTGCTGCGGCGAGACTTTGGAGCAGAGAGAGATGGGCGTTACCATGGACTGGATCAGACTGCAGATCAAATCCGACCTCACAGGCGTTACTGCAGATCAGGTAAAAGGCATGGTCATCGCTTACGAGCCGATCTGGGCGATCGGTACAGGCAAGACGGCTACCACAGAGCAGGCTGAGGAAGTTTGTAAAGGTATCCGTGACTGCATCGCTGAGATTTATGATGCAGCGACAGCAGAAGCAGTTCGTATCCAGTACGGCGGTTCTGTAAATGCAGGCAATGCGGCAGAGCTGTTCGCACAGCCCGATATCGACGGCGGACTGGTTGGCGGCGCTTCTTTGAAGGCTGATTTCGGTAAGATCGTCAACTATAAGTAAAGAGTACGATATTGCATGCATATTGATTCAATTTAATATAAATGATAAAATGGAAAACTCACTTCAAATCATAAGATTTACAATTTGGAGTGAGTTTTTTACTATCTGGTCAGATCCTGCACCCATTTATATTTCCGAAAACGTGCCATTACCCAGGGAATCTTGCCCACTTCGTCCAGGCATGTGCAGGCGTAGACTGCCAGAGGCGACCAGTGCAGGACAAAGGCCCCGATGAGTGCCAGAGGGATGGCGATACACCACATACAGACGATCAGGCTGTACATGTCGAACAGGGTATCACCGCCGCCGTCCAGCACGCCGTTGATCGTGACGGTATTGACACAGCGGCCGATCATGTAGAAGGACATGATCACCATCATTCCTGTCAGATAGCCCCGTGCCTGATCTGTCAGTATGACCATGCGCACGACAAACGGTGTCACGGCCAGCACCAGGGCAGTGGAGAGAAAACCGATGACATAGGAAATATTTTTGAGCTTGATCCCGTAGGCTTTACCCAGCTCCAGACGTCCGGCTCCCAGCTCATTGCCTACGATGATGCCGGCGGCACTGCCAATGCCGTTGCACATACAGCAGATCAGGTCTCTGGCAACCGCGGAGACGGAATTTGCCGCTGCGGCGTCGGTGCCCATATGGCCCATGATCGCGGTATAGGAGGTAAAGCCGACACCCCAGCATAAGGAGCCGCCCATCAGCGGCAGGCACTGTCTGATAAAATCGGCTTTCAGCTGTTTCGGCAGCTTGAAGAAACGGTCAAATGCCGGGCGGATACAGGATGATTGTGAGGATACAGCCACACATAATGCGAGTTCCACAACACGGGAAAGCGTAGTGGCGAGGGCGGCGCCTCTGGCCTGCATCCGGGGAGCGCCTAACAGTCCGAAGATGAAGACGGCATTCAGGCATATGTTCAGGAGCACGGCGCAGGAACTGATCAAGGCGCCTGGTTTTACATGATCCGATACTTTCATGATCGTCAGATAGCATTGCGAAACGCCTGTGAGCAGGTACGACCAGCCGGCGATACGCAGATAGGAGCTGCCGAGAGCGATCAGCGGTGCGTCGTGCGTAAAAATATGCATCAGCATTTCCGGCATCAGTTCACAGGCCAGGAAGAACAGGACGGATACGAAACCGCAGAGGCGCAGCATCATATTGAAAACATCTTCCAGCGTATGTTTGTCGCCTTTTCCCCAGTACTGTGCGCCCAGAATGGCGCCTGCGCCCGTGATGGCCATCAGGAACATATTCTGGACAAACTGGATCTGGGTAGCCAGTGAGACGGCGGTCATCTCGTCCTGCGCCACTTTTCCCAGCATCAATGCGTCGCCCGCCGCTACCGATGCCAGCATCAGGCTCTGCAGCGCGATGGGCAGGGCAAGGCGTGTCAGATTTCTGTAGAAGTCTTTTTTGTTGATCTGTATTTCTGTTTTTTTGTCTTTCATGTATAAGTCCTCATCGTATAAATAATCGTTTAAATACCGGTGGTTTGAATACATTAGTTTTCATCATACTATATTCGCGGCAGAATTACCAGCATGAGTTCCGGGCCTGCCTGGGAAAGCTGTTGCCATAAATAGATGGGCGGACTGAAAAAGCGTTGAAGGGATGAATTTTTTATGATAAGGTAACCATGATACATGCTGATTGAGAAGGAGACCAAACATGAAGATCGATCGTGAAGATATGCTGGAACTTACCAGACGGATGACAGTTTCGAGGAATTGTTTCAGCAGGATAGCGGGAGCCTATATGGATGAGGAAGGATTTATAGACGGCACCTTTCATACGAATTTTTTAAAGCTGTCAGCTTCGGAAAAGGCAAAGAATCTGGAGATAGCGAAGGCCGTTCCGTTTTCCGAGACGAATGTGCAGCTGGCAGATCATCGTCTGGGAGCGGGAGCGAGAAAGCTGGGCGGCGTCTGGCAGCTGTTGATGGCGCTGCGGGAATGTGAGATGAAGAATGACGCGCTGCTGCTTTCTCTCTACGAGTACATAGGAGAACGGCATCACTCGGACCATCCCTACGGCATCTATGTGTTTTACGGGAATTACGACGTTCCGGTCAAGGGAAAGGACAAGGCGAGTCAGTGGGAGTCGGAAGAAGTGTACCGCTTCCTGATCTGCGCGGTCTGTCCGGTGAGCGGAGACTACGAGGCGGGAAAACCGGAGTGCGGCTTTTTGTTCCCGGCTTTTAATAATCGAAGCACAGATCTGGACGGGGTCTGCCTTTATGACGCGAACGGCAGGCATGAGGAGATGGCGGCGCTGTTTGCCTGAGCAGCGGAAAAGAAAACAAAGGCAGAAGGGAAAGGAAGAAAAGCAATGGTAGAATTTTTTTCAGAAAAATGTTCGGAACATGTGACGAGAATCTACGGACTGGCCGGAGAGCAGATGTATCTGGTGGAGGGGACGCAGAAGGCAGCGCTTGTCGATACGGGCAGCGGAGCGGGCAGCCTTCGGCAATATGTGGAAACCCTGACAGAGCGGCCGGTGATCGTGCTTTTGACCCACGGACATGTGGATCACGCCATGGGGGCGCCGGAATTCGATACGGTTTACATGAGCAGAAAAGACGATTATATCTATATGCAGCACCGTGAGCTGGAGGTAAGAAAGAGATTCCTTTCACAATCGCCGAAATTCGCAGAGGTGGCAGAGGAGGATTATATCCCTGTGACCGCGCCTGACGGATTTCTGGACATGGAAGAAGGGGATGTGTTTGATCTGGGCGGCGTATCAATCGGGATCTATGCCTGCGCGGGGCATACGAGAGGCAGTGTCTGTATGCTGATCAGAGAGGAGCGGACGCTGATCACCGGAGACGCCTGCAATGCGTTTACCTTTTTGTTTGATGCCTATTCGACAGGGCTCAGTACCTATGAAAAGAATCTGACAAAGCTGAAAGCGAAGACGGCGGGTAAATTCGACCGTGTGTATCTGTCCCACGGGCCGGGAAGAGACTATCCGGCGGTATTGCTGGAGGAAGTGCTGGAGGTCTGCGAAGATATTAAGAGCGGCAATGCGGACGACGTACCGTTTGAATCCAGAGGAAGGAAGGCGCATATCGCCAGGGCGCTGGCAAAGGAAGGCGGACGCCTGGACGGGAAACTTGGCAATATTGTGTATGATAAGGCGAGGATCGAAGAATAGGAGAGGATGGAGTACAACGTGGCAATGCCTTTTTTCCATGGATTCCCTAGACAAAACCGTATAAAAAAGTTATACTGATTTATAGCATACCGCAGGGTATTTTTACAGGGAATAAGACAGGAGAGGTTACAGAATATGGATTACAAGGCAATTCCTTTTGAGAAGAGGATCAAAAGCAATATCAGAAATTATGCGCTGGATAATTTGTACGCTATCGACACGCTGAGAGAATACTGCAAAGCGCTGCATGCACTGACAGGGGTTGATATTCTGCTCACGGAAAGACACGGGGAGAAAGTGGTATCGGTCGGCGGATTTGCCGGATTTACGCCTGATGTGGTCGGGGAACCGGGGCGTAAAGTGCGGGTTTACGGCCGGACGATCGCGCATCTGTACGCGGAGATGGATAAGGTGCCGGATACCATGCGCCGGGAAGTGGGCAATCTTCTGGATGAATTTACGAAGATGCTTTCCCAGTGGGGCGAGGAGGCATATTTACATAAGGAATCTTCTATCTATATGGACGAGCTGGAAGAGAAAGTGGGCGTGCAGCACGTTCAGACAGCCAGAGGCGAGAAGGAAGATGTCCTGACAGGCGTTTACCATAAGCACTATTTCGAGGAGCAGATGCAGAGGCTTGATGATCTGAGCGTGGCGCCGGTGGCGGTAGTCAATGCCAACATCAATGACTGGAAGTTCGTCAACGACCATTTCGGAGATGAGGAGAGCGACAGGCTGATCCGGACCATCGCCGATATCCTGAAGCAGGAAGCGAAGCCGGACTATGTGATCGGACGTGTGGACGGGGATGTGTTCATCATTCTTATTCCCATGGCGGAGGACGGTGAAGCGGAGGAGTACTGTGCACATGTGCAGCAGGCATGTATGGAGTATGAAGATCAGATTCTGGCGCCTTCCGTGGCCTGCGGCGTTGTCTATAAGACGAACGTGGAGGAGCAGCTGAAAGATAAACTGCCGGATGCGGAGTACGAGATGTTCAACAACAAGTTCGAGATCAAGAATGCGCCCGGCTATCGAGAGAGGCTGGAGCATGGAGTGCGGTAAATAACCGCGTGCTTATAAAGCTGCTGCAGAACAGGAAAATAACGTTCTGCAGCAGCTTTTTTGCAGGATAGATATAAACAGTTTGGGGTCGAATTATAAAATAAATATTAAATTCCATATCATGGCATAAAACGAGATAAACGGAGTAAAATTAAGAAAATAAGAGATAAATGCAGGAAAATACAATGTAAGTCGTGATAAATCAATTTGCCAATGCGCACATATGAAGCTAATATATGTTTCAGCAGTTAGCACTCGACATGAATGAGTGCTAATAACAAAGGGTATACTAAGATTTATTAATAAGGAGGCAACAGATATGAAATTAACACCACTTGGCGACAGAGTTGTATTGAAACAGTTGGTTGCAGAGGAGACGACGAAGTCCGGTATTGTGTTACCGGGACAGAGCAAAGAGAAACCGCAGCAGGCAGAAGTGATCGCGGTAGGCCCCGGCGGCGTAGTGGACGGCAAGGAAGTGAAGATGGAAGTAAAGGTTGGCGATCAGGTGATCTATTCCAAATATGCCGGCACAGAAGTGAAGCTGGACGAGGAAGAGTATATCATCGTAAAGCAGAACGACATTCTTGCAGTGATCGAATAAGTACTTCCGGTTTTGAAGGAAGAACAGAGTTTGGAATCTGAGGCCGACGCGGGATAACGGCGCGGCAGGACAGCTTAAAGCAAGCGATTATTATTTAGGAGGACATGAATCATGGCAAAGGAAATCAAATATGGTGCAGAGGCCAGAGCGGCCTTGGAATCAGGCGTAAATCAGCTGGCGGATACCGTCAGAGTAACTCTCGGACCGAAAGGCAGAAACGTAGTACTGGATAAATCTTACGGCGCTCCGTTGATCACGAACGACGGTGTGACGATTGCCAAAGAGATCGAGCTGGAAGACGCATTCGAAAACATGGGTGCACAGCTTGTAAAGGAAGTGGCCACCAAGACCAACGACGTGGCAGGTGACGGTACAACAACAGCTACCGTTCTGGCACAGGCAATGGTAAATGCGGGCATGAAGAACCTGGCAGCAGGCGCTAACCCGATCATTTTGAGAAAGGGTATGAAGAAGGCTACCGACTGTGCAGTGGAGGCAATCGCGAAGATGAGCTCCAAGGTAAAAGGCAAGGAGCATATCGCAAGAGTTGCAGCGGTTTCTTCCGGTGATGAGGAAGTAGGACAGCTGGTTGCAGACGCTATGGAGAAGGTATCCGGCGACGGCGTTATCACGATTGAAGAGAGCAAGACCATGCTGACAGAACTGGACCTGGTTGAAGGTATGCAGTTCGACAGAGGTTATATCTCCGCATATATGGCAACGGATATGGATAAGATGGAAGCGGTTCTTGAGAATCCCTATATCCTGATCACAGACAAGAAGATCTCCAACATTCAGGAGATTCTGCCGATTCTGGAGCAGATCGTACAGTCCGGCGCGAAGCTGCTGATCATCGCTGAGGATGTGGAGGGTGAGGCGCTCACCACACTGATCGTTAACAAGCTGCGCGGCACCTTCAATGTTGTAGCTGTGAAGGCACCCGGCTACGGCGACAGAAGAAAAGCAATGTTAGAGGATATCGCGATCCTGACAGGCGGACAGGTGATCAGTTCCGAGCTTGGCCTGGAGCTGAAAGAAGCTACCATGGATCAGCTTGGCCGTGCGAAATCCATTAAGGTGCAGAAAGAGAATACAGTCATCGTTGACGGTGAGGGCGACAAGGATGCGATCCAGGCAAGGATCAGCCAGATCAAGATGCAGATCGAGGAGACGACATCTGATTTCGACAGAGAGAAACTGCAGGAGCGTCTTGCGAAGCTGGCAGGCGGCGTGGCAGTGATCCGTGTCGGTGCGGCTACAGAGACAGAGATGAAGGAAGCAAAGCTTCGTCTGGAGGATGCTCTGGCAGCGACGAGAGCAGCAGTGGAAGAAGGTATCATCGCAGGCGGCGGTTCCGCATATATCCACGCATCCAAGGAAGTTGCCAAGCTGGCAGAGAAGATGGACGGCGACGAGAAGACAGGCGCTCAGCTCGTGCTGAAAGCACTGGAAGCTCCTTTGTATCACATCGTAGCCAACGCCGGACTGGAAGGTTCTGTGATCATCAATAAGGTAATGGAATCCGAAGTTGGCGTAGGTTTCGACGCTCTGAAAGAAGAGTATGTGAATATGGTAGAAGCTGGTATTCTCGATCCTGCGAAGGTGACAAGAAGCGCACTGCAGAACGCTACCAGCGTAGCATCTACACTGCTCACCACAGAGTCTGTTGTGGCAAATATCAAGGAAGCAGAGCCCGCAATGCCTGCAGGTGGCGGCGGAATGGGTATGATGTAAGCCTGACACGATAAACAGAGTCGTTTGACGACTAAAGAAGATCCCCTGGTCCGGAGTTTTCCGGATCCGGGGGTTTTTGATATGAACCCGGCTGTTTATACCGCAAAAAAGTAATCTGCAAAAAGAATATTTTGACTTGCTTATGATTTGCGATTATAATAGGGAATAATGATATCAGAACTGACCGTTATGTCAGGTCATAAATAAGGCAGAATGGCTGGAGAGGCTATGGCGACAGAAGAAAAGAAAGAAGTCATCATTGATGACGGCAGAATTGAATCGATCGAGGAATTTCAGTCTCCCGAGGCTTTGTACGAGGAGCTTATTAACCGTGTGCGCAAATATCACCCTTCCGATGATATCTCGCTGATCGAGAAGGCATATCAGACGGCTTGCGACGCGCACCGGGGGCAGGTACGCAAATCGGGAGAACCCTATATCATACACCCGCTCTATGTGTCGATCATACTGGCGGACCTGGAGCTTGACAAGGAGACGATCGTAGCGGGGCTTTTGCATGATGTGGTGGAAGACACCATCATGACGGACGAAGAGATCAAAGAGCAGTTCGGGGCGGATGTGGCGCTTCTGGTGGATGGGGTCACGAAACTGGAGAAGATCAACTTCCACGGGGAGAACAGTGACGACAGGGATCGTGATGCGGAGAAGCTGGAGCGGCAGGCGGAGAACCTGCGCAAGATGTTTCTGGCCATGGCCAGAGATATCCGGGTCATCCTGATCAAGCTGGCGGACAGACTGCACAACATGCGTACCCTGCAGCACATGCGGCCGCAGAAACAGCAGGAGATCGCCAGAGAGACATTGGATATCTATTCCCCCATCGCCCAGCGTCTGGGCATTTCGAGGATCAAGGTGGAGCTGGATGATCTGGCATTAAAATATCTGGAACCGGAAGCCTACTACGATCTGGTGGACAAGATCGCGATCCGCAAGAGCGACCGTGAGCAGTATATCCAGACGATCGTAGACGAAGTGACAGTACACATAGAACATGCGGGTATCAAGGCACAGATCGACGGACGTATCAAACACTTTTTCAGCATTTACAAGAAAATGAAGAACCAGAATAAGACCATAGATCAGATCTATGATCTGTTCGCGGTGCGTATCATCGTGGATACGGTGCGGGACTGTTATGCGGCGCTGGGTGTGATTCATGAAATGTATAAGCCGATTCCGGGGCGTTTCAAGGATTATATATCCATGCCCAAGGCCAATATGTACCAGTCGCTGCACACGACGCTGATCGGCAGCACAGGGCAGCCTTTTGAGATCCAGATCAGAACCTATGAGATGCATAAGGCGGCAGAGTACGGTATCGCCGCTCATTGGAAATACAAGGAGGCTTCCGACGGCAAGAAAGTGGAAGCACAGGAGGAAGAGAAGCTGGTATGGCTGCGGCAGATCCTGGAGTGGCAGCGGGACATGTCGGACAATAAGGAGTTTTTGAATCTGCTGAAAAGCGACTTAAATCTCTTTTCCGACAGTGTATATTGTTTTACGCCCACGGGAGATGTGAAGAATCTGCCGGCCGGTTCTACGACCATCGACTTTGCCTACAGCATTCACAGCGCGGTGGGCAACCGCATGATCGGCGCCAGGGTCAACGGCAAGCTGGTTACCATTGATTACGAGATCAAGAACGGCGACCGGGTGGAGATCATGACTTCCCAGAATTCCAAGGGGCCGAGCCGTGACTGGCTGAATGTGGTCAAGAGCACCCAGGCGAAGAATAAGATCAACCAGTGGTTTAAACACGAGTTAAAAGAAGACAATATTGTAAAAGGCAAAGAGCTGATCGCAAGTTACTGTAAGGCGAAGGCCATTAATCCTGTGGAAGTGTTAATTCCCAAATATCAGGAAGCGATCATGAAGCGGTATGGCTTTCAGGACTGGGATTCGGTGCTGGCAGCGATCGGACACGGCGGACTCAAAGAGGGGCAGATTCTTAACCGTATGCAGGAATTGTACGACCAGGATCACCGGCGGGAAATGACCGAGGCGGAGATCATGGCCGAGGTGGAAGAGAATGCCCAGATCAACAGGGAGCGGACAAATAAGAGCTGCAGCGGCATTGTGGTCAGAGGCATCCATGATGTGGCGGTGCGCTTTTCCAAGTGCTGCAGTCCGGTGCCGGGAGATGAGATCATCGGCTTTGTGACGAGAGGCAGGGGTATCTCCATTCACAGGACGGACTGTATCAATATCCTGAATCTTCCGGAGATCGACCGCAACCGGCTGATCGACGCGGAATGGCAGCAGGAGGAGGCTACAGGCGGCAAGTATCTGGCGGAGATCAGTATCTATGCCAACAACAGGAACGGCCTGCTGGCGGATATCTCGCGGGCGCTTACGGAGAAGGAGATCGATATTCTGGCGCTGAATACCCGGGTGAGCAAACAGGGAACGGCTACCATTCTGGTCAGCTTCGAGATCGGCAGCAGGGAAGAGCTGCAGCGCATCACGGATAAGATCAGGACCATCGAGAGTGTGATCGATATCGAGAGAACGACAGGATAACGACAGGAGGCTGCACCGCGGATGCGGAATGCGTAGCCTGAAAGCTGTCAGGTCATGTCCGGGAGCCCAGAGAGCACACAGAGAGCATGTAAGGATCATTAAGGATCATAGAAGGAGAAACGGCATGGGGAAGTTGAAGATTGGGCGGCTGATGCTGGGCATCTGCCAGACAAATTGCTATTTTATCTACCGGGAGGGATCGCAGGACGTGATTTTCTTCGATCCGGCAGATAAGGGAGATTATATTTACGAGACGCTGAAAGAGAAGGGATTTCAAGTAAAAGGGATCCTGCTCACCCACGGACACTTTGATCATATCTGGGGAGTCAACAGGCTTAAGGAGCTGTCTGGAGCGCCGCTCTATGCCTATGAGGCGGAGAAGGTACTCTGTGAGGATGCGGTCACGAACGTGTCGGACCAGGTGGGGCGGCCTTATACGGTCAGTCCGGACAGATATCTGCAGGACAATGAAGAGATCACCATAGCCGATATGACCTGCAGGCTGATCGCAACGCCGGGACATACGGTGGGAAGCTGCTGTTATTATTTTGCGGAAGAAGGGATTCTGATCGCCGGGGATACACTGTTTCAGGATTCCGTGGGCAGGACGGATCTGGCGACGGGCAGTATGGGCGCCCTTGTCCGCTCGGTGAAGGAGAAGCTGTTTGTGCTGCCGGAGGAGACGAAGGTATATCCGGGGCACGGAGAAGCGACGACCATCGGCCACGAGAAGAAATATAACCCGTTCCTGGCATGAAAAGGGAAGCCGAAGACTGAACTGTTATGCGGTATGTGATAAACAGGCGATTGCCCGCCGGGCTCGATCGCCTGTCTCAATGTAGCGCTTTTTTTACAGAAAATGCGGTCAGGACGGTGTCACAGTAGAAGAAGATGTGTTGTTACAGAAAGGCGGTTGCTGCAGGATGGAATCTTCCGAAACAGGCATACGGATATTCAACAGGGATGTCATCAAGTACATCGCAATGTTTACGATGCTGCTCAATCATATATCACATATGTTTTTAGCCGAAGGCAGTATGACGGCATTTGTATTTGAGTACGCCGGATATTTTACGGCGCCGACCATGTGTTATTTTCTGGTGGAAGGATATGCATACACGCGCTCTAAGAAGCGTTACGGGCTGCGGCTTCTGGCCTTTGCGCTGCTCTCGCAGATTCCCTACAGGCTTGCTTTTGGGTTCGGCAATTTAAATATGCTCTATACGCTTCTGTGCTGTTTTCTGATCCTGGTGGTCAGGGAGAAGGCGCTGGGATGGGGGCTTGCAACGACGTTGAGCATCTGCCTGACACTGGCTACTGTGGTGGGAGACTGGGCACTGATAGCGCCTGTTTTTACCATAATGTTTTACGACAGCAGAGGGGAGAGGCGCAGGATAATCCGTGGCTATATCGTGGGCTATGCTTTCTTTGCCTTCATGATGATACAGACGTATCTGTTTGCGCCATTCTACACGTTCACGGTGCCGGAGGCAATAGCGTGCGGCCTCTTGTCCGGTGCGGGCGTGGTGGTGTCGGCGATCGTCGTGCTGTTTCTTTATAACGGAAAAAGGGCGAAGCGGGGCAGGACATTCTCCAAGTGGTTCTTCTACCTGTTCTACCCGGGGCATCTGCTGGCGCTTTATTTTATAAAAATGTATATAGCGGGATAAAAGCCGAAAACCGCACTGTCATGCGCAGGAACAGGAAATATGAAAACAATGATGGAGAGACACAATGCCGGACGATCGACAGGAAGACAGACAATTTCAAATACGAAGCCTTGCCGGTGAGGTGATGCGGCTGGCCCACGACGGTATCCTGATCAATATGCGGTTTCTGGATGTGGCCTTATCGAAGTTAAAGACGGTGTGCAGGGAGCAGACGGGAGCGCATCTTTTTGACGGGAGTACGCTTTATTATGACCCGGCACATTTGCTTTTGCAGTATCAGACGGCACCCCATTATGCTGCCAGACTGTATCTGCATACACTTCTGCACTGCATCTTTTATCACGGCAGGACGACGGATAAGATGAACAGGGTTTACTGGGATCTGGCGACGGATATCGCGGTGGAGCATACGATCGTGGATATGGGGCTGCATCTGACCGAACTGCCCTCGGACGATCTTCTGCAGAACCGGCTGGCGCTTCTGCGAAAGCAGGCCGGGGGACTGACGGCCGAGAAACTGTACCGGCATTTTCGGATCGAGGAGCCTTCGGAAAAGGCGGTGCAGGAGTGGCACAGGCTGTGTCATTACGACGAGCACATTTACTGGGACAGGCGGGAGGAGCTGGAGTTGTCCCAGGCGGAGTGGCGCAGGATCAGCGAGCGCATCAAGGCGGATCTAAAGAGTTTCAGCAGGGACAGGAACAACGCCGAGAGCATCGAGCAGAATCTGAAAGAGGCCACGAGAGAACGCTATGACTATACGGATTTTCTGAGGAAGTTCATGGTCATGGGGGAGACGGTGCAGGTCAATGACGATGAATTCGACTATATCTATTATACCTACGGGCTGCAGACCTATGGAAATCTGCCGCTGGTGGAGCCGCTGGAGTATAAGGACAGCAATAAGATCAGGGATTTCGTGATCGCTCTTGATACCTCGGCCTCCTGCCGGGGTGAGATCGTGCAGGCTTTTCTGCAGAAGACCTACAATATTCTGCAGAACGGGGAGAACTTTTTTACCAAGATCAATGTGCACATCCTGCAGTGTGACAGCGAGGTGAGGCAGGATACGAAGATCACGGGGCGGGAAGACTTTGACGATTTCCTTGCGCATGGGAAACTGACGGGATTCGGGTCTACGGATTTCCGGCCGGTGTTTGACTATGTGGAGAAGCTGCGGGAGAAGCAGGAATTCGACAACCTGAAAGGGCTGCTCTACTTTACGGACGGCTACGGTATCTACCCGGAGCGGATGCCGGATTACGATGTGGCCTTCGTGTTTCTTCACGAGGACGAAAATGCGCCGAAGGTGCCGCCCTGGGCGATCAGGATCGTTCTGGATGAGGAAGCGCTGGAAGAGGAAAAAGCATAGATAATAGATATTAGAAGCGATCAGAAAGGCATAGACAGTAAGATGACGATCAAAGAAGCAAAGAATTATATCAAGGATTCCGTAAAGCTGTATCTGAAAAAAGACGAGGAAGGGGAGTACCGGATTCCGGTGGTCAGGCAGCGGCCGATCTTTCTGCTGGGGGCGCCCGGCATCGGGAAGACGGCGATCATGGAGCAGATCGCCCAGGAGCTGGGGATCGCTCTGGTGTCCTATTCCATGACCCATCACACGAGACAGTCGGCGCTGGGACTTCCTTTTATCACCCATAAAGAGTATGCGGGCAGCACTTATGACGTGTCGGAGTACACCATGAGTGAGATCATCGCCTCGGTCTATGAGGTGATGGAGGAGAGCGGCATCCGGGAGGGGATCCTTTTTCTGGATGAGATCAACTGTGTGTCGGAGACGCTGGCGCCGTCCATGCTGCAGTTTCTGCAGTATAAGGTGTTCGGCAGACATCAGGTGCCCGAAGGCTGGGTCATCGTGACGGCCGGCAACCCGCCGGAGTACAATAAGTCGGTGCGGGAGTTCGATGTGGTAACGCTGGACCGGCTGAAGATTCTGGAGGTGGAGGCCGACTTCGCCACCTGGAAGGAGTATGCGAGAGAGCGGGGACTGCACACGGCGATCGTGAATTTCCTGGATCTGAAAAAAGATGATTTCTATGAGATCGAGACTACGGTCAAGGGTAAAAATTATATCACCGCCAGAGGCTGGGAGGATCTGTCGAAGATGCTGGAACTCTATGAGGAAGAAGGGATCGCGGTGGAGGAAACGCTGATCGGCCAGTATATCCGCAACGACAGGGTGGTGAAGGAGTTCGGCGCCTACTATGACCTGTATCAGAAATACAAAAATGATTATAAGGTGGAGGAGATCCTGACAGGGAGTGTCAGCGAACAGGCCAAAGACAAGGCCAGAAAAGCGGATTTCGACGAGCGGTTGTCCCTGATGGGGATGCTGATCGACAAGATCCAGCAGGATATCAAGGAGAATATGCAGAAGTCGGCACTGCTGCATGAGCTGATGAATCCGCTCAGGGCCCTGAAGGCAAAAGCCGCGGCAGGCTGCAGCAAAGAGGAATTTCAGGATATGCTGGCGATGCAGACGGACGCCCGGATCACCAGCATGGAATCGCTTGCAAAGGCAGGGGCGTTGTCGGGACGGGATAAGAAAAAGAACCGCGCCCTGATCCGTTTTCTGGAAGAGGCGCAGAGGATGCTGCGGACGGAGGAAACGGAGAATGCAGAGGATGCTTTTGCGCGGATCAAGGGAGGCTTCGACGGGCAGGTGGCGGCGTATAAGCAGGATACGGCGCGGGTCGGCGGTCGGCTGCATGAGCTGTTTTGTTTCGTGGAAGATACTTTCGGCTCCGGGAATGAGATGCTGCTGTTGATGACAGAGTGTACGGTACAACCGGACTGCGCGAAGTTTATCGCTTCCTACGGCTGCGAGGACTATCAGCGGCACAATGAGGAGTTGATGCTGACGGAGCGGGGAGACAGTATCCTGGAGCGGATCGAGGCGCTGCTGCTCTAGACCGGGTACCGGTCCGGAGAAGGCGGAAACAGGTGGCGAAATGCAAAAGGACCGGCCGTATGGAAGAAGGCTGGCGGCGTGGAAACGGTTGGATCACAGGGAACGGAGTTGACTGGTGGAGGGCATGGATAAGAGAGGAGAACTGTCGACAGAGCACGGCGCTCTGGCGTATGAACGAAATGAGGATGAGATCAGGATCACCGGCTATCGGGGAAAAGACACGGAGGTGGCGGTTCCCGGCACGATCGAGGGCTGTCCTGTCACCTGCATCGGCAAGAAGGCTTTTCTGAGCAATAAGATGGTGAAGCAGGTTTCGCTGCCGGAATCTGTGGTGCAGATCGAGGACTGGGCATTTGCCTTCTGCAGCAAACTGGCGAAGATCATGCTGCCATATCACGGCATGGAGATCGGACAGGGCATTTTCAAGGACTGTACGGCGCTGGTGCAGATCATCGACGAGCACGGGGACGAACAGGACACGAAGACGGAGGATATCTCTTATCTGCTGGCGGCGGTGATGAGCCGGCTGGACGCCTTCTATCTCTTTGACTTCGAGAATGCGGGAACGGCGGAGTGGCTTGCCAGATGGGATGCCAGGATGGGGCAGCTGATGGCGACGCCGGATGCGGAAGGATTCTCGAAGATGCTTCTGTGCGGGGAAGAGGACTACGGCAGCCTTGAGAACAACCTGGACTATTATATAGAGCAGCGCAGACGGGAGAAAGTCAGGCTGGCGATGCTGCGCCTGATGCACGATTATGCGCTGAATCAGTCCGTAAAAAGCATGTTGAGGGAGTATCTGCTGTCCCATTGCAAAGGGCAGGAGACGGAGGAAACCTGGCTTGTGATATTGGAGGAGCACGGAGATGACCTGTGCTATTATCAGTTTTTAACAGAGATTGGCGGTGTGCGGGAGGATAATTTTCAGGCCATGATGGAAGATATGGGGGATCGGCATACGGAGATGAAAGCATGGCTGATGCACTACCACAGCAGGAATCATACGAAAGAGGATGTCTTTGCAGATTTTGAGCTGTGAGAGCAGTTGTGCAAACAGAAGCATTTTTTGGTTGCATAATAAGGATATATGTGGTAAGATTAAATCTGCTTGACATTAGGAGGTGTGGAAATGGGAGCACTTAGAATTACGTTGATGGTTATTTTTATTGTTATTTGTATTGCACTTGTTATATTGGTATTGATGCAGGAAGGCAAGTCGGCAGGACTGGGCGCAGTGAGCGGAGTCGCTGAGACATATTGGGGCAAGAACAAAGGCCGTTCCATGGAAGGCAAGCTGGTTAAGATCACGACCGGACTTGCGGTTGCTTTTATGGTACTGGCAGTTGTTTTGAATTTGAACCTGTTTTAAATGCGAAAGCACTCTTGCATAAGGGGTGCTTTTTTGTATATGGTGAATCGTATGGTTAATGAATTTGATCGGATTTTTGAACAAAATGAAAAGGAGCGGCAGCGGAAGAAGCTGATCTGTGAGCTTGTGGCCGAGGACATGTATGTGCCGATGAAGGAGAAAGAACTGGCGGCATTCATGCAGGTGCCCAGAGAAGAAAAAGAAGAGTTCCGCCGGATCTTACAGGCCCTTGTGGCAGAGGGCAGGCTGCAGGTAGGCGCGCAGGGCAGGTACGGAAAGCCGGATGATAACAGGCTGGTGGGTATCTATACCGGCACTGCCAGAGGGTTTGGCTTCGTGGAGGTGGAAGGCCGGGAAGACGATCTCTATATTCCGGAGGACAAAAGGGGCGGCGCTTTTCATCAGGACAGGGTACAGGTCATGCTGCTGCCCGGCAGACAGGGGAAGCGTCAGGAAGCATGTGTCGTTCAGGTGTTGGAACGGGGGCTCAAACAGGTGGTGGGCACCTGGGAGCAGTGTGAGAATTTCGGCTTCGTGATACCGGATAACAGCAGGTTGGGGACCGATATCTTCGTGCCGCAGGAGCGTTCCCGGGGCGCGGTGACCGGGCATAAGGTAGTGGTGGAGCTGGTCTCTTACGGGGATGAAGAGCATAAGCCGGAAGGCAGAGTGGCGGAGATTCTCGGACATATCAATGATCCCGGCGTAGACATCATGTCGGTGGTACACCGATTCGAGCTGCCGACTGCGTTCGGGGAGAAGGTCATGCACCAGGCGGACCGGGTGCCGGAGACTGTACAGGAGGCGGACCGGGCAGGGCGCATGGATCTGACGGCGCTGCAGATGGTGACCATCGACGGTGAGGACGCTAAAGATCTGGATGATGCGGTCAGCCTGTATCAGGATGAGAAGGGGATGTATCATCTGGGCGTGCATATCGCGGATGTGAGCAATTATGTGCAGGAGAATTCGGCGCTGGACTGGGAGGCGTTAAAGCGCGGCACCAGCGTGTATCTGGTGGATCGGGTCATCCCCATGCTGCCGCATAAGCTGTCCAACGGCATCTGTTCCCTGAATCAGGGAGTGGACCGGCTGGCGCTGAGTTGTCTGATGACCATCAACGGCAAAGGCGAGGTGACCGACTACCGGATCGAGGAGACGGTCATCTGCGTAGACAAAAGGATGACCTATACTGCGGTGAAGAAGATTCTGGAAGACAGAGACGAGGAAGAGCGCAGGAAATATGAGACTCTTGTGCCGATGTTTGAGTTGATGGAGGAGCTGGCGGCGATTCTCAGAAACAGACGCCACAAACGGGGGGCCGTTGATTTCGATTTTGCAGAGAGTAAGATCCTTCTGGATGAAGAAGGACATCCGGTGGAGATTAAGCCCTGTGAGCGCAATGTGGCGACGAAGATCATCGAGGATTTTATGCTGATTGCCAATGAGACGGTGGCGCAGCATTTCTTCTGGCTGGAGCTGCCCTTTGTCTACAGGACTCACGACAGGCCGGATCCGGAGAAGATCATGAAGCTGTCGGCTTTTATTCATAATTTCGGCTATCATGTGAAGCTGACGGGAGAAGAGATCCATCCCAAGGAACTGCAGAAGCTTTTGGATAAGATCGCGGATACGGAGGAGGAGACACTGATCAGCCGCCTGACGCTGCGCAGCATGAAGCGGGCCAGCTATACGGTGGAATGCACCGGACATTTCGGTCTGGCATGTCAGTATTATTGTCACTTTACCTCGCCGATCAGACGATACCCGGATCTGCAGATCCACCGCATCATCAAGGATCAGCTGCGGGGAAGGTTGCGTGAGGAACGGCTGGCGCACTATACGGAGCGGCTGCCGGAGGTGGCGAAGCATTCGTCCAAAGCGGAGCGGCGTGCCGAGGAGGCCGAGCGGGAGACAGATAAGATGAAGAAGGCGGAGTATATGGAGGACCATGTCGGTGAAAGATATGAGGGCGTGATCTCCGGTATTACGCAGTGGGGCATTTATGTAGAGCTGCCCAACACGGTGGAAGGCCTGGTTCATGTGTCCACGCTGGCAGGAGATTTTTTCTATTACAACGAAGAGACCTATGAGATGGTGGGCCGGGATACCGGGAAGACCTATAAGCTGGGGCAGCGGATTACCGTGCAGGTGAAGGGGGCGGACCGGCTGGCAGGCGTGGTTGATTTCATCATTCCGGAAGAAGAGGCGGCAGACTGAGCCGTCAGGCAGAAAGAATTAAGAAAGAAGGTGGTCTTATGGCCAGAGAAGCCATGAAACTGGTGGCGAATAATAAGAAAGCGTATCACGATTATTTTATAGAAGAGAAGTACGAGGCAGGGCTGGAACTGCACGGTACGGAAGTAAAGTCGCTGCGGATGGGGAAATGCAGCATCAAGGAGGCTTACGTTCAGATTGAGAAAGGGGAAGCCTTTGTCTGCGGCATGAATGTCAGTCCATATGAAAAAGGCAATATCTTCAACAAGGATCCGCTGCGTGTGCGAAAGCTGCTTTTGCATAAGGTCGAGATCAGAAAGCTGGCGGGTAAAACAGCACAGCAGGGGTATACGATCGTTCCTTTGCAGGTATACTTTAAGGATGGAAGGGCCAAGATCGAGATCGGGCTTGCCAAAGGTAAGAAACTTTATGATAAGCGTCAGGACATCGCCAGGAAAGATCTGCGCAGGGAACACGAAAGAGAATTTAAAATCAAGAATCTGGGTTGAGAATATGCCGGATCTGTGATATACTGGGAGAATAAAGAAGTGCTGCAGAAGCATTGTTATAAGGGCCAGTCAAGGTTTCGACAGGGGTCTTGCAGCTGGAGAAGCTATCCGCAGGCGATGCGTCAAATCGCAAAACTAAATATAAACGCTGAAGATAATTTAGCATACGCTGCCTAATGGCAGCTGTCCGCCTTAGTGCACCTACACATTAAGAACCGGGCATCGACTATGTAGGAAACGACGCAGGTGACGCCTCTATCCTGCGGGCGTAGCAGAGGCTACTGAGTGCACCGGGGTGCCGGTCTCCTGATGCACGAGGGAATGTGGAGCAATCCGCAATGAGCGGCTATGATAGTAGAAGGACAGGGAATGGACTTTTGGACACGGGTTCGACTCCCGTCTGGTCCACTGAAAGTAATATTAATAAAAGAGTGTGATTCTGTTGAGGATTTCAAAGAGTTTCCACTCTTTTTTGTCTGTCCGGCATCCTATGCGGGACGATATCCTTATGTTACGGGAGTGTGAGTGGATAATGGATAAGAATGAAGAGGATCTGATCGTAGGCGGTTACAGGTTTGCGACGGTCGCGGATGCGGAGACGGCCAGGCTGGAGAAGAAGAAGATTGAAAATCTGGAGCAGCATCTCGATTTTCGCAATACGCAGAATGTTTTAATGGTATATAATAAAGCCATTGACAACAGGGTGTTTCTTACACCTCTGGGGATGGCATATCTGCAGAGAATGCAGGGGCAGCTGCTCAAATGCGGCGTGCCGGAGGAGAAGATCAGGCCGGTGCCGCTCTACGGGACTTACAGCAACAAGACCGAGAACAGCAGCTCGATCAGGAAGAGCCTGGAGACACGAGGGGTGAAGCCGGAGTATCGGGGACGGTTTGTGACGTCCTTTTGCATCAATATACTGCTTGTGGTGGCGATCGGAATGTTGATTCTGCTTTCGCTCAGAAGTGATCTGCCGACGATCGTCAATTACAGGACGGCCATTGTCAATGAATACTCGGAGTGGGAACAGGAATTGACGGAGCGGGAAAGAGCGGTGCGGGAGGCGGAAAGAGCCCTGGAAAAATGACGAAAGGAAGATGGTGCTTATGGAACGGTTGAAAATTCTTGTAGTCGATGATGAAAGCCGTATGCGTAAACTGGTGAAAGACTTTCTGACCAAAAGCAATTATGAGGTGATAGAGGCCGAGGACGGCGCGCAGGCGATAGACCTCTTTTTTGAACAGAATGATATTGCGCTGATCATTCTGGATGTTATGATGCCCAATATGGACGGCTGGCAGGTCTGCAAGGAGATCCGGGAGTATTCCAAGGTGCCGATCATCATGCTGACGGCCAAGTCCGACGAACGGGATGAACTACAGGGATTTGAGCTGGGGGTGGATGAATATATTTCCAAGCCTTTCAGTCCCAAAATCCTGGTGGCGCGGGTGGAGGCGATCCTGCGCAGGACCAGCCAGGCCAGTGCGGATGAGGTGATAGAGGCAGGAGGAATCCTCATCAACAAGGCGGCGCACAGCGTCCTGGTAGACGGACAGCCCGTTGACTTAAGCTACAAGGAATTTGAGCTGTTGACATATTTTGTGGAGAACAAAGGGATTGCGCTCTCCAGAGAGAAGATCCTGAACAGTGTCTGGAATTATGATTATTTCGGAGATGCCAGAACCATTGACACGCATGTGAAAAAGCTGCGCAGTAAGATGGGAGAAAAGGGAGAGCTGATCCGGACAATCTGGGGGATGGGGTACAAATTTGAGGTGAACGAATAACGGCGGTATGCACAGGGGGATTTCAGCAGTTTGAAGCTGCTGAAACACTCATTTAGATAATTGAAATTATAGAAAATACGTTTCAAGTAAAAACTGACATACAGTATTCTGGTGAGTGGTTTGTAGCAAGTGCTGAATAAGTTGTGCAGTAGATATGATTTTCTGTATATGACAGAAAGGGCAGTAAAAATATGTGAGAAAGAGCCGCTTGCAAAACAGGCGGCGCTGGTGTACAGTTTACTTAAAAAGGTTATCGGACGACACGAGTTCCGATATGCCCTCAGTAAAATTGACTTATAGAAATAAGCGTCCTCACTTTAGGCGGGTGGGATGCTTATTTCTTTTTATGATTGTCTATGTATAGTTAACGACATTAGAAATTTCGTTTTCGGCCTTGCAGGAGCTACCGTTTATGGCTTCTGCAAGAGCCGGGAACAGAAATTTGTTATGTCGTTTACTATAAGATAAAAGTGCAATAAATACTAACAATAGAGTCAAAACTTCCATTCGTATTCATACGTCATCTTAAATCAAAGGCCCTTTTCGCAGTCTGGTTTAACGCGCCAATATCCATTGGCATCACGCTCCAAAAGATGTTCGCCGATCATATCTCTGCGGATTGTGCAGAAATCGTCATGAAAATCTGCAATTATGATATTTACCTCCCGCTCGGAGTAGATCCGGTCAAACTCAAATGACTGGGCTATGACTTCCAGAACGATACGTTCCTTCTTTTTCTGTGCAGGGATGGCCTTTAGTTTACCGTATTCAAAAAATGCGTGAATCACTTTTTGGCGGTACTCTGCATCCCGCCGGGCCTGCATTTCTGCTTCGTCAGACTTTTCCTGCAGAATTTCCAATATATTCGTATCAAAAATTTCCTTTTTGAGAGAGTACATCATGTAATACTGATTCTTATAGGAAACAACTGCACCGGCGTCTGCCAGCTTTTTCAGATGAAAAGACACCGTAGGTGCCGTGAGGCCAAGCCTTTCAGCCAGCCGTTCTACATACATATCCTCCATTGCAAGTGACTTTAAGATCTGTAACCGGGACTTGTCTGACAAGCACTTAAACAGGCGGATCGCTTCTGTCTCTGTCATGATTCTTCCTCCCAAATAGCTGCAAACGTTTCCCTGATTCTGCCGACGGTGTCAAGTTTGATCTGCTCAACCTGAATCTTGACCGTGTCGTCATGCTGTCTGGCCTGATCGTAAGCAGTTGTCCAATTTGAAGGAATCTGCTGGATTTTCAGGAAGAAAAAGTGTCTTACCGCGTCGGGGTCACCTTTGCCCGTCTTAACCGCAACAGAAAGTATTGTGCGGAAAATACCGTAGACGTTTGCTTTTATCTTTTCATGGGCAGCCTCGTCCGCACGATCATCGGCCAGCAGGTTTTTGCTGCGCTGTTCGCATAAGGAAATTTCTTTGTCAAAATAACCGTTCAGTTTTGATATTTTTTGCTCAATCATAGTATCACCTCCATGTTTCCGTATCCGACAAAATCAATGTGGTCGGATGTCTTGCCTGTTTTTACGATTTTAAAGATTGTCTTTTTGTCCATGAGCGTACCTCCCGCTTGATACTATAATGATTTTATATCTTTTTTTGTAAAATGTCTATATCTATTTAGATATATATAAAAATAAATTATCTTTTGCCTAAAAATAAACACGGGGAGGATGTTGTTGTTTTTGAAAAGGATGACGAGAGTTAATTTATAAATTTTTATAAATTAATTCTAAAATAGTTTGCGGAACACTTGAATTTCCGGTTGAAGAGTTGTACGCTGAAAACCGAATATGCTATGAACTGTTAAAAAGGAGAGAACGATGAGAAGACAATACATAGGATCATGTAAAAAGAGATTGTCCGTTCTGTTGTCAGCGGCATGTCTGTGTACTTTGATGGTAGGATGCAAAGAGGCGGAAGAGGAAGTTGTCATGAGTGAGGTCATTCCGGTTCAGGTGCAGAAGCCGGAGGCCGGGAAATTGACACTTAAGAATGAATTTATGGGAACAGTCAGTCCGGAAGAATCTGTCTACGTGATTCCTATGGTTACAGCGGAGGTTTTGAGTACGAATGTTTCTCTCGGGGAGGAAGTAAATGAGGGTGACGTGTTATGTAAACTTGATTCCGAGGCGGCACAGCTCCAGCTTGCCAGTGCCAAAGCGCAGTATGACAGTGCGGCGGCGGGGGTGAATTCCGCGGAAGTCGGGTATGAGGTGGCACAGGCACAGTATGAGAGTACGGTAGCCCAGCTGGATGCGCAGATGGGAGGGCAGAAGAACCTGCAGATGTATCAGCTGCAGATTCAGGTGGACTCCGTGCACAGCGGGATTGATGATATTTATGAGCAGATGTCCGATCTGGAGGAAGATAAGGCGAAAGCGCTGGAACAGAAGGGAGAGCTGGAACAGGCCATCGGAGATGCCGGGAACTATGTGAATCAGGCAAATGCTTATGTGGAGGAGGCGAAACAGAAGTATGAGATGGCGGTTGCAGCCGTGACGGCACTGGAACCGGCTACGTACGAGGAACAACAGAAAGTTGTCAAAGCATATGAAGCGGAGTATGGAGCTGGATCTTACGAATATGGACTAAAGAAGGCCAAAGAAAATCTCGCCGCAGCCCAAAGCGCCTACGATCAGGCCAACGCCGTGGCCAGTCAGGCATCGGCCGCCTACAACCAGGCGACGTCAGCCTATGATCAGCTGGAATCCGGGATCGAGTCCATTGACGACGGCAGGGAGCAGCTTGACGGCGCACTGGCCGATACGTATAAGAGTCTGGAACAGGCCGAGGCGATCAAGAATATCACGGAAGAGCAGGTTTACAGCGACACGCAGAAAATAGTGGACGCGAATAAGAAGGCGGCGGCCATGGGGCTGGAATCTGCGGCGGCCGGGATTAATTCCGCCCAGGTGGGGGTCGAGGGTGCCCAGGTGGCCATTGAGAGTGCGGAATATCAGCTGGATATGTATACGCTGAAGGCGCCGATCAGCGGTGTTATAGAAGCGGTCAATGTGAAAGAACATGACTTTGCATCGCCTAACACGCCGGCCTACATCATTTCCAACAAAGAGGCCATGACGGTGACTTTCTATGTCAGCGAGGGCGTTCGGAATACTTTTCAGACAGGACAGAAGGTGACGGTGGACAGAAATGGCAAACTGTTTGACGGCGTGATCACGGAGATCGGCAGCATGGTGGACCAGAATACCGGTCTGTTTGTGGTCAAGGTGAGTGTCGGCAGGCCGGACGAAAGTATGCTTACGGGCTGCAGTGTCAAGATCAGTGCGGATACCTACAGCCAGGACAATGTTCTTTTGATCCCTTACGACGCGGTATATTACGATAACGGACAGCCCTATGTCTATGTGGCGGTGGACGGTGTCGTTGCGCGCAGGGATATTGAGACCGGTATTTTTGACGAGCAGACGATGACGGTTGTTTCCGGTCTGACGACGGAGGATCAGCTGATCACGAGCTGGTCGGCCAATCTGCGCGAAGGCGCGGAGGTGTCCATTCAGAAAGAAAAGTCCGCCGCGGCAGAAGATGCCGGGGATGAAGAATAGGGGGCGGTCATATTATGAATCTGACAAAGCTTGCGATGAAACGCCCCGTCTCGACAGCACTGGTCGTGCTGGCGCTGGTGGTATTTGGGCTTACGGCAATACCCGGGTTTCGGCTGGAATTGACGCCGGATATGGAACTGCCCATGCTGCTTGTCTATACGGTGTATCCGGGGGCTGATCCGGAGAGCGTGGAAGAACTGGTCACCAAGGCGGTGGAGACTGCCGGTGCGGAGCAGAGCGGTGTGACCACGTATACGTCCCAGTCGGCGGAAAATATGTCCATGGTCATGTTCCAGTATGAGTACGGAACGGATCTGGATGATGCCTACATGGATCTTCGGTCGGCGCTTGATACGGCCCGGATCACCATGCCGGAAGACGTGCGGGAACCGGTTGTCATGGAAATGGCGATCGATCAGATGGAGACCATGGATGTCTCGGTCACGGCGGTAGGCGACAGCGATGTACTCAGCTATGTGAATGACACGGTTGTTCCTGAACTGGAGACGCTGTCCGGCGTGGCAGATATCAGTGTCTCCGGCGGCCGGGAAAATTATATTAAAGTGGAACTTGATTCTCAGGCCATGAAACTGTACGGCGTGACGATGAGCAGTATCGCGCAGACGATCGCATCCATGGATTTTACGGTGCCGGCAGGCAGTGTCAGTCAGGGATCCCAGGATATTGCGGTGTCCAGCAGCGCAGATATCTTCGGAGTGGTGCAGATTCAGAACATACCCATTGCGACGGCACGCGGACAGCTGATCCCGCTCTCTGAGGTGGCTTCGGTCAGTGAGAGCCAGCGGGAGGCTTCCGGTATCAGCCGTACCAACGGGCAGGAAGATATCAATATAGCGATCAGTAAGAAGAAAAGTTACGGAACGGTGGACGTGACGAGGGACGTGGAAGCCGTGCTGGAGAGGCTGCAGGCCGATAATGATACGGTGGTCATAAACGTGATCTATAATGCCAGCGACGTCATCATCTCATCCCTTTCCTCTGTGGCCAGCACATTGATACTGGGCATCGTGCTTTCCATGGCGGTACTGTTCCTGTTTTTCGGGGATCTGCGCGCGAGCCTGATCGTGGGCAGTTCCATGCCGATCTCCCTTTTTGCGACCATGATCGGCATGAACATGCTTGGATTTTCTTTTAACGTAGTGACGATGGGTGCGCTTGTCATTGCGATCGGTATGATGGTTGACAGTTCGATCGTGGTGTTGGAGAGCTGCTTCCGCCTGAAAGACGAGACGGGAGAATATCAGGAGGCGGCGCTGAAAGGAACCGGTTACGTGACGGCTTCGATCATCGCATCCACGATCACAACGGTGGTCGTTTATCTGCCGCTCAGCACGATGGACGGATTGTCGGGACAGCTGTTTTCCCAGCTTGGCATGACGATCGTCATGGCCATGCTGGCCTCGCTTGTCGTTGCCATGACGATCATTCCCCTGCTTTTTAACAAGTTTAGACCGAGGGAAAAGAAAGAACTTTTTATCAATAAGATACTGGGCAGTCTCAACAGCGGTTATGAGAAGATGCTGCCGGGTCTGCTGCACAGAAAGATCCTGGTGGTGTTTATTTCCGTGCTCCTTCTGGTCGGCGCTTTTGTGCTGGTGACCGAGATCAACACGGAACTTATGCCCACCATGGACGAAGGGGCGTTCGCTGTCACGGCTTCTTTCCGGTCCGGTACGAAGCTGGAGGCGATCGAGGAGAAGACTGTTTTTCTGGAGGAGATGATGGCGGCGGATCCGGATATTGACCATTATTCCTACCAGATATCCGGAGATGATGCGGTAGTGACCGCTTATCTGACGGAGGAGACAGAACTGACGACCAATGAGGCGATCGAGAAATATTCGAGAGCGCTGGCGAATCTGACCGATATGGACATCAGCATTGCCGCGAGCGGAGCCAGCATGACGTCGATGATGACGGGAGGCCTGGAGATCGATCTGGAGGGACGTGATCTGCAGGATCTGAAAGACGCATCCAGACAGGTACAGGAAATGCTGCGGCAGATTCCCGGTGTACTGCAGGTTTCTTCCAGTATAGAGGATGCCAGTACGCAGGCGCGGATCGTGGTCGATCCCGTAAAGAGTATGGCGGTGGGACTGGCGCCTGTGCAGGTGGCAGGAGAGATGTACAATGCGCTGAGCGGCAATGAGGCGGCGACTCTGACAAAAAGCGGGCAGGAGTATGCGGTTCGTATCGAGTATCCGGAAGCGGAATTCCACGATATGAATGCGCTGCTCAATATGACACTGGCTACGGCTTACAATACGCAGGTTCCTCTGTCGGAGCTGGCAACCGTCGAATATACGGATGCACCGGTGACGCTGACCAGGGTGGATGGTATCTATCAGGCGGCGGTTACGGCCAATACCACGGACGCGGCGCGTTTTACGGCACAGGACGCGGCGGATGCCGCTATGACGCAGATGGTGCTGCCGCGGGGTGTGACCAGAGCGACTACCATGATGGATGATATGATGATCGACGAGTTTACCGCGATCATCACCGCGATTTTTGTCTCTGTGTTTCTGATTTTCCTGGTTATGGCGATGCAGTTTGAATCACCCAGATTTTCCGCCATGGTCATGATGAGTATTCCTTTTGCCCTGATCGGATCTTTCGGCCTGCTTTATCTGACCGGCTCGACCCTGAGTATGGTATCTTTGATGGGAGTACTGATGCTGGTAGGTATTGTGGTGAATAACGGTATTTTGTATGTCGATACCGTGAATCAGCTCAGGGAGGAGATCCCTTTGGAAGAGGCACTTGTCAAAAGCGGCCAGATGCGTCTCCGCCCGATTTTGATGACCACGCTGACGACGATTCTGTCCATGGTGCCGATGGCCTTGGGAATCGGTAACGGCGCCGTTATGATGCAGGGGATGGCGCTGATCATTATCGGCGGGCTGGTGGCGTCCACGGTTCTGATTCTGCTGCTTATGCCGACCTTCTACCTGATCATAGACAAGAGAAGCAGAAAGGAGCGCAGGGCAGAGCGGAAGGCGCTGCGTCAGAAGGGAAAAGAAGACTTATGAAATATTCCATGAAGAGACAGTTCGCATGTATTTTTATCGCGCTTGTCACAGGTACGATCCTGCTCTGCCTGCTGGCAAACACTACTCTTTTGGAACATTATTATATCAATAATAAGAAAAACGCGCTGGTCAAGGCATACGTCAGCATCAATGAGGCCTCCAGCGCGGGCGATATCACCTCGGCGCTGTATGACATCGAATTGCAGAAAATACGTGACAAATATAACATTAATGTCCTGATCCTGGACAGCGATTCCAAGATGGTCAAGACGACTATGGTCGATCAGGAATTTGCGGTTAAACATCTGCTGAACAATATTTTTTACGGAGTCAACAAAGAGGATGTCCTGCTGGAAAAAGACGGTTATATGATACAGATCGTCACGGATGTCCGCATGCAGACCGAGTATATAGAGATGTGGGGGATGCTGGATAACGGCTATTTCTTTATCCTGCGCAGCGCTCTGGAGAGCATTCAGGAGAGCGTGGCCATATCTAACCGCTTCATGGCTTATGTGGGCTGTATTGCGATCTTTGTGAGTATCCTGCTGGTGATCGGACTGGCCAACCGCATTACCAGACCGATCATGGAGCTGGCAGGGATCTCTGAAAGGATGAAGCATCTGGACTTTAATGCGAAGTACACGGGGGATGACAGGACGGAGATCGCCATTTTGGGCAACAATATCAATGAGATGTCGGAGGTGCTGGAAACTACGATCTCCGAATTGAAGACAGCCAACAATGAACTTCTCAAGGATATTGAGAGGAAAGACCAGATTGACGAGATGCGCAAGGAGTTTCTCTCCAATGTGTCGCACGAGCTGAAAACGCCGATCGCCTTGATACAAGGATATGCGGAAGGGCTGCGGGAAGGGATCAATGACGATGAGGAGAGCAGGGAATTTTACTGCGATGTGATCATAGACGAGGCGGCCAAAATGAATATCATGGTCAAAAAGCTGCTGACCCTCAACCAGCTTGAGTCCGGCAATGAAGTCGTGAGCATGGAGCGGTTTGACATTACGGCGCTGATCAAAAATTATATTGCGTCCTCGGATATTCTCCTGAAGGAAAGGGATATCTCGGTGCGCATGGAAGACTATGAGGCAATCTATGTCTGGGGTGATGAGTTCAAGGTGGAGGAAGTGTTCATGAATTATTTTACGAATGCGATCCACTATGCGCAGGATGAAAAGATCATAGACGTCAAACTGTGCCGTATGGGGCAGCAGGTTCGTATCTCCGTGTTCAACACCGGCAGCCCGATTCCGCAGGACAGCATAGAGCATATCTGGGAAAAGTTTTATAAAGTAGATAAGGCCCGTACAAGGGAGTATGGCGGCAGCGGTATCGGGCTGTCCATCGTCAAGGCGATCATGGAATCCATGAACCAGAAGTTCGGCGTGGTCAATTATGAGAACGGTGTGGAGTTCTGGTTTATGCTGGATGTTGCGTAGGACGTTTTTACCGGAAATAAGGATCGATAAAAATGCTGTGAGGTTAGTTGAAGAAAAGGTTTGTCAGATGCGGAATATTAAGTTATAATAGAAGTCGGTACGGCGGCCTGCTGTAAGTCAGTATGCCGCAGGCCGGAATTTTTCAGATTTTAAATGGTGATGGGAGAATAGACGTGAGAAGAGTGGGAATATTTCTGTGCGGTATCACGGCGGCAATCTGCATGACGGGCTGCGGTTCGATAATGCCGGATCTGACAGAGGAGGAAACGGAGATCATTTCGGAATATGCATCGGGAGTACTGTTGAAATATGACAGAGTATACAGGAGCAGGCTGATGGATATGTCTGAATATGAAGAAGAGGAGAATAAGAAAGCAGAGCGGGAAGCGGCGAGGGCTGCCGAGCGGGAACGGCAGGAGGCAGCGGAAGCGGAAGAGAGCGCATCCGAGGAAGAAAGTACGTCAAATGGCACGAAAGTGATAGATGCCAGTCAGGATGAAGAAACACCGGCACCGCCCGCTACAATAGAAGAATATTACGGGATCGAGAATTTTACATTTCAATACAGCGGGTATGAACTGGTAGAGTCTTACCCTTCCAACACGGAAGAGGAAATCTTCTTTGCAATGGATGCCACGGAAGGCATGCAGCTGCTTGTCCTGAAATTCACGGTTTCCAATGCAGGCGCGGCGGAGCAGGAGATTGACATGCTGGGATACGGGGCGAGATTTAAGGTGTCTGTCAATGGCGGCTCCAGTGAGAATGCTCTGTCTACCATGCTGCTGAATGATCTGCAGACTTATAAAGGCGTGGTTCCGGCCGGTTCCGGCGTAGAGCTGGTCAGCATTGTGGAAGTGCCGCAGTCGACTGCGATCGAGACGATTGATTTTGTATTGCGGGGAGCAGAGGGCAGTGCAGTAATAAATCTACAGTGATATGATGGTGGAATGCGCATAGACAGTGCACATAACAGTACTTTTAAAGGGTACGGACGAACGATATTCGATGGTTTGTCTGTGCCCTTTTTCGTTTCTTGTAAAAAAATTGAAAAAAATATCAAAAAAGCTGTTGACAACAAGAAAAAGGGGTGATATACTCAGATACGTTGCTGAGGACAGCAGAGAAACAAAGCGAATCGGCGGCACACATACATAATAGAAAGTATGTAACAGCACCTTGACAAATAAACAGTAATGCAACCCTGAAAATTCAAGAGAAAAAATTCTTAAAGATTTTTCAGAGAGTATCGG